>OJDW01000010.1_pt1 | contig 385124 bp, 342 predicted proteins | sample 1593131 | NCBI WGS metagenome assembly OJDW01 (sample SAMN05416874, study PRJEB24817) | seawater metagenome | isolation source: Sea water | place: Canada:Atlantic | collected 2013-11 | reverse complement strand
TGCCTAGTCTCGTGGGCTCGGAGATGTGTATAAGAGACAGCTAATAACCCGGAACTTACCCTTGATGTTGGTAAGGCAGTTTATACAAGTGGATCTGGTTCAAGCATCTTAACTTTTCAGTATACAGTTCTAGATGGTCATAATGACACAGACTTAAGTTATGCTGATGCTGAGTTAATCACTCTTGCGGGGGCCTCTACAATTGTTGATGCTGGTGGGAACGCTGCTAACTTAGATACTCCAAATAACACTTCTGGAAACTCCCTAGGGGATAATAGAAATATTGTCATCGATACGGCAGAGCCACAAGTTACTTCGGTTGACTCAAGTACAGGAAATGGTTATTTTAATAATCCAGATGTTATAACTATTGAATTGACTTGGGATAGTATAGTTAATGTCGTCAACAATCCCGAGCTAACTCTAGATGTGGGAAAGGCGGTTTATACTTCTGGTTCTGGCACAACAGTTTTAACTTTTCAGTATACGGTTTTAGATGGGCATGATGATTTAGATCTAAGTTATGGAGATGCTACGGCAATTACTCTTGTAGGAGGAAGTACCATTTTAGATGTTGTTGGTAATTCTGCAATATTGGATACACCTGATAATCTGACGGGGAATTCACTTGGTGATAATAGGAATATCACAATCGATACTACTGAACCAGTCCTACAGTTTGTAATCGCATCGCCAGTAAGTGGAAGCTATAACGATCCTAACGGAATCGATATCCAAGTTCATTACGACGAACCGATCGTTGTGACAAATACGCCGAGAATAACTTTAGAAACCGGAGTGAGTGATGCAGTTGTTAACTTTAGTGCTGTAACAGCAGAAACACTTACCTTTAATTATACAATTGCTGACGGTGATAACAGCTTAGATTTAACTTACAATAATGGATCAGCTATTGACCTCAATACAACGGGGGTTATCGCAGACTTAGCTGGAAATACACCAGTTAGTTTAGTAATGCCAAATAATGGAGGGACGGATTCTTTAGGGGATCGGTCAGCCGTTATAGTCGATACTGTTCATCCGACCATTGCGGTAACTTCTCCCGCTACAAGTTCGTACATTTTTGAAGGAAACGATAGTGCGACTTTTTCAGTGACAGGAAATTGTAGTGAAGCAAGTCAAGATGTAACAGTTGTCATTGGTGGGTCAGATGTTACAACAGCTCAAGTTGCTCAATGTAATGGTACGACTTTTTCAGTCACTTTTGATTCGACAGCTCTTGCGAATAACACCGTTCATACTGTAGCGGCTAAGGTTAGTGACGCTGCTGGAAACTTAACGACCTCTGCAACTGTAAGTGTAACTAGAGATATTACAGATCCGACTCTCGCTGTGACAACTCCAACAACTGGAGCTTATTTTAACGAAAACACTGATAGTGCTATTTACTCAGTTCTTGGAACTTGTAGCGAAAGTACACAAAATGTAACGGTTTTAATAGACGGAAGTGCAGTGACAACTGCACAGGTTTCTCAGTGTAACGGAACAAATTATTCAATAACCTTTGATTCTACTGCTCTAGCAAATAATACGACATTTACTTTAGGCGTAAGAATGAATGACGCTGCTGGAAACTCAAATGATTCAGCTACCATTTCGGTAACAAGAGATATTACAAAACCGGCCGCTCCAACAGGTCTTACTGTAGCAGTTGGAACTAACTCTGCGTCGGTTATCCCTAGCTTTACTTGGACTGAATCAACCGACCCACAAAAGGCTGGTCAGGAAGTGGCTCTTGATGCCGCAGCAACTGGTGGTAACTCTGAAGATGGTTGGGACCCAATTGGAGAAGGCACAACGACAGCTTCATTTCCTTCAGTAGCCTCTGCTCCTCTTTCTGAGTGTACTGACTACTATCCAAGCGTTAGAGTTTACGATGATGCTGGAAACGTATCTACAGTAACCGCCAATCAGCCTATTCGAGTTGATACAGTTCTACCAACAGTAGCACCTGTCTTTTCAGAAGCTGGCGGTGCCACACCTTCTAAAACTCCAGAGATTTCAATCGACACTGCAGCGGTTGATGCTTGCGGGATTCAACGTTACGAAATTAGAATTTCTCATGATAACGGTGACGGTACTGGAACGGCAGGGGATCAAATCCTTGATGACGATGAGAAAGGCAACCTTTTTAATTGGTATGACGTAGGTCTTCCAGCATCCTTTCCAAAGAAAATAGATGGACAGTCTTTTCTTCCTGGAAACTGGTATTTCTTTGAGATACGCGCTGTTGACTGGGGTGGGAATCCTTCGCCTATTTATGAATCAAGTGCTTTTGAAGTAGAAGTTAATGTTGTTGGTAATTTCCAAACTGGTACTACTCACGTTCCGACTACTGGTTCGAATAGATACTTATTCTTTTTCGTATCGCTCGATGATGATATTGAAAATCCAGATGCTGACCTTACTAATGTTACTTACGGCACTCAACCGATGACAGGTGTTTGTGAGCTTCATGTTCAAGGTACATCTGCATGGGATACCCGTGTTGAAATCTTTATGATTGATGATGCAGGTATTACGGCTGCAGAAGCGCTAGGGAATCAGAATTTTGTTATGACCTATGATTTCCCAGGGCAAGTAAGGCCAAATTATAGTTCCTTAATGCTTGAAGGAGTGAACCAGGCCTCTGCTATTTATTCCTCGGCTACAGGCTTTGCTGATAATGCAGGCAACTTTACCGCTAGTGGTCTTAACGAACTTAAGAAGGGAATTACTCTTGCCGTTGTCGGTAATGGTGATGGTGGTCCATCTACTATCGGATTTAACACAGCAGATACTACAGATGATCCACTTTGGACGACCAGTGGTGAGTTTGAAGATGGTTCAGGTCAGACAACACACGAAGCAGGTTACCTTCTCCCTGCAGCTGATGCCACAGGGACAGCATATCAGTTTAGTTTTAGTTCAAATAGACGTAATGGCGCTTGTATTATTCATGTTGCTCCATAGGAAAAAGTTATGAGAAAAATAATGAAATTATTTATTATTATTTTAGTTTGCATGGGCGCTAGTTGGGCTCAGGAAGAGAGAGATCAGGGAGCCCCAGAGGTCCTTGACCCTAATAAAACTTTTTACTCAGTAAAACTAAGCTCTCTTGCTAAATGCGGTCAAAAGTCTAAACAAGCCCCAGTTGATTGTGAGTTGACTCTGATACATGCCAAGCACACAAAAAAATTGATTCTGATTAAGCTGAATAAAAAAGATCTAAAAGGTAAAAGCCAAGTCACAATTAAAAAATTTTTAAAAAACCCTGATCAGTATATGTCCTATGCTACAGAGTATTCTCTCTCGGCTCTTTTCAATGGATCAGATGAGTTCAATTCTCTGATGGCACGGTTGGCGATCCACGAGGACCGAAAGAAGATCTACTTGAAGGCTCAAGGCCCCAGCGGCTCTTTTGAAGCTTATATCGATATTCACGAGTACACAGACTAAGTGCCACCCTCTATAGGCCGTAAATATTTCAACATCGACCTCGGTTATCAGTAAATAATATATAATCCCTCGGTATAATTAAGTAGCTGTTTTTAAGAAGCTTTTGCGAGCTTTTTACCTTAATTGACCTAGGTCAATGAGCTTAGTGAGCAGCTTAGGTAAATAGATTTATCTATTACCTTGGAAAGAGAATGAAGCACCTTGGATATTATTTTAAAGCTCCTTTCAATTGGATTGGTCACAATCTCCATAATAGCTATGGGATCCTTCAGGTCTTTGATCTGACCTGGTTTAGACCTATTGGCGGCGGAGCTGTTAAAGAGAATCATCCTTTTGTAACTGGTCTTGACCCTCTTGATGGAAAGACTCTTTGGACCAAGAATATAATCTTTCAAAGCCCTCGAAAACGAGAGTTCAATCAAACGGACGAAGAGATAGTTTTAAAAGTTATGGGTTTTCTCTCTCGTATGGTGGGTGCTTCTGCTTCTAGTGAAAAATACCCAAAAGGCAGAAAGGACCGCATGCCACCAGCGGTTAATTATATCCATGGAACGGTTCACGCTAATGGTGTCTCCCTTATCTTTGATGACTTCAAGGATGGTCTGGCACACTTTACTTGTAAGAACTTTCTAAAAGACTTTAAAAAAATGATTCATACTGAAAAACGAGAGCCAACTATTATCTTTCGTGATCGTGATTATGATAGTGAAGAGTTTAAGATCTTTAGCTGTTTTATGAAGACTCAGTTTCCTTTTTTTGGAAATCCTAATGGTAATAAGAAAAGACTTCACTGGGGAACTCCGGCTCCTTATCCCGTTTTTAATTTGATTACAGGTTATTGGATAACTCCAACACAGTCTCTAAGAACAGAAAAAGGGGCAGCTAGTGTAACTAGATCGGCCATTGATAGATCGCTTTATCTTCAAGGAAAAAACTACGGCACAGGCAGATCAGAATACCTATGGCCAGAGCAGTTCTGGGCCTCTTTTACGGATAACCGTATCAAAGCAAGAGGGGATCGCGGCGGTGTTTATTTTACGGATAAAAGAAAACTAGATAATGGGTTTAAATATGATCCCGAAAATTTAATCACTTTAAAAGAGAGAATAGGGGAGAGGGTTTTTGGCGACCCTATTGAGATTTATGGAACCAAGACTTCTTAACTATTATTCAGAGGGCGCCTATCATTATGGGAAATGGGCCATCGAAAAAGACTTTAAGATTGGTAAGGAAGTTATCATTGGATTCTCTCGTAAGAATGGCCATGCCTTTTTGATTGCGGGAAAATATGAAGTGCATGGGCATATGATCTTTAAAAGAACTTGGCTTAGGGACTTTGCTCCTTATTCGTGTAAGCCTCTTTTATATTTTCGTTTCACATCCTTAACTGATCAAGACATTCAAAAGCTTGAAACTCATCTTGAAAGTATTGAAGGTGGGCGGGATGTTACCTGCATCGATTTTATCCTAAACGCCCTTGAAGACTCTCTTGGTATTAAGCCGCTTTATAAAAGAGAAGGTTTCCAAATCCTAAGGCATCATGTTCCGCAGATGATAGAGAAGGGCTTTACTCAGAAAACCGAAATGATTAAGACTGAGGACTGGTCTATGGCCCAGATAAGCACTCATCTAGATAAGCTAGATAAGCGTTTTGAGCGCTTGGCCTTCCTTAGCTATCTCATAGGGCAAGTTAGCCTAAAACCACTCAGAAACCTCCGAAAAGCCCTCATAGAGCCTCAAAGGCTCCTTATGCCGCATAAATAAGGCGCAATTTAGGCTGTAAAATTACCTTCACAATTCATAAGATCTTGAAATTAAAGAGCTTTTTGTCACTTCCTCTGTTTTCACCTATTGAGTCCTTCTCTGATGATAAAATAGGGGATCAAGTATTAAGGAAGCTTTAAAAAAAGACCGATAGGCTATTAGGTATGAGTTTCAGACTAAGAAAGCTATTCAAATTTATCCTTTTAAGCACTTGCGTGCTTCAGCTCTCTTGCGTGGAAAACGCCAGTACTAAAAGGGCCAAGTCTGCTGATGGTGCAAGCCTTACAGACTCTAATGGATCAGGTGATGGAAATGGCGCGGGACCAAGTACTGGTGGAAATGTCATTGATGGTTCAGTTGATTTTACCAACGGCCGTGCTGAACTAAGACATATTGTTGATCCTTTTGATGGTACTTATAAAGAAAAAGTAACAATCCCAAAGAACTTCACCGGATTCTTATACCTATCTGGGTTAAATATAACTTCTCTTTCAGATAGAATCATTAAAGTTCGATTTAACTTTGGTAGAGAAATGGAGCCCATTGTTGTTCCTGCTGCCATCGGAAGAGCCCCTGGGATTACACCGCAAACTGATATCGAAGTTCTTATTCTTGATATGAACTCAAGACCATTTGAAAATGTTCGCCTTCTCTATGATCTCTACGATTATAATACATACGAGACGACGGCCGGTGGCTTTCAAGAAGACGATGTTGAATTTACAAGTGACCCTCGTAGTGGAGGCCTTTATTGTAGAGGTCTAAGGATTGAGCACGACTCTACCTTCTTAGATTCTTCTTCTAATGGACTTTGCGACGCTGCTGATGAGAAATGTAATTATGCTTACGCTAAGGTTGTTGACTCTGGATTAGTTTCTGGAGGGATTGCTATAAACCCATCTGAGCCTCAAATTGATTTAGATGGAAATGGTTATACTCAAGACAGCTCAGCCAATGCTCTTAAAAAATGTTTACCAGATACGGGATCAGGAAATGAGAACTCAGCAGAAGCGATCATTAATGGAACCTTTCAAACGGCCCTGGCATATGGAGCTAATGTAACTGTCGATGGAAATACTTATCAATACAATGGACCTTATAGGGCCATTGCTTCTTCAGACTGGGAAATAACAGGAGACGCAATTGTTTCTTCAATTGATGCTTTAAACCCAGTGGGAACAGGACTTTTTCAATCCCTTCTTACTGCTGGAAATGTTGATTCAGGTCAGAGATCATTCTTATTTCCTCGAGCGGGAAAGATGAGCTTGAATGCTAATGTTGATTACTTTGGGTTAAACTCTCATGAGAATACAACTCGTGGAGATGCGGCCACAAGACTTCTGGCCTCTGGGGACTCTCAGTGGATGGATGGTTGTAATATGCGTGTGACAAATCATGATGAGTTCACAAACGAAGGAATCTCTTCTTGTAATGTTACAGCGACGATTGAACTTATAACTCCTGATCTTGTTAATGGTGGGGACTTAGTGATCTTTCCAGATCCTACACTCGTAAACCAAGACGATAAAGCGGCTTCAAGAGTTAAGCTGCAATTGATAAGACCAAGCTTAACTGATTTTCAAGGAAGAGAAGTTCTCTATTCCGCCATGAAGACTTGTTCCAACTCAAACTCTTGTGGATCACAAGAATGTTGTTTCAACAGCCGTTGCTGGTCAAAAGACTTAGTTAGCCAATGCCTTGAAGATGTTCCTGGTGAAGGAAATATGGGAATCGGTGAATCTTGTTCTAGTGATTTTCAATGCTCTAGTCTTTGCTGTAATGCTTCGACCGGATCATGCGCTGTTCATGTGAACTCAAATGAACAAACAGTTCTGTGTTCTAAATCTCCTGGGCAGGCCTGCGTGGCCAAAGAATGGTGTAGGCAAGAGAACGTTCCTAATTGCTTAAAAGTAAAAACGGGAACAACTCCAACCGGTCAAGTTACATGTGCTCTGCGTTGTTACAATATTCCAACCTTTGGGGAGTGTAAGAATGGAACCTGTGAACCACCTCAAGTACCAGATCCAGACCCTTTTGATCCATCGGATCCAAATAACTGCGCGTCAGCAGTTGACCCTCCACAAATCTAGATTGCTTGGGGTAGAATAACTACCATGCAAAATCCATTAGAATTACTAAATGAAGACTGCCTTTTAGATCATGTTGCTGTGGTTGTTAAAGACCTATCAAAAGCAAAAGAACTTTGGGCCAATATTGGACTTAACTTTGATTCAGAAGAAGAAGTTGTGGAATCTCAAGGAGTGACTACGGCCTTTGCTCCGATGGATAATAACGCTCATCTAGAGCTCTTATGTCCCTACGGAGAATCAGGACCTATTCATAAGTTCTTAGAGAAGAAAGGTGAAGGGATTCATCACCTCTGCTTTAAGGTTCCTAATGTAAAAGCAAAGTGTGATGAACTCAAAGAAAAAGGTTTTATCTTGATTAACGAAGAGCCTGTTCTTGGAGCAGGAGGCTGTATGGTTAATTTTATTCATCCTAAATCGACTGGGGGAGTTCTTATAGAGCTGTCTCAAAAACCTAAGGAATCATAATGGAATACTCTCAACTTAGCGTTCCAAAACTCTCAAGGGCAAACCGATATATCATAGGCACTTTAGTGGGAATCTTTATCTTAGATTCTATTCTTAAGAGCTCTGCAGGAATGAGTATCACAGGCCTTTTTGGATTGGTTCCAGTGCGCTTCTTTGGCGGTCATATCTATCAAATGATAACCTACCCACTTGTTTCAAAAGGACTTCTTGAAGTTGTCTTTAACGCTATGATTGTGTGGTTTATTGGAAGTGAACTTGAAACTTTATGGGGAAGAAAGAAGTACTTAAGCTTTATGGCCTCAGCTATTATTACGGCCGCCGTCATCTATCTCTTTGTAAGTTTCTTTTTTCTCTCAGGCTCACCGGTTTATAACTTCCCACTTGGAGGCTTTGCAGGAGTGGCCTCGGCCCTTTGTGTTGGCTACGCCATTTTATTCCCAGATAAGATCTTCACCTTTATGCTGATCTTTCCCATGAAGGCTAAATACTTTTGCATGATCTTAATTGGGATGCAGCTTTATCAAGGCTTCTTTTCTCCAAATGGAGCACAGGCTTGGGGGCACTTAGGGGCGATCTTAGGTGGTTATCTCTATATGTTAGTGATTTCACATCCGGCTACTAAGAATATCATTGGTGGCGGAGGTCACCAGGGAAGACGGAAGAGGACTAAGTTAGAGCGGAGTCATCTGAAGATTGTTAAAGATGATGATAAGAAAGATGAAGACCCACCAGTTTATCATTGATGCGTAGCATTGCTGTGCAAGGATATATTGCAAAAAAGGCAGCTTGGTGTTAATTTTCACAGACTTAAAAATTGATTGGAGAATTTCATGAGACTAGCTCGCGCTTTAAAAGAAAAAATTTACGACGTCCGTTTAAGAGATAAGCTTATTTCTGAAGGTAAACTTAAGAAAGAAGATGTTGAAAAACTTTTAAAAGAGCTTCCTGATGAATCAGAAAACCTTCGCTATACAGGCAAAGATCCAAGACAAAACTAATTACTGAACAACAAATCTAGAAAAGAAAATATCTTTAACGAGGCTGCCTTTTAGAGCCTCGTTAATTCTTTTCCTCAGTCTATTTTCAAAGATTAACTTTCCACTAACAGTATTCAATTCTTCCGGCTTCATGCGGGCAGCTTCATCAATAATAATATCATTGATGACGGCCTTATTTTCTTCGAGGGTATCGTGTTGACGATTCTTAAAAGGAACTAAGTAAGTTTCTAAGTCTAAGAAACGTAGACGACTTGTGCGGGACTTTAGATTTACAATAAGTTTATCGAGCTTATAGGCTTCGGAGAAGATCCTCTTTTTTGAATCATCGAGAAGAGCAGCTCTTTCTACTGAATCAACTGGTAGGGGTTTTTCATAGACGTTTAGGCTGTAGAATAAGATTCCAAAAGCTAAGCCTGAAGCTAAAACCATAGCTCCTAAAAGAATATTATCCAACATACGATTGCCAGTCACGATCGCCTCCTAATAGTAAGAATTATAGCATAGAAGCCGCCTTAGGATAAAGGCGGCAAGACCGAGCAATAAACTAGAGTTTAAGTTCTGTATATTTGAGACCGAGATCTTCGGCGATTTGCTTGTAAACAAGGTCACCTTTATAAGTATTTATTCCAAGAAGAAGAGCAGGGTCCTTTGCGGCTGCATCTTCGAGCCCCATTCTTGCAATCATTCTGGCATGTTTTAAAGTTACATTTGTTAGAGCATAAGTTGAAGTTCTAGCAACGGCTCCAGGCATATTGGCAACGCAGTAATGGACAACTTCATCGACAAGAAAAGTAGGGTTCTCATGAGTGGTAGGTTTACAAGTCTCAATACAGCCACCTTGATCAACGGCAATATCAACAACGACTGAACCTTTTTCCATCTTAGAGATCATATCTCTTGTGACTAGCTTTGGTGCTTTTGCTCCAGGAATTAAAACAGCTCCAATAACTAAATCTGAATTTACAACAGACTCTTCAATATTTCCCATATTTGAATAAAGAGTCGTGATTCTGTTATCAAAAAGATCATCAAGCTCAGCAAGACGCTTAGTAGATAGGTCAATAGCGCGAACATCGGCTCCCATTCCCATGGCCATCTTAATGGCATTGGTTCCTGCGATTCCACAACCGATTACAGTTACTCTGGCTCTATGTGTACCAGGAACGCCTCCTAGAAGAACGCCTTTCCCGCCATTTCTCATTTCTAATTGGGCAGCTCCAACTTGAGTTGCCATTCTTCCTGCAACTTCAGACATAGGAACTAAAAGAGGAAGGGATCCGTCTTTTTCTTGAATTGTTTCATAAGCAACTGTTGAACAGCCAGAGTTCATAAGCCCTTCTGTTAGCTCTTTATCAGCAGCGAGGTGAAGATAAGTATAAAGAATATGATGAGGCTTCAACATATCGATTTCGACTTTTTGAGGCTCTTTAACCTTGATGATCATCTCAGCCGTCTCAAAGATTGATTTAGCATCAGGGAGGATAGTGGCGCCTGCAGCTATATAGTCTTCGTTAGAAATACCAATACCAAGTCCACCGTCGTTTTCAATAAAAAGCTCATGGCCATCGGCAACTAGAGACTGAACACCACCAGGAACTAGTCCAATACGGTACTCATTGTTTTTAATTTCTTTAGGTACGCCAATCTTCATCTACGACTCCTCGGGCAAAGACGCTTAAAATAAGTCAGGTTTTAGGAGGCGAATATAAACAATATAAAGGAGTTAGGAAAGGAGATAAGTTTAACGCGCTGGTTTTTTATTGAGGAATAAATGGTTTCGTTGCGAAGTTATCTATTTGGAATTATTATAGTTCACTAGATCTAAGGTGCTTTGCCACTTTGATTATTCGTCAGCAAGGAGGCATGACTGTGACTCGATCTCTGGCCCTTTTAGGAGCCATTATCCTCATTCTTGGAGTAAGTTCTTGCTCTAATACTGTTAAAGAAGAAGCTAGTACTACCGGGAGTGATCTTGGTGAATTAAAGCTTTCTCTTAATGTAAAAAAATACACTCTTAGTAATGGTCTTAGAGTTCTTATAGTCGAAAACCATAGGCTTCCTATTTACTCTTATTATACTTTCTATGATGTAGGGGGAAGATTTGAAGGGCCTGGGACTACTGGCGCCACTCACTTTCTCGAGCATATGATGTTTAAGGGAGCTAAGAAGTATGGGCCTGGTAAGTTTGATACCCTGATTGAATCTAATGGTGGATCTACAAACGCCTATACAACTTTTGATTCAACAGTTTATTACCAAAGTATGCCAGCCCACACGATTGATACCATCATTGATCTTGAAGCTGACCGTATGGAAAATCTTCTTTTAGAAAAAGTTGCTTTTGATAAAGAAAGGGACGTTGTTCTTGAAGAGAGAAAGTACCGCTATGAAAACTCTTCAAAGGGAAAACTTTATTTATCGATGATGCAAGAGATGTTTAAGGGAACTCCTTATGGTCTTTCAGTCATCGGTTCAGTTGAAGACTTAATCACTTTGAACAGAGATCAGATGTTTGATTTCTTTAAGAAGTTCTACACTCCAGATAACGCTATCATCGTTGTTGTAGGGGATGTCGATAGTAGTGATGTTATCTCTCAAATTAAGAAAAAATTTGGTGACCTCGATAGATCATCTAAAGAAATTCAAGATCTAAAGAAAGAAAAAGATAAGGATGAGCTTTATGTCGCTAATCCAAGCTATGGTTCTCATAAAAAGGTCTATGGAAACACAAAGACGCCAACCTTTATGATGTCTTATAGAGGGGAGCCTCTTGGCACAAGGAAAGCTTACGTGATGGATATTCTCAGTAGTATCCTAGGCGTTGGTAGCTCTTCATATTTTCATCAGAAGTATGTGAAAAATAAGAGCCCTATCCTTAATAGTGTCTCAGTTTCTAATTATAATTTACAAAAGAACGGCGTCTTCTTTATTAGTGGAGAACTTGGCCGCAATGTGAATCTAGAAAAAGTGAGAAGAACTCTTGTGAAAGAGACCCGCTCACTTTGTGATAAGGCTATCGATGATAGAGGCGTTCAAAAAACTAAGAATCAATTCCTCGTTATGTATTATGGAGAAATTCAAAACAACGCTGGAGTTGCTAGCTTTATAGGATCTACTGAAAAGTATTACGGAGACTATAAGCATTATCAAAAAGAGTTAGAGATCTATGACTCTATTACAACAGATGAAGTTAAAAAGACCTGTAAAGAAGTCTTTGCTGGCAACAAACAAGTCTTTGTTTCTGTTTGGGACAAGCATAAAAAAGCGAAGGGGAAGTAATAAATGAAAAACTTAACAATACTTGTACTATTTCTAATTTCTCTTCCTACTTTTGCTGCAAAGTATGGCGCAGATAAGATCAAGAAATTTAAATGGAAAGACCTTGAAGTGGTCTGGATTGAAGATGAAAGGTTTCCTACCTATGTTATGTCGGTTTACTTTGCCGATGGGGCTCTTAGTGATGCTGACAATGAAAAAGGTGTGACGAATGCCATGTTTGGTATGCTCAACGCCGGAACTAGAAGGTACAGCCAAAAAGACATCTCAGATAACCTTGAGTTTTATGGCGCTAGTTACTCTGGGAATGTAACTCATGAGTATTCAACCTATTCGGTTTCTGGGTTGATCAAAGATAGTGTTCCTACTATGAAGAAGATTTGTCATCTTTTTCAAGATGCTACTTTTCCAAAGAAAGAGATTAAAAAAGAAGTTAAAAGAAGCCTCGATTCATTTCGAAATCTAGTGGATTCCCATGGAAGCCTCGCTTCGATGGCGTTTAGACAAATCTCACTTGAGGGAAGCCCTTATGCTTATCCTACTGGTGGGAAGATGAAGGATGTTCGTAGGCTGAATCAAAAAGCTCTTCGCAAAAAACTCGCCTATTTTAACACTCAGGTAAAAAAGAGAATCTATATTGCGGGTCCTAAAGAAGTTCTCAATCTAGAAAAGGTTATTACTGAAGATTGTAAATGGAGCGGGCAGGGACAAGTCGTAAGAAAGACTGACTATAAGCCAGTCTCTAATGATAGTGCTAAAGCTAAGATAACTCTTGTGACTGTGCCTAAAGCGAACCAAGCTCAAGTTAGAGTAGGGCGCTTCTTAAATAAAGGTGAGTACGAAAATAGAGAACTTTTAAGCTTTGCTTCAGAGTTCCTAGGTGGCGGCTTTACTTCTAAACTCATGAGAGAGTTAAGAGTTAAAAGAGGCCTAACTTACACGGTTAGTGCTTTTGCAGCAGGTCAGCGTGGATACGGAAGAGCCGGAATTTCTACCTTTACTAAGAATCAGACTGTAGAAGAACTCCTTGAAGTGACTAAGGCGACTATTGATCAGATCGTTGCGGGAACTTACCCCCCTCATGAGCTGGCCAGAAGCCGCGGTAGCCTTTCAGGTTCATACCCGTTTCGCTTTGAAGTCACGGGAGCTTACTTAAGTCAGCTTCTTTTTCTCGATCACTTAGAAGCTTCTTATGACGAACTCTATGAGTTTCAAAAAAGAGTAGCTGCTATTGATGCGGCAACAGTGAATAAGTCGGTTAAGGATATCTTTGGATGGGGTAAGCAATCAATCGTTATTATTGGGTCTCCCGCTCTTGCTAAAGGTCTTAGGGCCAAGTTCGGAAAGATTCGCGTAGTTTCTTATAAGAATTTTCTTTAATAAATAAGGGCCTGTACTTACTTTAAAGTATGGGCCTTAAAATTGGCATTCGCCCCTGGTTGAATCACAAGATTTTCCGCAGTCACTTCACCTTCTACAGATGAGCCTGGGTATAGGATGACCTTTCCAGAGCTACTAATATTGCCATCAACATGGCCAAAGATCTTCAAGTTATGAACGTGTAGGTTTCCTTTTACAGAGCCTGAAAGTTCTATGGTTAAGTCTGAGTCATCATCTAAGAATAGATTCCCTTCAATTGAACAAGCGATAAAAGTCTGACCCTTTAAATGAAAGGTTCCATTTAACTTTGAACCTTTACCAAAGAAGCTAAAGTTTTGCTGATTAATAGTTAAGGGTCTTGAGTCTGTTTGCATACTAAAGCTCAATCTTTTTAGAAATAATCTGTTTCAACATTAAGTCCCCTGTTCTCGAGAAGACCAAGATCTTAAAGAGAGCGGAAGTGGCTTTTGGCGGTATCTTAAACTTAGCGTCTACAGGGCGGAACCTACTTGTTGCAAAGTATTCACCTTTATTAAAGTCCATTTGCATTTCATTCTCATCAAAGACATCATTTGGATAAAAGTCATATGTATTAGCCGCTTTCATCATGACAAAGATATGGCCCGCGATCTTCTCTTGGCCTTTGCTATTATTAGAGAGGTTAAATTTAAGGGTATAATAACCATTCTCTTGTCTTGAACTAACTGATTCAACAGCTAAGTCAGGGGACTTGGTGAGGTCGATTTGCCCTGGAGGAACTTTAAAAAGTGACATGGTCTTTAGACCAGTATCGCTAGCTCCTGTAATGAGCTTCTTCTCTAGAATGGCATTTGTTTTTTGAACATCTTCGACCTTCTCTTGAAGGGCCAAGCTCTTGTTCTTTAATTCAAGAATGATGGCCGGCTCTTTTCTTTTGGCCATCTCTCTAATTTGCTTAAAATAGACCAATAAACTGGCCGTTATCAAGATAGAGATGATTGTTAGAGTAGGGAGCCCGTATAAAAAGAGGCGAAAGGATCCTTTTTCTACTTCGTAGAACCTTGGAACATTTCTATTTTTATAAAGGATAAAGGAAAGCTTATCTTTTTTAATTTCTTCCATTAATTATTGCTGCTTTGTTTCCAAGATTCGCCAAGGATTTGGCTTGGGTTTCTCGTTTTAAAGAATCTCATTTCTGGTCTGAAGGCAACATTCTCTGAGCGGTCCGTTGGGCCTACTCCGTTCTTCGTCCAGTTCTCACTTACGATCTTCCACTTATAGTATTGGTCTTTCTTTAGATAAAGGATCTTTCTTCCTAAGTCTTTTATCGTCGCTGACTCATACTCTTGCTTAAAGACAGCAATGGCATAGTCTCCCGACTGCATAATACTTAGGTTCTTGATATTAACAACAGGCTTACCAGGGTTTGAAAAGACAGCTTTTTTATAAGCTGCGAATTGATAGTAACCACCACGGACTTTATCTTTGTATTCTTTCTTATGATAAAAAGAAAGGTAGGACTTTAAGTCTTCATTTTGCCAAGAGTTAACCCAACCCTCTACTGCAGAGGTGATCTTATTTTTGTTCTTTTTCCAAGTCTTCTGGCTTAAGTACTTAAGGTCATGGGTGACAATCATAGGGGTTCTATTTAATTCAATATATTCTGAGAGCTCTATGAGCATTGAGTTATGAGTAACAAGACAGCCTCTAGAGTCTAAGCCTTTATCAATCCTAGTTTCATCATTTGTTGAGTGAAGCCAGATCCCGCCTCCGGTTTTACCTTCTGCCTTATCAATTGGGTTTGGATAATCCATGACAAAGGCACCAACTCCATAGATTTCACCTTGTTTACCATGGCGCTCAATAAGCTGTTGGTGATTAATAAAGTCTGTGAAAAAGAAAACTCCCTCAGGTGTTCTATGATCGCCTTGGAAGGCCTTATCGCCAGCTTTCTTACCTGTGGCCATCTGGTAGGTCTTAACTAAAACAGGCTTTGAATCTTCGTTCTTAAATAAATAAAGAGTATGAGTATTTTTCTCAGCAACTAGAACATGATGTGAGAAAGCATTATCCATATGCAAAAGTGGCGCAGGATAGAAGCTTTCGGCCATAAGAGAAGTCCCGAAGCTGAGAAGTAGGGTAAAAAGTGTAAATCTAATCATAAGAATAACCGCCAAATAAAGTCCGTTTTTAGGCTCGCCCATACATTGTGCTTGGACTATTTTAGTCTACATTTAGGCCTGAATTCAATATTAAACCTTTGATATTTTTAAACCTTTTTTCCCCTGCGTTGAACTTTTGCCCACCTCTGATAAGATATATAACGTAAGGGCTTGAAATATGAAGATTCTATTCTTTAGTCAGGATGATGCCGTCGTCGATCTAATCGAGGGTGTGGGTCATCAGAACATGATTGTAACCGACGACGTGCAGTTTGTGCTTGATCATTCTGAATCGGCGCGTTGTCTTATATTCCTCGATTTCGATGAAAATAAAAAAGAGGCTGAAAAGTTAAATAAACAGCTCATGGATGGTGATGATGTTCGCATCGTCATGACAGAAAAAATAAAGTTAAAAGAGTTAAAGAAGCATCAAAAAGGTGCAACTGCCGCTGATGGTTATGTTAGAAAACCTATTAGTCTTAAGATCATCAATGAAATTCTCAACGACTTTGAACTCTCTGATTATATTCAGGCCTCTGAAGCCTTCGAAGAAGGTGATCAGTTAGGGGAGGTCCCGCTTTCTTCAATAGAAGGAGCGGATTCTGAATTTGACGAAGAAAGTGCCGTTGATTTTGATGCCGGAGTCATGAAGGTTGATGACCGCGTAAAGAAACAGCTTGATGCTCACTCAGTCTCTAGCGAGACGGGGCCTAATTTTGCGACTCCTTTAAATGTTGATATTCAAAGTAAGTTCGATATGGTTTTTGATAGACCGTTCTTACCAGAGAGAACAAAGTCCAAAGTCAATATTCCTGCTCCACAAGAGCAGCAAGCAGGGGGGCCTGCTTCCATCTCTCCAATTGAAGAGGGTGGCTTTGATTTAGACATGGGCGCTGACGAAGAAGGCGAGGAAGATCTTGATATCAACCTAGGAGAAGAAGATTCTCTTGATGTTGGTCTTAGTATGGATGAAGACGAATCTGATGATCTAGATATAAATTTGAGCGAAGAAACTGAGAGTGAAGAGCTGGACCTTGGCAGTGAAGAGTCCCTAGAAGCAGACTCATCTCAGGAGGAAGCTATGGAAGACGATAATGATCTCGACTTTGATGTCGAAGAAAATGAAGCGGAAGAGCTAGATGAAGGAGCTCTTGAATTTGGTGGAGCAGCTGAAACTCTAGAGGAAGAACCTGAAGACGAACAAGTGGAAGGGTTAGACTTTGCCACAGCTGAAGAGTCTGATGATGCCCTCGCCATAAACGAAGAAAGTGAATCACCTGAAGAAAATAATGAAGAAGCAGGTGGTTTTGATTTAGGAAGCGATGATAGTGATGATGCCCTTGATTTAGGAAGTGACGATAGCGCAGGGGCTCTTGATCTTGGAGACGACGAAGACGCTTTAGATCTTGGAAGTGACGATAGCGCAGGAGCTCTTGATCTTGGAAGTGATGATAGCTCTGACGCTTTAGACCTTGGAAGTGATGATAGCTCTGGAGCTTTAGATCTTGGAAGTGATGATGCTCTCGATCTTGGAAGCGATGATGCTCTCGATCTTGGAAGTGATGATAGTTCAGGTGCCTTAGACCTTGGAAGTGAAGATGATGCTCTTGATCTTGGAAGCGATGATGCCCTAGATTTAGGCAGTGACGATGAATTAGAGGCCAGTGAAGAAGAAATGGACTTAGGTGAAAGTGAGGATGACTCTCTTGATCTTGGAGAGCCAGACTCTTTAGATGCCGATGATTCCTTTGATGAAGTTAGCACAACCATAGAAGGTATTATTGCTGTAAATGAAGATGCTGATGAAGATGGTGAGCTTAATATTTTATCTGATGGTGATGATTTAGACTCCGAAGAGGAAGATTTAAGTTTTAGCGAAGATGAAGAAGATGAATTTGAAAAGGGAACCTTAACAGGAACTGACTCAGAAGTTCTAGATTTCTCTGATGATGAAGAAGTAGGGGAGAGTACTAACCCCACTATTGTTATGGGTTCTGAAGATAATAGTTTAAAAGAATTTAAAGCATCTCTCCCTGTTGAATCATTAGATGATGAAGACGAGTTAGATCTATCCGAAATAGAAGAAGATACAGGGGTAGATTTACTTGCTGATGATGATGTCGAAGAATCTATAGATGTTGATAGTGATGAAAAAGAATTTGATGATGACCTTACGATTACTGAGGTATTAGAAACTACGAAACCCATAGCTGATGCTGCTGGCTCTCTTAAAGAAGAGGAGACAGCCCCTGTGGCGGCGCCGAAAGTGGCCTCTACAGTAGATGAACAAATTATTATTACCCCAGAAGATCAAAGAGTCGCTGAAGCTTTTAATCAAACTGAGCAAACAAGACTCCAAGGAACGATTAGACAACTTCGTGAAGAGCGAGAAGAGTTATTAAAAGAAATTCATGAGTTAAAGACTGAATCTAAGTTAGGGGATCAGGATAAGCTAGGTCTTCGGGCAGAGCTTGATGAAGCTAAGATAGAAATTCAAATCTTAAAGAAAAGAAATCATGACGAAATAGACGAGCTTAAATACCGAGTCAGGTTAAGTGAAGAGAAGAAGCATATCTATGAAGAGCGGGCGAAGAGTGTTCAAAAAGAGTTTGATCGTCTTAACCAGAAAGTGCGCATCGATATCAATCAGGTTAAGCAACGTGAGAAAGAGTTAGAGAGTCAACTAGAGCTTATAAGCATGGATTCTCAAAGCCAGGTGAAAAGCCGAGACATGAAGATCCTTGATCTTAAAAGAAAGATTGATTCACTAGAATTTAATATGGAAAATGCCAGTATTCGTGAAGTAAAATCAAGAGAAGATAAGGAAAAGGTTGAAGAGAGGCTTGAAAAAATTATGAGAACTCTAAGAGGTTCTTTAAAGTCCCTTGAATCTGAAAATGATTTTGATGATGGCATCTTAGATAAGATTGATAAGCTTTAAAAGGAAATAAGTAAGTGGAAATTCCAAAACCTTTAGCAGAATTGATGGAATTTATGTGTTCCTTTTCGAAACTCGAAGGAGGAAAGGAGCTTTATGGCGAGCTCGATCAGTTCTTTCAAAAAAGAATGAGCACCTCTCCTATGATCGTCTTTGCTAAACCAAGGGACGGGTCAAAGCTTCACTCAAAAGATATGGCAAAGTCATGCCGTACTCTTTGGAATCGAAATCTTGTTGGAGAGGATCATTTCTCAGCTGACTTAATTGAACTTAATTTACTAAAGGCCTGTGAAGGCGAGCCAATCTTTAAAAGCTGGAAAGAGTACTATACGGGTGAAGATTATTATTACTCCATTTATTGTGGGCATTCAGATCAGCAGGTCTTCTTTGGGCTTGTTCACCATACTGAACAATTAGATAAAGACATCCTCGATTATATGGTCCGCTATCTTTCAAATATTGACTCAATTGTAAATTCTTTTAGTGAACTTAAGAAAATGGAAGACCTAGCTCACCTTGATGATGTGACAGGTTTATATAATCAAAGAAAGCTTTATAAAGACTTAGATTTCTCAATTAAGAAACACAAAGATTATAAAGAAGAGTTCTCCGTCCTTTTTATAGACGTGGATCATTTTAAGGCGGTCAATGACGGGCATGGGCATCTTGTTGGGACGCATCTTCTTTTTGAACTAGCCGAACTTCTAAGGAAGGTTTTAAGAGAAACGGATATGATCTATCGTTATGGAGGGGATGAGTTTGTTATGATCATTCCTGACTCAAATCCAGAAATAGCAAAGATTGTTGGGAGTCGTATCCTAAACGCCGTTAAAAATAATGAATTCTCAGACGCAACTTCTGAAGACAGTAAGTCTAAAGGAAGTTTTAAGCTCTCGGTTTCTATTGGAGTGGCAGGTTTCCCTAGCGACGCTAGAACAAGAGATGAGATCTTAGAGATAGCCGATAAAATGATGTATGAAGCAAAGGAAGCGGGGAGAGGACAAGTTTGCCACGCGGGCGAACTTAGTTCCACCTAACAAATGTTAATCCTCGTCGTCAGTGACCTCCATTTAGGTAAAGGTAAATTCCTTAAGAATGGGCAACTCAATATTTTAGAAGACTTCTTTGAAGACGACCGTTTTCAAGAGTTCACAGATTATTATAGTTCTGGAAAACATTATTGGACTCACTGCCATCTGGTTCTAAATGGAGACATTCTCAATCTTATTCAGATCGATGTCGATGGTGTCTTCTCTAGTATTATTGACGGTGATTTAACAGTAAAAGCGATAAAGCAGATTGAGAAAGGGCATCCAACCTTTTTTGATTCTCTAAAAAAATTTCTCGCCACTCCCAATAAAAAACTCACTTATGTCATTGGAAATCACGATTCAGGAATAGCCTTTGAAGAGGCTCAGTTGTACTTGAAAAGCTTAGTAGGAGAAGGAATTGAGTTTAGCTTCGAACTTAATGTAGATGGTGTTCACATAGAGCATGGCCATCGTTTTGAAGTTATTAATACCGTCAACCCTCATAAGTATTTCTTAGATGGACCTAATGGAAAAAAAATCTTAAATCTTCCTTGGGGAAGCTTATTTTGTATAAATGTTCTTCCTCAATTAAAAAAAGAAAGACCCATGATCGATAAAGTAAGGCCAATGTCGAGTTATATAAAATGGTCTATCCTAAATGACTTTTCTTATTTTATTAGGATGTTTTATACGGTGATCAGATACTTTATTAGAACTAACTTTGATACTTACACAAAACAAAATAGAAACTTTCAAACAACTTTAAAAGTTCTTAAGCAAATCACTATCTATCCGCGCTACGAAAAGAAGGCCAAGAGTATCCTTAAAAGAAACCCTGATCTCCATACGGTAGTCATGGGCCATACTCATGTTCAAGAATGGAGGCGCTTTCCTGAAGGTAAGTATTACTTCAACACGGGAACTTGGAATATGATCCCTTCAATCGATGCCGCTCTTCATGAGTCTGTAGCGAACCTCACTTATTGCGCAATTGATGTGCACTCAAAAACCAAGTCTATAAGAAGTGGCTCATTGAATATCTGGCAAGGTAACTGGCGCCCTTTTAGAGAGGAAGTTTCAACCAGTTAAGTGCTTGAAATTAAAGAGTTATCATCTTTACACAAGCTATGGCCAAAAACCTCCCACAGACGTAGTTTCCCACCATGCAAAACACTCTTATCTACCTATTTCTGGGATTGATCCTAGCCTCCTGTGGTCCGAAGAAGGCCCCTCAGAATGACCCTCGCTTTAATAGCTTGAAGATTCAGTTTCAGGCTGAAGCGGCAGCGAGAGGGGTTGAAGTTTCTGATGGGGAACTCAGTATTCCTATCTCTTTTGGGAATGCAGGACTTGAGAATGATGGTGTCTGCACGGTTCCTGGAATGGGAAAGAATGCTTTTTCTGCCGCTGCTAATACTTTGTTTAATAGGGATAATTTTGAACGTAAGTTCATTAAGATCAATCCCTCTATCTTAGAGAAAGATCTTTTCTATATAGAAGCTGTCGTCTTTCATGAACTAGCTCATTGTCTATTTGGTAGAGATCATACGGATTCAAAAAGCCTTATGAACGAGTCTCAAGAGAATAATACTGACTATCCCTTAAAGAGAACTCTTTATTTAGACGAGCTTTTTGGAATGGATACTAATTTCTTAGAGTTTGGGCGGCTTAACTTCTGTCCAATCGTCGACGATGAGTTAGAGCCTATAGAGGAGGCCAGTTACGAGGCTTTCGGCAGAGAACTGAGTCATAGCCTCTTTAAGCCAAGCGAAACAAGAGATCAATTCTGTGTTCTTGTCGAACTAAAGTGAAGAGCTATGAACGGCCAGAACAGAACAGGCGGCTTTAGCAATTAACTTATCGTCATAGGCTCCAAAAAAACTAGATTTAAAAGTAGGATCGGTACTTCCTAAGACCAGAAGATCGTACTCCACGGTCTCTGCAAGAAGCTTTTTGATCTCATCTTTACCAGTGAGAACCTTAGTATGAGTCGGGGCTTTTAGAGTTGAAGCAAGTTCATCTAAAAAGCGTTCTTCATATCTTTGTTTTTCGATACTTACATTTTCATGACAAAACTTTACAAGAGTGATGTCGGCTCTATTTACTTCAGCTAAGTGATCAGAAGTCTCAAGGACTAAGGCATCATTCATATCTGCATTTATAAGGGCGACGATCTTTCTTACATAGCGAACGCCGCTATCTTTAAAGACGGCGAGATTGCAATGAAGATGGGACTTTAGCCAACCGATTGGATTGTGAAATGTTAAAGCTCCACGGCTTCTTCCTCTCCATTCAATTAAAAGCCACTCGCAATGAAGCCTTTGAGAGATCTCAAAGATTGTTCGCGAAACATCATGACTTACAACCGGATCAAAAGTGATAGGTTCTTTTTTCTCGATGGCCATAGCGATGACTCTTCTTCGAAGAGAGCGTAGTTCTGCTGGTTCATCAATAATATCGTTTAGGGAAGCTTGCTCTGGAATCTCTAGGATATGGGCGACTTCTAAGTTGCCATGTTCGGCCAAAGCCACTCCCATCTCAATAAGCATCTCTGGACTTCTTTCTTTCCCGAAGAGAGAAACAACAACCTGAGCATCTCTCGAGAGGTCTATAGATTTATAGCTTGAAGTTTGTGGTGCTTGCTCTTGGAGTAGGTCAGTTCTTCTGCCTCGAATTCCAATAACGCCCTTTCTATCTGTCTGTCTTCTACTATAGACAAAATAAAGAATAACACCGAGTCCGGAAATAAAAGAGAGAGACTTAACAGCTAGAATTCCCATTCCAACAAGAAGGGCGACTCCTGAGAGGATACCAAATACTTGGAGGAATGGATAAAGAGGAGCCTTATAAACAGGCTTATACCACTGGGTTCTACTTTCTCTTAAAACAATAACAGAGATATTCTCGATCATATAAATGGCGATCATAAAAGCAGAGGCCATCTTCGCGATCTTAGTGACATCAAAATTATAGAGAATAAAGATCACCACTAAATAAGAAAGAATAATAGAAGCGATTGGGGTTAAGAATTTATGATGAAGCTTTCCTAAAAAACTAGGGAGCAATTTATCTCTACTCATAGCAAAAGGAAAACGAGAGCCAGCAAGAATTCCAGCGTTAGAAACATTTACCATGGTCAGGATTGCGATAATGGCTATGACTGAACCAAAGAGAGGACCTCCAACTTTTAAAGCAAGTGTATAAGCAGGCTTTAGATCGTTGGCCAATACTAAATGAGAAAAATTTCCGGCCATAACAAATGAAGTTACGCAATAAATGACAGTTACAATTCCTAAAGAAAGAAGGATACCTCGGCTTAGGTTCTTACCGGGATTTTTAACTTCTTCAGCAATAGCCGCTACTTTAGTCACTCCCGCAAAGGAGACAAAAACAAGAGCGGTGGCTTCTGCTAAACCAAGAGAACCTCTAGGAAAGAGAGGTTTTAAGTACTGAGGGTCCCATGAAAAGAAACCTAAGGTATTTACTGCTGTCATCCCCGCAATGGAGACAAAGAGGATGATGGTCATAAAACGAGAGACTTTACCAACACCTAGGATATTAACGAAACAGATAAACGTTAAGAAACCAAGTTGCATTGGAAAGTCATCAACGGACGAGACCACTGACATATAAGCGCCAATACCAACTAAGGCAAAAGCAGATTTTAGAAGGATTGATAACCAAAGCCCAAGACCTGAGACAGTGCCGGCTAATGGACCAAAAGTTCTCTCTAAATAAATATAAGAGCCACCACTTGCTGGCATGGCCGTAGCTAGTTCCGCCTTACTCATAGCAGCTGGTAAGATACAAAGTGCGGAGAGTAAATAAGCTAAGTAAATAGAAGGACCCGTGATGGCAAAGCCTAGACCAGGGAGAACAAAGATGCCAGATCCTAGCATTGAGCTTATACATATTGTTACGACGGAGAAAAGCCCGAGGCGTCTTTCTAGAGAGTTTTCCATAACCTATAGATTAGTAGGGCGGAGTCATAGGGTAAAGCTAATTGGTGCGATTTAAGCCTTTTTCTTAGTCGCCTTCTTCTTAGTGCCTTTCTTCTTAGTTGTAGAGGCTTTCTTCTTTGTGACTTTTTTGCGGCTAGTCGACTTCTTCTTGGCTTTTTTCTTAGAGACTTTCTTTCTTTTTGGAAGGTAGGACTCTACTTTCTTTTGAAGTTTTCCTAAGTCTTTCTTTTGATCTTTGATGAATTTTTGTGCTTTCTTTATTTCAGACTTAACAAGTTTCTCAACTGTCTTTTCTAAATCTTTTCTTTCTTTCTTAAAACGAACAACAAGCTTAGGGATATCTTTGGCCACAACGTTCTTAATATCTTTTTCAGCTTGATTGACAAATTTCTTTAAGATCTTTTGGGCATCCTGAACGGGGCTTTTTGATTTCCCAAGTCCACGTACTTCTTTTTTTATACTCGTCCAAGTTTTAATAATTGATGCTGATGTTTTCTTTGCCATTAAAAGCTCCTTGTAGTCAGAGTAAACTATATCATTCTATTTATATTGAAAGTAAATCATCTTTTACAAATAGGGACTCTATAACCAAACCCAAAGCTTTTAGGTTTTAGCTTAATGATGGGACAAAACTGTCCTCTTTTATATTCACTTTGGGAGTATAACTGATAAGCATTCTCAACTTCTTCTTTATCAAAACCAGCTTCTATAAGTTCTTCGAGATCCATTCTATAACTAAGGAATCCTTCAAGAATAGCATCTAACCTATCGTAAGGAGGGAGGCTGTGCTCATCCTCTTGATCTTCTCTTAGCTCTGCCGAAGGCGCTCGGTTTATAATTCCCTCAGGAATAAGCCCTCCAAAACGTTCATTGATAAATTCGCTGAACCTAAAGACTTCACTTTTATAGAGATCTCCAAGAAGGGAGATGGCACCGACACTATCTCCATAAAGAGTTGAATAGCCCACGGCCAATTCACTCTTATTTGAAGTATTGATGACCATAGTATTTTGATGGTTACTTCGGGCGTAGAGGAGGGCCCCTCTCAACCGAGATTGAATATTTTCATCCGCGAGACCATCAAGCTCTGTACCAAAGCCATCCTTGTAGCCATTCTTAATAACTGAATGAAAGAACTTAATGGGAAGGCTTTTCAACTTAACCCCGAGTCTTTCGCATAATTGATCAGAGTATTGCCAGCTTATCTCTCGGCTATAAATACTCGGCATATATATAGCTTCGACAGTTTGTCCTTCTTTCAAAGAAAGCTTAACTAAAGTCAAAACAAGAGCGGAGTCGATACCACCTGAGAGGGCAATGGTAAAATGATTGAACCCACATTTTCTTGAGTATTCGTTAAAGGCAAACTTTAAGGATTCGAAGACTTGAAAACAGTCTTCATCAGTAAGTGGCTTTAGCCTCGGTAGTTTTCCTTCATAATCTAAGGAGGCCTCAAAGAGAGACTCCCACGTATTTTCCATGGTCTCATCAGGAACCAAGCTCGTTCCTTTAAACTCTTCAAGGTCTATGGTTAAGAGGTCAGACTCAAAGCTCTTACCCATGGTTATTAAATTGGCTCCATTAACAGCGAAGCTTCCGCCATCGAATTGAACCTCATCTTCACCGCCGACTCTATTAACGTAAAAGAAGGGCGCCTCCAAGAAGCGAGAAATTTCTTTTGCTCTAGCTAAACGTTTTTCTTTTTTCCCTATATGAAAGGGGGAGGCAGAGAGGTTTATGACAGCGTCAAATTGTAATTTATTTTCTTTTAATTCATAAAGCTCTTTAACTGGGTCCATTTCATGAGTGCTTGAATGCCACATGTCTTCACAGATTAAGAGGGCGAAAGTCCTTCCCCCAAAACTTAGAACTCCGGGTTTTTCCCCTGGGGTAAAGTATTTCTCTTCGTCAAAGATATCGTAATTTGGGAGAAGTCTTTTTGTATATATAGGCCTTAGACTCTTACCTTTTTCCCACGCGTAGATAACATTCTTGATCTTAACCGGAAGCCCATTTTCTTCTAACTCGTAAGCGAGACCGCTCATAAGAACTAAGGAGTCTGACTCCCAGCCATCAGTGTTCAGCGCGTTAATATCCTCAATAAGTTTGTTAAACCTTTTAATATAAGGGCGTTGTAAACAAAGGTCCTGCAGGGGGTAACCTGTTAAAAAGAGCTCAGGTAATAAGTGGATCCCAGGAGTAGGGGCCTTTTGGGTGAAGTGCTTCTCTAGGTATGCGAAAATGTCCGCAGTATCGGCTAAAGTATGGTGAGTTTGATGAAGATGAATTTGCATAGCGGTCCCTATAGCGGTAAAGTGCGCCTCAAGTTAACCATTTGTAACTAAACGTTTTTCACATGAAAGCACTCGATAGTAAAGTTCTCATAATTGGCGCAGGATTGGCCGGAACAGATGCCGCTTGGTTTCTCGCCAATCATGGTATCAAAGTTGTTTTGGCGGAAGTCAAAAAGACCAAATTAGGGCCAGCCCAAAAGATGGATACCTATGCTGAATTGGTTTGTACCAATTCTCTAAAGTCTCTAAACCCAGATAGTGGTCACGGCCTTTTAAAATATGAAATGAAAGGGCTTGGCTCTCTTATTTTAGAGATGGGTCATAAGCATGCAGTTCCGGCTGGAGACGCATTAGCCGTTGACCGTGAAGAGTTTTCAAAAGACATCACTAACACTTTAAAGAATCATGAAAACATAGAACTTATGGACCTAGAAGTTAGTGATCCCATTCTCTTAGCAAAAGAGCTTGAAGCTGACTTTACTATTGTAGCCTCTGGTCCTTTAACGACTGAGCCTCTTAGTGATTGGATCATGAAGAATATTAGTGGAGATGATTTTTATTTCTACGACGCCATCGCACCTGTGGTAGATGCGGATTCACTTGATTTTTCAAAGATGTACTTCAAAGATCGTCATAAGCCTTATTCAGATGATCCAAATAGTGAAAATGCTGAAGCCGATTATTTAAATATCCCGCTTGAGAAACCAGCGTATTTAAAATTCATGAACGATTTAATAGAAGCCGAGAAAGTTCCCGCTCAAAATTTTGAGCAAGAAAAGTTCTTTGAAGCCTGCTTACCAATTGATCTAATGGCTGAAAGGGGAGAAGAAACTCCTCGCTTTGGACCTATGAAGCCTATTGGCCTTGAAAAAGAAGATGGATCTATTCCTTATGCCTGTATACAACTTAGAAAAGAGAACCTCCTAGGGAGCGCTTATAACTTAGTAGGCTTTCAAACCCGCCTTAAGTACCCAGAGCAAGTGAGAGTCTTTAAGACCCTTCCCGGATTTGAAGAGGCTAGTTTTATTCACTTAGGAAGTGTTCATCGAAATAGTTTTTTAAACGCCAGAAAACTTCTCAACTGGGATCTCTCTAGTAAAGAATTTCCGAACCTCTACTTTGCTGGACAGATGACTGGCGTAGAAGGCTATACTGAATCAGCTACTATGGGACTTTATGTTGCCATGCAGATCTTAAGAAAGATAAATGGCAAGGAGCTCCTAAAATTTCCTTTTGAAACGGGAATTGGCGCTCTCGTTAATTATATTATGACCGTAAAGAAGCCGACTCCTTCTAATATTAACTTTGGGTTACTTCCTTCAGTTGAATTAACAAAAGAAGAGAGGCGAAATAGAAAAGAGCGTAAGAAAATAAAAAAGGCCAAAGCGGCAGCAAGGGCAAGAGATGCCTTTGATAGCCTAAAAGGAGAGTTCGCTTAAATGGGAATAGCCTTTATATTCTTAGCCTGCAGCACTTGGGCCATTGATACTCTTATCCGTTATCCGTTATTGGGAAGCACTTCTCCCTTACAGATTGTTTTTGGAGAGCATCTTATCCTCTCACTTGTCTTCGTTCCTTTTTTCTTCAAGTCTTTTAAGAAAATTTGGAAAGCAGAAGTAAGTCATATCTTTAGCTTTATCGTGATCGGTGGCCTAGGTTCCGCTATTGGAACTTTGGCTTTTACAGCAGCCTTTTCAAAGATAAACCCTAGCCTCGTCATTCTTTTACAAAAACTTCAGCCCTTAATCGCAGTTAGTTTGGCGCGGCTTATCTTAAAAGAGCCTCTTCAAAAGAAATTCCTTTTATGGGCCAGCCTCTGCTTGGTTGGGGGAGTCTTAATCAGTTTTCAAGACATCTTCCCCGGGCTTATGAAGCTAGATTTTAGTTCTAATATGAGCTCTAACACAGCACTTTGGGGCTACGCTCTGACGATGATTGCTGTTGTGAGTTGGGGAGCATCGACGGTTTTTGGTAAAAGCCTTGAGACCAACGGCTATTCCGAATTTGAAGTCATGGGTGGACGTTTCTGGGTAGGGCTTATTGTGCTAACTCCCTTTTTGGTATCAAGCGGCGAGAGCTTGCCTGATTCTGGAGAAACTTGGCTCAAGATTCTTGCGCTAGTGGCCATATCTGGTCTGCTAGGTATGTGGTTCTATTATAGGGGCCTTAAAAAACTTCCCGCAAGATTGTGCGCCTTAGCAGAAATGTTCTTTCCGTTTTGCGCAGTTGGAGTGAATTGGATATTCTTAGGGAAGACTTTAGATATAACCCAGCTTGTTGGGGGAGCCCTTTTATTAATTGGCTCTACAGTTATTCAAATCAAAAGGTATTGAGGAAAATATGATTCAAAAAGTAGAATTACCATCAACAATGGAAGGCAAGACTGTTTTAGTAGCAGGTGCCGCAGGCTTTGTTCCTTCGTATGTAAGTGAGTTTTATCTAAACCTAGGGGCAAAGGTCATTGGTCTTGATAACTTTATTACAGGCTCAAGAAGTAATATTGAGCTTTTATCAAAATATGACCTCTTTGAATTTCATGAATGTAATATCTATGAATCAATGCCTGATTTCTCTCAAACTAAGATTGATTATATCTTTTCATTAGCATCTCCTGCTTCACCAATAGACTTTAAGGAAATTCCTTTAGAGATCATGCGAGTTAACTCTGAGGGGACTATGCATCTTCTTGAGCTTGCTAAGGAAAAGAAGGCTAGGTTTCTTGAAGCATCGACTTCAGAAGTCTACGGCGACCCCGAGATTCACCCACAAAGAGAAGAGTATGTAGGTTGTGTAAATCCTATTGGACCAAGGTCTTGTTACGATGAAGCCAAAAGATTTGCTGAGGCCATGACTATGGCCTATCACCGCCGCTATGGAGTTGATACTAGGATCATTAGAATCTTTAATACTTATGGTCCACGTATGAGACCAGATGATGGGAGAGTTATTCCTAACTTTATTAATCAGGCCATGAGTGGATCTGACGTAACTGTTTACGGTGATGGATCTCAAACCCGTTCATTTTGTTACGTAACAGATCTTGTAAACGCTATTCATAATGTTATGTTTTCAAAAGAGCATACTCCTTTTAATTGCGGAAATGCTGATGAGTATACGATTTTAGAAACAGCAGAAACAGTGATGAAGTTTTTAAACTCAGACTCTAAGATAGTTTATAAAGGTCTTCCTGAGGATGATCCTAAGAGAAGACGTCCCAATATGGATAAGCTTCAAAGTGTTTCAGACTATGCTCCTCAAGTTAGCTTTGAAGAAGGCATCAAAAGAACAGCTGAGTACTTCAAGAGTATGCAAAAATGAAGATAGGTATTGGCTGCGATCATATTCTAGAAAGAGACCGTTCTATTGAAATAGTGGAAGCTCTTTGCGCTATCTTTCCAGACGCTGAAATATATACTTTGGCCCATAGGCCTAAACAAGTCCTAGGTCCTCTTGAGAGAAAAAAGATTCATTCAACCTTTTTAAGTCATAAGGTATCTAGTGTTAAAGACCTATCTAAGTATTCATACCTTATTCCAAGCGCCGCTAAGAATTTCCATATCACTTGCGACCTCGATCTCTTTATCGATGTTTCAAGTGGACTAAGCCACGGGCTGATTACCTGCGATAAGGTAAAAAGAGTTTCTTATCTTCTCGATAAGAAAGACGCCCTTGAAAATATAGGTTTTATCAGAAAGTTCTTTAAGTCTTACGTTAATAATTGGAAAGAAAAGAAGCTTCTCGACGATAGAACGATCTGGGTAGAAACTCCTGAGTTAGAAAAAAGATTAAAAGAGATGGGTAAGAATCCTCTAGTCTTAAGACCTTTTGTAAAGGTTGAAGACTTTCAAGTGATTAAGTCTGCGGGCTTTAAGCATTCAGCTTTTCTCATAAATGCTCTTCCTCTTGATAATAAGATGGCCACAGATATCACGGATAACTTAAATCAAAAGAATATCATTTTTAAGTTTATTGGGGATGATAATCATTTAAGCACGCTGAAAGATTCATTAGGAGAGAACGCTTTCTTTGGAGAAAAGTGTCATGGAGAATTAGCGCCTCTTATGTCTTCAGCAGCTGGCCTTATCGACTTTGATACTCATCCTTATTCTCCCTATACTTTAGAGTGTCTCGCAAGTGGACGACCTGTATTGAAGAATAAAAAAGATGTTGTGCTTGAAGATCTTGAAGGACTTGTACCATTTTCAGATCTTAGTGAGTTAATAAGTAAGCTACCAAGCCTCTCAAGTGAGTCTTGGGTAGAGAAGTCTGATGACCTAAGAAGAGGAGTCGTTAAGTTTAACGAAAGTAGGTTTAAGACTCAGGTTAAGAAATTCTTAGATCGGGCTTAACCCTTTAAAGGTTGTCCATTAAGTTCTAAGACTTTGAAGTCTGGTAAACTAACTACAGCATATGAAGGGCAGCCTAGCTTCTTCCAAACATCAAATCCATCTAGTTCCTCATTATACTTATTTAAGAAGAGGCTCATGACAGTTCCATGAGTAACGATGATTCTTTCATCTTCAAGAGGATCTTTAACAACCTCTTTGATGGCGGATTCAAAACGCTCTAAGGCAGCATTGGCAGACTCAACACCTAGGTAGGGCTCATCTGGATTAGTGAAGAGGGGCTCGTTTCTATCAAAATGATCTTCTTCACTTACGATAGAAAGGGCAGGGCGATCAAATTCAGCAAGAGCTGGATTGACCTTATGGGTAAGGCTTAAAGTCTTAGCAATAATCTTAGCGGTCTCAACTGCCTTAGATTCATCTGAAGAATAAATAATAGGGTCAACATCTAAGTTATCTCTAACAAAGTTGGCAAACTTTTGAGCCTGCTTTAAACCGCGTTCTCCAAGCTTCCAATCTTTAGAAGGAACATCTCCGTCTAATTCTGGCATGGCATGCTTAACTAAGATTATAGATCCTTCCATTTTTTCCTCACTCATTAAAAACTCTAAAAAACAATCTTACGGCCTAGCCTCTCTTTGGCCACTAGAAATTTTTCATAGGAGTGTCTAGATTTTTGACGCTTATCTTAAATTTGAGATTATCGCTTCGTGCTATTAAGGGCTTAGACCGGGCTAATTGGCCTTAGAATTGCTCTTTAAAGCTTATATTTAAAATCAGAGGGAATTATGAAAAAGACAATCGTTCTATTGCTTGCACTACTCCTAACTTCATGTGGAAGCTCCACAGCACCAACAAATGATGGTGAGGGAGTTCAATCAAATAACTCGACAGCCGAAGAATTTAACACAGGCGCGCCTAGTGATAATGGTAATGGTCCAACGGGTAACTCTGATCCAGTTGATGCAACTGAGCTTCCTGGATATACACCGCCACCAGCTGGAACTCCGGGACCAGTAACACCACCTGCCGCAGTTCTTAGTGAGGTTTGCGGCGTAGCCTATGCAAGCTTTTATGATGACGTCGTAAGACTCTTTGACGGCACTGATACTCATATTATCTCTGATGGAGATTATTCAGCTTCTTATTACTTTGCTTCAAATAGATTAACTTATCCTAATGATGCCATGGAAGTTTGCGTTCAATCTTATATGGATAATGGAATGCTTGTTTCAAGCTCTGTTAATATAATGAATAGTTCTGCTGATCACCCTGAACGAGTCTTGAATGCTGATTATTCATACGAAGTTTGTGGGGAGTTTAAATACATAACTGATAATGGTGGAAGGACTTATTTAGAAGTTAATGATTCTGGAGTGCCTCATATTGTGATCGACGAGAATATGCCAGCTCTTACTCTTCCAGCTTTTAGTGATGCAAATGGAGCCGTTGTTGTGAAGGGATGCATGTATTCAAACCAAGCCCCTTACAACGATTTTTCTTATACCTTCAAAAAGCATTTAAAAGTTAATGCTTATGATTTTGGTCCACTACTCTAGAGATAAATTAACTAGTCAATTCAGATAGATAGCACAAGCGGTTAACAAATTTTAGTTAACCGGTTTGTTTTGCTCCCTTACTCCCTATAAAGAAGGAAATTAAAATAGAAAGGTGATAAAGCTCACCTTTAAATATATTGTACTCTTCTTCTCGGTTATCTCTTTAACCAGCTGTCTCATAAATCCTCACGACAAAGATGATTTTGATAATTTCTATAACGATTCTATAAGCCTATTAGCAAACCTAATGTTCTATCACTTTAATGAAACTGGTTATCCAGGAACTTCTGATGATGTAAACGATGCTGCTGGAAATGGAAATCATTCCACGAGTGTTGGTGGACTCATCCAAGCGGAAGGGATCTATGGGCAAGGAATCTATTGTGATGGTCTTCAAACGGGGGTGAATATTACTCCTGCTATTTTTGATAGCGCCTTTAGTGAAAGAACGATTTCTGTTTGGTTCAGGGCCGAGACGACAGAGGGGATTCGCTATATTTACGAAGAAGGCGGAACAGTGAATGGAATCGTTATTTATATTCAAGATGGCATTCTCTATGGGGGAACCTATAAGGCCAACGGTGGGGATTATAATATCTATATCCCCTATAACGTTGATGCTAATAGTTGGTATCATGTCGTCATAACTTTCCATACGACCAATGGTTTTAACCTTTTTATCAATGGCAATCATGTCGATGGTCCCTATCCTTTAGGCCTTGATATGCCTAGCCACAGTAATGACAATGGTCTTTGTTTTCAAAATGACGATTCAAGAAGGCATACAGGAGTTGATAATCAAGCTGGAGGACAGTTCAATTACTTCAAAGGGGTTCTAGATGAAATAGGTGTTTGGAATCGAACCTTGACCGATGCAGAGATCTTAAATCTTTATCATAGACAGGGGAGGCTTTAATGAAAGGAGCCCTCCTTTTATTCTTAGTTTTTTGTTTTAGCGCCGAAGCCAAATTAAGACGGGGTGTAACGGACGTTCGAAGAAGAGAGCCGAGAGAGACCAGAAATACAGTTCGTATTAACGACACAGAGTTGAACGACGGGCTCTTTGGCAGTTCAAAAGTGAGTTTTAAAGCCGGTCCAGACTTTCAACGCTATGATTTAGAAAACCTAACTCAAGAAAAAGATAGCTTCTATAGTATTGATGGAATTAACTTTCAAATCAATTATGATTATTGGTTATCAGAAATGCTGGTGCTAAAACATTCTACCAGTTTCTCTCGCTATCAATTGAGAAGATATGATGGGCTACCCTTAAATAACGAAGAAAAAAAACAATACGCCTACTCTTATGGAGGAGAACTTGTCTTAGGTAATTTTTATCTTGGCTATCAAATGGCCAAGGAGAGAAGGACCTGGATGTATGAAACATCTTTTAACGACATTGTTGAAAGAAGAGTTAAAACAAACGCTCACCGATTTGAAGTGGGATATAGACTCTATATTTATAAACCAATTGCTCTCGATTTCTTTTATCGTTACAGCTTTTTAAAAAATCGAGCAGATACTCCTGTGGGAGATTTAAAAGGATCTGAAACAGCTTTTGGTTTTAAGGTTTTTTGGAATAAAGAAGAAGAAGCGCAGTACGGAATTGAGTTTAATGAAATCATAACCAATATTAGTTGGGGGACGGGGACTCTGAGGAATAAAACCTTTCAGATTCTACCCTTTGTAAGCTTTTGAGTAAATTCATCATACTTCTTCTATTGGTAACCTCTTTTAATCTCAATGCTGCTTTGTTTTCAGATTTTTTAGACCTACCAACTGACGAAAAAAAATGGCCTATTAGGGTTGCTCAAATCGACTTTGAAAGCTTTCTCCATAAACAGGAAACTGATATTGCCAATATGTTTGGCCACCATACTATCGTTAACTTTAACAATGATAAATACACTCGTTATAAGTTCTATGTAGAAATCTTTGAAATGTTTGACTTAACTTATTCCTATAACAAGATGAAAGTTTCCTATGAACAGACTGGTTCTTTTTCTCTTGCCTCTAACGACTTTCACTTTAGAGATCAACACTATGGTATTGGTTTTAATATCTTTAACGTTAGAGCGGAATTCGGAATGGGTACCTATAACTCATACACTTTCTTAGAAACCGATACCACCAGGTATTACTTCTTCCCTATGGAGGATGATTACTACTATGGGCTTTTAGAAATTAAAGTACCGACCAAGCTTTGGGTGGATATAACATTGAGATTTACCGCTAAAACATATAAAAGCTCAGAGACTGCGACTTACGAATTAGAAAAAGCAAACTCAAGAGAGTGGTATGCCTCTATCACTGGAGGACTTAACTGGCTTAAAATTGGACCCTACGTAGCCTATGGCTATGAGACATCGAAATTTAAACATAAATTTTTTGGATTAAATAATGAGATGGCAAATAAGCAACACTATCAAAAGTATGGGGTAGTGTTTCAATTCTACCCCTAAACTCTTAAGTTTTATTTTGAGAAATTAATCCCACCACCATTCTCTAGTGATGAATCAACTTTTAAAAAGCTAAATGACTCAGCTCCATCAAAAGGATCTCTATTGATATTCCCTCTAGGGTCAACTGGAAGGTGGAACCAACGAACATCATTTTCACGTAAGTTAAAACGAATCGCTTGAGCTGCCATTGAGCGAACACTTGAGTTTCCACCGAGTTCAATCAATCTTTCTAAGACATTTCTGGCTCTTGTTCCTTGTGGGAAAGTCGTCATGAATCTAACAGCGGCGACTCTAACATTTAGGTTGTCTGCTCCATTTTCAGCGATGGCCTGAATATTAGTGCGAAGACGACTGTCTGTGCTCTTTGCGTAGAGAGACTTAATCGCCTCAATCCTTTGACGAACATCGTTTCTAGGGTTCATAGCAACATTAGTAAGGGCATCAGAAACTGTGCGGTCACTAGTAGAGGCCATAAGACCAAAAGCAGAAGCTCTTCTGATTTCAACAGAAGGAGCGTTAAGCAGGTTAGAGATCAGACCTCTTTCGATAGAATTATTTCTTGGGGCAGCTTTATAAAGAGACTGCAGACAAGTGGCCCTAAAGACTGTGTCATTTGATTGATCATGAGCACGAACGATAACGTCATAGACCTTTTTTTCAGAAGCTTCTGAACTTAGGGCCTTAACAGCTGCAATCCTTACGTTACGGTCTTCACCGACGTTTTGAAGAACATTTAAAAGTGATCTTTCAACTTCTGAATCCGAAAGAAAGTCTTTAAGAGTCTCAATAGCTGAGATTCTCACTGGGGTGTCTGCGCTATACTGAACTTCTCTTAGAAGTAATCTTGTGGTTGTTGAATTAGCAAAAACACTTGTACTCACTAGGACAAGACCGATTAGGGTCATCTTTATAAGCTTACTCATATCTTCCTCCTTGATGTTAAAGACATATGAATTGTTTAGAGGCTTAATTTTAGGCACTCTGGGTTATTAAAGTCATTTGAAACTTTATTACATCTGCGTTGCTGTGCGTCTTTAATTGCCGCTAAGTGTCCCAAAAGTCGACTGGTGAGATCAAATTAATTGATTTAGTATTTAGCTAAATAAAATCACGGAGAAACTTATGAAGCTTTTAAAGGCCCTTTGCCTTGTTTTAACTCTAGTCACTCAAACTGCTTTCGCTGGAAAAACCTTCGATACAGTCAAAAAAAGAGGATCTGTTAAATGTGGTGTGACCACAGGACTTGCAGGATTCTCCGCCCCAGACTCAAAAGGAAAATGGATTGGCCTTGATGCTGATATTTGCCGAGCGGTCGCTGCGGCCATGTTTGGGGATGCTAATAAAGTTAAGTTTATTCCTCTTTCATCAGTGGCCAGATTTACGGCCCTTCAATCAGGTGAAGTTGATCTTCTCTCAAGAGTGACGACACATAACCTAACTAGAGATACTAGTCTTGGAATGAACTTCGCTCCTGTTACTTATTATGACGGACAAGCCTTTATGGTGAGAAAGAAGTCTAAGTTAACTTCTGCTAAACAATTAAATAAAGCCACTGTTTGTGTTCAACAAGGAACAACGACAGAGAGAAACCTTGCTGATTATTTTCGTTCTAATAGAATGACATATAAAGGTGTAGTCTTTGAATCAAATGACGAAGTCGCCAATGCTTTTGCAACTGGTCGTTGTGATGCTTTTACAACAGATGCTTCAGGGCTAGCTTCTGAGAGATCTAAGTTTAAGAACCCTGATCAGTACATGATCCTTCCTGAAGTTATCTCTAAAGAACCACTAGCTCCCGCTGTTAGACACGGGGATGATCAATGGCTAGATCTAGTAAAATGGACAGTCTATGCTCTACTTGAAGCTGAAGAACTTGGAATGAACTCAAAGAATATTGATAGTTTTAAAAAATCTAAGAATCCAAGTATCAAATGGTTCTTAGGAGTTAATAAAGGTAATGGAAAGTCACTCGGTGTCTCTGAAGCTTGGGCCTATAATATTATTAAGAAAGTAGGAAACTATTCTGAAATCTTTGAGAGCACGGTAGGATCAAACACTCCTTTAAAGCTTGAGCGTGGATTGAATGCCCTTTGGACAAACAAAGGCCTTATGTACGCACCACCATTAAGATAAGGGATTAGTTTAGTGGAGGAGAAGACACCATTTTGGCAGGACCCTAAAAAAAGGGGAATTGTTTATCAAGGGCTAAGCTTAGCCCTGATATCAGGAGTGGGTTACTATCTTTTTTCTAATACTCAAGCAAACCTTGCCAAGCAAAATATCGCCTCTGGTTTTGATTTTTTAAATCAAGAAGCCGGTTTTGATATCTCTGAATCTATTATCGATTATTTCTCTGATGACTCTTATGCTCGCGCATTATGGGCAGGCTTTCTTAATACATTTAAAGTAAGTCTTGTTGGAAATGTCTTAGCGGTTATACTAGGCGGGGTTGTTGGAATACTAAGTATTTCTTCAAACTGGCTGGTCTCTAGAATTTCAAAATCCTATATAGAGCTAGTAAGAAATATCCCTCTGCTTCTTCAACTCTTCTTTTGGTATATGCTTTTTTCTGAAACTTTTCCGGGAGTGAATGAAGCGCTTAATCCTATGCCTGGAGTCTTTGTTTCTAATAGAGGCGTCGTGATTCCAGCCTTTGAATCTCATCCTATTTGGATGTGGGTCATGCTTAGCATCCTGGCTACAGTTGTCGTTGTCATTCCTTTGATCTTTAATTGGGGTAAAAAGAAAAAAGAAGAAACGGGAATTGAAAAACCTACAGAGGTTTTGATGCTCATTGCTTTAATCTTGATCCCTTTAAGTATTTGGCTTATTGGTGGAATGCCAAACAAGTTTGAAGTACCTAAGCTTGAAGGCTTTAACTTCCAAGGTGGTTTTACTTTATCTCCAGAATATATCTCTCTTTTATTAGGACTAGTTCTTTATACAGGTGCTTTTATTGCTGAGATTGTAAGAGCCGGAATCCTATCGGTTAATAAGGGTCAATGGGAAGCATCAGAGGCCCTAGGTCTTAGTGGCTGGAGAACATTAACTCTTGTTATTATTCCACAGGCTTTAAGAGTGATTATCCCTCCACTAACTTCTCAATTATTAAACTTAACAAAGAACTCATCTTTAGCTGTGGCCATTGCCTATCCAGACTTTGTCTCAGTAGCAAATACAAGTTTAAATCAAACAGGTCAGGCCATCGAAATGGTTGGGCTTATCATGCTTGTTTATCTTACTTTTAGTCTAACGACCTCTGCCCTTATGAATTGGTATAATAATCGAATCAAGTTGACGGAGCGGTAGTGGTTTATAAATTTACTAAAAACCCAGAAAAAAGAACCCTACCTAAAGCTGAAACCATGGCCAAGTGGATGAAGAGGAATCTCTTTTCAACAAAGACAAACTCAGTTATCAGCCTTTTTATCTTGTCCGGGCTTCTCAAGATCATCACGCCTCTTTTTAATTGGCTTTTTATTGACGCTGTTTGGGTAGGGGATTCTGCTACTTGCCGCAAGGCCAGCGGCGCCTGTGTTGCTTTTATTAAAGAGAAGTTTGTTTATATTATCTTCGGTCCTTACCCTAGAGAAGAGATCTGGAGACCAGGTCTTACTATCTTTTTGATCTTTGCTTTATTGTGGTGGTCAAAAGAGCCAAGCCGCTGGAGTAAGAAGCTTATAAAGTGGTGGGTTTCTTGCCTCGTCGTTTCTTGGATTTTAATGAGTGGTGGCTTTGGTCTATCGCTTGTTGAGAATAGTCAGTGGGGAGGTCTTCCTCTAACAATTATTCTCTCCTTTATTGGGATCGCTATTAGTTATCCCTTAGGAATTGCTTTGGCCCTTGGGCGAAGAAGCAGCATGCCTTTGATCAAAAGCTTTTGTGTTATTTATATTGAATTGATTCGGGGGGTTCCCATGATCTCTCTTCTCTTTATGAGTTCAGTAATGTTTCCCCTCTTTTTACCTGAGGGAGTTAGTGTAGATAAACTTCTAAGGGCGCAAGTGGCCATCATCATGTTCATCTCAGCTTATATGGCTGAAGTTGTAAGAGGTGGACTTGCTGCCATTCCAAAGGGACAGTATGAAGCGGCTGATGCACTAGGGCTTAATTATTTTCAAACCATGAAAGGGGTGATCCTTCCTCAGGCCTTAAAAATAGTTATTCCACCTTCAGTAAATACGGCGATCGGAATGTTAAAGGATACTTCCTTAGTCATCATCATCGCCCTCTTTGATTTGTTATCAACAACCAAAGCTTCTATGAAAGATCCAGAATGGTTAGGCTATTCAGTGGAAGGATATTTTTTCGCGGCCTTGATCTATTTTATCCTCTGCTTCTCTATGGGGAAGTACGCTAGAAGACTTGAAGTAGAATTTCACCGCGGTCATAAAAACCGAGAGGTATCAATATGAGTAATGCACCAATCATTGAAATGAATAATATGAACAAGTGGTTTGACGACTTTCATGTTCTAAAAAATATTAATTTCAAGGTAGAGAACGGTGAGAAGATTGTTATCTGTGGCCCATCTGGTTCTGGAAAGTCCACGCTTATTCGTTGTATCAACCGCCTTGAAAGTCATCAAAATGGAAAGATCCTAGTTGATGGAACAGAGCTTACAAATAATATTAAGAATATTGACCGTATTAGAGCAGACGTTGGAATGTGTTTTCAGCACTTCAATCTTTTTCCTCATTTAAGCATTCTCGATAACTTAACTCTTGCTCCTATTTGGGTTCGTAAAGAAAGTAAGAAAGCTGCCAGTGAACTGGCCATGCACTTTTTAGAAAAAGTTAAGATCGCAGATCAGGCCCTAAAATATCCTGGGCAATTATCTGGTGGTCAGCAGCAAAGAGTCGCCATTGCCCGCGCTCTATGTATGAAGCCTAAGATCATGCTCTTTGATGAGCCAACTTCGGCCCTCGACCCGGAGATGGTCAAAGAGGTTCTTGATGTTATGGTCTCTCTGGCTGAAGAAGGCATGACTATGCTTTGTGTGACTCATGAGATGGGTTTTGCCCGTCAAGTCGCTGATAAAGTTGTCTTTATGGATGATGGTCAGATCGTTGAAGAGGCCAAGCCTGATGAGTTCTTTGATAACCCTCAGCATGAGCGTTCAAAGGAATTCCTCTCTCAAATCCTTCATTAGAAATACTGCCTAAACTTTAGACAGTATGAAAGAAGTACACAGTTACTAGGTTTATCCCTATGTCATTTTAGCCCTTTAGAGCCCCGTAATTGGCCTATTCCTTGCTTATTAATAGGGAAAGACAACTGAATAGGGGACTGTCATGAAAAGGCTATTAATAAGCTTTATCTTTTCAATTTTAACTGCCAACTCGGCTTACGCTACGGCGACAGAGGCCAAGACTGATCACGCTATTAAGCTGATCCAGACTTTCGAAGCAGATAAAGTTGATCATGTGATCAATTCATCAGTAAGCAATTTTATTTGCAATGAAGGGACTAATTCTCAAATTGATAATGAGAGAAAAGTTGATTTTGCAGGTTCTAGAGCACCAGGCTTTGTTAAGGGAAAAGGCAAGTTCCAGCTATTCAAAGAAGAAGTTGAAAAAGAAAATTTTCGTAAAAGATATTATAATGAAGGTGATATTTATTCATATAGCACACAAGAAGAAAAGGCTGTTGAGCATTTTCTATTTTCACTTGATACAGTTACCTATGAGCATGTCTTCAACAGGTATTCTGAAGCTAAAAATACTCCTTTTGAACATGAGTTTGGCCTAACGGTAGCAGATGTAAAAAAAGGGATTATGTCCTTATTAGAGAATGCGGATCATCATTACCAAACTGGTGAAAAGGCCTTTAGTGTCCAAGTTAAAGATAAAGCCTACTTGATAGATCTTCGTTATCCTCTTTTAGCGAACCCTATATACAAACAAGACGTAAAAACTGGGGAAATCGAATATGGCTATACTGGAGCTACTCCTCGTTATGGACATGGAACATCTATCGTCTCTATGGGCGAGTGACGAATAATTAACCTATAGATTTTTCTCCAAGGCTGCTTAAGCGGCCTTTTTTGTTATGTTCTCCCTCTATCAGGAGATCATAAATGAGTCGAGCTTATGCCGTTTTAGCCATTCTGGGCTTTCTAAATTTTACTAATATTAACGCCGCTGAATTCTCAAACCTTCGAGTAGAGACTTGCGCCAAGGAAAACGCTGGTCCTTATGTTCATTCGGATGACTTTCGTTGGGGAATGACCTTAGAGGAGATTAGATCAAAGGGCAGTGAGATCTATAACTCAGGTAAGCGCTTAAAATCGAGGGCCTACTTCAATGGAGAGCAGGTAGTGATGCCAATCTCTATCTCTGGAGGTACTGACGAAGTTAAGCTAACCCCTCTATTTTTAAAATCGATTCAGAAGCATTTAGAAGTGGCCCTCTCAAGAGGCTATATAGACGCCGTCATCTTTCCTGATCTTGGTCATAGTCACATGTTTATTCCTGAAAAATATTACCAAGATGTTTTACGCCCTTTTCCGGTTAAAGAAAAAGCTAGGATGTATGAATTGATGCTTGCTCATCCAGGTTTGAAGATTCTCTATCATACGGCAGAGCAGCTCACCATGGTAGATGAAGATAAACTTCCTATTGTTGATAGAGAAATTCAATGGCGTTTCTATACCCGAAATCTAGTGGGAGATAATCAAGGTCTTGGGCGTGTAGAGCTGCTTCACGAGCCTACTTCTTCGCATAACACGGCTCATACTTATGATGGAAAACATAAATACTGGGGAGCAGGGTTTAATATCACGGCTTCAAAGAATGGTTGTTTTTCTTTTACGAGTAAAGGGGAGACTAAGTACTTTGATTTAAGCTTTGAGGACTTAACTTCTTCGGTTCAAAATGATTATGATTGGGGTATGTAGAAAATAAGGTGAGTGCCAGAAGAGTTACCGCTGACACTCAGCTTTTTAATGACGACCGTTTTTCTCTTCGAATTTTTCAGATTCGTAGCTAGCGATATCACGATAACCGTGTTTTTTCTCTAACCAAGCATTGTCGTTGTTTTCCTTGTGTTCAATGGCATAAGGATCATTAAAAAGGGCACAGCCCTGTCCTAAGAGGACAATTCCTAGCATTCCAGTAATCACAAGTAGGCTTAATACTTTCTTCATATTTCCCTCCATAGGGTGAGGTTACAGGTTGAAGTTGTATATCTCCTTATCGGTGTTGTAGGGGCAAAGGAGAGCACTGGGGACGTCTCAGGCAAATATTGCCGGGGGCTTATCTAAGCAGTTGAATCTTTATGTGTGATTAAACAGAATTTTACTAAAGTTTATCGAATAATAGCCGACAAGGTTAGTATGGATTGTAGCAATCAAAAACTTCTTAACTTAATCATCTTCATAGGCTTAGTGGTTACAATCTCAACAACTATCATCCTCCCAAGCCTAGATTGGGAAGTAGAGTCAGTGGCCAAAACCTCTAAAGAGTCCTTTAAGATCGAGGCTGCCGTGGCAAAACAGCCTTAGGCAATAAAGCTTTTCTTCCGATAAACTTCTATGAACTTTGAAACTGTAAAAACATTAAAAGGTGAGTTTGTTATAATCTTAGAAGAAACTAAAGATGGTGCTTTCCTATGCATCCGCCCCTTTGGTGAACAAATCATCTACGCCCCGACAGAACTTGATTTCGATTCATTCTCTGAATACTCTGAAGATGATATGAGGATCACTCTAAAGCAGCGGCAAGCGCTTAAAGAGTTCTTTAAAGACACTGAGTCCTTGGCCGCGTGAAAGTTCTTAGCTGTTTAATACTCCTTTTCATCTTCATCATACCAAAGGCCCAAGCAGAACCTAATATGGTTCTCTGTTGGATTTTCAGCATACAAGGCTGCCCTGGAGTAGAAGACGTAAGTGGAAATGCAAGAACTCTCAAAAATAGTGGAGCCGGTGGCGCTGGCGCTATAGGGGGGAAAACCTCTCGTGTAGAAAAAAGAACTATCATAAAGGTACCTGAATACAAGATAAGAAGGTTTCTACGATTTTTAGGTCTTGGTGGTACTCGGATCAATATCTCTTCTGAAACTTTGAGTGGCGATTGTAATAACCTAGGGGAGACACTACTTCCTTCTTCGAATGCTCTATTCAAATCAAACAACGCCCGCGAATGTATGCGGGGACTACAAGAAGACTTAACGAATCCCATGGGAATAAATTTACAAGTGCTTCAATGCCAAGACCGATTTTGTCATGATGAATTTATAGAAGTCTTTGAAACATTTTTGAAGGATCATCCTCAATTGAAAATAGAAGATACTCGGAATTTCTTAGGCTGCTCTCCTAGCTCTATCGAAATCTAAAAGGCATCTATAGAGCTTCAGTAGGTTCGATCAAATCAGCTAATTCTAAAGTTTTTCTAATCCCTTGGGCAGTAAAGAATTTTAAAGTATTTAACATCTCATCAATTTTATTTAAGTTCTTAGTCGCTAATTGTTCAAGCGCCAAGCTTGAAGCAGAATCTGCTTTAATAACCATCTTTTCAATCTTGCTTTTAGAAATGATAGTTTCTTGATCCATCAGAAGAGGGAACAGTCTTTCTTGAATATCTTTAAGAGTATTTATATCGATGAGTAATTGTTTTTGTTCTTTATTCAGTTCTAGCTTTGAGAAAAAATCTGTGAAGTCTTCACACCTATGAATAGTCGTAAAATACTTACAACCACCGACCTCTAAGTCTCTTGGGTTATTTAGATACTCTCGAAAGTGAGGTGATAAATCTCCGTTCTCTTGACACTTTTTTGTTCTAGCACGGCCATAGACTTCATTAAGTTTATTAAAGTTAAATCGATCGAGCTTATTAGGAGAATCTTTCCCAAAAGTTAATCTTTTAGATAAGTAAGTCTCTGAATGAAGAAAATTATGATACCCAGTATAGCCAGTTGTAACTGGACTCTTTAACAATCGATTAGGGTAGAGAGCGTCCCAAAAGTGATCACCTTTTGTCTTTGAATCGTCTCCAAAGAAGTACTCGGGCCCGTAGACGTTGATAATATCTCCCGGCCTTTTTTCTTCAAAATTTTCTAATTTTCTACAAATGGGAGAGTTCATCCAGTAGATCATCTCTTTAGACCAGATAAAACGGGGCTTCTTTGAAAGACTCTTAAAGCTCATCGCTGTTCCCCAGCAGTTAGCGCCGTCTTTAAAGATCTTTCTTTTGTGGTTCTTTTTTGTAAACTTAGGAAGGCAAGAGGAGACAATGGTTCTAAACTTGTCCGCGCCTCTTTCCTGGCAAAAGGATTCATCAATCTTTGGAGAGATAAAATCCTTTTCTAGAAGAGACTTCCAATCACAGATATTTTGATGATCTTCTAGGATCTCTTTACAGGAGTTTGATTTTAAAATTAAGTTATAGGAGTTGGTATAACCAAGAGTTACTTCCCCAGCAAAGCTAGCTAATGAGAATATTAATATTAAGAGTACTTGCATCTCTAAAGAGTACCAAATGAGGGGTTTTAGGAGCTTAAATTGAAGTAATTACAGGCCAAAGCTTAGGGCGTCAGGATCTTAACAGTTCTATCTATGGGGTTTTGTAGGAAAATCAAAGGATTATAGGCTCTATCACCTATAATCCTTTTTGTTATAAAACCTATTGGCAAAGCTTTTGAAACCTTTGAAAAGCAGGTCTATCACTAAGAGCGCCTAACCAGCTCTTGATATTTGAATATTCATTGATATCGTATTTTAGGTGCTCGCAGATTGAGACAACGGAAGCCGTATTGATATCAGCAAGTGAGAACTTCTCAGCCACTAAGTAAGTCTTACCTTCTAAAGAAGTATTAAGAATATTTAAAAGATTTGGCAGCTTGGCCTTTGATTTTTCTATAAGGGCCATATCTCTTTTATCTTCAGGAACAAAGACAAGTTGAATAAAGACATCAATAAGGGGCGGCTGAAGCTCTGCAATCGACCAAGTGGTCCACTGTGAAACTTGGCCTTGTTCTTTTGGATTTGATCCTAGGAGTTCAGGCTTATAGGCTGCAGCTAAGTAATTATTGATCGCCATTGATTCCCAAATATTAAACTCACCGTCTGTTAAGGCAGGAATCTTTCCATTAGGGTTGATCTCTAAGTAAGGAGCCGCTTTATGTTCACCCGCGCGCATATCGATTTCTTTATTTTCATACTTTGCTTCAACTTCTTCTAAAGTCCAAAAGCATCGTCCAGCACTTGATCTAGGGGAACCGTATATTGTAATCATCATTTATCCTTTGGTTAAAACCTCACTTTATATTGAGGTCCTAATTACTGTCATTTATCAGTGAGTCAATCGGGGTAGGGCATTGTTTTTAGCTCTTATTAAACGCTTCGCCGAAAATAGTGCCGTAACTATTGAATCTTAAATATGTGATATTCTCATTTAGAGAGTAAATATATTTAGGCCAATCCTTTGGAGGATCTATGCTTCGTTTAAGCTTATTGCTTTCTTTGTTCCTTTTTAGTGCTCAATCCCATGCCTTATTATTTATTGAGCCATTTGCTCAAGTTGAGATAGGGGGCGCAGAGCAGGACTATACCAATCAAGGTACTGGAGAGAAGAGAACCAGAGACTATTCAACAACCTACACAGGTTTTGGAGCTCGAGGGGGAGTTACTTTTAATCATTTCTATCTTGGAGCGAGGGTTTCCCGGTCAACAGGGAAGTGGGATGAAGGTACTGATCGAGAGCATAGTGATACTTTAAATACTAATCTCTTTAATCAAAATAACCCCTTAGTTGAAAGGGAAGCTAGCCGAGTAACCTTTGGTCCCATGGTTGGTGTAAAGTTTGGTTCTAAAGCACTTTTTAGAATGTGGGCCTCTTATTTGAAATCTAGCTTGGAGCATAAGGTAAAACTAGATGGCTCTGATGTTAAGAAACTTAAAGGGACAGGCTTTACCTTTGGAGTAGGGCTGGCTCCTGCTCGTTACTTTAGTTTGAACTTAGAGATGCAAGGGCTTTGGTATTCTGAAGAAAATGATAAGAAGTTTCACTATGATGAAACCTCCGCGGGGGATACTTATAGGGTGGCGGCTCAGTCTGAGTTTGGTTTTCTTTTTTCTATCTCCATTCCTATCGGGCTTCTTTACCCAAAAGGCGGCGGAGGCGGAGATTAAGCTTATTTAAGCTTTCTCTTAACGCAAGAGACGATCTTTTTATCTACCCAGGGCTGGTTTACTTGATCTTGGCATGTATCTAAAACATTTTGAGTATAGGCATGACAGTCATTTTCGTCTTTGAAGCGGTTGTCCTTTCTATTGGCCATGCAGAAGAAACTCATGTTTTGAGAAATCTCTATTTGAACTTCTTTTACCTTTTCTTCTGAAAGTGCAGGTCTTACTACTGGCTTTTTCTTCTTTGGATAGTAGGTTTTTTTCCTCGTCACTTTAGGAGCTCTTCTTTTGCTTCGTCTTGGTTTTATAGCAGATCTTTTTCCCTGAATCTTTTTCCAGTTTTGCCAGCGTAGTTTCTTGTAAAGAGCGAGGGCCTTTCCTCTTTCGATCTCTTCAAAGCTCTTTTCAACATCTTGAGAATAAGTCTTCTTAGAATCTCTCCTTTTTGAGGAAAGATTCGCGCAAGAGGTAAAAAGAGAGAATATTAAGATCAGGCTTAAGAATTTCATTAGAAGTTAGTAATCCTGTTTGTCCAACTTGGGTTATCAGTAAAAGGATTTCTATTTCCTTGAAACTTTTCAACCATGTCATTTCTCTTTCTTTCAAAGGCATCAACGGGATCGGCTTTATGCCACTTTCTTAGATACTCTTCTTCGGCATCATCGATTTGAATATTATAACGAACTGAAAAGTAGAAGAGGGCCCGAGCCACATTTCCTCTATGCTCTGCAGGTGGTTCAAAGGCTAAGTAGTTATCATTCTTTCCTTTTCCGTACTTTGAAGAAGCGCAGTTCTTTAGTTGTTTGCCATCAACAATTGAGAAGAGGTGGTTCTTTCTGGTGCTATTAGCACGAGAATCAGTAGGGTAGAGGTGATGAAGATCGGTTAGTTGATGGCCCTTACTTTCGTTTGGATTAAAGCGAGACTTAGGCCAAGTATGTTCACAATTTAAGAATTGATGATTGGGAATCTTTCCAGGACCCACGCCTTCATTACTCGTGAACTTCTTTCTACAATAGACTTCTGTGACTGAGTACTTTGAGCCTGTCTTCTTTAGATGAATATTTCCAAAGAGCTCGATGCGGGCCTTCTTATAACTGATGCCTCCACGGTGAGTTTTAGAAAGAAGCTTGTAGAGCTTTTCTTCAAATGAAAGTGGATCTGATTCAAAGTCAGTGGGATAAAAATCTTCCGCGCTTGCAAAAAGAGCAGAGGAGGTTAAAAGGATAATCAAAAAAGACAAATTCTTTAGCAGTTTCATTCCATTCCTTCCTTGGTATGGGTTTCTTTAAGCATAGGGAATTATTTTGGATGTGCCAAAAAAAGAAAGCCCGAGAGCAAAGCTCGGGCATGAGTGCGTTATAAATATTAAGTCTTGATGCTTATGGAAGAACAAGCTCTGTAGGCAAGTCTGAAGAGCTTTTAGCGAGCTCATTCCAAAAATGCTTATACTGCTCTTGGTAAGCCTGAAAAACTTCTGGGATAGAAATATAGTAGAAGTTTTCATAATTAACGCTAAATGCTGAACTTGTTAGGTTCCCAGCTCCCGTAAAGACGGCGCCATTGTCTTTCTTAAAAGTGAAGATAAGAAACTTATTATGTTGAAGTTGAAGTGACTTTGGCTCGAAAACATCATCCATATAAGTCTCGATGTACTTAGTTTTCATTCCTAATCTTTCTAGGCCCTTAACTTTTCCAAGTTCTGTTAGGCTATTTCTTCCCATTCCTCTTCTATAGACAGAACTCCAGTAAATATCATCATCAGCTACTAAGCGAACCTTGGTCTTCTTGCTTTTTAAAGCCGAAGAAAGCGCTTTTATTAGTTTTGTATTGCTAAACCTATGGGCCGCCATATCAACCATCTTTGATTTCTTAATTGAGTCGGTGATGGCCTCCATTGCTCTATGACCTTCGCCAGGAACAAAGAAAGTTTTAATATCTGATTCTTCACTTACTTGAATCTTCTTTTTGCAGCTCGCGATAAACTTAGTGAACTCTTTCTTGCTTGAGTCATGGTTAAGAATCCCTTCTCTTAAACATAAATGAGCTTTAGCAAAGTAAGACTCAGGAGAAGTCGTGATAAAGTGCCAGTTCTCGTGGTGAGTTGTCGTTCCTGAACTCATGTTCCCCGAACTAAAACCAATTCTTACTTCTTTAGAGTCAAATGGATTCACAAAGAAGACTTTGTTGTGAGCGTACTTAGCTCCGCCAGTATTTCCGCTTGTATAAACTTCTGGGTAATTAGGTTCTTCGCCATTAGTGTTCTTAGGACGGCATTTCTCTAGGGCCCTTGCTTGGTGCATACGGTTAGCATCTTCTTCGTTGTTGCTATCGATAACAAGAGTCACTTTAACATTTCTGTATTTGATTGCGTTACAAAGTGCTTTTTGAATATCTCCGTTAGAAAAGCTTAAATAAGCTAAGAAGATCTCTTTTGTTTTCGGATCCTTGATCCACTCTTTAAGTTTTCTATGAGGGCTTGTTTTTTGAGCGCGAGATTTTGAAGAGTCTGAACTCTTGCAGTAGGCATCTTTAGTTTTAGACTTAAGTTTTTCACCATCGTTGCTCACTACATTTTCATCATAGTAATAAGTCTTACAAACTGGATTTGTGAAAAGGACGTCGTACTTAAAAGGAGTAAATTCTGTAATGCTTTTTGCATTGGCGTTGAAACTGATAAAAACCAAGACTAATAAAACGATAAATGATCTCATAGAATCCTCTTGTGTTGTGTTGCGTAAACATCTTCAAAAAATCTAGCAAACCTGACTAAAATGTTCAAAGATATTACTAGGATATAGTCCATCTCATAATTAGATAGAAGAAAGGTAACTGACCTAATATCAGGTAGTTTTATAGAGAGTTTAAGCTGATTAGGTATTGTGAATCAGTGAGGCTCGTCTTTATACTTAGTAAAATGAACTTCCTTAAAATGCCGCTGGGCGCCAAAGGCGTCTCGTATATTCAAATACTGTTAGCTTCCTCTGTGATCGCAGGCCTTGCTGTCGTCGGTCTTAAAATGATGAAGAACCAGGAGAAGTTGGCCCGAATAACCGCGCAGAAGTTTGAAGTGAATTACTTAGTAGGGGAGATGTTTCACATCTTAAAGGATCCGCAGAACTGTAAGGCCAGCTTCTCAGGAATGAGTCCCGATAAGTCAGTTAGAAAGATCAACGCATTAAAGAAAGAATTAAGAGGGGGCTCACACAAAGAAGCCACCTATTACTTAAAATACTTTACCTTTGATTCTTCAAAAAAGCTCTACGCTCAAAATAGTCTTAAGATCCTCTCCTATAACCTAAGCGACTCTTCTCTTTCAGTTGATGCTAAGAGGGGGAGTACTCATTTAGTCGTTAAGCTTCAAAACAATGAAGAGACCAATCCAATTAATCTCGTTAGAACAATTCCCATTCGTTTTAGAACTACCAATGGAATGATTTCTAATTGTGAGGCCTTTAATAACCTTGTTGATTCTTCTAATATCTCCTTTGGTGGCAGCTTGAACTTAGGTAAAGCTTTGCATGTTGGTCCAAGAAGAGCTGGTGTTGAACTCTCTGTCGCCGGAGGTATGTCCCTTCAAGTTGTAAAAGGAGACTTTCCTCACTGTAGTTTAGTCTCCACAGGGAAACTTATTTATATGAAGAAGTTTGATGAAGTCTTTTTCTGCACAAGAAAGTCTGGATGGTCGAGTCTTGGAACACTTCCTAATCAAGAAAAAGGAACAATCTATAGGATCGATGCCAATCAAGCTCCTAGTTATATAGTTGAAACGAAAAGACACCGAGTCTGTATTGTAAAAAGCTTTAAGTCTAATGTGAAAGGCTCTTGTAAACTAACGCCTCAAGTGGCTGGCGAATCTACTAGCTGGAGGTTGGCTGCCACCTATAGCTCTCCTCGTGGTGGTCAATACTGCGTAGCGGAGTGTTTCAATTGATCAATTCAAAGGGATATTCGATTCTTGAAGTTATCATGTCGGTTGGTTTTTTAGCCGGGCTTATTCTTGTCTGTACGAATATATTTAACAAACAACAAACCGAAATGATCAATGCCATTCAAGAGATCGAGATAACCTCTACAGTTAATGAAGTGAGGCTGGCCTTAAAGGGAAGAGAGGCCTGTACAGCAACTTTTGAAAATAAGAAGGTTGGAAGCAGAGACATAAAAGTTATTAAGAAGGTCATTCAGTACCCCGAAACCAATGAGATTGAAGAGGTTGAAGCCTTCCCCCTCTATCAATATGGGAGGATGAGTTTTGGAGATTATCAGTTAAAGATTTCTAGCTATACCTTAGAGGAATTCTCGAAAGGACCAATTCTTAACGGCGAAGCAGAATTAAACCTCATTATTCAATTTGATAAGAACTTATCGGGAAACAAAGAGAAGAGCAGCGCCCAAAGAAGAATTAAAATCTATGCATCAATGGATAACTTGGGCCGAATTGAAACATGCTCACTAAATAAAGAAACTAAGTCTGATGAGAAGTTCATTGTCGAATCTGAAGAACTTATTCGAGCTCAAGGTAAAATTGGGATAGGCTCAAAAGATGTTCCTAGCCGTCTAAGCTTAAAAAAAGGAATTCAGTTCCTAACTTCTGAGAGTTCTATTTGTGAAGAAGGGAGCAATGGAGTTATCTTTTTTCACAAAGGTTATCAATCCCTAGTTATTTGCTATGAGAGAAATGCTTATAGGATCTCAAATGTGGGGTTAAGGCTTTGAAAAAGAATGCAGGATTCTCACTCGTTCAACTAATGATAGTCGCAGGGATGCTCTCAGGTATCTTCGTTGTCAGTTTGAAGATCATGAAGAACCAAAACCAGATGGGGAAAAGCTCGAGTGAAGAGTTTGAAATCATCTATCTCTTTGATGATATAAGAAATCAATTAGCTGATAGAAAAATTTGTTTTAAAACATTAAAGAGTATAAATATCCAAGCTCCAATTGAGCTTGAAGGTATAGCCTCAATTAAAGAAAATCAAAACTATAGCGTTCAGACCTTTGCTGCTTCGGGTGCTTATTATGGACAAAATAATATTAAGGTTGAATCTATTCGATACGAAACTGGAGATGAAGAATCTGGCGTAGATGACGGTGAAGCTTTTATTACTATAAAATTTAATAAATCTAAAAGCGCTCTTGGAAACACCATTGTAACTAAGAGGCTTAAAATTCATCTGGAGTTCGATAAGAAGCAAAAACTTCAATCCTGCTTTGCTCTTGGTGGAGTAAATATTGGCTCTAGGAATGAGGAAAAAGGTGAAGCAAAGTGGAAAAGCATTTCTGGTTCCCAAAATATCTACACAGATGTTGAGCAAGTAAGGATCAACACAAAGCAAGGCTCTCTAGGGACGAGTGTCGTTCTAGGGGGAAGACTTCTTTTAGGCCATGATGAAGACAAGTGCACGACCGAGAAACTTGGAACATTAAGATTAGAGAATCTTCAATTGGAGCTTTGTAATAAAACTAATAAATGGCATCCCATATGGTGGCCATTGAACCAAGTTGTTAATAAAGAGTTCAAATTAGAAACTAAGAAGGTTAGTCATATCATCAAGACTGCTTCTGCCTTTAAGTTCTGTAGTCTAACTAAGACTGAGTTATTCGGGGCAAGATGCAATGTGAAAAGGTTGGATGGTAACCTTTGGGAGCTTAGCTTACTCTATGATAGAGGGGCTAACTCTAAGTGCTCAATCAAATGTTATAAGTAGAGGTTTTCATGTCAGAACATAATTTAGAAATGCTTATCATAGGTGCCGGCCCTGCAGGGATATCGATGGGAGTGGAAGCTGTTTCATCTGGAATCGACTCTAGTAAAGTCGTTATTATAGAAAAAGCTCCAGAGCATAGTTATATGATCAGAAAGTTTTACCCCGATCAAAAATTAGTGACTGCTAATTATAAAGGAAAGGCGGCAATGTGTAGTGGGGTCATGTGTATTCCGGATTACTCAAAATCTGAGACCTTAACCTACCTTGACCAAGCAATAGAGAAGAACCAGCTAGAAGTACGCTACGAAGAAACCGCATGGAAGCTAGAGAAACTAGAAGACGGGAGCTTCAGGGTTTATACCGACAAGTCTGAGTTCAAAACCAAGACCTGTGTTATTGCTATTGGAATGATGGGAAAACCTAATAAACCTGATTATAAGATTCCTTCGACTATTAGAGATAAAGTTCATTTTGATATCACGAGTAAAAAGATTGAGAACTCAAAAGTCTTAGTTATTGGTGGTGGTGACTCAGCTTCTGAATATGTTCAGTACTTATCCCAAGAAGGTAATAAAGTAGACCTCTCTTACAGAAAAGATAGCTTTGCACGCATGAATGAAATCAACCAAGTTTCACTTTTTACTTTAGAAAAAAGAGGGGAAACAAAACTTTTCTTAAACTCAAACGCTATTGGGCTTGAAGAAAAAGACGGCCAAGTCCAAGTCAACTTTTCTGAAGAAGAGTGCCCTCTAAGAGTCTATGAGAATGTTGTCTACGCTTTAGGAGGAACTAGTCCTACTAACTTCTTAAAGCTCTTGAAGATTGAGTTCTCAGGGACCGATGAGCCTATTGTAAAAGATGGTTTTGAAACTTCTGTAGCCGGGCTTTTTCTTATCGGAGATCTAAGTGCTGGCAAGAGAGGAGGCTCTATTATAAGCGCATTTAACTCCTCTCATGAGGCCATGAAGAAAATCTGCAATGATTATCTTACCTGTAAGGTTTAAAGAACCTGGTTCTTTATAAAAAGGTAAATTAAAACGAAGGCTGAAATCGCTAGATTTAAAAAAGTTCCCGCAGTTCCATAGAATCTTCCTTTTGAAGACCCACTTGATTTCTTTAATCCAAAGAAATGAAGGAGACGACAAACTAATAGAGAGAGACCTAATACGTGAACGCCCCAAAAAGCACCTAGCTGAATTTCCACAAATGAAATGAGAAGAAAAGCAAAAGGGATATACTCGTTAAAGTTTCCATGGGTACGAACAGTTTGCTCTAATTCGCCCTCAACAGTGCCGAGACCCTTTTTAAACTTCCAACGGTTGTCGATCACTCGTTTGGCCAAAAATAGGTAGAATAGGGCTGCAAGCGCCGCGTAAAAAGGTGTGATTACTAATGTCATGATTCCTCCAATATGGGGTGGTTTGTCATTTTTTCTCTAAAAATTTGAGTATGTTCACCCCTTTGTTTTAGACTATAGGTGTAAAGAAACAAAGGGAAATATCATGGGTATCGGAAGCCGAATTGCTGGAGTTGGATCATTTGTTCCTCCAAGAGTTTATGAGAATAAAGACTTAGAAGAAATGCTCGATACGAGTCATGAATGGATTATTCAAAGAACCGGAATTGAGCGCCGCCATTGGGTTGATCCCAAAACTTCCACTTCAGATTTGGCCTTAGAGGCTTCGTTAAAAGCGATAAAGAATGCAGGGCTTGAAAAGTCTGATATTGATATGATCATTCTAGCTACTCTAAGCCCGGATCATGATTTTCCAGGAACAGGTTGTTTCTTGCAAGCCAAGTTAGACCTTCCTACCATTACCGTCTTAGATATTCGTCAACAGTGTACGGGGTTTATTTATGGAATCTCTGTCGCTGATAAATTTGTTAAATCTGGTAGTCACAAGAATATCTTAGTCGTTGGTGCTGAAGTTCATTCTAAAGGTCTTGATAAAACACCTAGAGGACGCGGGGTCTCTGTTTTATTTGGTGATGGCGCAGGAGCCGTTATTGTCTCTCAAACTGAAGTTAACGATCCCTTAGTTGATTCACATATCTTAACAACTCATCTTCATGCCGATGGCTCTTTTGCAAAAGAACTTTGGCTTCCTGCTCCTGGTATGGCCTTTGAAGGAAATGAAAGGTTTTCTCAAGAGATCATAGACGAAGGGCTTCATTACCCTCAGATGAATGGAAAGGTCGTCTTTGTTCACGCCGTCAAAAGAATGGCTGAATGTCTAACGGCTGCTTGTAAAGAAATGGGAGTTTCTTTCGCCGATGTGGATTGCTTTTTATTTCACCAAGCGAACTTAAGAATTAATTCTAAAGTGGCTGAAGTCCTAGGGCTCGATGAAAGTAAGGTCTTTAATACAATTCAAGATTATGGAAATACAACCGCCGCTACTATTCCTCTTGGAATGGATAAAGCGATCGAAGCGGGTAAGCTTAAAAAAGGTGATCTTGTTGCTTCGGCTGCCTTTGGTTCAGGCTTTACCTGGGCCTCGGCTCTTTGGCGGTACTAATGAAGTTTCTCGTAGGTCTTTTTCTTTTTATTTCCTTCCAAGCTTTTGCAGTCCCTTTAGAATGTGAAACAGGAGTTGGAAAATATGGAAACCTAGGAGAGATGAGGTATCAAATTGGAAAGTACAATAGAAATGGTATTTGCTTTATCAGTCTTGGACCTTCAAATAGATATCCTATCTATAGATCTTATACTTTTAACTCTATTGGAGAGTTTATGATCTTTAACTCCCTTGGAGCAGGTAGACCCTCTACTGATACCGGCGCAAGGAATTACTTATTCCCTATAGTGACTCATAAGCTAAGTATCGAGATTGATCAGGAAAACGAATATATTAGGATAAGGAATACAGACGGTAGGCTATGGGTCTTTGACGCTCGCTCTTCTAAGATTGAAAGCATAACAAAGATGGATGTCCTTGAAGACCCTGAAGTAAACCGCAGGAATCAAGGTGGGGTTGAGCTCTCACTCTTATCGAGTGGAAGCTTAATCGATGAAGGCTTTCGCTTAGGAGGCCTTCCTAATACCGTTTTAAAAAGAAAATCTACGGTTAAAGATTCAAATGGAAATGAATGCCTTGTTAAAAACAAAAAACTATTCAAGCTCGATATTGATGATAGTGGAAGTATTGATGGAGCCTACTTTATTCATAATAGTGAAGAGAAGTGGAAGAAGTTCTTGAAAAGGTATTGCAAGAAAATTGAATTATAAAACGAGCTTCCCCTTTCAAAATGGTCACTTCAATACTCTTTATACGGCCCTCGCTCGGCAGGTCCTTCAATTAGAATTTGAAAGAGAGAGGATCGACCTTAAAGATGGTGACTTTCTCGACCTCGATTGGATGAGCTCTAATAAATCAAAACTAATCATCCTCTCTCATGGTCTCGAGGGAAGCTCTCGCGGGACTTATATCCAAGGCATGATGAAGTACTTTCTCGATAAGGGCTACGATGCTCTAGCCTGGAACTGCAGAGGCTGCAGTGGAGAGCTAAATAGAAAGGCTTTCTATTATAATAGTGGGGTCTCCCATGATCTCTCTGAAGTCATTGATCATTGTATTGAAAATAAAAAATATGATGAAATCTATCTCATAGGCTTCTCTATGGGAGGGAATATTACCCTAAAGTATTTAGGAGAGAAGGGCACAAGTGTTTCACCTAAGATAAAGGGAGCTGTAGCCTTTTCAACTCCAGTGGATCTTAGAGGCTGCTCTTTAAAGTTAGATATTGGCTTTAATAAGATCTATACCAAGAATTTTCTTAAGACCCTTAAGATAAAGGTTCAACTTAAAGAAGAGATGATTAGAGAAGTTGGTTTTGAACCAGATGATATCTATAAGTGTAAGAACCTCAATCAGTTTGATAATATATTTACTGGTCCACTTCATGGTTATAAAGATGCTGAAGATTACTATACAAGAGCGAGCTCAAAACAATTTATTCCCAAGATTGAAGTACCGACATTATTAGTTAACGCCAGTGATGATCCTTTCTTAACAGAGAGTTGTTTTCCTCATGAAATTCTTAAAGACAATTTTACTTTTGAGAGGACTAAGTTCGGTGGGCATGTCGGCTTCGGTCATTTTAGGCCCTACTCACCGATTTGGTCAGAAGAGAGGGCCTATCAATTTCTAGATGGACTTAGCTGAAAAATCAAAAAGCGCCTGACGATACTTTAAGATAGTCTCAGGGGAGAGTTCATCAATAAGATCTGCATTTTGAGGAACCGCTTCGTAGAGCAATTGCTCCATTGAGAATTGAATTGTTTGCATCCCAACGTAAAGGCTCTCAAAGAAAGTCACGTCTTTATTATTCCAAAAACTGATGAGCTCACTTACATCTGGATGATTGTCACAACTGGTGCATCCTTTACAAGAACCATTCTTTTCAACAAAGTTAATATGATTTTGAGATTGAATACTAATGACTTTTTCTCTCTCATTGATATCTTCAGCGAAGGTTTCAATAAGAGGGATCTTCATCTTTGGATTACTTTTTATCGTCGAAAATATTTGTTCATAAAAAGTAACGTAGAGAGAAGAGAAGATACTATCTTCTAGTAAGCACAGAAGGTAATCATCTTCGTCCGTCGCATTTTCACCAATAGTCTCTAGTGAAGATAACGCTAGAGTTAAAGGAAAGTTCGGTGAACTTTCACTTGCGGCGAAGTAGTTTAAAAGTTTTGCAGGGGACTTGGTTTTCTCGGTTTTCTTATCACCGAGGATTCTATCAACTAATCCCATAATGACCTCGTAAAGAGTTTTACTAAGTCTATGTTACCTGAATTTTAGGGCTTCTTTAGCCGGGTAAGAAGTACCGCTTAAGGAGATGGATTGGGGTGCTTGACGTGAACGGCCTCTATTTCAGCTAGAATTTCATCTGAGAGTTTAAGCTCAATACTTGAGATATTCTCTTTTAATTGCTCCATCTTAGTGGCTCCAATTATATTGGAAGTCACAAAGGGCCTATCGTTTACAAAGGCCAAAGACATTTGAGCTAAAGAGATTTCATGCTTAGAAGCAATATCAGCGTACATTTGAGTAGCGGAAACCGCCTGATCATTACTATAACGAGAGAAGTAGTCCCAAAGAGTTAAGCGGCAACCTTCTGGCTTCTTACCGCCTAAGTATTTTCCGGATAGAGCTCCGAAGGCCATAGGTGAATAGGCCAAGAGTCCGCACTCCTCTCTATGGGAAACTTCTGCCAAACCAATCTCATAAGTTCTGTTAAGAAGACTGTACGGGTTTTGGATAGAGGCCATTCTTGGAAGCTCTTTTTCACCACCTAGGCGAAGAAATTCCATGGCGCCCCAAGGTGTTTCATTTGAAAGGCCAAACTCCCTTACTTTTCCTGAATCTTTGATCTCTTGAAGAACTTCTAAGACTTCTTCAAGAGGAGTAAAAGGAGCTTCGTCTTTTTGAACGACGTAACCTAATTGGCCAAAGTAATTTGTCTTTCTCTCCGGCCAGTGTAGTTGATAGAGGTCGACATAGTCAGTGCCTAGCCTTGAGAGGCTGGCATCAATAGCGCTCATAAGATGTTTCTTATTAAACTTATTATCACCACCACGAACATAATTCTCCCAAAACGGGCCTATTATTTTAGTAGCAAGAACGATCTTATCCCTCTGCTTTTTAAGCTTATCCCACTTTCCAATATACTGCTCAGTTAGAGAGTAAGTATCCTTGCTAGGGGGAACCGGGTACATTTCTGCTGTGTCGATAAAATTAACTTCATGATCGATAGCGTAGTCTAATTGCTGATGAGCCTCTTCAATAGTATTTTGCTCTCCCCAGGTCATTGTACCAAGACAGATGACTGAGACGTTGATATCAGACTTACCTAATTTACGAAATTTCATGATTATTACCTTGAATTATTTTTGTCTTAAGAAGCTTTCGATTTCTTTTTCTGTGTTCTTTTTAATACTGTTGGCGATAAAGAAAATAATCCCCATCACCATGAACATCATAGGAAAAGTAATGACTGGAAAACTAAGCGCCGTCATCTTACCTAAAGATTCGTTGAACTCTTCGGTGCCAGGTTGTCCTACTAAAATCATTACGGCCAAGACATAGTTTAAAACTGCGGATAGAAAAAATGTGCAACCAAGAAGGTAGCTACTGGTTTTAAGAATTTTATCAAAAAGGTGACCATGAGAGTGCTTTTCAAACTCAATATTTATTTCATCAAGGTCGAGAATTTGATTTAAAAAAGTTTTTGTAAGGGGCACTTTTGTATAGTTACTTATGATGACGGCCAGGCCCATAAGAAAGGGGATAGCTGTTTCTTTGGCAATCATCCATTCACGGTTAAGTTTAAAGAGGCCAATTCCACCGGTCATAAGAACAGAGAAAAGCCCTAAGCCTGAGAAGAAATTTAACTTCTTAGTTTTAGTGTAATCCCAAACCCCATAAGAGATAGGAAAGAGGACGGCCAGGATAAGCCCATTAACAACACCTAAGTACTCTGGTTTAGAGAGCTTCATCAAGATTACTGTGGGGATGATGACATTAAGCCCAATATTCAAAAGAAAAGGTTCTTTTGGCTTAGTATCTTCAGTTTTTAATTCAGTATCTTGGCTCATGACATCAAAGGAAAGAGGTTTAGTTTTGTATTAAATGCTTACTTCACTGGCAATACCTCTATGGAGGATTGTTTCCTACGCGGTAGCCAGTAAACTATAAAATAGAATAAAGATTAATTACTACAATTCAAGGATGACTGCATGAAAACGTTGATTTTATTGGTTTTTTTGCTCTGGGGTAGTGCGGCTTTTAGTGCTAACCAAGAGTATCTCGTAAAACTTACTCCTACCCATGGACTAGAGGCCTTACAGGGGCTTAAACAGATGGGGGCTTATAGAGAGTTCGATACTAGCTTTGGTCGCTTTGCAGTCCTCAAAACAAAGCGAGACCTAGAATTCATCGATATTAAATATTTAGAAAATCTAGAGGGCATCTCCTATGTTGATGAGAATACTGTTTATAAGGCACTGCCTATAAAAGACTCTGAAGTTAACCTGGCCAATGATGACCCAAGCTTTAAGAAGCAGTGGGGTCTTAAGAATACTGGTTGGAACGGAGGACCTCTTTGGCGCCTTGGGAAAAAGGGCGAAGACATCAATGCTGAAAAAGCATGGGGACTCACTAGAGGAAGAAGCACTATTAAGATTGCTGTTATTGATACAGGTGTTGATTATGATCACCCAGATTTAAAGAATAATATCCTAACGAATGAAATTGAGTTCAATGGAACTGACGGAGTTGATGATGATGGTAATGGTTATATCGATGATGTTTATGGTTATGATTTTGCAAATAATGATGGCGACCCAGCAGACGGTCATGGTCACGGAACCCATTGCGCCGGAGTTATAGGGGCGACACATAATAGATCAGGTATCAGAGGAGTTATGGGAAGGGTTAAGATTCTTCCTATTAAGTTCCTAGGTGATAATGGATCAGGAACTCTCGAAGGGGCTGTTAAGGCCATTGATTACGCTATTAAAATGAAAGTTCATGTCATGAGTAATTCTTGGGGCGGAGGAGGAGCTAACCAATCTCTTAAGGAAGCTATCATAGCTGCTAATAAAGCAGGAATAAGCTTCGTCGCTGCAGCAGGAAACTCAAATAGTGATAATGATAAAAAACCTTCTTACCCAGCTTCTTATAAAGTAGAGAACATCATCTCCGTTGGAAGTATAGATGGTAATGGAAAGAAGTCCTGGTTTTCAAATTACGGTAAGAACTCAGTTCATATCTTTGCTCCAGGATCAGATATCCTCTCGACAGTAAAAGGGAAGGGATACAAGAAAATGAGCGGTACATCAATGGCTGCGCCTTTTGTTTCAGGGGCCATTGGTCTTCTTTTAACTCATGAGAAAAACCTTACGCCAGTTGAGATAAGAGATCGTTTAGTTAAATCAGCTGTGAGAAAAAAGGCCTTGGATAAATATTCACAATCAGGTCGCCTTGACGCCTTTCGTTTCCTAAAAGATCTAGGTAACTAGTGATCAAATCCATATCAAAGATATTCTTTAAAGGAGTATTAGGGACTTTTCCCCTAATGCTCTCTCTTTATTTCCTATACTGGTTCGCTACTAGTTTAGAGACTTTCTTTGATGGGTACTTATTAAAAGTTCTTCCAGATACGGTTCAGTTTCCAGGTCTTGGAGTTGGCATTGGCTTTGTGCTCATCTTTTCAATTGGGCTCTTATTATCGACAAAGTTCTTTTCAAATATTCACCGAGTTCTTTTAAAGCCGGTTCGAAATATCCCATTAATTAAATCAGTCTTTGGTGCCATTGAAGACCTTATGAGTTACTTCACACCGAGCGATGAAAAAGATACGTCGATGGTTGTAAAGGTTCAGCTACCAGGACAGGCCTTTGAATTAGTCGGCCTTCTTACTCAGGATCAATTGAATAATATTCAAGGAATTGAATTTGAAGAGGATAAAGTCGCCGTGTTCATTCCCATGAGTTACGCCTTAGGTGGTTATACCATCTTCGTTTCAAGAGAGCATCTGAGTATAACTAAGATGAAAGTGGAGGACGCTATGAAACTGGCCTTAACTTCTTGGATGAGAAAAAAAGTTTAATTTGAAAGAAGTTTTAGCGTAGAATAAAGCTATGCTTAAACTTTCTCATATATGGGTCTACGGACTTCTTTTCATGCCTTTTTTCACAATTTCTGAGATCCCCTTTCCCTATATCTACCCTAAGACTTTCTTTCTTCAGATTTATGCTTCAATTGGTCTTCTGATCTCGATTTTTGCCAGTAAGAAAGAAGATATCTCAATTGGACCGTTGTTTCTTTCTTGTCTAGGTCTTTTTCTAATGTCTTTGATCTCAAGTTTTTATGCTGAAGATAAAGTTGCTGCTTTCTTTGGACCTTTTTGGAGAGGAACTGGGATTGTTTTTTATTTTAGTTTCCTCTTAGTTTGGATAAATCTAAAAACAAGTCAAGTCACGGTAGAGAAATTTGGAAGGTTAGTTGTTTATGCAGGAACATTGATAGGTCTTGCTATCGTCTATAACCGTTTGATCGGCAAAAATACTTTGACCGGTACAACCTTTATGGGAAATCCCAATGCCTTGTCCTTTTGGTTAGGGAGCACTATCTTCCTTAACTTTCATTTTCGTCAAAGCCTTCGAAACAATAAAATCATCTTTTTCGGAACATTTGTTATCTGTTCCCTGGCCATCGGTTTTCTTGGATCAAGGTCGACCATTGGCGGAGTTCTCATTGGAGGCCTGCTCATTGGCCTCTTTAGTAATAGGAAGATCTTAAAGGTGAGTCTTGTCGCTCTTACGGGATTGATCCTTAGTCTCGCTGCTCAATACCTCTATTCTAATGAGTCTCCAATCATAACGATGATAGGGCGATCTAAACAATTCCTTCGAAAGGATATCTGGGGCGGGGCTTGGGATTCTTTCTTGACCCACCCAATATTAGGTTATGGTTTTCATGGGCTTATCCAAGGCTATTGGGAAAACTTCCCGAGTAAGATAGAGCAAAGTATTTCTTGGAATGATAACGCTCACTCTCTCTTGCTAAATGTTGCTGGAGAAATGGGTATCTTAGGAGTGATCTTACTTTGCCTGATTCATTTTTATTTTATCAAGCAGTTAATCAAAAAAGAAAAGTCTCAAAGGGCCTCTTGGATTGGGTTTTCTTTCTATCTGTTTTGTTATTGCCTTGTTCAACCTTTTTATATCGATACTATGTTTCTCTTTGTTTGTGCTGGCTTCTTTATGGGAGACACTGAAAAAATTAATTTTTCTAGCAGAAATCCGATCTGGCTAAGCTTTCAAAGTGTCTCTGTTGCGACCTTGCTTGTTCTTACTTTTTTTCAGATCAATCAATTAAGTATAATTAATCAAACAAGAAGGGATATTGTCTCTAGTAAGAACTATAGAAAAACCTGGAATAAGTTCATGAGCAGTCCTTGGTTACTTGATAAGCCAGGAGCTCTTTTAGAGATTAGTAATCAAATGGGTGGGGCTTTTAAAGGTACTACGAATGAATATACTAAACTTCAAAAGCCTATGATTTCTTTTATGCTAGATCAATACAATAGAAACTTTGAAAGCTTTTCAGAAAGGCCAAGGATGTATGAGAACTATGCTAATTGGCTCACCCGCGCTAATAAATATGATGAAGCTATTTCGATCTTAGACAGGTCTTTAGTGCGCTCTGATAGGATAACAAAGTCGGTCTATCAAAAAGCTAGTATCTACGTTAAGAAAAAAGACTATAAAAAAGCAAAAGAAATGCTTTTAAGGGTGAAGGAGCTTAACCCAGATTTTCCTCTGGTTGATGGCTACCTCTTAAAACTCAAGAATTATTAGAAAGACTCTCTGGAACCTTTTCTAAGATCTTAATGAACTCTTCAGGAAAGGGAGTCATGATCTTTTCTACTTTTCCAGTATGAGCAGGAAGAACCTCTTCAAAGAACTTAATTCCGGTCTTTGTTAACTCGTAGGCCGGTCTTTTCTCAGATCCATTCTCTAGTGTTGGCTTTATAAGCTTATCTTCTTGTAACCTTTTTAAGAAGGTTGTTACGTTGGCCCTACTGACTTTTAAAAGCCGACTCAGGGTAACGGGCGTATGAGGTCCTGTCGTATGGAGGTGAAGTAGAATTTGAAAGCGTGGGACGCTACAACCTAACTCTAGAAGGCTTGATTCAAACTCAGCTGACAAGAACTTAAAGGCATTAAACAGTGCGCGCCAAGAACGAATCTTTTGGGTATCTAGTAAATCATTAACTTTTTCAATATTCTTCACAGACCTAGACTAAACAGGAGAACTCAGATTGGAAAGGAATTCATCGAGTCAAAAAATTACTTTGTGCTATGCGGCCTTTTCTTCAGTCTCTTTAGCAAGCTTAGCATTTAGTTCTTGAATCACTGAGTTTGAGTGCTTAAGTCTTTTCGTTATAAGCCTTGTGACGTTTAGGACCATTAAGGCAAAAACAGAAGGATTCTTTGAAAAGAACTTATAAAAGTTATCAAAACTCATGACGAGGACTGCACATTTTTCACGGCAAATGATATTTGCGGTTCGTTTCGTCTCATTTATCAAGACCATTTCCCCGAAGATGTCGCCATTTCCAATTGTTGCGATAAAATGGCTATGGCCGTCCTTATCAACAGTGATATCGGCCTTGCCACTTAAGATGACACAGATATCAGTACCATCTTCACCTTGTTTTATAATAGTATCGCCCGGGGAGTAAGTCGCCACGAGGCAGTCATTAAGAACTGCTTCTACTTCATTGTCATAGATCTCATGAAAGAGGGGGCAGCCTTTTACAAGGTTTGCGATGGCAGACATACTACGCTCCTTCCTGCGTGATAACTTCTTCTTCCTCTTCTTTAGAAGCGGCTTTTCTTAAAAGCTTAACTTCAGCTAAGAGTGCAGGGAGGACTTCATGCAACTCTTCTTCAAGAGACTTTTCACCATGGATTGAATACCAAATGTTTTCAAAACAATTGGAAATCTTCTTATAGGTTCTATTTCTGATACCAGTGACAGGAGCTATCGTATTAAGAAGGGTCATGATGACAGAGAATAAAATCCCTGCAATTGACGTCTTCATTGCGTAGGTAACACTTAAAACAAAAGAGGTTAAAATCTCCCCTGAAGCTTCTAAATTATTAAAGTCCATTTGGGCAATTTTAGGTAAGGCCATTGAGATACCAATAAAAGTCCCAAAGATACCAAAGACAACAAAGAGTCCAGGTAGAATATCAATCAGTCTAGAGATAGGTCCAATAGGGAAGAAGTTTAAGAGTTTGTTCCAGTTATCATCTTTTTCTAAAATCCTGTCGCTTAGTTCATTAAAATTTGGCGGAAACTTTGACTTAAAGCAGGTGCTTTCATTTTTAATCCCTAGGAATAGACTTTGATCCCCTTTGACGTACTCTCTTAGAGAAACAACATTTTGAGCACCTAACTTTTCAGCTTCAGGGGATCTCTTATTATGTCCTTTCGATCGTAAATTTCTTGAAGGTAATTTTTCTTCAACTTGCGAGAGTAAGTCGTCTAAGTACCTATCAACATCTTCGACTTGATCATGTGTCTTATCTTTTTGAAGAAGAATGATCTTTTCAATTTCCGAAGTAAAACTAGAGAAGTAAGCATCTTCTCGTTTACTAGAACGCCAGCTAAACCATCTGAAACCAAGACCTACAATAAGCATTGATCCCATAAATTCAATGAGATAGTTACTAAAAAAATCAAATACAACATTAAGTATCACAGCTTACTCCTTACGAGTTTATATAATTATTTATTTTCCCAAGCGTCTTTATTATCTTTTAAGGTAAAGCTTATCTCGACTCTTCGGCTAAGCTTACAGTCATACTTCCCACAATCAGTTCTTGAAGACTTTACTGAGCTGGGTTTTCTTAAAACAGGTTCTGAGAAACTTTTTCCAATCGCTTGTACTTTTTGTCTAAATTGAGGTTGGAAATTAAAAGGATTAAATTGGTTTCCAAAGATGTACTTTACAATACTACGGGCCCTGTCTGAACTTAGGTCTAAGTTAAAATTATAGGCCCTTATATTATTCCCTAGAGGGTCAACATACTTTTGTCTATGCCTAGGAGATGCATGTCCTATGATATTGATATGGCTGATCTTGTTTGAGACATCACTGTCTTTAAAAAGCTCATCTACATAAAGAGGAATGACCTTTCTAAGAGTTGATTTTAGTCCATTTGATAGCTCTGCACTATTGATCTTGAAGAGGAAGCTATTATCCATGCGCAGGATGACTGCTCCTGTGTTTGGGTCAACAAAGACATCAAGGTTCGCGGCTTTTAGGCGAGAAGCAATATTCTTTCCAATATGGGCCCTTAAAGAACTTTGAACACTGGCAATCTTTCTGCCCGATTCTTTAGCCTTTTTAACAGCTTCAAACTCATTCTTTTTTAACTGATCTTTTAAATTTTGATTTTGCCTTGCGAGTAGACTTAATTCTTCTTCTAGCTTTGGATTTTTCTCTTCTACTGGAGCACCTTTTAAGTCTTGAATCTTACCATAGAGGTTTCTAACTTTTTGATTAAGCTTGATAAGTTCTTGTTCCTGAGCTTGAGATTTTTGAAGAGTATCAGAGTAGTTCTGGGCAACTTTATTATAATTATTTTTAATCTTCTCACCAGCATTGTTCGTCGAAGCAACTTGGTTTTGCATTCCACTAATCTTCGAATTTAAATCCCCAATAGTAGCATCTCTTTGGCCAATTTTATTCTTAAGTTCTCCAATCTTCGTATTTCCTTGGAGGAATTTTTCATGCATATCACTTAGTTGTTTTGAAAGCTCATTTGCATTTTTTGTTTGACCGGTTAAATGATTCTTGAGACCCATTACTTTTGATTCAAGACCTTTTATATGTTTTGAGAGCTCAGCTTTTTGCCCATCTTTTGCCTTTGATGATTCTTGTAGGTCAGCAAGCCCTTTTTCTAATATGGTTTGGTTTTCACTTCTTTTCTTTAAAGAATCATTCAGGGCCGTGATTTGATTTCTAAGACCTTGAGCCTGATTTTGAAGGTCGGATCTTTGACTGACTCCTTCCTTTAGTTGTCCCTCGAGTCCTGTTATTTTTTTATTGAGGTTTTCTTTTTGAATCCTCTCCTCTCCAATGTTTTGCTTAAGATCGACCACCTTTGATTTTAATTCAGAAATTTCACCACTAAGGTTTTGGTTATGAAGTGAGGCCTTACTATTCTTATCAACTGATTTACTTAATTTAGATTTTAGGTTTGCGACATGGTTTTCTTTTTCAATTATTTGTTTTTGTAAACCATCAACATTCTCAGTCATATTGTCTATGTTCTGTTTCATATTCTGAGTTTTAAGAACCGCCGCATGGTAGTCAGCCTCTATTTTATTTCGTTGAGATTGCTCCTGAATGATTTGTTCCCTAGTCTTACTCAAAGCGCTTGTAAGCTCTTCAGATTTCATACTTAAGTCTTGATTCTCTTGAACTGATTGATTGTATGTATTTTGAAGTGAGACCAGTTCCTTATCTAAGTTCTTAATGCTCTTATCTTTAGAGAGGATGGTCTTTTGAAGGTGCTTAATATCTTCTGTTGATTTACTTATTTCAGAAGTTTTCTTTTGAAGATTATTATTTAATTTTGCGACCTTACTTTCAAGTTTCTGGTTCGTATCAAATTCTACTGAAAGCTTCTTTTGTAGATTTTCAATATTCTTAGATTTTAACTCAGTTGTTTGCTGTATCTGCTCAATTTTCTTATCTAGTTTGGCAAGATCAGATTTTTTACTCTCTACGTTCTCTTCGAGATCTTTTACATTTACTTCAAGAGAGACGATCATCTCATCTTTTGTTTCCTTTATTTTTTTAAGTTCAGTAATCTTTTTATCAAGCTCGATATTGGAGTTATCTTTCTTAGCAACTTCTTCTTGTAGGGTCGTGATTTCTTGATTCTTTTGAATGACTTTATCAACATGTTCTTCTTGAAGCTTAACAACATGCTGTTCTTTCTGTTCAATAAGCTTTGCTAGCTCTTGGCGCTTTAATTCAAGTTCTTCATTCTTTTTCATATTCTCACTTAGATCTAATACCTTTTGATCTAAATGCTTATTGATATCTGTAATCTTTTGGTTTGTTCTCTCTAATTGAAGTTCTTTTGAATCAAGCTCTACACGAAGCTCTTTCATCACTGTTTCTTTAATCTCTTGGTCTTTTAAAAGATCCACCATGACGTTCTGATGCTTCTTCATCTTTTCTTGGAATGAATTTATCTCTAACATTTTATTATCGATAACTTGATTGAATTCATTCATCTCAACGATAGATTCATTGAGGCTGTCTTTTTTCGTTTGGTTCTCTAATGCAACCTTAGCGGGGATCTTGCCCTCTAAGATTTCTTGTTGTGCCTTTTTCTCTTTAATGGCCTTGGCCGTATTGATGCCAGATCTTAAAAGAGCGAAGACAAACATGACCAAAAAGATAACGGCGACGGTCGTGAAAAGATCTGAATAGGAGGTCCAGACTGAGCCATCATCTGTTTTTTCTTCGTCGTTATGGTGAGATGACATAAAGTCTCCGGATCGCTTTTTGATACAGGAAACTAATCGGCCATAAAACGGAATAACTTTAGTAAAAAGCTCGGGTTTTATTTAGAAAAATATAAGGTAAATAGCTGAAATAAGTACTCTACTCTTCAACATACCAGTCAAATTCATAGCTTATCTTATCTTCGTCAATAAGGACTTTATGGACCTCTTTGAACCAAGTTTTATTACCTGGGTTCCACTTGAATCTAGCCTTTGCTACCTTATGTTTGACCTTGTTGAACCTATCTACCTCGTTAGCATTTTTCCAATTAGGAGCATTTAACTTAGCAATAAGTTTTACAACAGGGGACTCAGCTAACTTGGCCATACGGTCAATATCGTAGTGGCTGGCGATCTTAAACATGGCCAGGACATCAGTGATAGCTCTATGGGGAAAAGGATTTATAAAGCCATGGGCATGCTCTAGGAGGGCCATGCTTCTGCCTCTAATCTTATTTGGAAATTCAATATCAACCATTGTATCGATCCAGACTTTCTCAGGCATTACGAGGTCAAATCTCTCAAACATGGCCTTGATCATGGGCTCATCATAGTTAGTCCCATTATGGGCCATACAATAATCGGCTCGTTCCATCATGGCGGCTAGGTTCTTAAGAGTAGGAACTATATGTTTTTCTGATAGACCCCATTCTTGGCAAATACTCTCTGAGATTCCCGTTAGATCTTCAAGCTCTTTAGATATCTTTAGGCGATCTGGCTCGTTAACGATCTCTGAAATCATACTGACAGGTTGACCAGCATCCCAGTCGAGAAGGGCCGCTCCGATTTCAATAACTCGATCAACTTCTAAATTAACTCCGTTTTCGAGTAAGTTTTGGTTAACACCTTCTAAATCAATACCTAAAATAATCATGAACTACCTTTTGATGGGGACTAGGGATTGGCAGCTTAACAAAAAACGCTAGATTTTGACAGTACCCTGACAAATAGCCCTTTATTAGTGATAATCTGGCTTTTGAGATGCTTGGAGAGACATGAAGCTGTACGTTACCTTAATATTCACTGCTGTAGGAATCGCCTTCACACTAGGTTACTTCGCTCTTTTCATTCAGGGATCTCATGTTGCTACGCAAGAAGAGGTCATGGAAATCAACGCCATTAAGACCGACTTTCAAAGAAGAGTGGCGCCTCAATCTATCGTCAATTTTAATTCACTCTATTTTTCACCAGAGCAGTTTAAGCTTCTTGATCCAGCGAATACTTTACCGGAGCCCGGAACAGATAATAGCATTCTCTATAGCACCACTAAGAACTGTTTTAAAGGTTTTACAAAACTGATCAATACAGAGAACTTTGAAAAGGTTTGGGTTTGGGAAGAATTTCGCTGTGGTGGAAAGTCTTACTTACCATCGAGCTTCTTCACCGACCCTCCTTATATGCACCCTTCTGGTAAATCATTTGCCTTCTTGGCCTATAACCTCAAAAAGGGCGGATATGATAATAAAAAATGGGTAAAGAATCATCTCTCATATTTCCATACAATGGAGTTAAGACAACTTCGTTATGAAGTAGGTGAGCTTGGCGGAATCTATTCAATCTTAGAAAAACTTGATGAAGAGGCTCTTTCTGATTTAGGAAAAGGACTTGGCTCTATCTTAACAAGAGATTATCTCTTTGCTCGTCTACGCTATCCGAAGATCTTCAATATTCTTGAATACAGAATTTATGTAAAAGAAGATCTTGATAACTTCTTAGAGAGTTCTCCTTATAGTCTGCAAAACTATAAGAGCGACCGTACTTGTTTTCATAAAGATGGGGAGCTTTGCTGGAACTATAATGTAAGGCATATCTTTAGAATGGCCAACACCTCTACTCTTGGGGTTTTTATAGGCCTTTTTATTATGATTATTGTTTCTGTTCGTCTCTTGCTGGTTAAGATCAAGGGGCAGAGGCTCGAAGATGATAGGCGTAGGCTGGCCTTGCAGGTTCTAACTCATGAGTTTAGAACGCCCATTACCAGTATGCTTTTGACTATCGAAAGACTTAATAAGAACTATGAAAAACTAGATGAACAAACTCAAGAAGCCTTTTTAAGGCTCTCCTCTGAAGTCTATCGTATGCAGCGCTTAACTGAGACCAGCAGAAACTATCTCAAGGCACAACAAAGTAAAGAGCTAATAAACTTTAACTTTGAGCCGGTAGAGAGTTTGAATCACTTCTTTGAAGATCTTCTCGGTCCCTACGAAGAGAGGCTTCCAGGGGACTTTACAGTCAGTTACTTAGAAGAAGATAAAACTCTTTGCACAGATACTTACTGGGCGCATATTTGCGTAAAGAACTTAGTAGAGAACGCCATCACTCATGGCACTCTTCCTATTCATGTTGATTTAAAGATGGAAGGGGAAGACCTCTTTGTAAAAGTGGGAGATCAAGGGGTATGTGACTTTGATAATCTTGCAGAACTGACGAGAGAATTTGTAAAAGGAAATAAAAGTTCAGGCACAGGTCTGGGTTTAAATATTGTAAAGAAAGTTGTTAAGGAGATGCAGGGGCAAATGCTCTTTGTCTCAAACCCTACAACTTTTACAATTAGTTTTAAGAATCAAAAAACGGGAGTTGAAAATGGATAAAATATTAATTGTTGAAGATGATCAAAGTTTAGGCGACAGTTTGCAGAAGTATTTATCGGATGAAAACTTTGACGTCACTTGGGCTAAGTCTATTGGCGAAGCTAGAGAAGAGAGCATTGATGATTATAAGTTGATGATCCTTGATTGGATGCTTCCTGACGGACAGGGGATTGATTTTCTTAAAGAGATAAGAACAGCAGGTAGTAAGCAACCTGTTATTATGTTAACAGCTAGGACTGACTTAATTGATAAAGTCATTGGTCTTGAAAGTGGTGCAAGTGATTATATTACTAAGCCCTTTGAACCAAGAGAACTAGTGGCCAGGGTTAGGGTTCAAATTAGAGATAAGGTTGAATCTCAATCTGACGCGACTAAGACTGATGAGGTTCTTAGTTTAAGAAACCTCGTGATTGATTCCATTCAAAGAATCGTAACAGTAGATGCTAAGCAACTTGATTTTACTAAGATGGAATTTGATTTTCTTAAGCTTCTCGCAGAAAGCCCGAACCGCGCTTTTTCAAGAGAAGAGATCCTTAATAAAGTTTGGGGATATGAGAACTATCCGACGACTAGAACAGTGGACACCCACGTTCTCCAAATAAGACAAAAGATTGGAGAGGAGTGGATTGAGACTGTAAGAGGAATTGGGTATCGACTTAAGTTTGAGGAATAGAATTCTTAAACTCTTTGTACTTTTTAAAAAAGACAAAACTCAAAAAGAGACACATAACTGTTAATCCCGTCGCTAGCCCGGCCCAGTAGCCGGCGGCTTCCATACCTTTAGTGACAGCAAAGTAATGCCCCACTGGAATACCAATAACCCAGTTACTTATAAAGGCGAAGAACATTACTTCTTTGGTGACGCCCATGCCTCTTAGAATCCCGGACATCGTTACTTGGATGCCATCTGGAATTTGAAAGAAGGCCACAAAGACCAGCATGCTAGCTCCATACTTTAGGATAGCTGGATCGCTAGTGGCGAACCTTAGAAGAAGATCAGGAATAAAGAAGTAACAAAGGGCGGTAAAGCACATAAAACCCACTGCTAAAAACTCTGTAGCTTGGGTGTATTGTAATAACTCTGCTGGGTCTTCTTTTCCATAAGCGGCACCGATTTTAACTGAAGCGACTGAAGCTAGGGCCAGAGGTACCATAAAGGTAAGTGAGGCTAAATTTAGTACAATGCTATGAGAAGCACTGGCAGTGACTGACATCTTTCCAATCAAGACAGTGACAACTGAGAAGACTGAAACTTCTATTAGAGTTGATAGAGAAATTGGAATCCCAAGCCCTAGGACGGCCTTAACCGTTTTCTTGCTATAGATAAATGCGAAGGGGTGCTTTTTGATAGTGTATCTCATAAGGACAGCGGCCATTAACGAGCGAGATATTAAAGTAGCAATGGCAGCACCCATTATTCCAAGTTCTGGAATAGGACCAAAACCAAACATAAGAACAATATTCATTCCGATATTAATAATATTAAAAGCTAGAATTGTTCCATTGGCGAAGTAGGTATCATCAAAGGCCTGTAAGTATTCTTTAAAGACCTGAAAGAGCATGACGGGAAATAGGCTGGCTCCTGCAACGAGAAGGTAAGTGAAGACCTTAGAGTGAATAGCCTCAGGAAGTCCCAATACTTCTAAATTAAAGATTAGAGCAAATAGGCAGACTAATAAAAAAGCCCCCGCTATATGAATGGCCATTAAAGAGGACCCTACGAGATCTTCTTGATCATGGCCCTTGCCTCTTCTTTGTGACGCAATGGCCGAAACAGCGTAGGTAATTCCAAGACCCACCATGATAAAAGGAGCAAAGATACCTGTGGCAACTCCTAGAGCTGCTACAACTTCATTTGAATAACGCCCAGCTACCATAATATCGCCGATTCCAAAGAACATCTGTCCAAGCTGGCCTGCTACGATGGGAATTGAGAAAAGAGCGACTTCTTTGAGTCTTGTTCGAAAATTAACCATTTCTTAATTCTACACTGCGATCGAACATTTACAAAGAGTGGTAAAAACAGCGAAAATAGGGCGGTGAATAAAAAAACTAGCTTAGCCGACTCTGATATTAATAAGAAGAAGTCCCGTAAGAAAGGGCTTCTAGGTCTTTTTGAAAACCTCTTTCGGGCCTTTCCTAATACAGTCTCTTTTTTGAGCTCTGCTCCTTTGATCCTTCTTTATGTAACCTGTATCTCTTTGGCCTGTACACCAGGGGTCAGCCTTACTATTTGGGTCTATGAGATGACTTCTGGTTGGGCCGTCTTAGCGAGGGGATTTGTGATGGCCTTTGCTTTTGGAAGTGGGGCTTTTTTATTTGTGATCAGCCTGATCTTTATCGTGCCTGTCTTTAATTATCCTTTTTTATTGATGGTCAGAAGAAATGGAAAGTATCGAGGGCCTTGGCTCTCAGTACAAACAGTACCTTGGTATCTTCATAATGGAATGATTTACCTTGTTCGTTATACGGTCTTGGATTTTATAACCCCCTCCATTTTGAATGAAATCTTTTTTAGAATGATGGGAATGAAGATAGGAAAGAATGTCATCATCAATACTTCAAATATCTCTGACGCTTGCTTGATTGAGCTCGAAGATAATGTAACGATTGGGGGCTCAGCAGTTTTAATGTCTCACTATGCTATGCATGGGCTGCTTGTCATCGATGAACTTAAGATAAAGAAAAAAACCACCGTGGGTCTTAACGCCATGATCATGGGGGGAGCTCGAGTAGGGGAGAGGGTGACTATTGCTCCGGCCTCAGTTGTTCTTCCAAAAACTAAGATTGAAGATGGTGAAAAGTTTGGGTTTAAAGATGCTTAAGATAGTTCGTTTTATTCTCATTGGAATTTATATTGCCTGTGTTATGACTTTAGGGATTCTGATTTCTCTGGCTAGGCCTAGGCATCCAAATAATGTATACCTGATCTCAAGGATGCTCGGCTGGAAAGGCTTTTTAATCTTAGGGGTTGAGTTCGAACAACGAAATCATCACCTTCATGATGAGATAGGAGCGGCCGTTTATTGCTCCAATCATCAAAACGACTTAGACATGTTCCCTGGTGGCGCCTCTGTTCATAAAAGAACTGTTGTCCTTGGGAAAAGTTCAATTATTTTGATTCCTTTTTTTGGCCAGTTCTTTTGGCTATCTGGGAATATCCTCATTAATAGAAAGAACTCTCATAAGGCTAGAAAGTCTATGGAGCAGGTGACCAGAAGAATCAAAGAAGAACAGATCTCTGTGTGGGTAATGCCTGAAGGGACAAGAAGCAAAGGAAGAGGACTTCTTCCTTTTAAGAAAGGCGCCTTTGTAACGGCTATTGCAGCTGAATGTCCCATTGCACCTATTATTTTTAGCAGCTATTCAAAGAAGCTTGATTTAAATAAGTGGCGTAGTGGAAAGATTATCTCTACCAGACTTCCCATTATTGAAACCAAAGGGATGACCAAAGAAGATGCCCCTAAGCTGATGGAGCAAACCAGAGAGGCCATGCTTAAATGTTTGACTGAAATGGATAACGAACTTTATGGTTGATGATGGAGTCATTAAGTTTCACTTTAGTTCTTATATAAAAACAGGGCCGCTTGATTCAACGGAATACTCGGTCATCGAAAAACATAGAGAAAAGCTTTTTGAATTAAATCTAATAGGCGAGTACCTTCCCGAACAGATTGGGTTTGGAAACCTATCCCTAAGAAAGAATTATCAAGAATTAGTCAAAACAGACTTTCCTCAATTTCTCATTACGGGAACTCAAACTGGTAAGTTAAAGCACTTAAATGGGGAACACTATACCAAGGTAGTGGATGGATCTCTAGAGAACCAATCTATTGCCTGCCATGGACCACTAGAGGCCTCTAGTGAGTCTCTTACTCATGCAGGGATCTATCAAGCGTCGATAGAAATCAAGGCCATCTTTCATGTGCATCATCCACTTCTTTGGAAGAAGATGCTTGAGAAGGATTATTCTAGAACAAAGAAAGAGACCCCTTATGGGACTAAAGAAATGGCTGAAGAAGTGAAGCAACTTATAAAGCTATCAAGAGATGGGATCTTTGTTATGGAAGGTCATCAAGACGGGATTGTTTTCTATGGTGCCTCTGTAGAAGAAGCGTCTAAGCTGGCCCTTGATACTTACCATCTTTTAGTGACATAACAGCCCTCTACAAGAAGAAAAAAAACTGTTAGAACATTAAGTATTATGAATTTAAAAGAGAGATTAAGTCATTTTTGTATAGGAAAGCCTAAAACCAACTTGGTCATCTCCTTTCTTTTACTTATTATGTTCACCCCTTTTGCTGGGGATATCGTTCTTGATTTCTCCGCGAGAACTTGGTTTAGAAGTAGCGACCCAAATATCACTTTACTGAACTCTTTTGAAAAGAAGTTTGGAAATGATGAATCCATTGTTTTAGTTATCAACTCTAAAGAAAGCTTTTTCTCGCCTGAAAAAATGAAGCTTCTAAGCGAGATCACTGAAAGCATGTGGCAGGTTCAAGATGTAATTCGAGTCGAATCATTGACCAATTATAATATAAGCTTCTCCGAAGAGGATGATATCTCAACTGAAGAGTTTATGCCTCTCGATGAGATTAATTCAAAAGATTTCTTAAAAGCTAGAGAGGAAGTCTTTGATAAGCACCGGGTTTTACCGGGTGTTTATTTGAGTAAGGATCATAAGAGTGCAGTGGTCTATGGGCGTATTGTTCAAAAAGAAGAAAAGAACCTTGACCCAGATGGAATCTTTGATGGCGTTAGGGAAATCGGTGAGAAGTATTTAAAACCACTTGGGATTGACTATCATATCCTAGGAGCTCCAGCTTTAAATGTGACTTTTAAACGCACTTCCTTTCTCGACTTGAAAACAATCAACCCCATCTTGGTTCTTCTGGTTATTGTTTATCTAATCATCTGTTTTAAGAACTTCTGGGGAGTCTTTCTTCCTCTCGCTATTATAGGCACGACCTTAATCTTTATGACGGGGCTTATAGGCTTTTTAAAGATCAAGATGAATTCACTGACGTTTATTTTACCGGGGATTATTATCGCCATTGCCATTGCTGATTCGGTGCATTTACTTTCAACTTATTTCTATCTTTATAAGAAAGAAGAAGGAGTTGTTCCCGCTTTAAAGGGCGCTTTAAAGAAGAATGTTTGGCCTATCTTCTTAACTTCTATCTCAACCACCGTTGGCTTCTTTAGCTTAACCACTTCAGACGTAAGGCCAGTCGCCGAGATGGGGCTTCTTGCAGGAATTGCTACTATGATGGCCTTCCTTTTCTCTATCCTTATCATTCCATCGTCGATTGTCTTTTTTAATATATCTCCTAATTCAAAGCAAAGTAGGGGAAAGAAAATCAATTATAAATTCGCTAAAAGATATATTGATTTCTTAGACCGCTTCCATCTCCTTGTCGTGGTCATCTTTATCTTTGGCAGTTCTCTTTTTGGATACCTCGCTTATCAAAATGAAGTGAACTCAAATCCTTATAAATACTTTAATAAAACAAACCCTATAAGCATTGGTAATCAATTTACACTCAAGACTTTTGGTGGGGTAGGTGGCCCTGAGTTAGTTATTGATAGTGGTAAAATTAATGGGGTCAATGATCCACTATTTTTAAATAAGGTTGATAAACTTCAGGACTGGCTTAATCAGCAGCCTTATATAAATAGGGTCATATCAGTCATAGATATTATTAAAGAAGTGAATCAATCTCTTCACGGAGGTCTTCCTGAGAACTATGTGCTTCCTGACTCAAAACAGATGATAGCTCAGGAATTGTTTCTTTATACAATGGGTCTTCCTCAGGGGATGGACCTTAACAATCGCATGGACCTGAAGCAAAAAGAACTGCGCTTAAGCCTTCTGTGGTCGGTACAAAACTCAAAAGAAAGTTTAGAGAGGGTAGAGCAAATTGAAGAGAAAGCAAGAAGCCTAGGTCTAATTGTCTCAACCACAGGGAAGCCTATTCTTTTTCAAATGATGAATAGTTATGTGGTTGAAACTTTTTTAAACTCCATGGGTATTGCTTTAGCCGTCATCACATTGATCTTGATTTTAGTCTTTAGGTCATTAAAGATAGGGCTCCTCTCGCTTATCCCTAACTTTATTCCCATTATTTTAGGGGCAGGTCTTCTTACTGTTATAAAGACGCCGGTAGATATCGGCTGCGCTATTGTCGCCTCAGTTACTCTTGGGATTGCCGTAGATGATACGATTCATTTCTTGGCCCATTATAATAGTTTGATTAAGGCAGGAATGGAGCGAAAAGAGGCCTTGATTGAAGTTATAAGTGGTACAGGAATGGCCTTAGTCGTGACGACAATGATTCTCGTAAGTGGCTTTGGTTTGTTCATTTTCGCCAGCCTTACACCAAATAAGAACTTTGGGATCCTGTCTTCATTTGTCTTATTTATGGCCCTAGTATGCGATTTAGTGGTCTTGCCTTGTATAATTCTTACAACTAGGAAGCTAGTAGGTAAAAAAGAAAGGGTCCTTAATACACCTTAACAAAGCCAGTTTTCTGCCTTAGTTTGCCCCCATGAAAAACTTAAAAATAATGGCACTCTTAGTGGTAGCTGCAATAACAACCAATGTTTTTGCTCAGGCTGACCGGTCCGGGGACACTTCCTCTTCTCTTTCTAACAAAGGCTCTAAAGAGTATATAGTTACGGCAATAGGGACATCGACTCTAAACCCAGACTTAGTAACTCACGTAGTTGTTGTTGGCTCAAGTGTTGATGAAGACTCTGATCAGTTCTTTCAATCAGGTTTGATTCAGGCTTATAAATACAAAGAAATGTATAAAGACCATCAGGTTGTTGTCATCTCTTCACCAGACGTTAGAAGCACTGATAACGAAGAAGTTCTTGAGAAATTCAACCTTCCTATTATTAAGCAAATTGGAACAAACTTTAATGTTTATAACCTTGTAGAAGAAATGCTTTTCTTCAAAAAGATCGCCAGCTTTGATTACTATGGTCACTCAAGTCCATGGGCCATTAAACTAGCCAAAAGCAACGGAACTATCGAACCAGGTAGTCATAAGAGCACACTTCAAAAACTTAATTCTCATTTTACTAAACTAGCTTACGCTACGTTAAATGGTTGTAACGGTGGATTTAATATCGCTCCTGAGCTCTCAAGTGTTTGGAAGATTCCAGTAAGTGGAAGCTTAACAAGTACTCAATTTGAAAGACTTCAAACTGATGGTTTTTATAAGAAAGCCGACAGAACTAGAGAAGACTATGTTCAAGTAAACGATGCTACTTTTACTTCACCTCTTGATTGTAGTGTTGGTGTTTGTTGGAGACTAAAGACAGCTAGAAAGAATTACTCAAGTTACTGGGGTAATTTTAAAGACGGCGGATTAAGCTTTCCTAAGTTCTTTTGTAACTTTGATAACTCAGATAAAAGATGTCAAAAATCAATGGCCCTTCAGATGCTTAGTTTTACTTCGACAACGTCAATTAACTTAAATTCAAGCCTTGAAGAATATAAAGCAGTGGTCTTTGACTACCTTTGTTCAACGGCTCTTGATAAGAGTTACTTTACTAAGTGTGTAAACGGAATCAAGAATGCTGTTGCAAATAACAGCCTTAGATTTCAAGCTCATCCAGGGAACGCTCTTGATTGTAGCTTTAAGAAGTGTAACGCTTCTATTAAGTGTAAAAAGAAGAGATTCTTTGGAAGCGGACCTAGAGGTGGATCTTGTAAAGTGATTACAACTCCAAACTCTAATCCAACTACAATTGTTCGTGAATACAAAGCTTTCTTAGAAGGCTGGAAGCTTCTGCACTAAGCAGAAGCTATTATGGCCGTGTCTTTTAAGATTTGATCGAGGATCCACTTATTAGACAAGGTCAAATCTTCAAACTTAATACCGATCCCGCCGGGATAACTTCCGTTAGGCTCACAGAGCCTAACGACTTCAGCATCACAAGAAAACTCCTTTTGACCAGATAGTCCTAAAGTAAGAGAGATCTTATCTCCTTCATTGATTGGTTTTGTTAACTCTTCGTTCATTTTCGCTAAAGAAGGATGCGAGAGAAAAGCCCCTGAGCTTGAAATATCAAAAGTTTTAGAAAGAAGGGGACTTCCAAGGGGACCTTGAACCCAGACTGGAAGGTTTCTTTGAAACCTTTTAGGAGCAAGCCACCATCTACTGTTTTGATCATCTAAAAGTGACTTCTCTTGAGTAAAGAAGAGGTAAGTACTCGTGATACCAAAAGCTAAGGTAGCGAAGGTTGTTGCCATAGGACTAAAGTCGTTAGCAAGTCTTGAGACATAGAAGTTGTTTAAAGCTACTGTGAAAAAAGAAATGGGTAAGCTGAATTTTAAAAGCCAATGACCGTTATATGAACAGAGGGCGTTTAAGGCGCAAACCGCCACAACTGACCAGTTCAAATAAGACATCTTATTCATGATCATTCCCGCTTCAGTTGGGCCATGTCCGTATAGAGACATGATTTGAATGGGAAAACTAACGGCCACACTTAAGAAGAATAAAGTGTAGAAGTTAAAGATCAAAGGACGCTTTTTCATAGACTGCTCGCTGTAAGAGGGGCGTATGACTCACTAGAGTTAGAAAAATGAAAACAATAAGACTTCACTTTTCTAACATACTTCTTAGCTTCAACTAATTTATTAGATTCAAGCCAGTTCTCTTCTAGTTTAAAGATAGATTTCTTAACTCTATAAGGACCTGAGTTATACGAAGCTAGAATAACATCCTCATATACTTCAGGCCTATTAGGAAAAACCTTTTCTATAATGTCTTTGTTAGCTTTAGTGCTCCAGTAAGATTCCACAAACCTTAGGTACTCAATCCCACCTTTGATGGACATCTCTTTATTAAGGCGCCATTCATTATCTTTATTAATCTTACCCATGAGAATAAGCGATTTTACCATTGGGTAACTAAAATCAGAGAGACCTTCGTATCTAGGCCAGTCTGGATGTTTCTCAATAACATGTTGTTCAGCTAGGCTTGTCACTTGAGTGAGCCCAATGGCCTTAGCCCAGCTAATGGCCTTAGGATTAAAGGCTGACTCTTGTGCTATCAGTCCTGCTAACAAGCTAGGGTTCATGCCTTCTTTCAAAGAGATTTTTTCAATAGAAGAGAAGGTTTTCTTTTGATCAGCAAAAGGACCTAGGTCTTTGACCTTTTGAACCGAGTCGATAGGACAGACTGGTTCTTCATAATGCTTTATTAAAGGAGAGGAATGTTCATCCCTTTGGTAGACGACAGATATTTTATTTTCATCTTCAAGGTTTAATCTAAAGTTCTCAATCGAATAAGTTAAAGTCTTTTCATCTTTAGAGATATTCTTCGTGGCAACTTCTAAGATCTGGGTTGAGATGTCTTTGTCGTTATAAAAGAACCTAACTTTTCTTCTTGAGCCCAGACCATTTTCATCAAAGATACGCGCCTTGAAATTAATGGATTGATGCCAGTTCTGGCGGCTTGGGAAGAAGTCGATTAGAGCATTTGTATTACTTAAATAACTTGAAGGATTCCTTTCATTAAGAGAATTGATGGCCCTTTGATTTTGGTTGATAGCACCAAAGGGGTTCATCGGTCCTGCACAGCTAGTTAGCGCGGTCAGAACATAAATAAAAATCAATCCTTTCAATTTCATAAAAATGCCTCGTTTTGGGCAGTGTAGCAGGACCAGGAATATGGTCAAAGGCCAAGAATCTCTGAAAAAGGCCTACATAATAATCAATACTTACAGCTATAGTGACAGGTTTTGTTGCTGGTAAGTGGGGCAAAGCAGCTTTAGAATTTATGTTTATGAGCGTCCATAAAATAAAAACTATTGAAGAAAAACTAAGTGAAATTGTCCTCGGAAAAGAGCAAGAGGTAAGACTGGCCTTGGCCTGCCTCTTTAGCCGTGGCCACCTTCTTATTGAAGATGTCCCTGGCGTTGGTAAAACCACTTTGGTTCAAGTGCTCTCTAGGCTCCTGGGGTTTAAGATGGCGCGGATCCAATGCACTAACGATCTTTTACCGGCCGATATCATCGGAACCAATATCTTTATTAAAGAGAAATCTGAATTTGAGTTTAGAAGTGGGCCTTTAGTGAATGACTTTGTTCTCGCTGATGAACTAAATAGGGCAACCCCTAAAACTCAAAGTGCTCTTTTGCAGGCCATGGAAGAGGGTAGTGTCAGTCACGATCAAGGAACCCTACAGCTTCCAAATCCTTTTATCTTAGTCGCCACACAAAATCCTTTTGATCAAATAGGAACTCACTTACTACCTGAATCTCAAATCGATAGGTTTAGGATGTCTCTTTATTTAGATCTTCCGGAAAGAGAAGTAGAGAAGAGAATATTACTTCTTCCTAAAAGAGATAGAAGATTTGAAGACGTAGAGCCGGTTCTTAGTATTAAAGAGTTTAGCGAAATCCAAGATATGGTAGATCTTGTTAAAGTAAGTGATGCCATAGCAGATTATATCTTAGATCTTTTAGAGTATGCCAGACGGGATGCTGAAAATGGATTCTTGTCTTCAAGAGCAGGGCGCGATGTGCTCTTTGTCTCTAAGGCCTTAGCCTATATGAACGAGAGGGATCATGTCTTACCTGAAGACATACAAATGGCAGCTCCCTTTGTTTGGGGTCATCGTTTGGCCAGCCATAAAGGGATCAAGCACGGGGCCAATCTAGTAAAGACTTATCTATCTCATGTTTCGGTTTCTTAAAAAAAAGATTATTAAGAAAGTAAATGATGTGACTAAAGAAGGGCGCATCTATATTTTTTTGACGGTAAGCGGTGGCTACTTTTGCTTACTTATCTTTATCCTCTTTCTTATCTCACTTTCCTATGCCAATTCTCTAGCTTATTTTTGCAGTTTTCTCTTTGTCTCTATTGTTTGGGTTAGCTGTATTGTTACAAATTATAATTTGCATGGACTTGAGATCCTTCGCCTAAAGGTTTCTGATATTTATTTTGAAACAGAACCTCTCTTGGTTGAAGTTGATTTTAAGAATGCAGGAGTCAAGCCACGTTTTGATATTGAAGCCGGTATTAAAGATTCAGAAAGTGAGTTTATCACTGAACTAGGCCCTGGAGAGAGCGCGTCTATAAAGGTCTTTTTAAAAAAGAGAAAAGTAGGGGTTCATTTAATCAAGAAGACTGACCTCTATACAAGCTTTCCTTTTGGGCTCTTTAAAAGCTGGAAACCCTACCGTATTCAAAAAGAGATATGCATTGTTCCTAACCCTAAATTTAAACCTCTTCCTACTAATGAAGTGATTTTCTCCGGTGAAGGGGAACAGAGATCTAATCAGCTTAATGAAGAGTTTAAAACTCACAAAAGGTACACGACTGAAGGAGTGGCCCGAATAGATTGGAAGATTTTTGCCAGACGAGGGGAACTTCTTCTAAAAGAATATGAAGGTGAGGTTTCTCAAAATTATGAATTTAATGAAAAACAACTTGGGTCCTTTGATGCAGAGGATAGGCTGGGCTTTTTAACGTATTGGTTGATAGAGGCAGAGAAGCAAGGAGCTTCCTATAGCTTAGATCTAATGGGTTCAGTAGTTCCGAACGGCTTTGGGAAGAATCATCTTTATCGTTGTTTAAAGGTTATCGCAATGAGCGAGGGCCAACCATGAGGGTTATCAATCAGCTAGGTCTAAGAAGGTGCTCGCTTCTGCTTCTTATTTTAATAGCTCTTCCTTTTTTTAGCTTAAAGCCTCTTGGCGTTCAGATATTGATGGGAACATTCTTTTTTGTGAGCTGGATGCTTGGTAAAAGAAAGACTTATGTTCCTTGGTATATTCAAACCTTGATGACCTTAGGAGCGGGCTTCTATTGCTTTAATGAATACTCAACTCTAAAGGGCATTGCTCCTTCTGTTTCATTATTGACCTTGCTTGCTCTCTTACAGAGCTTTGATCTCAAAAAGATTAAGGACTTTACAGTCTTTGTCCTTATTTGCCAGCTCCTCCTCTTAGGGCAACTTCTCGATGAGTTTTCCCTCTGGTTCGCCGTTTATATCTTATTGGTCTCTCTGTTTTTATTCGCTCTTCTGGCAAGGTTTCATAAGATTGTTGAAGTTAACACTTATGAAGAGCGCTTTCATTTTGCGAGAAGAAGTTTATTAAAGAAAATCTACCTTTTCTCGCTTCCTCTTACCTTTTTACTCTTTATTATTTTTCCAAGAATTCCCATTGGGAATGTTTTTTCTATTTCTAAAAAGGCTGTTGGGAAAACAGGCTTTACCTCAGAGTTAAAACCTGGAAGTATTTCAGAGATTGCGAGCGATGATAGCATCTATCTTCGAGTGAGGATTAAAGAAGATGCGATTGCCATGCCTCTTCTTTATTGGCGAGGTGGCATCCTCTCTGAAAACAATGGTTTTAGCTGGGGGCGCGGTAAAATCTTAAGAAAGAGGAGCTTTCGTTATAACAAAGAGGTTAAGTTTGATTATCAAGTCTATCTCGATAGTTTAGAGAGTGCACCGCTCTTTCACTTAAAAGGAACTAAGACCTTTAGGTCTTTCTCACCTGGTCATAAGTCTTATAGCCCTGGGGGAATCGTTCAATTTCATCCCTTTGGAAATCATAAATTAAGTTATAGCGCTGACTTTACGGGGCTCAAAGATCAGTTTATTAATAGGGGAGATTTAAAAAAGCTTCTTCAAGTAGACTCATCTGTTGGGGATAAGGTCAAAGAACTTGCGGCCTCTTTAAAAGCAGAGGATGCTAAGTCGACTTATAAGAATATTTCTGAATACTTTAGGCTCGGAAAGTTTTCCTATTCTTTAAAACCTGGGCAAGCGACGCTCTCGAGCTTTCTTTTTACTAGCAAGCTTGGTTTTTGTGAACACTTCTCATCAGCTGCAGCAGTACTTCTTAGGTTAAACGGAGTTCCAACTCGAATCGTAACTGGCTTTCATGGCGGGCTTTATAATCCTACTGGAGGCTACTATCAAATTAGAGGGCAGGATGCTCATGCTTGGCTTGAGTACTATGATGGAACTTCTTGGCTACGAGGAGATCCAACTGAGGTTGTCGCTCCAAATAGGATAACCTTTGGTTTTGAAGGACTACTTTCAAGTAACGAAATCCCACAAGGAATGGAGTTAAAAGAATTTATTGGAATGAAAAGAGAGAATATCTTCTCAAAAGTACTTTTCGCCTGGGACTCTCTCTATACAGATCTAAATCAAAAGTTTCTCAGCTATGACTATTCAGCCCAAAGAGAGTTTCTCAACTTTGGAAAATTGAAGCGCTATAGCAGTGCTATCCTTCTCCTTTTTTGTTTAGGACTCTTTGCGTTGTTTACTTTCTTTTGGCGTAGATCTCTAAAGACAAAGCATTCTCCCTTAGAAAAAGCTTATTCACGATTCTTAAGGAAACTAAAGAAGGCAGGCATTACTAAAGAGCGGAGCGAAGGAGCTCTTAGCTTAGAGGGCAGAATTCCAAGGACTTGGGCCAGCTACTCTGATGCTAAGGAAATATTGGGACTATACCGTCAGATTAAGTACGCAGAAGAGCTTAGTAAACTTGACAGTTTTTTGACAAAAACAAAGGGCTTTCGCCCTGCCAAAATTGAGGGTAGCGGGCTATAATAGGCCCATGAAATTAACATCCCTTATTCTTGTTTTTCTTTTCTCACAGACCCTATACGCAGGCGGGACCCTCCTTTTTATTGGAGACTCTCTGACAGAAGGTTATGGAGTTCCAAAAGAAAAGGCCTATCCCTCCCTTGTTGCAAGTGAACTAAAAAAGAAAGGCAAAGAGATTAAACTTCTTAATGGAAGTGTAAGTGGATCTACCACCGCCTCAGGTCTTAGCCGTCTAAGATGGTTTCTTAAAGCAAAGCCAAGTATCTTGATCTTGGCCCTTGGAGCAAACGATGGTCTTCGTGGAGTAAAGTTAAGTGATTCAGAGAAGAACTTAAGAAAGATCATAGAACTTGCTAGAAAGAATAAGATCAAAGTTGTCTTAGCTGGAATGCTTCTTCCTACAAACTATGGTGAAACTTATCGAACTGACTTCGAGAAGATGTATAAAAAACTTGAAAGCGAGTTCTCATTAGTTAAGATTCCTTTTCTCCTAGCCAAAGTCGGAGGGGAAGCTAAGTATAATCAAGAAGACGGCATTCATCCTAATGTAGCAGGTCATGAAGTTATCGCTCAAACCGTTCTTAAAACATTGGAACCACTCTTATGATCTTGAATGTTCAGAAATTAAAAAAGTCATACTCTCAAGGTTTAAATAAACTTGAGATCATCAACGATTTAAACTTAGAGTTAGAAAAAGGATCTACCTTGGCCATCTTAGGGCAAAGTGGTTCTGGTAAGTCGACGTTGCTCTCTCTCTTAAGTGGGTTAGATCAGCCTGATGATGGGAAGATCATCTTAGATGGAATGGACCTAGGTCGTTTAGGCGAGAGTGAATTGACAGATCTTAGGGCCAAAAAAATTGGGATCATCTTTCAAAACTTTCATCTCTTGCCTCACTTAAGTGCACTAGAAAATGTTGCCCTCTCCCTTGAAATCTTAAAAATGGATAAGCCCTTTGAAGTGGCTAAGAAATGGCTTTCAAGAGTTGGTCTTAGTAGTAGAGAGGATCATTTTCCTGATCAGTTAAGCGGTGGAGAAAAACAAAGAGTCGCCATAGCAAGAGCGCTTTCTATTAGTCCTGATTTGATCCTTGCTGATGAGCCAAGTGGAAGCCTCGATGAAGAGACAGGGGATAAGGTAATGGATCTTATTTTTGGCCTTGTTAGAGAAGAGAACTCGACTCTTATACTCGTCACTCATAATAAAGAACTCGCCAAGAACTGCGAGAAGACTGTCCACCTAAATGGTGGGAAGCTAGTTGAGTCTTAGAATGCTCTTTCGAATCGCCTTTAGAGAATTCAAGAATAGAAAACGATTTAGTTTAATCTTTTTATTCAATATAGCTTTTGGCCTTATAGGCCTTATGCTCATGCAACATTTTAGGGTGAGTTTTGATCAAGTCCTTGAAGGCAGGGCCAAGAGTATTTTGGGCGCTGATATTTCTATTGAGGGTAGGGGATCTGTTAGCCCAACTAAGATAAGTAATATAAAGAAAGCTCTCGGCGAGAAGACCGAGCTTAAGAAAAATATTGGCATGTTTACCATGGCCTCTCATAAAGACTTAACTCGTCTTGTTTGGTTCTCCGCTATGGAAGAAGGCTACCCATTCTATGGGGGGCTTGAACTTCAAAAGGGAGGGCATTACCCAGGTGAGGCAAGTCTTGGGGCTTCAGAGGTTTGGATCTATCCAGAGCTTAAGGTTCAACTCGGAGTTTCAATAGGCGATAAGCTTAAGATTGGCGCTTCAGAATATACTATCTCAGACATTATAGATAAAGATCACGGACAGACCTTTCAGATGGGGGCGATGGCGCCTAAAATTATTGTTGGTTTAAATGACTTGGCCCGTGCCGATCTCATTAAGAAAGGATCAAGTGTTTGGTATGGCTATTACTTTAAATTTTACGAACAGCCCTCTAATATTAAAGAGGTTAAGAAAAACCTTGTAGAGCTTCTTGATGATAATTCAAAGCGAGTTCTGACTCCTCAAAATGCCAGTGAAAATGTAGGAAGAGTGGTTAACTACCTAAACGATTTCCTTGGATTGGTTAGTTTAGTGGCCCTCTTTCTCGCTACTGTTGGAGCCTTTTATTTATACAGAAGTTATCTTTCTGAGCAGCGCCGTAGCATTGCGACTCTGCACTCATTAGGTTTTAGAAGAAAACAAATCTTTAAGATCTACGGTATTCACTTAAGCCTGCTTGGATTTTTTGGAAGCCTCTTAGCTATTTTAATCGTCAGTGTCTTTACTCCTATTGTGCTATCCGTCCTTGGAGACTTTATTCCTATTAAGCTCTCCTTGGTGGTGGACTATAAGGCCATGGTCTTAGGATTTATGGTTGGTCTTGGAGGCTGTCTCTTTATTGGCATGCCGCTCATCTTTCAAAGAGTAAGGGCAAGCAAAGGAAATCCTTTTCATAATATTGGGACAGAATCTCAAAGCCTTGGGCTTCGGGACTTTCTCCTTTTTGTTCCTTGGGGAATCTATTATTGTTCATTAGCAGTCTATGTTAGTAATTCCATTCGAATTGGATTGGTCTTCTCGGCCATCTTTCTTGGAACGAGCGCCCTTGTTTTTCCTAGCTTTACTTGGCTAATTAAAAGATTAGCGAAGATGAAGTTTGGTTTTACATTAAGGTTTATCTTCAGAGACTTTAGACGCTTTAAAACTTCAAGTGTTACGATTTTCTTAAGCTTAGTCTTAGGCTCACTTTTATTGACCTTGATTCCTAATTTAGAAAGCTCACTTCTTCAAGAAGTAGAGAGACCAGAGGGCACTAAGCTTCCTAGCCTTTTTCTTTTTGATATCCAAGAAGAACAAGTGACTCCACTTGTCTCAATGCTTAAGACTGAAAAAAGCCCACTTAAGGCCATCACTCCTATGATTAGGGCCAGGCTCTTAGAGGTTAATGATAAAAAGATTGAAGTCTCTCTTGAGACTGCCGGCACTAGAGAAGAGCAACGTGAGAGGCGCTTTAGAAACCGAGGTGTCAATCTCACCTTTAGAGATACACTTGGGATTGGCGAAGAAGTCATTGAAGGCAAGTATTTTACTAAGAGCTTTAATGGAGAAGGGCTTCCTGAGATCAGTATTGAAAAAAGATACGCCACTAGGCTTGGGGCATCTATTGGCGATAAGCTTAGTTTTGATGTTCTTGGAATGGAGATAGAAGGAAAGATCACAAGCATAAGATCAGTTCGTTGGACGACTTTTATGCCGAACTTTTTTATCGTCTTTCAGCCAGGGGTTTTGGATGATGCTCCGAAGACTTACCTCGGCGTCATTGGCGCTCAAGGGGGAGAGTCAAAAGATAAATTGATGCTCCAGCTCTATAACGCTTTTCCCAATATAAGCTCCGTTGATGTAACGAGATTGATAAAACGAATCCTTATTTTACTAGGGCAGATGAAAGCGGCGCTTCAGGGCATGAGTCTTCTCTCTGTATTAGTGGGATTCTTTGTTGTAAGTGCTCTCGTTGGTCATCAGGCCAATGCTAGAAAGAAGGACTGGGCGCTCTTAAAAACACTTGGACTTCCCTTTAAAGAGCTTAGAAAACTACAGATCTACTCCATCCTTCTTTTGACTGGGGGAGGAAGTTTTCTTGGTATTATCTTGAGTTATTTTGTCGGCTATGCTCTAAGTTATTTATTCTTTGATGGCCTATGGAGGGCACCACTTTCAACACCGGTTCTGACCTGGTTCGGTCTTACTCTTTTTGGTGTTATAGTTGGTGAGCTCGCAGTGCGAAATGTCATGAAAGTTAAGCCTGCGATTCTTTTACAGGAAGCTAGATAAACCCTACAATATCATCATGCAAATTATAAAAGCGGAAAATGTTTCAAAGAATTATGGTGACTTAAAGGCCCTGAGTGGACTTAGTCTTGAAGTTAACGAAGGCTCTGCCTTTGCTCTTTTAGGTCCAAACGGCGCCGGTAAAACTACCTTTGTCAGATCACTTTTAGGACTGACTAGATGTAGTGGAAATATTCAACTTCAAGGTCTTGATGTTTTTAATAAGAAGGCCCGCCTAGGTCTGGCCTATCTTCCAGAGAAATTTAATTTCTTCTCTTATTACTCTGTTGAGGGAGTTTTAGCCTTTTACGGAAAGATGCAAGGACTCGATGGAAGCCAGCTTGATGAATCGATAGCTAAGGCCCTAGATGCCTTAAATATAACAGAGCTTAGAAAAAAGAAGATGGATAAACTCTCTAAGGGACAAGTTCAAAGAACCGGGCTCGCTAATCTTCTCATGGGCGACAATAAGATTCTTATCCTCGATGAACCTTTCTCAGGTCTTGATCCCATTGGGATAAAAGACTTAAAGGTCTTAATCAATAAATTAAAAGCAGAGGGGAGAACGATCTTTATCAACTCTCATATCCTAAGCGAGATGGAGCAGATCTGTGACCAAGTCGCCATTTTGAACAAAGGTAATTGCTTAGTTCAAGGTAGCTTAAGTGAAGTTAAAGGATCAAAGTCATTAGAAGATGCTTTTTATGACTTAGTTAAAGGAGATGAGAAATGAGACGGTTTCAACTTCTTCTTTTTAATACTATTCAAAAAGAATTCAGGTCTAAGACCTTAGTCTTAATCACAATCATTACAGTAGCCGTGATCCTTCTTATCAATGCTGGCCTTAATTTCTTATCTAAAGAAGTCCTAAGTCAGATGGGTCAAGAAGGAGCAGCTCAGGGCACCACTATGGCGCTGATCTTTATCATAAGTAAGTTCACAAGCTTACTGGCCATCATCTTTGGGGTGAATTGTATCAAGTCAGATATTGAGACCAATGTCTCTCCACTTTTGATGTCATTTCCCATCTCAAGATTTGAATACTTAGCGGCAAGGATTCTTGGTAGCTGGATCATTATAATGAGTTACTACCTTTTCTCAGTGGTTATAGCTCAGATCTTATTAAGCTCTTCTATTGGATCTATCGTCGGTGGACCTCACTTACTTGGAGCTATGTTTTATACAGCTTTGAGTAACCTTATCGTCATTATGATCTCAGCCTTCTTAGGCTTAAATATGCCTAAGATTATGGCCCTTCTTATGACATCCATTGTGACGATTATTGTTACGGGTTCTAATATGTTCCTTAAGGGAAAAGAGTGGGCAGAGATGACTGCTGACCTAGACTTCTTTCCTATTGTCGCCTTAGGTTTTCATACTTTCTTTCCAAGGATGGGGATCATTGATGATATTGGGAGAAATATTTTATTACAAAAAGAGATAGACTTAAATATAGCAATAGAACTTGGTCACTTTGGACTGACGACAGCGCTTTTCTTTTTTGTCTTTTATTATTTATTTAACCGTAGAGAGATTTAAAAGGATATTTATGAAGAAGCTTCTTTTATTACCCATTTTTGTATTTTTAATTTCATTTTCACTCTTTGCTAAAGGAGTGACCATCTCTGTTGCACTCTCTCCGGCCGGATCATTTGAAGCTAAAGCTAAAAGTGTTAAAGGGACCATTAAGGTTAATGGAGACTCAGTTAGTGGAAGTAATCTCTACGTGAAAACAAAGTCTCTTAAGACCGGAATGGATCTAAGAGATGAGCATTTAATTAAGAAGCTAGAATATAAGAAGCATTCAAAGATTATTGTTAAGAAGGTTGTTGGGAAATCTGGAAAGGGGACTGCTCTTTTTAGTATCCGCGGCATAGAAGGAAAGGTTCCTTTTACTTATAAAAAAGTAGACTCAAAATATATGAAGGCAAACTTTACGATTAGCTTAAAGGCCTTCAAAATTGAAGGTGTTAGCTATATGGGCGCCGGTGTTAAAGATATGATTAAACTAGAGGCCTATGTTAAATATAAATAAACTCTTTTTTATTTCTCTAATGCTTCTCTCAAGCTGTGGACAGACCTTTAACTCAAACACGAGTGACACTGGTCTGATCCCTCTTCTTGCCTGTACCGAAGCCGGTACGGCGGCGGGAGATCGTTACTGCGCGGCTCAAACTGTTATCCAAGATAAATGTGTAAACTGCCATAGTGGTTATCATGATCAATGGGCGGCCTTTACTAATGATGCCAATTGGAAGACTTCAGGAAGAGTTGTTGCAGGTTCTACTGCAGGATCTACTTTGATCACAAGGTTAAAGAACCAAGGCGGAAATATGCCTGCGGATAATCCCCAAATTTCAGATAGTAATTATCAGATCCTCATTGAATGGGTCCAGTTGATGCCTTAATGCTAGAAGCAAAGCGGCTCTTTCATGGACGTGGTCAAGGGCTCAATTATAATATTGATTTAATACCCCCTTATATTCTTATTGATTCATTTGAAGATATTGATGAGGCGGCGCTTGAAAAGATTATCTCCGAGCTTCCTGAATGTGAAGGCATCTTTTATCGAAATAGAAAATCTAGAGAGCCCTTTAGGGCCCTGAGAGGAAGTATTCCAGAGACTCATCATCTTATTGAGAATTCTCTTCGTTATGAAATTAACTTAAAAGATAATCAAAATATTGGCTTCTTTATGGATATGAAGCCAGGAAGAGAGCTTATCTCCCAGTTATCAAAAGACAAGAAAGTGTTAAATCTTTTTTCTTATACTTGTTCTTTTTCAGTGGCGGCCATGAACGCAGGGGCCTTAAAAGTAACTAATATAGATATGAAGAAGAGCTTCTTAAAGGTTGGTCAAAAAAATCATCAGCTAAATGGCCTTGAAAAGAATGTTCAATTCTTAAGCTACGATATAATGAAGTCCTTAAGTGGTATTACAAAAAAAGGACCATGGGATCTCATCATCATTGATCCTCCATCTCATCAAAAAAGCTTTCACCTTGAGAGCGCCTATCCAAAACTATTAAAGAAAGTCGATTCTTGGTTAAGTGAAAAGGGGATGGTCTTGGCCTGCTTGAATTCGCCATTTTTAGATTCAGGTTTTTTATTAGAGCATGCTCCCGGGTGGGAAGTGTCTAAGGTTCTCTATAGCGCAGAAGAGTTTAAAGAAATTGACCCTGAGAAGGGTCTAAAAATAGTCCTCTTTACTCGGGCTGAGAGTTAGCAGCTATCTCAACAAGTTCATCATCAGTGGCCTTAGAAAGCTCCTTATAATGCTCTAGTTCTTCATCATTTTTAGTCGTAGCAACAAGTTCGCGAAGGGCAGATCTAGCCTCTTTTACAGTCATTCTTTCTTTGAAAATTTGAACACACATAATACACATGAGGTTTCTCCTTTCTACTATTATAGCATAGGTTTAAAAGTTGTAGAGACCACCAATAAAGAGCATTGAAGAGCTGAATTTATTGATTTTTCCAAACTTCATTGAATAGGTGAACTTGCTCCAGTTCCACTGAGCTTCGACTAAATAGCCATAACTAAGTGTTGAGGTATTATCTAATTGATAGCCAGCAGGCTCAGTATAATCACCACTTCTAAACATAAACGGAAGGTTGATCCCGATTGCGGCGTCCATAGCACTAGGTTTCCAAAATCCGCCAACACCCATGAAAAAGGCGCTAGCTGGAACATTTTTTTGAAAGTAGTTAACCACTTGTGAGTCATTACCAACAGTGGCGTTCATAGCTGCGTAGCAAGCGTTAATATTCCATTGCCACCAAGAGTTCTCGTACTTGAGTCCTCCACCAGCGCACCAGCCTTCAGCGGTTGATCTGATATCAACGGAAGTTCCAGTGGGAGTAGTGATCTTTAATTTATCACGCCAAGTAAGGTAGTGAAGAGAGCCGAACCAGCCCCATTTATAAGATTCCATTTCCCAGTTCTTTTCAGCATTTTCAATCCTGGTGATGATATCATCTACTTCTGTTTCTTCATCATCTTCAGGTTCAAAGTCAGCGGACTCTAAAATCTCCGCATAGACTACGGCCGTATTTCTATAGAGCTTCTTTCTTTTGGTAGGCATGTAGCGTCCATCTCTTACATAGATTCTTGAAAGAATATCTGCTCTTTTAAAATAATAGCTAAGCAGTTTCTCTGGCGCTTCAGGAAGATCATCGGCGCCTTTAGAGGCTTTGTAGGCTGAGATGATTTCATTATTTACGTTCTTAAATCGTCTTTTAATAAGAAAGGTATAGATATGCTGGGCATTCTTTAGTTTCCCCATCTTCTCATACGAGAGGGCCGCAAGAGTCAGGGCCCCATAAGGAGTTGAATTATCTCTAAAGTCATAACGTCTTCTTAAGGTCATGACAGCGGATTCATACTTTCCGGCCGTAAAGCTTTTCTTGGCACTATTAAAGATAGCGCGGTCTTTATTTTGAGCTTCCACTTTAGGTGAAAACATAAAGAGCAATCCAAAGAAGAGGATGAGGTATTTAACAATAGGGGAGATATTCTTCAGAACCATATATGATATTGTCCCGTAACATCCCAGCTATCATCTGATACTGAGGTTTCTGAAAATACTTTTGTATTATAGATATCGATGCGAAACTCTAATCCCTGATTGAGGAAGTACTGAATTCCTGGTCCTACTCTTAGAACCTTATCTTCTTTTTTAGAGGTATCGGCTTTTAAATACTCAAGGGTGTTAACCATATTAAGGCCACGCTTTAGTCGTACATGGTTTTGAGTAAAGATATAACGGCTAGTTTTAGAGGTTCCGCGAAGAACAGCCTTTTTATTTTGTTGGCCTACTTCGATCATGACACTAGAGCCTTTGCCAAAAGCACTCCTCATATGAACAGCGTAGTTTGATTGCTTTAAGAAATCTGATTGAGAAGAAAGAAGGGATGCTCCCACTCTCGTTTTCTCTGAAGCGGTCCACTCAAAGGTTCCTGACCCACCTGTTTGGCGCACTGTTGCTTCTTGAGCAAGGTTCCCCATAAAGGCATGGATGGCATATTCAAAAGCTGGAGTGGTATAATGAACCAGCATTCCATGGGACTGATCGTTCATTGAAAGGCCAGTATTAGAACGGCTAAAAGCATTGTGATCGGGAACGCGGATACCAAAGGCCTTATCCATAAGACCTACGTAAAGTCCCCACTTGGGACTGGTTCTCCACCCAAAATAATGCTCACGGCTTCTAAAGTTATCTTCTTTTTCAATTGTTGTATTATCTTTAAGGGCGCGAGGAGTAGGGGCGTAGCCTAAGGTATAAGAAAAGATAAACTTATCCTTATTTGCCTTAGGTCCTAGTCTTAAAACTATATTGGCGTCGGCCATCATATGAATATAATCATTCTCTTCGTTTAACTCGTCGTAGTTTGTCTTTAGGGTAAGGCCTCTATAATCAAAGGAAGGTCTAAACCAATCATTCTTATTTTCCATAAAAAGAAAACCAGAAGTCTTTCCAATGGCATCATCACTTGTTGTTTTATCTCTTAAGACTCGGTCACTTATAACAGTAGCCCCAACGGCGCGGCCGTAATCTGTAAGAGGACCATTTCCCATTGGGTTGTAATGGCAAGTAATACACGAGGTATAGTGATAGCTAATAAAGTTTGGGTAGGACCAAGCCACACTAGGGAGAATGAGAAGCAAAATAAGCTTCAACAATGAAGATTCCTTGTTCTAAACCGATTGAAAACGTTGGGTAATTATAGGGTTCAAGATATCAATTTTATAGAGTTAATTATAAAAAACTAACCGATGCTGCGTTGCGAATGTATCTATAAGGTCTCTTAAGGAAAATTTTAGAAGAATTCTTTCTCTATTGTGGTGCGGCAGTTAACTAGCTTTGCCTTTATCGCCATCATCTTCTTTTTTAAAATGCTGTTCTAGCTGATCAGCAACTTGCTCAAGGTGGCGATAATTATCCCCATCACGAAGAACGAGTTTTCGCCGTTCGCCTTTTAAGAGGTCTTCAACATAGAGCTCAAAAGCGTAGAGGGGACCGGAAGATTTATGAGAAATGATAAGGCCTGCTATAAAAACTAAAAGAGTAAAGGCCAGTGTTAAGCAGATATAAGAGATAGCAAAACTTGCTAAGACTTGATTGTACTGGCGAAAGCCCCAATCAGTTAAAGTCGTTCTAAAAAAGGTAAAGCTAAAGATACCCAGAAGTAAGCTGGAACATAAAGCGATGGAGCTAAATTTAATGGAAAAGAGGATCTGCTCTTTTGGGTTAATTAAGTAACGGCCCCGTTGATTGTCTGGGTACCAAATCACTTTTTCTTTTTTAATCACTTTATAGATGATGATGGCAGCGCCAATCCATTGAAAGACATCTGCAAAGTTAAAAACCAAGTGAGTATCACCTAGATGAAAGGGGATAAAATCGATGCTCTTTCCCCAGAGAGTCCTATCGAGAACATTTCCAAAGATTCCTCCCATAAGAAGGGAGAGGCCGTACTTTAATTGTTTAAGTTGAGCCGGAAGCAAGTAGAGGAGGATTAGGTATAAAAAGAAGAGGAAACCAAAGATACTGCAAAGGGTGATGATCCTAAGGGTCTTTGATAAATCGCCATAGAGTCCAAAGATGACTCCTTCATTATATTGAAGGGTCTCGAGGGTTAAGCCCCAGCTCTTGGTGGCTTGGTCTATAGCTAAGCAAAGAGAAAAAATCAATAAGCTATAAACGAAGTCCTTTTTCATATCTATTGCAGTTCAAGAGTCTCAAAGGCGAAAGATATACGATCGAATTGTAGACCTTGATCCTTTAACACAATCATAGAAAAATCAGATGCGCTTGGATTTGCAGGAGAGACAACCTTATCTACAATTGTATAGGTAGAGTGTTGCGGGTTAAAACTATTATTTACTAAGAGTTGAATATTCTTAACTCTAACACTTCTCCCATTAAGAACGAACCTAGGGTTTGAAAACTTGTAGCTATACATATCAAACTCTTGAAAATCGATTTGGAATTGAACGGCAACTCCTCCAAGGATAGCGCTTAGGTCGTAAGTCAATGTGCCGATCAAAGCGCCACTGACATCCTCTAAGTTCACATTGGGATCATTTGTAATAACAACCTTCGCAATCTTAGTACCATCTTCACGTTGCCTAACTTCAAGATTGTGACCATTTCCTGCTGGGATAAAAAAGTTAGTAGGGTTCATAGCAGAAGTATCTGTCACTTCACGCCACTCATAACCAGAAGTTACTCCAGTGTGCCACTCTGCGTACGCCCCTTGATTAACTCTGATATGAAATGAATCATCGGAGCCAGTAGGAGAGTTTACTAGACCATAAATTTTATAAGAATCTGAAGCAGAGAGGTTAAATTGTAAGTAACCAATTCCTGCGGCGTTATTATTATTTTGAAGGAGTCCGCCGTTTCCATTTGGGACGCCTATATAAGTGGTTCCATTATCATCACCTTGAACCATAGGCGCTACGAGAGTTGCCCCTTCAGTCATAAAGCCGATGGTTCCATTATCCATTGCATTGTTTGGGTCTAGCTCTAGGGCCAGGTAATTTGATTCAGAGGTAGTGTTTGAGTTGGTGTTATTATTACCACCTCCGCCTTGCTGCTCCATCTGGCTCTTCCAGTCATTGATAGCGTTTTCTATTTCAACAGAATCGGCATTACAATCTCCCGTCCAGCAATTATGATTTTCATCTCTAAGTTTCGCGACCATTCTTGAAGAAGAGACATTATCAAAGTTTACCTTGAAGCTTCCCATGATAGCTTCATGGGCCTGATTTGGATCAGTAACTGCGTGAAGAGGTTGTTGAAAAGAATTGTGGCAAGGAATACATCTCATTTGAGTGATAGGGTGGAGAGTCGCTGCGAAGATCGCAACTGAATCAGCACCACTTCCGCTTCCTGAATTATTTGAAGAATTAGAATTACTTTGAGAATTATCTGTCATGGCCAATTCTTTTTTCTTTGGCGTAGCAACAGGATTCACGCAATGGGTATAACCGCCTAGGAGAAATCCTAAGCAAACTATAACCATAAACTTTCTGCTTTTTATAAAAGCCACAAGCTTCGTCATCTTTTATCCTTCTTTAAACAATCTTATTAAAGAGTAAGTACTGATCTAAGTTCGAACCAAAAGGGTTATCTCCAACCACATTTGAAATATTAGCTTCTTCACCATGAAGGGCCATATAGTTTCCGACGACAGCTTTTGCTAAGTTGATCACAGAGTTTGAAGTGACCATAGCGCCATTTTCAACTGATCCAGATTCTTTAAAATGCCCTATCTGACGACGACCAGTTCTTAAAGTGGCGCGTCCCACTGGGTTATAAACAAGCATCATCGAAGAAGATCTCTGACCAGAATCACCAGTCCAGTTAAACTTTCCTCTACCATCATTGCTATTATCAACTTCAGCTCTCGCTGTTACACTTCCATCTGTATAAACATAGATCATAACGGGAGTGTTCTTTAATCTTGCGAGTTCTAAAACGCGTCCAATAAGTTCACCGGCTCCAAAGTCTCTAACTTCACCAGTAGCGCGGGTTCCGTTATGATAATCATAACCACCATCTTCAATAGTCCCAGCTCCGATATGTCCATCGAGAACTAATTTAGCAATAGTGGCAGTCTTTCTTTGATCACCATCATTGAGGTTATTAAAGGCCTGCATGACCATAGGATCCAGTGAAGGGTCTAGGGCATCAGAGGTATACTTAGATATAAGTTCGTTAGTTCCAACATATCCACATTTAACTAATTCTTTAATTTGCATAGGAAGACTTTGATTAGCAAAAGACATGATCTTTGCTTCACTCATTCTTTCAACGGCCTTTAAGATCTTTTGAACCTTATCATCAGGAAAGAGAGTCCCAAGCTTTCCTACATTCACAAGTCCTAAAGCATCACTTGGTCTGTTGAGAATAACAGGTTGTAAGCTTGGATCAAAACTCATGGGAGGAACGGTTGAACGTCCACCACTGTCAGTATTTCTTGTTCCTGCTAGGGGAGTAAGTCCACCAGTTGCGCCAGCTTTGTTTAACCAATAGCAAGGATTATGAGGATTGTTGGCAGTATCATCAGAAGAAGAAGTACAAAAGATCCCACCATCAGTATTGGCCCGAGTGGCCATAGATGTTTGAGCTTGAATCCCTCTTAAAAAAGAAGAGTCTGAATGAAACATAAGTCCTAGTTCATTATTTGTTTGTCCAGGCATGCTCGGGTGCATATCTGGTGGTAGTCCTAGAGTTGTATAATCTTGAATAAAGTCAGCCTGTCCACCAGCTCCTCCAACAATCACACTTGATCCTGCGATATTGGCCCCGCCAGCTAGATCAAAAATAATAACGGGAGTCTTTCCACCGATATTAGGATCAACAACTGTACATCCGGTTGCTTGAGCAAGAGCTTGTCTTGAGTACAACGATGATAAAATACTAGGGGCAAGAGTGTAAGTTAGCCCGGCCGTAAAGCCTTGCGCTAAAAAATCTCGCCTCGATTTCATCGGATGATTCTCAAGAAAAATTCTTTTATCCTTGTTCTTTTTCACAACTTTCTCCTAAAGCAGGGTAACCCTTGCTGTTGCCAGGGTAGCGATACAAACGCCTTTTACCACAGTCCTTGTTGTTGCTGAATTATTGGCTTCACCTACGATTAAATCTGCCATCAGTATTTGAAGTTCTACAATTGCTGCATTCTTGTCTGCCCCACTTACTGTTCCTAGTCCCCAAAACTTATCAATCGCTTGATTGATAATAGTGGCTCTGCCATTTGGGTTTAGTGAGTTCGTAGGTGTTCCGCCAAAATTAAATCCCGGCCAGATACTTCCTCTTAAATTATTATCATCAACTAGTTCATCACAATACTCGGCCGCTAGCTTTGTTACAGCTACCTGATGAGCAGGAAGAAAAGTTTTGATATCATTATTAGTAGGAAGTTGAGTCTTAAGGTCTTCATAAGTGTTGTTGATGGCATTTGTATTAGCGTCAACTCCAGTTAAAACAGACATTGTCTCTAAAACTTGCTCGAAGTTCTTCACTCCGACGTCAACTTCTTCAAGAACAATATTTGGTGGGTCAACCGGATCCACTGGATCAGTATTACCACTACCTGTATCACCACTATTATTTGATTGCTGTTGATTTGTCGTTGATCCATCTGCTGGCGTTTTACTTGCTTTCGGTTGAAGAACGCAGTGGTTAAAACTCAGGAGCAGAACAAGAAGGCTTCCAATCGAGGCGCCTAACCTAATTTTACTATTCATCTTCTATTCTCCCAAACAAAGCACTGATGTTTTTGCAATCAGTGACTTCATATTATAACTACTATTACTTTCAAATTGAGTGGCAAGAGCGTTGACGGCATCTATATGAGTTTGCTGCTTCGGCTCTTTTAAACAAACCAATTTGAAAACTCGATTGGCCATGCAATCTGAGAAGGCTCTTGTGGAGGCGATCATTCTACCGACACCTTTAGCACCATAACCTTCTTGAGCACCTCTCCAACCAAGAGAAGCATTCTGTCCAACGGCCCACATATTAACGAAGTAATCACTCGTTACAATATGACCATCACTATAAAGGTTAAGTTGATTTACTTTATTAGCGACCGTTCCTGGAGTGTAGACAATCTCTCCGTCTACAAAATCAAAGTAGGCCCAAGCTCCCGCGATGGCATCTTGACCAGCGTGACAACCAACACATTTATTCTTAAAAGTTCTACTATCTCCGCCTGGTGCACGATCAACATCTCTTCTTACCCAAAGATCGGGTCTTGTGATGTCATGAAGGGCTTCGTAATCACGGCAAAGAAAGTTCATAAAAGCGAATCGATTCATTCTTCTATTTGTTCCAGCAGATAAGAACGCTTCACCAGCTGCTCTTGTCGTAAGGACTCCAGCCGTATCGCCAATTCCAGTCACTGTACTTTGAGTTCTTTGAACTAAACTAGCTGAGAGATCAATTCGATCTGATTCCGCTTGCATAAAGTGATCATTATTATCGTTAGCGTAAGGTGGAAGAGTAGGGTTAGTTGAAGTATAGAGAATATCTCCATAAAGAACTTGATCAAAAGGAACATCATCTCTGATCATTCCGATGACTGTTGCCACATAATCATTCAGAGTCACTCTTTCTGAATCATCGACATTGGTCCACTTTTTAACCCAGTTCTTCAGAACGAGATTATAAAAATACGGATTGGCCATTGCTACGCGAGCCGCTTGCTCGGTTTGACCAGCGCTAATCAAAGTTTCCATTTGATTAAGAACTGTTGCTTGAGGTGGCACCCCTGTAAGGCGGTTGTGAAGCCTATAGGCCTGTTCTCGAGGACCGGCATTTGCTACAGAAGTGCAAAAGACGATACTAAGAAGTATCAAGATTTTTGATGTTTTAATGGCGTAACTCCCTGTCATTTCCTAATGGAAACAATGATTTTCTCAGTTTCTGATCGGGAATTCTATAAGAGAACTTTAGTTATATATTTCTTTAATACAAAGCTAAGTAAGTGTTATCATTTATTTATGAAAGATCTTTCTGTTACGACATTTGATCAAGAAATTGGGGGGTTAGACCTCCCTGATCTTAAGTACTTTAGTGACTCCGCTGCGCTTTCTGAGGTTATCGTTTATTTCCGCTCAAATAACTCAAGCATTGCTGCTGTCGGAGACCAAACTGATCTTAAGGGAATCCTAACCGAGTGGGATGTCGTTCATCAGTTTAGCCCGAACTTTGATCCAAAAGACGTTAAGGCCATAGATTTCATCATTGATGAACCTGTTGTTTTAGAAAGCACGAACACCCTCTTTGAAGTCATGAATAAAATGGGGCGTAGGAGTTTTTCATCTTTCCCGGTTAAAGGCGCAGATGGCAAGATAGGTAAGGTCTTTAGCACACAAACCTTCTTTGATTTTCTCTATGAACATTTTAAGGAATTCTTTGAAGAGTTAGGTTGTTTAGAGAACTGGGAGGCGACGAAGTCAATTCAGGCCTTTACTGAAGGATTCAATTATTCTGTTTCCATGGAAGATGACTCTTCTCTTCATCAAAACTACTTCCTAACCCCTTTTGAGAGAATACCCTCTGGATCCATCGTAAAAATAGATGAAGAGGTAAAATTAAAAGATGCATGGGAGCTTCTCTTAGAAAAGGAATGTGAAAACCTAATCGTAACTAGGTATGGAACTAAACTAGTAGGGATCCTAACCTTAAAGGATTTGATAAAGAAGATCTTAATCTCGGAAGGGGAAGTTGATATTGGGCTACCTATTAAAAGCTTCATGACGGAAAACCCTCATTCACTCATGTATAAGCACCCCATTGGTTATGCCATCAATCATTTTAAAAAATTTGATTACAGGCATATGATTATTGTCGATGAGGATCGAGTTCCTTTAAAAGTCGTAAGCCTTCTCGAGATCTTTAGCCACCTTATAGCTAAGCTTAAACTTAACTAAGGTTCATTAAAGCTTTAGCTAGTGTTTCTTTTTTCTTAGCAAAACAAAAACGAATATAATTCTCACCTTCATTAGACTTAGAGTAAAAAGGGGAGAGGGGGATTGAAGCTACCTTCTTCGTTTTGATTAATTCTGAGCAATAATCAATATCAGTGATACCGTTCGGAGTGGGAACTAAAACAAAGTAAGTTCCTTCAGACTTAATTGGCTTAAAGCCTTTCTCAACAATGCCTTCAATAAAGAAGTCCCTAAGTTCACCATATTGTTTTACGAACTCAGGCACATAAGAATCAAGCTTGCTAAGGGCCTCTGCCACTGCATATTGCAGGGGAGTGCAGACGCTAAAAGTATTAAACTGATGAACCATTCTGATGGCGTGGCTTAATTTTTCTGAAGCCGTGATCCAGCCAATCTTCCAACCAGTCAACCCAAAGGTCTTTCCCCCTGAACTTATTGTGATGACTCGGTCTCTCATCCCCTCTAAGGTGGCTATGGGAAGATGCTTTAGACCATCAAAGGTTAGAAATTCATAGACCTCGTCACTAACTAAATAAGTATCATGCTTGATGACAAGTCTTGAAATACTTTGCATCTCTTCTTTAGAGAAAACCTTTCCTGTTGGATTATGAGGAGAGTTAAAAAAGATCATCTTAGTCTTAGGGCCAAAGGCCTTTTCTAATTCTTTTAAATCAAAGGAGAACTCTGGCGCTTTTAAAGTCACTGGCACCGGAATGCCGCCGGCGAGTTTTATCGCCGCTAGGTAACTGTCATAGAATGGTTCAAGGACAATAACCTCATCCCCTGGGTTGATAAGGGCGAGGCAAGTTGAAAAGATGGCCTCGGTGGCGCCATTGGTAACGGTAATTTGTGAATCAATATCAAAATCTAATCCATAAAAACTTTTATAATAATTTGAGATGCTTGATCTGAGGGGGCGCACTCCCATAGCAGGGGCGTATTGGTTCTTTCCATCAAAAGAGTTACGGGCCAAGTCTCTAATCCATAAAGGTCCGTCGAAATCAGGGAAGCCTTGGCCTAAATTGATGGCCTCATTCTTTGCAGCGAGGGCGCTCATTGTGGCAAAGATGCTTTCTTTAAAGGATTGAACTGTAGTGTTTACTTCTTTCATAATTCTCTCAAGTCATTGATTAGTGCCCATCATATTTCTTTTCTTTAAGGGGGAAAAGGGATGCTGCGCCAAGTTACGGGAATAGTTTTCCAATCAACTAAGAACTCCCTATAATTTTTAAGTGGATCTCTTTGATTATGTCGATTTAGTTGGTGAAAAAGCAGTGGCTCCAGAGTCAATCCTTAAGAAGTACTTTGGTTACGACTCTTTTCGTGGTGAGCAAAAGAATATCATTGAGACTCTTATCCACGGGCAAGACGCCCTTGTGCTCATGCCCACTGGGGGCGGAAAATCCCTTTGTTTTCAGATTCCTTCAATAATAAGGCGTGGCACTGGAGTTATTGTCTCCCCCTTAATCTCCTTGATGCAAGATCAGGTGATCAGTCTTCAGGAAAATGGGATAAAGGCAGCCTATTTAAATTCTAGCTTAGGTCTAAAAGAATCACGGCTTATTGAAGAGCAGCTTGCTGCTGGAGAGTTAGACTTAATCTATGTCGCCCCTGAAAGGTTAGTGACTCCAAGATTCTTACAGATCTTAGATAAGATAGAAATAGCCCTTTTTGCTATTGATGAAGCTCATTGTGTCAGCACGTGGGGACATGATTTTCGTCCTGAATATAGAAAGCTTAGTTTTCTCTCTAGAGACTTTCCAAAAGTTCCCAAAATTGCTCTAACAGCTACGGCGGATAAGCTAACAAGAAAAGATATTATTCGAGAATTAAAACTTGATCAAGCGAAGGTCTTTCTCTCTTCTTTTGATAGAAGCAATCTTATGTACACATTAGAGCCTAAGACTAAAGAGATGACTCAGTTATCAAAGTTCTTGAACCGCTTTGAATCCTACGAGTCTGGAATAGTTTATTGCTTAAGCAGAAGAAAGGTAACTGAAGTTTGCGCCAAACTAAAGGCCAAAGGTTATAAAGCTTATGCCTATCATGCGGGCCTTACCCAAAAAGTAAGAAGAGAGAATCAAGAACGCTTTATCATGGATGAAGGCGTTATTATGGTGGCGACAATTGCTTTTGGAATGGGAATTGATAAACCTGATGTTCGCTTTGTTGTTCATATGGATATGCCAAGAAGTTTAGAATCCTATTATCAAGAAACAGGTAGGGCAGGAAGAGACGGGGACACAAGTGAGTGCCTTCTTCTCTTTGGAAGAAAAGAGGCCTCAATCTTTAAGCATATGATTCGAAAGTCTGATGCCTCAGCTTCGAGAAAGAACTTAGAGAACCTACAAGTTGAGACAATGCTTGGGCTTTGTGAATCTCTTACTTGCAGAAGACAATCGATCCTACAAAATTTTGATGAAGACTTTAGAGCGCCATGCGGTTTTTGTGATATCTGCCTAGAAGAGAACTTTCCAGAGACGGCGGAAGATATAACTGAAAAGGCCGTCCTCGCTTTAACTGTTGTCTATCGTTTAGGAGATCATCTTCACTATCACTCACTTATTGATATGCTAAGTGGAGAGTCTTCTTACGTTATTATGAAAGACGGCTTTCATCATAGACCAGAATTTGGGATTGGTAAGAAGTGGAAAGAGGCAGAATGGAAACGAATCGTTCGCATCCTCATGTCTCTTGGGCTCATTAGACTTGAGTTTGAATTAACAGGTAAGCAGTTCTTTAAACTCTCACACCTCTCGCTTCCGGTTTTAAAATCTGAAGAAAAAATCTATGCGCGAGTTCATAAACCAGTTCCTAAAACGACGAGAAAAAAGAAAGCGAGAAGAAAAGCAAAGAAGAAAACCTATGCTCGAAAGACTCCTTCTTTAGAATATAATAGTGAGCCTATAACAAATGATCTTTGGGGCGCTCTTAGAGAGTCGAGGGCCAAGCTTGCTAAGAAGAGAAGAATACCCGCCTATAAAGTATTCCATGATGCAACCCTTAGAGAAATGGCTCAAAAGAAGCCGAGCAATTTAGAGGAACTACTAGAAATCAGTGGCATAGGAGAAACTAAGCTCAAAAAGTATGGAAAAATATTTCTCAGTATAATAAATAAAGATTATTAAGTACTATAGTCCTATAAAATGAAGCTCTTAAACCTCATCCTTCTTTTTATTCTTTCAACAAATCTCTTCTCTTGTAGCAGTTCAGATATGCTCCTCAATGCCGGAACGGTTCACGTTAAATATACTGTATCGAATGCCAGCTTTGATAATCAACTCTATGAAAATAAGAACCGCTTAGGAAGTATCTCGGCTTCGATTCGAAATGTAGATCATCCCGCAGGAAAGAATTGGGGAGCTAGTTTTAAGCTTCACCCTTCAATTCATTTTAGTAATACAACTTATCAGTCAGGAGGGACGCGGATCTCAACGAGCACGGGCCAGCTTGAAGGCTTACCTGAGATCAATATAAAAAGATTTTCAACCCTTGGTAGTTTAAAATTAAACTTTCATACTCCTATTGGGCAATTTAGTTTAACAGGAGGTTTTGGTGGAACTCTTTATAAGTTAAAAGAAAAAGGAACTTATGAAACTATTAAAACCAGTGAGATTAGAAAACTCGGTTTTGCCTATACGGGATTCTTTACTAAGAGGTTCTTTGCCATGATTGGTCCTAGGTATTTTAATGATGGAAATGAACAATATGTCTTTGCTGTTCGCTTAGGATATTTCTGGGGAAAAGCTTCCGGAAATTAAATCCTCTACTACTTTCGGCACAAGCTCTGTGGCCTTACCCTGAAGAGAATAATCATACCCCTCAGTAGCAACAGTCTTCTCTAAATTGAGCTCCATAGTAAGAGCGCCTACTTGCTTGGCGATAGCGTAGAAGTTGGCGGCAGGGTAAACCAGTGAAGAAGTACCAATTGAGATAAAAAGATCTGTCTCTAAAAGGGCGTCTTGAATTTCATCCATAAATAAGGGCATTTCACCAAACCAAACAATATGAGGTCTTAGATTTCCCTTTTCTTCACAGCATTCACAAATATTAGAGGAATCTAAAATTAAAGGAGAGTCATATATAAGGTTGGTTCTTTGACAGCGCATCTTATTTAACTGTCCGTGCATTTGAAACAAGTTTTGACTTAAGGCCCTTTCATGAAGATCATCTACATTTTGCGAAACCAAAAGGACCGAGCCTTTGAATTCTTTTTCTAATTGGGCTAAGGCCAGATGGGCCATGTTAGGATTGATCTTTTCATCTTTTAATTGAGCTCTGCGCTGGTTATAAAACTCATAAACCAAAGGAGGGTTTGCTCTAAAGCCCTCGGGGGTGGCGACTTCTTCAATAGGATGGTTCTCCCAAAGGCCATTAGCATCACGAAAGGTATCAATACCACTCTCTTTAGAGATTCCTGCTCCTGTTAGGATGGTAATCTGTTTAATATTTTCCATAACTTAGCATAAAGGAGAGCTAGTCTTAATCCAATGTAATTTTCACTCTATTATCAATTACTTACTGAACTTGACGCTCCCTTATGCTACAAAAACCACTCTAGGAGAGGTGAGTTCAATTGAAAAAAATAATTCTTATTATATTAAGCACTGCCTCCTTACTCGCGCTCTCAAGCTGCGGGAAGAGTGATAAGAAAGTCGATATTGAAGCTCCAGAGTATTCAACTCCAGGGAGTCCTTTTTTTATACCAACAGAAGTTGAAGACAATGATGATCTTATAAACTCCACTGATATTGGAAAAGATGATCCTTGTTATCGTTATTTAAAAAACGATTTAGTCTCTCCCGTAGCCACTTGTACTGATTTAGTGAATGGAAGAATAAAAGACTCTTATAAGAATACTGTTCATGGGGGAAGGCTTTGTCTTCTTAGACAAGCTTTTCCAGAAGGCCTAGGTCTTTATACACTTATAGGAATTCTATCTGAATCTAATAAGGATTTCTCTAGGCGTAATTCTAAGATTGATATCTTAGGAAATGGAGAGAATAAGGATCAGGACATCTTAAACTTTGTTATGAAAGGGGAGACTAAGTCTACCGTTAAGTATTCACTTTCAGAGAACTCAGTAACGGTACGTGAAGTCTCTAAGCTCTTTAAAAAGAGATACCGCTACTATCGATTTTCTTGTAAAAAAATAAACCCTATCATCGATTAAATCTTATTTCTTTCAGCGAAGAAGTTAAGAGGTTGTTTAACATCAACCATTCCGCCACCTTTTGGTTTTGGAAAATCAATCAGCTTAAGAACCCCGGCCATACAATTTGTTCCTGAACTAGAGAACTTGGCCTTCTTAGATTTGATATTCACAGTGGTAACTCGACCAGATTTACCAATTCTAAAGTTAAGATCCACAACACCTTTGGCCTCTTCACTTCTTTCTAGTTCTTGCTGATAGCAGTGACGAAATTGAGGTAAGTACTCTCGAAGAATCTTTCTTAATAGCTCAGGATCCATTGACCCAAGAACAACTGTTTCTTGATCTGTATAAGTCGTATCAATACCACTTTTTGAGGCGAGACCTTTTGCTCCTGAGCTTGAATCATATTTTCCAGCAAAGTCTTGCCCGAGTGTTCCAACTTGCGCAGCTGTTTTAGAATTCAAAGCGCTATCGCTTGAGGCTTGCGAGGACTTGAATCCTTTAGCCGCACTAGGGCTTCTGCTATTGGTGTTAACCTTTGTATTGGTTAAACTCTTCGAAGCGCTTGTTAGGCTACTAAGAGTATTGGTCATCTTAAACTCGTAGGCCTTCATCTTTTTAACTTTCGCTACCTTCGGAGGTGCTGGCGCCTTTTTCTGGGCCATCTTTTTAGGCTTACTCTTAGCGGGTTTTGCTTTGTTAGGTGACTTTTTTGCCATCTTTGTTGGCTTCTTAGGCTGATCGTTCTTTTTAACGCCCATATCTTTTTCAGTCTTAGCTGTTTGGCTGGCCGTTTTCGTCTTATTAGGAGTAGGGGCCTTAATCGCTTTACGATAAATAACAGCAATCTTCTTTTTCTCAGGCACATCTTGAGTTGTGTCTATAAAGAGAAGAAGGAGCATAAGACCCATAAGGGCGCCGACGATCTTTCCTGCCTCTTTTTGAAACTGAGGTTCGCTGATAAAGAAGGGGGCACGTTTGACTGAAGGGGGGGCGTCAGTCAATCGAACCATGACCTGAACTGTTTTATAATTAAAATCAATTATATCATCGACACCTAAAGCAAGAGGAGTCGTTCCAGAAATAACACTATTAGTAGAACGGATATTTCTCGCTTCAAAGCCTGGTATGGGATGGACATTTATACTTCCATTTTTGATCTCTACAAAAGGAAGAGCTTCTGTTCGGTCAAGGCCTGGAATATGAATTCTATTTTTTCCACCCTTTAGAGGAGTGGCAAATAAGGTTTGATTCTTTAAAGTAAGATACTCAACAGTGATGATCTGTCCCTGACTTAAGATAGTGACTTCAACCGCTTTTTCTTCAGTCTCAACGACATTCTCACCCTTAAAAGTCGTCTCCATTAAATCAATATAGTCTTTGCCTATATCTTTAACCTGATGAGCATCAGGGGATTCTACTGGTGTAAAATGATCTTCATCAAAAACAATGTCGCAGTATTCACCATCAATAACAACGAGGCCCGGAACTGGAGGAAGCTCTGAAGGCATCTCCATAATAGCCTCTTCTCCAAGGCTCTCAACTAGTCCAGTATCTTGATCTTCAACTTGGACTTCACCTTCAACAAAGGTCTCTTCCATATGAAGTTCAACGGAACCAACTCTTATCACATCACCAGAAGAGAAATAAGTTGATTTAACTCTTTCTCCATTTAAGAAGATTCCATTCTCAGAATCTAGGTCTAAGATCTTTCCACCATTTTCATCAATAGTGATAAAGGCGTGATAATGCGATACCGTCGCATCATCTATAGCAATGTCAGCGCCAGCGAACTGTCCAACAAGAAGTTTCTTCTTATCTAGTGTTATATCAAACTGAACGGCACCATCTTTGTAACCGATGAGTTTGTACAAGCGTGTTTGTTTTTCATCTCGTTCCAATAAACTCACGTCTCGTCTATCCTTATCTTTTAGCCAATTTTTGGCTTTCAAGTTCTTTCTCAATTAGCTTAAGCAGGATATTTCCTGTTCTTCTAATTGATCTAATTTGGGTAGGCTGTCTGTTCTTTAATATTAAAAAGGCTTGTTCGTAATTCTTTGATTGATAAAGCGCCATGGCATAATGAGTGGCCACATCTGGTCTGCTTAAAAACTTTCTTGGTATCTTTGAAAAATAGCTTAAGGCCTTCTTTAAGTCATTTAAGAGTGTATAAGAAATAGCTATCCCGGCTAGGATGCCTGGATCCTGTGCAGCTGTTCTAGATAGATACTTAAACTCGTTTAATCCTTTTTCATTCTGACCAAACTGTAAATAAAGATGGGCCAGGTTATAGCGAGGAGTTTGAAAGCGCTTATTAATTTTCAAAGCCTTATTAAACTCCGTATAAGCTGATTCAAAATGTCTCTGTCTTAAGTAGATAACACCTAAGTTATTATGAGCTGGTGCGTATGCCGTCTTATTCTTAGACGCTGTCTGTAAGCTCAGTTGATAAAAGTACTCCGCTTTAACAAATTGATGATTTAAATAAAAACAAGTTCCTACTTGATTCCAGTAGTCAGCTTGATTCTTTCTCTTATCGAGTTCTGTCTTTAAGATCTCTTGGCCTTTCTCTATAGATCCATTATGACAATGGGCAATGGCAGAGAGTTCTTTATTTTGTACCATGGCCTTCTCTATTCTATCTGAAGAATAACGAAGGAATGATTCGTTTGATAAGACATCTTCTTTTGAACTCGAGAGGTCTGTTTCAATCTTATATTGGCTACAGCCTGTGATAAAAATGATTAGGATAAGTAGTTTCTTCATTGTTTAATCCCCCCTGATGTATCAATAGGAGAAGATAGGTAAGAAGCAGGGTAGCGGTAGCCAACCTTACGTCTTAGGTAGCGATCATTTCCAAATTCAGTATTAAATAAACTAAAGATCTTATGCTTTGAGATGATCTTTACGCCAGCTTGCTTATAAGAGATTGTTTGATTCGCTAGTGGACGAGTCAGCCCTTGCATGGCCTTCTTAAATCCTTGAACAAACTCTTTTGGAACACCTTGAGGTGTAAAGTCCTGAACTACTTTGACAACTTGATTTGTTTTATCTGTAAGCACAACATAAACACCTAACATAACATTTGGGTTACCGCTGGCGAGAAGAGGTTTTGCCGCTTCCCCGAGTTCTTTTAAAGAGAGTAAGTTAGCTTCAAGTTGTGTATTAAACTTAGGCTGGTCAAATTTCTTAGAATGATCAAGCTTTCCAAAACGTTTGTTCTTAAAGTCTTTTTCAAATTTTTCAAAGTTAAAAATTTGAGAGATCTTAAGCCTAGTTTTCTCTGACACTTTTGGATTACTTTGATCTTTCTTTAAAAGAGTCTTAAGGCTTATTGTTAGATTTTTAAGCCCGTGGTAACGAGTATCCCAGTACATCTCTAGCATGGCCTCTGTAAAAGAGTTCTTAAGTTTTGGGTTGTTAACATTCTTTGCGTAGTACTTAAAGAAGCTCTTATATTTTCTATTCTTTGTTAGAAAGTTGAGTATCTGTAAAGACAAGTCATCTCTTGAAGCCTGTTTAATAGAGCACTTCACTCCTAACTTTTGATTAAACATGGCCGCACTTAGATTATTCTCTAAAAGCTGATGATAAACACTATTAGTATAAAGCTGTTCTTTTTCTTTAAACTTCTTCTTGCAAAATCTTTTAAGAAGAGTCGTTGATAGAATAGAAGAGTATTTAAAGCTCTGAAGAAGTGAGAATCTTCCTGCTGCAGCGATCATCTTATCTTTTTGTTCAAAGGCCTTCTTATTATTAAATTGAAGCAGACTTTTATTCATCCACTCAAGTGAATTTTCAATCTGTCCCAGTTTTAAATGAATCAAAGAAGTTCTAAGGGCCGATTTTCCCTTGATATCTTTAGGGTATTTCTCATTTTCATAAAGAGAGATATAGCCCTTAAGCGCTTCTTCTTTCTTCCCTGCATCTTCAAGCTTCTGAAAGCCTTGGAAAAGAAGCCCACCTAAAACGAGGGTCGCTTTTTCAATATAATCAGGTTTAAAACTTAAGTAACCACTTTGAAGTTTATTAATCCAGAAGGCTAGCTTATCCGAGTTCTTTTTCTTAATATAAAAATCAATCTGAAGTGTAAGCATAGATCTTTGTTTCTCTTGATCAGCTTTATAGTTCTTTACATACAGCTCTAAAACTCTAAGTGAGTCTAAAGCATTGTTTTCACCTAAATAGAGGTTAAAGAGCTTTGAGTATAACTTTCTCGATCTCTTATCAATTGGCCAATAAGAAAGGTGGTTCTCATAAGTGTACTTAGTTAGTTTGTTTTGTTCAGATTTTTTTAAACCATCTTTTTCAAGAACGGCGAGAAGTGAGTCCATAAACTTTCTTTTAAGCTTCATCTTTTCGACTTCAATCTTTAAGAACTCTTTAGAAGGTTTTACGGCTTTTTTTCCCTTTAATGGTACGGCAGTCACTTTCTTTAGGTTCGAATTCTTTCTCGAGAACTCAAAGCCTTTTTGATAATAACTTGCGGCCATTTGGTATAAACCAAGGGCATAAGTCGTCTCACCTTGAAAATAGTGATATTGATCTCTATTATGCGGCTCAAATGAGGCTAAGATATCAAAGTATTTTAGAACTCTTTTTCTTTTCTTTGGATCATGCTCTTCTACGTCCATTTTTAAATTCTTAGTAAGCCTAACCTGTTGGAAACCAACTAAGCTTTTTATCTTAGTTACGGCATCAGCGTTATCTTCTGCTTTTAAAGGAGTCTTTAAATGGATGGCCTCTAAAGAAAGAGCGACACCGTAGAAAAGGTCATATTGTTTGAAAGTTCTATAAATCTCCATCTCGTTGAGACGGAGCATGATTTGTTCATCAATTTGCTTCTTTTGCTTAGCATTCTTGAGGGCAGCGACTAAGATAAATCTTGTGTCTTTAAAAGATCCCTCTCCTGTCGTTTTTTTGGCCATCTTAACAAGGTAGCGCATAGGAAGGTCTTCGTTCTTTAGATAAAAATCAACACCTTCTTCTACTCTTTTGGCAAAGATATGAAAGAGACCAATTGAGTCGAGAACCTGGCTTCTTAAAGAAACATATTTTTTATGATTTCCGTATTTAAATGAAGCTTTAGAGAGTTCAATGGCCTTGTTATAGTCCTTCTTTTTAAAATAACACCAAGAAGTATTATAAAGGTGCTTACTATGCCATTCATCTCTAGTGTTAGCTAGGACATCAGTATAATAACGAATGGCTTTATCGTATTCTTTTTTATTATAGTAAAACTCCGCAAGAGTGGTCTTAATACTATGAAGTTTTGGAAGCCCTTTTGGCGTGAACTTGAGAGCATTAATAAGAAAGTATTCCGTATTTTTATCTCCACCAAAGTCTCTTGAATTTAAAGCAAGAGTATAAAAGAGGCTGCCTTTATATTTAAAACGTGGGTGTCTCTTAATAAGAGTTAGTCCCATCTTTTGAGTCTTTAAGAAAAGTGATTTCGATTTTCTAAAGTAGACTGATTTTTTACGTCTTTTCTTTGTACCAACACTACCTAAGAAGACAGCATTCTCTTTTTCTTTAATAAGTTTGATTTGCTCCGAGTAAAGTTCAATAAGACGAAACTTTAAACGAGGACCTAGTTTTCCAAGGGCCTTTATAGTGCTGATCTCTTCGTTAAGAAGGTTATTAAGCTTATACCACTTGTCTGACATAAGTGGTCCAGTTGAACGGCGAGATTTTTTAAACTCACGCTTTGATTCAGCTGCGAACGCAGGACTTCCTACGCTAATAAGAAGTGTTAAAATAATTACTAAAAACTTTTTCACTATTTTGTATTACCCTAGGCCTAAAAGTTGCCTTGAACGATAAATTTAAACTCCGGATACCCTGCCATAGCAGAAGTATGCATCACGCGACGTACAACTTTATAGGGGAGCGATTGATCTAATACTAAATTAACTTGTTTTGATTCCTTCTTTTTTCTCTCAACTTCTGAAGCAATGCTACGAAGCTGTTCTCTTTCATCAGCTTTCATCTTCTTAAGGCGATCTAGAAGGATATCAATTTGATCTCCTCCAGCTTGAACCTTTCCGATTTTTTCATTATCAATCCAGATATCTTTATCTGAATTGATTTGGATGATAACAGAGTGACGACCAAGTGCCTGACTAGCAGAACTTGGAAGTTCAATCTTCGCCGCAGGCTCTAACTTTAGATCTGAGGCGTTGTAGCTTTTTAGAAGAAAAACTAAAAGAATAACCAAGATGTCGAGTAGGGACGTGATGTCCACATCCATATCATCTTTCTTTCTATTTAATTTTGACTTACGTCTTGCCATTATAGTTTCCTAAATTATTGTTTCAAAAATAATTTGGTTAAAGAGTGTTCTTGTTTCTTTTATCTCACCAGTCTTGCCTTTAGCAGCAATAGTCGGATCATCTTTTTTAAGTGCTCTACAAGCATCCATGATCCAAACAATCTTCTTATAAGCGACTTCTTCTTTTGGTCTTAGAACAACTGATTCTTCATCCACATTTTTCTTTTTAATATCTGTAAGCGCTTTATAAAGAGCATCAAGGTCGTAGTTTCCTTGGCTGTTCATTGAAATGGTCTTAACCACGTTTCCATCAAGCCCAGTCTTTACGACGATTCCTGATTTTGAAATATCTAATGTTAGATTTAGTGGTGGTTTCTTATCCTTCATCGTCTCGACAGTCTTAATAGAGGGAGCATCTGAGCCGATCTCATAGATCTCTAAAAATTGAGCCGACATCAAAAGGAAAAAGATAAAGATAAATACTGCATCCAAGATTGGAATGATATTTAGTTTCTCAATAGTTGCTTTTCTTTTTACTTTTTTCATGATCCCCCCGTTACCTTAGTTCGTTAAAACTAAGCGGCCTCCGAATCGTCTTTCTTATCAGCAGCGCCTGCTGTCATTCCTGGAGCAATTGAGCCCGTCTTCTTAGTACCGATCAAGTCAATTAACTTAACTGAGAACTCTTCTATCTCTGCGATGATCTTATCTGATTTTTGCGTAAGGATTGAATGAATAACCATAATTGAGATGGCAGAAATGAGTCCAGCTGCCGTTGTGTTCATGGCCTTGGCAATACCAAGAGCTAGTAGCTTTGCTTTTGAAGCTGGATCAGCACCTGCCACAGCGGCGAATGATTGAATCAGCCCATAAATAGTTCCAAGAAGTCCAATGAGAGTAGAGACGTTGGCAACTAGACCTAGGTAGCCCATTCTCTTATCAACTTTTGGAGCGACTTCTAGAATCGTAGAATCAACAGCATCTTGAATCTGTTCTTTCGATTGATTGGCCCTCTTTAAACCACTCTTTAAAACTTGCGGTAAAAGAGCATCACTTCCGCTACAAGTCTGAATGGCCTTTTGAACTTCGTTTCCAAGAACATGCCTCTTGATAACGGCCATTAGGTTTGCGCCGTCTACATCAAAGCTAAGAAGGGCTTTGATCCTCTCAGCAGCTATAGCAACACCAATAGTCCAGATCACTAGGATGATCCACATAAAGATCCCACCTTCGTCCATAAACAATGCTAATGATTGAATAAAGTTAGGGTCTGTTACTGTTTCGACTGCTTGTACAGCTTCATTTTCCATGTGGTCTTCTCCTGTGGCTTATCGATTTTGCCTTAGCTTATAGGTTTCAAGAACTATCTCAATCTAAACTGCTTGCTTAGGGTCTAAACTCATTAATTTCAGGGTGTTATTAGGGATTTTCTTGGTTTTTTATTGAGACTTATTTTGCTTCAATACTGCCAATTAAATGGGCCTTCTAAACTTAACTTGCTATAGGCAAGCTTAGTGATTCCCATAGGGAATCATTTACCTGAGATTTTTAATATCCTTTCGGACTTCTTCGTCAAAATCTTTACGCTCAAGTAGGCCTCTTTCCATTTTTGTTCGTTGTCTTTCTTGGACTGAGAGATCGCCAGGAGCGATGATGTCGCCTTTGACCTCTAAGTTACCTAAATCGAAGGTTTCATATTTTTTGTATTTATAAACAATATTTCCTTTGCCCCCAGAAGATTTTTTTGGGGTTTCTGCCCGAGCGGCCAGAATGAGAAAGAAAAGAGAGACGATCATAAAACTTATCTTCATACGCCACCACCATTTTTCTTAACTTTGACTTCTTCACAGTTAGACTTAAGGCCAAAGCTATAGTCACCAAGTTCATCGGCCCAAAAGGCACCACGAAAGTCGTAAAAGTGTTCATTTTGAGCTCTATTAAGATTATCTCTTGAACCTCTTCCTCGGTCTGAGATAAGTGTTTTGTTCTTATAAAGTAGATCTCTCTTTTTGAACATGATCTCTAACTTGATATTAAACATCTCATAAGAAAACCTATGGACGTCATTTAAAAAATCAAACATCTCTTTTTTAACATAGTGATTAAGATGCCTTGTTTGCCAATCTTTAGATCGTTTCACGGCTTCAGTTAACTTAGAGATAAACTGAGTCTGTTTCTTTTTCTTCAGGTATTTATATTCATTGGCGACTTTCTTATAGTTGGCCAGATCGAGGTTAAACTTAATCTTCTTTCTCGTCTGGGTCATAAGATTTCGGATAAAAGGATTCTTCTCTTCAAGTTTTTCAATCGGCTGCATCATCATCTTCAAAAAGAAGGTATGAGATTTCTTGTACTTTACAAGGATTCCCTTGAGAGCATCACTTCTTGCTTTATAAACGCTATGGTATTGCTCAATTGTCTTAAGAGCGTCGTCATAAAGACAAAGCCTATAATAAGAAAGAGCCGTTAGAACTTCTGCTTCTGGATAGAAATAACTTCTAAGAAGAGGGGACTTATAAGTCACAAGAAGACCTAAGGTTCTATTATAATCGGCTAAATAGTAGTTTCCCCAGGCTTTCTCTAGAAGAAGAGAAGGCCATCTATAACTTGTCTTTGGAATATCTTGAAAGGCCTGAACAGCTTTTTTATAATCATTTCTTTTATATTCCATTCGGGCCAAATGAATCAAACAAGATTCCGCCAGAATGTCATAGTATCTTTTCAGCTTTTCATGACTTGAGGCCTTACTTGAGATCTCTGCTGTTCTCATGCAGTTCTTATAAGAAGAAGTGGCTTCAGAGTATCGCGCCAAGAAGTTTTGACTGGCACCCATCATCATGTACTTCTCTGGCGCAAACTTATGGCCTCTTTTGATACTACGAAGGGCCTTGATCGCTGATTTAAACCTATTTTTATTAAACTGCTTGATGCCTAAAACAAAACTCATGGCCTGGCTATTATGCTTGCCTAGGATACCAGCACTTAAAGGCATAAAAGTAGCTGTTCCTGTTTTTAAAATGAGAGTTGTAAGAGACTTCTCAAATCTTTCATCAATGGGCTTGTCTTCAATAAGGCGCTCTTTAGCGAAGACCGTTGCTGAAAAGTAGTACTTACTTCGCATGAGCTCATAAGTAACAGCTTCGTTTCTATTGCTAATTCCTTTTTGAAAATAGATCTTCTCGGCCCTTGCCACTGATCCCTGACTAAGAGCAGGAAAAAGCATTAAAGCGGCAAGTAGAATCCTTAAATTAACCATTGTCTCTCCTAGAAAGAAAAGCCAATACCGATAATGGCATCAGAATGTCCTCTCCATGTACTTGAAGAGACGCGGTTATTAAGAGTAGGTCCTGGAGCATTGAAAGTCGTTCTCATAAACTCTAGGTTTAAATGAACTCGTTTTGAAATATGAACCCTAAGGGCAGTCTTAGCTAGGATTCCCGTATAAGATTCTTTTGCGAATCTATCCGCTGTTGAAGGGGAGCTAACACTGTCTTTATTACTTTCGGTTTCAACTTTTCCTACTCCAAGTCCAAAGGACCAATCAAAGTAGATGATCTTATTAAAAGTATTAATCTTTCCATAGAAGGGAGACCATACTCCAAGGCCGCCATAGACCTTGTTAAACTTTCTAATAAAGGGCACAGAGCCATTCACCTGTTGAAGGTTTTTATAGGCATCATTATTTGAGTTACTATACCCTTGATAGATAAGCTCAAATCCCCATTCTTCTTTTATATAATAACCAGCTCCCACTCGAAAACCCTTGCCTGACGTATAGTCACTAGAGAGGTCCATTAAGTAGCCAGCATTTACATAGAAGCTGTTCTCTTTTCGGTAAACTTTATTCTGTAAGACATAAACCTTTTTATCCGGGTCAAGCCAAAGAAAGTCATAAAGATCTGACTCATCGGCCTTCACAAAAGAAGGTGCTGCTCCTAAGAGCAGCACCATCATTAGGCAATAAAAGGTAGGAACTTTGTTCCCTTGAACGTTGGTTTTCACCTACGAACCTCCACATTTATAGTAATAAACAATCACAATTGAACCAGCATCAGGAACCGTACCATCATCAAAGATGATCGATCTAGATGCTTCGTCGTATCTCCAACCATCTTCTACAATAACTCCGTCAACTTCTACAGTGATGTCAGCATTGGCCGGCACCCCAGTAAGTGGGAAGCTTGTAAGAAGGTCAACAATAGTTCCACCGATATCCCCAAGGATAGTATGGAAGTCTTCTTTGATACTTGAAGCTTTACCACCAGAGTTCTCAGCAAGATCGATATATCTTGAACCTACTGTTTCCCATTGGTTTTCAGCTGTATCGGTAGGAAGTAATACAATACTGAATGCTCTAAATTTATCAGCGTCAGATTTTAAGCTCTGAAACCCAGACAGGTAGTCAGAAGGGGCTTCGGCCGATTGGTCTTCTTCATCAGATAAATAAACAACAACTAGTAAGGCATCATCTCTAACAAACGTAGGGTATTTAGTCATGAATGAAGCTGACGTCTGAAGCCCTCTTTCATTACCTGAACCGTTAATCCCAACTTGAACATTGTTTGAAAAATCTCTAAGGAACTTAGCTTCATCATTAGCCGCCGCTTCAGAAGTTAAATCATCAGGGTTTCCAATAACATTTCCGTTATGTCTACTTCTTGGATCTGTTGTTGTAATCGCCATCTTAAAATCGATTTCCTTAGTAATAAAATCTCTAATAAAGGTATCAAAGTTCTGAGCAAGAGCTTGTTGCTCCTCAGTCATTGATCCAGAATTATCAATTACCCAAAGGATATCAACTTTCTGTGCACTAGCTTCATTTTGAGTAAATGAATCACTTGCATTTAAAAGCTCTCCAGTTCCACAAATTCCGCCGTTATCGTTATCGCCACCGTTATCAACGTCTCCACCATTATCAGTATCGCCGCCGTTGTCAGTATCTCCAACGTTATCGTTGTCAGAGCCGTTATCAGTATCTCCACCGTTATCAGTGTCACCACCGTTGTCAGTATCTCCACCGTTATCAGTGTCTGCTACATTGTCATTATCGCCACTGTTATCAGTGTCTCCACCATTATCAGTATCGCCTGCGTTATCCGTATCTCCAATTCCACCATTATCGTTATCTGTGTCGACGATTCCACCGTTGTCATTATCAACGTTTGGTTTCTCAACACCAACTCCTTCAAGGAATTCTTTTTCATAGAATTCTTGTTCCTGACACGAAACAAGAAGTACGAGCAATGATAAAACTAGGGAAAACTTAATATTTGCTACATTCATGGTCCACTCCCTAAGAGCGGGTTGCCATCATCAATTTCTTTGATGCATCTTTAACTCTTACTATACTCAAAGAGTTTAAGACTTAGCTTTCCGGTATTCCTTTGATCGTGTATCAGCTTACATACAACTAGAGCGAACGAACCACAAAACAATCAAAAGGTTAAAAATCCCTAATGCCCTAAGTCTATAGAAACTAGAAATGAGCTCAAGAGTAAGCTCGTTACATGGGTGATTCCTCAATTAAATTAGGGCGTTAGGTTAGAAATTAAAGAAATAAAATTGTGTCTGTTTTTCTTCTAAATCCGCCAACTATTTGAGCTTACTAGAGATTGCCTCTAAAAACTTAGAATCTAGATCATGAGTTACTTCATTTAATAAGTTAAAGCTTCCCTTAATTTTTTTATCAAGCTTATGAAAAGATTTCTCCGCATTCCCGGGGTCAACTTTATCGTCTTGAGCTCCATGAATACCTTCAACTTTAAAGTGACTAGAGTCTTTTAAGAGTTCAAAGCGGTACGAGCAACCGAGGCTTAAGACCTTATCGCAAGAGGGGATCCTCTCAGCAACAAAAGGAGACAAGTATCCACCTTGAGAATAACCAATGATAGTAAGGGGAAGATCGCTCGGTAGAAGCTGCTGACATAACTTCTCAAGGACTCCCGCGGGGAAATCATACTCAACATAGAACTCTTGTTTTTTCTCATCATAGAAGTACCAAGAGAAGAAGAGCTCCCAACCATCACTTCTTCTTTTAGGAAGAGGAAAGCAGCCATTTGGAATTAAAATATTCGAATTCTTTGGAATCAAGGAGAACAGTTTCTCTTTTATAATAGGAGCGTTCTCATAAAAGCCATGAAGAACTAAAAAATTTCTCGTAGCAATATCAGAAGTACTAAGATCATACTCCATTTGAAATTCAGTTTGTACTTTTGTCTTTTTCACCTAGAAGCTTATACCAATAGAAGTGCCCAAGATCCACAGTGTAAAAGCGGTAAAGAGGGGAATGGTTAAGTTATCATCTATTCTTAGAGGAATTAACTCAAAGGCCGAGATAATCAGTGATGAAGTTAAGGTTAAAGCAATCACCCAGCCCCAATAGGCATCAGAGAAATGAAGAAGAACCGTGGAGCTTATCAAAAGAGTCGAGATAAAAAAGGCAGCTGAGCCTTCAATAGATTTTCCAACTCCCCACTTATGCTTACCCTTACTAATTCCCACAATGGCTGACAAAGGATCCGCCACAGCAAGAGTTAGGATCGCCACAAGAGCGATCGGTTTTGGAAAAGACATAATGGTTAAAAGAAGCGCCATAATATAAGGAACCCCAGCAGATTCTTTTAGCTGCTCTTCAGCGCGAAAGATATGCTTGAAGACACCTTCAAACTTGGCCATATACTCAGGATAACTTGTTCTGATTTGTTCAACAATATAGATCACACAAGCGCAGGTTCCTAGAATATAGATAGCGCGCTGATGGGTTAAGAAAAAATGATAGATCGTCGCAATAGAGACGCCCATTCCCATATGCATTAAGCGCCTGGGCCATTGCAGAGACTTTCTTGTTGCCGTTAAGTTCTCAGAAGAATCTTCTGATTCAGGGGTCACTTCTTCACGAAGAGATGTTACATTATTATCATTCATGATTACTATTCGGTTATATCGGGCAAGGAGTTGAGATGGGTCATCAAATAATTATCCCTAAAGCTGGCGGAAATCAGGTGCTTAAGCACGAAACTATCCTTTGTCCTGCGAACTTACCTGACAGCTCTGTTCGGGTACTGACCGCTTTTAGCGGAATCAATTTCGCCGATATTGTTATGAGACTCGGATTCTACCAAGACGCTCCTCCGTACCCATTCGTTCCAGGTTACGAATTAAGCGGCGAAGTTAGTGAAGTAGGAAGTTCAGTCACCTCAGTCAAAGTAGGTGACAAGGTTATGGCCGGAACAAAGTTCAACGGCTACTCCTCAGAATTAATCCTCCCAGCCTCGCAAGTTGTAAAGATTGGAAAGCTCTCCTTAGAGCAGGCCGCTGCTCTCCCCGTAAGTTTCCTAACTTCCTACTTAGTCTTTATCGAAGAGGGAAGAGTAAGAGACGGGGATAAAATTTTAATCGATTGCGCCACAGGTGCCCTTGGTCAACTTAGCTTCTCTTTATTAAAGAAATATGATCTGGATATCGTGGGCCTAACCAGCAGCGAGAGTAAAAAGAAGATCATCGAGGAAAATGGAGGGCGCGCCTTCACCCACGAAGAATTTAAAGACTCCAATGAGAAAGGTTTTAATATTGCCCTCAACTCTATTGGGGGAGCTTCGATTATGGAGCATTACGACCGTCTGGCCCCAAGCGGAAAGATCGTTTGCATCGGTGCCAGCAGTTTATTTGAAAATGGAAACCGCTCCATATTCCGCGCCCTAAAAGTTGTCTACCAAATGCCTAAGTTCAATATCATAAAGCTTATGAATGACTGCAAAGGCGTGATGGGACTAAATGTCTTAAGACTCTTTGATGGAACTGATTACTTAATGGATCTTTTAAAGAAAGCTGAAGAGTTTGATCTTACTCCTCATGTGGATAAAGTTTTTGACGCTACCGATGTTAGCGCGGCTCATGCCTACTTGGAGTCGAAGCAGGCGAGAGGGAAGGTTTTACTCAAGTGGTAATTATAAAGCGTGTACCTATTAAAGCTTACACGCCTTAGTTGCGGCGTCTAGGCCTTCATCGATGATTTTATGAACAGTTGCTAAGAACTTTTCATAGGCACCTTTATTGGTAGGGTCAGGAATCTTAGCTTTTAACCAAGTAAGAAACTTCTCATTTATCTTGCCTTTCGTTTTAGAGAGCATTTCAACAAACTCATGAATCTTATCGGCCTTTAATCTCCCTGAAGAGATTAATTTATCCATAAAGGTTCGTAGCTTTTTACTTTTACCTAATTGTTTATAAAAGTATGACATCTTGTTAAGAAATTTTGCTTTAGCAGCTCCGGACATCTTTCCGACGGAGGCCGTAAATTTAGAACCTTTTGAAAGGCTTGCAATTTTCCCAACACCTGGGAGAATCACCGCTGGTAAAGACATCAAAAAGTTAAACCTAGCATCTTTAAAATCGGCATAGGCCCTCTCTACTGATTCTGGATCTTCATTGTTCCCAGAAAGCACTGCCATTTCTAATTCTTGATGCTCTTTATGATGATCGTAGGTTCTTGTGCCCCAATAAGTAGCTTCTGCGGCTCCAATAACGAGGACTGTTGCTGTGGCGGCAGAGCCGAGGGTTAAACCACTACCAATAGCGGCAGCTCCGAGGGGAGCTCCAAGACCAGTGGCCATTAAAAGAGCGCCACCAACGATAACAACTCCAGCGACGATTAAGCCACCGACCATCCAAACTTTATCCCATTTGGCATCACTAATATCATTTTTATCAATTGTTTTTATAGCCGCACAAACTAGGTCGGCCCACTGTGGTTCGTTAACAAGAATCTGACCAGCTGCAGCCGGATTTGTTTTAACTAACTTAACAATATCTTCTTTTCTTTTTTCATAAAGATCTTTTTCGTTAACACCTGTCCAAGAGTCATCAGGAGAGCCATTTGCACGGAATCTCTTTTCTTGAACTTGTTTATTATGGGCCATTTGATTTAAGAGTTTGGCCTGAGCTACGATCTTATCTTGAATTTGTTTTTTCCCTTCTTTAAGGTCATCTTCAGAGATGTTTTTGTACTTATGAGGCTTTACATAGAAATTCTTTTCACCAGCAAAAAAGCCTTCATCATTAGTCGTATCCGTCTCTAGTCTTCTAATCCCACCAGATTTTTCTTTGATATTTGGGCTCATCATTAAGAGACCATCTTGAGACTGTATATCTTTTAAATATTGTAATTTATATTTATTCCAAGCACCTTTCGCTGTTTTATCTTGAATATCAGCTCCATCGATTCCTGAATAGTCTGTTTTCAAGTCAACTTTATCTAGGTACTTATCGTTGAGATCCTTAAATTTTCCGCGAACGTTTGTCAGGGCCGTTCCCCAATCAGATTTCTTTTGCGTAAAAGCGACTTCCTTAGAGGCCTCTTGAGTGTACTTAGTAAGTTCTGCTCTTTGTGAGGCGGAGCAGTAGTTTCTAGTTGAACTTCCTCCACGACCACCTCTGCCACCAACTTTATGAGAGCTTTCTTTTCCGCACATATCATTTAATGTTTGTTGTAAATCACTAGGAGCTTTTCTTTTAGTCACTTTACCTGTTCTACTATTTTTAACAGAGACTGTTTTTGAAGCATTTGAAATCTCACCTGTTTCAGGATTGATAAAGCCTGGCTCATACTTGTACCTAAGAGAAAGGTAGGATTTAAGGCTGTTTTTTAAAGCTTGCATATGAAGTGATTCTTGCAGGCCCGCGGGACCCAAAGATTTTCCATTATCAAAGAATTTTTGAGTTTCCCCTAAATCACTTATAAAGTCTTTAAGGCTTGAATTAACTATTAAACCATTTTTCGTTCTAGTAAGCTTTCTATCACAGCCACCTGTATATTCACTGTTTTCAGTACTGTTTAAAATCTGCTTGGTAAGACCTCTTTTATCTTGAAGACCTTCAGCACATTTATTCATTCTTTCTTTAAGCGCTTGGATTCGGCTTAGCCTAGAGTGCTCATTTAAGAATTTTGCACCAGCTGGAGTTTTAAGAATATCCTTATCTTTATCTTTTAGAGAAGCGATGAACTCTTGGCCTTCTTCGGCAATTTCAGCGGCATGATTCTTAAAGTTCTCTTGAGCGCCATAGCCTTTAAGACTACCTTGCTTATCTATTAAGACTTCTAAGCTGGCCTGAGCGGATTCACTAAAAGTTTCGGTGGCAGCATTCGCCACGCCATGAGTGGTCACAAATGGATTTAAGGTCAACAGGCAAACCATAATGGTTTGTACTGTTATGAATGAAACTATTTTCCTAACCTTCAATTGTGGCATCCTCTATTTTTAGCGGCTTTTCTCTCTAAACTATTCGGTAAAGCTTCTAAAAAGGTTTAGTTTTATTTATTATGGGCAATTCTTTGATTTCATAGTAGTAATAAATGGTAAGTGCTTATAATTATTGAAATTATGCCAAGTCTTAGGGGAGCCCATATGCCTCAAGATTTTGGCTGTTTAGAACAATTGAGGTAGGAAGACTTATGAATAATAAAAAAGATCTATTAGCTAACTTATTTACTGAGGCCAGTGCCTACACCAATATGGACTCTATTGAGGCCCTTGTTGATGGTGGACAGGACCTTTCTCAGATTCCAGTACAGCCCTTGTACCTTGCGGTTAAGGCCTTGCCCCTTGATAAGGCCAGTTTGGTTTTAACAAAGATGTCTCCTGAGCAAAGAAGAACTTGTTTAGACCTAGATCTTTGGATGAAAGATAATGTGGATACTGAAGAGTTTGCTTTTTGGATTCAAAGTTACGCTACCTGCCCTGATGAAACAGTTAGGCAAGAGTTTGTAGGAAGCACAGAGTTCTTCTTATACCTAAAAAGTAGATTCAATATTTGGACCTTTGATGTTGAAGACCCAAATTACCCAGATCATGATAATTACTTCTTAACAGATGATAACCTGCTTCTTGTTGAATTTGATGCAGACTTTCCATTTGTTGCTGAGATTCAACGTTTTATTAGAGAGCTCTATGGTGAACGTGGAGTTGAGGGCGCCTACACATATTTATTTAAGTTAGTTTCTGCTTCTTATATGGATTTGATGGAAGAAGAGTACCAAGAGAAAAAAGAACGTCTACGGGACTTAGGTTTTGTAGATTATTATGACTCTCTTACAGTAGAGAGCACCTTTGCCAATATGTCTCTTTTAGAGAACTTCGTTAGAAAGAAACAACCAAGCACAGCGAATCTTGATAGTAAGATTGCTAATCAAAACTTACATAGATCAGCTATTACTTCGTACAAAAATAAGATGGACGCTTTTTCTGATGAACTAGGAAAAGTAACGGAAGCTAAGAGAAGCGCTTATATTCAGTATTCTTTTATCCGCTTAGTTAATAGCACCCTCTCTTTTGGTCAGGCCCTACGAGAAGGCCCTATTGCCATGAACCGTATTGGAAATAGAACTAAAAGCTTATTAGAACTTGGATTTGATTACTTACTAAAAGAAGCACTAGAAAAAGGCATCTATAAGTTAGATGAGGAGCATTGCTTCTTTGATCACTTTGACTTTATTGACCTCTATCAAGTCGGTCACTCTTTAGTTTCAATCATTCAAAAGCCCATTAAGAAGGCCCTTGCAAAGTTTGAGATGGAAGATCAAAAGGAAGCCTTTCTTGGAACAGTCTTAATGGAGATCTTAGAGAATGCTTTTTCTCCCCCAGTGAAATCAAGTATGGGACTCGATGAAGAGTTTGTTGAGATAAATAACTTTGAAAGGTATTCTTACTTTAAAAGAAACCTCATTTTAGTTGAACAATTGATTCCTTTTTCTCATGGATTTTATTCTCAGTTAAAAGAGATGGATGAGAAGGGATTGATAAGAGACGAATTCTATTTGAATTATGATATCGCAGGGATTGATTTTGAATCTCTTCTCTTAACTAGTTTAGCTAACTTTAAGTTAGGCGATCTAGATAGTGATAATAAGAAACTTGGGCTTACGCCTAATGAATATAAGAAATTTGCAAAGATTTTCGTAGCAAGAAAGCAGCTCTTAGAAGATCAGGTTATCGACGAAGAGCTTAACGAATTCATTAGGAAATTTGGGCTTGATAAGGTTGATGATATTCTTATCTACTTTAAGAAACTTCTTGATAAGCATCTAAGTGGTTATGACTTTGATACTCTTCCTGAAGAAGACTTTCTTCACGTTGGTGGTCCGATTCTTTTAAACCTTAACTAAGAAGCTTTTTTAGCTCGATTGCTATCTTTTTCGGTTCGTCCTTAGGGGCGAATCTCTTAAGAACCACTCCATTCTTTGAGACAAGAAACTTTGTAAAGTTCCACTTTATGTTCTTACTCCCAAGAAGTCCTGGGGCCTCTTTTTTTAAATATTCAAAAAGAGGATGCGCCTCTGATCCGTTTACATCTAGCTTTGAAAAAAGAGGGAAGCTTGTCTTAAAGCTTAGATCGCAAAACTCTGCGATCTCTTCGTTACTTCCTGGCTCTTGAGCGCCAAATTGATTACAAGGAAAGGCCAAGATTTCAAGGCCCTTCTCTTTAAACTCTTTATACATATCTTCTAAGCCTTGATACTGATTTGTATATCCGCACTTTGAAGCTGTGTTAATAATCAAAAGGCTCTTTCCTTTATACTCTTCTAAGCTAACTTCTTCGCCTTTAATATTCTCTACCTTAAATTCATATATCTTAGTCATAAAACCTACTTAAAAGCGGAGTTGAAAATTTGCTCTAGATGCTTATTCAGGGGGGAGTCGGCGTACTTTAATCTCTCAAAGAGGTCCTCTTTTAAGAGATTTCTCTTATAGACTTCATTAAGAAGAAGCTTCTCCGTTTGAGGGTGTCTTTTTAAGTTGATGTATTTTTTCGAAAAGAGTTCATCAAGCACTTCTAATCTTTTTTGTTCATTCTCTAAGAAACTATAAATGGCATAACCCTCTTTTCCTTTAAAAGGAGCGGGATCAACTTTCTCCTCGGCCATATCGAAAACTTCTTTAAAGCCGGGCATACCCTCAGGGGTTTTCTTTTTACTCACTATATTTTCCTTTCACCTTTAGGGAGTGGTCTTTGTAGACCTTCAACAATCGTTTCAAGAAAGTCATTCTCTTGGCAAACATCGCTTAGGAGCCTTTGAAGACTACTATGAGATTCAATATGAATTGAGATCTCTGCGAGCTCATTGTTTTTAATTTTACTTGATAAGAGCTTAGTCTTTTTTAAGAGTGACTGTTCTTTAGAATTTAACCTATGAGACTTACAAAAAAAGTGTTTAGGAAGTTGGCTTCTACTATTAAGGATAGCTAAGTCTAGGAACTTTCTGACTAACGGAGTGATGATATAAATGGGGTAGGGAAACCTCGGGTCTACCTCAATGATCTCTAGAGCGGCAGTGATATTATCAAGGGCCGGCTCAACATACTTTCGTTGCTTAAATTCAAGCTCGATAAAGCATGGCTTTGATCCTACATCTGAGTCTCTAAACTTTGCCACTAAAGCCTGTACTGCAAAGTCGTGTATTTCAATTTCTGTGAGTAATGGTAAGTTCATAGACTTATTATAGAGGAGAGTAGTGCTTTTTACACTCGTCACAGTTAGAATATTATTATGACTAACCCAGAACTAGGTTATATTAACTTGCCTGATTATTTTACTCGCCTACTTTGCTCAAATATGCAAAATGGCGAGGATAATTTTTCAAACCTCTCACTCTATATTAAGAGTAATCCTGGCTTTGATGGGCTAGTTAAAAGAAGCTTCTTAGACGTAGATGAAAAGGGCAGAACAGATTCAATCATTAAGTCCCTTGGTTGGCATGGGTTTAGAAATAGAATGAGCGCTCTTTTTTTGGAATATCATCTGAACGGTCAGTTTCCCATTAAGCCAAACTTAGAACTTTGCCATGAGCTAGTGGCCTTAGAAGAGAAGGTTAAGAGTCAAACTGTAGAGGGCTTCTCAAGGGCCTTTATGCTTGGGCTTTATTGGAAGCTTCATCGCTATAAAGATAATAATCAATTTGTTGAAAGCTTTAATTGGATGGAGATCCTTGATCTTCTTAAGCATAGTAAGGCCAAGGTCATAAAGATTGATTGGCTGCTCTTAACTTTGGTTCATCTTCAAAGTTTCTTAGGAAAAGAAGTTGTTCGTGATGCTTTAAAAACTAGTGCTGATTATAAAGACCTCTTTGAGAGGTTAGATGAAAAACAAAAAAGAACTTATACAATGAATTGCCTCTCTTATGGAGCGTCAATCAATGAACCTGAATTTTTCTACCAATCCAGGATCTGAGGAAGAAGATGAATCAAGAAAATGCCGTATGGGCCCTTGTTAATGATTTAGGAACAAAGAAGGGAATCTCTGAGATTGTCATCAATAGTCCTAAAGAAGTCTTTGTTGAAAGAGGTGGTCAGTTTATTCAGCTAAATGTAACTCTTACCAAAAAAGATATTCGTGAATTCTCAATAGAACTTGCTCAGTATAATAAGAAACTCTTTGATGCTGATAATCCAATCCTTGATGGAAACTTACCAGATGGATCTAGAGTGAATATCTTAAATGAGCCTTTTGCCCATGGTTGCCCGGCTATTTCAATTCGAAAATATTTAAAAAATATACAAAGCTTTGAATCAAACCCAGATATATTTGGGCTAACTCCTGAATGGATACTTTTCTTTCAGGCGCTTATGTCTTCTAGAATGAATATTATCGTAAGTGGGGGAACTGGAGTTGGTAAGACAACTTTCATGAACCTTCTTTTACAAGAACTTTCAAAACAAGAAAGAATCATCACTATTGAAGATACTATGGAGTTAAACTTTACTCATCCTAACCTTGTTAGATTAGAAGCCGGTAGTAGAACTACAGGGACTAATGCGAATGTCTCTACAAGGGACTTAGTTAAGAATACTTTAAGGATGAGACCTGATCGTATTATTATTGGAGAAGTCAGAGGCGGAGAGCTCTTTGATCTTCTACAGGCCATGAACACAGGTCATGATGGATCTATGGCCTCTATTCACGCCAATTCCCCAGGGGAATGCCTTAATAGAATGGAAACTCTTTATCTTCTCGCTGGATTTGATGTTCCTTATCAAGCGGTGAAGAAACAAATTGGAAATGCTGTAGACTTTATTGTTCAAGTAGGAAGAGATAGAGAAGGGAATCGGGTCATAACTTGCGTGCAAGAAGTGACTGGAATGGAAGGCTCTAATATTTTATCTCAGCAAATTGGTATTCATGAAGATGGAAAGTTTATAAAGACAGGAATCTCACCTAAGAATATGCAACGTATTCATCAGATGGGCGGGCTTCCTCTAAACTTCTTTGCGACTTAAGAAAAGGAAACAATACCGGCCTCTTTTGAGACCGGCATTGCTCAGGAAGGTCCACATCATTTGTCAGATTTTACTGACGCAAATGTTTTAGTATTTTGTGGTGCAGGGGAAGAAGCTTCAGTCTTCTTGGGACTGAGCTCGTGAGTGCAAGAAGCAAAACTGGTTCCTGCTAGGGTGAGTCCCAAGAAGACGAGAAGTGTTTTTGTGTGCGCAGAAGTTTTCATAGTTAATCCTTAATGTTTAAGTTTCTAAGTTAACTCTATTATGTCTTAAGGTTCGAGCTTGTTTGTTCTAGGCGGGTCACAAGTTTGTCATTTTAAGTTCTAGTTTTGTTAAGTTTGTCGCCACGTGTTATATCTCAATTGTCTTCCTTTATGTTAGGCTGCCATATGTTTAAAGGTAGGTGGTTCTTCCACCCTGTATTTGTATTCATCTTTTCAATCATGGCCCTTGGGACATCTTTGTTTCTATATATACGCACCTATCTTCAGGCCAATGACGCCTTTGTTAGTTATTTAGAGGCCCGGAATATAGACCCTACTCAATTTGCGGACTCTGATACTTGGTTAAACGTAGTGGTGCTTTCGGTTTTAGTCGCCATCATTCTTACCGGTGTGATTCTTATCTTTGTGTATTATCAAAAAATGATCAGGCTCTATAGGATGCAGCAGAACTTTATCTCTGGCTTTACTCATGAGTTAAAGACCCCCATTGCTTCGTTAAGATTATTTCTTGATACTTTCACTAGGCATGATCTCCCAAGAGAGGAGCAGGTGAAATACTTCGCCTATATGAGGCGGGATACGGAAAGGCTCTCAGATAATGTGACACAGATTCTAGATCTGGCCCGGATTGAAGATAAGAAATACGAAGGGGAGTTTGTTGTTTATGATCTCAACGACTTTATTGATTCTTGGGTCAGTAAGTGTCCGCACTTTTTCGAGCAATGCGAGATCAAGGTTATAAAAGAAGATGGAGGTGATCCCCGGGTTCGTTTAGATGGCAGGCTCTTTGAGATGCTTCTTATGAATCTTGTGACTAATGGAATCAACTATAATCAAAGCAGCCAGAAGAAGATTGATATTCAAATTGAAAGCTTAGATAAAATCATAAAACTAAGTGTGTCTGATAATGGTCTTGGTATTCCTAAGAAAGAGATCAAACAAATCTTTAAGAAGTTTTATCAAGTGGGTAAGACTTCTAAAGGAACCGGACTTGGTCTCTATATGGTGAATCATATCGTTAGGATCCATAAAGGAAATATTAAAGTAGAAAGTCCTGAAGGCATGGGCAGTCAGTTTATTGTTGAACTTCCAAGGGTAGGCTAATGAGTTCAAAAATTTTAATTATTGAAGATGAAATACATATCGCTGAGGGGCTTAAGTTAAACTTGAGCTTACAAGGTCATGAAATAGTCATGGCCCATAATGGACTTGAGGGATTAAAGCTTTGGGAACAAGAAGGCCCAGATCTCATCGTCCTCGATCTAATGATGCCGGCTCTTGATGGCTTTCAAGTTCTAAAAAAGATTAGGGCCTCTGATGAGAAAGTTCCTATCCTAATTCTCTCAGCTAGAGATCAGGCTAAGGATAAAGTTAAATGTTTGAAAGATGGCGTTGATGATTATTTATCAAAGCCTTTTAATTTAGATGAATTTCTTCTTAGGGTAGACAGGCTTTTAACTCGTTCATCGTGGACGGAGAAAAGCGATCCTGATGAACTCTTAGATCTTGATAAAGAATTTAAAGAAAAAGAATATAGTTTTGGTCCTAACCGCATCGACTTTGTTTTATGTAAGGGCTTTAACTCTGAAGGAGAGTTTCAACTGACCAGCCAGGAGATCCGTCTTTTAAAACTTTTTATTATTAAAAAGGGAATTCCTCTAACGAGAAAAGAGCTACTTGAAATTGGCTGGGGTTACTCTCAAGAGACCAGCACTAGAACCGTTGATAACTTCTTAGTACGTTTTAGGAAGTATTTTGAAGCTGACCCAAAAGAACCCAAGTACTTTAAGAGCATGCGTTCAGTAGGCTATTTATTTACCCCAGAGGGGTAGTTAACTACTTAAAATAACAGCTATTTATAGATAGTGGTGACGCGCCGTGTAAATAGTTCGTAAAGCCTGTTTCACTCCCCATTATATGTTATTAATAGCACTGAAAAACATAGATGCCGGGGGGCAAAATGAAGGTCATTGGCTTAGGGCTAATACTCCTTTTTTCACTTAGAACGACTTCAGTAAGAGCTACTTCTTCTGTTCAAGTTCTTACGTCTAAGATCCTAACTTGCACTCGCTCTATTATTGAGCAAGGAATAGGCGGGAGAGATGGGCTCGTTTTTTCCGCTGGGTTACTGGAATCAGAAATCGAAGGGGATAAGAAACTCTCTCATTGCAAAAATTTTCTCCTTAGTGGGACAAGGGCCACTAAGATCGATAGAGACCAGTATTCAGTTTTCATTGGGAAACTTGCCGCAAAAGCAGGAACGAAGAGGCAGTTGAATGATTTTAATAAGCCTTTTTATGAATGCCGCTTTAAGAAAATTGAAGCTGCTATCTCTAAAGGCTTTGACCTTAAGTTAGGGCTTGGGGCTGCCAAATGTGTGGGGTCAAATAACCGCACTTATATCATTCTTCTAGACAAAGAATCTTATGGCCTAGACTTCATCAGTAGGGCCTTTTCTCAAAATATCTATGTCGATAAAGACAATAAACTTCTTGAATTAGACCAAGATGCTAAAAGCTACGCCATCGCTGAGTACCTAGGAGACGTGCTAGAGACGGACCTAGAACTCGATGAGATCGGCACAAGGGCCCTTTCTAAGGGAAAGATAGGCAGCATTCAAAAGCAATCTGGGCGTTTTAAGGCCATTTCCATCGAACAAGTTTAATCCCTAAAATTAACGCAGAACGACTCAAAAGGAGACTTCCTTCTGTGTTAGGATGCCCAGAATTTTTAAAACAAAGGAAAGATTATGGGACTGCTTGAAGGCAAAAAAGCCCTAGTGCTTGGAATTGCAAATGATATGTCGATCGCTTGGGGAATCACTCGCGCTCTTAAGGCCGAAGGGGCGTCTATTGGACTGACCTATTTAAACGACGCCTTAAAGAAAAGGGTAGAGCCTCTCTCTGAAGAAATTGGAGCTGACTTTCTCGTAGAGATGGATGTTACCAATGAAGATCATTACGAAGCCTTAAAGAAAACAGTTCAAGATAACTGGGGAAAATTTGATATCCTCGTTCACTCATTAGCTTTCGCTGATAGAGCGGATCTTAAGGGACGTTTTCACGAAACAAGCCGAGCTGGTTTTGCTATGGCCTGTGATATCTCTGCTTACTCATTAATCGGACTTACTAAAGCGCTTAAAGAAGACATGAATGAGGGCGGCTCTATTATGGCCATGACCTATCATGGATCTCAGCAAGTGATGGACGGCTATAATGTTATGGGCGTGGCTAAAGCGGCTCTTGAAGCTTCTGTTCGTTACCTAGCATCAGATTTAGGGACAGATAAGATTAGAGTTAACTGTATCTCAGCCGGTCCTATTAGAACCTTGGCCGCCTCTGGTGTTCCAGGTCTTAAGAAGATTTTTAATATTATCGAAGAGAGAGCTCCTTTAAGAAGAAATATCACCACTGAAGAAGTGGGCGGGACGGCTCTTTATTTAGCTTCGAATTTATCTTCAGGTGTAACTGGTCAGATTCTTTACTGTGATAGTGGAATCTCGACAATGGCCACTTGTTAAGATTTTCAATCTTTGCTAATTAATTCTCTATGGATAAGACTATAACGAACCCAGTCAAATGGAGCACTAAGCTAAGCTTAGGACTCCAAAAATTGATCCCAGCTTTTCTCATGAGCTGGTTCAAACGCTTTGATGCCAAAGTGGACGGGGCCGTTTCTTTTTTTATTAAACACTGGGGAAAGAGTAAGTTCATGGTGGCCATGAGTAAGAAGTCTCAGGTCTTAGGTATTGAAAAGCTTTGGGATATGTCGCCTAAAGCCTTTGTATACTTTTTTATGTTCTATCTTATTAGAGATACCATTCTTTATATTATCATCCCCATCTACATAGCAAAGGCCACTAACTAGAATGAAGGCCCTGCCTCCAATTTTGTTATTTCTTCCTTTTGTTGTCATGGGAATGCGGCTCTTACGGACTTCCTTTCAAGGCCTATTTGCTTCCGCGATTCATAAAGGAATCCTAAGCAATAGAGAAGGTCCTTCTAACCTGATAACTGGTTTACTTGGATCTCTTCTTTTCTTGAGCACCTCTATATATAACAGGCTCCTTTTAAACCTTCTGCAAGGAAGGCTTATCTCTAAAGAGCGCGCCTATCTCTTAAGCACAGGAAGTCTTCTTGGAAGTTACTTCTTTGTCTTTCTCTTTTTATATACTGACCATATCTTTAGCTTAGTCGCCATGTTGGTGGCCTGCCTAGGGGTACTTTGGATGAAGGGATTAAGATTAAAGTTAATCTCAAGAGCGCTTTTTGGTTTAGGGCTGATTTTTTTTGGTCTCTCCTTAGGTGAGCATTTTCTTGGAGAGTTCTCTCTTGAAGTGAATAACCTTCTAGCCCTAATCTTAGGAGTGGGTTTTTCTTTAATCCTGCGTTCTAGTGGCGTGGCCCTTATCGTCGGTCTTTGGTCCCTACAATTTGGGCAAACGGTAGCTCCTTTTATGTATGGAGCTGGTGTCTTGATAGGGGGAGGAATTCCCGAGCTTCTCTTAGGGCAAAGATATAGCTCTGAAGTTAAACAACTTTCTTTTTTGAACTTCTTGCAAAGGCTCGCAGCCTTTCTCTTTGCTGTCTTTTTTGCTTTATGGTTAAGCGATCAAAAAGGAGAGATCTCTAGGATTGATGCTTTAAACTTTTATGGGCTCTCTATTTTTATAGGATCAATCATAGGCTTCTCTTTTCAAGGAAGTTTTAAAAAGCTCTCCCAAAAGATCTTTGCCAATGAAGAGTACCCAGATAATCCAAAACTAGACTATAGAGCAGGAGGGGAAGATACCTCAGCCGCTTTCTCATTAATTCAGGCCCGCCGTCAGGTAGGAAAGCTCTCTGAAATTGTTGAGAGGCTTTTCTCTAAAGTAAGAACCTATCTGGATAATGAAATCAATTCTCGCACCTTAGCTAAGATAAAAGATTACGAAAGGGTTACTGATAATATCCGCTTAGAAGTAGAAGAGTTTCTTCTCCTCGTTATGGAGCAGCCACTCTCATCTAATGAAACAAAAGAGATAAAGCTTCTACAGCAGTTAGTTGGAGACCTTGAAGGAGTGGCCGACTACCTTGATAAGATTGCCACTTATAAAACAAAGCTAGAAGAGGATCAAAAAATTCCTGAAGAGCTTCTTTTAGAGTTTGTTGAAGTCTTTAAGAAAGTAGAAGAATATTTTTTCACGGCGATGAAAATGGTAGGAAATTCAGATACTGCCTTGATTGAAGAGGCTAACGCCTCTGGAGTAAAACTTAAGACGGAGCTAAAAGAACTTCGTATCAATCACGCTCAAGTGCTTATACAAAATGGAAGCGATAGCGCTTCGATCTTGGCCTACTCTGATATGTTATTGTCGCTTCGCAAGATAAGAGGGCATGCCCGGCATATTTCCAATGCTTTGGGATAACTTCTCCTTTGCCTCGCGTTGAATCAGTTTTTAAAAATCTAATTATATTTACCTAAAGAGAGTGGGAAGGTACCCTAACTCGTTAGAAAAAATAGAAGGGAGAGACTTATGGATTTGATGTTTAAAGCTTCTGGTATTTTACAAAGAGGCCACGGTTTAACTTTTGATGATGTCATCATGGTTCCGCGCCACTCAGAGATTACTTCAAGAAGAGATCCTAATTTAAAAACAAAAGTAACTAAGAATTACTCATTAGATATTCCTGTGGTCACGGCCAATATGGATACCATCACTGAAGTTGAAATGGCCTGCACACTAGCAAAGCTAGGCGGTCTTGGAATTCTTCACCGCTTTATGAGCTCCGAAGAACAAGTGGTTATGGTTAAAGAGATTCAAAAATTTCAAAAAGATAATAATCTTCCAAGCCTAGTGGCAGCCTCTATTGGCGTAAAAGAAGACGGTCAAAAACGCGCCCACGCTTTAGCGGAGGCAGGTGTTCAGATCTTAACCGTTGATATCGCTCACGGTGATTCTGTGATGATGCTTGATACTCTTGAGTACGTTAAGAAGACCTTTCCTCATATCGATGTGATTGCTGGAAATGTCGCTACTCCTGATGGAGTGCAAAGAATGATTGACCGTGGAGCTGACGCTATTAAAGTTGGTATCGGTCCTGGGTCTATGTGCACGACTAGAATTATTACAGGTCATGGGGTTCCTCAACTAACCGCCATCGCACTTTGTGTTGAACAAGCTCTAAAATCAAATATTCCTGTTATCGCCGACGGCGGAATTAAGACTTCTGGGGATATTGTTAAGGCCCTAAGTGCAGGAGCTTCGACTATCATGGCAGGCTCTTTAGTTTCAGGAACTCTTGAGACTCCAGGTGAAGTTAAAGGTGGCATGAAGCAGTACCGCGGAATGGCCTCAAAAGCTGCTCAAGTTTCGTGGCGTGGAGAACTTCCTACTGGTATGGCGGCTGAAGGTGTTGATACTCAGATTCCTTGTAAGGGATCTGCTATTGATGTGATCAACGAATTAACAGGTGGTCTTCGCTCTGGCATGACTTACCTTGGGGTGGATAATATTCCGGCCATGAGTGAAGCTGGTCTCTTTATGGAAATGAGTGCCGCTGGAATGTTAGAAAGTAAGCCACATGGGTTAAGATAAAAGATGCTACTAACTAAGCAAGAAAGCATCGTTTTAAGTTATCCCAAATTAAAAGAGCGTATTGAATCGAGGGAAAACTCTAGCGCCGAAAGAACAAAGGCCTTAAACAACCTTAAAGAAATGAGGGCTGAGTTCTCACCAGCCTATATTAATACTTTAAGAAAGGTCTTAGATTCATCTCTTCCAAAGCTTTATGATGGAATCGATCTTCATGAAAATGGACTCGACTTTAGAAAGCTTGTGGATGAAAACTGTGTTGTCTTAGTTCCGAATCATCAAAGTCACGCTGACTACTTGGCCATCAATTATATGGTCTATAAAAACTATAACTTCCCGCTCTATGTAGCTGGTGGCAACAATTTGAATATCTTTCCTATCGGAAAGCTCTTTAGAAAGTCAGGTTGTTTCTTTATCCGCCGTAGCTTTTCAAGTGATATCAATTATAAATTAACTCTCGAAGCCTATTTGTTTTATTTATTAAAACAAGGCAAGCCTATCGAGTTCTTCTTTGAAGGGGGACGCTCTCGTACGGGAAAACTTCTTCCTCCAAGATATGGTCTCTACCAAATGCTTCTTGAAGCGCATAAAGCCCTTCATGAAGAAGGGGATGGGCGTAAGCTCTTATTTGTTCCTGTTTCAATTGCTCATGAATATGTTCCTGAAACAAAATCCTTGGCCAAAGAATTAGGCGGGGCTAAAAAGAAAAAAGAAAGCATCACTCAGCTCTTAGGGCTCTTTAAGCTCTTCGCTTATCAGTTTGGAAATGTTCATATCAATATGGGAAGACCAGTTGAAGCGGAACACCATCTTCAAGCAGATGATAGAGATAAGATGAAGCTTGCCACTCAAGACTTGGCCTTCAAGTGTTTTAGGGAAGTTGGTAAGAACATGGTCATCACTCCGAGTTCAGTTTTAGCGACTGTCCTTCTGGATGAGCCTTCTGGCGCTTTGATCTGGTCTGATATCGTGACTCAGGCCCGGGCCATTATTAAGTATTGTAAGAAGTATGAGCTTCCTTTTACAGATACCCTTGAAGACGCAGAGTTTGAAAAGACCCTCGAGCGCGCCATGGATATTTTAGTAGGAAATAGAAAAATCGATGTTATCGGTCAGCAACAAGACGGGAATACTTATTATTCAATTAAAAAAGAATCCCGTTCAGAGCTTCTGTATTTTAAGAACACCACTCTTCATCACTTCTTAGTGCCTTGGATTATCAACGCCGCTTGGATTAACCTCTTTAACGGAAATATAAAATCAGCTCATGATATTAGGCTCTTTTTCTTAGAGCAGAGAGATCAGCTCAAGCATGAGTTCTATCTTCCTACGGTTAAGAAATTCATGTTCCGCGCGCTAACTGTGATAAGTGACGCCATCGGAAGAAAGGTTTCCACTCTTGATGAATGCTTAGAGTTAAGCCATCAAGAGCTTTATAGCCTGGCCTCAAAGCTTGGGGTCTTCTCAAAAGTCTTAAGCTATATAAACGAAGCTTATTATATTACTTGCCTGACAATCGCTGAGCTAATGCTTGGGGATACTATGGGCTTTAAGATGGATACATTTAATAAGCGCTACAAAGAAGTCTTTGACCGTGAGTTAAAACTGGCCCGGGTTATCAAATACCCTGAGTCATTTTCAATGCCACTACTTAAGAGTTCGATGAAGTATCTCACCCATATGGGCCTCGTCGAAAATGTCGATGGAATGTATAGAGTAAAAGACGCTGAAAAATTTGACACTGTCTTAAAAAGATACGAGAAATCACTGGTAGATAATTTAACTTTTAGTATTAAGGCTCAATAATGGATTACGAACAAGTATATGATGCAAATGAGAAGCGCTTTCCTGGAGATCCGGAAGAAGCCGCTAAGGCCCTTGAGGTCGTTCTAAAATACCTTGGGGAAGATACAACTCGTGAAGGCTTAAGAGATACGCCCATGAGAATGCTAAAGTCTTATAAAAGACTTTTTGGTGGTTATCTTCAAGATCTAGATGCAATCATGACCACCTTTGAAGAAGATAATGTGATCCCTCATGATCAAATCATTCTTTTAAAAGAAATCGAATTCTATTCTACTTGTGAGCATCACTTTCTACCCTTCGTAGGAAAAGCTCATGTGGCCTATATCCCAAGAGATAAAGTCGTAGGAATCTCAAAGCTCGCTAGAGTGGTTGAGATCTTTAGTAGACGCCTTCAGATCCAAGAGAGAATTGGTAATGAAGTGACGGAAGCCTTAATGGAAAAATTAAACGCTAAAGGCGCCGCTTGTATTATCGAGAGTAAACACTTTTGCATGACCTGCAGAGGCGTTGAAAAACAAAACTCTGTAATGGTGACCTCTTCTTTAAGAGGGGCCTTCTTAGATAAAGTAGAGACGAGGCAAGAGCTTCTGACTCTTATTAAGAACTAGATGAAGGCCACTGCTCTTCCTAATTCAAGGCTTCTTTACTCAAAGACTGATGCTTCAAAAGATTGGATGACGAATCTCATTTCGATCGACCTTGCCATTGAGAGCCACCCGCGGTTACAAAGGGCTAGCAATCAATTCCACCTTTATTTCTTTAAACCAGGATCTGAAGTTCAGGAGACTGAAGAAATTTGGGTTGGTAGAGAGATCTCAGGGTTCATGAACCCAGGAGAGCTTGAAGGACTTGAGACCTATGACCTTTTAAAGGGAGTAGGGTTTGAAGAGGAATTCGAGGTAAGTGAGAGCCTCTGCCTTCAAGATTTGCTTAAAATAGAGAAAAAACTCAGGAATGAGATAAAAGTAGCTCCTGCTTCAACGTGGAGAGTTAGTTTTTTAGAAACAGAGTCCGGAATTAAGGGTAATATCGGACTATTTAAGGCCTAAATCGGGCGTTTACATTTATGCCTCAGACTATTAAATTAGAGGTTCAATTTTAAAAAAACTGTTGGAGGTTTTTATTAAGCGTAGAGGAGCACCACGGGAGAAGGGACCCCGTATCAATGAGAATATCAGAACACCTGAAATGAGGCTTACCCATGAAGATGGAACAGCTTACGGTGTCGTATCCCTACAAGAAGCTCAGAGACTAAGACAGGAAACAGGATTAGACCTTGTTGAGGTTTCCCCCAATGCAAAACCACCAGTTGTTAAGTTAATTGATTATGGGCGATTCAAGTATGATGCTCAGAAAAAGGCCAACGAACAAAAAAAGAAACAGGCCAAGACACTTCTCAAAGAAATCCAATTCAGACCCAATATTGAATCTCATGACTTAGACACTAAGTTAAAAAGAGCTGAAAAATTCCTGCACCAATCAGATAAAGTTAAGATGGTTATGCAGTTTAGAGGGAGAGAAATGGCTCACCGCGACCAAGGTTTTGAGAAATTCAAGGCCATAATTGAAATGGTTGTTAAGATCGGTGGGATTGTTGAATCACCCCCAAAGATGATGGGAAACCGTATTATTACTATTCTTTCACCTGATAAAAAGGCCATTAAGCAGATCTTAAAGGACAGAATCAGAGAAGCGAAGCTTATCGCTCAGGAAGAAGCTGGGGAAACTCCAGATGCTGAAATGGATGATGCTGCGCAAGAATCTGCCAGCGAGTAAATTCCATTGTTTACATTCTGAATACCCTTTGTTAGAAATGCCAATCTAAATTTAGTTTAAAGGAAAAAGTTATGCCTAAGATGAAGACTTGCAGAGCTGCTGCAAAGAGATTTTCAAAGACTGGAAGCGGGAAATTTAAGAGAAGAAAGAAGGGACTACGTCACATTCTTACTAAGCATTCTCGTAGTCTAAAGAATAAAAGAGGACAAGACGCTTTAGTTTCTGCTCCTGATGCAAAAAGAGTATCAAGACAGTTACCTTACGCTTAATTAATAACAAAACTTACTGATCCTTGGGATAAGAGGAACTTCCCCCCAAGCGTCGTAACAGGAGAATTATATGTCACGTGCAAGAAGAGGCTTTAAAGCCAGAAGAAGAAGAAACAGAATTAGAAAACTTGCTAAAGGTTTTCACTTTGATAGAAGAACTAAATTCCGTCACACAGCTGAAACTGTAAAACGTGCTCTTCATAATCGTTATAAAGGAAGAAGACTCCTTAAGAGAGATATGAGAAGACTTTGGATCATTAGAATTGCAGCTGCTGCTGAACTTCTTGGTGATTCTTATTCTAAGTTCATGGGAACAGCTAAGAAAAAAGGAATGCAGATTAACCGTAAGATGCTTTCTGATATTGCTGCAACTGACGAAGCTGGTTTCAAGGCCATCTACGCTGCAACTAGATAATAAATATTTAAAATAGATATTAAAAGGCCCTCGTTTGAGGGCCTTTTTTTTTGCCCAATTTACTCACCTTACGCTTTTTTAATGACTTTGCTTTGCGTCATTGTCGTCATGAAGCCCTTTCTCTATGTAATCTTTACGCCTGAGGCTTACATAGACGCCAAAGCTAGGTATTTAAGCCGAATGAAAAACTTAATCCTACTTATCGCATTGATTCTTGTTAGCCAGCAGGCCCACTCTCATAATGAAGGTCATAAAGACCTTAGAGATGGAAATATTGAAAGGGTTTATCCTGGGAAAGGAAAGATCGTTTTAACTTTTGATGATGGCCCAAACAAGAAATCAACTCCAAAGATCCTTGAAACTCTAAGACAGTATAATGTGAAGGCAACTTTCTTTGTTTTAGGAAAGCTGGCAAATCGCTACCCTGAACTTATGAGCCAAATAGAAAAAGAAGGGCATATTATTGCGAATCATTCTTATGAGCATAATAATATTGGCAATTTTTCTAAATGGGGACTTAAGAAAAAACTGAAGAAGTCTTTCTTCGAGGCCCACGAAGCTTTAGCTCCTTATACAAGTAATACGGATCAATGGTTCTTTAGAGCGCCTTACGGATCATGGCAGTCAAAAGCTTCAAAGATTATTAATAAGACTGAAGTTGGAAAAGATTATATCGGACCTGTCCTTTGGGATATTGGTGGAAATATAAGAAAAGATGAAAATGGTATTTATCAAGAAGCCGCAGACTGGGGCTGTTGGTCGCAAGGACTAACAATTGATGAATGTCTTGAAGGTTATATTAACCGTACTGATTATAGAAAGGGTGGAGTTATCCTTATGCATGATATCCACGCTAAGTCTGCGACGATGCTAACTAAGTTAATTCCTGCTCTTTTAGAGAAAGGATATACTTTTATCAATCTAGATGAAGTTGGCTTAACTAAATAAGTTAAATATTTGGGAAACCAAAAAAGAATCCATGATACTTTGGGCTTCTATAATGGAAGTCCACATCATGGCCTGCCTTATAGAATTTATCACCGACTAGGTCATCTCTAACAAAGAAAGCATTAATTCCTTTTTTATCACAGCCAACTAATTGATAACCATACTTCTTAGCTAGCCCCGTAAGAGACTTTAAAGATGAGCCATAGTTCCTTACAGGCGTAAAGGTATGATCGGCATTATAAGTCATGATGAAGTCAACGGAAGGTTTAAAGCTAGCATTATACTCAAGACAACAGAGCCTAGGCCTATAGTTCTTTAGGATCTCTTCCCACACATAAAAATCATTGCCGTCGATATCGACCGTGAGAAAGTCAGGTTCTTTTGGGGCCTCTGATTTTTGAATAAGAGAGACAATATTTTCTTTAGTTATGAATTCATTTTGAATTTGAACGGGATGGTCCTTAAAGAACTTTGAAGCTTTCTCTACATGTTCAGGAGAGCCTTCAATCCATAGTCCTTTCCACTCCTTATTAACTAAGAGGTGGCGGCAATTATTTTCAGAACCGTCTTCAATACCAAACTCTATAAAGAATTTATTTGTTGTGCCTATTCTTTTAAAGATCTCATCAAGGATGCCATCTTCACCATTTTGAGAATAAGTCTTGCTCTCATAGTGATTTAGGATAAGAGGGGATTCTAACTCTCTATAAGACTCACCGAGTTTATAGAACCAAAGCCTAGTGAGGTTAAACCATTTTACGAGACGCCTTAGGCCCCTGGTTCTAGACATCCAGTAAAAGAACATGAGTATGGGGTTCCATTTTTTTAAAATACATCTCTCCAGTAGGGCTAGTATAGCAAAACTGCCTTAGTTATAGAAGATGCTTTTAGCTTTGGTATTTAATTCTGGTAGGTAGAGGCCCAAACTAAAGTAAAGCTCTGAGAAACCTTTGAGATGAAAATTTCCATCGACGACCTTTTTAGTCCGGATTTGATTACGCCTATAACCTAATTCGATAAAGGAGCGCTCGCCAAAGAACTTATAATAAGAGCCTCCCCACTGTGCTACCCAGAGACCTTCTTTTTCTCTGTAGCCACCGCCAATTCTAAGGACGTCAATATATCCATAGCCACCGCCGAGACGGCCGATAAATGTACCTATGGGCGTATGACCAAAGAGCTTAAGGGCCATGATCATATGAGTGTATTTAATATCGTATTGTTGATCCCAATGCTTATAAGTTAAGGAAGGTGAGAACCTAAAGTTTGTTCCCCATGTTTTTAAGGGATAATCCATATTGCTTAGAATCAAGGAGGGAGGGAGCTTTAGCTTTGAAAGCCTAGTTGAATAGAGGCTCTCATTTTCTTTAGGCTCTAAATGAAGATAGCGCTTGAATTTATATCTTAAAGAAACGGTGTTGGGGATTAACTTAAACGCCTCGGTCAATTTCTCAAGAAAGCTTTCTTTTTGAAGAGCTTTTTGAACGACTTCAATAGGCTTCTCAAGCTCCGGGACATTCTTTAAACGGGTGTGAATATCAAAGACCTCTGGGGTCAATGAATTTTCTGTCCTTTGTATAAAAACGATATGAGTCGCTTTTAATTTATAACCCATGCGGGCCATTAAACCGTACATAAGGTACTTGATTCCATATGACTTATTTAAATAGTGAAGACCATGAAATTCTAAGAATTCTGTTGCTGCTTTTGGAGAGATGACCTTATCACAGGCCCTTTTATTATCTTTAAAGTTTTGAGAGATCCACTTCTGGGAGATCTTCACTGATTCAATTGAACTTGTAGCAGGAGAAGGAATGATTAAGAATTGCCTGCAGCTCTTTTTTGAACTCTCATCAATTGATGATTTATCAACGACCTTTCTCACCAGGGCCGCGCATTCATACTTACCGCCTTTAACAATACTTAAAGGAGTATAGTCATTTACAATATCGCTCAAACCTTCAGGCATAAGATCTTTAAAGAAAGGGATCTTTTCAATAAGAGGGTCGTTCCATCTCATTCCACATTTTTCAACGGGGTAATTGAGCTCTTTATCACCAATTGAGTAGGCCAGTTTATTTGAGACTCTATCTTTATCAAAAAGGGGAGTAACGCCTATCACCTTATTATTCTTTTTTACCTCGAGACCTCTTGGGTAAGAATCAATAGAGATCAATTGCTTGTGGGCAAAGATTGAACAGCTTGAAAAAGTGAATAGGCAGATAAGGATGAGTAAGGATTTCATTTAGTTTATTCTAAGGGGAAATAGGGCAATTATAAAGAAACTCTTTGATATAATTTAACGCCCTTTAGATATTCTTTGAGCTGACGTAGGTAGATGTTCTTATCAGGCGTGGCGGTTTGATTCTTAATCTCATGAGTGCTGCCCATATAGATATAATGAAGATAGTCCAGGCGGTTCTCTCTTGTGATGGCAGGATAGGTCTTGGCTCTGTTCTTTAATTCAACCATGGCCTCAGCAAGAAAGCCCATAGTCGCAATGGCAGAGTTCTTAGGTTCTGAAATATTATCTTTGGTTATCTTATAATGCTCTTCTATCTTTGTAGGCACGGTCTTGATTTGAGTAGGGCCACGGCTATTGTTTTTTGCGGTTAAGTTTCCTGTGAGAAGCCTTACATCTCTACTGACAAGTTCTTTAAAGTAAGTAGTGGCACCGTCTTTGAGACCGGACCAAAACCCTTTGGCCTTTTGATAGGCTTCTTTAGTTTTATTGATCACGTTTCTCTTAGTATCTTTAATAAAAGCCACGCCAAGGGGAAATCTTTCTTTGACGCTATAACGCCAATTCTCTCCAAACTCACTTTCATTGCCCAAGATTCCAAAAGCGTAGCGGGCCAGGTCGTTATACTCATCATTATCTAGGTTATAAAGCTTCATGATGGTAGTTTTTTCTGACTCTAAGGCATTAACAAACTCCCTTGAGACTTCAGTGTCATACCTTTCGTCTTTAATTTCTATTTCAATAGGAAAGGCCTTGTTTCCTTTTGGTGAGTAGTTGTATTCATAAAAATGACTTCTTCTTGTCGTTGTATGCTGAAGCTCTGAGTTCTTGACGAGAAAGTGATTCTCGCCATCGTAGGGGAGGATATAGAGTTTTCCATTTGGTAGTAAGTACTTTTGAATTAGCCTTGAAGGAGTATCGCTTCCTTGGCAGCTCTCTCCTTTTCCGCAATCTAGTGAGTTTCCAGTGAGGTTTAGCTTTGCCGGAAAGCCTCTTTGATCTTCAATCATAACTCCTTCAGAGACAGACTTAGCTTCATATATTCCTGATCCAGAAGTGATCTTAGAATCAAAATGAGACTTATTAAGCTTTACTCCAACTGTAGCGAGAAGATGCCCTTTTGGAGAATAGAGGCTTAAGACTGAGTTGGCCTTGTCGAGAATTCCGTAGTTGCTCCTGCCTAGCTTTTGTTGATAGGCCTTTATAAGATCTTCATCTTCAAACTGGTTGAGCTCATCTTGCCATTCTTTCTTTTCTTGATAGTCTTCCATTCCCGCAAAGAGGATCGGTAGCTTCGGAGACCTAGGCCTTCTTAGTTTTTGTTTGGCGTAATGTTTTAGATTTGTTCTAACGTTGAAAGAGATCTTTCCTCTAAACTTATTTCTGACTTCATTTTCAAGGGAGAACTCATAGAGCTTATCGTCTCCTAATTCTTTAGATAATGAAAAGATAGAATCAGAGAAGAGGTCTTCTTCACTTCTACAAAGAAGCAGGTCCCCATTTTCTTTGAAGCAATTCTTTTTAAAGCTCAGGCTTAGATCATCTTTAAGGGCGCTAAAGCCTTTTTTAATTAGATCTTTCAAGGCCTTAATCTTTTGATTCACTTCTTTAAGATCTAACTTCTTAACTCCACCAATAGCGCCAGTTATAGAGGCCACATGAGAAGAGATATTAATTAAGTTTGACCGCCTAGAGTCTTCTGTTCCCATTTGATCACTTAAATTTTGAGCAAACCAAGTGATAGCAGCGTCTTTATTATTTAACTCAGATTCATTAGGGTCTAGGTTAATCTTCGCAAGAATAAACATAGAAGTGTCTTGGTTATAAAACCTTGTCTGACCATTCCAATAGCTTGCTGTTTTAAAGTTCTCTAAGATCTTTTGATTATCATCGCGTCTTCCATACTTTTGATAGAGGCTCTCTAACTGACTTAAGACCCTAGGGTCTCCTTGATCAACTTCACGACCAAACTCTCTAATAAGAGCTTCGAGATTTGTTTTATCTTTATTGAGGGCCTTCTTAGAGAGCTTCAAGGTTGTCAGCTCAAATTGTTTTTCAAGCAGTCCCTGATGATCAGAGGCCAATAGTTCTTTAGCCTCTTTTAGAAACTCTGATTCACAATCAAAGTCAGCTGCCCAAAGGGAAGAGGTAAGGCCTATGAATAATAATATGATAATCGCTCTCACTAACCTTTTATCGGTGATTTATAGATATTACTTGAGTGATTAATTCGGCTTATCTGTTGTGCTTTCAGTGGCTTAAGGATAGTTTTACTTATGAAATTAGAAAACGCCCTTAAGTTCTTAGAAGAAATCGACCAGTTAAAAGACACCTACCGTCAGTGCTTAGTCATGAGCGGCAAGAGGGAAGAGAACACAGCGGAGCATAGCTTTTCTTTGGCCATGGCCGTGATGAGCCTCTCTTCATTTTCAAACGAAGAGATTGATGTTGCAAAGACTGTAAAGATGGCCCTATGTCATGACATTGTTGAGGCCTATGCCGGGGATAAGTTTCATTATCATAAAGACGAGGTCGTAGGCCTAGAAGAAAAAGAAACTCAGTCACTAGAGAAGATCCTCTCAGTTTTAGGAGAGGAAAGTGAACTAGCAAAAGAAGTTAGGTCTCTATGGCACGAGTTTGAGGGAGGCCTTACAGCTGAGTCTCGCTTTCTTCGTGGGATTGATCGCTTCTTACCTATGTATCATAACTATAAGACCAAAGGTCACTCTTGGATGAAGCATAAAGTTACTAAAGAGATGGCCCTAGAGAAGAACTCCCATATTCAAAAATCCTCAGATGTTCTTTGGGATTACACCAAAGAGATGCTTGATACCTCTCAAAATGAGGGCTGGTTAAACTAGCCCTGTAATTCCTTCATTGAGGGATCTCCCTAACTAAAAGCCAAAGTCCCCGTTTTTTCTAGAAATAGTTGATAAGCTATGCTTATGGGAACACTTAAGAACATATAATTTCTATTAATCTCTCTCCAGCTCTATAACCCCGTCAGATTTGAAACTTAAACAACTTAAAACTTTTAAACCTTTTGGAGAATTTATGAAAAACTTAATCATCTTAATGGCACTTCTTTCATCTTTTACAGTAGCAGCGAGAAGCATCCACCCTCTAACTTATGTTTTAACAGCTGAGCTTACTGAAGCTATGAGCATTGATGACAACTCTTATTTAAAGAATATGAGAATTCACGGTGGAAGCGTTCAAGTTAAGCAACTAAGAAGAGAGATCGTTCTAACAATTCAATATGCTCCTGAATGCCCAGCTGGCTTAGTCTGTACTTTGGCCCTAGCTAATCATGAAATCACTCTTCCTTTAGTTGGTCAGAAATATGATAGCTGTGGAAACACAACTTACATCGCTAAAAGAGATCTTCGTCCAGTAGACGGTGCCTTAGAGCTTTTAAGTGTTACTGACCACACAGACAACAAGTGCCCAACTTTCGTGGCCCTTCCTGAAACAGGCGTTACTTTTCAAACTAGCGTTTATGACAGAATTAATGGCGGTGAAGTTTCAACTTACAGCAGCTTTGAAGCAGGGAAACTTGAAGGAAGGATGCTCGCTACATCTAGACTTAAAGAAGTTCTTCCTGCTCTTAAATAGTTCTCACCCCTGAGAATGTCCGAGAAGCCCTTTATTATATAGAGGGCTTCTCTATTTTGAATAGATAACCCCCTAAATTCATATACTTATCTGTTGGACAACGCATCTTGTCTATCGTATGGTTTCCACTAATAATTTTTCTCCTATAGAGAGAGGTAACTATGACTTCAGTGACCGTGAAAATGCCTGGTGGTGGACGGATTTCTATTCCGCATTTCCCCATCGATATGGTGAACGCTAATGAGCGCGCATCAAGCTTCACAACTAGATCAATTAAAAAACAATCTAAGATGGACGCCCTTTACTTGGCCATCGAGATGACGGATTTAACAACCTTAGAAGGGATGGATACTCCCGGTAAGGTTAAACAGCTTTGTGCCAAAGGGATTCATCCCGTGCCTCAGCATCTTCTTAAAGAAGTCTCAAAGAATTATGACTTTAGAGAGATTCCTTCAGTGGCCGCAATTTGCGTCTACCCCTCTATGGTTCCTCATGCAGTAGAGGCCCTAGCAGGAACAGGGATTAATATAGCTTCAGTGGCGACAGCTTTTCCTTCTGGGCAGCTTGATATGCGCATGAAGATTAAAGAGGTTGAAAAATGTGTCAAAGACGGCGCCACTGAAATTGATATGGTTATTGATAGAGGCGCTTTTCATCAAGGTCGTTACCAAAAGGTCTTTGATGAGATCGTTGCGGTTAAAGATGCTTGTGGGGACGCTCATTTAAAGGTCATCTTAGAAACTGGTGAGCTTAAGACTTATGACAATGTTCGCTTAGCTTCGTGGATGGCCATGGAAGCAGGAGCAGATTTTATTAAGACATCTACAGGTAAGGTCTCTCCAGCAGCGACTATGCCAGTGACTCTTATCATGCTTCAGGCAATTCAAGATTATTACGAAGAAACTGGTAAGAAGATAGGAATGAAACCAGCAGGGGGAATAAGAACAGCTAAGCAAGCAGTTCATTACCTATGCATGGTGAATGAAGTTTTAGGAACAGATTGGTTAAGCCCAGATCTGTTTCGCTTTGGTGCCTCAGCGCTTCTTAACGATTTGATCAAACAAATCTTTAAGCAGCAAAGCGGTCAATACTACTACGATGATATTTTATCTCAGGATTAAATCATGACTAAGAAAAAAGCTACGAAGAAGAAAGCTACAACTAAAAAGAAAGCCTCGACTAAAAAGAAAGCGGCTAAGAAAGTAGCTAAAAAAACTATTAAGAAAAAAAAGGTAAGCGCTCATAAAATTAAGCCAGGAATGGTCTTTGAATATGATGCTGCTCCAGAATCTAGTGCAGTGGTTAATATTAAGCCAAAGTACGACCTCTTCATAGGTAACGAGTGGGTTAAGCCGGAGTCTGGAAAGTATATTAACAATGAAAACCCTGCGACCACTGAGTCTCTAGGGAAGTTCGCTGTTGGGAATGATAAAGATGTTGATAAGGCCGTTAAGGCCGCTCGTAAAGCCTATGACGGTGAATGGGGCAAGATGTCTGGGAAAGACCGCGGTAAGTACCTTTTTAGGATCGCTCGGATACTTCAAGAGCGTGCCCGTGAATTTGCTGTCCTTGAAACTCTTGATGGTGGAAAGCCCATCAAAGAATCTCGCGACGTTGATATTCCTCTAGCAGCCGCTCATTTTTTCTATAATGCTGGTTGGGCGGATAAGCTTGAGTATGTCTATCCTGGTAAAGATGTTAAATCCATTGGGGTCTGTGGACAGATCATTCCTTGGAACTTTCCTCTTCTTATGGCCGCTTGGAAGATCGCTCCGGCCCTCGCTTGTGGGAACACTATTGTTTTAAAGCCTGCTGAACAAACTCCACTGACAGCTCTTTTACTAGCTGAAGTTTGCCAAGAAGCTGGTCTTCCGGCTGGAGTTGTTAATATCGTAACGGGCGAAGGCCCAACAGGCGCCGCTCTTGTGGCACATAAAGATGTTAATAAAATCGCATTCACTGGATCTACTGATATTGGAAAGTTAATTGCCAAGAACGTAGCGAGAACAAATAAAAAACTCACTCTTGAGCTTGGTGGAAAGTCTGCCAATATTGTCTTTGCTGACGCCGCTATTGATCAAGCGATTGAGGGGGTGATCAACGGAATCTTCTTTAACCAAGGGCATGTTTGTTGTGCTGGTTCTAGGCTTCTTGTTGAAGAGTCTATTCATGATGTTTTCGTTAAAAAATTAAAGAAAAGAATGTCTACTCTTAGAGTAGGGGATCCTATGGATAAGAACACTGACATCGGTGCTATTAATCATAAGGAACAGTTTGATAAGATCAAAGAGATGGTAGCAGCAGCAAAAAAAGAAGGCTGTGACTTCTATCAGCCTGAAGTAAAGGTTCCTCGTAAGGGTTACTATCACGCTCCTTGCTTTTTTGATAATTGCTCAACTTCTGACTCGATTGTAAGAGACGAAGTCTTTGGACCAGTTCTTTCAATCATGACCTTTAGGACTCCTGAAGAAGCCGTAGCAAAAGCTAATGACACTCAGTACGGATTAGCCGCTGGTGTTTGGTCAGAGAAAGGATCAAAGGTTCATCAGGTTGCTGGCGCTTTAAAGGCCGGGATCATTTGGGCAAATACTTATAATAAGTTTGACCCGACCTCTCCTTTTGGTGGGTATAAAGAAAGTGGCTTTGGCCGTGAAGGTGGTCGTCATGGACTGCTTCCTTATTTGGAGGTTAAGTAATGAGTAATCTAAAAGTAATTAAAACAGTTAAATTATTTATTGGTGGAGAGTTTCCAAGAACAGAATCTGGGAGAACTTATTCATTTAATGTCAAAGGTACAAACGATCAGTACGCAAGACTTTGTCAGGCAAGCCGTAAAGATTTTAGAAACTCAGTTGAGAACTCTAGAAAGGCGCAGCCAGGTTGGGCCTCGCGTACAGCTTATAACCGTTCACAGATTCTTTACCGTATGGCGGAGATGACTGAAGGGAAGAGAGTAGAGTTCGTTGACCTTTTTAAGAACGCTCTTGGTAAGAGTGAAACTGAAGCAAACTTAATGGTTGATGAAGCCATTGATACTTTTGTTTATTATTCAGGTTTTTGCGATAAGTACCAACAAGTCATGGGCGCTGTTAATCCAGTGGCCGGTCCTTTTCATAACTTCACAACTCCTGAAGCGACAGGAGTTGTGACTTTGATTGACGCTGATGAATTTAACTTTGCAAAATTAGTTGATTCGATCTCCGCCATCATCACTGGTGGAAACTCTGTGGTTGCTCTTTTAGGTAAGGGTTGTCCTGCAGTTCTAGCACCACTAGCCGAAGTCTTTAAGACCTCTGATCTTCCAGGCGGGATTATCAATCTTCTTACTGGAGATCTAGATGAGATCAAAGGATTTATTGGAAATCATATGGAAGTTCGCGCCATCTCTTTTCAAAATGAACGTGAAGACGTCTACTTTGAAATGAAGGCTGATGCTATTGATAATATGAAGAGGATGATACCGAGAAGAGATAAGACAAGATCTCTTGATCTTATTCTTGATTTTGTTGAGGCCAAGACTGTTTGGCATCCAATCGGTCAGTAATAATAAAACAAATTACTTTTTATGAGGGAGCTTTGGCTCCCTTTTTTTATGCTTTAGCTTTAAAGAAGAGGCTTTCTGTAAGGTAATCTCTTCGCATTTTGTGCGTGGCCCGAATACATTGTACAATTGTTGAAAATTGCTAAAAAGGAAATTATGAGCGCTCTTAAGTCTTTAACAAAATCTATAGTCCCAACCTTCATCTGGAATAAACTTCGTTCTGTAAAACAAAAGCATGAGATAGAAAGCTTTGAAAGCTACGTCGTAGAGAACCTCTATTGCGGAGAAGAACTAAAGGTTTGCATTGAAGATACTCTTGGTAAGGGCTGGTACGGCAAAGAGTGGGGCAGGATTGAAGAGATAGAATTTCTTGTTGAGAAAGGCATCTTAAAAGCGGGAGCTAAGGTCTTTGATTTAGGGGCACATCAAAGTGTTGTGGCCATGATCTTAGCTAAAAAATGTGGAAGTAATGGATCAGTTCTCGCCCTTGAGGCCAATTCCCATAATTATGAAGTTTCTAAAAAAAATAAAGCGACAAATAACTTAGAGAACCTCGAAATTTTACACGCGGCAATCTCTGATACGAATGGTGAAGTTGAATTTAATGAAAACTTAAATGGATCAGTTGTCTCAGATACCATGAATCAGAAAAAAGTGGTTGTTCCTTGTTATAACTTAGATCATCTAATGGAAGCTCATTTTACTCCTGATGTTATCTATCTAGATGTTGAAGGTTATGAGTTAATTGTGATGAATGGAGCTGAGAAGGCCCTGAATTTAAATATCAATTGGTTTATAGAAGTGCATGGTGATGAATTGATTGGTAACTTTGGCGGAAAGTCTAAAGACATCTTTGATTTCTTTTCTAAGGGCGAGTTTGAACTCCATATTGGATATGATAATGCTCCCTTCGTTCCTTATGAACCAAGCGAGCATAAAATAGATCAGCGTTGTTTTCTGATTGCTCTAAAGAAGGCCTAGGCCTTCTCTAGTTATATTTTGGTGTGACTTGTTTCTTATTTTCTACTTCTTGAATAAACTTATAAACATTTAGGTTTATATCTCCAGAGAATTCACCGTATAGTTCGATTAATTCTTCCTGAAGCCTTAAGAATGTAGGGTTGTTCGGAATGCTTGAGTCACTTTTGCTATACATGAACTTTGTTCTATTAAAGTTCTTAGTAGCTTTAGTAAGAGAGTAGTCACCATTTGTTCCAATGACTTCATCCGTATTCTCAGTGCTTTTTCCATCATCGCGCCATTCACAAACAGGACAAGTTTCAGAAACTCCTAACTTTGAAATAGTAGGTAGTTTACAGCAAGGGCAATTTTGTTTTTTTAGTTCATTTTCCAATTGATTGAACCTCCGTTACTTATATAACTGCAATATTCAATCCAATAAAACTATACAATATCGGTATGTTGAGAGGGCTAGAACCGTCGTTTTTTATACACTGTCTAAGCTTTAAACAAGTACGAATGCTTAATCTTTGATGAAGTTATTTTACGATGACCTGTTTCTCAGTATCCCAAAACATACACTTTAAGGCCCCTGGGATCTCCGTTAGGCTGACTCGTCTTACTTTCGTAAACTTATCCTTGAGCTGATTATGACAGGCCTTCAGTTGGTAATTAGGAACTGAAGTGGAGAGGTGATGAACGTGATGATAAGCGATATCGGCTGTGAACCAATTTAAGAAGGCCGGAAGCTTTAAGTAACTAGTGCCTTCAATGGCCGCCCTAAAGTAGTCCGCTTGAGCGGTATCGTTGGCCAGTGAGTTTTCAAAATTATGTTGAACTGTGAAGAAGAGAATCCCTAGGCCACCGGTTAAGGTAAGGGTCGTAGCGTAGAAGAGAAAGAAATTTCCCGTTCCTATGGCCTGGCACATAAGATACCAGATCGGTAAAAGTGTCAGGTTATTATAAGTCATATGCCTATACTCTCTGGGGGTCTTCCAGTATTTGGCCTTCCATTCAGTTATAACGGTAAGAGTTTTAATCTTAGGATTAATCAAGGAGAAGAGGATGTCGGTGAAAACACTTAGGGTTCCCATGATCCAAGTAAACCTTGGGTTAAAAAGAACATAGTAAAAGCCACCGACTGTTAATAAGAACAAAGGATGACGAGCGGCTTTATACTTTCTTTGATCGCCCCCACTCATGGCCTGAAACTCTTTTAGAGTCTTAACATTAAGCGGGCCCTTGTACTTTTCCCAGTCCCCATTAGTTGTATGGTGATAAGCGTGATGCCTAGACCAAACATATTGAGGCATGCCGGTGATGACTCCAAAGACGTAGCCGAAGAACTTATTTAATTTTACTGATTCAAAAAGGGCACCATGACCGCAGTCATGTAGGAGGACAAAGAACCTTAATGTGAAGAGAGACATGACTATTGAAAAAGGAAGCACAAGCCAGTTTGAATGGTGGATGGTCTCTATATAGAGAAGCCAAATCAAAACAAAGGGAATGACAGTCAAAGCAATCTGCCTAAAGGCAATCGCATTTGATTTCTTAGTAAATGGTTCTAGGGTTTCTCGCCAGTATTTTTTATTATCCAAAGTGCCGTAATCTTATGCCATCGAGCGACCTCTGGCACTTGTTTTTTGAACTGCTGTTGCGAGGCGGCATAAGAGTTACTTATCTCAAAGATCTAAAATGATAATTATATTTATGACGAGTTCTATCCTAGATTCAGCTCAATTCATGAGAGGAGGATCTATGAAAAAACTATTATTAATCACATTACTCAGTATTAACGTGGCCTTTGCTACGCCAACGGCCAATGTGGCCATCTTGCTTGATACTTCAGGCAGCATGCAGGGTCTTATTGACCAAGTCAGAGACGGTCTTTGGCAAACACTTAACAACCTAGGGGAGATCAGAAAAGATGGCAAAAAGGCAGATCTTCGCTTGGCCCTTTTTGAGTATGGATCAGGAACTGTTTCTTCAGAGGCAAACTTTATTCAAATGCTAAGCCCTTTAACAACGGATCACACAAAGATTGCTGAGAAGCTCTTTGCTACTAAGACAACAGGATCTTTAGAGTATGCCGGAGAGGCCATATCTCGCGCCACTATGGATCTAGACTGGTCAACGGACGGGGAGGACTTTAACTCTATAGTCATCGCTGGAAATGAAACGATTCATCAAGGAAAGGTTAAGCCACTAGAAGCTGCTCTTGAAGCCTTTAAGAAAGATATTCTAGTGAACTCTATCTTCGCTGGAGCTCAAACTGTTCAAACTGGAGGCTTTAATAATGGCGGTGGCGGTTTTGGTGGAGGCTTTGGATGTGCCTTTTGTAATCCTCCAACGACTCCAACAACACCGACTGAGCCACCAACACCCACTTTTTCTAAGAACCCTATCTTTACTGAATGGGAACAAATGGCAGAGGCGGGAAGAGGTGAGACTTTAAATATTGACCATAATAACTCGATGCCTTTTATCGAATCTCCCTTTGATAAAAGAATTGTAGAGATCACTGTTGAGATCAACACGACCTTTCTTCCTTTTGGAAAAGACGGGCAAAGTGAATTTGATAGGATGATCACTCTTGATCGAAATATTAGAAACTCAGGAGCTGGCTCTTATATTGGTTGGGGTTCCTACAGAGGTGGAAACTTCGGCTCGGCCACTAATGCCAAATGGGATCTTGTGACTTTAGTTATTGAAGACCCTAAGTTTGATCTTGCAGCTATCAGTGAAGAGCATCTGCCTAAAGAATTAAAAGGCTTAAGTTTAGAAGCCAAAAAGGCAGTTGTTCAAAGCTTTATAGCAAAAAGAGAAGGACTAGAAGCAGAGTCAAAAGAACTCGGTGAAAAAAGAAGAGTCTTCGTTGCATCTGAGATGGAAGATCGTGAGGGAGAGGATCAGCAGAACTTCGCTGCCGCCTTCAAAGATATTATTGTAAAGCAATTAGTTGATAAGGGTTTTGAGATAAATTAGAAAAAAAGCCCCTCGCCTGAGGGGCTTTCCTCTTTATTTTACTTTAATAAGTTCAATCTTAAATTTTAATGTAGCGTTTGGTTGGATCGCTCCACCAGCACCTTGCTCACCGTAAGCAAGAGTTGAAGGGATAGCTAGTTCCCAAACATCGCCTTCTTTCATTAATTGAAGAGCTTCAGTCCAACCTGGAATAACTCCATTAACTGGAAAAGAAACTGTTTCACCACGTTGGTAAGATGAATCAAAAACTGTTCCATCAATCAAAGTACCTTCGTAATGAGTTTCAACTTCTGAAGTTAACTCTGGAGTTGCCCCAGTTCCTGATTCAAGAACACGGTACTGAAGTCCAGACTCAGTAGTTGTAACACCTTCGATTTTCTTATTTTCAGCTAGGAAAGCTTCACCTTCTGCTAGGTTCATCTTAGTCGCTTCGTTAGTTAACTCTTCGTGAGCCGCTTTCATCTTTTCTTGAAAAGCTCCCATTACTCTAGCAACTTCAGTTTCTTCGATCTCGCTTGCTTCACCTAGAAATGATGAACGAACACCTTGAAAGAAATCATCAAATTTAATTTCGATGCTTTGTTTCTTAAAATCTCCACCAATCTGACGACCGATGATATAACTTACTTTTTGCTGATCTGATTCCATAATTTTTCCTCTATCTTTGTTAAATTACCTGATTTTTGCCTAATCTAGCTGCCTAGAGGCGTTTTTCCAAGGGAAAGACCAAAGTTCAGGCCCTCAGAATAAAAAAATGTATTTGGCCTATAATTCTAGCGTGATTTTAGGCAGTTACTCACGGAAGAAAAGAGAGGGGTCTTTGTTTTACGGTACATTGCATAGGGCAAATGGCATTCTTTTTTCATGAAAATCAAATTCTTCTTCTTATGTATGCTTGTAAACTCTACGGCCCTAGCTAAAGACTATAGCTATATCTCCTTCTTTGAATCAAATACTCCAAGGACTGAACGAGAGCTCCTAACTATGCAGGGAAGATCAAGTCAGTTCCTTGATAAGTTTCACTGCACTGTCTTTAGAGATGAGCTCTTCGCTAATGACTTTCAAAACAATCCAAGGAAAGATTCTTTAAAGATCATCACCACTAAAGGGAAGATCTTAACCTATTCTAAAAACCTAGCCTCAGAAGGAAAGTTTTCAAAGAGAGTGATCAATGCCCTCTTAAAGCTTGAGTCATCTCTAATAGGGAGAAGCTTAGTTGAAAGATTAAGGGCGAGTCCTTTTCCCTTATGGATTAAATCTGGTGGAAACCGCTTTGACCCGCGAAGCTTTGATCAAAGACCTATGTTTGGCATCAATGAAGCAGGAGCTCTTACAACATTTCTGACTAAACGCTTACAAGTGGATCGTCTTGAATTTGAAACATGGGGAAGTGGCGGTTTTGTACTTTGGGATTCTAAAAAAGAGTTCATGGCCATGGAGTCCGATGGCATCAGTAGAAAGACTCCAACTTATATAGCTCTTGGGCACGAACTTTATCATGCTTATGATTCCATAAGAGGTTTCTTAGATAGAAGAATGATCAAGGGAGAGGGCTACGAGTTTCAACCGGTCATCGAATATAGAGCGGTTTACTTTGAAAACCTCCTTCGCGCTGAAGCGGGACGAAAGTATAGAAAATACTATTCTCCACCATCAAAAGCGGTAGTGGGTTCCATGCTAGATGAAAAAGGGGAGCCCATCTTTATCCCGACTGATTGTCTAGAATAAAGGAAGCGACTGTCTCAACCACTATAAAGTCGATTAAACCTGGATATGCTATACTGATTTTGTGAAAAGAGACCAAGAAAACCTACTTTGTTTAATACAGGAAATTATCAATGAGATAGAAGATAACTTAGATTCTCCTCTACTGGTCAAAGACTTTGCGGCTAAGTCTGGCTATAGTATTTGGCAGTTTCAAAGAATCTTTAGATCCATGGTAGGAGATACCATTGGGAATTATTTAAGAGGACGTAGGCTAACCCTTGCCGCTGATAAGATCTTAAATACAAAAGAAAAGATTATTGATATTGCGATTGAGTATCAATTTGGATCCCAAGAAGCTTTTTCAAGAGCTTTTAAAAGCCACTTTGGAAATACACCTAAAAAGGTGAGAGATGAAAAACCCAATCTCGTGATTAAACAAAAACCTAAATTATCGATTGAGAACCTTAGGCATTTTAATGGCGGGATTGAGCCTGAACCTACTATTCTAGAACTTCCTGAGAAGACCTTTGTGGGCCTTGAAGTTGATATTCCATCTCACTTAGAAGAAGCAGCGGGGATTGTTCAACTTCTCGTTTCAACGTGGATAAGCTTTAATCAAAGAAAGAGTGAAATAGAAAATAGACTGAATAAAACATCTTTTGGAATCGCTAAGTCTGAAGGTAAGTTTAATGAAGAGAATATGATGAGGTATATGGCCTCGGTTGAAGTTGAGAAGCTTACAAGTATTCCTAAAGGAATGGTGTCCTACACAGTCCCTGCCCAATGCTACGCCGTTTTTAAAAATAAAGGATTAGGTGACGTCACTGTTCATACTATTACTTATATCTATGGAACCTGGCTGCCTCAGTCTAAGTTTAAAAGAGCAGCTGGGGATGATATGGAACTCTTTGATTCTCGCTTTGATATGAATAATGAAGATTCAGTCTCAGAATACTTTATCCCGATTGAGAAAATGTAAAGACTACCATACAGTAAGTATCCGTTTTTAATGAATATTTTAGAAACGCACATATTATCAAAAAACTATCCAGTTCATTCACTATAAAGACTCGAACTTAACTTTAGATCGAGGAATTTTAATGAAAGAACTAGTATTGATTTTAGGACTGATGATGAGTCTTAATGTATCTTCAAAAGAGTATACAGGTAGCACTTATAGTGGCGTTTGGGCCCAAGTAGAAAGTGACTCGTACAAGAAACTTCCAAAGCATAAGATCTCAGTGGCAAGCCTCTTTGGATTCTTAGAAAATAAGATTAAAAGAGCGGCTGATAGAACCTTAAGTGACAAATCTGATGTCCTTCCGCAGTTTAGAAAACTGGCTCATCCTAATGGGACTTGTTTAACTGGGACTTGGGAAATAACAGAGAGTAATCCTTATGGTGGTTATTTTAAGAAAGGATCTGAGGCCTTAATTGTAGCGAGAGCTTCAACCGCCCTTACTGGGACAACGGTTGGAAGGAATCGTGGTTTTGGACTAGCGGGAAAGCTTTTTCCTACCAATGATCCTTTGAATGAAGAGAAACTAAAGACTGCTAACTTCTTTCTCGTTGATGACCTAGGTGGAACGAAGGCCCGTCATTATACAGATGTTGAGATGACTAATGAGCCTGAGGTTTCACCAACTTTAGCAGTGATTGCTCATGCTATTTATTCTATCAAATTGGCCATTACTTTTGGTAAGGCCGATAGTAATCCTGGAATAAGACAAGTTTATGAAATCTCTGAACTTGGTGAAGATGAGCCTGAGTCTGTTTTGACTCCTCAGTGGATGAAGGTTGGAGCTCAAAAGGGACAGACTGTTGATCGTAAAGACTTTCGAGATGAATTACGAATTGATAATTACGCTGGGGAATTACTTATGGATATCTCAGTGGCTTCGAAGGAAGTGGATGGTAAAAAGAATTGGGAAAAGATCGGAGTTATTCGTTTTACGGACTCAGAAGTATCTAACTCTTGTGATCACAGACTCCATTTTCACCATCCTAAGTGGAGAAGTAACCTTAATCATTAAAAAACTTTCTCTCGGGAGGACATAAGAGCGGCTAGCTCTTCTTCCGAGACTTCTTTTCCTTCTTCTCTGTCTCGCTTTTCTATTTCAATCATTTGTAATCCGAAGTCTTCGATTAAATCTAGTGTGACCAATGAATAATCGTTCTCAATAGATAAGTTCTCTTCAACTTCACAGTGTTTTTCAGTAACGACAACAAGCCTAGCATCTGTTCCTAATCTTTTTTGAGCGATTCGGATCTGATTCCTAAACTCATCAACCCTTGGGGCGCAGATAATAGCGTAAGAACGATCCCCACCAAAGTTGGTGGCCATCATCTCCCAGACTGTTCCGATGCCTTTATTATGTTCACAACTATATTTGAATGACTCAAATGTTGTGACACAGGTGTCGATAAACTCTTTTTTCTTTTTGCGGCTGATTTCTGTCATGGGATAAGTCTAGTTTAAGTCAGGAATAATTTCTCAATCTTGAATTCTGCCAAAAAAGAGAGCCACTAATTGTCTGTTTTCGATCACAATTGCCTCATAGGTGTGCGAATGCCCACCATTATCGGAGATAAATATTATTGAGATGACTAAAATTAGAAACTTAGAGAGAGGCTAAAGCAAATAGATTTTCAAATGTAATACCTAGCTATTTCTTCACATCATTGTACTTTCTTTGAGTACATTTATTCAGGCAGTTAGACTTCTTTTGGTAGTCATACTTACTGTATTTAAGCTCACAGCCCTGTCTGCACAGGTCAAATTTGTTATCTATATAGATATCTTTGGCCGAACCACAGCTGGCGAGGAAAAGAAGGGCTAAAATCCATTTCATGATGACTCCTATAGGCTCATTATAAGTTCAAACCTCTGTTTTTAATAGCTTTTTCAATTTTTTCCTAAGAAAATAGCTACTCATCCGTTGTCCTTATAGAAACGGCCTTGGAGGTCTGGTGCAGACAAAACAACAATGGTTCCAAGAGGTGGTGAGTTCTTATGAAAGTTCTCTCCTACGCTATACCCGTAAGATCACAGGTGATCTTGAGGCAGCTAGGGAAGTAGTTCAAGAGGCGCTCCTCAAGCTCTGGAAGCAGACACATGAAAAAGTGAAGGATCATATCCCTCAGTGGCTTTATGTGGTTTGTCGTAACCTGGCCATCGATAGGCTCCGTAAAAACAAGGGGACAATGGAATTTTCGGATAATGAGCATTTTTCAATCACTAACTTACCTGAAGAGGAGCTCTTAAAGACTGAAGTCTTCGCAGAGCTTTTAAAACTTAAAGAGGCTTATCAAGAAGTCATCATCTTAAAGTTTCAAGAAGGCAGAAGTTATAAAGAGATTAGCGAAATCACCGGACATTCCGTATCTAATGTTGGGGTTCTTATTCATGAAGGAATGAAGATCCTACGGGCAAAATTTGAGGAGGCAACAAAATGACTAAACTAACTGATGATCCTCGCTTAACCGCCTATGCATTAGGAGAACTCCCCGTTAACGAAGTTAAGGAGTTTGAAATGGAACTAGAAAAGGACAAGGCCGCGGTGGCGGAAGTTGAATCGATTCAAAAACAAGCAGGTCTTCTTAAAGAAGAACTTAAAACTGAGAGCGCTCCAAGACTAAGTGCTGAACAGCGAGAGGATGTGATGAAGGCCTCTGAAGGTTTTAATTGGAAGAGCCTCTTTTTTAGAGCAGGCTTTAGCTCCTTTGTTACGGCCATGCTTGTTGTTACTATTGTTTATACAAATAGAACTACTGTTGAAAATGAGCTTGTTGGAAAAGTATTTGATAAGGCGGATGGCTTACTGGAAGAGGGAGAGAGCCTTAATATAAGTCAGGCTCCAACTCAGGTGGTTAGATCAAGAGAAGCTAAGAAAACTTTTTCTAAAGCTAAGAAACTTGCAGCACCTCGCGCTATGGAGATGGCCTCTTCATTTGGTCTTCAAAAAGGTGGTGGGCACCTTGGAAATAGTTTTATGCCAACACCCATGCCTCCTGCTGATACTGAAAGCTACGCAGAAGCTAAGACTAATGAGTTTCTTCGCGTCTTAGATAAGCCTCTTTCAACTTTTAGTATTGATGTTGATACGGCCTCTTATTCAAATATGAGAAGGTTTGTTAATAATGGAACATCTCCTCCAAAGGATTCCGTTAAGGTTGAAGAGTTTATTAACTACTTTGATTATAAGTACGAAGCGCCGACTAAAGGTGAAGTTCCATTTGCGGTTAATTTAGAGATGGCGGATTCTCCTTGGAACGAAGGGTATAAATTAGTAAGAGTAGGGCTAAAAGCAAAAGAAATTGCTCTTAACTCTAGACCTAATTCAAACTTAGTTTTTCTTTTAGATGTAAGCGGGAGTATGAACTCACCAAATAAACTGCCTCTTTTAAAAGAATCATTAAAGATGCTTTTAAGAAAGCTTGATGAAAGAGACCGCGTGGCCATGGTTGTTTACGCTGGAGCATCTGGACTAGTTCTTCCTTCAACGACTGCTAATAAAAGAGTTGAGATCTTATCCGCACTTAATAAGTTAAATGCAGGTGGTTCTACTAATGGTGGAGCTGGGATAGATCTTGCTTATAAGACGGCCTTAGAGAATTTTATTCCTGGTGGAATCAATAGAGTTATCCTGGCTACTGATGGGGATTTTAATGTTGGGACTACAGGGAGATCAGGGCTTTTAAAATTAATTAAAGAGAAGTCTAAATCTAAGGTTTTCCTAACAGTTCTAGGTCTTGGAATGGGTAACTATAAAGATGATACTCTTGAGACCTTGGCGCAAAATGGAAATGGAAACTACGCTTATATAGATAATATGAATGAGGCTAAGAAGGTTTTAAATGAAGACTTATCAGGAACTTTGATGACTATTGCTAAGGACGTAAAGATTCAAGTTGAGTTTAATCCTTCAAAGGTTAGTGCTTATCGTTTAGTAGGTTATGAAAATAGAATGCTTAAAGCAAAAGATTTTAATGATGATAAGAAAGACGCAGGGGAGATTGGAGCTGGTCACAGAGTGACTGCCTTTTATGAAATCGTTCCTGCTGGTGTTGAGTTTAAGGGATCTTCTGTTGATAAGTTGAAGTATCAAGTGGCTAAGCCCAAGAAGGTAAGCAAACCAAAGTTAGTGGCCTCTGAAGAGTTATTAAATATTAAGCTTAGGTACAAAGAACCAGAAGGGGATAAGTCTAAAAAAATTGAAGTTCCTCTTATGGATAAAACCCAGAAGTTCTCTAACGCAAGTAAAGACTTTCGTTTCGCAGTGGCGGTAGCAACTTATGCTCAGCTTCTTAAGGGCGATGAGAGAGTGGGGTTGCTCAATTATAGTGATGTTATCTCAATGGCGAAGAAAGCTAAGGGAGATGATAAGTATCAATATAGAGAAGAGTTTATTGAATTAGTTGAACTTGTAAATCAATCAAAGAAATAAGAGTTATCTGGTTCCTTCCCAGTAGTAAATACAAACGGGGAGGAACTCACCTGTGTTGCAAGAAACCCCATACATAATACTTGCTCGCGCTTGACCAAAGCCAAATTCACCAGCGAATCCTTTTGAGCCAAACTTTAAAGTGAGCGAGCTTACGTTACTTGAATCAAGAGTATTAAAGTCAGAGCCGCAAAGCTTTAAAAGCATAATATCGTTTAGTTGCACATCGGTTGCTTCTGGGGCCCAGTTGTAAGTCAGGCCGAATTGATTATTTAAGTTAACTGAACCTGTGGCCGAGTGAACAAGCTCAACCGAGGCGTGATGGGCGTAGTTTGGATAAGTATCTGTTAAGGTAAAAGAAATACTTCCATTAGAGACGGCCATGCTCGCGCTGATATTTGGGCAGACTCTATCGATAAAACTTGGAGCGGTTCCTTCACCTTCATAGACAATTGATTGTCCCGTATAGGTTCCATCATCAACTGAAGCGTCATAGGTTTCAGGAGCTGGGACGCAGCCTAATACCAAGAGGAATACTGATAGATAATAATAACTTAGCTTCATTAGCTTATTATATTGAGATTAATAAGATCGTGCCATGTGAGGCAAATGACACCAATTCTAGGCAGGCCCAGGTGATGGAAAGAGCCCCTTATTATAGTCTTAAGTCATTAATATCATGGGGATTAACTAAACTAAAGTTATGGTTATCTTGGGTAGTAACCGATAATAACTTATCGATTATGTATAAAGAAGGAATCTCAATTGAGAAGACGCTGGTCTTTTTTCATTCTAGGTTTTATCACATTTCTGTGGTCCTCTGGAGCTTTCTCTTGCTCTTATCCTAACGGTACTTCTTTATTCAATGAAAAAGCAATCTGTGACTCTGCCTCTGGGGCAACTGGTAATCAATGGAACTGTTCTTATGAATATTGTTTCTCACCAAAACATCAAAGTTGGCTTGTTGGTGGGAATCTAAATTGTAACTCAATAGCAACCCTTGAAGGCAGAACAACTTGTAAGGGTGACCTTGATAAAAAACTTAAGGAATATACAAGTGAAGGAAGGAAGTGTGAGGGGAAATCGAGTTGTTTAGATACCCTTGATAACTTTGTGGATAAATTAACTTCTTGCACGACCAATATTTGTGAGCAAAGACTCTTAAGCGATAAGAATGCTTATGTTACGGCAAGAGATAAATGTACGGGCAACAAAGATCTTACTCAGAGAGATAAATGTTTTAAAAACTTAGAGAGTTATGTTGCTAAGGTTGATAACTGTGGCAATGATCTTATGTGTAGAGAGCGGTTAGAGAATGAGAGAAGCCTCTATGATTCTGAACTTGCTAATTGTAATACTAAATTTACAGCAGAAGAGAAGGCCCGTTGTACAAACACTCTTGATGACTTTGTAGGGCTAATAGATATTTGTGGAAGTGATGTTGCTTGTAAAGATAAGCTACTCAGCGATAAAGACACCTATAAAGGTGAAGTTGGCTTTTGTGAAAAAAAAGAAGGCAACGAAAGGATGCGCTGCTTTGATGATATCGACAGGTTCTTAGTAAAGTATAAAAGCTGTGGAATAAATTCTAAGTGTAAAGATGAACTACTCGATGAAAAAGAAACCTATCAAAGTGAAGTTGCTAAATGTGAGGCACAGGCCTTCGCTCCTAAATCATTATGCCTTGAAAGATTAGATTCATTTGTTGCTAAGTACGATGCTTGCGGGGGAAATACCCAGTGTAGGACGGATCTTGAGCAGCAAAGAAATGATTATATCGCTGAAAAATCTAAGTGTGAGGTTAAGCCTCAATCTGAAAAGCTTGCCTGCGTCTCAAGGCTAGAGGCCTTTGTTGATAACTTTGAATCTTGCGGCACTAATCAAATTTGTAAAGATAAACTAAACCGTGAGCGCTTTGAATACTCTGATTATCTATCTAAGTGTGAAACTAAAGGGGAGCCTTCAAGAAGTGATTGCTTAGGAAAACTCAATAATTATGTTTCAAGGTATGAATCTTGTAATGGCGACGCTGTTTGTGAGGAGAAACTCAGAATCGATAAGCAGTCCTATGAAACTGAAGTGGCCTCTTGTGAATCAAAAAATTCTACTGAATCGAGCAGTTGCCTCGATCGACTAGAGAAGTATGTTCAAAGCTTTGAGTCTTGCGGGAATGATCAATCCTGTAAAGACCAGCTTGAGAAAGATAGAAAGAACTACCAATCAGAGCTAGCTAGTTGTGACGCTAAATCTGAGGATCAAAAGGTCAGTTGTCATAAACAATTAGCGGGCTTTGTGAAATCCTTTGAGGACTGTGGTAGCGATATTAAGTGCCGAGAAGAATTAGATAAACTTAAAGATGAATATAGAACAGAGAGCTCTAAATGTTCTGCCATGGCGGATCAGTCTAAAGAAGATAAGTGTCTAGAGCAGCTAAATGGGTTTGTAAATAGCTTCCAAAGCTGTGGCAGTGATAAGTCTTGTAAAGATAAACTAGTATCGCAAAAAGAAGAATACAAGAATGAAATGGCCAAGTGTAATGCTATCAGCACGATTGTTGAGAGGAGCTCTTGTGTAAATAAGGTAGATCGATTCGCAACTAGCATGAAAGAGTGTAAGGGAAATCTTACCTGTGAAAATGATCTACTAAAGCAAAGAGATGAATACGTAAATGCCTTAGTCAGTTGTAATACTAAAGTGGGCAGCGAGAAAACAAGCTGTATAAAAAACCTAGACCTCTTTGTCTCTGCCTTTGAAAGTTGTAGTGATCAAGCTTGTAAGGATAAGTTACTAAAAGATAAGGATGCTTATGAAGCAGAAGTCTTTAAGTGTAATTCCAGTATAAGCACAACTGAAAGGGTTAGATGTCATCAACGATTAGAATCCTATATTGGAGAGATCAAATCCTGTAATAATGATCGAAGTTGTGAAGCTAAGCTGGAAGAAAATCGGCTTAGTTATCAAAGGGAAGTTGCCGCCTGTGAGGCTAAGTCTTCTCGAGAAGAGGCAACTTGTAAATCTAGTCTTGAAAAATACGTTTCAAAGTATAAGGCCTGTGGTAAGGACGAATTATGTAAAGATAATCTTGAAGCGGATAGAACCCTCTATCAAGCTGAAGTGGCCAACTGTGAAGCTCATCCTGTTGGGGATAAGAAAGATCAATGCTTAAGCGCCCTTAATTCATTTCTCTTTAGTTGGGAAAACTGCGGGAATGATCAAAACTGTAAGGACGCTCTTCTAGCCGATAAAGATGAGTATAAAGAAAATATGGACCGCTGTAATGCTATGAGTGGGGCGGATAAATCTAGCTGTATTTCTCAGTTAAACCTCTATGTCGAAAATGTAAAGTCCTGCGGGAATGATCAGCAATGTAAGTTAGATCTTAAGAAAGATAAGAATGAATACCTAGCTGAAGCGGCGAAATGTGACGCATTAGTGGGTAGCGAGAAAGTGACTTGTAAGAAGAACCTAAACGCCTTTGTTGATAAATTTGTAGCCTGTAAAGGTGATAAGAGCTGTAAAGATAATCTCATTGTTCAAAGGGATCAATACAAAGCTGAGCTCGCTAGCTGTGATCAAAAGATCGAGCCAGGGAAAACAAAATGTCATAATCAATTATCTGACTTCATGGTCTCTCTAGAAGCTTGCGGAAACGACAAGGTTTGTAGCGATAAGCTTTTTAAAGACAAGGATGAATTCAGGTCCGAAGTGGCCCGCTGTGAGTCTTTAAAAGAAGCGGACACCCTTACCTGTCTTAGTGATCTTGATAAGTACCTCGCTAAGTATAAGGCCTGCGGGGAAGACCAAGGATGTAAAGCAGGTTTAAAAAGGGATAGAGATGAATACCTCGCTCAGAAGAATCAATGTATGGAGCAAGCAGACCCTGAACAATCAAAATGCTTAGATAGACTTGCTAAGTTCTTGGCCAAAATTGAAAGTTGTGGGGTAAGCCAGGTTTGTAAAGATGAGCTTTTTAGAGAAAGAGATGAGTATGTTGGAGAGCTTAATAAATGCGAGGTCTTAAACGGTAGTGAAAAGAAAGACTGCCTCTCAAAACTAGAGCGTTACGTCGCTAGCTTTGAGGCCTGCGGCGATGATCTTGAGTGTAAGAATAAATTAAGACAAGAAAAAGATCAATACATAGCTGAAGTAAACAAATGTGAACAAAGAAAAGGGGCCGCAAAAGTTGAATGCCTCGAAAAGCTCAATAATTTTATCTCTAAGATCGAGGCCTGCGGAGAAGATCAAAACTGTAAAGATCGATTACTTGCTGATAAAGATGCCTATCAAGCTGAAGTGAGTAGCTGTAATGCTCTAAAGACTCCTTCTGAAAGATCATCTTGTCTAGCGAAGGTGGATAGTTATGTTAAAAAGGTTGAGGACTGCGATACTGACCTAGCCTGTAGAGAGAGACTTGGTAGAGAAAAAGATGAGTATCAATCTGAAGAGCTTAGATGTAAGGCTAAAAGTGGCTCTGAGATCGAGAGCTGCCTCAGCAGTCTTAACAAATACGTAGAGGCCTATGATAAGTGCGGAAGTGATAGCTACTGTAAAGATAAGTTGCGTGAGGATAAGGACTCTTACGTAGCCGAAGAAACCCGCTGCGCTGGTCTTGGTGGTTCAGAATCTACTCAATGTAAAAAACAGCTTAGTGACTTTATTGAAAGTTATATGGCCTGTAGTGATGAGGCCTGCCGGAGTGAACTTAATAAAAATAGACAAAAGTTTCAAGCAGAACTTAAGAGCTGCGAGAATGAGGGAAGCCCAGAGCTAACTGCCTCTTGTGTCGACAATGTTAATTCATTTGCCGCCAGTTATTCTGCCTGCGCGGATGACTCCTGCCGAGAGCAACTTGAAAAAGATAGTGAAGAATTTAAGGTTGAAAAAGCAAATTGCATGAATAACTCTGATAGCGATGTCAGAGGCCAGTGCTTAAAAAGGTTAAATCAATTTGTTGAAAGCTTTAAAAACTGTGAAGAAAGCTCGAATGCTTCAACTTGTAAAGAAGGTCTTCGAGTCGATGCTAAGAAGTATAAGAAAGCTATAGCTGAATGTGAGAATAAACCAGACATTAATGCATCCGACATTTGTAAAGAGCAGGTCAATGCTTACGCTGAAGGAAAAGGTTCTTGCGATAAGATGCCTGCTCAATCTAAAAAGCAATGTATGGGTGAGCTTGAATATGATATTGGAACTAAGATCTGTAACGCTCCGAAGAGTTGCCCAGAGGGAACGAGCTTTAATTGCCAATCTGCTGCATGTTTAACGGCTCAGCAAGAGGCTGATGTTAAGAAACTCTATTTTGATTGTCATAACCAGGCGACAGAAGAAATTAAAGACGCCTGTCTAGATAATATGAAAACTGCCGCTACTGAAGGAAAGACTCTAGAAGCTGATCTTGAAAAAGCTGGTGAGGAATTGGCCTCAGTGGCTAAAAAAGGCGCTGTTACTGCAGCTTCTGGAATGATCGCCAGTTTAGTTGGGATTGTTGCTGGTGGGGCATGTCCATCAAATGTTATCTTAGGAATTGGATCTTTGATGTCTATGATGAATGAGGTTGATCATTCTAAAGAGATTAAAGGGCGCTTAGAAGGGCTGCAAAAAGAATTCGAAGCTAGATCTAAGGCCATGGATAAAAACTCCTTAGAGTACCAAAGAATGGCCTTTGACTTTGCTATTCGCGGCTATGAAATGATGGCCCAAGCTTATGATGAAAAGGCCTCTAATTATGGAAATATCAAAGGCATAGGAGCAACAGCTGTGGGGATTGCCTCAGTTGAATTTATAGCCGCATCTATGGGATTTCCCATTTGTTCAACTTCAGGCAGCGCTATAGCCCTCGCTGGCGGCGGGGTTATGATGGCCATGGCCGGAGGCCTTCAAGGAACTTCAAGTTCAGCAGCTAGTTCTCATAGAGATAAGGCCTCAAAGCTTAGAAGCTTAGTTGAAAAGTGGGATACCTTTCATAAAAACGATACTCAAAACAATGAAGATTCTCGTCTTGCTAATCAAGCAGGCGCGAATGGATCTGGAGTTAAGATAGGCACGTCTATTAGCGGCTCTGGAGGAAACTCCCGCGGCTCTCAAACAACTGTAAAGAAAGCTGGAATAAAAGGACCAGGGACTATCTCTAATAAGAAAAGGATGAATTCTTGTATTAGTAAAGATGGTAAGGCCAATTCGAGCTGTAGTTGTATAGCAAAGAACAGCTGCGCCGAAAGTCGTCCTCCGGTAGTAAGTCTTATTGGTACTAAACAGCAAAAAGCATCTCTTACAAAGAATTTAAAATCTGCCAATAAGAAATTAGGAGTGGGAAAGTTGTTTAAGAACTTTAACAGCTTAGCAAGAGGTCGCCAGTCCCTTTATGATTGGAGTAAGAGGAATAAGAAGCTTACTAATCAACGCGTAAGGTACGCCAATAATATGCTCAAAAGATACAATTCGATTAGAGAGAAAAAGGGCTTTAATCCTATTAAGTTTGATAAGAAATTTATCTCAAAGCATGCTAAAACAAGCGCTTCGTCAGCGGTAGATTTTAGCACTAGTGAAAAAGAGATTCGCGCTGAAGATAGCCTTAGTACTAACCTCGTTAAGAATATAACTCGTTATAAAAAACATGGCTCATGGAGAAAACCAATGCTCTTTGACGTCGGGGTTATGTATGACGGGGAAGTTAAAGAAAAGTTGGTTGCTAAGACCAAGCTTGTTGATGGATCATTTATAAGTTCTGGTGAAAAGTCAGACCGGGCAGCGAGTAGGGCCCTTGATGAGAAGAATTTAATTTCAAGAGATAAATCACTTTTTGGGGCAATCTCTAGAAGGTATCTAAAAGAAGCTAAGATACAAGAGTGGATCTTTAAAGAAGATTAAAAGTCTTTTTTGAACTCGATGGCCAAGTTATCATTTTGATCCCACTTTCCAAAAAGAGAATCTTCCTCTCCTGAATAAGTCTCCATTCTAACGTACAGCTGTCCAATATCTATCTTATAAGCAGCCCCAAGAAGAAGCGCCTTTCCTGAATTCTCATTATCGATATTAAAGCCGAAGTTATAACTGGTTTTATCGCTTACCTGAAAATTGATTGATCCGACTAAGTTGTTCTTAAAGTTTCGTGATTGAATGGAGCTAAAGAGGGTAAAGGGATAAGAGATAGGCTGATCGATTGTCTCCTTTATATACTCCATGATGACATCAATCTGATCAAGTCCGAAGATTCTTGGCCATTGATCAAAAGAGTAACGAAATCCTGCCATAGTTTGAGTATAGCTATCATCTCTTCCTTCTTTGGCGTTTTGCTTTAAAAACTCCCCATGAACTTCAAGTCCACCAAAGGTAGTCGAAAATCCTGCGCTTAAATGAGACACAGGAACATGTTCTTGTTGAATAACAAAAGAAGGAGCAGCGTTATTTCCGTTAGAGGTCACATTGTTTTTAATAACTGCATCTGTATTGGCCCCATTGAAGAAGGCCACAAAGAAGTCATAACCTTTTAAGGTCGTCTCGAACTTTAACAAGTTTTGGGTGTTCTCCCAGTTAAATCCTGAAGGCCATAAAGATTCAACCTCATAATTTGTACCATCATTTCTCGTCGACCATCTTGAGAATTGATGAGGGGATTTTGAACTGTTTATATAAGGAACTAGATAAAAACTTAATTTAGAAGTTCCAAAGTAATAATCAAGAGAGCCTACAAAGATCCCTAATTTTTGGCTTTTAACGGGAACAATATTATCACTAGGGGAGAGTCTATCAGCAGGCGAGACTATCATACCCTTACCATAACGGATGATCTTTTTCCCTAAAGTAAAATCAAATTTATCGTAGGACTTTTGCCAAAAATACTCATTGGCGACGACAAGTCTTTTTTTAGTTTCTCGTCCCGTTATTGATAAGGCTCCGTTAAAGACCTCTTTTCTATTGCTAAATTCAAACCATCCAGAGTAATTGAAATTAGACTTTGGTGTTAATTCTACTTTATCTTTAAAATCTAATTTCAGATCTAAATGAAAGGATCTTATATCTTTGTTACTGATCTCTGGTGGTGGATTGAAATAATAAGTAGAGCCTATGGTTAGCTTCCAATCAATATCATAAAGATCTAGAATCTGTTTATCTTCTTCAGCAAATAACTCAGAGAGGAGAACACCTTTGGGTGAGACTCCTGCTTCAGGCTCAGAAGAAGAGGAGAACATGTCTTCAACTTCATCCGTACTGTTTGGAACCGGGGTCTCATCAGCAAAGATATCTTCCACTTCTAAAGTGCTATTAAATTCTGCTCCTGTTGATACCTCTTCTTGGGGCAGAGCAACTTCTTCCTCGCTCGTTGTATTAAAGAAGCCCGTGAGATCTGGAATCTCTAGGTTCTTTTGTCTTTTTCCCGATTGAGCTAAACGGAACCTTTTAATCTTAGTATTATTTAAGGGAGTAATATAATCATTACCTAGACCCTTACTCATCCTAAGTTGGGGACCATTATAGATAATCCTAGAGTCACCAAACTTAAACTTAAAGCCGTGATAGCTTCCTGTAGGATCTTCATAGGAGAGGCGTCCTTTCTTTAGGTTAATAAGGACCTTACCAATTGTGACCTTAGTGTTTGGGCCTAAGATCATCTTCTCCCCATTCCAAAATCTCAGGGTTAAGGAGGATTTATTCCTAGTGACGACCATTATATTTTTTTGAAGTTTTTGACCGTGCTTAAGGTACTGAATAGTCTTACCATTGTTATAAACAACGGCGGTACCATCCACAGACTCAACTTGGGCTATATCCTGAGTTGAAGGATTATAGCCAAAGGCGATTAAAGGGATAAACGAAAGAAGGATCCATCCAATTTTCAAATAATCTTTTCCCGTTATTTAATATGCATTTCTTTTTCGACAAAACGTTTTGAGAAAACTTGATCATCGATTTTCTCATTGAGTTTTCTCTTATTTATTTTGATATAGGTCTTATGCTTATTCTCTCGGCTCATGACGGCGAGGTTTGGTCTCCAGACACTTCCGATCGATACCCATTTTAAATACTCTGCTTCTTTGAAGGCCTTCCCTTTCATATTAAAGTACTTAACCTTATGAGTGATCAGCCTTTCAACCTCTACCCATAAAAGCCTTTTTGTATAGCCAGTAGTTCTTTTAATGTCATTTGATTTAGGAGATGCATTGATAACATAGCATTTCTTTTTAAGCCCAGGGCAAGTCTCAAGCCTTTCACATTTATAATTATGATTTTTTAAGATCTCACCATCTAAATCAGCATAGGTAAAATCAGTGCCCATAAAGTACTTCCTCTTACTACCGCTTGCAATTCTTTGAAGCTTTTTTAGAGCAGGAAGATAAACCCACTGATCATCGCTTGAATTATCGCGCCAATTTAAAACGGCAGATCCTTTAATATCGTTAGGGCTCATAAAAGTAAGCAGCCCCTTATCACTGCCATTCTCTAGCTTCTTAGAGTAATGCCTCATTGAACGGTTTTCTTTTCTTTTAGATTTAACATCAAGAAGCACCACTGATTGCTCTTCATATTCAAACTTGGCTCTTTGTTTACTCTCTTGATTCTTCATGATGGAATTTCCATTCTTTGAACAACTTGAGAGTGCTTCGAAAACTGGAGTTGCGAGGAGCGCTAGTGATAAGAAAAAAAACTTCGTTTTCATTTGTAACCATCCGAAATATTGTTTGTTTTGTACTAGAATTCTACAATACTAATTCTTAAAGGAAAACTAAGCCTGATCTTTTTGCGCGGTTAAATGCTTTCCAACAACTGATAGGACATAAGGGGTCACGAACAAGTCTGAAATCATCGCAAGTAGGATGACAATGGCAGAGAGGAGACCGAACTGTTTGATCGGCACCATATGAGAGATGAGTAAAAAGGAGAAGCCAATTGAAAGAGATAAGGAGGTTATGACAATAGGTGAAGTTTCTTCTTCAATTGTTTTATTAATCGCCTTATCCACACTTAGACCAATATTCATATTGTCTTTAAAGCGCGTGAAGAAGTGAATGGTATCATCAATAGCGATTCCTACGGTGATAGCAGCGACGATACAAGTTCCAACATTAAGGGGAATCCCTAATAAGCTCATTGAAGCAAAGAGTCCTAGGATAGGAAGTAAGTTTGGTGGAATAGCGGCCAGCCCCATCCTAATATCTTTAAAAAGAAAGCTCATGATAATAAAGATGATAAGCACCATGAAGAGGATGGATTTACTTTGCGCTGAAATTATAGTCGCTCCTGAGCGTTGATTAAGGATGCTCCTCGCTGAGATCTTATAGTTCACTTTATCAGCATCTAAGTTTTCTTTTAGGAAAAGATGAAGCTTATCCATGGCCTTTTTTTGCTTACTAGAAGAAGAGATACTATGGCGGATGGTAATGTTTGCCTTTTTAAAGTCACCCGAAACATACTTTTCATAATCATCTCTGGTTAAGGAGAGTAAGTACTGTGAGATAAGATTCTTATTATCAGGAATCTTATACTCAGCTTCGGCGCCAATGCTGATCTTCATTTGATTATTTATATGCGCCATCAAGCTTCCAAAAGATTCAGCATCATAGAAATCTTTATTGGCCCTAATCTTTTTTTCTAACTCAAAGAGTAGTTTTAAGTTCTCTGGATCTTTAAACTCACCACTCTTTAATTCTAAAACTAGAAACACGCTATTGATTCCCCCAAAATGTTCCTCAAAGACGGCTAAGTTTTGTCTCGGCAGGGATTCTTCCGTGATCATATTAATTGAATCATTATCTGATTCTACAAATTGAGCTAAGTACCCTGTGATCCCGGTATAACAAATCAATAAAATGAGGATTGTTTTCTTATACTTCCTAGCCTGGATAAAGAACCTTGCTGCAAGCTGAAAAATTGAATCCTTAGGCTCCTGATTTTTGGACGTGGCTTTATCTTTAACAAAGAGGCGTATATGAAGAGGGGTGTATAAAATTGTGATGATAAAGCTAGCTATAAGAGCAAAGGCACTCACAATTCCAAATTCCCTAAGCATAACAATTTGATTGATACATATGGCGCCAAAACCAAGCACTGTTGTTAGGGCGGTAAGGGAAATCGGCAGGCTTGTCTCTTTCAAGGCTTCTTCAAGAGCCGTTAGCTTATTTGAGCTGATTTTGAAGTTATGCTGATAGGCGGTCATGATATGCACAATTTCCGTTGTCGCTAAAATAAAAGTGATAGAAGGAATGGAGCTGACTAAAAGCTGTAGAGGGATGTTCGCTGCGACCATAAAAGCGATAGTCCAAATAATTCCTGTCAAGACCACAATGATAGGAATAACGGAAGCGTGAATTGACCTTGCTCCTAGAAAGATAAAAAGAGAAATGGCCAAGACCATAATAGGTAAGAGGGTTCTTTGACTCTTACTCATTTCTCTAAAAGTAAAAAGTTGTATGGAAGGAATTCCTGTTTGAAAATTTCTTTTTGCGTTTAGACCTAGCTTCGCTAGCATTTGATTAAACTGAATAGAGATGTCTTTGAGAGGGCGCTTGTTACTAGCGATTTGCATATTGACCACGATAGAGGACTTATCAATGGCTATAAGCCTAGTCGCTATCAATGGATTTTTAACTGTCGTCTCTATTATTTTATCTATTTCTTCTTGTTCTAAAGGGATATCTTCAAGGGCAGCCGTCGTGCTTAAGAGACCATCGACTCCAAGGAAATGAGGAGTTGTAAAAAGAGAGTCTACTTTTTGAACTTCTTCAATCTCTTCAAGGTCCCAAACAAACTGCCTTATCTTTAAGAGGCTCTCCCTTTTTAATAAGTCTTCACCTTCAAAATAAAGAAGGATGGAATTATCATCACCAAATTGTTCGACAACTTGTTCATAGACAATCTTCTCGGGGTCATTTTCGATGAGAAGCCTGTCGAAGCTAGGGTCAGATTTAAGCTGTGGTAGAAAATAAAGAGAGAGAAGTGTAGGGATTATTAAAAGCGCTGCAGAGAGTGCTGGTCTTCTTGCGAAATAGATAAAAAGATGACTCACTTGCTAGCCTTACTAGGTGATTGATCTTTATATCTTATCAGTAAAGGCCTCTAGGTCAAGAAGTTCAACGGTTTTGACTAAAGTAGTTCTCTAAAAAATCAGAGAATTCCATAGTATCCGAAGCTTCAATATCTTTTTGTTTTTGATGAGACTTAAGCGCCTCATCTTTTAGCCTCTCTAAGACTGAAGGCTCTAAGGTTCTCGATTTTAAATCACTTGAGAACTTCTTTGAACGGGCCAGTGTAGCCCCGAAAAAGCAGAGGTCTGTCTGTTTCATTTCATCAAGGATCCTCTCCGAGAAAAGGACACTAGTATCATCAATGGCCTTTTCATATTTTGAGATGGCACCCGAATACTCATTATTGCCAAGCTCCGTATCAAGTTTTGCGGCTACTTTATGAAGTTCTAGAAAGGTCTCTCTGGCCCAGTCTCTTGCACAGCGGTCAGTTTTTCCGTCAAAGAGAGTTAGTCCTTTCTTGCGGCCATGACGGGCCACCATTTCTTGATTATCTCTAAATCTTTTGGTGCGATCGCCGCAAAGCCCATCATGATCCTTTAAGAGGCAGTAAATAAGAAAAACATCTAAGAAAAGAATCTGATCTAACTCTACGCCAATAGGGGAGAAGGAATTAACGTCAACAGATCTAAGTTCAATATACTCAACTCCTCTATCTAGAAGAGCATTAGTGGGAGACTCACCTGTCTTAGTGACTCGCTTAGGTCTTACCCCTGAGTAGTATTCATTTTCGATTTGAAGAATATTAGTATTGAGTTGTTTAAACTCACCATCTTCTTTTACTCCCATAGCCTCATAACGAGGCTCTGAAGTAGTAATGGCCTCACGCAAGCCTTTGGCATAAGACTCAATCTCGTTATAACAAATATTAATCTTTCCCTGCTCAGAGTTTGTATAGCCAAGATTACTTAGCCTAAGAGAGGTAGAGCCTTCAAAATAAAGAGTCCCTTTTTCATCAAAGTTAGAGAGACCAAAGTCTTTAGGCGCCTTGTTCAAAAAAGAGCGGCAAATGGCAGGAGAAGAGCCAAAGAGAAAGGGGATCAACCATGAAAAACGGTGGATATTTCTAGTGGCGTTCATATACCTTGAGGACTTAAAATCCTTAAAGCTCATTTTCTCGGAAGGGCAAATCTTCTGTAATTCTTCAAAGCATAAATCTGACAATGAAAAGTTAAAATGGATACCAGAGATGGCCTGCATGCCCGATCCATAACGGGACTTTAATCCCTTTCTATAAACAGACTTCATCTTACCAATATTAGAACTTCCATAGTTGGCGATAGGAATTGTCTCTTCTTTCTTTAATAAGCAAGGCATGGAATTGGCCCAAAGAAGCTCCTCTCCCATTTCTTTTAAGGTAAAGATATGAAGTTCTTCAAGAAACTCGATGAGTTTTTTAGCATCATTAAAAACTGGGGTAACAAACTCTAAGAGCGCCTCTGAATAATCAGTGGTGATTGAAGGGTGAGTTAAGGCTGAGCCTAAAGCTTCCATATGGGGCCGCTCAGAAATATAACCATCAGGAGTCACACGAAGGGATTCTTTTTCGATTCCTCTTCGTAATTCGCTTGAGAGTTTTATAGAACTTAGTTGGTTTAAGTAATCTTTCATAGAGGCTAGATTACACTATTTCAAAACTGTCTGAAAACTAGCAAGGATAAAGGAATGAAGCGGGGTATAAAGGTATTTATCTAAATAAGGATATTTGACTATTTTAATCTCTTCTCTATGATTCATAAGGCTGGCCGTTGCGCATTCCGCAAACATCTCCTCAGGACCAAGCTTGGCATAATCAGAGGGAAACTCATCAGAATTCAAAGCCTTTGAAATGGCCTCAGGGTCAGTTTTAACTAGAGATATGGGAAAGACCTCTCCCTGGTAGGAATAGTTATCACCTAAGACCTTCCAGGTCGTTAGCTCTAGGAACTCCTGAAAGAACTTTGATTCAGATTGAATAAGAGCATGAAAGTTCTCATGAACTAAAGTTAGTTCTTGGTGCAAAGGATTATTTTTATGATCTTCATTACTATAAAGAGTGATGGCCCTATGTGAGGAGCGGTACTTTCCTCTATAACCCATAGGATGAATGGGCTGTTTAAAAATAACATCAAGGTTCTCAGCCTTTTTAAAAAGTCTTAATTCTTTAGACAAGTAAAGGGAGGCTAATCTTTTAAATTCTCTATTGGTAAAAGGAAAATCACCGTTAAAGATAAGAAGGCCTATGCCTTTAAAAAGCCTTTCTTGAAAAAGAGCAGACTCAATGTCCATATTTTCTTTGAGGATTGATCCGACTTTGAAATCTAAGAAATCGGGGATTCCATCTTCATCACTATCAATGCCTTGAATATTCTTATCAAGAGGGTTTAGGTCCATAAAGTTACTAACGCCATCTCCATCTATATCAAAATCAAGAAGATCAAAGACGCCGTCACCATCAAGGTCAGTAAAGTTTCTATTTGAATCAATACCCTCTATATGATGAACAGGCCCAGTGTGCTTAAAGAAACTCTTTTTTTGAGGCAGGTTAAACTTATGAGGGAATTCTAGAGGCTCAGTGGCCCCTAGGGAAAGTGAGATGAAAAAGGGGATGAGAAGAAGTGTTTTCAATTTCTTCTTAATCCACGGCCCAAGAGTCGGCCCAGTCTTCCATAAAAGATCCTGAGTGACCTTGAATGATATAACTAAAGATAACGACTGGAAGGTAAAGTGGACCTAGAAGAGCTGATTGTTTAGCATGGCCACCTTCATGTCCTGAGGCGAATAAGAAACCTCCATGATTATCTAGTTCAAAGATGCCAAGGCTCATCTTTCCTGCAACCGGCGTTAGTCCAGAGACATCGACATAGATTTGTTGCCCAGAGGCCGAGACTCTTATCGTTGGAAAATCTACGTACTTGGTAAAAGGTGAGATGATCGCTGCGGCTAAAACAACGCCAGCACCGATAACAGTGTTTACTAATCCCCAAGTAAGATTACTAATCGTGACTAAGATCTTAGAGATGATTGAATCAGGGTTAGCTGGGTCAAAAAGAAAACTCATTCCAGCTATCTTTTTATTATAGTCAGCCTTGATCTTCTCAAAGCTCTCTTTTTCTTCAGAGTCTAAAATTTCAGTTGTATGAAAAAGACCCTTAGTGTGTTTTTGTTCTTTCTTTTTGATCGCCTTAAGAGACTTCTTAATGGCTTTAGAGATTCTTTTTTCTACGGCACCTGTTTTCTTTAAAGATGTAAGGGTGATAAGAGTTCTTTCAATATCTTTATCAGCCACTTGAATTGCTCCTACCATCGTTAAATGTAAATCTAGGATCTCTGTTCTAAAGTTGACGATAGACTCGCTCTTATCAAATTCTTTCTTCATTGATCCTAGAGTTAAAGGAAGGATAATTTGAAGTTGTTTCTTATTAAATTCTCTAAGGTATTGTAGAGCAAAGTAGATAAGAGTCTGGTTCTTTGCTATATCTTCTTTAGAGTTAACAAGAGTTCCATTTGAATTAAACTTAAAGTTCTCTCTTCCGAGCTCTTGAACTAAGCTGATGATCTCTTCTTGAAGGGCCCTGACTTCTTTAAGCCAAGACTCGAGTATGAACTGATTTGATTGCACAAAGTTTTGTGTCTGTTCTACTTCATTGCTCATCTGTCCTGTTAGGTCAGGTCTATCATTTAGTTTATGCGTGATGGCCTTTCGAAGTGAATCAATACGTTGCCCGCGCTCTAATCTCTTTTCATCTAATGAGCTTCCTCTCTCTTCAAGGTCATGCTCTAGAGTTCTAAGAACAGACTTAAAAGGAGAGTCTAGATGCTTAGTCTTCATAAAATTACAGCCAACAAGGTTGAGTATAATGGTGAGCAAGGCGAGCTTGTGTAGGATTTTGATCATGGAAGTGGTCCTTTTAAGTTTAATTTATGCAGGGTTTATATCAGTTTTGCCGCAATGCGCAATGTTGCTTGTAATACTTATCAACTGTTTAAACCCTTCCAGGTGTCTATTCTTTAGACAGTTTAAGTCTTCTAAGTGCTTGTAATTTTAAGACTTTAATGGCACATCCTTTGCAATTTTAAACCATGATGAATAAAATTAAATATCTTCTATTGGTAATACTCCTTAGTATCTCAGCGGTTCATGCTGATGGTCCTTATCCTTTTTATGACGTCCACGAAACGGCCGTTGATGGCAAGGTTAATAAGGTAAAGCTTCTTCATAATGGCCTTGCGGCCCTGGCCCTTCGAATTGATATGATTAGAAGAGCTGAGCATGAAATTGTGATGGAGTACTTTATTTGGGAGAAGGACTTAGCTGGAAAGATCCTTTTATTAGAACTTATGAGAAAGGGCTCTCAAATGAGAAGAGCCGGTCAGCCTTTTAAGATTAGAATCATCTTAGATAAATCAATCACAATCTTTGAGGTTAACGAGTACTATGCAGAGATTTTATCAAAGTATGGAATAGAAGTGGCCTATCATAATAGAGCGCTTGATCCTTTAACAGCTCAGTTTAGAGATCATAGAAAGCTTATCGCTATAGATTCTAAAGAGGCTATTACTGGCGGGCGAAATATAGGGGACGATTACTTTGACTTAGACGAAGAGTATAATTTCTTGGATAGAGATATTTGGGTAAAAGGGCCTATGGCCAAAACAATGCGTGATAGCTTTGCTGCCTATTGGGATCATAAAAGAATAGTCAAACAAAGTGTTGATCCAGTTGTTGAAGAATTCTCGCCATTAGTTAGATCTCAAAGAAGAAGAAATACAGGTCGCTTAGAGATTCATAAAAGAATGAAAAAAGAGGCTATCGACTTCTTTAAAGTTACAGACGAAGTAAGGTTTACCTCCCCGCAAATTATGAAAATAGGGATGAAAACTCTAGAGAAGTTCAAAACCTACGATTGTCCTAAGATGACTTTTGCTAGTGATAAACCAGGTGGAAGAGCAGCAGTGTCTCTTTTTAAAGACTACGATAGTTACAGAGTCTTAAGAAAAGTCATCTACAAGAGGATAGACGCCGTTAAGGAAAAGCTCTTTATAGAGTCACCTTATTGGATCCTCAATCAGCCAATGGGAGATGCTCTTAAGAAACTTCTAGATACAGACAGAGAGGTTAAGGCCTTAACCAATAGTTTAAATTCAACGGATGCTTTTTATGTATCCTCATTATTTTACGACCAAGTCTTTGGTTGGGAAAAGATTGGCCTTAAGCCCTATGTTTATAATGCAGAATATTTAGATAATAACTTAGTCATAAGAGATAAGATTAAGAAGAAACGATGGGGAGTACACGCTAAGACTATGGTCTTTGATGAAGACTCACTAATGATTGGTACTTATAATATAGATAATAGATCTGATTATTATAATAATGAAATGGCGATCTTCTGTGACGGAAATAAAGAATTAGTCATGGACTTAAAAAACAATATTGATGAAAGAATGAAGAATGCCTTTGAGATCACAGGCGAGATGCGCGCCCTTGATGGAAAAGGCTTTTCCGCTGATGTTTATGGCGGCGCTGATGCGGAAGCCATTAGGAAAATGAAGAACTGGACGATACCAGCCAGGATCTTTGAGCCATTTATGTAAGTTATGATAAAACTATTTAACATAAGTATAATTTAAAAAGCAGTCTAATACCTTGAATTCATTAGCCCGCCCTAAGCTGTTGTTTAAGGGGGGGTTGTAGAATTTACAAGGGCCCTTTAAAATTTTTACAACGCAGTGTATAAGTTTCACAACTCAGGTCCAACGGACTGAAATTATTCAACATTCAATCACTCTCAAGGAGTCCACTTAATGAAAAGCCTTTTTCTTGTATGCCTTTTTGCGTTATCAGCCCAAGTCATGGCCTCTGATGTGCGCCTCGTTCATGGAACTTGTAAACTTGCCGTTCATCCAACTTATGCTAACGACGGGCTTAATCAAATCGTCACTCAAGCCGCGGATGATTACTTATCAAAGAAGGGTTACAAGATCATCACCATGAAGGCAGCCGAAGAAGAAGTTGATAATGTGATGGCCATCAAAGTGGATATGAAAACAACTGTTAGTGAAGGGAAGGGTCGCTGTAAAACAGTCATGAGTTTAAGACCAACTCTTAGAGAACTTGATTCAGACATGTTACTCGCTACTATTATTGATAAAAGTGGCTCTTATAAAACAGTTTCAAATAAATGTATCAAGGCCATTATTAAGAACATTAAAAGTTACCCGGCCTGTTCAACTGTTCTAGACCCAGACGCTGAAGTAACGGCGGCTAACGATGTAGCAGAGCAACCAGAACAAGAAGAGCAAACCGAAGAGAGCGACGAGACTCTCAAGGAAAAGATCAGAAGATTCTTTAAAAGATAGATCCCATATAGGCTGAGGATTGCATCCCCGAGGCCTTGGAAAGCAAGAAATTGCTTTCACCCCACAAATGAGCCCCTTGAAGTTTTCTTTGAGGGGCTTTTTTGCTTCTCTTTCGTAGTCTCACTTAAAATTTTGCCTTATAATTTCCCTATCCATACTCTTTAGGAGCTTTTATGTTTAAGTATCTTTTTCTTCTTCTTGTCTCAACATCACTCTACGCTGGTCTTCCTCTTGGAGAGCCCCTTAAAGAAATCACTTTGCAAGGAAAGGAAGGGGGACGCTTAGATGGAAAGTCTTGGTCTTCTAAAGAGATGCTAGGAGCGCCGACAGTTCTTTTTTATGTGGACCCTGATCGAAAGGATATTAATAACCCTTTTTCTGAAGCCTTAAAGAAACGCGATTTTAAGAATCTAAAGTCTGTGGCCATTATTAACTTAGACGCTACTTGGCTGCCAAACTTTGCCATTGAGAATGCTTTGAAAGAAAAACAGAAGAAGTATAAAGACACTCTCTACCTTAAAGATTTTGATAAGTTTATTGTAAAGAACTGGAAGCTTAAAGATGATGATAGCGATATTGTGGTCTTTGATAAGGCGGGCAAGGTTCGCTATTTCTTCTTTGGTAAGATGGAGAAAAAAGAGATCGCTGAGGCCATGTCTATCCTCGAGGTCGTTACTAAGGAGTAATTTTATACTCGATTGATAAAAACTCCTCTATAATTTAAATATCTCAAAAAGGAAGGAATCATGGAGCTTGGCAATAAAGGTATTATTCACGGAGAACATACTCACTCAGCTGAGTCGAAGGCGCGTTTTATGTCTTCGGTTTATAGATGGATGACAATGGGTGTGGCCCTTACTGGGTTTATCGCTTATATGATCTCTTTAGATCAGCAGCTTGTGATGACCATTCTTTCAAATAAGATTCTTTTTTATGGTCTTATTATTGCTCAGTTTGGCCTAGTTATTTATTTATCGGCTAGGATTCAAAAGATGTCAGCTACGGCAGCAGTGACTTCTTTTTTAGCGTATGCCTCTTTAAATGGCATAACATTTTCAATCTTCTCGATGATCTACACGGGAGCCAGCATTCAAAATGCTTTTATAGCGGCGGCTTGTTCATTTGCTGGGCTTTCCTTTTTTGGCCTAGTGACTAAAAGAGACTTAGGTCCTGTGGGGACCTTTTGTCATATGGGTCTTTGGGGATTGATTATCTTTAGTTTAATTTCCTTCTTTATTCCAAGCCTTCGCGGCGGTCAGATGGGGATGATCTATTCAATGGGCGGGATTCTAATCTTTGCCGGGCTGACGGCATACGATACTCAAAAGATAAAGTCATACTCTTCTCTTCACCCAGAGGGAAGTGATGGGGCCACCAAGTTTCAAATCATGGGAGCGCTTACTCTTTATCTTGATTTTATAAACTTGTTTCTCTTTATCTTAAGACTAATGGGAAAACGAAGATAGTCTCTTATTAGGAGGGAGGTTCTTTTCTAAGAATACTCCCTATAGAGTTTTAAAGGACTTAGTCTTGATAAGATCAGACATTAGAGTTTGTAATTTTTTATGTTTTGTAAATTTTAAGATAATATCATTGAACTCGCTATTTTGAAGTTGAACCAAACCTAATTGCCTTCCTGTTATGAACTCAACAACCTTGCTTGCCTGGCAGTAATAGAAGTCATTTTCTTTAGTTAAAAAGCCAGCAAAGTCCTCTAGCGAGTCTATGTCTCTATTGTAGATCTTATTAGTGGTCTTACTCTTATAGACAAGCATGGCCTCTGATTCGTGCTTCTTGGCCTTAACAGGATACATAAACTGAATAAGAACCTCTTCGCTTAAATCTTCTTCATCAGTGAGATCAAGGCCTGGAGAGAACATATTATTTTGAACGAACTTATAATTATCAACGACTAGAGCCAGGTTATCCATAGTGGCGTGGCAGTTCATGCACGAAGAAGTCTTATTGAAGTTGATCTTTGAAGACTTATCTAAATAATCATCGGTTATTTTTACGGGAGCAACGGGAAGGTCTCTACAAAGAAAATCTTTTAAAACCGAAGAGCTCCAGCGGCGGTAGGCCCTTGACTCACCATCAGGGAGTAATCCTAGTGGGATATTCTTTTTACCTATAAAGTAAGGAATAGAGCCTAAGACTCCAGCTCCAAGGCTTCTTTCAAAGTCTTGATCAACCGCTTCGCATTTAGCGATAGAAGTTCCGTAACAGCCTACTTTTATCTTATCAAACTTAGTCTTCTTAAGGACTCCCGTTAGTTTTCCGCGGTTAACAAACTTTATCTTCGCTAGTTTCTTTTTCTTATCTTCATGCTCCCCAGAGAACCAACGAATATTCTTATGTGAATATTTTAAGTCTTCACCTTGAGTTGTAATCAAATATTCAGGAGGACCGCTGTTTAGCCTAGTACTCTCGAAGGTAGAGTCTTTCTTGAAGATCTCTTCAATAGATAAGTTCTTTATAAGTGTGTAGATCAGGCCCATGGAGTATTGAGATTTGTCGTAAAGCTCAATAGATCCCCAGTCTTGATTGTTAAAAGAGAGGTTTATAGCAGTTTGCTTTGATTCAAAAAAAGTGAAGAGGTTAGTGAGAACTTCTTTTTTAGAGCGCTTTAACTTAATATATTTGTTGCACGATTCAATTGCTTTTTCTTCGCTGGTTATTTTCATTTCTAAGAGATCACTAGCATTAGTGAAGATATTAATGCACCTCTGTGCGATCTCTGTTGGTGTTAAGGGGCGGCGTACTTTCTCTGTTTTATTTTTCACTTTTTTTTCAAGCCAGTGAGTGATTTCAACTTTCTCTTCATTACCTAAGTGATTAAGAGGTGGCATCCAATTGAGGGATTTAATAAAATAGTTCCTACCTCTTTTTGTTTTAAAATAATGTGAATCGTTAAATTTCTCTTCTGAAGAAAAGGCAACATGGCATTGAGAACATTTTTGCTCAATGATCTTAAAGTCTGCATGGGCGCTATTAAAGGCCGTCAGTCCTAAATATACTGCCAAAAAGGGGATGAACATGTTCTTATAAGCCTTTGTTTATCATCTTTTATCTTAAGGAGTTCTTTCTTTAATTTTTCTAGATTGTGAATACCTGTATGCCCAACAAAAGCCGAGATAAGCTCATCAGCTTTTTTTAAGTCATAAGTCTTTTTAAAGTAACTTAAGGTTTTCTTATTATTCGCAAGAGATGTGCACACCTTAGTCATGACTAAGATTCTTCTAGGGGTTAGCTTTCCCCAGTATTGATTATAAGAATCACTATTATTACGAAAGCAGGTATGCTCTTCATCTACTTTTGATCCTTTAGTTACGTAAGATCTATAGGTGTCACAGGTACCACTAAAAAGGGTGCTGTTCTTCATGACTTCTGTGATGAGAAGCGCCTTGGCCTCGCCTCCAAAGACTCTATGAAGCTTATTGTAGATAAAATACTTATTACCCATTCTTTGAGCGTGGGCGGCTGAGCTAAAGAGCATCAAGAGGATCAAGAGCTTCATATCAACTCGCATTCATCGATAAGAGGAGTGATGACTCCATCTTTCAATTCAAAGAGGGGCTGATTATTGATGGCCACATTAGGAATTCCCATTACTTTTGAAATACTAGCGGCAATATTTCCATAGGCCATGGTCCTATTGTCTAAAGACTTTAAGGGAGCGCCTGCTCCCCAAGTTCCACTATCTGGAAACATAGTGGAGGGGGCTTTCTTGTAGATATTTCCAAGGACGGTGAATTCTTTAATAGCGCCAGAGATAAAACTTGAAGTATGCCCATTAAAGCCATGTTCACTTCCAATAAAGGTATTACTAGGCTCTCTTTCAAATTCAGAGACTAAATGAATAAGAGATTTATCAAAGATCTTTTCAGTTTTTAGGAAATTTATAAATGAATCGATACAACCCGTTAGTGCTAGGTAAGCATAAGTGGATCCAATAAGGGTCATGGCCGTTCCACAATTATGGCCATCAAAGTCAAAATGAAAATCAGCTTCCTGGCTATGCTTCTTGAAATTTTCAAGGTTCTTACCCTTTTCCCATTCATCCATATTAAAGGCTTTAGTAAAGATGATATTATGGATCTTCTCTGGAATGATCATTGATGAAGAGATGATCTTAAAATGAAGAAGAGTTTGATTAAGAGCAAACTGCTCCGCAAGCCCTTCCCATTTTGCGCTTTTAAAGCACTTTGAAACACCCTCTAGAAGAATAAAGTTATCAAGATGCCAAAGATGAAACCTGTTTTTAGGGTCTAAGTACTTGCCCTTACTTTCTTTAATAACTTTATGGATCTCTGAACTAGGATCGATCACATCATTTAGACCTGCTACATCCATATTAAAGTTCTCTTTAATAATCTTATTATATTTCAAAAGAGCTTTTTGATAATAACTCGTTACTGCAACATAAGAAGTATTAAGAACGCCTTTTGCTTTTTCATAGGCGTCTTCAATATACTCGGCCTGCCAAGGATTAAGTTCGCTCATTCCAACTGGAGAGCTAAGGGGTTCATTAGAACTTTTTTCAAAAAGACTTTTTAATAAGCTAAGAGAATTTTTCTTTTCTATAAGAATGGACTCACTATAACTTCCGCTCGTTGATGAAAAAGCGGAAGGGGCAATATTAAGAGGCTGGCCGACTCCTACTAGGTGCAGAAAAGGAATAGTTCGCGAAGATTTACGGGCCAAGAAGGAAGACAGACTATCTTTACCTAAAACGGGAGCAATCAATTTTCTATTGTTAACTTCATGACCATCTGATTCCATATTACAGCCACGCAGTATTAATGTATTATCGAGTAATTGATTAACCTTAAATGACTTCCCGCCTTCACCCTTTGCTTGCAAAGACCAAAAGTAGGGGACGGTTGTTTCTTTAAATTCTGTGGTCTGATAGATGGGCTTACTTGCACCGCCAGTGTTTATAAACTTAGTAGTAATCATCTGATTGCCATCGATATGATCTTCACCAGAGGGATTAAGCATTAAATCAAAAGTCCACCTGGCCGGAGAGCCGAAAAGATTGATTTGAAAATAATGATCTAAGTATTGTGTACTGTAGGGAAGCCCAGCAGAGGTTTGTTTCTTACAAGAAGTTAAATGAAGAAAAGCGGAAGCGTGGATAGCCCCTAGCATTAGTGATAATAGCTCTCTTCTGTTCATAGACCTTAAGTCTCCGCCTTAAATAACCTACAAATATTATCATAACAATTTCTAATCTAAAACTAATCACGGGTTTTGAGAGAAGGTTTGAGAAATTAGGGAGAACCCTTTTAGTAGGTTATTTTTTTAGCAATGATTCATAGATTGAATAGTGAAAAGAAGCGGAGGAGTTTTTAGTTTAATTTATAAAACCCCGCACCGTTTGGGTGCGGGGTTGTTAGGTTATTTACAAGTTCTTACTCTTAGTTTTTCAACTCGAATAACGCGGTTATCTTCATCTTTAAACTTAACCACTCTATCTGGCTTTTGAACAAAGAGGATTTCATCCCATTTAACACAGTCATTTCCATCATACTTACCACAACGAAAACGGCTACTTTTCTCTGGTTGAGTCATAATAATGGGAATGCTTTTTATGCACTTTCTATTGTCATCATCCTTACTCCACTTCAAGCATTTAATAGAGGGGGCATAGAAGGTTTTATTCTTATGACAAAGTTTTTTGCTATAGACCATATTGACCCAAGTAGAATTCTTTTGGAAGTGAACACTGCCTCCATCGATTCCACCGACGCCAGCAAAGGCGCTTAGGCTAAATAAATAAATTGATAATAATTTTAACATTTTAATCTCCATTCACACTATCTATTGTTGAAAAGGTAAAGATTGGTTTTGATCCTTTATATTTGGGATCATTAGCAATCTTAAGTTTTTTATAATAGGCCTCTTCTTCAATGGCGAGCCATTCGCTGAGGCCTTCGTCGTTTAATCCTTCTGCATAAAAATTCATGACATTCTTTCCGCGTACTCCAGCAATACCAGGCTTGCAGAACTTCTGCGTAAACCTAAGGCCTAAAGTCTTGATAATCTCTCCGTCAAAGGTTGGACAATAAGAGCCAATCTCATAGCGGTCCTTGTCAGTCATCTTAAGAAGATTAAGGGCCACTAACTTTTCGATTAACTCCACTCCATATTGTCCATAACGAAAACAAATGGCGTCTTTATACAAAGGGCCTGTTCCTGCTAGGACATAGAGTTCACCGATCAAAGGGTCTTCTTCAATCAATTCAAGAAAGTTTACTTTCTTAAATTTAGTACTCTCTAATTTTGAAGGTCCATAGGTTTCAAACTCAGTCCTTACATTAAGGGGACAGGCGCTTAGTAGCTTCTCTCCCGTCTCTTCTCCAGTAAAGGCAGAATAGAGTTTAAACATAGTGGGAATAGAGGCTTGATTTTCTCGTTGTAGGAGCCTTTTAATGGTTCGGGCATTGATGCCTGTTTCTTTGGCAAGGACTCTGATAGCGAAACTTTTATTTGGAAAACCATCCAAATAATTGGCTAGGTCTAAACTAACCTGATCCCCAAGGGGGAGTGGGCGCTTAGTGGTGGCTGTTTCTTGAGTCTCGTTTATCATTGCTATTTTGTTATCATGGACAAGGTTTTTAGTTATCTTGCTGTAATCTTTATAGAAAAAGGGCCCGTCACCGGGCCCCGTTATCAAAAAGGAGAGTGCCTTTTTACTAACTACTTACAGGTAGGTACCTGAATTCTTACAGTTTTTACTAGGTCTTGGTGATCTTCGTCGCTGAAAAACTTTACAGTTTTAACATCATCTTGGAAGTATCTTACTGTTTCCCACGAAGTACAGTTGTTACGTTCTCCACCTTCGTAAGAAGCACATCTTTGACGAGTTGACTCTTGAGCTTGAGTTGCTGTGTAAGTAACTGTCTTAAGACATCTTCTTTCGTCTCCACTTTCCCACTTAACACATTTTTGAACTGTTGCTTCGAAGTTCTCACCGTCAAAACAAAGACTCTTTGAGTAGTATGCATTTACCCAAGTAGATGCTGCTTGAAAATGAACCTTGTCACCTGACATGCTTTTAGCATTAAAAGGAAGGGCAAAGGCCGAAGTTGAAATTAAAGCTGCGATTACAATTAATACATTTTTCATTTTTTCCTCCTAAGGAATTTATTTGTCCGCGTTAGCGGTGGTTAGTTGCTTTGTTGAATCGAGTTTTAGGGGAGGGAGTTTATAATGGCGAGAAAACTCAAAAAAAGATTTTTCTTTATGGGACATGTCAGGACCCCGTGACGAGTTTTTTAGGACATGTCCATATGAAGTTCTTACAATGCTATAGCAAATAATTATAAATCAGGTACTTAGAGATAAATCAAACTTAGGAGAAAAAGATGAAACTATTAATCATGGCCCTTTTGCTGACTTCATTTTCAGCTAACGCGAGTATCTTTAAAAGCTTAGCTTCAAAAATGGAAGGAACTTTTTTTAACTTTCACACCATTATGGTGATTGATCATTCTGGGGAGTTTGATGATGGTTGGCTAAGAGTTGAGGTTGAAGATGTTATTGAGATCAAGGCTCTTGATAAATCGAGAATTAATTTTGAACTAGAATCTTGGTTCATGAACGCTCATAGTTGTGGCCTTGATGGAGTTGCTGTTAAGAAGGGAAATAAGTTTGTCTATACTGGAGAAAAAGACTGGAATGGAAATACTTGTGAACTTGAGATCTCACTAGATAAGGAAAAGGGAATAGTCTTAAAGGATGAGAACTCAGCTTGCGCTAGCATGGCATGTGGAATGCGTGGAAGTTTAGATGGGGCTAATTTCCCTGAGTAAAACTAAAAGACTTAAAATATAGGTCCTGCCTATTGGCGGGGCCTTATGATTAAATTCCTCAACAATGCCCACTTTTCTTGTAGATCTCAATATCATTTATTTCTTAGCTCCTTCTTTTATTAAGGGTTTACAGCTTTATTAGGCTGTCATTAAAACTAAGCATAAAATGAATTATTCCGATAAGTTAAAGGTTAAATACTCGAGGGAATAACTTGAAGAGAATCGTAACTTCCATTTTCTGCCTACTCCTAAGCTTCGCACTAGTTTCGTGTAGCGGAAAAGGCGCGAAGAAAGTTGAGACAAGTTTTTCTATAACTGGTTTTGTTGGCGGCGGTATTTATACTGGTGGAGTTATGGTTTGGGGAATCGGACCAAACAATTCTTTGATGGCCGTCTCTCTCATTGATGAAACAGATTCTAAAACGATTCAAATCACTAAAGGTAGCTGGGAGTTTTACTCAGTAGGTTGGTTTGGGGGAAGTCCACTAGATGGAACCATGAAATGTGGTTCGACTATAACCGTTGTGGAAGGGGAGCAAGCAGCAATTTCACTGAATATGAGTGATGCTAATTGTAATGATGACGCTCTCTCTCCGGCTAGTCATATGTCTGGAAATGAATTCTTACCTCTTAAGTTGATTGTCTGTGATGACATCTCTGGAAAGACGGTAGGACAGAACTGTGATGGAAATAAAGGGGATGCTAAATCCTTTCTCTTTAAGTTTAATGAAATATCTAATGGAGCTGTGCTTGATGGCATGTCTTCAGTTTGTTTTGATCAAGCAGGAACTTCATCAACGACAACAACGGCCTATAAGATTCCTGTAGGAGATCTAGACCTTGGTGGTCCTATGAATTTTGAGATCGAAGCTTTCTCACAAACAGGTTGTGGGGGAAGTAGCTCGATCTTTGAATACACAGATGGACTTGCCAACTTAGATATAGCGGGAGTCTCTTCAGTTTTTACAAGTGGAACTTATAGTGAAGTCTTTTTAGAAGTGCCTCTGGAAGCGCCGGCATTTGGTGGTTATACAGATGATGCGCCAACATACACTGAGGGCGTAGCGATCTCACTAAATATTCCTGTTCATCTAGGGGGAAATCCAACAAGTTATACTGTTTCACCTACTCTTCCTACTGGCCTTACCTTTGATGCTACTAATGGTTATATCTCTGGAACTCCATCGACCTTTCAAAGCACTGTGACCTATACGGTAACTGGATCAAACTCAGTTAATTTTGATACAACAGATATTGATATTACAATTGATGAACAAGTTCCTACTATTACTTCATATACTTCAGCGTCGATAAGCATCATTTATGGGGCAGGCATAGCCTCAAATACTCCAGCAGTAACTGGTGGCACGGCAAGTTCTTTTACAATTGCTCCTCCACTTCCTTCTGGGATGTCAATTAACGCTACAACTGGGGTGATCGCTGGCACGCCGATAGGTCCTTCAGCAGATACGACTTATACCATCACCGCGACTAACACTGGCGGGAGTTCAACCTTTGATGTGAACTACGAAATCATAGCAGCAGCGTCCATTGATATCAGTGATGGAGCTACTTATGACTATGGAACTCAAGCTGTTGGTAGCCAAACAAACTATACTTTTACGATCACAAACTCAGGCGATTCGACAGCGACGGGGATGAGTGAGGCTGGTCTTGCAGCTCCTTTTAATTTTGCTGGTGGAAGTTTTCCTGGTACTGGCGGAACTTGCGCAACCTCTTTAGCGGCATCTTCAAATTGCGATATTGTTGTGGAGTATTCTCCAGCGGGAACTGGTGGGCATTCAGATTCAATTGATATCAGTTATAATGATGGAGCCGTAGGCCAGAACTCTCTTAGAGGAGTTCAAGGAACTGGGGTAACTCCAGCTAGTTTAAGTATTACTGAAGCAGATCCTTATGATTTTGGAACTGTTCCAGTAGGCGGAACTAATTCTCATATTTTTACAATTACGAATATCGGTGGATTTATTGCAACTACTTTAAGTGAAGTCGGTTTAGCCGCTCCTTTTTCTTTTACTGGGGGAAGTTTTCCTGGAACCTCTGGTACCTGTGCTGGCACCCTTGCTGCCTCTGGTTCCTGTGATATTGAGATTGAATTCGCTCCAGTTGGAACAGGTCTATTATCAGACACAATTGATATAAGTTATTTTGATGGAGCATCGGGAATTAACTCTACTCGTGATGTTCAAGGTACGGGAGCAAACCCAGCGGTTCTATCGATCTCTGACGGGGCCACTTATGATTACGCTGTCAAATTCGCCTATCCTGTTACTCCAAGTAACGATCTTGGGACTTGGAATGCTAATACCAATACAGCTACCTTAGTTGATGGTACAGGAACCTCAGGGGACTACTATAAAGTAACAACTGCCGGAACCCAGGACTTAGGATCTGGTTCTCAAAATTTCGCCATCAATGATTTGGTTGTTTACGATGGCGCTATTTGGAATAGGGGAACAGCTCCTTTTGTTAAGGTCTTTACCGTAAACAACACAGGTGGCTTTACCGCCTCAGGTATTTCTGAAGTCGGTCTTGTTTCAACTTTTAGATTCACTGGGGGAAGTTATCCCGGGGCAGGCGGAAATTGCGGGACAACATTAAGTCCAGCCGGAGGATGCACACTAGAAGTCGAATTTGTTCCCTCTGTCGTTACGACTTATTCAGGAACTATTGATCTAAGTTATAATGATGGAGCAGGTGCTCAGAATTCAACTAGGCCTTTAACTGGAAAAGGCGGCTCTCTTATAAGCCTTGCTGATGCCAATACTGCTAAATGCGCAGTCTTCAACACAGGACAGGTAAAGTGCTGGGGGCTAAATGTCTTTGGTCAATTAGGTTATGAGAACGTTAATCAATTAGGCGACGCTGGAGCCGAAATGGGAGCGTCACTTGCTTTTGTCAATTTAGGAACGGGAGTTAAGGCCGCTGAAATAGCAGGCGGAGATTCATTCTTCTGCGCCCGTATGACCACAGGTCAGGTCAAATGCTGGGGAAAAAACACTAATGGTCAGTTAGGTTATGAACATACTAATCATTTGGGCGATGGAGCCTCTGAGATGGGAGATAACTTGGCCTTTGTTGATCTTGGAACTGGTAGGACGGCAAAATTTATCACGGCCGGAGGCGATCATGCCTGCGCTATCTTAGATAATGATAGCGTAAAATGCTGGGGTGATAATACTAACGGACAACTAGGACAAGGTAATACCACTTCTTATGGTGATGCTGGTTCAAGCATGGGGGATCTTCTTCCTGCCGTTAATCTTGGGACTGGCATTACGGCAAAATTCATCGATGCTGGCTCTCAACATACCTGCGTTGTCACTAATACAAATACTGTAAAATGTTTTGGCCTTGGCTCTGATGGGCGATTGGGTTACGAAAATACTGCTAGTAAAGGGATCTCTGGAGGAACGATTGGAGATAGTCTTCTGACGGTTGGAATTGGAACTGCTCTTTTTGGCTATGAACTCTCAGTGGGAGCGAGTAGTAGTTGTGTGCATATTAATTCTAGTAACGAAGTCAAATGCTGGGGGGATAACTCTTCTGGGCAACTTGGTCGAGAAGATACTCTCGATGCTGGTCATGTTGCGACCTCTATGGATGATAACCTTGGAACTATTAACTTAGGAACTTCAAGAACCGCGCTTCAGGTAGCTCATAATGATGTTAATAAAACAGTCTGCGCTCTTTTAGATGATGAAACCGTTAAGTGCTGGGGAGAAGGTACCTCTGGGGCTCTTGGAAATGGGGCAACAACAAACCTTGGTGATACAGGATCATCGATGGGGGACTTTTTAGCCGTTCTTGATCTTGGAACTGGAAGAAGCGCGAAGAGGCTCTCTGATAAAGGAAGCTGCGCTATTTTAGATGACGGCGAACTTAAGTGTTGGGGAAAGAACGACGTCGGTCAATTAGGCCTTGGTGATACTAACAACCGCGGTGATACTGTAAGTGAAATGGGTGATAACCTCCCTAACGTAGAGCTTCGTTAAGAAAAGATCATAGCCTAGCCAATCAAAATCCAGCATAATCATGAAATGGAAAACAAAAAGAATCACGAACTCGACTTCGAACCCATTATTCTTGGGATCCCAAAAGAACATAAAAAAGACATCTATTATTATTTGATGCTGGCCTCGTGGCCTAAGCTTTTTATGATTTTTTTCGTTTTTTACTTATTGAGTAATTTATTCTTCGCCGGCCTCTACGTCATTGTTCCAGGGAGCATTCAAAATAATCTCGACGGAAGCTTCCTTAAAGCTTTTTTCTTCTCCGTACAAACCATGTCAACTATCGGCTATGGCGCCTTATCTCCTGCTGGGGTCTTCGGAAATATCATTGTCACTATTGAAGCGGCTTTTGGGTTAATTGGAATGGCGGCGGCCACAGGGCTTATCTTCGCCAAGATCTCTCGCCCTCACGCAAAGGTTCTCTTTAGTAACAATATTGTGGATTCAATATTTAATGGAGAGCGCTGCCTCTCTTTTAGAATAGGTAACGCCCGATCAAATGATATCTCTGAAGCGCGCCTTAGTGTTACGGCCTTAATGGATGAGTGGTCAAGTGAAGGGCATCATATGAGAAGAATTGTTGATCTAAAATTAAAAAGAAATATCTCACCTTTCTTTCGCTTAAGCTGGAGTGTGTTTCATCCTATTGACGAGGATTCTCCCTTGAAAGGTGATGTCTTAGAAGGAGAGAACCTGCGGGCCATTATCGTTACTATGACTGGTCATGATGAAACTTATTCTAATACGGTTTATTCTAGGCATAACTATTTGCCTAAAGACATTGTTAAAGACCGCTACTTTGAAGATATCATGAGCAATACTAGTGAAGGGAAGCTTGTTATCAACTTTGATAAGTTTCATGAGCTAAGTTAGACCTACTTCTTCTTGCCCCAAATTTCTTCAAGGCGGCTATCGCGGCCACAATTCCAGCGGTAGGCCTTATAGCGCAGGGGACTTTTCTTATAATAATCCTGATGATGAATCTCCTTGCCTTTAATGGGATAAAAAACTGAGGCCTTCAAAATAGGCGTGATAACTTTTTTCTTAGGAAACTTCGCCACAATTTTTAATCGAGATTCATGGGCAAGCTTGATCTCTTCAGGAGTCGAAGGAAAAAGTGCGCTTAGATAAGCATGGCCTTTATCACAAAACTGCCCTCTAGCATCAAAGGGATCGATGCTCTTCCAAAAATGATCCAGAAGCTCTTTATAGGATACTACTTTTGGATCATAGATAACTTCGACCGCTTCATAATGACCTGAATGATCACCTCTATATGTAGGGTCTTTGATAGTCCCTCCCGTAAAGCCAGAGATCGCCTCACTGACGCCTTTGATCTTCTCAAAGTCAGATTCCATGCACCAGAAACAGCCTCCCGCAAAGTAGGCCTTAGCGGCAAAAGCATTGCTACTCATAAGCAGTAGGAGAGTGAGAAAGCTTAGTTCTTTTAGATTCATAATTACCTCTGGCTATTAGTGTAAGGGAGAGGGGGTTTTGTGACAGTAAGAAGCTCCGTGAAAGGATACATTTTTCTTAAAAACTGCCTAAGATCTAGGCCTAAAAAGACTGATTTAAAGCAGATAAATTGAGATCATTTATAAATCAAAGGCTTGCCTAAGCTTCGTATATTTGAGCCCCCTTAAAAATAAATCTAGTATATTCAGTAACTTATAATCAAAAAAGAAAGGGCTCATGTATTTTTGCATAACCGACGATAATACTTAGGAATTCGGTAAATAAATTTCTAATGAGGCACGTATGCGAAAAGCAGTCAGTCGGATAACTTACACTTTAGTTTTAACTCTTCTTTTATCCTGTCAGCCAACCGAGCAAGAAAAGGATGAAATCACAAGTAACCTAGTTGATCAGGGCTGCGAGATTCCACCTTCATTTGACGGCTATACCTGTAAGGGACGCTTTGTTGCTTCTAACGAAGAGGAGTTAACGACCTATCTTTCTAACTACGGCCTTAAAAACGGATTTGTAAAACACCTAAAGATTGATTTTGACTACGTTACTGAATCTGTTCAGATAACCTCACCTTGTTCAATTACAGTTAGAGATAATGCTTCTTTAACTTCAACGACCGGATCAAGTTGTCTTGTCGCTAAAGGGGCAGTAAAGGCCAGAGGGATGAACTTCTCAGCGCTTAATGGAAACACGACTTTTGCTTCGTACGAAGGAAACGTCATCATTGATGATGGATCTACCATTAATACCAAAAATCTAAACATGATGGGTCAGCATAAATGCGTGATTCAAAACACAGCGAATATTACAGCTCATGACATCAACATGAAGTCTTTTGGAACAGGGGACGATGCTAGAGTTCATATCAGGCATTCATCCACTGTTACGGCGAACAATATCTTTTTAGAGGCAAAAAGAAAGGCCACTCTTGGTCGCGATTCAATCTATAACGTTAGTGGAACCGTTTCCATTATTGGAGAAGGGCCAGATGATGATGCGGATAATCCTGAGTTTGCTACGATTTGGAAGGGAACTACTGTCAACGCTTCAGAACTTATAATTAACTCCTTATCAAAAACAAAAGTCAGCGGCGGAATTACTGTAAACGCTAATAGAGTTGAATTAAACGGACCCGCTTGTCATATTGGTAAGACGGCCGTTTTCAATGCTCCATTAAAAGAAGGAAATTGCTTTAGTGGAGATCATCCTACAGCAAACTTTAGATTACCTAAAGCGCAGCGATCTGGTGAAGCTCCTTATACAGTCAACCTAGACGCTTCAAGAAGCACTGATAACGACGCTATTGTTAGTTATGAGTGGAAGCTTGGTAATATCGAAACGATTACATCAACTGAGTCAACCAGCAGTTATACCTTCACAGAGCCTGGTGTTTATAAAGTTAGATTAAAAGTAACTGATACTAGCGGCCTTATTGATTACCGCTCTAGAAAGATCACAGTAACAGGTGAGGAGAACACAGACGTAGAGGCCTACTTTAAATATGCCTTTAACGATGAAGGTGGACTTGAAACTTATTTCTTTGGACGATCAGAGAATCAAATCACAGAAGCTCGTTACAGTATCGTTGGCGGCAGCTTAGAAAAAGAGCTCGCTCATTTTGATATTAATACCAAAACAAGCTTTGATGAACTAGCTCCTGGCACTTATCAGATAAAATTAGATGTTGAAGATGAGTTTGGAAATAGTGACAGTTTTACTCATGATATAGACTTTAATAGTAATCAGATGATTCCGATTGTTAATTTTGATACAGATATGTCGGCAGAGAATACAATCTTTCTAAGCGCTCTTAAATCATTCTTTCCTGGAAATATTCTCTTTTACGATTTTGATTTTGAAATTGAGATTAACTGGGGAGATGGAAGCAGTGATACGGTCACGGATTTATATAAAACTCATACCTACGGAAGTCCAGGGCCATACTTAGTAAAAGTAACTCTAAAAGATGATGAAGGAAACTTTGCAAGTCACGAAGAACTAATTGATGTTGAGGCCAGCGCCGGAGAGATTCTAAAACCTGTGGCCTACTTTGACTTTGGTTACGAAGAATTTGCTCAAAATGCAGTCTTTACGGCATCCTTTTCTGGTTCACCAAATGGAGATATCGAAAGTTATATCTGGGACTTTGGCGACGGAACAATGGGCTTTGGTGAAGAGGCGACCCATATTTATGACGTTGGTGTTTATAAGGTAAAGCTTAGTGTTGTCGATAGTGCTGGAGAAAGCGCCTCAGAGACCATGAGAATTCCTGTTGTTGGATTTGATACAAGCTTTTTTATAACTGAGTTTCCTTGTGAAATTGATGAAGATAATTACAAGAGCTATTACTGTAGTGGCGGCGGAGCGGATAAGTTAAATCAACTTACTGGGTTTTCTATTGATTGGGGAGATGGATCTCCGATTGAGAGTCAAGATTCTTTTGATGGCTTTTGGGGTCCTTTTGATTTTTATCATGATTATGCTGAGGATGGATCGTATACGGTGACTATTAAGGCGATTACTTTTCGTGGGGACGAAGAGACTTATACTGAAGTTGTTAATGTTCAAGAAGATCTGACTCCTGATAATATTGCTCCGGTTGCTGACCTAAATTGTTTTAGTCCAGGCGGCTTTACTGTTAGTTGTGATGCTAGTGGTTCTTTTGATGAAGATGGTTTTATTACTAATTATACTTTTAGTTATAGTGAAGGTGAGCAGAACGGGCTTGGAAGTAGTTTTGAGCATACTTTTTCTGAAGGTGGGATGAAGAGTATTCTTCTTAATGTGATGGATAATGAAGGGGCTGAGAGTTCTTTGCAGGGGTTTGTTTTTTTGGAGGAAGAGGTTAATGAAGCACCAGTAGCCCTTCTAACATGTAATAGAACTGGTCTTTATACAGTTAGTTGTGATGGTTCTGGCTCCTCAGATGATCAAGGAATTACAGACTATATATTCTCATTTGAGGGACAGCAACAAAATGGAAGTTCTAGTAGTGTTGATATTACCTTTTCATCATTTGGTTCTAAGAGAGTTGAGCTGGAGGTTAGTGACGAATCTGAACTTAGAGATCATACAAGTATTACATTAGATTTGAATGATACAAGATCTCCACCTGTCGCAGTACTTATGTGTAGTACAAATTTTTTAGAAGTTAGCTGTAGTGCATCTAACTCTTTTGACTCCGATGGAAATATTATAAGTTACTCATTTGATATGGGAGACGGAGCAGTGTTAAGTGAGGAAGTGATAAGTCACGCTTATTCTGAGGGGGGACCTAAGTTAATAAGTTTAATAATAGTTGATAATGATGGGTTGTCAGATACAAAAGAAGTAACAGTCACTGCTCAAGAGAACCAAGCTCCAGTTGCCGACTTCGATTGTAGTGCTGATCAAGTGGTGGCATTGAGAGCTAATTGCGAATCAAACTCATATGATCCAGACGGAGGTGAATTGTCTTATGAATGGAGAAAATCCGGAGAGATAGTTGGAACCACTCAAAATCTTGTTATTGATTTTGATCTTATAACAGAGAGAATCGAACTAAGGGTTGTAGACCTTTATGGTGGGATTAGTACAATCTACAAAGATATAAATCCTAGAGTTCCAGACCTTGGGGCTAATATAAGTTGTGAGCAATACGATAACTTTAAAGGTTCCTGTGTTGCAAATATTAATATTGAAAAAGGGCTCTACGATTCTTATGAATGGTTTGTTGATGGAGTTAGTAAAGGTGGGGCAGAGACTTTACTTCTTGATTATCAGGAAGAAAGTGATCTAGTCGTTAAGCTGGTAGTCAATGCATTTGGCGGACAACTAATAGAGGATTTCTCTATTCCCTTTAGCCTAGCACAAATCCCACTTGAAAACCTCCCTTCAAAAGGTAAAGCATCTCTCGCTGAAGGGGTAAATTCACCATTTTATAATATTGATGAAGAGATAACGATTAATTTTGTAGATGCAACTGTAGGGTTTAAAGAAGACGGGGAGCCGCTTGAGTTTAGTCTCGGAGAAGTTAGTAGATACACGGACTATGAGGTTTTTGAAGATAAAGTTGTGATACGGGGTGGATTTGAAAACGGAAAAAACACAATAAATTTGACCTTTATTGATGAGTTAGGAAAAAAGCTATCTGAAAAAATCTCATTTATCGCTGGCGATAAAGATGTAAGTATTGAATTCAATGGTTCTCCAGATACACTTAAAAATGTAGATGTTTATCTAATTTCGGAAAAAGAAAAAATTCATAGCTTCGAAATCAATTTGGATAACTTTATTATTAGAAACCTTCCAAGCCTTGATTCTGTTTTATTAAGTAAGACGGGAGATTTTTCAAAAATGAACCTGCTTCAAAAAGATGAGATTTCCTTAGAGGTTGTATTCGGAAATATAGTCGAACCCGTGAATTTGGATAATCACGACTTCTCTTATGGCTATTCTGGCTGGAGTGTTTTGAAGGGAGAGGCTGAGGAAGTTAACAAGATATATGGAAACTTATATCAAGAAAGTGAAGGTAGTTCACTTAAGTTAAGCCCAGATCCAAATGGGTATATACACATTAGGTCCTTGATTGGCTCTAGATCTAGCGAAACTGGGTTTCTCGAACTTCCCTTTCGATTTATTGGCATCGATAAAAGGGATTATTCTATTTTTAGAGTTAGAAATGTCGTAACAGGCGAAAGTTCTATAAATATTTACACACCTGACAACTTAGATAGCGGGACAGGAAATGTATCGAATTTTTTAATGTCTTTTTCGCTTGGAGAAGTTGATGAAAGTCAAAACTTAGAAATTGAAATGATTGGAAAATTTCATGAAACTCAGCCTTTAACGACTGGGATTAAATACTTGGATAACTTTTTTAATAATTTATTCCCAAAAGCTGTTGCGTCAGGAAACTTAGGCTCCAATAGTCTAACTTTTAAGGGGATAAAAAAGTCTCAGGTTCTTTTATCGGGCTTCGATCTAAAAGATGGTCAAGGTCACGGAGTAGGAGATAGTTTGAAATCTATAATCGAGAGACCCTTTCCAACTCTTTACGGGAACCAGGTTTTACTAGGAGGAGACTCTATAAATGTTTATGACATTACAGCGAGGTATAATCTAAAATCAAAATTAGGTGAAGATGTCCAAGTTCATCTATTCTTATGTGGTGAGGATCATGTAGGGAGTCCTGAAACCTGCGTTGGTACCAAGGTGTCTAATTCTCAAATTAAAAATGTTCGTTTTAATGAATCGGTATTGAGCTTTTATGATAATAAGGTAAAGCCTTGTCTTTTAGCCTTTGATAGTACTTTAAATATAGTTGGGCACAAGTGCTTACCAAGAACACTTATAGTTAAGAAAAGCTTATCAGGAACAGGAAAGGTTGGTGGAAGGGCCAGCAACCTATTTGAGGGAAGTAGTTGGACTTACGAAACTCGTTATGGAGCTAGAGCACCTAAAGATAACAAAGATGGTGGTGACGATTGGGTAGCAAAAAGTCACTTTAATCTTGCTTCCTCAATAGTCTCGTTTAAGGGAAGCTATGGCGGTGTAATACACAATATCAAGATAGATGATGCTTCAGCTTCTGGTGTTAGTAATAACGGCTTCGAACATGAGGAACATAACGATGGCTTGTCCCTTGATCTAAGATTCGAACACTCTAGTGAATTAGGCGATCTCACCTCATTGAGGAGGGGGAGAGATGGGAGGCTTGTCGAATCGATTTGGGATGCATCTAATATTGGCAATCTTTTAAACTCCATCAGCGGAAAACACTCAAGATTGCTAATCAATTATGACGAATCTGATTATGGAAGTGACTTTTCTAGCTATTCAAAAACTACAATACTAAACAATTGTTCAAAGTTAATTGATAACATTACTTTAGACAACAAGCATGGAGACCATTTTCATCTTGAGATGAAGAAAACTGTTAACGGGTCTATTCCAACTAGTGATTATTGTCCTGATTCTATTTCAATCGATAATGTAACGTTAAGTAAAGTAGCTGAAAAGAATGAGTATACAGTAGAAGGATTACCGCAAGGAATAGATAAGCTAGAACTAGCAGTCGTAGATCAAGATAGGTCAGTCGAGGGGATTGATTTATACGTTGATTTGACTACACCAAAATCGGAAGAGTTTTCTTTTTCAGGACAAGGAGAAGGCTTGAAAATAGTTTTTCATCCGAGTAAAATATTTAAATTTGGAGAAGCATTAGAGGATAAGAATTTCAACTTTAAACTGTTAGCAGGCGTGGACGCTGGGGATAAAATGAGCTGGTCTGAGACGGCCGTATCTTTTTCTGTGATTCCTGAAAATGTCGAAGTAGAAGCAGTGGAACCTTTAGTTATAGATAGAACGGAACTTAATCAATATCTAACTTTCTCAACAGAGCTTGATTTTTCTAAAATAGTACTACCTTTTAGTGAAAAGAGTGATACCCCAATTGCAATCACTGCTGGAGATATAGTTAGTGTTGAGTGGGTAGGTGGAAGTTACTCTGGACAAGGGAACTCTTTTACATGGAGTAGTTATAATGCACCCTCTGCAAAAGCTGTAATTACCGACTGGTGGGGAAGGGAGATTACCTATAGGCAAGGAGTAGTAATTAGAGATATCTTCTCGATGCCTAATACAGAAAATGTTGTTGCCTGTGATGAAGTGGAGGGGACTCCATTCACTAAATTTTCTTTAATAAAAAATATTACTGGAGGAAATTATTCTCGCTCAGACTTTTTGGGTTGTGGTTACTCTGGAACAATTTGTCAGGATATTTCTATCTCTGTAGAAGGCGCTCCTCTGGAATCAAATTGGATGAATTCAATTTGGATCAAAGTAATTGACTTTGACGGTAAAGTAACAAAGAAGCAGCTTTGTGAAAACCCAAATGGCGGATACAATTAACTTCTCTCATCTGAGAAACAAGTTAAAATGGAATTGGACATGAAAAAAATTATAACAATGTTTTTATTGCTCTGCACTGGTTCAGGGTGGTGTATTGACCCATATGTTGGACATCGATTTTATCGTTACGCTAACAGGCATCCGACAAAAACCTTAATTAAGGTTCTATATGAAGATGAAGTTCAAGTCTTAAAAAAAATAAAATTTTTATTCAAATTTAAAATTTATAAATCTAGCGCTCTTGAGACTTCTATTGGTGAAGTAAGCGAGAAGGGTGTTTTTATAAATAACAAAAAAATATGCTCTCGAATTGAGAACTACTTATATGACAAAGAATTTTTTAGAAATGCAAACCGGAAGTTATATGAAGATCGGGACAGTCTTTATGGTGGGGCAGGTTGTTTAGGCTTTAGTTTCTATAGTTCGACGGCAAAAAAAACAGGTGATGCAATACAGTACTTTTTTCTCGCAGACGAGTGGGGCGACGATTATATAAAGATTTTATCATCTGAAGGGCATGTTTATATAAGAACGAAGGATCTTCCAGGGGTTAATGACAATCATTACCTACCTACTTATGAGCATTTAAAAGAGTCTGTTTCTGACTTCGAAAAGCTAGATTTAAAGATAAAAGAGTTATGTAAAGTTATCAGTAGTACGGAGCCAGATGCTCTGCTTAGCTATTTAAGAAAAGAAAAGACAAAACATTCCCTGCTCAAAAATAATATTATTCAAAAAGGTAAGAAAATTAATAAAATATTTAAAGAAGAATTGCTTAGAGTTTGTGATTATAAAACCGCCTGGATTATGGGGGAGTATGACGAAAAATATGCCCAGCTAATAACTTTGACGGATTACTTTTCTCATCGTAGTACTCGAGGCAAGGGAGGAAGGTTTAGTTTTAGACTTAGGAAAAAAGAATGGAAGTTGGTATCGCTATATTACCCTATAGATGCACCTCATAGTATAATAGTTAATAAAAATGGAAGCTTTAGAGACCTTTCTCAAGAGGAGCTGGAAAGGTCGAAGGTTCAGAAGAACCCCTTTCTGAGGGATTGTAATAGCAAGCAAGACTGTGCGGAAAAGGGTGTAACTAAGAAGTATTACCCACTTCCTAAATGATAGATGGATATTGTGCCAGCAGGCTTGTCCAAATAAAACCTCAAAACTAAAAAAAAAGAAATCTCTTTAGTGTTTAATTAAGTAATTTTTTTTTGGGTTAGTACTGCTCAAAACTTATTCAAAATTATCGCCAAAAGAGCATGGCACCTTTGGCTGGAGAGGCAGTATATGAATATTTTTTGCACTTTGGGTTTAATTCTCTTATCTTCAATTTCATTGGCTTCTCAAGTGAGTGATACAAATGAGAGGTTGAAATATCCGGATCGCGATATTTACAAAGATGAAAATCGAAAACCTGCTCCTTCAAACTTAAGAATTAATTGGAGCCTGCTTGGGCTTTACGAAACAGAGGGAAAGGATTGTCTTGGAGTTAGCTCGAACAAGTTTAAAAATATCGGATCTTGCGTAGATAAGGGTTATGAAGAGAAGGGAAATGGAAGCACTTTTGAAGCTAGAGAGTATTTCCGAACTTCATGCAGAGAAGTAACATTTGATGACAACTTTTCGAGTTCTCTATCTACCTCTTGTAAAAACTTTATAGAGCTGGGTTACGATAAGTATAGCGATCAGGTAAAAACTCACTTAATAGACTTGTATTGGGCTAAATGCAAGCTTACCAAGGGGAAGTCTTGCTCAAGAAAAGGTTTTGCAAAAGGTAGGCATAAAGCAATTCTGACAGAAAGAGTTTGTTTTAAATTTACACCTAATTGGTGCGAAATTGCAGCCTATGAATGGCTTCCCTACTCTATCGAACGGACTCGTAAAAATTTTGACGAGTACTGTAAAAAAAGTAGTCTGAAGAGTTGTGGTTATTTAAAAAAAGGTTTGCTGAGAGAAGCTTCTGAGAAAGGGATAAAACTTTTGGAAAAAGACTTTAAATGATTCTCGGTGCCACCGTTTGTTTTTCACTTTACCGCAACTAGTTCTTGGTCTTGGGGTACTGACCGGCAAGGATAAGGCGCTAGGCCGGATTAGTTAACGAGTGCACTTTACCTGTCTATTATCGTAGTTTAATATCTAAATAAAGAAAGCTTGGAACGGTAATATGAATAGTCACTTTACAACTTTAGATTATATCTTAATGCATATTGAGATATTAGTAATTGGAATTCCAGTTATAATACTTCTACTAAAAAAGATGCCAACGAAGTCAATTGTTGGAACTTTTTCTTTATGTTCATTTAGTCTGGCCGTACTTTTTTTCGCTAAACATATGATTTTGATTTTTTGTGTCTTACCAACCAGTATGAATAATGATTAGAAAAGGTTTCTTTATAAAGGCGAGACGAAATTTTATATTTTTAGTTCAAATTTAATCTATCCTATAAGTAACTTCTATCTTAAATCGCTTATTGCATCCAGAAAAGGCTCAAACTTTGAGGAACTGAAAAGTAAGCTCGAGAGAGAGGAGAAACATTTAAGAGAACTCCGTGAATGCAATGATGGAGTGGACTTGAATCAATGTGGAAAAGTTGGTTTTCGATTAATTAAAGAAGGTAAGAAGAAGGAAGGTGCGGACTATATGGCAAAAAAATGCTTTGACGGTAACGAAACCAGACGTGGAGAGACATGTAGCCAAGCTTCAGATACCTTATATGAACTAGGGGAACTTAAAGCTTCATTTTTACTATCCAAGCATAGTTGTTTCGAATTGAATTATGGAAACAGTTGTTATTCAGGAGGAGAAACTTCAGAAGATGATGAAATAAAACTTAAATTTTATTTAAAAGGATGCGAGCTAGGGCATTGTTTTTCATGTAGCGAAGCTGCCGAAATCTACATAAAAAAAGAAGAGTACTTAGAATCAGTGCCATTCGCCGAAAAAAGCTGTTTGGGTGAATGTAAGATGTCCTGCGAAGCCTACAGTAGATATAATATTTTAAGGGAGTCTGGAGATAAAGAATAAGAGCCTCTAGCTTCAAAACCTTATCACCTCGATTTTAATTAACATTATCCGACGAAGCCTCACTTCTTTTATCTTGGATAAGGTGGATAAGGTGCCAGCAGACTTATCCATACTCTATTTCTAGCTTACCCCTAGGTTAAAATTCTAATTCATAGTAAAATTAAAAGATGAAAAACTTACTGCACAAGTCTGCTGGCACCTTATCCAACCTTATCCACAAGGCAAGAGGCGACAGCATATGGTGGAGCAAGTTATAATATAGTTATAACAGACTCTGAAGGTAACGTAAAAACTGGAGTTTTTACAAGCCCCGATTGTACGGGTAACTAAGAGTGGTTCGTTATAGTATACTCACTACCTAAAAAAGGTTTTAAAAAAAGAGAGCTAGGTCAATGATAAAAAAAATACTCTATGGCTGTATTGGACTAGGTTCTATAGCCCTCGTTACTTTCAACATAAATCCTAATTTATTTTGGGATATGGAAATTAATAAGTCTTGCTTAAAAGATGGTGAACTTAGAATAAAAGAACGCTATTCAAAAAGTATTTCTAATGTGAAAGTGGAATATAAGGGACATGCTAAAAAACTAAGAATTTTTTTATACTCAGAAGATTATCAAAATGAAGATTTAGTTAAAGAGGTTTTGGAGGAATCTATAAGGGACGTATTGTTTAGCTGTGAAGGGAAAAACTTAAGCACTGATCCTTCAAGTGGAGAGTCTAAGTTCTACTATTGGGCGATAATGCGTAGTAAGTCTGGATATGAAAGTGGGGGAAGAATGGTTAAGCCTACTAAGTCGAGTAAGTTTTTGTGGACATTGCCTGGGGGAGCCTTGCGGGAGTTGAAAAGGTAAAAGCACCTCTAATAGCCGCCAAAACCCCTTTTTTTCGCAATCTGAGTAGGCCAAAAGTGCCAATTTCCTAGTAAGTTTCAAAGGGTTATAGATATAATTTTACCTCACCTTTTTGAGCACTTTTATGGATAAGGTGCCAGCAGACTTATCCAGTGAGGTACGCGGGTCCTTTTTACAGTTTCAAGTATTTATAAATTTATTCTAAGTGATTTTACTAGGCATTCTCTTAAGCTCTCTTCTCTAAGGGGATTAGACTTATCAAAAGCAGATCTCTAAGAGCAGTTAGGTGATATTTCTGAAACAGAACCTTACTCATTTATGATTGAAATATAAAAATCAATTTTTGCAGAAGTATTTAGTGATATAATTATGTAAGTCATAGAAATTGCAAAAAGGACCCGCGTACCTATGTGCTCACAAATCTTTGCTCCTTCTGGCTGTGAAGAATAATAAGACATTATAATAGGGAATTATATATGAATATTTTTAAGTTACTAACTTTAGGAATACTAATGCTTTCTTCTTGTGGTTTTTTACACTCATCTGAAAATGATGAAAGTCAAAAGTACCCAAATAGATATTTATATAAAAGAAAAGTTAGGCCACTTACGCCTGAAGGTTTAAAAATTAACTGGGAAAAACTAGAACTATTCGAAAAGAAAGGTAAGAAATGTATTACAAAATATGGTAAAGATGATTCGCTTTGTAATGAGAGAGGTTACGAAGAAGAGAAGAAAGGAAATGTAGGCGAGGCAATAGAGTATTACAGAAGGTCATGCATTGAGATTGATTATAGAGAAAACTTTAGAAATCTTGGCTCAAGTGGTTGTGGTGACTATGTTAGGCTAAGTTTAGATAGTTTTGGAATAAAAGCATCGAAACATCTGTCGGAGCTGTCTTGGCATAAATGTAAATTACTAGGAGTGAAAAGGTGCTCTTTAAGCTTAACGAAGGGGGAACCTCGAGCAGCCCTTGCAGAGAAGGTTTGCTTTGAGCTTAGAGCGGATAAGTTTTGCGGGTATGCTGCCTCTGCGTGGGTTGAGCACTCTAAGAAGAGAATGAAAAAAAACCTTAATGAATATTGCACAAGAGTGAGTAGTAAGCTTTGTGGGATAATGAAAGAAGTTCTTATTAAAAAAGCGAAAGATAAAGACAGAGATTTGTCGCTTAAAGAGCTTGAATAACGGATAAGGAAAGATCTACTCAAACTGTGTTGGTAAATAGTTCGCTAATAATTCTCACGATAAGTATTTGAATTGAGCTGGTTCTTAGGTTTTTGACGCTATTTATTATTGTCGTTTTTCTTTCACTTTATCATAGCTAGCTTCTGGTTTTGGTAGAAGCGGTTTGTCATCATCGATAGGTTGAACATTTGTTTTGTGATTCTTTTATCACCTGGATAAGGTGCCAGCAGACTTATCCATACTCTATCTCTAGCTTACCCCTAGGTTAAAATTCTAATTCATAGTAAAATTAAAAGATGAAAAACTTACTGCACAAGTCTGCTGGCACCTTATCCCCCAGAACCTAAGTCCACATGACCTATGACTTTCTAAGCTCTGTTAATTTGTCTACCACAGGAAAAAGAAAGGCCTTAAGCCTGTCTAGGGATCCCTTTGTACCAATTGCTTTGAGACGTATGCCTAACTTTGCAAAGTGCTTTCTTAGCCTATTGTTGAAGCCCATAGCATCTAACCATGTTTGGCTTTGCTTGGTTCTAAAAATAATGGACATCGAGATTGAGACGTCTTCTGTTCCATTTTTAACATAGTGCCCACTTATAAAGGGAATATGAATTCCTTCTCCTGGGGCAAAATCAAATTTATAGGCGTATTGATCCATCTCTTCAGACCAAGTCAGATCTAGTCCGCCATAGTCGGCATAGCATTCACGTTGAGTTGGCTCTACTACTTTTGGGTTAAATTGTGGGAACACGGCAACTTGCTTGCTTCCTCTCATTTGAAAAAGAAAAGTGGTGTGCCTGTCTAAATGAAAGGGAGTGAATGCCCCTGGAGAGGCAATAAATAAAAAGATCTTTGGAACAAGGGCCTTTGTCCCAACTCCCTTTAGCTTCATCATTCTTTCAGCGTCTTCAATCAAATCATCATAAAGTTCTTTAAATGAAGGATCTACTTCGGCTCTATTAACTGTAATATAAGAGTTGCTGGTTTTAATATTTTCAATTGTTTCTTTTAAAGTTAAATTATTTTTATGCGTCGTCTCGGCATTATCAAAATCACCACCAATATCATCGAAACCTTTAGAGTACTTAACATGACCCTTTGGCATACGAGGTAGGGCCTTAGATAAACTCTCAATAGAGAGGGCCTTATGATTCAAAATCTTATGAGAAAACTTGAAGGGTGTATTATCAAATTTTTCGAAATCAATGCCCGAATCAATGCACTTATACATGTCCAATATTCCTTAATTCTTGTAGCTTTTTAGAACTTCTAAATTATTCCAGATTTGTATTTGGATCAAGCAAACTGTAAAAATGATAGAATAAATAGGCAGGAATGGTAGAATTATGGCTTTAAATAGCCTTTTTAAGGGTTTTCACTGGCAACAGCAAAAGAGATTCCAGCCTCATGCCATACTTCAACTTTAACACCATCAATCTCGCCAACAGAACTTAAAGGGTCAAAGCTAGGAATGAACTGATAAACAGTGATTCTTTTCTTTGTACGCAAATCAACAAGCTTTAACTGAGCGGCGATCTTGCCTTGGATTGAGCAATAGCGGGCTCCAACTAATTCATAGTTTACTGCAAGCCTTTGGCTTTTGATGACCTTGAAGTCCAGTTTATCTAGGGCCTCGTTGATGAGCTCATAGTCTTTGGTTAAGACCTCTGGTGGCATGTCTTTATTATGATTATAGGCCACTTCAGAAAAAATCTTTTGATCAAGAGCTTGTCCATTAAATTGAATAAAGACAAGAAGAGCGATTGAAGCGGCAATAAGCCCAGCGAAGAGAGGGGCCCTTTTTCTAGGAGAGTTTTCTTTAAGTTCTTTTTGAAGATTAAGAAGGGATTCCATCTTTTCAGAGGAAAGTGATTTCTTTTCATAGAATTCTTTCAATTCACTTTTCACTGTTTAATCCTTGATCGAAGCTTATCTTTGATTCTTTTGAATCTTGTCAGTAATGTATTGATCTTCTCACCAGTAATCTTGGAGGCTTCTTTGTAAGAGTGACCTTCCACAATGATTAAGAACAAGAGCTCTCGTTCAAGGGGCTTTAGTTCTTTTAGGAGCGCTTCGACTTCATCTTTATGTATGATGATCTCTTCAAAGCTTTGATCAATGGACATGGCATCAGGGACTAACTCCTCTGATGCGGCCTCTTTTTTTTTATGATCAAAAAAGAGATGGCGAACAACAGTTTTTGCGTAGGCCAACTCTTTTAAAATAAAACGGCCTTCAATCTTTAAGATAGCGCTATGAACTAAATCATAGGCTTCCTCGTCCTGATTAGTGAGGACGAGGGCGTATCTATAGAGTTTGTTCAGGTCGCTTTTATTTAACAATTATTCTAGCCTTTGATCACGCGTTTCTTTCCTACAATCTTACCAGGAGTCACGTCGCATACGTCTTTACGAACATAAACCCATTCGTTTTTATCAAAGTCTACCTTAGCCTTACCGCCACAAGTATGCCCATTGGCACCGCAGTGATTCTGACCTTTCTTAGCTATCCCGGCGCATTTTACAATGATCTCTCCAGGAACTGGTCTGCTTACTGACTTTGGAAAGCTCGAGGCCTTCTTTTCTTTGATGACGGTTTTCTTACTATCGCTGGCGTTTGCCGCAGATAGGCCTAAAAGGGCCGCTGTAATAAGTAGGCTTTTGTTTAAATTGCTCTTTTTTGACATGGTTTCTCCTTTGTCTTTTGTTTACTTAACTAAGACTCTTGAGGGGGCCCTTTTATTTCATTTATTTTAAGATATCTTTCAAATAGGCCCCTGTAGGGCTCTTCTTGCTCGATGCCACCTTTTCTGGAGGTCCACTGGCGATGATGACTCCACCACCAGAGCCACCTTCAGGGCCTAGATCGATGACCCAATCTGCGGTCTTAACTACATCTAGGTTATGTTCGATGACGACAATAGTATTTCCTGCATCTGTGAGCTTTTGAAGCACGGCAAGGAGTTTTCTTATATCTTGAAAGTGAAGACCAGTAGTTGGCTCATCTAGAATATAGAGGGTCTTTCCGGTTCCTCTTTTTGAGAGCTCTTTTGCTAGCTTGATTCTTTGCGCTTCTCCACCAGAGAGGTGAGTGGCGGGTTGACCTAACTTTATATAATCAAGGCCAACTTCAATTAAAGTATCAAGGACTTTTTTTATCTGTGGTTGGTTTTCAAAAAGCACTCTGGCTTGTTCAACTGAAAGATCGAGAACGTCGGCGATAGAGTGATCCTTGAATTTAATGCGAAGAGTTCCCTCGTTAAAGCGTTTTGTTTTACACTCCTCGCAGGGAACTAAAACGTCAGCTAGAAAATGCATCTCTACTTTTATATGTCCGTCACCTTCACAGGCCTCGCAGCGACCACCTTTAACGTTAAAGGAAAATCGTCCTTTTTTATAGCCGAGGCTTTTTGATTCAGGGGTCATAGCGAAGAGGTCTCTGATAAGATCAAAGACCTTTGTGTAAGTGGCAGGGTTACTTCTAGGGGTTTTCCCAATGGGCTTTTGATCAATATTGATAACCTTATCAATATTGGCGAGTCCCTTAATTTCTTTATGCTCGCCAACTTCTATGTCGGTGTTATGAAGCATCTTACTAAGAGCTGGGTATAAGATCTGATTGATGAGGGAGGATTTTCCCGCTCCAGAAACACCACTGACACAAGTGAATAATCCGATAGGGATCTTGCAATCAACATTCTTAAGGTTATTAGCTTTTGCTCCTAGGATTTCAATCCACTCTTTTGAAGAGGTTCTTCTCTCCTCTGGGATTTCAATTTGCTCTTTTCCCGCGAGGAATTTTCCTGTGATAGATCTTTTGTTTTTCTTTAACTGAGCGGGAGTTCCTTCGGCGATGATCTGACCACCTAGGCGGCCGGCGCCAGGACCTACGTCTAAGATCCAATCCGCGGATTCCATGGTTTCTTGATCATGCTCAACGACGATTAAAGAGTTTCCAATATCTCGCAGATGGCAGAGGGTATCGATGAGTTTTATATTATCTCGTTGGTGAAGACCGATGCTAGGCTCGTCGAGAATATAGAGAACACCTGTTAGTTCAGATCCAATCTGAGAGGCGAGCCTGATTCTTTGCGCCTCTCCTCCAGAGAGGGTGGGCCCTGATCTATCCATAGATAAGTAATTAAGACCCACGTTGACAAGAAAGCCAAGCCTGGTTGTGATCTCTTTTAAGAGCTCTTCTGTGATGATCTTTTTATTTCCCGTAAGCTTTAACTTACTAAAGAAGTTAAAGGATTCAGAGATGCTCATAGCGGTTATATCATTGATTGATTTTTTCTTAACCAGAATTGAATTAACAGAAGGCTTTAGTCTTTGACCCTGACAAGTATCACAAGGAAGAGTTGAGGTGTACTTGGCCACCCATGACTTTCGCCCTTGGGTTTGATGTTTCATATAAAGACGCATAAGGCGGGTGATCAGTCCTTCATACTGAGCGTTCCATTGATATTCGCCCTTATCTCCTTCCCAAACGAGGTTTAATTCATGCTTAGGATCATCACTTCCATTAAGAACTCTCTCTCTTAATTTCTTAGGGATCTTCTTCCATGGTTTATAGAGATCTAGCCCCCAGTCCGCTTCAAGAGCATTTAGGCGCGCGAGTCCCCATGACATGTCCTTTTTATTTCCCTCTTTATCAAAGTAATTATCCCAAGCGCGAACAGCTCCCATGGAAATAGAGGCGTTTTCGTCTACGACTAGCTTCTTCTCATCGATAGAAATAACAGAGCCGATACCATTACATTTTTCGCACATGCCGTGAGGGGAGTTAAAGCTAAAGAGCTGAGGGATTAATTCAGGGAAGGCATGACCACAGCAAGAGCGCTCTTCACTCATTTTAATGTCTTCACGATTTTCAATATGAACAATAAGCTGGCCTTCGCCGGTTTTAAGACAAAGCTCTAAACTATCTAAGAGCCTTTTCTTAAAGGCGGGCTCTTTCTTTACTTTTAAACGATCTACGACCACTTCAAGATTATGCTTTTTATTCTTAGCAAGAGATTGAATATCACCAATCTGCTGAACCACTCCGTCGATTCTCACTCTCGAGAAACCATCGGCCTTGATTTGTTTTAAGAGGTCCTTAAATTCACCCTTTCGATTTTCAACTAAAGGCGCCATTAATAAGAATTTAGTTTCCTGAGGAAGCTTTAGGATCTGCTCCACCATATTTTGAGCGGTGCCTTTTCCTACTTCTTTAGAACAAATATGACAGTACTGAGTTCCTACACGGGCGAAGAGAACTCTTAGATAATCATAGATCTCTGTTATGGTTCCTACAGTGGAGCGAGGGTTCTTTGAGGCTGACTTTTGTTCAATCGCAATAGTGGGAGCCAGTCCTCTGATGGTATCAAATTTGGGCTTTTCCATTTGCCCGAGAAATTGACGGGCATACGAGGAGAGAGACTCTACATAGCGTCTTTGACCTTCAGCATAGATGGTATCAAAAGCTAAAGAGGATTTTCCAGAACCAGAAACTCCGGTGATCACCACAAGTTTTTTCTTAGGGATCTCCACGTCAATATTCTTTAAATTATGCTCTCTTGCACCTATGACTTGGATGCTGCTTATTTCTTTAACTTTACTCTTTTTAGTATTGGTAGCTTTCACTTTTGATTCCAGTTTTTAATTTAGTAAGTCTAAGTTCTACCACTTACGCATATTTATAGCAAGCTTTGCGTAAGTCTAGGATGGGCATAAGTAAGGACTAGGGGAGAATTGAGGCCATTTGTCAGAAAGTCAGAAGCTCACTGTTCATCATTTTAACCAGATTTGTACTATAGAGAAAATAAACTAAGTGAGGTCGAAATGTTAATGCTTAAAAAAATTAAAAGAAACTGTTCAATTGTGGCTACATGCTTACTTCTTAGTACGGCTCTTTTTGCTGAGGTAAATGATAATAGCAGTATTTTAAATAAAATTGAGGAGCTCTCTAAAAAGAATTCCTACATAAAAGATGCACAAAAGGCTGAAGATCTTTTGGTTCAGCTTGATTCTCTAAAGCTAAGTTATGCAAAACTCTTACAAGAAGTGAATGAAAAAATAGATAAGATGCCAATTGAGGATGAAAACGCTTTGTTAGAGGTGAAAGGCTTTCTTTTAGGAATTACGAATTTTAATAATGCTAAAGATTCTCATTTCTTGGCCAGAGATAATGATTTTGAAACAGTTATATTACAAACCGAAGAATATATCGATGATATTAGAGGAGTTCTTATTAAGCAAAAAGAATTCTTAATCAAATATGATTTAGAGTTAGACCAAGGCCTTTCGAAATTAAAACTAAGCCGAGATATTTTAATTAAGATGAGAAGAAACCAAGATGGTTACACAGTACCTAAAGAAACGGATTCTGCTTTTGGCATTTATAATATGTTTTTAAAAAGAAGATATAGAGCGCAAGATAATATTGAATCTAACTTTAATGGAAAAGTTTATATCACAAAGGGTTTAAAAAATATTATCGAAGTAGGAAGAGATGCCCTTTTTGTCCGAAGTGAAATTGAAAATGAAGAATTAAAAATTCCTTTTCATGTTTTTCCTTTTGAGATGAGTCAATGTGGAGAGGATGAATATTTAAAATTTCAGTACTCTTCTATGAATAGGTATGTCACAAGATCTAGCCACTTAAATAATTCAAAAGGCAAAATTACTTATGAGTCATACGGGCTTATAAAATTAAACGAGCACAACCTAAATATTCTAGTCAATAATGGTATAATCTCAGTCAATTGTTTTAATGACAACGCTTGGTTAATTGATGGGAAAGTTGATGCGGTTTTTGAAAAAGATGAAAGAACTCTTAAACTTTATCAAGAAACAAGAGTTGCCCAAATGCTTTGGAACGAAGTTTTTACAAATTTAGTTCCCTTTACCTTGCTAAATCTTCCGGTAAACTTTGACAAAGAAAAGGAATACCCAAGTACTTCTTTAATATTTAAAGTTTTGGACCTTCAAAAGTAAGACCTAGGCCTGGCGGTTTATAAGCGTCAGGCTTAGGCTTTTTATAATTACTTTTTGGATCTTGTTAAGTTTTCAGAAATTAATATTTTAGAATTGACGCATTTCCCGAGTCATTATTGCCTGATTTATCTATGCTATGGATTGATTGGGAGCTCTGTATATTCGTATTTATTTTGAAGCTCTTGCTTATTGATAAAGCAGCCAAAGATAGTAGGAGTGCCGGGAGTATCGCAATAGTAGTTAGGGCGAAAGACCGTAAGCTTCTTTTGGTCGGCCTTACAAGTCGCTCCGCTTACAAAGAAGGTTTCTTTGAGATCATCTTGTTTGTAGCGCTTAAGGTCCATTTTTTGTTGTTCGCCGCATTTTGCAGCCTCTCTTTTTAAAGGGAAGGCTTTGATAAGGATGCCCTTTTTCTCAAAGATAATAGCTTTGTTCTCTAACTGAGCTTCACGTAACTTAGTCTTATTTGAAATAAAGGCCTCTTTACAGCTGATAATCTTAAGCTCAATCGTCTCGCATGGGATCTGAATAGTGTAGGCCGCAAACTTAGCTTGAGAGGTTGATGAAAATAAAAAGAGAATCGAGTAAAAAAGAAGCTTCATAGGATAATTCTAAACTAATCGCGACCCTTTTTATAATAAAAAAGCTCCTATTTCTAGGAGCTTCTCTTAGATTAGTCTTCGCATCTAACTTTAACAATTCCTGTATACATTCCTGTTACATGATTGAGTGAAACCATACTTGTAGAAGTATGAGCTTTTCTACGGAAGTTTCCGTCATCAAAATCACCCGCAGTTGGGTTACAAGTTCTAAGGAAAGAGAGCTTAGTGCTCCATTTTGCATCATTTACTTGGTTAGCAATGCTTTGTGCTTTTGAGTAAGCCTGTGAAGCAGTAGCGCCTTTAACACGAACTAGTTCTAGTCTGTCGTATCCACCAGCAAATGAACTAAGTGATAAAAGGGCCAAAGTAAGGGCGATAAATTTTTTCATATAAACTCCTAAGTTTTCGCTAAGCAGTTATTGCTCAGCAGTTGTTTTGATGACCAAGTTATAGGAGAGAAGAAAAACTAAATCATGGCTAAAGGCCTTTAGTCTTACGTTTTCGTTTACCTGAGATTAAGAGGCTAAGTCATAGATAATTTAAGGGGATGGGGGAATCTTCCTTAGATGACACACTTGTAAGAGAAAATCTTTAACGGGAAGTTAAGAGAATTAGTGAGAGACGACGTGCCGAAAGGCATCGAGAACAGGTTCTTCTTGAGTGATTGCCCCATGATGTTGATTTAATGAATTAGAAAAACTTAACTTCTTATTGTCTCCTCCTTTAATAGGAGAGCCGTGAATACCAAACTTTAGAAAGCCTTGAACGCCAAGACCTTCTCTATCTTGGGTTTGATAGAAAGCTTTAAAGATACCTGAGTTCTTAGGCTTAGTGAGGGCGTCTTTTTCTTCAGACATGATAGCGCCATTATACTTCTCTCGTTCATAAGGAGCACTGCCAGGAGTACAGGCAGCTTCTAAGTCTTCACCAAGGCCTATCAAGCTTACAATACTACCAGAGATGGCCCCTTCGATTCCGCCTTTGATCATATCATTCACAGGATCAATACCTAAAATATCTGGCTTGGCATTGATGCCATTTTCTTTAAGCCTGTCTGTAAAATCAATGGCAGCTTTAACACCGCTACTATGACCTACAATACTTAAGTTTGTATCCGGGTACTTCTTAAGGTATTTCTTAAGGCACTCAAAGCCTCTTGAGAAAGCTTCTTTTCTTAGGACCATATCATTGCCTGAAACTAAATTTTGTCCCATACCAGTAAAGTCAGAGTTCTCTGAAGGTAGGTATAACCACTGTCCACCTCTTAGGTTATTAGAATTCTTTTTCTTGGCATAGAGTCCTTTTGCAATAGGGCCTCTAATTGTTCCAGACCAGGTCGGGATATCATTATGACCTGCAAAGTAGCCATTATCATTAGATATCTTTTGAGCCTTGTTCGTGGCCTTTTGAATTTCTTCTTGAGAAGGATTGATTCCTAGTGAAGATTGAAGGACTTTTATGTTCTTCTCTAAAATAGGAGAGTACTGACCGGTGCCTTCAAAGATGATAGTTAGATTCTTACTTCTCTTAAAGTCTTCTTTAGAGCGAAAGATCTCTTCGAGCTTATTCTCTGGGAATTCCTTCGCCAGGGCCATTAATTCTTCGTCTTTATAAAGGTCCTTGAGGTGGCTTTTTCTTCTTGGATAGTCTCGTTTGGCTTTCTTCGCAGTTTTAAGAACACCATCACCATAAGAAAAATAGTGATCGTGGGCGCGGTGAAATTCATCTAGTTCCCGGTCAAAGCTTATCTTAGCTTTCGAGATTCTTCTGAAGACTTCACTTGATTCATTAGGGGCGATGATAGATCCACCTTCTCCAATGTTCACAATATTCTTTTCAAAGGATTTATAATCTTTAAGAATATCTTTCATTCCTTGCGTTCTGATTTCTATATCGCCTAATCTGGAGAGGACTTCGTCATAGAGTCTTTTGGTTCCATCGGTTGCGCTCGTGAATTCTTTTTTTCTTCTGACAAATTCAATATCATTTTCAGGGTCTTTTGAATGCTCTAGGCCTTTGACCTCTCGCTTAAGATCATAAAAATGTTTAAGGCGGGTGTATTTTCCCATGGGACCAAAGAGGCTTTCATTTTCTTCAGGAAAGTTTACATAGCCGCAATTTTTCTTCTGGCCCTTATAGGTACTGTTAATATCTTGAAAGATTCCAACGTTTAACTTCTCGACATCCTCGCTATTTTCAATGGCGTCGATAGCACTGCCTGAAAGAAAGTCAGCGGCCATTGTTGTGTTTAAATAAAGGAATATTAAGAGAAGCTTCATAGAGATAGTATCGGCTAATAAGGTGTTTGGATAAAGCGTATCCATTTACTGAATATGATTTCAAAAGCTTAGCTGGAAATAGGCTCAACTTGAGGGGCATTTAATTGGGCCATCAAAGACCTTTTAAGAATCTAGAAAATAAGTTGATAAAAATGGTGTAAGTAGGCAAATTTAATATGTTTTCTGCTTAAAGGAATTCCCTAAAAGTGTCGATAAGTAGCCTATGAAACTAAACACACTTACTCTATTGTCGATCTTCTTTTTCCTCAATCCCGTGAACCTAATGGCAGGGTCAATCGAGAGGATAGCTGAGATTGATACGATTTTATCTAAACATAGTAAAAAAGAATATTTTTATAAGAGTAGAAACCTTATCAACCTTTTAAACGAGAAGACTTGTCTTTTAAGTTTAGATTCAAAGGTTGAAGAGAAGGAGAGTCTTGAAGACTGTAAGGCCTTTGGCCAAAACAAAAGTCTTGGTAAGATAGCATCTGATCTGCATAAGTCTGAAGAAAAACTTAAAAACTGCGCTCAAAATTGCGGGGAAGTAAAAGATTCAGTCAAGCAAATTGAAGCAACCTATCTTTTAAAATTAATCAAACTGGCTCCTGGTTTTTTAAGTGAAGCGGAAGTAACAAGCTTAGAAGAAGATTGTCTTAAGCTAAAGTCAAATAAGTCTCTTACTCTTGAGAGTAAAAAGAAAACTTGCCAAAAGAATCCGAAGACTAAGGCGCAACTTGAAATGGGAATCAACCTTACGGCCCCTCAAGCGGAATCACCAAGTGTAGGAAACGCTGTTCCTTTTGCTGATATCTTTAAAACAGCAAGGCCCTTTGAATCAGATCGGCCTGATCTTGTTAAAGAGAAGAATGGCTGGCCTTGTTTTGCTAAGAAGGGAGATAAAATCAAAACGAATCTTCTGCAATCGGCCGTGGAGGGAAGTGTTCCTAATGGAATCTATCCCGTTCATTACTCAGGGGACGTTAGCCTCTCCGTTAAAGGGGCAGAATTAATGGATTGCCCTGATGGAAAAAACAGAACTAAGAATAACTCAAAAAGAAAATGCCTCAAGGTCTCTATTGATAAGAAGCTCGGAGGAAATGGTATTACAGTAAGTGTTAAAGGAGAGAAGGAGAATTCGTGTCTTGAAGGAATGAAGATCATCCTTCCTGGTCCTTACGAAGAGAAGATCGAAGAGAGTCCTGATAAGACTGTTTTTAATCAGGCCTATCTCGATTATTTAAAGCCTTTTAAAGTTATTAGAACAATGAACTTAATGTACGCTTCTCCTCGGATGCCTGAAGTTTGTAGAAAAATGCAGGCAAAAAGTATTGAATCGAATCCTAAAAAATATAATTGGAACACTCTCTCCTCTGATGCCAAGGGCTGCTTAACTGATACGAGTTATGATCGAACAAGTAGTAATAGAGCAAAGGTCTCTGACGCTACTTGGGGAGTCTCTCACGATACGGATAAACGTAACTGGAGAGGAGTGCCTATGGAAGTGATGGTGGATCTCTTAGAACAAACGGGCGCAAATCCATGGATTAATATTCCTCATAATGCCTCTAAAGAATATGTAAAAGACTTAGCGGGAAGATTGAAGAAACTCAAAGAGAAAAACCCAGAGATAAAGATTAATGTTGAATATAGTAATGAAGTTTGGAATGGACGCTTTTGGGGCTCAAAGTATATAAATGCGGCCACTGTAGATCCACATCCAGACGTTTCTCGTGGAGAGTTAATTTCAAGTATTAATTCTTTAAGTGCTACTTATAAAAAAGAGCGGGCCGCTGCTGGAGATGACAATGAAGCGGTCAAGGCCGTGGTTCAAAAGTTTAACGGCCTATTAAACCCTTTAAGAATCAAGGTTCAGGAAAAGACAGAAGCGGAAGTTAAGACTTATGTGAATAAGAGTGTAGAGGTCTTTGATATCTTCGAAAGTGAACTTGGTGAGGAGTCCATTATTAGAACTTTAGGAACCAATCAAAAAGACCCTAATAGAACTAAAAGCATGCTTAGGATCTTAAAAGATAGAGACGAATTAGATAAAGTAGACGCTGTTGCCACGGCCACTTACTTTCATGGCTGCTGGGGAAATAGTGATAAAGAGGGTGATCACTGCAAAAAATTCTTAAAAGGTAAGACGGGAATGTATGAGGCTAAGAGTGAAGATGATCTCTTAGACACTTTATTAAACCCTGAGAACCCTGAAGGGGTCGATCATGTCTTAGAGCAGGTTAAGAAACAAAATGAAGTTCTCATCAGTGATGATTTTAAAAAGGCGGGGATTGACCTGGTTGCCTATGAAGGCGGTCAACACTTAACTCTAGATACAATGCCTTCAGATTTAAAAGCATCGATAACACCAGAGAAGAAAAAGGCCTTAATCGACCTTATTCATAAAGCTAACAATCATGAAAAGATGGGTGAGGTTTATGAGAAGCTTTATAAAGGTTGGGGGGAAAATGGCGGGAAGACCCATATCAACTTCATCATGGCCCAGTCTCAAAGTCAGTATGGAAGCTTTGGTCTTTCAACTCATTTAAATGATAAGGACTCTTCTGAGAAGTACCTAAAAGCTCAGAAGTACTCTGATATTTACTGTAATTCAAAGTAGACTTTGAAAAGCTTTATAAACTGCCCTACCTTAGTGGTGTTGTTAAAAGCCCACAAAATTCTCTCTAGAACAAAGCGCTGAATATTTGCGTAGCAAATGCTCAGGGCCACGATCAGCCCCTATAGGAATTTCACAATAGCAATGTTTCTGATCGTATGCAGTGATAACTAAGCAATGTCAGCATTGTAGTAGGGCAGTTTAAAAGGTTTAAAACATCTAAAGAATAGCCTAAAAAGATAACGGTACCTTAGCTAGAGGGGAGAGATCCTCTATTTTATTAATGGTCTTCGCCAAAGGTACCGTCAGTGTTGATTTTATCCACTATGTTTTAAATCAATACCTAGAATAGGCGGTTCCGTTACGTGAAGAAGGTAGTCTCCCAAAAAATCTGATTGAGAAAGGGCTCCTTTAATCAGGACCGTTTTATTTGAATATCCTAGAAAGCAAATCTCTTCATTATGAGGCTCTAGAACCATTTCAATACCTTCTTCCATAAAAAGGCTATGCTTAACAGGCATTCCATTTTTACACCAAGAAATCGGAGTGATAATTCCTTTATAGTAATTTTCTTCTGTGTCGTAGCTTTTTAGAGGACTATGCTTTTTTGTTAAATCTTCTAAAAGGGCCCAGTTTCTTTTTTCATAGTCAAGTAGTTCAAGTGTTTGTGTCTTCATTATTACCTCCATGGTCTATAACCATTGTCGGGGTAAACTGAATATTAATAAAATGCATAAATTGTAAGGAATGTATTGATTAAATCAATGTCATAGATGGTTGAGGTTTTTAGGCCCGAGGAACCGCTGAACGCTTCTCAAGGGCCTAAAAATTTAAGCTTATTCTTCGTCTTGGCTTTCGCTAGACTCTTCGTCTAAGGCCTGCTTCTTCGCTTCTTCAACAGCTTCTTCTTGGGCCTCTTTTTTCGCTTCTTCAATTTCTTCTTCAGCTAGCTCTTCGGCTAAGTCTGAGGATCCGCTATCACCTTCGTAAGAGCCGCCACCACCGCCAGAGGCATTTGCCACTGAAAGAGTTAAAAGAAATAAAGTGATTAGAGAAATTAGTACTTTCATATAAACCTCATTTTAAAAGCTTAGCCTAAGACCGAGCTTGATGATTTCGTTAGCGTTATCATCTGATATTCTATTTGATTTTAATCCCTGATAGTCATAACCGGCAAGAACTTGATATTGAGATTTCTTACCAAAAGGGATTTCTATTTGATTATAAAAGCTTACGATCCTGGCCTCTAAAAGGGGGGAGGCTCCAGTTGTATCAGCAGTGTCAACTAATTGAGTCTTATAGTCCCTGATCTTGTTTGAATAGCGGGTGCTTAAACTAAAGTATTGAAAACGGTGGCGGATATCAACTTGGTAAAAGAGACCGCGATAGGTTCTGCCATTTTCAACAGTATCTTTATTTTGCGCGAAACCTAATTCGGGAGTTATTCTTAGTTTTCCATGAGAAAAAGTGTAATAAGCTTCAGCCTCATAAGTATGAATGGTCTCAACCTTTGTGCTGACCTGGTTGCCTGTAGAATTTAAGGCCCTTTTTTCTTTATAGATCTTATTTGTATAATTTAAGTTCATCCCAAGAAGATTCTTCTTATTGATCTTATACTTCTGAGTAATCTTTCCTGAAAGACGAAGGTTATTATCTTTAAGAGGAAGGGGATCATTTGGGTTACTGGGTTCTAAGTAGTTTTGTAGCTTAATTCCTAGGTTAAAACCAAGGTTGTATTTCTTAAAGAGATCTTTAGCAGCGCCACCATCAAGACCAAAGGAGTAGTTCTTAGAGTTTTCGATCTCTTGGTCTTCGTTGGTAAAGATAGACTTTGTATAATTGGCGTTAAAACTTCCTGAATAGATCAGCCCACGCTTAGGTAGATAAAGTCCAATTAGGGTATTACTTATATTTAGTGATCTTACTTTTTCAGTAAGGGAAGGAGTGTATTCAAGGTCTATTGAAGGAAGGTTTAAGAGGATAACTTTCTTCATCGGTCTAAACTTAAGCTTTGTTTTGACCTGCATCTTCTGGCTATAGACATTCTTTTTAACGGGGTTATTGATTTTATCAATATTAGAATTATTTTGTCCCATTACCTCGAAAGTATAGGGAATAGGCTTCTTAGCTTGTGCTTGCCCCGCCATTAGAAAAATACTTAAACCAATTAATATCTTCATAATTTATTCAAGCTCCAGTCATAGTTAACATAATCAATATTATCTCTTTTAAACTCGGTTCCGTCAGCAGTATAACGCTTAATAAACTCTTCAATAAACTCTTCGTCAGTATCAAACTCTATAGTTCTTGCGATATCCGAGATAAAGTCATCGAGATACCAATCAAAGATTTGACTTAGGAAGCTACTTCCTGAGTCATTATGAAACATTCTTGGAAGTCTAAGCCCGGCTCTAGTTATAAAGCTAAGCTGTCCCTCTAAATTTATCTTATCAAAAGGAAGATGAAGAAGAACAGGGCAGCCGGCACTGGCGCAGATGACGGCGAAGTGAATCCTTGCGTCCTCAAAGTTTGTTAACTCTGCGATCTTATCTTTTTCAATATTATCTAAGCTTAATTTTTCTTCACCTATAAAGTATCCAAAGTTACTACTATCAGAAAAAGCTTTAAAGGAATCGACTCCTCCAAGATTAGCGATTGAATCAATCAATCCCTCACAAGAATTCTGAAGCACAATATCGATGGCCAAGAAATTATAGGCATTGATAAGGAGGGCAACTTGTTCATCACTCGTGAGAGTTTCAAGGTCTACGGCCTTTAGATGACCTAGGATTGAGTTTCTTAAGGCCTTTGATTCAGGAGTCTCTTTATCTTTTAGAAGAGCAACATAATCGACTCGAGTGTCATAGCTTGGATTTGAATCATAATCTAAATCAATGGGGAGTGCTGATCCATCACTTGAGACGACGCTAGTTTTAAAGAAAGTAGCAAAGTTCTCTTCTATAGTGGCAAAAGTCTTAAATGGACCTTTTACATCTTCTTTAGCGCAAACCAAGAGGTTCGCTGTAATGCCTCCATCAAGTGGGGGAAGCTCTGCTAATTGATAGCATCCACTTAGTGCGAGAAAAGAAATAATTAAAATAAACTTACTCATGACAAATCCCTCTTGACCTATGCTATGATTTATTTGTAAATATGTTAACAATCATAACTTGGCCATAGATTAGTGTCACGTTTGATGAATTTGTTACACATAAGTTATACCTTGGAGGTTATATGAAATTATTACTCGTCGCAGCATTATTAATCCCAGCACTAGCAAGTGCCTCTGGAAGTAAAACAAAGAAGTTCTTAATTACTATTACAAACCTAACAAAAGCTCAGGTCTTAACAATGCCAGTTGTGGCCCTACATAGCCCTAGCTCAGCTCTTTTTGAAGTAGGTAAGCCTGCTAGTCCTGGTCTTACTTTACTCGCTGAAGACGGTGGTACAGACGTTCTAGAGGATGAACTTCGCGCCCTAGGAAGAAGTAGAGTCGATAATTATGTAACAGGGGATAGTAATATAAGGCCCGGTCAATCACTTGAGATCTTAATCAAAACTAAGAATGCTTCTAAAGTAAAACTTAGTCTTGTTGCAATGCTTGCCACGACTAATGATGCTTTTGTAGCGGCCATGAATGTCAGGCTTCCTTCTAGAGTGAAAGTCCTAGATCTAAAAGCTTATGATGCTGGTACTGAGTTCAATAGTGAGTCTTGTGAAAAAGTTCCTGGACCTCCATGTGGAAGTCATGGTGCACGAGACACTGCTAACGCTGAAGGAGTAGTATCCGAGTTTAAAGGTTTAACAGGAAGCGGAGATATTGACCTTGAGACTTATGGTTTTGAAGGGGCTCCGGCAAAGATTAAAATAGAATTAGTTAAATAAAGAGAGAGAAAGGCTCAGCATAACTGGGCCTTTTTTATCTCAATTTGGTTCTTTGAACCTGTTCTGATCAGGCCTATAATAGAGCCTATGTCTGAACCTCAAACCCGCACTCATATTGATATTTCATTGAATATTTTAAAGCGCTTTAACCGGGCCCTGAATTTCGATATCTATATCCAAAGAACAGAATCTTCATACACAAAGATCTTTAAAAAAGGCGACCTCATCGATTGGGATAGGGTAACGCTCTATGAAGATAAAGGGATTACGCATTTTTATCTTACGCTTAGTGATTATGAAATCTACGGCAACTTTGTAGAACGCCTAGGCGATCAGCTTGTTGGTAATAGCAAAAAGTTCTCTAACACTGAAGCTAGAGAGCTCCTAAGAGATTTGGCTCAGTTCACAGTTCACGAAATGATCGATAAAATGAATGTAGATGAGCGGGCGGTTTATAATGCCACTAATGTGGTTGAAGGTTGTTTAGATATTCTTGATAAGGATCCCAAAGGGATCTTAGGCATCATGAGCATGCTCTCAAATCAGCCTTATATTATGAAGCACTCTGTGATGGTAAGCATCTTCTCGGTCTTACTGGCCAAGGCCCACGGAATTAATTCAGAAACAAATCTAACTGTTATAGGCCTTGGTGCCTTTTTGCACGATGTGGGAGTGAGCCAGTTAACCTTTGATCCTGAAGATGAAGATCAACTGACGCCGGAGCAGAGAAAAGAGATGAACCGCCATCCTGAAGTTGGCCGTCAACTCCTCGATAGAATAAGAGGAATCAGATCTGAAGTCTTGCAGATTGTTGTTCAACATCACGAACAACCAAATGGAGCGGGCTATCCTAATGGTCTTCGAGATAATGATATCTATCCACCTGCAAAGATGGTCTCTATTGCAGATACCTTTAGTTCTTTGATTACAAAACGCTCTTATAGAGAAGGGTTCTCAGTCAGTGAAGCGGTCAATATTATGAGAGAGAGTGTAGGGAAGTTTGATAAAGGGCTTCTTGATCAATTCTCGAAGATTGTTCTACCGAAAAAAGCTTCTTAACCTTAGATAAAAGATTAAACCTAAAATCTTATAACCGGCTTTTACAGTTCCTTTTAATGTTCCTGTAATCTTACTGACACCAATTCTTTTTTTATAGCCCACTGAAATCTCAGAACATTTTAACTTATGAATTAAGGCCTTGATCTGCATCTCAACGGTCCAGCCAAAGTCTCGGTCTTTCATTTGAATCTCTAAGAGGGCCTTGGTTGTTATAGCGCGAAAGGGACCTAAGTCAGTAAAGACGAGGCCTTTAAAGAAGAGGCGCATCAAGCTAGTTGCGAGCCAGTTTCCAAAGACTGCTTGGGGAAGAAGAGCCCCTGCTTCAGCTCCACCTCTTGTTCTACTACCAATAACAAGGTCGGCCCCTTTATCAATTTCTTCTAAGATTCTCGTTAACTCTGAAGGAAAGTCTGAATAATCCCCATCTACAAAAGCGATGATAGAAGGCTTATAGGTAAGGGCCTTTTCAATTCCAGTAAGGCAGGCCTGACCATAACCCATAGTCTCCTCTAGGATGACGGTAGCCCCATGATCCGAAGCCACCCTTGCTGTGTTATCCGTACTATTATTATTGACCACAATAATCGCCTTTAAGCGATCCTTTGGAAGATCATCTAGAACATAAGAGATCGACGCCTCTTCATTGTAGGCTGGGATGATGATAACTGTATCTGCTTCTGGTCTATTCAAGATTAATCCTGTTAAAATAATAAGGTGAACACTTCTAACATAATTTTATTTCTTTGGCCTCTAACTTGTGCCGCTCTTAGCGTTCTCGGTATTATTTTCAAAAGCCCCGGCCCTCACTACGAAGGGGGAGGCTACTATATATTGCTTAGCCTCTTTATTTTAGGGCTGAGCCTCTATTTTCAAAAAAAGGATTGGCTCAAGGAGTTTAAGCTTCCTCTTGGAAGTTTTATCTTTGGAGTCTTCATCATTTTATTTAGCGAGCCTCTTTATGAAAATGATCACTATAGATACTTGTGGGAAGGAAATGCTTTCTTGAGAGGAGAGAACCCTTATTTACATGCTCCTAATAGCAGCCTTTTGGATCATCTTATCTTCAAAGGAAGAGAGCTTATTGGGTTTGATCATCTAACTACGGTTTACCCTCCACTTGGAATAATCTTCTTTGGACTTGGAGGAATCTTTGGGCTTGAAGTTGGCCTTAGAATACTTATGCTACTCAACGCTGTTCTGGTCTATTTTTGTTTCTTAAAACTAAAAGATCATACCAAACCATGGATGCTAGTCGCCCTGTTTCCCTTTTTTATTAAAGAATTTATTCAGGCCATTCATATCGATCTACTGGCGGCCTTCTTCTTCCTCTTATTCTTAATGGAAAAGAAGGGGAACTTTCAAAAAAGAGTGGTCTTCATTTTTCTCTCTATTTGGACAAAGGTCTTAGGAGTAGCGGCGCTTCCTTTTCTTCTTTTTTTAGAATTGAAAGAAAAAAAAGATCTTCTCAAAAGAATTACTCCTATCTTAGTTACGGCCATCTCTCTTCCTCTTTTCTTAGAGTGGTTTGTTGGCCTATCAAGCTTAATGGGAGTTCGCGAATTTACTATTGATTGGGTTTGGAACCCTGGCTTTTATTCAATTCTGACAAGAGTCTTTGAACTCTATGATGATGAGGCAAGGGGCTTAACCGGACAGTTTTATGGCGGCTATCTTTTTATTCTTACGGGGTTTTGTCTTTATCGACTTTTTAAAAATGACTGGGAGCTTTCAAAAGAGTTTTGCTTAAAACTTTTTTATCTTATCTTTGCGGGACTTATGTTCTTCACCCCAGTCTATAACGGATGGTATGCCATTTGGTTTGTTTTCCCCGCCCTTCTTTTAAGATTAAACACAGGGGTTTTCTACGGAGTGATCTCAGCCTTTTGTTATACTCACTATGGATTTGAAGACTATCATTACCTAGGGGAGTTTCTGACTCATATCTGGTTTCCCTTATCGATCATTGAGCTTATTCGGTTGAAGAGCAGCTTGCCCCACCAAGAACGCAGAACTTAGCGCAAAAGGGATGATTTAAATAAACCGGGCTAAATGATTCTTCTAAGGTCGAGCCCATATTAAACTCTTCGTCATAAGCTAAAAGAGTACAGGCCTGAACTTGCGCGGCTCCTTTTCCTTTTTTCTTTACGATCATCCTCTCACTTGAGCACATCTGCATGGCGGGAGTTTTCTTTAAAATACCCCAGCAATCAATCGTGATCTCAGGAACATCTTCCATGGCGTCCATCTCTGGAAAAATAACAAGGTTTGCAGCTGTTAGGTTTAAATGAATCTCTGAATCACTTAACAGTTTCTGATAACCTGCTCTTGCTTCGTCAGATGACTCTGAAGTAAGGCTTCTTCCGGCGATAGAGATATTAAAACCTTGGTCATAAAGCCACTTAATGGCCTTTATGGTTGGAGCAAAGGTATCAACTCCTCGCTCCTTCTCGTGAACTTCGCTTGTATAATGATCGAGAGAAATTCTAAGGCTGAGAAGATCGTTATACTTTTCTTTTAAGGCCAAGAACTTCTTCTCGGATCTAAAGATAACTTTATAAGCATTGGTTAGAACTAAAGCACCAAGAGAGTGTTTAAAGGTCTCTTCTAAGATCTCAAACATATGAGGGTTGATAAAAGGCTCTCCACCAGTAAAGCCAACCCTTTGAACATTAATCTTCTTCTCTTTATTGAGTTTAATCTCTTGAAGAAAAGGAGCTACATCAGATTTTTCTAAATAAACTAATCGATCGTTTGTAGGTGAGGATTCAATATAGCAATTGGCGCATTTAAGATTACAAAGTGTCCCCGTGTTAAACCAAAGAGTCTCCATGGAAACCATGGGAACGAAAGCACGCTTCTCGCCTTTGGCAGTTGTGAGCTTATCTTTGAATTTATCAACGGAGAGTTTTGTCATTATTTTTTCTCGTTTAAGTCCCAGTCATAAGAGTTCCAACTCGAATTGACCTTATCTGCGGCAATCTTCTTTTGTAGGCTTTTATCTTCAGTGATTCTAGTGCTGATAAACCTTAAATAACTTCCATACTTCTTGTTAAAGTCATCTCCATACCACTTAAAGATCTTTGAGAGCCTAAGCTTCTTTTTCTTTTTATCATAGGAGTTCTTGTTCTGATCCATAAGAAAGGTCTTCGTCGCGATCTTGAATTGTTTTTCAATTTCAGAGGCCCTAAAAGCAAACCTTTGAATAGGAGGACAACCAATAGAAGCGCAGACCACAGCAAAGTGAATTCTTGGTTCGTCGAACTTCTTACGGATTAAGTCGTGCTCAATTCCATCAAGATGAGTTTGTTTTCCAAAAAGAGTAAAGAATTCTTTTTTCCATGGACTCTTTAAGAAACCCCCTAAGTCTTTAATACTTTGAGTAGGGTAGTTATCGACAATAAGCTTAATGGTAAAAGCGTTATAGGCATTGATGAGAAAGGCTAAGCGCTCACCAGCATTCCAATTTTCAAAATCAGATTGTTTAACACTTGATAAACTAGATAAGTACTTCTTCAATGCCTCTGGGGAGGCTTTTATCTTTTTATAATTAACGAAAGACTGATTGCCTTCGAAAACGACTGAGTCTTTTAAGATCTTTTCAAACTCATTATGAGTTTGGTCAAAGGCAAAAAGGTTTAAACTAATAAAGAAACTAAGAAATAAGACTTTCATTAACAACAACTCCCGCCGTTACCTGATTCATCGCTACCTTTTAAAGGGGCGCTATTGAAAGGGGCTGAGGTTCCACAGCCTTCAAAGATTCCATAATGGTTTTCAAAATCCCCAATATATTCAAAATGATCCTTAAAACGAGTATTCTGAAGCATCTTCCAAGAGTTTCCACAGATCTTAAAGAGGTTACCTTTTTCAATCACGTGATTCCCATCAAGGACAAAGTTTTTTGGCTCATGCTCGACGGTGCCTTTATAGATGACCGCTTGACCATACTCTTCACAATCTGCTTCAAGTTCAGGAAGTTTAAAGAGCCTGTAAGTAACTGAATAGAATTTAATATTTCCTACACGCTCTTCCACTTCTGCTGATTCAATAGTGATAGGAGCGGTCTCAACAGTTCTTGGATCATTGAATCCTACCTTCTTAGATAGAGTTAGAAAGTCATTCCAATAAAGAGCGCCACTTAAGCATTCTCCCCAAAGGACTTCGTCTTCACGAAGATGCTCTGGAACTCTTCTATCTGAATAAACATCAGAGAAATAAAGCTCGCCCCCTGGCTTTAAAACCCTATAGGCCTCTTTTAAGACAGCCTCTTTATCAGGGCTTAAGTTGATGACACAGTTTGAGACAATGACATCAAAGTAATTATCGGGCAGGTCTAGTTCATCGAGTTTTTCAATATAGCCTTTAAGGAATTTTGTATTAGGTTTTTTATACCCAAATTGCTTGGCGTGATACTCTTCATGATCCCACGCCACTTTTAGTTGCTCGTCAGTCATATCAACTCCAACAACTTCTCCTTCTTCGCCTACTAGTGCGCTCATCAGGTAACAATCTCTTCCCGATCCGCTTCCTAGGTCTAAGACCTTACAGCCCTTAAGTCCTTGGGGAATTGTCAGCCCACAACCATAGTACTTGGCCATAACTTCATCATGGATGAGGGCCATGATCTCTTTAATATGTTTTGGATAGTTAACAATAGTGCAACAAGCGTTGGTCTTTAAGTCTTCAGATTTTTGAAGAACCTTTCCATAGTATTCCTGCACATCGATATTTTTTTTGTTGTTTTCAGTCATAGTTTTACCCTTTATATTATTAGTGGGAGAAGTAGCCAGAATGTTACATGATGGCCCTTATTATTTCTAATACCCCCGCACCGTGATATTAAAGGCTTGATGCGTATGGCTAAACAATTCGAACACTTTCGAAGTCCAGAATTCCTTAAGAAACTAAATGAGCGCGATCATGGGGCCATAACTGAAGTGGTCAACGCTTATACGACTCATCTCTATAGAACGGGGATGGGGATGAATATGGCGGAAGAGAAGGTTCAAGACATCTGTCATAATACCTGGGCCACCTTCTTTGAGATCCTGCCTAAATTTGAAGGGCGCTCCCATGTAAGGACTTTTCTCTTTGGTATCTTCTATAATAAGTGCTCAGAGGCCTATAGGCAAAATGGGAAGTTTGAGAAGACTGACCCTATTGAAGATGTGATGGAGTCTCGGTTCTCGGATAAGGATCACTGGAGTAATCCCATTAGTGATCCTGAAAGACATGTAAATGAAGTTCAAATGATTGATATCATTAAAAAATGTATGGAAGGTCTCCCTCTTCAACAAAAAGCAGCCTTTACCCTTAGAGTAGTTGAAGAGAAGGAGACAGAAGAGGTTTGTAACATTTTAGACGTCACAAACACTAATTTAAGACAGCTTCTTTTTCGCGGGAAGAACAGGCTGAGAGAGTGTGTTGAAAAGACCGCTCAGTTGTAAGGGGAGGTACCCTTGAAGTTTATGTTTAACTGTAAAGAGATGAGTGAGATTTGCTGTGATGAAGACCGCAAGCTTAGCATCGCCCAAAAAATGATGTATTGGATGCATATTGGAATGTGCAAGGCCTGCGCTGTTTATAAGAAGCAAGTTGAATTTATGAGTAAAGTCATGAAAAAGACAATCCTTGAAAGGTCCGTCGCCGACGAAGAAAAAGTCTCTAAGTTAGAAAAAGAAATTATCGAAAAGATTTCAAAAGGGGCTTAAAACCTTTAAGATTAATATGTAGTTAATCTTTAAAAGGTTTTTTCTTTGTCCACAAAAGTAAATTTTGAATCATTAATCACTTGGTGCCCACAAGCTTTTGTTTTTGCCGATCTTGAGGGGAATATCCTTTTTACTAATCCTGCTGCTGATAGCCTCTATGGCTACAGAGAAAAAGAACTCGTTGGAAAAAGCGTAGATATCTTTAATTCTCATGAAACCCATAATACCGAAGAAATTGTTGAGGCCATAAAGAGCACTGGCTCTTGGATGGGTGAAATTGTTCAAAAGAAGAAAGACAATTCAACTTTTCACGCAGAGCTTTCAGTTAACCTAGTCTTTGAAGATGGAAAGCCCACTGGGCTTGGATCTTACAGTAGGGATATCTCTGATAAGAAAGAAGCTGAAAAAAATATTTTAGAGCAGCGAGCTCTTCTCTCTGCTTCTTCAAAGCTCTCCGCTGTAGGAGAGATGGCCGCTGGTATTGCCCATGAAATGAATAATCCTTTGGCCATTATTTCAGGGAAGGCTCAAGTCTTAAGAAAGATGAATGAAAAAGGAAAACTTAGCCCTGAGAAGCTCTCCAGTGAAGTTGATGACATCCTTCATACTTGCAACCGGATCTCACTTATTATTAAAGGCCTAAAATCTATTTCAAGAGATAGTACGCTAGACGCGAAAGAGCCTGTTACTTTAGAGTCAGTCGTCATGGACGCACTTCATCTTTGTCAGCAACGACTAAAGATCAATAATATTATTTTTAATATGGACCTAGGTCCTTCAGCAGAAACGATTGTTTCTGTTAGGCCCGGGCAGATTAGCCAAGTCCTTTTAAATCTTTTAAATAATTCTTTTGACGCTGTTAAAGACAGTGATGAAAAAGTAATCTCACTAACCATTCATGAAGATGATAAAAAGGTTTTCTTAGAAGTAGAAAATAGTGGAGAGCCTATTGTTGATAGTCTTAGAGAAAAGATCATGGAGCCTTTCTTTACGACTAAAGAAGCAGGTAAGGGAACTGGGCTTGGGCTTAGTATTTCAAAAAGGATTATGGAAGGTCATGATGGGGAGCTTTTCTTAAAAGAAGGTCCTAAGACTTGTTTTGTTATCTCTTTGGATAAAGAGCCTATTTTATAAAGGGCTGCTTTAACAGGCTTACCAACTCTTGATCCTTATCCCTTTGATACATTCTTTGACCAATGACGGCCTTTGATTTCCAAGACTCCGTATAAGTTTTAAAAATCCTATCCCAAAAAGAAAAATTAAACCCGTAGTTAGAATCAGACTCAAACTGCTCTTCAGAGTGGTGGATAATATGCATCTGTGGAGTGACGAAAACATATCTTAAAAGCTTCTCTAAACGTGGATGAATATAAAGATTGGCATGATTAAAGATCGCCATGGAAGAGAGGATAAGTTCAAAGACCAGTACTCCTTTAGCATCGGCTCCCATTAAACTTATGACCATAGTCTTAAGCATCATGGACAGAACAATTTCCACTGGGTGAAAACGAATGGCTGAAGTTATATCGAGGTCTCTATCACTATGGTGGACTTGATGAAACTTCCAGAGAAAAGGAATCTTATGGGTGAGAACATGTTGGTAATAAATAACAAGGTCTAGGAAAATAATTGTTAAGATAAATTTTGGTAAGTAGGAGAGTCCAAGCCAATTAAAGAGACCAAAGTTATTCACTTCACACCAATAGGCTACGCCTACTGCTCCCATAGGAAAGATTAATTTAACAATGATTGTTCCAAGAACAATGATTGAAATATTAGCCGGCCATCTTTCAGAGCGTTTTTTTAATCTCTTTCTGTATTCAAAGGAGGCCTCTAGGAAACCAATAGTTAAGAGGCATAAGGCAAAGATTAGGGGTCTTATAATTCCTTCATTCATAATACTAGTGTACTAGAACTTTTTCATTGTTGATATAGTGATGGCATGATCCATCAGCACGAAGCTCAAAGGTTCCACTCACTTCAGCACCTTCATCAGGATTTGGAGAGTAAGCCGCAAATCCACCTCCGCCACCACCAGTAAGAGGAGCTCCTACATAATAAAGATCAGCAACGGAGGCTACATCAGCGGCCGTAACTGTCCTTTTGTTTTCTGTAATTCCTAAGAACGGTTGCATGATTGACGGTTGTGCCCAATCCCAGTTGTGGGGCAGGCCTATCAAGTGGCCTTGCTCATGTAAGATAACAGAGTGAAGGTCATAGGCATTATTATCAGTTGTATCAGTTGAAAAATTATAGTCTCTATAGTTAACAATAATATCTGCGTGCTGGAGTTCAACATACTCACTAGAGGTTCCTACATTTCGTCTAAAGCCAAAGAACTGAGTGATAGCAAGGGCGCTAGAGCTTACGTTTGAGAACCAGGTAAAACTTTTATAGATACCCATCTGCCCATCTCTAAAACTAGAGACATCTCCATAAGCTAAATTGCCTACAGTATCACTTGGTACTTTTAAGAAGGTATATGAATGAGAGTCATTCCAAAGTTTACCCATTTGATCAATAGGATGGTCGCCATCAGCATCTAAGTCTGCCGCTGCGAAGTCATTGGTGAATGAATCTGAAGTCTTTAGGTCTAGGGGAGCTGCTAAGGTAGCTGCTGACCATCTGATAGGTGTACCAGCTGCAATCGGTCCAGAGCCACCAGTTGAGATCTTAGCTGTCCCTTGTTTTTGTAAACAAGAACTAAGAAACCCGAGCAATAGGATAAGAGTTATATATCTCACACCTATATTATCGGGTAATCTCAGAGTTTCTTGAGTGAATTACTCTTTATATTTGACTACAAAACAAGGACTTAGCTATTTGCCTTGGCGTGATCAGATAAAAAAGCGTCAAGACCCCTATCAGTAAGGGGATGCTTGTATAATGACTCGATAACTTTGTACGGCATAGTCGCTACGTCCGCACCAAGAAGAGTACAGTCTCTAAGGTGAAGAGGGTGACGAATTGAGGCGGCTAAGATCTTAGTCATAAAACCATAGTTGTCATAAACCGTTCTGATCTCTTCGATCAATTGCAATCCATTATGACCAATATCATCAAGTCTTCCGAGGAAGGGAGAGATATAAGTAGCTCCGGCCTTAGCCGCTAGCAGAGCTTGGTTAGAGCTAAAGCATAGTGTCACGTTTGTTTTGATTTTATCTTTACTTAAGGTGGCGCAGGCAGCGATACCAGCTTCTGTTAGAGGCAGCTTAACAACGATATTCTCGTGCCATTTAGCAATCTCGTAAGCTTCTTTAAGCATACCTTCCGTATCAGTTGAAATAACTTCAGCTGAGATAGGACCATTGATGATCCCACAAATTTCTTTGATAACATCTGCCTGGCTTCTTCCAGACTTTGCTATAAGAGAAGGATTCGTAGTAACTCCGTCAATTATTCCCCATTTTGCTGCTTCTTTAATCTCATCAACCATTCCGGTATCAATAAAAAACTCCACTTAGGACTCCTTTTCTTCTTATGTTATAATGGAGAGACATTAGCTGTTTTTACTTAAAAAGGAAATGGATCAGTTGCATTATAAGTTCGCCATCATTCTATTGTTAATATCTTTTAATGCTGTAGCTCAAAGTGGCTTAACGCAGGAAGATCGCTTTAAGATCGAGAAGCTTGATAGCTGGTATGATAACGAATACGACTACTCTCAGTTTACAGGGAGAGTTTCTGATAGAGATAAGGGGTCTAATATTCTAAAGATCTCATCTGAAGATAAGAATATAAAATTCTTTAGAGCAGGGGATAAGGTTAACTTTACAGTAGCTTCAAAGGACACGGACTATTGCCAAGGCTATGTAAGGAACGTGGAGGAGAAATTCTTCGTGATCTTTGTAAAGGATCTCTACTCCTGCTGGAATGATAGTGATTACTTTAGAAGAGGGACTCTTCTTCATTTTAATTCAAAGCAACTCCTAAGCAGAGTTAAAGAAGCTTCTAAATATAGAATTGTTCTTTTAAAAAGAAAGAAAGACTTCTTCAAACAATTAAATGGCGTGAATCATTTTATCTGGAGTTATGATCAGCAAAAGGTTTTGACCGCTAGTGATTATGATTTAAAGATTGTTGAAATAGAAAAAGGTAAGCAAAAAGCACTAGAGATGCTGCTTGCCAAGAAACAAGATCAAATAAGACTTCAAAAAGAATTAATCAGAAGGCTAAGCGAACTTGACCAAGAACTTGGTCATTACCGGATTGAAAGAGATGATCTTTTAGTCGACCGCTGGCACCTCGATCATGATCTTGGATTACCCGTGGGAAAACGTCCACAAAAGCTAAGGGCTAAAAAATAGGTTCTTAATAGTAATCAAAATGGCAGCTTTTTCCGTATCCACCCTGTTCATGGGGCTTTCCTTACTTCAGTAGAAATTAATGGCGAAGAGTAGGCATACAAACCTACAACAGTGAGCCTGCAATGAAACTCTCTGGAACTTGTTCACGCCTACTAGGCGTCGCTCTTCTAGTTACCTCTCTTTACTCAGTCCAAGCCTTTGCTTGTGTCGATGGACATGGATTTCTTCCGAAAAACGATATGAAGATCCCGCCTTTTGATAAATTTGAAAAGAGGCTCAAGGGCCTTCAAGGCATTGATGAATCTGAGTTTAATATGGTTTTAGATAAGATCAAAGAAGTCTATGATCCCATTGTAAGACAGCACGGTGGCAACCTAGTCTTTCAAAGAGATTGGAATAATGCTGAAGTAAATGCCTACGCTGAAAGGCAAGGCAATAACTATATTGTCAAAATGTTTGGAGGCCTTGCTCGTCATCAGGTTATGACCTCTGATGGTTTTGCACTCGTGGCCTGTCATGAAGTAGGTCATCATATAGGTGGCTCTCCAAAGTACCCAGGTCAATGGGCAGCCAGTGAAGGTCAATCAGACTACTTTGCCAATCTTAAATGCCTAAGAAAAGTTTTTAGAAAAGATGATAATAAAGACATCATTAAAAATATGAATGTGCCTCAAACTGTTAAGACAAAGTGTGAAGCTAGTTTTAAAAACGAAGGTGAACAAGCACTTTGCCAAAGAATTTCAATGGCAGGGCTCTCGGCCGCTTCATTATTTTCAAATGGAAATAATCCTGAGTTTGATCGCCCTGACCCAAATGTTGTCAGCACTACTTATCATAAGCATCCGGCACCACAATGTAGGCTCGATACTTATTTCGCCGGCTCAATCTGCCCCGTCGATGATGACGATGAGATTGGTCAATCAAACCCTAATAAGGGAACTTGTAACCGAGAAGACACAACTTACGCCTATGGGCAAAGACCACTATGCTGGTATAAGCCAACAACTGGTGGCGGTGGTGATAATGGTGGAGGGGATTCAGAAGTTCCAACTCCAACAGTTAATGGACAAACAAGTATTGTCTCAACAAATCCAAACCAGGTGATTCCGATCTACATAGATGTCTCTAAGATCTCTGGAGCAAAGGGATTTGTCTTAGAGGCGACTAAGCCTAATACTGTGTTTTCAAACCCTAACGGCTCTAATATTGATCAAGTTAACGGGGGGGGGTATGAAGTGATCTCCGCTAAAAAAGGAACATACTCTTTAGTGCCGGCGCGCCAACTTCCAGGCTGGGGATCTTATCAATTTAGAGTGCTCCCTTTAGATAGAAACAGAAGAGTTATTGGAAATTTCTCAGACTCTGTTAATATAACTCTAAGGCCACAGTAACAGCTAACGAAAATATGAGTGAAGAGAAAGAAAATATTGAAGAGATTACAGATGATTTAGAAATCATTGATCTCTTAAAAGCTATCCAAACTACAAAAGAAAAGGTTTGGATTTGGCAAAATATTGGAGAGCGTGTTGTTCATCACGCTCTTCTTAAAAAAGTTGATCCCATCAAGAAACTGGTTCAAATTCATCCTACTGCTGCAAAAGGATTTCATGTCTCTTCAAGAGATAATGTTTTTTTATATTCTCAAAGTAAGCTTGTGGCTACAAAGCTATCAGTTAGAGAAATAGAGAAAGACTATATTGTTTTCACTTTACCTAAGAAAGTAATGAGAGTGAATGAGTCTTTTGTCGATGGGCTTGAGTTTGTGGAAAAAGAAAATGAAGAAGCTCATACCCATGAGCGGACTCATAACCGGCAAGAGATTGAAGGTGATAAGTTCATTAAAGTTAACTTCCAAGATGAAGCTGCTGTAAAAGGAGAGATCTATTTCTTAGGGGATATTTCTCAAAGTGGGTTGAGTTTTAGAATTGATGATCCAGGCTCTTTTCATAAAGGGGATTTTCTCGAATTCTCCGAGATGAACGGCAAAGAGCTTAATCCCATTATGAAAGGGGAAGTCATGTCTATTCGTGAATTACCTGAACTTCCTGGTATGTTTAAAGTAGGTGTTCGCTACGTCTAATCCTTCGTTTTGACAGAGGCTAAAAAGACGAGTAATTTTTGTCATGGCCATTTTAAAGAAAATCTATATTTCTCCCGAATCAAATTATTGGAAACATAAAAAAGGTGAGCCGGGGCCAGCTCCCACTTTTTCTCCTCTTGAAGCTGAATGTCATGAAGGATCAGGTCTTGTTGGAGATCGCTTCTACGACTTTAAAAAAGAATACGGCGGTCAGGTCTCTTTGATGAGTGAAGAAGCACTTCTTGAACTTAGTTCAGTGACAGGAGTAAAAGCAGACTTTGAAGTCTTTAGAAGAAACCTCATCATCTCCAAAATTGACCCCTTAGAATTAATTGGTAAGAAGTTCTCTATAGGAGAAGCAGAGTTTGAAGGATCGAGCGATTGCTTTCCTTGTGCTTGGATGGACACCGCTGCTGGGGCTGGAAGCTTTAAGTGGCTAAAAGAAAATCAAAAAGGCGGCCTTAGAGCGCTTATCACAAAATCCGGTATCATCCGGATCAGTGATCAAATAAAACTTTTATAAAGATTCTTAAGGATTGAGTTTATGCTTAAGCTAAAGTTTTTCTCTCTCTTTCTCCTTGTCACTAGTTGTGCGAGCCAGCCTCAAATATCTGAAAAAGAAATTGATCTTTATTGCCAAGACTTAAGTGTTTTGTATCAACGTATTAGAGTGATCAGTTCAAATATTGCTAACGCCAAAACAACAAGAACAGCTGAAGGGGGTCCTTATAAGAAAAAGATCGTTAAGGGCTGCAAGGAAGGGATTTGCGAGATCTTAAGCGATAATAGTCCACCCATTATGAAGTATGAACCAGATCATCCTGACGCCAATAAAAATGGCTATGTGGCCTATCCAAATGTTTTCTTAAAAGAAGAAGAGGCCAATACTCTTACTTGGAAAAGGATCTATACAGAAGTCATTGAAAGTTCAAATGTCCCAAACAGCTTTTTTATGAAAGATAAAAGAAGCGAGAGCTGCTTAAAGAAGTATCCAGCTCTACGAGAATCTAAGGACTATTCAAGTTATTTAGGCCGAGATCTTTTTCAGTAATTATTAATCAAAAGTATCATGACTTCCCTGATAGATCTGAACGAATCTTGGAAGGTAAGTCACAAGCATATAGATCTCAAATCCGGCACTTACTGAAACTAAAACCTTAATGGGGTAGAGAAGCGCCGTCATATTGGTTAGCTTTAAGAGAACAATGAAAAGAATAAGTATCATGCCAAGAGCGCTTCCTATCTTAGCCGGTAACTTAGGTTCAACTTTAAACTTTATCTTCTTCCACCACATCAAGATAGGAATTGCGAGCAGCTGAGATAAGTTTCTTAAGTTTAATAAAAATACATAAAACCAAGGAAGATCTCCTAAGTAGCCAAGGACCAAAGTAAAACTCATTTCAAAAAACTTATCTGCAACTGGGTCAAGAAGCGCCCCAAGTTCTGTGCATTGATCTAAGGCCCTAGCAATGAGTCCATCAAAGAAGTCACTAAGAGCTATAAAGACAACCAAGATTGCGCATGCTTGAAAGTTTCCTATAAGATAGAAATACAGCGAAATGGGAGTGGCCATGATTCTTAAAAAGGTCAGGGCGTTTGGTATTGTCATTAAGGAATTATAACATGAATTATGTTCAAAGTATTTTAGGCCTCTTGGTTTTTATTGGAATTGCCTTTCTCTTTAGTGAAGATAGGAAGTCTGTTTCGTGGAAGAAAGTGGGGATCGCTATTGGTCTACAAATCCTTTTCGCTCTTCTCTTTTTAAAAGTCCCGTTTCTTCAAAATATCTTTATCGTTTTGAATCAAGGAGTCTTAATGATTGAAAAGGCGACTATGGCCGGGGCCTCTTTTATGTTTGGCTACCTCGCTGGCGCGCCTCTTCCTTTTAATGAAAGCTCCAAAGGGGCAAGTTTTATCGTGGCCTTTAGAGTTCTTCCCATTGTTTTAATCATGAGCGCACTATCGAGCATGCTCTTTCACCTTGGTATCCTTCAAAAGATAGTTAAGCTCTTAAGTAAGCTTCTTCAAAGAACCTTGAATATCAGTGGTGTTCAAGGACTTGGTGTTTCGGCCAATGTTTTTCTTGGTATTGTTGAAGCGCCACTTCTCATTAAGCCCTATCTTCTTTCCATGAGCCGAAGCTCTTTATTCATTGTGATGACTGCTGGGATGAGTACGGTGGCGGGGACCGTGATGGTTCTCTACGCTTCGATTATCTCTAAGGCCATTCCTGATAGTTTAGGCCATATCTTAGTCGCCTCACTAGTCAGTACTCCTGCTGCTATCTTAATAGGGCATCTTTTTGTTCCAGGACGAAGTAGTGATGAAAAAGAGGGAGAGGCGATTATAACAATTGAAACGACAAGCATCATGGACGCTCTTGTTAAAGGCACCATGGATGGGATTCAGTTACTCTTAAGTATTGTCGCCATGATCATTGTTTTATTTGCTCTAGTACACTTAACCAATCAGTTCTTAGCTTTTCTCCCTGGAGGGGAGATCACTTTAGAATACCTCGTTAGCTTTATCTTTATACCCTTTGTCTGGCTTATGGGTATCTCTCCGAGTGAAGTAGAAGTGGCGGCCAATCTCATGAGTACCAAAACTGTTCTCAATGAATTTGTAAGTTATCAAAAGCTTGCGTCTCTCGAAGCATCAGATCTTAGTGAGAAGAGTAGGCTGGTTATGACCTACGCCATGTGCGGCTTTGCTAACCTTGCCAGCTTAGGGTTGATCGTTGGATCCATGGGGACCTTGGCACCATCAAGGCGCTCAGAGATCGTGGGATTATCCTTTAAAAGCCTTATTGCAGGGACCTTGGCCACGATGATGACGGGTGCTATTGTTCAGATAATTTTGTAAGTCCTTAATATTGCATTGTAAATACTACAGGGTGGCCTGTTTAATGATGCTTCGCGTTATATAAATTAGACATTATATACTGAGGAGTAATAAGTGAAACACACCGCCAATATCATGGTCTTATTTTTAATGGTCCTATTTGTCTTACAAGGTTGTAAGTATCAAAAGGAAGAACTCGCCCCCATCGCATCAAGAACAAATGTAGAAACTGAAAAAGTTGATACAGTTCTTAGTTTAGATGACGAGGATGAGGATCAAAGCGCTACTGATTCAGTAGATACTCCACAAGTAAATGATCAAGATGATGCTGATACTCCAGCAGTAGTTGTTGAAGAGAAATCATTAGAAGATCTTCTTGATATCTTCTTTGGTACCTTTGTTCTTCCTATTAATAAAGTAGGTGAGGCCTTTGATACAAGAGTTGATTATGAAAGACTTCATGACCTTCTTAAAAAGAAAGAGCCTATCTTTAAAGACCTTGTGACTAAGATAGAAAGAAAGTTTAGGGACCGTAGCGCCCTTATCGGAAAGTCGGATGCTTATAAAAAATCATTTTATATTAATGCCTATAATTATTTTGCCATTAGATTGATCAATCGTTTTTATATCAATAAAAATGGATCAAAAATTAAGTCAATTCTAGACTTAAGCACTGGTTTAAACCCTCATCAGATTTTTGATGCTCGTTTTATTCGTGTTCATGGTGAAGAGCTTGTTTCATTAAATACTGTTGAAAAAGAATATCTTTCAGATCTAACAGAAAGAGCTGATGGTAGAACTCATTTTGCTGTGATCTGCGTCTCTAAAGGATGCCCGATTACTTTAAACAAGGCCTACAGAGAAGAATTACTTGAAGATCAACTAGATTATATAACGAACGCTTCATTAAAACTTCCAAGAATGCTGGTTAATGACCAAGGTAAAAAAAGAACTTACCTTACTAAGATTTTTTCTTGGTACTCAGAAGAATTTGAAGCTGATAAAGGGTCTGTAAAAGGATTTATCGAGCATCATGGTGGAGAAGTTCTTTTTAAGACAAAAAGTCTTAAGTATGACTGGACTCTTAATTCTCTTAATCAAAACGACCAAGTTATCGTTAGACCTGATCTCCCTAAACCAATTGTACCAACCACTGGCGGAGAAGGTTCAGGAGATGGGGTTGTTGTTAACGGAGATGATTCAAAAGAGCCAACAACTGGCCCATGTGCAAAGATGATCCTCTCTGATGATGAGAAAGTCGTATCTATCTGCGGAAACCTTATCAGCGGGAAAGAACATAAATTAACAAAGAACACAGTAACAGAAGCAAAACTTTGCATCCTTAGAAACTCAATCACTGATACTTATTCAATTAGAGGAACACTTAGTTCTATTGATAAAAAAGAAGTTGCCTCAGAAGTTGAAGTAGACTTTACAGCAAAGGCCACAGTTGATGACGAAGGCTTCTTTACTTGGACTCATAAAGATAAGATCAGGCATGAAGCAAAGTTTCATCCTGAAGAGCTCACTCTCAAGTTTCGTCAAAATACAAAAAGCGTAAGACGAAGCATAAGAAAGATCGTAGTAGGCTGTGAGTAATCTAGTCTTCAAGGCGTTAGAGGTCTTAAATCATCTAACGCCTAAATATGACTTAGAGTTTCTTAAAGAAAATCATAAAAAGAATCTTCACCTTCATGCTGTTGGTAAATCTGCTAACCGCATGGCGAGTGAGTTAAAAGACTTAGGCCTTAAATTTAAATCTGAGGTCATCATAGGTCCTCATGATGGGCATCCTATTCCTAATACCAAATCCATAAATTCTGCAAAAAAGCTTATGAAGGCGGCCTCTAAGTTAGGTGAGAATGACCTTGTCCTTTTTTGCCTCTCAGGAGGAACTAGCTCACTCATGGAGCTTCCCATAGAAGGAATTGGTCTTGAGGAGCTGCAAAGAATCTATGGAGACCTTCTCTTATCAGGAAAGAAGATCCATGAGATTAACGAAGAGAGAAAGAAGCTAAGCCAAGTAAAAGGCGGAAAGCTAGGTGAACTCTATCTTCCGGCTAAAGTGCATTGTTTTGTAGAATCTGATGTACAGGGAAATAATATTGAAGTTATTGGCTCTTCTCCTGTGATCTCTAAAGAACTAGATCATAGCTTTGAGATCGTTTTAGAGAGAAGTCATCTAGCAAAAGTAAGTAAGAAGATTTTTAAAGACTTTCATTTAGAAGAAGTGAATGAAGATATAGAAGGTAATATAAAGAAGCACCTTAAGCTCTTGGCCTCCCATGAAAATCTTTTAACTTATGGTGAATCAACTTTAAGAGTTTCAAAGAAAGGAATAGGCGGACGAAATATGCACTGGGTTGCCCTTATGGGACTGGAGCTTATGAAGAAGAACATTAAGTTTGAAATCTTAAGCTTAGGTAGTGATGGAATTGATGGCCCAACGGACTCCGCTGGTGCTTGGCTTGATGGAAGGATTCCTAAGGACGAACTAGAAGAGGCCATCAGTAATTTTGATACTTATAAGCTCTTTAAGAAGTACGAGCTTCTTATTCAGATAGGTCCTACGGGATATAACCTAAATGATCTAAGAGTTATTCAATTAAAAAAACCGAATACCTAAAATTATTCGTTCTCTCTTCAGTTATCAATTTACTATTGTTCTTTAAATACTTGAAAAGCTCTTCTTTTAAAGGACTTGTAGAAAATGAGGCTTTTTCCGTATTAAAGTCTTCTCTTCCAAAAAGATGCCATAGCCCAGTGTGATCATAATTAGGAGCAATATCAATAAGCAGGAACTTCTTCTTTATATGTGTTGATAGATCGAGAACATCTTTCTCGCTTTCAAAAGAGTAGAGGTGATTATTATGACGCCAAAGTGGTTTTTGATGAGTAACTCCATAGAAGCTAGCACCATAACCAAGGGCCAGTTGAGGCAGATTTTTATACTTACTACTTAAAAGAAATAACTTATCTAAGGCCTGATAACTCTCATCACTAATCTTAGTACCTAGTAACTTCTTATAAGACTTACCGATACTTTTAGTTAGGTTTCCTGCTCTTAAGTAGAAGCTTGGGCTTAAGCAGGCCCCGAGGATAAGAAGTGCGATGACTTTTTTCTTTGCTTCTAAATCCTTTAACAATAAATAAACAGGAAGGATGAGGAGAAAGTCAAAGGGACGGTGGTTATCAAATTGCCGCCAAAGTAAACAAAAGGAGAGGATCCAGAAAAAGAGCGGTAGGGCCATCTTTCTAAAATCCTTAGAAGGTCTCGATCTTAAGGCGAATACTATTGCCGTTAAGACTGAGAAGGGAAGAATGTAGTAGTAAATCCTAAGAATAATATATCTTAAATCAAATGAAGCATAATAGACCTCTAAGTAATTTTGAAGAGGCTGCATGTTTAGGGTTTGATAATATTTTGAGAAATACAAGGGAACGAGGCTTCTAAAGACGAGGCTTAAGTCAAAACCTTTTAAACACATAACAAGTCCGCTTCCAAGAAGCACAAAGAAGAGGCTTATACCTCTGTAAAGGGAGGGGATAAACCTCTCATCACTATCATCAAGAAGATCAACAATAAAAAAAGCGATAAGCGCCATGGCCGGAGCCAGAGGCTTAGAGAGCCAGGCCATGCCAAGGACAACACCTTGGAGGATATATTTTTTAGGCCTTGGTATGTTTGATCGATCGAGTAGTAACAATAAGATAAAAAAGATGACCTCTAATAAGTAGATGCTTCCTCCAACTGATAGACCAGCGAGAGTGTAGATATTAAGGGCGATGCTAAGAGCGACTAGTAATCCAGGGGAAGTGCTCTCTTTTTTTACATAGAGGCCATAAAAACCAATGATGATGATGTTCAACAAAATAAGAGAATAGAGATAACCCATCGGTCCACTTGTCTGGGTTAAAAAGTTACTAAAGAGGTTAAAAAAGGGCGGGATAGGCCCGTAGAGCCATGCAATTTCTTTATAGAGGCTTAGCCCATCACTTAATTGCTGAGCAACAAACCATTCTTTAGAAATAAAACCATAAAAAGCTTTATCAAAAGGAATCTGTAAGAAGAGAGTGATAGAGCAAAGGCCAATGATGATAGATATAATAAGAGGAGCTTTTCTAAACTTCTTTTGGCAAACAAAGAAGAGGAGAAAGGGAATGATCATCAAAAATGTTAAACCCAATCTCATCTGTAATCCTTTTTGCGCTTAAGCCTCTAGGTAGGATATTGCAATGGTAGCTAGGACAAGTAAGACACCAATGGCTGCAAAGACTTGAGCCTTGGTTTTCTGCTTCACTCTAATGACAAAATAATGCCTGATTGCGGCGCCCGCAGCTGTCATCATGATCAAAAGGATCCAGTTATAGTCATGGGCGTAGATATTCGGAAAATGATTGGTAAACATGATGAAAATAATAGGCAAGGTAAAATAAGTATTATGAGTGGATCTATTCTTAGCATTGATGGCCCAATCAGGATTGATAGGCTGACCATTTTTACTATACTCAACCATCTTCTTCATTCTAGGAATGATTCTAAGAAGGACATTACCCACCATCCAAGTTCCAAGGACAGCTGCAATATGAATAAAGGCGATTCTATGCAAGATAGTATGACAGAGAACGTAGATCATCCCAGCGGCATATAAAATGGTGATGGTATGAGCGAGACCCGCTTTTTTAGCTAGCTTTGATTCCCATAACTGATCATAAAAGATCCAAGAGCCAAAGATACTTCCAAGACCAATTCCCATGGCCTGTAGGCCTGAGATATCTAAGAGGTCTTCATCTACTAAATGAGTTCCACCATCGATATAAAACATCATAATAAGAAGAAACATCCCAGACATCCAAGTCCAGTAAGCTTCCCACTTAAACCAGTGTAAAACTTCAGGCACTTTAGTTGGCCCCATAAGCATCTTTTCAACTTTATAGAATCCACCACCGTGAACCATCCAGAGATCACCCACATGACCTTCACGGTCGTTAGAGTGGTTCTTTTCAAAGGAGCGGTCCATCCACATAAAAAAGATAGAGGTCCCAATCCAGCAAACGGCGGTTGTAATATGCACCCATCTCCCTAAGAGGAGGGCCCAGTCTGTTAAGTGTTCAATCATGAATAAATTCTAACGAGGGGTAAGCTCTTTGAAAAGTTTTGATTAGGCTTTTAACCAAAAAAAGGCCCCATTTGGGGCCTTCTGTGTGTTGTGTAGGAAGATTAATTCTGTCCTGTCTTAGATCTCTCTAGAAAAAATCATCAAAGTCATCAGAGGCACCACATCTTTTCCACTTAAGGTGGTAGACAATTCCGGCAGAGATGTCAGCTGAATCAACAGTCGCTAAAGCATCATCCCCTTGACGGTTTGTCTTTAAAAGCATGGCCGTGTTGACTCTTAAATTAACATCGGCTCCACAGGCAGACCATACGTTAGCGAAAACACCTAGCTTGTTTTGAATAGTGTAATCGTTATCAAATCCACCTCTGAAAGTTTTGTTGTATCTTGGTCCTCGCTTCCCAGCAAAGAAGTATTCCGCAGTAAACCTGGCCATCCCGCCTCTTGGCACCATGACATAACCTCTATAATCAACGTCAATTAATGAAACTGAAAACCCTGTTGGAACATGAACAGGAATGGCGATAGTACAGTTCTTTCGTTGTAATCTTTTTCGCCCGCCGGCCTCTACATAGTACTCATCAAATAAAATGGAGAGCGCCTTGTTGTCTGGTGATAAAGTGACGGATGCTGATCCTGATGGACAACCCTTTCCAGCATAACCAGGTTCACCTAACTGAATGTCATCAGCGAAGGCAGTAGTTGTGAGTGCAGAAGCTAAGAATAATAGTGATAGGATTTTTTTCATTTTCTCCCTCCCGAAGAAAGTGTTTTAAAAAGTAGGTCAAATGTAGAGCTACTCATTCGTTGGATCCAAGTTATGCTTCTAAAAAAATATTTTCAAGCAAGAAAAGCAAATGCGTCCATTATCTGCGCCACGTGGAGTAGTCCCTATAAAAGCCTGCTCCACGTGGTGTCCTTTTCTTTCAAAGGGCAAGTTTGATCTTTAAGAGAAAGATAAAGCGGTTTAAAAAGAACCTAGTAAAGATGCAAACAACAGCATCATTATAAGGAGAGAGAGATGAAGTATAATATCGAAAGCCTAAAACCAATGATCCCCATACTTATTATGTTAAGCCTGGTGATCTTCGCCGCTGAATCTTTTGGCGCAGAAACAGATTTTCAATTTGGGGCGATCACGACTAAAGGTTCTGGCTGTCCTGACGGAACTGTTGAAGTTATCAAAACAGAAAACCAACAAACCGCCTCATTACTCTTTAATGAAATGATGGTTCAGGTTCCTCAGTTTGACGGGGATAATGAGAACGATGAGTTTGATGATGATAATACTTCTCCTACGAGTAGGCATGATCAGTTCACAGCAAATAAGGTTTGTAAGATTGTTATCCATGCGGATATTCCTGAAGGGCATAAGATCATAAGCGCAGATATCAGCATCGATTATAGAGGTGCTACTTATATGGACGAAGGGACTCAAGCGCTCTTTCATTCAAAGTTCTTAAACTTCACGGGACCTACCAATAGAGAACATAGAGTTAAGGGAACTGTTCTAAGAAAGGTCTGGAGAAAAGGGGATGTTGATGAGGATTGGAATTTCTCTCAGACAAAGACTGTGGATTTAAATTCCGAATGTTCAATAAGAGGGAAGAAGAAGACAAAGATGATCTTAAAGAACGTTTTAAAAGCTCAGGTTCATAGAAATTATAGAGATACTGATGCAACAGCTTTTCTTTCTCTCGATAGTGCGGACATTGTAGGGAAGATGAAGATCAAACTTAATACTCAGGCCTGTTACGGTGGTAACAGCGGTGGAGGAAATAACGGCGGTGGAGGAAATAACGGCGGTAGTGTAAAGCCTCCTAGAACGCAATGTAGAAGGGGATTCACCTTCAATCCAAGGTTTGGAAAATGCATGCCTTCAAGGATGAGACCTGATCGTCCGGTACGTCCAACTCGTAGAGGCAGGAGATAATATATAGAGAATAAGGGGTCAGATTGGCCCCTTATTCTCTCTATAACGCTTAAAAAATGAGGTTAGTTTCTGAAAAATTATGACATTTAATAAGGTTTTAAGAGTTTAGGTAAGCGCCTCCATTGTGCTCATTAAAAAATAAAGGCACAAAGGACTTAGTAATAGGTCTAATGGAGGGAGAGCCCAGTGACCCAATGTGAACAGTTGAAAGATATTGTTGAGTCCTACTTTGAGAAACATCCGAATGTTTCCATCAATGGACTGGCCATGCGCTCAGGGGTAGGAGCTTCTACTTTAAGAAGACTTCTCAGCAGCTCTATCAAGGGCGACCCAGCACCTCACACAGTCTTAAATATTCTAAGCACTGTGACTAAAGAAAAGAAACTCTCAAAGCTTGTTAAGATGATCGATGGCCCGGTAGGAGAGATGCTCCAGGATACCTTTAGCCATTTTATTGAATCAGAAACTCCCCATACTTATGATAACGATTTAAACGAAGTTCTTAGGGATCAGATGAGCTATTTTATCTATAAATTAGCAGCTAATAGAAAAGGCACAACAAAGCTTTTTGTCAGCGAGATGTACGGTAAGGTCGGCCTTGAGAGGCTTACGAATATGCTTACCCTTGGAATCCTTACTTCAAAAGAAGATGAGATCCACGCTACTCAAAAAGACTTCTCATTAGATGTTGAGATTGCAGCTGGGCATTTACCAGAGCTGGTTAAGTTCTATAAGCCAAGCCAGATAAGTAGAGGTCAAAACCTTTTCTACACTATGAGTGAAACTCTTAACGAAGAAGGGATTCAAAAGATTAAAACAGTTCAAAAAGATGCCATCAAAAAGATATACGATATTATGAGGTCTCCTTTTTACGAAGGGACTATCCCATTTTTCACACTTGATATGTCAGACACACTTAGCTTTGAAGCTGAGGCAGGAGAGTTACAATGAAAGGATTAACCCTAGTTACTTTTTTAATGGTCTTAGCGTGGATGATGGAAGTGAGCTACGCAGGAGAAGTCACAGGAGCCGGAGCAGCTAAGCTTCTCGTTCAGCATGAGTACTCAGTAACAGATCTAACAGACTCAGGTCATAAGATCCTCTTTGGTGAGTTAACAGGGGCTGGAAAGAGAATGAATCTTGACCGCGTAAAATTAGTCATCACAAAAACAAAAGTATTCGAAATCAATAAAGCAGATCACGTAGAGTTCAAACATCCCTCGAACGCTAAAAGCCTAACTGATGTCAGCTTCTTGGAGTTCGGCACCCATAAAGTCGGCGCAAGTCAGATAGAAGCTTTGGTTGTTAAGTAGAGACTAAAGAGGACCCCCTTTCTCAAAGTAGGATGGGGGTCCTTTCTTTTTTACATTATCGAGCCTTAGGTGAATAATTTTAAAGACTATTGGTGGGGTTTAGTAAGGTAGATGAGAATCTAAAAGCAATCTTTTCCTGTGAAATACTTAACCACTAATAGGTCATCTTCATCTATAACTCCATTAACACTAACATCACCAATTCCACCTACTTCAATATTTGAGTTTGAGAAAATGTACTTCACTTCATTTTTTTGATTTTCTTCAAGATATTCAGAATCTAAGTGATTGACCTGATTATCCTTATTCACGTCAGCGAGACAAACTTTATCACTTATAGGGGAGGAGTACCTTTTGGCCCTAACAGCTCTGATATCGACTTTAATATTTGGATCATAAACATCGAGTTTATAATTGATTATGACCTCTCGCAGATGGGGGCTTACGACCTTCGAGTGGAGGATCTTATCTCCTTGAAAGAGCCTCATAACATAGTAATCAGCAGTACCGGCGCTTTTCCAAGTGGCATGAATTTTATTTGTATCAATAAAGCCACCTTTCTCAATTCGCATACTCTCTTGAATATTAATGGAAGCTAATGGAAGAGGTGCCTTTCTAGAGTATTTAGCAATGGTAGAAGTTATATATTTTTCATCGGGAAGATTGCCAATTACGGCCAATAAAGTGCCTTCCTTTATTTCATCAAAAGAAAGGTAGGCCTCTCGAGCGGACTTATCAATTTTTGAAGCTAACAAAGTCACTAGCTTCCCATTTTCTTCTACCCTCCAGATCTCCCAGCTTTTAATAAGCTTACTGACAGGGTATTCCCAAGAGAATAAAAGATTTTCTTTTTGCTCTTTAATGGAAAGTGGGAAACGGTTATCGTCATCATTAATATTTGAGATCGTATTCTCAATCTTAATTTCTTCTTGAGTTAATTTTACTAAATCGACTTCTTCAGTGATGATCTCAACTTGAGTTTCTTCAGGGGCAGGTTCTTTTTTTATCTGATTTTTAACCTGACTGAGTTTCGCTATTTGCTTAGGTTTATTTTGATTGAGAAACGAAATATTACTTATATTTCCATCTTTCATCTTAAAAGAAGCTTTATCGCTAAAGACAGAAAAACTAGGATAAATACTTTTTAAGCGAGTAAATAAAAGACGCTCATCCTCTTCATTAATTGTGCTGAATTGCTGAGAGGGGGAGATCTTATGCTCTCTAACTCTATTCTTAAAGCTGGCGTCTAAGGCAATTTGGATAAAGTGTTCTCCCGTTTCTTTTTTCAGAAGATAATTAGGAGCGCGCCAATAAAAATCAGCTGTTCCTGGGGTTTTACTTTGGATAGATAATAAATTAAGTGGCCGAACTTCAGTTACCTTAAACTGACCTGTGCGGCTTAGAGTCTCTTTAGTATTAGAAAGCTTCCAGTAGTAATGACCAGATCCCAAGTCTATAATCGTCTCTTTTTGAAGATAGATATTTTTTGAATAAATAGGCGAGCCAATAAACTCTGGATTGTCTGAGAGTTCAAGCACTGTATTACTTGTTGGACTCATTGAACCTTTCTTCAGACTCCACTTCATTTTGACGGAAGTTTTTTCATCTCTTTTAGTGAAAAACTCCGCACCAAGGGAAGGGGACTCAAGAGCTACACTAACTCTAATTCTCTTTAACTGATCTCGTTGTTTAAAAATATGATAGGTCTGATCTTCTTTAAGAACCTCAATCGCTCCATCAATAACTTCTAAACCAAACTCTGATTCTGAATTAAAAACGACTAAGCTATTCTCTTCTACTTTTAACTTTATATTGGCTTTATCTGAACTGAGAAGAAGCTCCACCTGGCTACTCTCTCCGGTTTGGAGTGATTCACGGTGATAGTATCCATCTCCAACTAAAACTCTAGACCATGAGTACCTACGGGCCCTTTTTCTTTGAACGATTCCGCTAAATTCTTGAACACGAGCAATGACTTCCCCTGTACCAGGACCTTCTCTTCTATTGAGTTCACCATGAAGTTTAACAGAGCCAAACAACACCCCAGCGCTTGAAAGAACGCTTAAAGCGAGGATTTGAACTCTAAAACTGTCGAAAGAGCTTAATAACATGAGTTCTGATCGGTTTACCTCAAGTAAAAATGAGTAATATTAAGGACTAAAGATGACTTCCTAGAAACCGATAATACATAATGGAGAGATTTAATGAAGTTTAGTTTAAGGATAAAACGCCTAACATTGGGCTATAAACTAATTGGGCTTATTGCCATTTTACTCCTTGTAAGTATCTCTCTTCTTACTTTTTTCTCAGTTCGGCTCTTTCAAAAAGATAATATTCTCTTAGTCCAGCAGCTAAGTTATCACGAGGCCAAAAGTTTATCCTCAGAAACAAGAGAGATTTTCAAAGGCTATGTTCAGAAGATGCAGGGGCAAAGTAAAGATTCTAAAAATAAGGAAAAGAACTTAAAACTCCATGCTTTTTTTGAAGTAGAGAAAAGTTCGCAAGGGATTAATATTCTCTCAACACATATTATTCCTTCATTTCAATATTATTTCGAAAAGAATAAAGAAGATCTTCGAAGCTTTTTAATCTCTCCAAACTTTGGGATTAACCTAGAAAAACTTTTTTCAGGACAAGAGCAAGTTGGTTTAATTAAAGGAACTAAAAGTCACAATGGTCTTATGATAATTGCACTACCTAATATTCCTAATAGCCCCTCAACAAGGGCTAGGCTTGGAGTCTTTAAGACTGAAGAGCTTTTTCAGAGCTTTAAAAAATCTGAAGGAGTTTCTACCTATCTTGTGGATCAAAATGGTTTTCTGATTACTCATTCTGATAAAAAACTAAGTGAGATCAACACTCTTGCTCCTCTTAGTAATATGAAGGAACTCCTGGCAACGGAAATTCCCAATAAGCAGTTTCAGTATACCGATACTGAGACTGAAGAAGAACGATTAGCCGCCTTTAGAAAGATCGGCTTTGCTGGCATGGGAGTCGTGGCCGAAGTGCCCGTTCTTATTGCCCTTGAATCTTCTAGAAAAGTAATAAAGATGTCTTCTTGGTTGGCCTTTATTCTTTTTTGCTCAGCCATGCTTTGTGGCTCTCTTTTCTCCGGCTATTTAGTCGCTCCTATACTTAGGCTAAAAGATGCCGCTGAAGAAGTAGCGAAAGGAAAATTAGAGACCAGTGTAAATGTGGCCAAAAGTGGAGGAGATGAACTCTCAGATCTTGCCCGAGCCTTCAATCAAATGACAGTAGGTCTTCAAGAAAAAGAGAAGTTTCATGAAGTCTTTATTAAATACCACGGAACTCAAGTGACAGATAAGATCCTCTCTGGAGAAGTAAAACTTGGGGGAGAGAAGGTCTCATCCATAGTACTTTTCACTGATCTTCGTGGCTTTACTACTTTTAGTGAAGGCCTCTCGCCTGAAGAAGTTGTCCTCATGTTGAATGACTATATGGGACGCATGGTAAAGATCATCCAAAACCGCGGGGGAGTCATTGATAAATTTATTGGGGATTCCATTATGGCCACATGGGGCGTTCCCTTCTTAGAAGAAGATGATGCTTTTAATGCAGTCATGGCCTGCCTAGAAATGAGAGAAGAGCTTCAATTAATGAATAAGGAAAGAAAAGAAAGAGAATTAGATCCAATCGCCGCAGGCATGGGTCTCAATTTTGGTGAATCGATCGCAGGAAATATTGGCTCTGATCAGCGGATGGAATACACCATCATCGGTGATACCGTAAACATTGCGGCCCGCCTTGAATCTATGACCAAGGAGCTAAAAACAGACTTTCTTATATCCCAGTCTGTTCAAGAACTCCTAAGTGATAGGTTTGTTTTCGAGGCCGGCGGCAATATAAAACTGAAAGGAAAAAATGTAGAAATTTCAGTTTATAAAGTTAAGGGGAGTACCCCTAAGAAACCGACCAAGGAGCCTAAGCTCTATAATATGTAGGGCCTACTCTTCAATCTTCAAAGTAACTGAAACACTATGAGAGTGACCTGCGTCTTTAGAACTTAGGATAACTAGCGTTTCTCCAAGTAAGATATTTAGGGCCTGATCAAAGGTTAACTCAATAGAGTGAGCATGCCTGCTTTTACCTTTAATATCGATAGTGATCTTCTCCTCAAGCTTTAACCTTCTAAAAACAACCAAGAGGTCGTTAAGATTCATAACTAGTTCATGCCCATGATTTCTTGAGATTTCATGAAGAACACCTACTTCTGAGTTTTCGTTAAGATCAGCAATAGCCTCTTTAGGTAGCAACAAAGCTGCGGCACCAAGACCCAGGCCTGAGATGGCGGCTTTGTTAAAAAATTCTCTTCTTTTCATATGGACTCCTCGTCGTTAAGTATTTATAGCTGCATGTAGCCATTCCAGGAAGCATGGTTTGGGCATGCTTAGTATTCTTAAATGGAATGTTTGGAAAAAGGCCGCTTAAAGCGTAGCTTGGTAAGCTTTGTCATAATTTCTGGGACTTAACTTATATTGACAGATCATTAGAAATTATTCTAATGATAGGTATGGAAAATAAGAAAGTTAAAATTCTTAAGACAGAGCTTCAGCTGAAGGCCTTTTTACATCCCGTGCGAAGTAAAATAATAGAGCTTCTTTCGGCAAAGCCTATGACCATCACTCATATTGCTCGAAAAATGAATGTTCACCCCGCAAATCTAACTCATCACTTTAAGAAGCTAGAAAAAGCACGGATCATAAATATTCACGAAGAGAGGGATATAGGAAGAGTAGTGGAAAGATACTATATAGCCTCCGCCTCTTCTTTTATCATCGAGCAAGAAACACATGGGGCAAACTCTAAGGTCCTAAGCTTTCTAAAAAATGATTTAGGAAAAAATATCTCTCAGTTAGAAGGCGATGACTCTGAAGAGTTGATTGGACTTATCAAGAAAACTAATATTAATAAAAAATCATTTCAGATCTTCTCAAAAAAATTAAAGGAACTCATAGATGAGTTCTCCGCTTTAGAAGATCTAGATGGTGAAAGCTATGCTCTCAATCTTAGCCTTTATCCTCATCATATTGATTACGGACCCCTTAAAAGAATTCATATTAAAAAAAAGGAAAATAAATGAAAAAAACAACGACCTTACTCATCACCATTCTTCTTATCCCTATTGTTGCATGCGCCTCAAGTCGAAAGCCCCAAAGCTTAAAAGATAATACAGTGTTTACTCAAAAGCTCGAAGCCATTCGAGTTAAATACAAGCTTCCAGCGATAGCAGCAATCGTTGTTAATAATGAAAATATCATCAATGTAGGTGCTTCAGGCCTAAGGGCCATTGAAGCACACGAAGACGTTACTATCTTTGATAAGTTTCATTTAGGTTCAAATACTAAGTCGATGACAGCAACTCTGTTGGCCAAGATGATAGAGGAAGGACATTTCAGTTGGAATGACTCTTTAGAATTAGTCTTTAGTGATTTAACGATCCATAAAGACTTTAAGGCTTCTACTCTTGAACAGCTTTTGCGTCATCAAGGGGGAGTTACTTCTAACCTTATAGAATCTTATCCAAAAATGTGGAGCCAGTTTTGGAAGATGCAAAGCGATGACTCGGAAAGTGCTCTTTCCCAAAGAAGCCTTTTAGCTAAAACTGTCCTTATAGAAAAACCAAGTTTCAAAATTGGTTTAAAATCAAATTATTCAAATGCCGGGATTACTTTGGTAGGGCACGCCATTGAAAAGAAAATGAAAGGAAAATATGAAGACATTATTAAAAAGTCTTTATTTACAGACTTAGGAATGGAAAGTTGTGGCTTTGGTGCCGCAGGAGAGCCTGGCCGTTATAATCAACCACGAGGTCATGTTTCTCAAAATGGAAAAGTGGTTAGTGTTAACCCTGGTCCTTACGCCGATAATCCTGATGCTATTGCTCCTGCGGGTAAAGTCCACTGCTCTATAGTAGACTGGGGAAGATATATTCAAGAGCACTTAAAGGGATCGCAAGGCAATTCAGATTATTTAAAGACCTCTTCTTTTAAGAAACTACACAGCCCCCTTAAAGACCAAGTCTTTGGCCTCGGGTGGATAGAGATGAAACCTAAATGGGCGAAGGGTGACAGGCTTATTTTTCATAATGGTAGTAATACGATGAACTATGGCGAGATGTGGATCTCACCTAAAGAGAACTACGCAGTCGCTGTTGTGAGTAATATTGGAGGGGCTGATGCAAGCAGAGCAGTTAGAGAAGCCGTTATAAGCCTAGTAAATGAGTATTTAATAGCTAAATAAGGGTAAGGAAGGACAGGCCTTCTTCTTACTCTGCAAATATTACAGGGCAAAAGAGTTCAAATTTTCATAGGGTATTGAAGGGAGTAGGGTGAGCAAAAACACACTTGGAGCCCTATGAAAACGTCACTTATAATCTTTGCCCTATTTCTTTCGTCAGCAGCCTTTGCAACGAACACTCAAATAATTACTTCGACAGTTAAAGGTGAAGTGACCATTGGCTTTTCTGACTCAAGCTTTGACTACGCCATTACAGATAAAAAACATGAGAAGAACTTCTGTTATATGGGGTCAATCTCAAAGGTATGTCATCAACTAAGACTTGATGCCGGAGTCATTAGCAACCGCTATGTTGGGGGCGCTCACGATGATATCGAAGTCCTTAGTTGTGAAGTCATTGAGGACATGGACTCTGATGGATACCACCCAGTATTTGGATCTGAAAGAGTAGTTGCCTCTTATAGATTGAGTGATGATTACGGGTCAGACTTTGTTGTTAAGAGAATCATTAAAGAATGCTCAAATATTAGAAACTAACTAACATAAAGGAATAAATATGAAGAACCTCATCTTACTTTCAATTGCACTTTTAGTATCAACGACGGCCTTTGCTGATCAATGTGCTTATATCACTAAGAAGCAAGCCCAAGTTGCCGTCTCTAAACTAGCTCTATCAAACTCAATCATTGAGTTATGCGAGCCATGCGGAGAGATAACTCCTGTTAAAAAAGAAATTACTTCTCTAGGATATGCTCATACTGGTTATGAGAATTATTTTGAAGTTAAAGTAAATGGAAAGGGGATTGACCTCGCTTATACTTATACAAACCTTGGTATAAACATGGCCCTTCTATCAGCTTGTAAGGCAACTGATGTCTCAGCTGTTATCAATGTCAATAATCTTTAAGAATAACGTAGACTAAGGTGCCTCGCAATTGGCAGGGCACCTTCTGTATTAGCTTAAGAGAAAGCTCTCTTCATTTTTAATAACCCGAACCTCTTTTTCCGTAAAAACAGTTACTGATTTCTTTCCAATAACTTTAAGGCGGCGGTTTTTAATATAGACTGAAGACTCATCATGAAGGGCCAAGACAGGAAAGCCAAAGTCCTTCACAAACTTCTTGATCTCTTTATTTTCTGATTTCTTATAATGACAATGAATGGCCCAGTTTCCAAGAAGGTTAAGGCCCTGATAGCTTATGACCCCTGCCTTGTTTTGATCGCCGTGAAGGCCAAAGTGGGCGGTCTCAATATGGCTGCCAAGAACGATGGCCCCAGCACTATCGCCGTTGATCACGCCGCCTTTATGAATAAAACGGTGAAGCAGCTCAAAGGCATGGGTGTCTCTGATAAAGTCTATTAACTGAAAGGTATTCCCACCATCGATGTAGATAGCGTCAAAGCCTTTAAGGTATTCCCAAGTCAGATCATGCAGGTTCGAGCAGCTTTCGATATTATCAAAATGAATAGTAGAAAAGGTCTCTTTGATACGGGCGAGAGAGTTCTTCCAAGAACGTTTACTTCCAGCGAGAGGAATAAAAAGAAGAGTAGGAGACTTTGATAAGAGCTTAATAAACTTCTTATCAATTTCACTAAAGTGGCGAGAGTCCCCGCCACCGGTCATTATTAATTTCATGATCTTATCTTAAAGGAATTATTTCTTCTGTGAATCAAAAAGAGCTTTCAGTCCTTTTGTAGCACTTATTCGGCGCTCTTTTTTCATAAGCCCTAGTTCTTTCTTACGGCTTAATTGAAAAGGCTTATCTTCTTGTTCTTCAAGTTTATCTTTTGGAACAAAGCCTTGAGTTGAGGCCATGGAGACTTTTAAAGTTCTCCCATCAACTTGAGTTCCGTTAAGAGCGTCAATGGCCCTTTGGGCATCTCTAATATTGACCATATCAACAAAGGCGACACCTTTACTTTTATCTTCTTTGCCTTCGCGCATTAATTTAATCTCTTTGATAAACCCGTATTGTTTAAAGAGCCCTAAGATACCGTTTTCATCGCGGTTATAGCTTAGGTTACCAACGTATACTGAGTGAATGCCTGTGTTTATTTTCTTTTCCATAAGCTGTCTTATATCAGGGAAAAACCATCTTGGCATCCGGATAGAATAATTACATACTTAGAGGTAAGTGAATGGAATTATTAAGGAGCAGGTTATGAAGACCGCCATATTGCTAGGCCTCTTATTCTTAGGAACTAGCTGCGCCAACGTAAAACAGATCGATAGAGGGCTTATCTCCTCAAGACTAATGCAATTAAACCCCACCCCAGAGGAGTCAGTCTTTTTAGAAGAAGTGAATTCTTATCGTGAAGGGGCCGCGGGCGGATCTGCTTCAGTAGGGGGCGGCTGTGGTTGTAACTAGAAAGCTTTGGATAGGAATAATCTTTCTGCTACTCGGCATTCAAAATGTCTTAGCTTCAATAAACTCTAAGGCCAAGTTCTTTATCAATGCTTATTTTCAAGATGGAACCGAAGGTCATCAGGTCTTTGATAATTCAAACAAGGAAGACGTTAGTGTTCTAGAGCCTATGCTCTTTGTTGATTATAAGATCGATGAAAATACTGATGTAAAAGTTCACCTCGCCTTTGATACTTGGACAGCAGCTTCAGATACAAAGCTTGATGGAAACACAGGGGCTAGTGGCGAGGGGATTGGACGCCAAGGAAGAATTGGCGGAAAGATCGGAATAGCAAAAGATAAGAAGACCTGGGCCTATGGCGCCAATATTGGTGTTTCTTCAGAGTATGATTATAAATCTTTAAATTTTAGCGGCACTTGGGAAGGGCGTTTCAAGGATGAGAACTTTGTTGTGAGTTTAACTCCTCAGCTTTATCTCGATCAGGCCAAAGACTTTGATCTTCAAACAAATAAGACTAGTGAATTTAAAGGAAGAGTCATCTCGGCCATGGACATCTCGGCTTCTCAATTATTGAGCGTAAGAGATATCATCTCTTTTGGTTATACGTTTATCACTATGAACGGAAAGCTAAATAATATTTCAAACTCGGTTAAGGTTCTAGACAATCCCTATGGCAATGCTTTTTCAAGAGTTGAAGAGCGCCTGCCTAATGGGCGGGACCGTCACGCTTTGAGTACAAAGTATGTTCATGGCTTTAGCGATGAGATGGCCGTGCATTTTAACTACCGCTATTATATGGATGACTGGGATGTCAAGGCCCATACGGCAGAAGCAGGTCTTCGGATGACCTTCCTAGAAGGCAATGCCTTTGTGGTTCCTAGCTATAGGTATTACTCTCAAGATCAGACAAAGTATTATTATAAAGAGCTGCCTACTTCAAAGACCTTGATGACGGCGGATTCAGATCTTTCTTCATTTGATTCACATAGACTTGGGATTCATTATGAACAGATCATCGGTGATAAAAAGATAAGTAAGGTTGAGCTCCTTGATTTCACTCTTACTTCGGGGCTTTATTATTATAAAAGAAGTCATGATCTCAATTATTTAATTGTTCAATTAGGGGTCGGTACTGAATTCTAATGGATAAGCAAATAATCGAAATCAATTCAAAGCATATGGGAGGAGAGTTTCAATTTAAGATCTATCCCGGCTCTGTGCATGGTCATGAAGAGATTAAAGAGATTGCAAGACTTGCTTTTAATGAAGTGGCGCGAGTAGAAGATCTTCTGACTGACTTTAGACCTTCACCTTTTAATCAGATCAATATGAAAGCTGGGATTGCCCCCGTTGAAGTTGACGAAGAAGTCTTTCAGATCATTGAGAGGTCTCTTAAATTATCAGATGAAACAAACGGCGCCTTTGATATCTCCTTTGCTAGCGTTGGGCATCTTTGGAGGGAGCATAAAAGAGCTTCTACCACTCCTAATGAAAGTGAGATGAAAGAGGCCGCTTCTTATATTGATTATAAGAGTATCGAATTAGATCATACTAAGAGTACAGTCTTCTTACCTCATAGAAAGATGAGGATAGGCCTCGGTGGAATCGGAAAGGGTTACGCCGTTGATAGAGGCTTCGAACTTTTAAAGATGCGGGGATTAAGTAATTTTTACTTTAACGGCTCTGGCGACATTAGAGTTGATTCAAGAGCTGACGCCCCAAGGGCCTGGCAAGTCGGGGTGAGGAACCCTTTTTCTGAAGATCCCACAAAGTCCTGCGCCTATTTTAAGATTCATAATGGCGCCCTTGCCACTTCAGGAAATTATAATAACTTTATTCATAAGCTAGGCAAGGCCTATCATCATATCCTAGACCCTAAGACAGGAAGCTCTTCAAGGGACTTAGTTTCAGTTTCAATCTTTTCTGAAACAGCTGAAAGAGCAGACACCACGGCGACCTCCATTATGATCATGGGGCAAGAGAGGGGCCTTGAATTTATGAACAAGAATGAATTAAATGGATTTATCATTAATGAAAATGGGGATGTTCTTAGAAGTAAGAAGTCCCATCAAATATTGGAGCAAAGCATATGAAAAAACTACTTGGACTATACTTACTTTTCTCTCTCTCAGCTTTCTCTTCAGAGGTTAAAGACTTTAACTTAACCACTTATAAAGATAAAAAAGAGTTTAAGTTAAAAGATCACCTCGGAAAAAAGACCATTGTCTTAAACTTTTGGGCCAGCTGGTGCACCTCGTGCATAACTGAGCTGCCTGAGCTCCACGCTCTTAAGAAAAAATACCCCAAGGCCCTCTTTATTGGAATTAATAGCGGTGAGAGTGAGAAGTTTGTTAAGAAGTTTTTAAGGCGTTATAAGTTTAATTATAAAATCTTAATGGATAAGACTAAAACAGTTGCTAAATCTTATGGGATTGATACGCTACCTAGAACGATCGTCATAGGTATGGATAAAAAAATAAGCTTTAAAGGGGATAGGCCCCCTTCAAAAATTTAAATTATCCATTTCCATTTTTGATTTCATTCAAAAGCATTTGAATATTATCTTTTAATATCTCGAAATCTTTTTTGGGTAAGTGCTTTTTCATTTCTTTTTCAAAGCGTTTAGAATCAGTCTTCAAGACCTTTGTAAAACTTTCTAAGATATAATAGTTTGAATCCACTTTGTGTAGTAATGGAAAAACTCGTCCTAACTCTTTTAAGACATCTTTATCAAACTTCTTATTAAGAGATTCCCCAGCAGTATTAATGACTCTAAAGACTTGCTCTTTGTTTTTGGAAGTTACGCTCTTAATAGATTTTAATTTATCAAGAGAACTACTTGCATAAAGAGAAGTAGAAAATAAGACTAAAAATATGATTTTAATTAAATTATTCATTCGGTACCTCAACTAGTTTTGATAATTGATCTTTTGGTAGATCTACGTAAATTCCAATTGGAATTCGCTGTCCACCGACAGTAGTTGGACTGTCATTTATAAAGTCACTTGTGTACTCATCTTCAGCAGTTTTAATTTCAATATGCCCAGGTCTTCCTTTTGCTGCGCCTTTTTTCTTATAAACTATTATAGAGCCTATAGGAGCATTATGAATATCAACATCAGGGAAATTAGGATCATTCATTATATTTTGAAAGCCTAAATCTTTTAAGTATTTCCCAGCATGGACGGCATTAACTCCGCCTATGTCCCACTTACTATCAACATAATTATCTTTTCCAGTTAGGCCATACTTTACGTACCTGTAACAAAAGGCCAGGGAGCCATGGGCTTTTTTCACTAACCGGTTTTTACCTTTAGCGTTCTTTTTCCAGTAGGCATTTCCTTTAATTGACTTAGATGTCTTGTCCTTTTGATCTCTGTAACAAGATCTATCAAGACACTTGGTTGTATTGCCTTTAATGGTCTTAATCATAAGAGCAGTCTTAGGTGCACCAACGAATGTAGCGAGGGCCTTATCATAGATAAGTTTATTATGCGCTTTCGCTTCATCAATCTTACGTTGCTTCTCAATCAAGTATTTTTCAAAACCTGGAACTAGGTTATTGGTGATTTGATTAATTTCATCTTCGTTCAAAGGAGATACGACAAATGGGAGAAAGTCATAAAGGTCCGAGCCCTTTGTACAATCCGCTAAACGTTTTGAAGAAGAGGATAAAATACTTTCAAGTTCATTACAGTATTCAGCTCCACCAGTTTGAGATTTACAAAACCTTATTGTTTCAGCAGCAACACCAATAAATTGAGCGTGCTTTTCAGGATCTTTTGATAACCTAACAATTTGTTCTTGAATGGCCTTGGGATTACTTTTTTCTAGGCAGGCCTTCGTAGCTAAATTTGCATCTTTATCATTTGTTAAAACACAATGACCCTTTCCATCGTTTGCTGGTCCAAAGACTAAGGGGTTACAGCGAAAAAGATTCTTTCCACAAGAGAACTTAGACGTATAAGGCTGACCAAAGTCGGCAATGCCATCGTCTTCTTTTACGAATCTTTTCCAGGGAGGCATGCAATTTCCCTCTTTATCAAAGAGAGACATCCAACCACCAAAGTTACACATTGGTCTTGAGTCGCCGCTATTGTCATCTAGAGCAAATGAACTCATTGATACAGAAACTGCAATTAAAACAATAAAAGGATAAATTAGTTTTTTCATATATTTTCTCTCAACTCTTTATCGGAGCTTGAGAGAATAACTAAAGTAAATAAGCTAAATAGTTAAAATAAGGCTTTAGAGCTGCTCGTTAAGCCAATCTCTTAGGTCATGAATCTCATCGATATCAATTTCATGTCCCATGGAATACTTCTCAAATCTTAAGTTTGAGTGAGACTTAAGGAGATTGCTCGCCCAAGAGTTTACATCTTGAAAAGGGATGACTGAATCTTCTGTACCGTGAGCTATAAAAGTTGGAGTCTCTAAAAAACTTTTTGTAAGATCATCCAGCATAAAAGGATAAGTCTTAGGAGATAAGGCGATTACACCGCCAAGCTTTTCACCAAAGGCCATGGCAGCCGAAAGCGCCATGCAGCCCCCTTGAGAGAAACCACAAAGTAGGATGTCTTCTTTCTTAAAGCCTTCTTCTAAAAGGAAATTAATTTCATCTAAGATTAATTTTACAGGGGCAGCTATTGATTCTTTAGGATCTTCTGGAGGGAGGTGATACCAAGCATAGCCCCCAAAGTATTCTAGAGGAGCATTTAAAAGTAGGTAATGGCAGTTAGTTATATTCACTTCTTGAGTAAAGATTCGGTAAGGAACTAATGAATCTCCATAGCCATGCATGACAAGCATGATCTTAAAGTCAGTCTTAGGTTGCTGGGAGATATCGATCTCAGAGCGGGCGTAAATCAGTTCACTTTGAAGTTTCATAAAGGGGATTATGGCCTTAATTCTCCCCTTAAGTATCTAAAATTATTCTACTTACGCAAAAGGTACGCAAAAAGCTGTTGCACTTACGCAAAACTTACGTAATATACTTATTAACGGGGAGACAAACTTATGGCGGCACTACTAGTTACACATTTTTTAATCACTGAAGGGACTACCTCTTTGGACAATACTTTTGAAACGGCAGAGCGAGAGGGAGGACCTTCGTCCCGGTTCCCTCTTGGACGGAGGTGGACGTTAAATCCTTCTCGCTTTGCTCGCTCAAGCAGCGATAGAGAAAGATACAGAAAAAGAGAGATATGCCTCTCTCTTTTACATGGGAGGAAAGGATGAACTCAAGGGATTACAGAAGCAGCCATACTGAATTTTTCAGTAAGACTTGGTTGGTAGATAGGAGTTTCCTTCCACCAAGAAGACCTACAAGCTTTCTTTCTCATACAGGGGCTCTGGATTTTTTTGACAGGGTTTTTACTTTTAGTTTTTTAAAAAAGGATAGGTCATGAACAACGACGGCAAGGATACCATTTTGTTTTGTTTGTTTATCTTTTATATCGCATTGATCACAGTCGCTTAATTTTTATTTACGGCGGGGCTTCTCCAGCATTGGGTAAGCGCCGCTTATATTAGATTCGAGGGGAATCTTACTCCATTTCTTAAGCCTAAACTTATGCTGCAAAGCCTAGCAGAATCATGATTCATCCTAAGAGTTTCTTTAATGAGACTTAATTATTTCAGACTCTTAGGAGATTCTTTGCTCTCAAATTCTTTCAATGACTCTTTAAGTGATGACCGTGTCATGTTAAATAAAGAGAAGGAGAATAGATGAAGAACCTTATCATTGCTATCAGCGCCATCATTTCAATTTCAGCTATCGCAGGTACAAAAGAGATCCCTTACTTTGGACTCAATGAAGGCCTTCTTCGTATGTTCGTCTATACGCCAAAGAACGTTAAACCAAATGCTCCCCTTATTGTTCTTCTTCATGGATGTAATCAGCGAGCTCAAGATATTGATAATGAAACCGGCTTTGCCCAATTGGCAGAAAGCTCTGGTAGCCTTCTTCTTATTCCTGAGCAGACAAAATTCAATAATTCTCAAGCATGTTTTAATTGGTTCTCACCCTTCGACTTCTTAAGAAACAGAGGGGAGTCTGGCTCTATTGCCCAGATGATTCGTTATCTTCAAGTTAAAGGCCTAGCTTCAAAGAAAAAAGTCTTCATAGCGGGCCTCTCCGCCGGAGGAGCAATGGCCGCGGTCATGCTCGCCACTTACCCGGACATGTTTAAGGCCGGCGCTACTGTCGCTGGGATTCCTTTTGGTTGTGCAAGTGATGTGTTTGGTGCTTTTAAGTGCATGAAGTCCATCGATAGAACTGGAGCTGAATGGAAATGGTTAGTAAAAGCGGCTTATAGGCACAGAGGGGATTACCCAAAGGTGATGATCCTACAAGGAACTGAAGATCCTTATGTTTCTCCAGATAATGCCACTGAGTTAAAAGAGCAGTGGAACGCCATTCATCAAATCGAGAAAGGGTCAGTTATTACCGATAATTCAAAGATGCTGCATACTTCATACTCCAACTCAAAAAGAGGATCAGTGGTCGAGACCGTGATCCTAAAGGGAATGGGCCATGGGCTTCCTGTGGACTCAAAGAATGGTTGTGGAAAGACTGGTAAGTGGATCATCAATCATGGGGTCTGTGCAGCAGATCTTCTCGGGCGCTTCTTTAAGCTAAAATAACGCGCCTAGAGGTCTTTCGATTCTAGTTTTTTTGCGGGCTTAACTGTATATTATTGTCCATGCAAGTTCGCCCCCTATCTGAATTAGATTTAGACTCCTTTATTGATTTACGCCTTCAAGGGCTTAAAGAATCTCCCGATTCCTTTTTAATTAGCTATGAGCAAGAAAAAGAAACCGGTCCCGCTTACTTTCAAGAACTTTTAGGTAGCGAAAATCCAGATAACCTCATCTTTGGTTTTTATATGGATGACAAGCTTCTTGGCATCCTTGGGATGTACCGCGACAATCTGCCTAAGTTAAACCACAGGATGAATATTTGGGGAATCTATGTTCACCCGGATGTGAGGCGTAATGGTGTTGCTAAGGCCCTTTTGAAGAAGTCTATCGACCACGCTAAGAAACAAGATAAGGTTTTTAATATCCGTTTAAGTGTAGATGCTAAGAATAAGAAGGCCATTGAGCTTTATCAAAAGTTTGGTTTTGTTGAATGGGGAGTTGAGCCTAAGGCCACTCAAGGTGTTAATGAACTCCTAGATGATGTTCATATGAGCTTAGCTCTAGGAGAGTCTTAATGGAGATCATTGCGATTCCAGGTTTTAGTGAACCTTTTAGTAGTTTAACTCATTTACTAGGAGCAGGTTTCTTCTTTGTTTTTGGTATCATTTTAGCGCGTAAGGGAAAAGGTAACCGTCAAAGGCAGATTGGTCTTGGTATCTATAGCTTTAGCCTCGTCTTTCTTTTTTCAATGAGCGGAGTTTATCATTTATTAGAACCCGGAAACACGCCGCGTTTTGTTCTTCGCCACCTCGATCATGCCGCTATATGGATCTTAATTGCAGGATCTTTTACTCCCATGCATCTTATTCTCTTTAGAGGAGTTAAGCGCTGGGGAATCTTGATTCCCGTTTGGTTTATTGCTATTACTGGCCTGACCTTAGAGATGATCTTCTTTACTAATATTCCTGAATGGCTCAGCCTGTTCTTCTTTTTATTTCTAGGCTGGATCGGGGTTATCTCGATTTGGATGTTCTATAAGTACTATCCTAAATCTAGTTATAAATATATTGGAGCTGGAGGCATTGCCTATTCACTAGGGGCGGTTCTTGAATTCACTCGTTGGCCTGTGATCTGGCCTGGCGTTATAGGCCCTCATGAAATCTTTCACCTCTTTGTTCTTCTTGGGGCCTTTAGTCACTGGATGTTTATTTATAAGAATGCCCATAGGCCAAAATCTGAAGTGCTCTTGATTCAAATAAAAGAATATGTGCAAACAGGAGAGTTTCGCGCCATTGGTGAGAATGAACTTATCGATTTAAAGGCAAACTCTTTAGAAGAGCTGCATAAGTTAATTCAAGACTGGGTGAATAAGAACTTTCATAAAGAAATGACCCCGGTTGAAATAAGCTTAAAGCATTCGAAGATCTTATGAATCATTTTCTTAAATTCCTCTTTATCTGCTTTGTCTTTTCCCTAGGCTTTGGAATCTCAAAGTTCTATGGAGAAAATGAAGAGGTCGAAATCGAAGAACCGGTTATGGTAGTCGTTAAGCCTTCTGATACTGAGTATCTTGAACTAAAAGAATCCATCTTAAAGAATTATTATAAAGAAGTTGATCCCGCGAAGAAGCTTGAAGCATCTGATGAGATCATGGAAAAACTAATGCTTATGTTTATGGCCAACCTAGGCTTTAAGTTATCTGCATCAGAGAAAGTCCTAGTTGAGAATCCAAAGTCTTATGATCAATACCTAAAAGAAGTTTTAACTCTTTGCCCGGCCCTTCCTAAATCAACAGGACCCGAGGTCTATCTTAATGATGGCTCTGATGAAAAACGAGATAAATTAATTAAAGATCTAAAAACTTGCACGGAAACTTATGGTGGCTTTTTAAATAAACCAAAGCTTGTTAATGATAGTCAAAAAGAAAAGTTTATTGGCTTTGAAGATAATATCTTTAAGAAATCAGGAAGAGGACCTCAGGGCTACTTCTCATTTGATATCTTTAGTGATCTTTGGGGGAGTCAACCCTATTCAGAAAAGCTTGAAGGTCTTCCAAAGTCTTTTGTAAAATCCTACTTAGGTGAAGTGGATGGTATCTATAGAACAAGATCAGGAGAACAAGGGCCTATAAAGATTCGTTTAACTGAAGGATCAAAAAGTAAGGAAGGGGGAGTGTTGTTAAATCTTTCACTATCTACAAAGATTGGCCTTTACTTAGATGAAGTCTTTAAAGCAGAGCATCCAAAGAATCATAGCACCAATGGACTAGGGCCTTGTAGAGGCATGGTTTTATCTAAAGGGAAGAATCGTATGATTCATCTCATTAAGACTCCTGGTAAGGATGGATTCTTCGGAAGAATCTATGCTAGCGGAGAAGTTGTAAGCAGCTTTTACGTTAGTAAGAACTTCTCTAAAAAGAGCCTTAATCCCTCGCGCTGGGGAAAAGATCAGAATTTCTGGTAATCACTCAATAATTTCAATCATTTAACCTGTTGATCATCTCTTCATTCTCTGCGAGAATTTCGTTTCTATGAAAGAGACAATTGAACTCCCTATTCTCAGATTAACCGGTTCCGTGGCCCTAGGCCTAAGTGATCAGGTGGCGATTGAAGAGCCCTTAGAGATCAGGCTGAACTATTCAAAAAGCCGCGGCATGCATAGGAGCCGCGAAGAGAAGACCGTCTCCATAACGATGCGAACTCCAGGCTCTGACTTTGACTTGGCCTTCGGCTTTTTATTTTCTGAAGGCATCATCAAGTCCGTTGATCAAGTTGAAGAGATTAAACACTGCGGAGATAAGGGCAATATTGTTAGGCTCTTTTTAAGAGATGATGCAAAAATAGATCTTTCAAAGTTAGAAAGACATTTTTATACCAGTTCTTCTTGCGGCGTTTGTGGCAAGACGAGTATTGAAGCCTTGATGACTCAAAATCCTTATAGCGACTGTATTGAAGGTGGCCTTGAGATTTCTCAGGAGTTTTTGTACCACTTACCAAAGGCCTTAGATGAAGCGCAAAAAGTCTTCGCTCATACAGGTGGTCTTCATGCTAGTGCTCTCTTTGATGCGCGAGGTGAAGTAACTCTTCTTCGTGAAGATGTTGGGCGCCATAATGCTTTAGATAAAGTGATAGGAGCTTCATTGCGTGAGGGTCTTGAGCTCCCTCTTAAGAATTTGGTTCTTTTATTAAGCGGAAGGGCCAGCTTTGAATTGATACAAAAAGCTTCTATGGCAGGGATCTCTATTGTTGCTGCCATCGGCGCCCCAAGTTCTTTGGCCGTTGAATTAGCTAAGAAATTAAATATTACCCTTGTGGGTTTTTTAAGAAACGGAAAGATGAATGTCTATTCCGGAAGTGACCGAGTAAGAATCTATGAAATGGAAAACTCCCCAGGAGAAACCAGAAGATATTGAAGTTAGTGAACTAAGTACAAAAGCCGGAGGAATTCCAGCTGTGCTTTCTTCTCTGTCCCATACTTTTAAAAAAGTGGGTCCCCTAAACTCTATCTCCAGTCTTAGAAAGATAAACCAAGTCGGTGGCTTTGATTGTCCTGGTTGTGCTTGGCCTGAACCTAAGAATAGATCAGTGGCAGAGTTCTGTGAAAACGGTGCCAAGGCCATAGCCGAAGAGGCAACTAAAGCGAGGATTACTCCCAGCTTCTTTCAAAAGTATTCTATCAATGAACTAGCTAAGAAATCTGATTATTGGTTAGGGCTTCAGGGACGCTTAACTCATCCTATGCAGCTCAAAGAGGGAAGTTCTCACTATGAGATGATCTCGTGGGAAGAAGCTTTTAAAACCATAGCCAGTGAGCTTAAGGCCCTTGATGATCCTAATGAGGCCATCTTCTATACTAGCGGAAGAACTTCTAATGAAGCGGCCTTTCTCTATCAATTGATGATTAGAAAGTTTGGAACCAATAATCTGCCTGATTGCTCCAATATGTGCCATGAATCAAGTGGCGTCGCCATGACCGAGTCTATTGGCATCGGAAAAGGCACTGTAACCCTTGAAGATTTCGATCTCGCGGACTGTATTCTCATATATGGCCAGAATCCGGGCACTAACCACCCTAGAATGCTGACTAGTCTTCAGTCAGCTGCACGTAGGGGGGCTAAAATTATTACAATAAACCCCCTTAAAGAGGTGGGAACTGATAGATTTATACATCCTAAGGACGTGCATTTGCTGCTTGGCAGTGGTACAAAATTGACCACCCAACTGCTTCAAATCAGGATCAATGGGGATGTTGCCCTAACAAAAGGTCTAATGAAAGGGCTGTTAGAAGCCGAAGAGAAAGACTCAGGCAAAGTATTAGACCACGAATTTATTAATTCTTATACGGAAGGTAGTTATGAAGTCATCGAAGATATTAAAAAGCAAAGTTGGGATTCAATTACCAAGCACTCCGGCGTCTCTAAGGACGAGATCATTAAGGCCAGTAAGATCATTGCGAAAAGTAAACGCATTATCGGTTGCTGGGCGATGGGCCTCACCCAACACAGAAACGCAGTCGGAAACATCCAAGAAGTCTTAAACCTTCTTCTCTTAAAAGGCTCCATGGGAAAACCTGGGGCCGGCGCTTGTCCTGTCAGGGGACATTCCAATGTCCAAGGTGATCGCACCATGGGAATCTGGGAAGCGCCAAAAAATTCCTTTTTAGATCAACTCGACAAGAATTTTCAAATGAAGTCCCCACGGGAGCACGGCTATAATGTAGTTCAGGCCATAGAGGCCATGAGCGAAGGTAAAGGCAAGGTCTTCTTCGCCATGGGTGGTAATTTTCTAAGCGCCACTCCTGATACAGAGTTCACTGCAAAGGCCTTAACTAAAACAAGGCTAACAGTTCAAGTCTCAACAAAACTTAACCGCTCTCATCTAGTCACAGGAAAGAAGGCCATCATTCTACCATGCCTCGGAAGAACAGAGAGAGACCTCGGTCAGTTTGTCACTGTGGAGAACTCCATGGGGATAGTTCATCAATCAACAGGTCATCTAAAGGCAGCTTCAAATTTTCTTAAGAGTGAGCCTGAGATCGTCTGCCTCTTAGCAAAAGAGTTACTACCTGAAGATTCAGTTAAGTGGGATAACTTGAAGATGGACTATGATGAAATCAGGGAGATGATTGCTAAGACCATTCCTGGTTTTGAAAACTATAATAAAAAAGTAAGAGAGCCAGGAGGCTTCTCTCTGCCTAATCCTCCAAGGGATGAGCGCCGCTTTGAAACAATCAATGGCAAGGCCAACCTCTTTGTTCATCCCATGCCGGATAACTCAGTTCCTAAAGATCATTATATGATGATGACGATTAGAACTCATGATCAATTCAACACTACGGTCTATGGACTAGAGGACCGCTACCGCGGCATAAAACTAGGGCGGCGAGTGATTCTTATGAATAAAGAAGACATGAGAGATGCTGATCTTACGCAGGGGCAGCAGGTTGATCTTCATAGTAAATTTAATGGAGTATTGAGAAGCGTTGAAAGATTTTTCGTCGTGGAATATGATATTCCAAGATCAAGCGTGGCGACTTATTTCCCAGAGGCCAATCCGCTTATTCCCATAGATAGCTACGCTTTAAGAAGCATGACACCGACTTCAAAGTCTGTTTTGATTAGCTTAACTAAGTCTGATTCTAAAGTGTGAAAGATTCACAATTCTTGGTGCATGAAAAACCTTTTTTCTATTGTCTCTTGAAGTGGTCCTTGATAGTTGTAAAAAAAACTTTAAGGAGATCTAAATGAAAATCTTAATCACGACCGCCTTTTTACTTTTAGGCTTAAGCGCTCATAGTTCTGAGTGTAATACTTACGAAGCTCAAGTAATGGGAAGCATTGAATCTGTTAGAAAGATGGGAGATGTTTGTTTTTATAAAGTAAGCATTGATGTCATCAATGAGCATGCACTATGCCCACTAACTAAAAATGAAATCGAAGAAAGCACTGTTCAATACGAGGCTGGTTACCATGATCATTGCCTCTATCGTTTTGGCGGTGAGTTCTCTGGAATTCTCGTTAAAGATAGAAATGATGTGATCACCTTTGATTAAATAGAATACCTCAATCAACTCGGGACCAAGGGAGAAGACCTTGGTATCCGAGGCCTTTTTATTCTTAGTCCTAAAATCAAACAACCTTTCTCAAAAGAAGCCTTGATAAATAGCTTTGTCCTACGCGTTAATTGTAGGGACGTTTTATCTACAGATAAGGTCACTGATTAAACTAGTTTCATATGTCAAACAATGGTTTGACAATGGCGACTACCCTGAGTAGAAACCTATTATTAGATAAAGTTTAAAAGGAGAACCAAATGTTAAAATATATCGCTGTCATTTTTCCCATCCTCTTTTGCCTCAATACTTTTGCCAAAGATGTGGTTGTCTATACTTCAAGAAAAGAGCACCTCATTAAAGATATCTTTAAGCAATACACCATCGAGACAGGCGTAAAGGTTGTCTATAAGACGGGTAAAGCAGCTGCTCTTATTCAAAGTATCAAGGCTGAAGGAGAGAAGTCTCCAGCGGATATCTTTATGACCGTCGATGCTGGGAACCTTTGGTTTGCTGGGAAGGAAGGGTTATTAGAATCAATCAGCTCTAATAAACTTAGAAAGAATGTTCCCTTTAACCTAAGAGATGAAAAAGGAAGATGGTTTGGTCTTTCAGTAAGAGCAAGAACCATCGCTTTTAACACATCAAAAGTAGCTAAGGGTGAGCTCACTTCATACGAAGGATTAGCTGATTCAAAATGGAAGGGAAGACTTTGTCTTAGGACTTCTAAAAAAGTTTATAACCAATCTCTTGTGGCCATGTTGATCTCAGAGCTTGGAAGTAATAAAGCTAAAGCTGTTGTAAAGGGCTGGGTCAATAACACTGTTGAAATATTTCCTAATGATACAGCAGTTCTTAAGGCCGTAGCTGCAGGACAATGTGATGCTGGCATTGTTAATACTTATTATTATGGAAGGCTGATGAAGAAGTCTCCAAAGTTACCGCTTAAACTTTTTTGGCCAAATCAAGAAAATAGTTATGGAGTTCATGTAAATGTCTCTGGAGCTGGAGTATTAAAGACTTCAAAAAATAAAGACGAAGCTAGAAAACTGATAGAGTGGCTTTCAAGTAGGACTGCTCAGAAATCATTTGCTCAAGTTAATATGGAATATCCAATCAATAATTTATTTCCTGAATCAAAAGTAACCAAATCATGGGGAAGCTTTAAACCTAATAAGAGCTTTAACCTCTCAAATGCTGGAGTCCTACAAAAGGATGCTATTAAGTTAATGAGAGAAGTTCGCTATAAGTAATGCTCAGGCATTTAAGCTATAAGGCTTACCTCTTATTATTTCTCTTTTTTATCTTTGGCCCAATCATTTTTATATTGGGCCAATCTTTTTTTAGCGGAAGCCTATCAGATCAGGAAACCTGGGCCTATATTCTCGATTCAATGTTGTGGGACTTAACTAGAGATACAATTCTTTTAGCTTTCCTCACAGTTTTATTCTCAAGTCTTCTAGGTTTTTCACAAGCTTACTTAATTAGTTTCTCAAATATTAAACACAAAGGAGCGCTTCATCTTTTATTTGTGATGCCTCTCATCTTTCCTCTCTATGTTTTAGGTTTTGTTTACGTTGGAAGCTTGGAATATAGTGGGCTTATTCCCTCGTTTATAAGAAATAACCTCGGAATAAATATCCTAAGCTATATTGATATTAAGTCTGTCTTAGGAGTGGCCTTTGTCTTCTCTCTTGCTCTTAGTCCTTACATCTATTTGTATTTAAAATCATGTTTTGGAGCTATGGATAGAAAGCTTTTTTTGAGCGCGAGGTCATTAGGAAAGACTCCAAATCAAATTGCTCGAACAATTGTTTTTCCTCAAGCCCTACCCTGGTTACTCTCAGGGGGAATACTTGTTTGCCTTGAAGTCTTTTGTGACTTCGGGGGCGTATCAGTTTTCAATTATGAGACATTCTCGACAGCTATCTATCACGCTTGGATAAGCCTCTTCTCAATCAATACGGCAGTAAAGCTAAGCTTGTTTCCAACAGTTTTTGCCTTAATCTTGTACTTGATTAGCCAGTATAAATTTAGAGTTAAAGAAGGGAAGTCTAAGCTTCAAGAAGATATCATCCTACTAGAATTAAAAGGATTGAGTAAAAAGATCGTTTATCTTTTAGTTATAACCTATGCTGCCTTCTCTGTTTTCTTTCCTGTATCTCAATTATTGATTTGGTCCCTTGAAGCTATAAAGGTAGAGCTTGATAGCGACTATTTTCTCTTGATAGGAGAAACTCTCATTATAGGAAGCGTCGTTGCTTTTTCAATAAATTTTATCAGTCTACTTTTTCTGTATTTTCAAAGGTTTAAATTTGGGGCTAGAGAAAATTCAATCCTACCTATTACAAAGCTAGGTTATGCTATTCCTGGAAGTATTGTGGCCGTCAGTATTATGGCCTTTTTCTCAACCGTTAATATAAGTTATTCAGGTCTTTTATCTCTATTAGCTTTGTTCTTAGCCTATTTGATAAAGTTTTACTCAGTTCCCTCAGAGCTTATGGCCAGAGGTATGTCAGGAATTTCTAAGAAGATGGATTGGTCTTCAATCTCTCTAGGCAAGTCCACGGGCTTTACTTTTTTTAAGGTTCAATTGCCGCTTTTAAAGCCGGTTTTACTTTCATCTTTTGTTTTAGTTTTGATAGAAGTCTTTAAAGAGATGCCAATCACTTTGATATTAAGACCCTTTGGAGTGAATACCCTGGCAACAAGAGTCTATGAATTAACCTCTGAAGGAGAGTGGGAGAGAGCATCAATCAGTGCACTTTTTCTCATAGCCTTGGGCGCGGTTTCTCTTTATATTAGTGAGAAGGTTATAAATAAAAAATGAGCTATTTAAGAATAGAAGACCTAACATTTAATTACGAAAAGATAAAAGTCCTTGAGGACTTCTCTCTAAGTCTTGAAGAAAATGAGTTTCATTCACTTCTCGGAAAGAGTGGTTGTGGAAAATCAACTATCCTGCATTTAATTGCTGGTTTCTTAAATCCTAATTCTGGAAAGATCCTCGTTAATGAAGTCTCTATGGAAGGTATTCCTAGTGAGCGCCGTGAGATAGGTATTGTCTTTCAAGAAAATTGCCTTTTTCCTCATATGAATGTCGAAGAAAATATAAAGTATGCCATGAAGGGGGATGAAATTGATAAGTACCTCTCAATGATCAAACTTGAAGATAAAAGAAAGAAATACCCCAATGAACTCTCTGGTGGAGAGCAACAGAGAGTGGCCATCGCTAGAACATTAGCAACAAGGCCTAAGCTGCTTCTTCTTGATGAGCCTTTTTCAAGTTTAGATCAAGGACTCAGAGAGGAACTTCGCAGTGAGATTAAAGAAATTTCTACAAAGATGAAACTAACCACACTGCTTGTGACTCATTCAATTGAAGAGGCTGCTGAGCTTAGTGACCGAATCACTTTAATGAATTGTGATGGAAGCTATCAAACTGATCATTATCGAAATATTCCAGAAGTCTTTGAGTACTTAAAAGAGAAGAGATCTAAGATCGATTCTTTTATTAAATAAGCCTTTCAAGATGCTCTGGTCCACCAGAATAAATTAAGGTTCCAAGAACGTGTTCAATAGGCTTGTTCTTAAAAAGCGTATTATCTTTAGTTATCAAATAACCTTTTAGCTTCTCTCCTACCTCAAAGTAATCTTCCTTCGTGACTCCCATGGCCTTAAGGCCTGTCTGATAGGCCATATGATAGAGAATATCTCCACTATAATCTCCAGCGTTTAAGCATAGAGGGTTTCTCGATTTTTCTATTAAGCGAACGGTATAATCAAGCCAACGCAGTTCTTCCATAGGGCTTAGTCCTATATGAGAATCTGTTCCTATGGAGAATTCTCCACCTTTTTTAAAGAATTCAAGAAGAGGAAAGAGCCCATCTCCTAGGTTGCCTTCGGTACTGGGGCATAAAACAATATTAGCCCCTGTCTTGATGATGCCTTCTAATTCTTCTTTGTTAATATGAGTAGCATGAACTAAGTGAAAGTTTTCATCTAAGTTTACATTTTCTAAAAGCCACTCTACGGGTCTTTTACCTAAGTGAGACACACAATCTCTGACCTCTTGTTCTTGTTCACTGATATGAAGATGTTTAGGAATATCTGCGGGGGCCTTTTTGAAAAGACTAATGATATCTTCAGGCTTTACCGCTCTTAAGGAATGAACGCCAATGCCCACATTTACGTTATTGTAGTTCTCTGAAGCTTTTTGAACTTCTTCAAATAAGTTGAGGTACTCATCAACTGTTTGAGAAATAAAGCGTCTTTGCTTAGGGTTGGCATCTAGGTTGAAACCTCCAACTTGGTAGAACATGGGGATGATTGTTAAAGAGATTCCCGCAGCTACAGAAGCGTTCATAAGCCTTTCACTCATCTCACTTAAGTTCTCATATGGATTTCCTTCAAAGTCATGGTGAAGATAATGAAACTCAGCAACGTGAGTATAACCATGACGGACCATTTCGATATAAAGATCAGTGGCCACCTGCTCTAATTCTTCTGGGCTAATCTTTAAGGCAATGGAATACATATTTTCACGCCAGCTCCAGAAGTCATCTGACTTAGCTTCGGGGCTAAGCCCTTCGTTAATTCCGGCCATTGCATATTGAAACGCATGAGAGTGAGCGTTTTGAAAGCCAGGTATTAAGTAACCTTCTTTCGGAAAGATCTCTTCTTCAGGTAGAGTCGTCTCAATCTTTTGAATAACTTTTTCATCATCTACAGTTATGTAGATCTCTTCAGTCCAGCCTGTCTTTAAAAGAATATTATCAAACCTATAAACTTTCATTTAACTTAACTCCTTTAAGAGGGACTTGAACATTTCTCGCAAAACCTCTCGAACATGAGGAGCTTTCTCTTCATCATACTTGATTGATTCCTCATTCATATAAAGGTCTTGGCTCATTTCTAATTGGAGGGCATGCTGCGAGGGGGACTTCTTTCCAAAGTACCTCGTTATATGTCCACCTTTAAAGGGGTGATTATGAGCCACTTCAAAAGGCCCTTTTTTTAAGCTTCTTAAGGCGCAATCAATTAAACTCTTATCGGCAGAGGTTTCATCAGCATCACCGATGATCATATCGGGGAAAGGGTCTTTTGAGATCTTTGGTACAAGCCGCTTAATAGAATGGGCATCAAAGAGAAGACATTTTGAAAACAACTCGATCCTCTCATCTAACTTTTCTTGAACCATTTTATAGTAAGGCCAATAATAAGCATTTAATCTTCTTTGGGCCTCTTCTTGATTAATTTCTTTAAGTAGTATTTCTTCGCCTGAAAAACTTTTACTTGGAATAAGCCCTGTCTCTTGTCTTGAATCTTGATAGAGCTGCTTACTCTCAGGGTCTCTATTGAGATCTATAACGTAACGAGAATAGGGAGCGACTACAATTTCTATATCTAATTCAGGGGCGAAACTATAGAGCTGGTCAATAAACCAATCGGTATCTCCTGGAGAGTTAAGGGTCTTATCTTTGTAATAGCTACGAACTTCTTCAGGGAACTTGATTCCTGAATGAGGGACTGAGATGAGGATTGGGGACTTTGCTTTCATGACGCTATTCTTGCGCAAAAAAGAGAGCTTGTCTCAAATAAAGGGAGGTTGCCCTCCCTGAAAGATCTTAAAGTGATTCTTTAAGAATATCTAAGTGCCCGAGCACTTCTTCAATTTCATCTTTAATTTGCTCTCTTCCCTCTGTTGTTAGCTTGCTCTTTGAAAGGATCACGACTGTAGATGGGTGAACTATTAATTCTTTAGGTTCATAGCAAGTTTCATCTGCTTTAGGCAGACCATTTCCATCATGAAACTTATCCTCAATCTCTGAGAGAGTAAGGTTTTGCATAAAAGTACTTTTAGCAATGATATGACTTAAAAGCTCATTACACTGAGGGTTCTTCGCCGTGTATTTTTTAAGGATTGGCTTTGCGAGGTTAATAAGCTCAACAGCATCTTGCTTTAAAACCATAGGCTCCGCTCCCTTGTCGTTATTCATGATTAGTCTTTCAGCTACTTCTTTATACTGATCGACGTCTTTGTGGATTGATTTACTAGCGCAGCTAGAGATAAATAGTAGGCATAGGGCCATGCATAGGGACTTCATATTTCTTTCCTCGATTAGGTTTTTAAGCAACTTAATGAAGGTAGTTTGATATGTCAAACTATCGTTTGTGGAGGGCGACAAGAGGCCTTAAGATGGTTTGTGCGACTCGTAATTTTCTTGCGTTTGCTTCAATGTATAAGTGTTATCAAGAGGAGTTTTCATGAAAGGTTTGATATTAAGCGGTGGGTTTTCAAAAAGGATGGGGCAAGATAAAGGCGCCATTATTTATCATGGAAAAACGCAGGTCCTCCATAACTATGAACTCTTAACAAAACTCTGTAGTGAAGTCTTTATCTCTGTCAGGGAAGATCAAGTAGGACAGGAGCATTTAAAAGACCTACCTCTCTTAATTGATAGTGTGCCTGGGGATGGTCCGGCGGTTGGGATCTTAAGCGCCTTTGAAAAAGACCCTGATTCTCCTTGGTTAATCATGGCCTGTGATATGCCCCTTATCGACGAAGAAAACTTAAAGCTTCTTATTGAACAAAGAGACCCCACTAAGGTGGCGACTTGTTTTGAAAACACAGAAAGAAACTGGCCTGAGCCCCTTTTTACTATTTGGGAGCCAGCTTCAGTCATCGATATAAAGAAATATGTCAGTATGGGAAAACCTTGTCCAAGAAAGATTCTCATGAATTCGAATATTAAGATGATTCTTCCTAGCGATCAAACAGTGCTTAAGAACTTTAACACACCTGAAGATCTAAAGAGCCTTTAGATAAAGAAGCGCCTTTTTTAATGAGGCCTTAAAGGGACTATTGGTTTCATCATTTAAGATCTTATCGAGGGGGAGCCTTCTGACTAAGTAAAACAAAATAAATCCAACGATGAGAGGACGAAGGGCAATCCAAAGAGTTGGACTAAAGGGTGATTTTACAAAGAGGAAAAAAGAAATAGTAATAAGATAAGTCACAATAAAAAGAGGGTTAAAGAGATCCTTCAAAGCTAACTTAAAGGCTGATCCTTTAGTGGAGCCGGTTTCTAATTTCTTCTTATTAACCTTTGATAAAAGAGTCCTCTCCCATTTTCTATACCATCTATCAGGAATCAGGGCGGCAGCTACTCCAACCACTAGGCTTAGAAAGACCTTCGTTAAAACGACGGCCAAGAGAATATAGAGAATATTTTGAGGATCAAAATCGAAAACCTTTGATAATTTACGGCTATAGTATTCACCCATAAAGATAAGGTCTTCACCAAACATTAAGTAATAAATAAATAAGGGTTGAATATAGGCCCAAAGAGATAAGAGGCTCATGCCCACAAGAACCCCAAAGAGGTTTGGGCCAAAGATAAATATTCCGATGCCGTGAAGAAAGCCTTGAACACTTATGGCCAGCATAGGTGTTAACTTCTTTCCCGCTGGAGATAAACTCTTAAGCATGGAAGTCACGAGGGAAGCTTGGGCCGGAACCCTGCGAACAGCTTTCATCTGAGAATTCTTTAAAACAGCACGGGATAAAACAAAGCCTTGGTTTAGGCTTAGGATTTGACCTGAAAGGGGGATCTTTAGACCATGAAGAAGGCTTCCAAAGCCAACTTCAGTCGCGGCCAGAAGACCGGCCGTCGTTCCAATGACTTCAACTGAATCGGGTTCACTTTTATTTTCTTCCATTAAAGATGTATTTTTCAAAATTGGCGTACTCGGTGCAGCTTTTTTGATGCCCGAGCTTGCAGCCTTTTAACATCCATTCAGCGGCCTTATCTTTTGTTTTTTCTGGATCTGGATTGTCTTCGCCAAGAGTTCCAAAGACGGCCTGACCTAACTCAAAGCAAGCGCCACCATCTCCATTTTCACAATTATGAGTAAGCCCCTTACAAGGAGGCTTACTAGCGCAAGAAGAAATTAAAAGGAGGATGATAAAAGCTAATCTTATCTGCATATTGGTTGACCCATTGGAGTTCCCACGATTTCACCGTTATCCATCACAGTGTGGCCACCAACAATAGTCATCACAGGAAAGCCTTTTACTTTCTTTCCATCATAAGGAGTCCAGCCACATTTACTGGCCTGTTCTCCATTTGAGATCGTATGGGTTTTATTCATATCAACAATTGTAATGTCCGCATCATAACCAATGGCCAGTTTCCCTTTATTTCGGAGTGAATAAAGTTCAGCAGGTCTTAGGCATAAAAGATTAACCAGCTTCTCTAAAGTCAGTCTGCCTTGGTTAACATGATCGAGCATAATAGTTAGGATCGTCTGCACTCCTGGCATTCCGCTTGGGGAGTTTGGATAGCCTATGTCTTTTTCCTTTTTTAAATGAGGAGCGTGATCAGAGCCGATGACATCAACTGTTCCTTTCGTTAGGCCTTCCCAGAGACCGTCTCTATGATCGGAAGTTCTAATAGGCGGATTCATCTGCGCGTAGGTTCCAAGACGGTCATAGTCCTCTGGAGCGCTTAAGGTAAGGTGTTGCGGAGTCACTTCAACTGTCGCTACATCTTTGTAAGTGGCCAGAAGTTCCATTTCTTCTTTTGTAGAAATATGCAGAACATGAACTCTTTTTCCTGTCTCTCTTGCAAGCTCTAAGATCATCTTAGTCGAGCTAAGGGCGGTATCAACATTTCTCCAATCATAATGACCGTGAACGTCTTTAGCGGCATCTCTGATAGGTCTTCTTTCTCTAAGCATTAATTCATTCTCAGAATGAAGTGCGATAGGAAGAGAGCATGACTCAAAGATCTTAGTTAATTTATCCTTATCATAAAGCAAGAGGGAGCCTGTACTTGAACCTAAGAAGATCTTAATCCCACAGCAGCCTTCAACTTCAGATGCTTCTAGAAGATTTTCTAGGTTCTTCTCGGTTGCTCCCATAAAGAAGCCAAAGTTTGTATAACTAGTTTCTCTTCCTCTTCCCACTTTATAGCCAATTGAGGCGGCATCGATAGTCGGTGGGTTCGTATTTGGCATCTCTAGGTAAGTTGTAACACCACCGAGAGCGGCTGATTTTGAACCACTATGAAGGTCTTCTTTATGATCAAGGCCTGGCTCTCTAAAATGAACCTGGCTATCAATAATTCCTGGTAGGACATGTTTATCAGTGGCGTCTATGATGACGGGAGCGAACTCTTCGTGACCGGGCTCTAAAAGGGCAGCGATCTTAGAATGACGAAGGGCCAAGTCTTTTTTGACTGGTCCCGTAGGAGTCATTAGGGTTCCGTTTTTGATGATTGTTTCGTAGCCGGCCATTGGGCCCTCCAATAGTTAAATCTTAGAGGGCATTATAATTTGGGCTATTCAATAAAGAAAGCGAGGATTGCGGCAATATTAAAGCGCGTCCCCTTAATCTTCTTTTTTGGTGTTAAGTAGTGAAAGATCGCCATCTGTATTGTAGAGGGGATCTCTAGCTTCTTAATCAAGTAGAGGAAGATAGAATGGGCGTATTTAGCTGTTTTAGAGTCAAGCTCCCCAACCTTCATAATCGTGGTCTCAAATCTAAAGAAAGCGATATCTAGCTCTCTACGGTCTAACCAGCCATCATTGTTATAATCATAAAGAATATAAATACTCTCTACGTTAGAAAAGGCTACAACGATTCTGTTAAGGTCAACTTTTGTGAGAGGCACAGACTCATCTGGGATCTCTCGAGCATACTTCTCTAGGTTCAATAAATACTGCTGTGCTTCGCTCATGCCAACAGATTGAACATATTCATAGAGCTTTGCGAAATACTTTTGATTACCTAATTCATTAAAAAAGATATGAAGAAAATGTTCTCTATAACAAGAGAGCTCATAGCTTTCTTTCTCATCACCAATAGGAGTACAGTAATTGGCTAAATTATCATGGATCTGACCGGTAAGTTTATTCGCTGACATAATGGCGCTTACATACTCAGTTAGCTCTTCAGTATTAGCAAAGCCATTTCCATCGCCTTGGTACTGAAAGACATCAGCCCCATCAACGGCTTCGCCGACGAAGCGGTCAAAGTCATTAGGCCATAGCCCAATCTCTTTAGCAGCGCCTTCAACTTCTTTCATAAAAGTGGCAACAGAATCTTTATTGATATGCTTTCTTCTTTCACCTTCAGGGATAAAGCCATACTCGTTAACTACTTTTGTAAGAGCGTAACGGAGAAGGGCCGTGAAGTTGAATCCAGATCTAAATCGTTTGAACTCTCTGTAGTAATGTAAAAAGCCATCATCATCTTGAAAGTATCTGTAATGAAGAGTGATGATTTCAAATTGATTCCAAAGTTCTTTTTGACGGTCTTTTGTAAAGACATTGTATTCAGGAAGATCAGGTCTTCTGATAGTTTCAATAACCTTCGGGCTTTGCATGGTTGTTAAGAAGTGATTAAAAGTCACATCATTAAAGTAAAGCATTTCAAAGACTTCTTGAGCCCAGCCAGCAATGACCTTAACATCAGCATAGGAGTAGTCATCTCTAGCTCCACCAATTAAACGATCTTTTAGGTTTGCGATTGATGTTGCGAAGTTATCCATTTCCCAGTCATTATCAAGCATCCTTTCAATGACATCAGCGAGTTCTTTAAACTCAAAAATATGATCTCTATCATCAAAATTATAAAAGAAAGTTTGAGCTTGTTTGACTACATCTAGATAAAAGTAGTTTTTTTGTTCAGGGCTTTTAAATTCTTTGTGCTTTACATAAAGGACATCAAGACCAAGAGTGACAATCTCACCAAGGTTAGAAAAGAGAACCTCAACTTCTTTATCAGTAAGAACTCTTTTCTCGCCGCCTAGAACTAATCGCTTTAGAAAAAGATAAGAATCAATTAATGGAATATCAATTTGATCATCATTTAAGTCTAGTTTTTCTTTGAGCACTTCTAAGAAGTCGATAATATTAAGCTCTTTTCCAACTGAAGGCCTTTGTGTAATAACGGCCATTATGGCTGAAGAAGCATTTTTTAAAGCAGAGCTAACACTATCTCTATTACTCCAATACTTTTTATTATCATCACTAAAGTTAGTGAATTGTTTTTTGATCTCTCCACCGTGGTTGTTAACCACATAAAAGATTTCAAAGATGAGGGGAATATTGGCTACTGCTAAGTTGTTATTTGGGTCTTTTAAAAGAACTTCATTAAGCATATAGACAAACTTTAGAAGGTCATTGGTTTTGTCGGCCACATCTTCAGCAAAGAAGCGTTTAACAAATCTTGCAAGTTCATTTATATGGACATATTCAGGATTTTCTCTTTTTACAAAAGTAACAAACTGATTGAGGTTTTCTTCGAGGCAACGGATTTCTTTAGAAACATCTTCATCAAGTATTTTTTCCAACTTCTTAGAGTCGATGGGACAGATTTGCTGAAGATCACTGATATCCAGGACGCCTTGGTCTTGTAACGGATCGTCTCCGCAAGAAGTAAATAGGGCTAAGCTGGCCAGTAACAAAAGTGCGCTAAGGAGATTCATTCTTCCTCTCTTTGAGTTTTAATCACTACATTTGTTATTGTATCGAATAAAAACAATCTAAGATTGAATCGGTAAACTTGACGCTTTTTCCTTCGGCAGATGTTGCCAGTTCTGATGCAATGCACAGTATAAAATCCCTCTATTTTTCAAAGGTCTATAAAAAATTATGTTAATCTTACTTTACCACTGCAATACAACATAATTCTAGGTTAAGATACGTTATGAGAAAAAAATGCTGCCTATGCTCTTTTTTACTGATGTTTTTTGCTCCAGTAATAAAGTGCTGGTCTAAAGGGACCTTAATATACGAACACCTCGGACGGATGAACACGCCTGCTTTCAAAGATGCAAGCGATAGCTCCCTTGGGTTTGAATACCTCCATAAGAAGAAACGAAGTAGTTTTGATAGTTACGCAGGTCTTGAAGTTAAATACTACCCATCTAATGAAGGAACTCTTGTTTCTCTCCCTGAGGCCTATGTCTCAAGGTCTCGTGGTAATACCGATTGGGCCATCGGGAGAAAGATCTTAAAGTGGACTCCCCATGAAAAGTTTTGGGGAATAGGCGAGCTTAATGCCCTCAAGGGCTTTAACCTAATGGATGATGATCAAGAAGGCTTAGTAGGAATTCATTTTAATAAAAGCTGGAGTAACGTGGATCTTTCCATCTTTGGCTCAGGCGTTCACCTTCCTCAAATTAACCCTACCTTTACTATTAAAGATGGCAAGATTTCTGGGGCTAATGAATGGACGAATCCTCCACCAACTCAGGTGCGCTTTAGCGGTCAAAATATTCCCGTATATTATAATTTAGATAAACCTCCAATGGGGGATCTTCTTTTACAAAAATCTTTAGGAACTAAGCTTTCTTATAGATGGAATAAAGGCTCAGTAAGTGCCTATGGAATCTATAAACCAGAGAACCTGGCGAGAATTAACGCTACTGGGTTCTACGAGCAAACAACAATTGAACAAGCAAGTGTTAGAGCAAAACCATTTATCAATCATCATATAATGTATGGAGTAAATGCTGCTCAAGATCTCGGAGATCTAACGGCGAAAGTGAGTTGGGATACAATTAATCCTGAGCATGGTCTTGATGATTCATTTTCTTTTGAAGCTTTTAAGATTGAGCCAGTTTACACAATTGATAGCTTTTTAACAGCTTCATTGACTTGGGATAAAAACCGCTACATCGGTTTAAGTACTAACTTCATAGAACTTCTAAGAGGAGACGCTAATAATACAAACGTCTTTGCTAAGAAGCCAAAATGGGTAAGAGCTATTGGTTTTGGAGCATGGTGGAAGGCCACTGGTAAGCTAAGTTTCTCTGGTAATTACCGCCAAGACTTAGTTCTTTCAGACATTCTCACTAGGTTTGAATCTCGTTATAAGTTCACTAAGCATGTGGCCGTAGGACTTGGAGCTGACTTTCTTAAGGCGCCAAAAGAGCGCTCTTATTGGAGTCCTTACAGAGCTAACGACACTTTCTTTTCTTCTCTTAATTATATGTTTTAGAAGTTTTTTATTGCTTACAAAGCTCTTCAGGAAGCTCAAAGGCCTCTGGGCCAAACTTCATCCCACTCTTTGGATGCTTTAGGTTTCTCTTTAAAACAAAATCAAAAACAAGCGGGTTGTAGTCATAGATTTCATTAAGAAGTTCTGCTTCTTCTCTAGTGATATACCCTAGTTTTCTAAATTGGCTAGTTCTATAGAGAATATTAATAGCAGGTAGGGGATAGTCTGATCCATTGACGAGCCTCTTATGATAGCTTGGCTGCTCTAGGAGAGTATCAATTGGGGCGCCCACTCTTGTGTGAATGGTAACTCCTGAGAGTTCACCAAAGAGGTTCTTCTCATACTTCTTATCTTGGAACATCCTCCAAAAGAGATCAAAGCAAGACTTCTCTCCGCCTTGCTCATAATCCTCGCACATGCCAAGAGAGGCTACGTGGGCCATGATAATCTTCACTCCCATATCTAGTGGGCGTTTAAAATTAAGCGGGTTTGCGAGCTTCTGAAACTCCTCTCCATCGACGGCCTTTTCATCTCCTGTATGAGAGAGGATGGCCATGTCGTATTTCTTAACAACCTCATAATACTTATCTAGCTTTGGGCTTTTTGGGTCAATATTTTGAGCGTTTGGAAGCCATTTAATAAATTTAACTCCAAGCTGTCCCCATTTCTCTAACCTCTGGACAGCGTCTGCTCTATAAGGATGAACTGAGATCGTAGGGATGATAATGTCAGGGTATTTTTCATACATCTTCCAGACAAATTCATTGGTGATATAAAAAGTAGACCTATCTAAGTCTTCCTTGCCATCAATAGTATGGTTCTTATCAAAGGCCAAGAGGTGGAGCTTTGAGTATCTTTTATCGGCCCGGGCCAATTTCGCTAGACGCTCCATGTACTTTTGATCAGCGTCTTTTAAGTCTTCAAGCCCAGAGGCGCTTAGGTAAACTTTGTATTGAATGAATTTCCAAGGATGTTTAAGAGTCATCATATTAGGGTTAACCCAATTTCCAGTTCCACCTGATCCATTACCAACAGAGTGAACATGAACGTCTCTAAAACACTGCTTATTAATTCCCTCATAAGAAGCATCAAGCATGGCCTTAGCTTTAGGGGAGAGCTCTTTGAGCATGACCTCTGGTTCTTTTTCAAAGTCCCCAGCAATCTTATCGATAAAAACACTACAGCCTGATAAAAGTAATAGTGAGAGAATTCCTATGCGCATTCTTACCTTCTATGAAGACCTTTTCGAACAAAATGCAAGTACAGCTCTTCTAGGAACCCATCTTCATGAGCGTGGTTGCTCAAGTGCTCTTTGTACATTTTCAAATTATAACTAGGGGCAAGCCCAAGCCATTCTTTAATTTGAGAGTCTTTATGTTTTTGTTTAAGCCATTTAAATATACAAGCCTGTCTTAAGCTTTTGGCCGTGCAGTTAATCATTAACTTCTTTCTAAACTCTTCAAAGATGATCTCAATACCTCTAGAGCTTAACCCTCCAGAGAGAATACGGTAGGGGTTGGCGTTAAAAAGAACAGAGTCAAATTTAGTATTCGAGTCTCTTTTCATCGTCACTAAAGTCTTAGCGTAGTCTTTATAAACTTCAACAAAGATCTTCGGAAGAGGCACTGTATAGGGGTCTCTCTTAGGGGGATTGATCAGAACTCTTGGAGTTTCACCGTCTAAATGCAGCTGATCAACCTTTAATTGAGAGAGGTCACTTACTTTTAAGCCGGCTCCATAAATAAAAAGTAGGGTACAGATATTTCTTTTAGCAATAAGCCTAACCATAGGTTGCTTACTGACTGATTCTTCTAGGAGGAACTGCCACAGGGTCTTAACATCGACAAAGGGAGTAGGTCTTGGGATGTCCAAGAACTTTGGAGAAGTAGGGATCTTGCGCACAGGGTTTGTGGCGAAGACCTTTTCTTCAACAAGGTAATCAAAGAACATACGTAAGGCCTGGACCCGTCTTCTTCTTGAGTTATCACTATTGTATTTCTTCTCGAGAAAATGACCGTATTCTTGAATCTCTGGAATAGAAAAGCCGCTAATATCAAGCCTTTCATTCTTAGCTACGTCTTTTAAATATTTATTAAAGCAATCAAGGTCGGTTCTGTAGTTTTTTAAGGTATTGATCGAACGGCCCTTACCCTTGAGCATGACAAAGAACTCATCCTGTAATCCTAGGAGGTCGACATTTGCTTTTTCTCGTTGAGTAACCAAAATATTCCTTTTGTGTGGAGCGTTATAGTTTGGGCTTAAAGTAGGAAAATTCTACACGGATGGAGCTTAGGGGACAAGACGCTTGAATCCTCGAGAGCGTTTTGGTACAAAGCAACAAATAGTTGGGGCTTGCCCCGTTAAATTCGAATATAAGTGGGCCCTATGGCAATTAAGACGACCTTTTCGGATATCCAGACTGGATATCCAACATCCAAGCTCTTTCATGACGCTACTATGAAAGTACAGGACCGAGATGGTTTTCTTACCTGGTTTTTCGAAAACCTTAAATCCCACACCCAATACGATAATCTTTTTAAAGGCCTAGATCATTCAAAGGCCCTTATCGAAGCTCTTTGCCACACTAGCTTTGAACACGAAAACGAATCTTTAAATTTTAATTCTTATGAGCGCTTAGAGTTTCTAGGTGATGCTGTCTTAGATCTCCTTGTTTCCAAGAAGCTCTTAAATATTTTTCCAGAACTTGAAGAAGGCCCACTATCAAAACTCAGAGGTGCCCTTGTTAACGAAGAGAGTCTCTCAGAGATTGCTCGAGTTATAGGTCTTGGGGATTTGATCCTTGTTGGAAAGGGCGAGTTTAAAAATGGTGGTCTTGAAAAGAACGCTATCCTGGCCGACGTAGTTGAATCAGTAATCGCTGTCTTTTATATGGAGCAAGGAATTGATGGAGCTGAAGTCTTCCTCGATAAAATCGTTGAACTCATTGAAAAAGAAAATCAGGTTAAGTTCTTTGACCTGGCTCAGTTAGAGAGCTTTGACTCTAAGACAAAGCTTCAAGAGAAGACCATGAGTCTTTATAAAGAGCATCCTGTCTACGAAGCAGACTCTCTTGAGAGTGGAGGCTTTGAAGTAAAGGTTCTTCTTAAAGATAAGACCATTGCATCGATGACACATCAATCAAAGAAAAAAGCAGAGAAAATATTAGCTAAGAAAATCTTAAATAATAAATTATACGAAGAGGTAATACATGTTAATTGAAGACCAACACCCGGATAGTAAAAGCATTATGCTTGCCGTCTTAGGGGCACCAAACGTAGGAAAGAGTTCATTGATTAACTATATGATGGGAACAGACCTATCAATAGTTACAAACCGTCCACAGACAACGAGAAATCGTTTTCATTGTATCTTAACGATTGATCACACAGAGATCATTCTTGTTGATACTCCGGGCCTACATAAATCAAACCTTGAATTTAATAAAAGAATGAATGATCAGGCAAGAGGCGGAAGTGCAGGAGCAGATTTAAATCTTCTTCTTATCGATATCTCTTATAACGTTCTTCCTCAGTTTGCTGAATTTGCCAGACAAATGGAAGGAGAGGACTTAGCTGAAACTTGGGTTGTCTTCTCAAAGTTAGATCTTATTAAAGATCCTAAGGCTCTTCCTATTGAAGAGATCATGACAGCTGCAAAAGAGATTGTTCCTTCAATTACCAATCACTATATCTTAAGTTCTAAAACCGGTGACAATGTTCATCAGTTAACGGGAGATATCTGTGACAAGGCTCCAGAGAGTCCACATCATTACCTAGACGGTGATATCAGTAATAGAAACGAAAGATTCTTCGCTACTGAGTATATCCGCGAGCAGGCCTTCCAACTTTTAAAAGAAGAGCTTCCTTACGAAGTGGCCGTTGTGATTGAAGAATATAGAGACTTTAAAGACAAAGAAACTAAAGAGAATGTTGATACTCATATCTCGGCAGCGATTCTTGTGAATAGACCTTCACAAAAAGGAATCGTAGTAGGGAAACAAGGATCAATGATTAAAGATATCGGAACCAGAGCAAGAAAGAAGATTACGGCAATGACAGGTGGAAAGGTTCATTTAAACCTTCACGTTAAAGTCAGCCCAAAATGGTTTAAAAACAATTGGGTACTAGAAGAAATTGGACTTCCAAGATCAGCGGATTCTAATAGAGTTTGGAGAGCAAGATGAAAGCAAAGCGTAATATGGTCATCTCACTTATTGGGAGACCTAATGTAGGGAAAAGTTCTCTATTTAATAGATTAATGAGAAAGAATCATGCCTTAACTCATGACCTTCCTGGTGTTACCAGAGACAGGCATTATGGTGTGGCGACTTTTAATGATGACCCATACTTTGACGAAGAAGTTGAGGCCATCATGGTTGATACTGGTGGATTCTATCCTCAGAAGATTGATGAGAGTGGAGCTAATAAAAAAGAAGTTGAGTTCAATCACTTCTTTAATATTATGACCGATCACGCCAAGCTTGCCATTGATGAGTCAGACTTAGTTCTGTTTGTTGTTGATGCTAGAGAAGGCGTGCTTCCTTACGATCAAGGAATCGCGGAATTCATTAGATCTAGAAAAAAGCCCTTTTGGCTTCTTATCAATAAGTTTGATACGGAAAATCAGCGTGGGGATGAAAACGAATTCTATTCCCTTGGTTTAAACCCTGAAGAACTCTTTACTGTTTCTGCCGCTCACGGCCTTGGTCTTGAGTATGTAAGAGAAGCTATTCATAGAGAGGTTCTCGCTTTTAATAATAAAGTTGATGAGGCCCCTGGGCTTCAACGTGGTGTTACTCCAAGAGAGAAAGTAGCTTCAAAGCTTGCCTTAATTGGGGCACCTAACGCTGGGAAATCAACTCTTCTAAACTTATTAGTTGGAAGTGAAAGGGCCTTAGTTTCAGATATTGCCGGAACAACTGTTGATCCTATTGAAGGATACTTTGATCTCTACTTTGGTAAAGAATCTATCTTTCTTGAAGAAGAAGTGGAGGCCGGAAAGAATGATGGTCTTCTCCTTCAACAGTATCAAGAATTTAGAAAAAACAATGCTGAAGTCTATGTCAAAATGGAGCAGGCCTTTAACGAAGAAAATGCCCTCATCCCTTCAGATAAAGAGATGATAGAGCCGGTTCTGAACAATGAAGAGAGGATCTATAATCAGGTCTTTAACCCTGAAGATGATTCAAAAGAAGCCGTAGAACCAAAAGCAGAAAACTCTTGGTGGAGGTCTCTGCATATTGTTGATACCGCCGGTATTAGAAGAAAGTCTAATGTAGATGGAGTGATTGAATCTCAATCGGTTTATAGATCTCTTAGATGTATTACTGAATCAGATATTGTTATCTATATGATCGACGCCACTAGAGGTATTGGTCACCAAGACTGTCGTCTTTTAGATATTGCCTTAGAAAAAGGGAAATCAGTTATTGTTTGTCTTAATAAAATGGATCTTATGAAAGAAGTTCTAAAGACTGATGAACAAAGAAAGGACTGGCTTCTTGATCTTAGGGCCAAGATTCCATGGCTTGATTTTTGCGATATTATCCCAATCTCAGCTGTTGAGAAAACGGGGATCAATAAGCTTAAGAAAAGTTTAAAGAAAACAACTATTGTAAGAAGAAGAACTATTCCAACCGGTGTCTTAAACCGTGTTGTTTTAGAAACTGTTGCAAAACACTCAATCGTCTTGAAGAAAACAAGCGGTAAGCCTTTTAAGGTGAAGTACGCCTCGATGCTAAAGAGTGACCCACCAACATTTCTTCTCTTTTCTAATAAGTCTCAAGGGATTCCTGCCAACTACAGACGTTACTTACAAAGTAGTTTGAGAAAGGAATTTGAAATTGTTAACACTCCTGTTCATCTTATTTTTAGAACTGGTGCTGACATGGAAAAAAGATTAGGAAAGAACAAGGCTAGGGCCATTCAGAAAGATTAGTCCTACCAACCCATGGTATAGCTGATCATCAATGAATAAGCGTTACCAGTTAAGTCTTCAAAACCAAACTGCCCCTCTGAAAGGGGGCGGTAGTTTTGAGTGAATTTATCGTGCAGATTGACTGAATGAAAAAGAAACTCTGTACCGATATATGATTCTTTTAACTTGATCGGAAACTCAAGACCAAATCCAGCTCCAAAGCCTAAGCCGCCGCCTGAATCATCGGCCAGTGCTGATTGATCAATAAACTTATTCGTAAGATACCAATATTCAACTCTTCCAATAAAGTAAGGGTTTGAATAAGTAATGGCCGTTCCGAGGTTGGCGGTATCAACATAATAACGGTATCCAAAAAAGACTCTAAGAATATTTATCTCAATAAGCCCTGGAGGGTTAATACGAAAGCCGAAGGTTGGTTGGTCTGAGAAGAAGTGGTGCTTTGAGTATTCAAATCCCATTCCAAAACTATTAAAGAAATCATTAAAGTAATAAACAGAAAGACCATAACTTGGAGGATCGTTCTCGTAGGCTGTTCCACGGTTACCATCAAAAGTAGTAAGACCTAGAGAAATTGCGAAACTAAAGAATCTTCCGTACCTAAAGAAACGCTCATCTTCTAAGACCTGAGCCTCTTCAACATCTTCATTGAAGTCAGTGAAGATATCCCCACCAATCTGTAAATCATCTTCTTCAATAGAGAATCCATCCCCAAGTCCTTGAGCAAAGCAAAGAGAGGGGAGAAGAAGAATAAGAATCAGAAGCTTTTGCATATTTAAGATTATTTCCGCTTTAATTAGAGATAAAAGAGAATTCCCGCCGTAATAAAGTGATACCCTACAGTTTCTATCCCAAATTCAGAATTTATTTTATTAAAACTTAAGCCGGTTTCAAAGCTAAAGCCCAAGGATTGGAGCCCTGCGAAACTAAATTCAGAGCCGACGGTGAGGTCAAACTGAAAGCCTTCATCATCGCCTGTTAGTGTTTTTTCTTTTATAAGCGCCGCTAAAACAGAGGTATAAAAAGTCAGCTGAGGCTCGTCAAAAAGATTTCTGTAGACCTTAACTCCAAAGCCATGTCCGCCTCCTACATCCCTCGTAGAGACCCCTGCAAGTCCTCCAAAGGCAAAAGAGCTACTCTTTTGAATCTTGAAGTGTATGGCCGGCTGGTCGTTCTTAAGTTGGTTGCTCATGCCCACGCCTAGGCGTCCACGACGGTCCGTGGCAAAGGCACTTTGTGCGAGGAGTAAAAGACTAACTAAGACTAGAGATAGGGTTCTATACATACGCGTCATCCTTGGCGTTTATTAAAAATATTGCGAAACAAATATATCTTAGCTAGCTAGTCTGTTTTTGACAACTTACAGTCGGCCCTTCTACAATTTTTTGAAAATTCAATAAAGCAAAGGAAAGATCTTTATGGCCACAAAAACGGATATGGCTCCAAATACGGAAATAGACAATGTACTTAGTCAGACAGAAATGGGTGAGTGGATTGCAAAAAATAAAACCATGGTTGTTGTTCTTCTCGTGGTCATCATTGGTGGAATCTTTGCTTATGGCGGATACAGTTCAATGGCCAATAAAAAGGCGCAAGAACATGCAGCATCTATTTATACTTTTCAAGAGGGTCCTTATACTCAATTGATTGATAAAAAGATCAAGCCTGCTGAATTTGTACAGAAGTATTTAGCTCTTGAAGCAAGTGTCTCTGGCTTTGAAGGACTAGCACCTGTTCTTATTAAAGCTGCTGGGCATTTAAATACTCAAGGAGCTACGGCTGAAGTTATTCAGATCCTAGAGCCTGGATTAAAAAGTTTTAAGACTCCTATTCTATCAAATATTATCTCCCTTCACTTGGCCGCAGCCTATGAAGATAATAAAGAGTTCACAAAGGCCATTGAAGTTTTAGAGAACCTAAACGGTTCTTCGTTAAAACTTATGGAGGATAAGCTTTACCTTGATCTAGGAAGGCTGTACTTATCAGCTGGTAATAAAGAAAAGGCTAAGGTAAACCTTCAGTACTTAGTGGATAACGGTAAAGATGCCGAGTTCATGAAGATTGCTCGCTTGTATCTTGAAGATATCGAACAAGGAAAATAATTGAAAAAATTAATATTTTGGTCATTGTGTTTAGGTCTCTTAAACTCCTGCGCTTGGCTCCATGAAACTGTTGGAGTCGAGGCCATTAGAGAAAAGGGAACTGAGTTTTATCCTTTATGGATAAAGAACCATGACCCCATCTACGAGTCTGGTAATTTACCAATCGCTCTTAATTCACCCCTTATTCATGAAGATTCTGTTTTCGCTGGAAACGGAAGTGGTGAAATGGTGGCCTACGAATTAAAAGATGGAACTGAACTTTGGCGTCATAAAGATAAGGGCGGCTATTTTTCTCAGCCTGTTGTCTACAATGAGTACCTAGTTTATGGAACCAACGAAGGAAGACTTTACGCCCGGCATACAATTACTGGCGAGTTAAAATATGCAGTAGATTTAGGGGCCAGTGTTGAATCTCAACCTGTCATCCATAAAGGCCGCATGTTTGTTCATACAAGAAATCATAAGATATTTGCTCTGGACGCTCAAAGTGGAAAGATCCTATGGGCCTATAAACGCTCAGTGGCCTATACAACGACCTTACAAAGAGTCAGTCAGCCTTTAGTGGCTGGAGATAAGATCATCGTCGGCTTCGCTGATGGTCATGTCGCTGCTTTTTCTCTCGAAGAGGGAGTGCTTCTATGGGAGACGAGAATCAACGACGGCTCTAAGTTTGTCGATGTCGATTCAACACCAGTGATTCACCAAGGGAAGCTTTATATGGCCTCTCAGTCAGGTCCACTAACTGTTATGGACCCGCAGTCAGGTAGTATTCTAAGAAAGCTGCAGTATAACCTCACAAGAGCTCCTATCTCTCACGGGAAAAGCCTAGTCTTTGGAACTGTTGACGGGGAACTTGTTCATCTTGATGAAGACTTTAAAGAAGTAAAGAAAGTGAAGCTTTCTAAAAACGCTCTTTCAAGTATTGTTTGGTGGAAAAAGAGGCTTGCTGTCTCTACTAGTTCTGGAAAGATCTTCTTAGTTTGGCCTAGGAACTTTAAATCAATTGAAGCTTTTAGTTTAGGTCATTCTCATTCGGCTATCTTTGGAAATCTTCAGGTAGGGGAAAATAAACTTGCGACTATCTCTAGCCGCAATAGACTTTATATCTTTCGCTAAGAATCTCTCTTAGCGATTAGAAGTCATCGAATCAAAATAAGTCTCTGACCATTCAACACCAAGACGATTTGTCATGGTCTCTGTATAAAACTCTTTTGGCGATGATCCTATACTAGCGATGGTTCTTCCTCTTGATTTAGAAGCGGACTTCTCGAAGCTCTTTATTAAAGCGCGGTTTGAAAAGATACTAGTCTTTAAGAGAACCTTCATATTGTTTTGATTAGGACGAAACCCTTGCTTCTTAATATGCGTGATTAAGTTTTCATAGATATAGTAATTACTACTAGCTCCAGAATCACAAAGCTCTGCTAACTCATCAAGTGTTTTTTCTAAATGAATATTAACAGCCTTTTCAACCGCTTCTTTTGCACCAATAGTTTTATTACTTGAGATAAGCTCTGAAACATTGGGATGAAGAGAGTCTTTAGTTACTGGTAACATTAATTCAGGGTACGAAGAGAGCTTAGAGGCATCTGATAGTACTTCTGGTTTATAAACAGCATTATAATTAATTTTTACTTTTTGATTCGCCTGATAACCTTCTGCTTCGAACTTATCTTTATGATCGACTAAGATAGAATGAAAACTAGGACAGACATTTAAACTCTGAACAGTATCGCTCCCTGAAAACTTTGAGAGGTTATGGTACTGAGTAAAAAGAGTTAGGAAATAGAGTTTTTTATTAGTGTGTTCCGTATAAAGGTCTTTCTTTAACTTTTTTGAAACACTGGCAGGACCTCTGGTTCGTTTTGCTTTAAAACTGGCCGTAGAACTTACCTGAAAGTCGGGAACACGATTGATATCAGCTGATTTAGATTTAAACCGGGCCATCTTACTTTCAAATGATTCAGGTCTTTGATAATTCCCGGCACATGAAGCTAAGGTGGTACATATTGTTAAAATGGCTAATTTGCTATTCATAGTATTCCTCCGAACTAACTTCATATCGGAAATTAGAGGGGGAATATAAGCTTTCAGGTTGATCAATAAGGATCGGGAAATTCTTTCCTAAAAGGCTTCTGGTAAGGAATCATCCATTGTATTTAAGGGCTTAGAGGCTTTAGGGAAGCTTAATTGTCCGACTTTCTTAAGAGATAAGTTGATGGCCTTCTCTAAAGAGAGGTTCCTACTGGCCTTGGCCGCAAAGATGGCCCTCTTAAGGTTTAAGAGACCACCAGAGATTGAAACAAAGTCATCATGTTGATCGACTGTCTTCATAAGAATGGTTTTAATACTCTTTGGAGAAAGTGAAGAGTTTATATTCCTAATGACTAAGGCTGCATGACTCACGGCTGGGGCAGCTTGGCTGGTTCCAGTGGTTCTTAAAGTTCTGCCCTCTGGTGTATGGCTTTTTACTAAGAAGCCAGGGGCAAAGAGATCTACTGTCTTTAGGCCATAGTTTGAAGAACTAGTTCTTTCATTATCCCTAGCAGCACCGACGGCCAAGATATTATGACCTCTGGCATTTGAAGGGTAGTGAGAATAAAGGTCATTATCTGTTTTAGTATTACCAGCAGAGAAAACAAAAAGAATCTGTGGGAATTTCTTTGTTATCTTCTCCGTTCTTTTAACAAGATTGCTAAGAAAAAGATCGGCCAGTTCTTCAGCAACTTTTTCATCAGGCTCAGATTCAAATTCTTCTTTATACCAACCAGAGACAACCTTTACAGAACTCTTAAAGCTTTTTCCCCAAGACCCGTTAACAACATGGGCCCTTTGGCATACGTAAGAGATGGCCCTTTTAAGTTTACCTTCTTGCCAAGTGTTGTACTTGGTTATGAATTTCTTTAAATGATTCAGGCGATTGTTGAAAGATCCTTTTTTCAAAGGAGAGTAATCAGGCTCTTTTGCACTTCCGGCCTCAGCCTTTCCTAAGTACTTTACATTGATAAAGTTGAGGGGGCCGTACTTCTTATGATCTCGTCTCATCGCGATTCCCGCTACGTGAGAGCCATGAATATAACTTCTAAACTTCTTTAATTTTTCTAAGAAATCTTCGTCTTTTCGAAGCTCCTTGTACCAACTCTCTTCTTCGCTACTCCAAGTCTCTAAAGCTTTCTTCTCTCTGACTTTGTAGTATTTATAGAAGACGCTTTCAAATTCGCCGTAGAGTTTAGTGTTAAAAGCATCTGGGGTTTCTTCAATAAAGTTCCAACCCTTGATGTCATCTATATAACCGTTCTTATCATCGTCCTTAGACTTGATCCCACGAAGCTCGGCTTTATTTATTCTTAAATGCTTTTTTAAGATGATTTGATTTGGGTCAGCGCCAGAGTCGAGAAGACCTAAAGTAGAGCCAAAAACCGAATTGCTTAGAAGAAAAAGGAAGAGGATTTTCATAGGCTAAACTACCTATGAAATTGGGTTTTGTCATGGGGAAAGCAGGGGCTTAGGGCCCATAAGGTCTTGGAATTATATAACTATTCTTTTTTCTGAATAGGTTCTCCGAGGGTTTCAAAGTTTTCCGATATCATCTCTATCATTGAAGAAGTAGCAGCAATAGATTGATTTATAGGTTTACCTGGTTTGATATGGAGGTCATAGCCAGCCTTGATAGATGAGTCGCGCCCCCCTTTGGAAGCGATGACTTCTCCCTCGCAGACACAGATATAAGATTCGTCTTTCATTTCATCGATCATATATTTAGTGCCTCTTACGGCAACGGAGACATTCCTCGATTTAATATTGAGTTTTCTATCAAGACCTGGTTTGGCGTAATTAAACAGCCTTCCTCTGACTAAAGAGATAGTACTTTGAGATTTATTAAACTTCTCTATGACCATCTTAGCATTTGAAAGACCGATCTTATCACCATTATTAAAAGTGATTCTGACAAAGCTTCCCGTTTTCTTTGGTTTTAACAAAGGGCGGGCCTCTACTGAATCACCTTCGTTAAGGACTGTTGGAATGCCCGAGATCTTTCCATTTACAAGAACTTCACCTCTAATAAAATCAATCTTTGCGATGCCTTCAGCGAAAACTTGGAAGGAGAGAAGTGATAAAAAGAGAAAGCAGATTAATTTCATAAAAACCTCAAATAGAATTAGAGGTTTAATTGTGCCTTAATTATTTCCTTGATGACAAGGCTCCATGAGGAGAGCTCTGTTCCTGGATCTGAATTAAGGGTATTTGAAGGATAGTGGAAGAAACCAATGGCAGGAATCTCTTCTTGCATCATTGATGGTCTTAAAAGACCGCCTGCCAGTTCAATATTACCTTCAGTAGCTGATTGTAAAAGCGCGTAGTGGATATTATTGCAAATATAGTTGTTCTCGGCTCTTCCTTCATCCCCAAGTTCAACTTTATGATCGAGAGCTTCAATAAAGGGCCTAGATGCTTTTAAGATCTTTTCATAATGCCAAGAGGACTTGATCACTTTGGAGCTCTTATAACGGGGATCGATCCTGCGAGAGCGAGGCCTGTTGAGGGGACCAGCGTTTGTACCATTGCCGAGGTATCCGCTTCCTGAACCACTTTTATTTCTACCGCCAGTTTCGATGACTGCTCTTGTTGAACCCTTACCACTAAGAAGAATAAAGTCAGGTTTAAATTCATTAGCAATAGCAATCAAGTTAGCAGCGGCCAAGTCCCAAAGAACTTCACTGACAACGAGGCAGAGTTCAATCTTCTTGCCCGCGATCTCTATCGTTTTCTGAGTGACACGAGTTCCGTTATGTTTAGGAGAGATGAGACTCCTCTCTTCTAAGGGAAGACCTGCAAGAGTATCAACGACAGCTCCTGAGATGTTCATCTTAAGTTTAGAGAAGAGGCTAAAGCCTTGAACGATGACTCTGTAACTTCCGTCTTCTCTAGGAGTGCAGGACTCTAAAGATTCTATAAAACGCCTATTTTGCTCTAAGACGTAGGAATTTCCATTTTCACGGAGGTCTGTTTTGTTAAGAATTGATGAGGACAAGGCATGGCTTGAAAGGAAACTCATTAAAAGTCCTGTAATTAGGGCGTACTTCATAGATTCCTCAAGATAATCTCTAATGATTCGAGTTGTCAAAGATCAGCTTATTTTTGTTCTAGAGGGTGTCATATCAAAAGCTTGCCCCTATAATTTGGGCATCTTATTTATTTAAAGGACCAATCTTTATGAAAACTATGACTCTCATGGCCTGTTTAATGCTTATCTTTTCGAGCTGCCAAAAAGAAGATACCTCCAAGAGCGAACTTTGGATCTATACCTCAATGTATAAAGATACTATCTCTGATTTAAAGCCAAGGCTTGAGAAGGCTTTTCCTGGCATTAAGTTTCAATGGTACCAAGCGGGAAGTGAAGATATTGCTTCGAAGGTACAATCTGAGATCTTAGCGGGTGCTCTACAAGCTGATGTGCTTATTTCAAGTGATCGCTTTTGGTACGAAGAGATGTCTAATAATGGAAACCTTCATGCTTATAAAAGTCCAAAGACAAAAGATATAAGCGAACAGATGAAACATGCTGAAGGTTTTTATACCACAGTTTCAATTCCCGTTATGGTAATGGCCTATAACAGAGAAGCTGTTAGTCCAGAAGAAGCACCAAAAAGTTTCAAAGAAATGATGGACCCAAAATGGAAAGGAAAGTTCTCTACTGGTAGTCCATTGAGTTCAGGAACAAACTTTACAACTATGGCCATGCTACAGCATCACTATGGATGGGAATACATCAAAGGGCTTAAGGCCAATGAGACAATCTCTGATGGCGGAAACTCTGCCGTTATCCGTAGGCTTCAATCTAAAGAGAGACCAGTTGGTTGGGTTCTTCTTGAGAATCTTTTAAGGTTTCAAGATAAAGATGACCGCCTTCAAACGATCTTTCCTTCAGATGGAGTTGTGACCCACGCTAATGTGATGGCGATCACTAATAAAAAAGGAGTCGACCGTACTCTGGCCCAGAAATTTACTGATTGGATGCTAACAGTTGAAGGGCAAGAGGCCATGACTAGATCTTATATGTACTCACCGATTCCAAGCATTGCTCCACCAAAAGGAGCACCACCTCTTTCAAGAATCATGGCTAAGTCCTTTCCTTGGACAAAAAAGTTTCTCGATAGCGTGACTCGATCAAGAGTAGATATTAAAGAGAAGTATACCGAGATCATGTTTCAATAGATGTTAAAGAAACTCAACTCAACGACTTTAATCCTAGGCCTATCAATAGTATTTTTATTATTGATATGCCTCTATCCTTTTTTAACTCTCTTCGGAAAAATCTCTTTTCCTCTCCCTAAAGGAGAGTTTGATTTAAAGTACTACTTGGCGATCTTTGATAATAAAACAACACTGCTTGCCTTAAAAAATACTGTTATCGTCTCTGTAGGAACGGCTTTTCTTTCAACTCTAATGGCCCTGCCTCTTAGTTGGCTTTTAACCAGAACTAATATTCCAGGAGCCTCAAGGCTTCGCTCTTGGTTTTGCCTTCCTTATGCTATTCCTCCTTATATTGGGGCCATCGCATGGATATACCTAGGCAATCCCACGACAGGCCTTCTCAATCTCTTTTTAGGCGAAGGCTTTATTAATATTTATACTTACGGCGGGCTTATCTGGGTGATGAGCTGCTTTTTTTATACCTTTGTCCTTCTCTCCTTATTGGCCGCCTTAGATAGGATGGATCCTAGTCTTGAAGAAGCGGCAAGGCTTAGTGGAGCAGGACCTATTAGGGTCTTTTTTCAAATTACTATTCCTATTATTCTACCGGCCCTTTTATCTGGGGTGCTTTTAGTTCTCTTGGCGGCTTCGGCTTCTTTTGGTGTTCCGGCCATGATTGGAAACCCTGCCAGTATCTATCTTGTGACGACGAGGATCTATACCTTCATGAAGATGGGTTCAATTGGCGGGACTTATACAGCAGGAGCTCTTTCTATTGTTCTTTTAGTTTTGGCCATCATAGTGCTTTGGCTTAATCAGAGGATTATGAGCAAGGGGCATTTCAAAACTGTTGGAGGAAAGACCTCAAGACCGAGCTTGATTGACCTAGGCCCTTGGAAGATACCACTTCTAGGTTTTTTAGGTTTTAGTTTTTTGGTTCTCTTTCTCATGCCGCTCTTTGGAATCTTAGTGACGGCCCTTTCTAAAGTTCAGGGAACTTTCTCTCTTGATAACTTTGGCCTTCAAAACTTTCAAAAGATTCTTTTTGAAACTGACGAAACTCCAAGGGCGCTTTGGAACTCAACTAAGTTAGCTTTCTCTGTGGCGACTATTGCTGTTATCTTTGGAATGGTTCTCGCCTATATAGTTCAAAAAACTAAGATCAAGGGGAGGGGGATTGTTGATATCCTAGCCTCACTTCCTTATGCCACTCCAGGAACAGTCTTGGCCTTCGCCTTTATCCTAACTTTCTCAAGCGGGATCTTAGGCTTTAGAGTTCCACTTTATAATACAATCTATCTTATCGGCATGGCCTATATTGCTAAGTATTTAAACTTCACTCTTAGAACTTGCTCTGATGGCTTTGGGCAAATTGATGATGTCCTTGCCGAGGCCGCTAGAGTTAGTGGAGCTAGCTGGCTGACAACAATGAAAACAATTTGGTTTCCTCTTATGAAGCCGGCTTTAGTGGCGAGTTGGTTCTTGGTCTTTATGCCGGCCTTCTCAGAACTGACGATGACTATTTTATTAAGTGGTCCAGGCCTTGAAACCTTAGGGACCTTAATCTTTCAATTACAAGAATACGCTGATGCCTCAGGTGGTGGTTCAGCGGTCTTAGCCCTTTTTACAATAGGGATTGTGGCCTTTATTAACTTCTTAGTTAAAACCATCTCCAAGGGAAAGTACGGACTATGAGTACGGTAAGTTTTGAACATGTAAAAAAGAATTACGGTGACGTAAAAGTTATTCATGATTTTTCACTAGAGATCAATGATGGCGACTTTGTCTCCTTTCTTGGGCCTTCTGGTTGCGGCAAAACGACTTGTCTGCGCATGGTCTCTGGCCTTGAAACCAATACTAGTGGGATCATTAAGATTGATAACTCAATAGTCTCCGATCCAGATAATAAAGTGATCCTGGCCCCTGAGAAAAGAAAGGTCGGTATGGTCTTTCAATCTTATGCGGTCTGGCCCCATATGAATGTTTTCGATAATGTCGCCTATCCCTTAAAAGTGGCCAAGACACCATCGAGTGAGTTGAACGATAGAGTGAATGAAATCTTAAAGATCGTAGAACTCGATGGTTATGAAAAAAGAATGCCCGACGCCTTATCCGGTGGTCAGCAGCAGCGAGTTGCCCTCGCTAGAGGACTTGTCGCTCAGCCTAAGGTTCTGCTTCTAGACGAGCCCTTATCAAATCTTGATGCCAAGCTTCGCGAGAAGATGCGCGGGGATATTAGAAAGATTCAACAGGATTTTGGCATCACTTGTATCTATGTGACCCATGATCAGATTGAAGCTTTTACTATGAGTGATAAGATCGTGATCATGAATGCTGGAAATATTATTCAGCAAGGTACACCTGAAGAGATTAGAAATAATCCAGTGGATGATTTTGTAGCTGACTTTATAGCGCCACCAGAATCTCTTTAGTAATGAACTTCTAGATCAAAGGGCTTTCTTATAGAGCCTTTTTTAAAGGCGTTATCAAGCATGCCAGCAGAAGCATAAGAGCCTATATCAAAGTTTAAGTACTGACTCATAATATCAGTAACACCTCTAGTACAGTTCGTTGTTCTTATATAATATTGACCTTCTTTTTCAACGACAGGAATCTTAACGGAACCATTAACAAAGTACTTAGTGCCATTGATCTCTTCGACAGTGGCCTTAATTGTCGCTTTGTTCTTAGACTCCACCATCTTAAAGCCGCCTTTAACAGGCTCAACTAATTCATCAGAGCCCCATATGTCAAAGGGAGGGAAGTTATTCTTCTTAGCTGAAGCCATAAAGGCTTCGACTTTTTCCATCGCCTCTTTTATTTTATTGCGATCAAGTCTATAAACTCTTCCTGTCGCCCCTGACTCAAAACCCGTAAAGTTCTTAGAAGAAGTAGAAGTACTTCCAAAAAGAAATCCATTGATTGAGTAATGGCGTTGACCAACTCTTAACTCCATATGTCCGGTTTTACCTAAGTCTCTGTAAGCGACTTCTATTGTATTATCGAGATAGTTTTCATAACTTATATTTTTCGTAGCCTGTTTAAACTTATAGGTTTTCTCTCCGATCTCATCGAAGAATTTTACATTTGGTAAGTAGGAATATTTTAGGTCTCTTTTTTCACCTTTTATGGTGTCGCTAAAGTCTTCAAAGAAACGGCTATAATTAGATTGATGGGCCCAGTCTGCAATAAGGATTCTCACCTCATCAAGGGTCTTAGCATCGACTTCAGTAATCTCATTTTTTAACATAAGCTCTCTTACTTGTGAGATAAACTTAAGCTGAGCTTTTTTAGTCACTTCATCAAAGGCCTCTTTTTCAACTTCGCTAAGAGACTCTCGAATAGGATGCTCTAACCAATTACGAAGAGGGTAGAGTAGTCTATGTTCATAGTCTGCCCCCGAGCGACCGCCGCCCATGGCCCTATTATATTGTAGGATCTCTTCAGAGAGGGCCAAGAAGAAGATCTCAAAATCATCAATTTCATCCTGAGGAATCATATAGCGAGAGAGGGTGTTTTTAATGGTGTCCTTAGAGACCTGATCTGACTTTTTAAAGCTTCCATAATGACCAAGGGATCCAAGATCATTCATATCTCGGCCGAGCTTTGTAAGGGCGTCAAACATGTCTGTATAACGCTTATGAAACTGTCTTAATTCAAAGCCCATCTTTCCTTTGCCATAAGGACCCTCGACTCTAAAGTGTGGGGCGCTTACGGCCTTCACTCCGGAAGTATCAACTTCCATGATTCCATTTTCTAAATAATCATCAGATTCACGAAGCTTGATCGCGATCTTCTCATCAACCGGACCTAAAGAGTAATGAACAAGATTGGCAGAAGGAATTCCCGCTGGGTTTCTTAGGTATCGTTGATAACCATTTTCTAAGGTCTTTAATTGGTTTCGATCAAATTCAAAGAGGGTATAGCCGGCCATTCCCTTGAACTCCGCATTGGCGTCAACGACGACATGGGGCTGCCAAGAAAATTTTCCGAAGTGCTCTGACATATAGGCGACTAATTCATGGAGTTCACCTAGGTTATCATAAATAATATTATTCCCTTCTAGGGTTCCATGAGGTTCTGGAAAGAGGCCTTTTGGGAGGGCAGGATTAGCGCCAGGTAATCTAATCAAAATATCGTCAACATCGTTGTTCTTCTTTTGCGCTTCTAGGGCAAGCTTTAGTCTTTCTTCAAGAGCGAGGCTATACCACTGCTGTTCAGTTAAAGTCTTAAGCCGATAAGAATTCAGAATTCCGGGAACTTCTTCGAGCCTTAATTCAAACTCAAGACCAAAAGTAATAGGGAAGTTTTCATCCCCACCAAAGTGAAGCCTTTTATACAAAGTAGGGTCTGTATTATGACCTAGCATAATATCTCTTCCGATAAAATTTCTAATAGTATTGATCTGTTTCTTATTTAAAGAAGAGCCGCTGAGTAGCGCTTGCTCTATCCCTTCACGATCTACTGTAAAAGGAATTTCATAGGAGACCTTAAGAAGTCTTTTTGTATCTTCGCTTGTTAAGGGAGTACCGTCTTCAAGTTTTAAAAGAGAGGACTTGATCTTCTTTTTAGTCGTCCCTTCAAAGAAGTTCATGATTCCTTTTTTACAAGAATTGAAAATCTTCGCTATCGAAGCTGGGGATCTAACGGATCTACCTTGATCGATACTCGAACAAGAGAGGAGGGTAAATAATAGAATTAAATAGGAAAGTTTTCTCACACTAATCTTTTCGGCATCTTAGTGGTGAGAATTTAGCCTAAAAGGAAAGCTGTTTAAGCATCTAAGTGTATGAATCTAAAGGGCTAAATAGTTACCATTTGTGAGATCAGCCTTAAATTGAATCTTAGCTTTCATGGTTTTTATCTGTCCGTTATCTAGGATGATCTTGTATTGATAATCACCTTCAGGAAGAACCTTATAGAACTCACCATCGCTAAAAGGGTAAGTACCAACAGAGGTGACAACGTCAGTAGGAAGTGACTTTAACTTCTTAATCTCTACTTTTCCTTTTGCTTTTTTAGCTTCAGGAAAATAAAAACCTGCTCCTTGATGAACACGGTTCAAATACTTTATTAAGCTAACTCTATTATCTTCATAGAAGCTAGGAATCTCGCTATAGTTAGGCCACTTATGATCAGAGAGTTCAATCGTAACTTGCAGATCATTATAATAGAAATAGGCCCAGTCCTGCATTCCACCATCAACATGATACCAGCGGAAACCATTCACAATTCCATCTTGAAAGCGGCTTGAATTTCTCATTTCAGGGACTTCAAAGGCATACTCTTTAGAGAGGTCAACGATAAGTGAAGTAAGAGGAGCATCATCAGAGTGAGTATCCCAAGGATAATTCACCACAACTGAGCCACCATGAAAGTTAGCAGAGAGAGCAAATTTATGCTTGGCCTGAAACTTCATAATAGCCTGAGTTTCTGGCTCTCTTCCCTTATGATCATTTGAATTATCTGTTGTTGTAAAGTCTGGGAAGTCTCTATTAAGGTCGGCCCATTGTCCGTTCCCTCTTCTTTTTGCTTTCGCCCCATCAGGGTTCATTGAAGGCATGATAAAGACTTCAGAATTATTGATAAGATCAGTGATCTCTTTATCCCCTGACTTATATTTTGAAACAAGCTCTTCAAGAAGAGAGACCATAAGCTCGCGGCCTACAATCTCATTTCCATGCATATTGGCGATATACTTAACTTCAGGTTCTACTTCATTGAGTTCAACATTATCAGAGAGCTTTACCATCCAAAGCTCACGGCCTTCATGGGTCTTTCCAATAGAGAAAAGCTTTAAGAAACTTTCATTTCCAAGGGCCAGCTTCTTTAACTTTGCTTCAATTTCTTTAGGAGTAGGATAACCATTTAGGTCTTTATTCCCTTCTGTCATCTCTGCTAATTCTTCATGATCAATCTTAAGCATCTCTAAGTACTTACCTAGTCCTTTAGGACCGTAAGCCTCGTAGCCGCGATTATTCTTATGATCAATGGTGATTTCTTTATGACTAGTGAGGAGCTTTAAATTCTTTCCTTCTTTATCGAAGATAAAAAAACCCTCTTCAACCACGCTGGCGTGAACAGAAGAAACTAAGAATAGGCTAAGAATAAGCTTTAAAAACATGGAGTAACCTTACACTAGAGACAGGTCAAAAGGGCAGCTGATTCTTTGAGCTCAGTAAAAGCTTCATAGCTATAAGACATTAAAATTACAGGCTAAATAGGGACTGTTTGAAAGACCAAGATCATTCATTTTCTTACACTTAAGGCTTCCAGTCTAAGTCCACGACTATTGGTAGATGATCAGAAGGGAGTGCGTAACCTTCATGAGGGTACTGAGGCCTTCTATAAGGAATACCATCTTCGTCTTTATAGAAATAAAGCCCTGAAGATTCTTTGATAACTAGCTTATGAAGAGCTGGAGGAAGAAATAAATAATCTAGTTGATCTAGGATAGGAGTCTTTAAACGATCAAAGTAAACATGACTGGCCCTCTGATCTTGAGGCAATTTCAAGATCTCTAAGACATCGACTAAGTCTGTATCAGAATGAATTCGTTCAAATTCAGGATGTCCGTTAGGACGGGCATAGCCGTTAAAGTCCCCAGTGATGATGATGGGAACCTTATGATCAAACTTTTTATCAATGGCATGAAAGCTATCTACTAAAAGCTCAACCTCAGCTCTTCTTCTCATGGTGCTTTCATTATCAAGGCCCTCAACATCAAGGCGGCTTTTTAAATGAACATTTAAGACGATGAGCTCAGGAGAACCATCCTTTACAATCCTAAGCTCTGCTATATCTCGGCTCATAAACCAAGGGGGCTGAAGCATGGGATCATCAGATTTATAATCTAAAGGGATTTCTGAATTTCTATGAGTCAGGTGTTCAAAGGTATAAGGCAGGCCTTTCTTGACTAGGTAGCCCAGCTCAATTCCTCTATCAGAATTACCTTTGATTAAACTATGATGGTACTTATCCTCTAAGAACTGTTCGCAGAAACTGGCAAGGGATTCTTCTCCGCCAACTTCACTTAAGGCCATGACATCGGCGTCTATTTCTAGAATGGCCTGGGCCAGAGACCTGCACTTATCACGGTCTTTAAGAGGTCTATATTTTTTCTCTTCCTCTAGCTGATCTTGAGGGTAGTGAAGAAAAAGATTTTCCATATTGAGGGAGGCAACTTTCAATTACAACTCCAACCGATGGCCATTGTTGCGTACTTTTTTTTGGTTCGGTCCCAAAGCGCTTTACAGAAAAATCCTTGGTAGAGCTTTTGATTAATGATTCCTTTTTGGAATGCTTTCGCTAAAGCTTCCGGGCATTTTATTTCATCAGGAAAATTCTTTGGAAGGGAAGTTGCCGTGATCCCAAGCTTTCCATCTCGAGCAACTTCAAGGCCAAAGTAAGAGCCTTCTTCTTCTATCGTAAAATAAAGTTTCTTATTCTCAATAAATAAAGGAGCTTCAGCGCGGGGAATTAAATAGGTTACTACTTTTTTATCCTCTAATAGGTAGAGCCTATTTAGTAAGACTTGAGGGCCTTCCTTATAAGTCTTTCCGATAAGGCTTAAGTCTGTAGAGAAGACCTCTGAGATGTAGATCTTCTCATCAGTATTGATAAGACCTTCACTACTAGGTTTTGGATTATGTTTTGGGCAAAAAGAGTCCCAGGTAATTAAGGAAGGGTGCCTTAAGAGCGTATCTCGCGTCCAGATCTTAATAGGCATGCCTTGCTTCTTCCTAAAGGCCTCAGCAACAGCAGGCTTTGGACTTCTGATGGCCTTTAGCCACCTCTGGCGCAGAGACCCCATCTGTTCCTTACAGAGGCTATTAGTGGGGCAGCCCTTAAAAGGATGATCCAGCATATGGGGTTGAAACTGGCCAACCTCCTGGACTTCCATAACGGCCTTGCCTTCAGAAGCATGAAGTCCGAAGAGGGGAAAAATAATCGAAAGTATTATCAGTAAGTTTGCGTCGCTCATAAAAGTTGTAAGAAAAAATTAGTACCTATGTATTTTAGTCACTGATAGAACTTACGGTCAAAGGTCATCGGGTTTAAGAAAATTTTGCCAAATTACTCAGGTACACAATATCTAGTAGTTCGTCAGTTTTATGACGCGCATATATACCACATCTTGTGGTTTGGCGGTTGACGAGAACCCATATATTGGTTTTTAATAGTATTTACACGGCACAAAAAAATAACGGGAGCGCAGTTTTATGAAGATCAAGAGGTTTTTCACTCAGAAGGGTTCAAGTCCTTATAAAGGAATCAAATTTGTCAAAAGAATGAGCGAAGTCCGCCATGTTGATGGTAGCGGTACAAACTCAATGGAAGTGACGGTTCCTGATTCATGGTCTCAAGTGGCGACCGATATTATTGCCCAAAAGTATTTTAGAAAAACAGGTGTTCCTGTTACTGATGAAAAAGGAAAAGTTCTTCTTGATGAGAATGATAATCCTATCCTCGGGTCTGAAACTGATTCAAGACAAGTCTTTACCCGTCTTTCTTTTTGTTGGAGAAGCTGGGGAGAGAATAATAATTACTTTGATACTAAAGAGGACGCCGATGCTTTTGAAGCTGAGATGGCCTATATGCTTTGTAATCAAATGGCCGCTCCTAATTCACCTCAGTGGTTTAACACTGGTCTTCATTCAAGCTATGGCATAACAGGTTCTCCTCAAGGTCATTACTTTGTGGATCAAAAGACGGGAGAAGTTAAGCTCTCAACTTCTGCCTATGAAAGACCTCAGCCTCATGCTTGTTTTATTCAATCAATCGATGATGACTTAAATGGTCCTGGCGGGATCATGGATCTTTGGTCTCGTGAAGCGAGACTGTTTAAATATGGTTCTGGAACAGGAACGAACTTTTCAAACCTTCGTGGTAAAGGCGAAAGACTCTCTGGTGGCGGAACGTCTTCAGGGATCATGAGCTTCTTACAAATTGGTGATAGGGCCGCAGGCGCTATTAAATCTGGCGGAACAACTAGAAGAGCTGCCAAGATGGTGACTCTTGATATTGATCACCCAGATGTTGAAGAATATATCGCTTGGAAAGTTGTTGAAGAAAGAAAAGTGGCTGCCCTTGTAACTGGGTCTAAGATTTGTAAGCGACACCTTGGGAACATCTTTGAAGCGATGAATACGGTAGAAGGCGATGACCGCTATATGCCAAAGCTAAACCCAGCTTTAAAACTAGCTATTAAAGAAGCTAACCGTGACTCAGTTCCTATGAACTATGTTCATAGAGTTATTGAACTAGCGAAGCAAGGAGCTAAGGAATTAGTCTTCGAAGAATACGATACTGATTGGACTTCAAAAGCTTATGAAACTGTAGGCGGACAAAACTCAAATAACTCATTAAGAATAAAGAATAGTTTCTTTAAGCTGCTTGAAGAAGATGGTGATTGGAACTTAGTAAATAGAACTGATGGAAAGATTGCTAAGACTTTAAAGGCAAAAGAGCTTTGGGATCAAATCACTGAAGCGGCCTGGAACTGCGCTGACCCAGGTCTTCAATTTGATGATACGATTAATGAATGGCATACCTGTCCTGAGGGCGGAAGAATCAATGCTTCTAATCCTTGTTCAGAATATATGTTCCTTGATAATACGGCCTGTAACTTAGCTTCAATGAACCTCGTTAAATTTCAAGATGAAGTAACAGGTATGTTTGATATTCCTGCCTTTATCCACGCCAGTGAACTTTGGACTGTTGTTCTTGAAGTCTCAGTTCTTATGGCGCAGTTTCCTTCAAAGGAAATTGCAGAGCTTTCTTATCAATACAGAACAACTGGTCTTGGTTACGCCAATATTGGCGCTCTTCTCATGAGGCAAGGCCTTGCTTATGATTCAGTAGAAGGTAGAGAGATGGCCGCAGCTATCACAGCTATTATGGGAGGAACTTCATATAAGACTTCTGCCTTAATGGCCAAAGAGCATGGCACCTTTTTAAGATATGATGAAAACAAAGAGCATATGCTCAAGGTTATCCGTAACCATAGAAGAGCAGCTTATAATGAAACAAACTTTGAAGGCCTAACTGTTAAACCTGTTGGGCTTGACTCAACTAAGGTTGATAAGCCTTTAGCTGAAGCGGCCAAGAAAGCATGGGATGAAGCCCTTGAACTTGGTGAGAAGTATGGTTTTAGAAATGCACAAACAACAGTCCTCGCACCTACAGGAACAATTGGTCTTGTCATGGACTGCGATACAACTGGGATTGAGCCGGACTTTGCTCTTGTTAAGTTTAAGAAGCTTGCTGGTGGTGGTTATTTTAAGATCATCAATCAATCAGTTCCTGCCGCTCTTAAGAACCTAGGTTATAAAGAAAAACAAATTACTGCGATTACTGATTACGCTGTTGGGAAGGGAACTCTTGTTGGTTGTCCAAATATCAACGCTAAAACTCTAGAAGAAAAAGGTCTTGATGGATCAATGATCTCTAAAGTTGAAGAATCTCTAGCAAACGCCTTTGAATTAAGCTTTGCTTTTGCTCCTTATATTCTTGGAGTTGATTTTCTTAAAGAAAAATTCTCCTTAACAGATGATCAAATAGCAGACCCTATGTTTAATGCTCTTGAGGCCATGGGCTTTAATGCAACTGAGATCAGAGAGGCCAATGATTATGTTTGTGGAACTATGGCCATTGAAGGGGCTCCACATATTAAAGAGGAGCACCTAGGTGTCTTTGATTGCGCAAATAAATGCGGAAGAACTGGTACGAGACTAATCTCAGCGGAAGGTCATATCAGAATGATGGCCGCCACTCAGCCTTATCTCTCAGGTGCTATTTCTAAGACAATCAATATGGCCAACGAAGCGACTATTGAAGACGTTTCAAAAGCCTATCAATTATCTTGGTCACTCATGCTTAAAGCTAACGCTATCTATAGAGATGGATCAAAATTATCTCAACCTCTAAATGCAGCAGCCTTTGAAGACCTTGCTCTTATGGATGTTGATGAAACACCTATGACTGAGCAGATTCAATTGGTAGCTCAAAAAGCAGTTGAGAAAGTTATCTATAAAGAGAGATCAAGTAGAAAGATGCTTCCTAATTGTAGAAGTGGCTATACTCAAAAAGCTAATATTGGTGGGCATAAGGTCTACCTTAGAACTGGTGAATATAAAGATGGAACTTTAGGTGAGATCTTTATTGATATGCATAAAGAAGGGGCAGCTTACCGCTCGCTTATGAACTGCTTTTCAATCTCAATCTCTCTCGGACTTCAGTACGGAGTTCCTCTAGATGAGCTTGTTGACGCCATGACCTTTACTCGTTTTGAACCAAATGGAGTTGTTCAAGGTCACGACAATATTAAGATGGCCACTTCAGTGGTTGATTATATCTTTAGAGATCTTGGAATGAGATACCTAGGTCGTCATGATCTGGTTCATGTAAAGCCAAAGGACCTTGAATCTTCTGCCATTGCAAATGAGGAAGCAGACGAAGAACCATTGTTATCAATGATGGAAGAACGTCAAACAACTCACGATGACGGAAGAGTTTCAGTTGAAACTCATAAAGTCTTCACAAAGTCTGATGACGCTAAGATGGTAACAGAGATGAGAAAACGACAGGCCGCTAAGATGAAGGGCTATGAAGGGGATTCTTGCTCAAACTGCCATGCCATGACTATGGTAAGAAATGGCTCATGCTTAAAGTGTGACTCTTGTGGAGAGACAACGGGTTGTTCATAGAATTCAAAATGAAAGGGTTAATTTTAAGATAAATTAAGCGTCTCTTTTGAGACGCTTTTTTTTTGTATAATATCAGCCTGTTATAAGAATAAAACAGCTCATTTTAATCAGGTATTGAGCCGAAAAGCTTATGTGAGAAGTTTGAATATCTACCTATTATTATTGGCCCTTTGGATCAATCCGTCCTTTGCTCTTCCTAGTGATTATAAGGCTAAGCAGAATAATCTTTATAATGCTTATAGGCTTAGCTCTAACTTAGGCCGGCTTATGCAGGATCCTTCACGTCATGAACAAATAGTGGGAACACTTAAAGATGTTAAGAATAATTGGGATGATATTAAGAACACTCGTATGGCGAAAAGTATTATTGCAAAGGCCATCAAATTAAAGAAATTAAAGATCATCACTGATGGTTTTAATAAATGCTTGGGTAAGGGAAAGAATGAAAAGAAGCTAGCAGCTGCTCTTTATGATGTTGTTAAGGCCATTCCTGCGGACGAGTATTTAAAGACTTCAAATTGTCTAGAAGGAGTGATTAGTAACCTTGCTGTTTTTGATGAAGAAAAGATCTTAAACTCTTTTGCCCCTGTTGATCATCTTGTTAAAAGGCGCCAAGAAAAAGACTACCAAGAAATGGTCAATACGAGATGGGAAGAAGTTAAACTTGGGAAGGATGCAGAGAAGATTGATAGTCTAACAGAAAAAATTGAGACTATCGAAGATGAACAGCGAGAAAAAGCTTTAAGTAAAACTGATGCAAAAAAGGCCCTTCGCGATAAACTCTACCAAGAAGTACGTTCGCAAATGGTTCATATGCATGGAATGTTTAATTACCTACTAGAAGGTAAGAGTCCTAAAGCCAGTGAAAAGAAGATAAAAGAATCCTTAATCAAGGCCTGTCCAGGCTGCTCAAAGGAAGAAATTCAAAAACATAGACAGTCACTTGAAGAGAGTATCTCTCAACTTAAAAAGCTAAATGTTAAGCCCGTTAATACTGAGCGTTTTAGAAATAAAATTCAAAACCGCATCATCAATGTGGCAAAAACAATCTATCAAATTGATGAAAGGCGCATTTATGATGAAAAGGGTAAGCGGGTTGAGAGAAAGTCTGCTTCAGAAGACTTGAGTGAATCGAGAATAAATTATCACTTTAAACCCGGTAGTAATTCAGTTTCAAGCTTACAAGAAGCTGAGGAAGCTAGAAAAAGATTTTATACAAAAAAGAATGAAATGATTAACGGCCAATACGCTCAAATGAGTAAGCTCGGTATAACTCCTGATATTTCAAAAGTAGGGGTTAAGATTAAAGAAGAGAAGGATGCAAATGGATCGATCTCCTACCGCATGACTTTAAAGGCCTGTCATACTGGGGATTGTGAAAACCTATTTGAAAAGGAGCCACATAATCCCTTTGAACTAGGGCGCTCCATTGGTGCAACTTTTGGCATGAAGGACTTTGATCTAGGTAAGTTTAAAAAACAAAGATTAGAAAGTATTGAAAGTGCCATGGCCAGTTTTAAAAAGCTTTATGATGAAGGCAGCCTTGATGAGCTTCTTGATAAGCTCATCATGAACAATCCAGTTACGGCCGGTAAGTTATTAGCCGAAGATCCAGAGTCATACTTGCAGCTTCTTTGTGAGAGGATCAAGGTGATTGGGGTTCAAAAAGACTTTGATCAAAAGATGAAGAAGACCTATCTAAACATCTCTGCGGCTTTAATCATCGGAGGGCTTATCTTCTCTGGTCCCATAGGCGCCGCTCCTTTAGCTGGAAAAGTATTAATGGGTAGTTGGTACGCCCTAACAGGAGTAAGTGCTTACTTTGGTGTTAAGGCCTATCAAAATGAAGACTTTGCTAAGGCCTCTTGTTATTCAGGAACTGGGGATGAAAGTAATTGCGCTCAAATTGATGAATATTATAATGATAAAAAATATGCTCTTCTCTTTGGCGTCATGGTCCCCGGATCTGATCTTCTAAGGATTGCAGACGTGGCCGTTAAGGCCGCTGGAGCTGGGGTCTCTGTAAAGAGAACCTTTGATACGGCTGCCTCTATTAGGGGGAGAGTAATCACCCTTAAGGGACAAGGGGAAAATATAGTGGCCGAGGCGACTCACTATCAAGCAGAGTCTGGCATAAAAGTAGTTCTTAATTTAAGTGACGAAGAGCTTGGACAATTAGAACATGAAGAGAGGGTTGAGATTGTGGCCATCATTCAAGAAGTCTTTGAAAAAGAAGGGGATAGAGGCGTTGAAGGCCTAGTCCTTGCCATTAAAACAATTAAAGACTTAGAAGAGGATGGGCATATTGTTGAAAAAGAGCTTAGTGGAAAGAACCTCTTAGAAGAAGCTAGGCGAATCAAAAGCCGATATGAAACTAACTAAATAAGTGGTGAGGGTAACTCAAAGCTTCCATCAGTTTTGCAAGGAAATTCAACCTCTGCTTCAACCGCTTCGATCTCTAGTGCGCCATAGATATGAGGAAAAAGAATCCCGCTCATTGGAGCTTCTAGTGGAGGTTCAAGTTTAATTTCAGATTTAACTTTTTCGATATTGATTCTTAAGATAATAAGATCTTTTTGACCTTTATAAAAACTATTCGCCACGCTTAAGAGTTGATCAGTTTTAGAGCAGTGTATAAAACCTTCTTTAGATAAACTGGCCGGCGCATATTGACCTTTTTTACAAGCCACTTCCCAGTCTTTCTTGCTTACAATATGAAAGATGTTCATGATTTGGCCTTTGCTTTCTTCACAGCCTTTTCTTTTTGTTGTTCTACGCGAAGAGCACCTTCAGAAAAACGTCTCTTTTCCTCTTCAGTTATAACCTCAAGGCCTGGAACTTCTGTTGGGCGTCCAACATCGTTAAGAGCGACAAAGGTTAAGTAGGCTGACGTTGTATGACGAGAGTCTCCTGATTGAGGATTCTCTGCAATTACTTTGACTCCAATTAAGATGGATGTTTTTCCCACGTAATTGACCTGCGCTTTTACGCACACATGATCACCCACTCTAATAGGGGATAAAAAAGTAATATCATCAACATGAACGGTTACGACATTTTTATTGGAATGGCGTTCAGCAACCATGGCCGCTGCCATATCGATCCAGCTCATGACTGTTCCACCAAAGATAGTGTTGTGGGGATTTGTATCATTAGGCATGACAAGCTGTCTCATAGTGACAGATGAATCGCTAACTTTCTTTATTGCGGGCATAACTTAACCTCAATTACAGTAGAAATGATGATCCCAACGAAAACCTTGTTGGAACTGGCTAAAGCCAGAATCATTAGCAGCGTCTTGATCATTAGTAGAGTCTATAATACTAAAGCGCTTACTGTCATCTAAGGATTGATTGGTTTGAATATAGACACCATTATTTGGTTCACCAAAATAGTAACCGAATGAAGCGCCTTTTCTTGTACTTTGACTTGAACAAAAAGCAGATCCTAAAGCAATTAATTTATTATTAACGGCGATGTTTAACTTTGGCTCACCAGTTTCAGGTATAAAGTCATCTTCAGTTAGGCCTCCGCCAGGGAGCTCTGTTCCAATTCCTTCTGAGGAGATGAACTTGTTAAAATAGACATTTAAGTTTGTTCCAGTTGGAAGAGTACAGATCCTTTCTCCATCAATAGTACTTGAGTTACTAGAGCAGCACTTAACTGAATCACTAGTAACCTGACCTAATTCAAGACAGCACTTAAAGTCATTGCCTGAAAAGATCTGAGGGAGTGAAACCTTATCTTGAAAAGCTACTTTTCCTAATGGCTCTGACACTGCTATTCCTGGGTCTAATCCATTAGTATTTCTTGAGCCATCGTCAGTTGCAGGAGTAGCTCCACTAAAGTCAGAAGTATACATCTCTTCTAAGGTTCGGCCATTAACAGTAGGTACGTAGTCAAAGCTTAAGGCATTAAAGTCAACTCTGGTTTCGTCAGTTGTGTTAAAGATACCGCCAACTATTTTTGATCTATCAGAGTTACAATAAAGGGGTTCATAAAAGATTTGCGGAACTCCGAGTAATTCTAATCGGGCCAATTTTGTTAAATAATAGAGCGCATTTCCAGGGTTCATTCCATTATCGCAACTAGTGACAGCTCCTGCGCCTAAGGCACCACCGGCACAAGCTGGGCCACCTGAAAAATGTCGGTAGTCAGCTGAGCTTAAGTTTTTATATCTTATTATTAAACCAGCATAAGACCAATTGGCTCCTCCACCAGGTGGTTCATCATCAACTCCAATATGGAGAATTGTTCTATTAGATACAGTTTGTATGCAATATAAAGCTGGACCATGGCCCACTGCAGTTAATGAACCATTAGATCCTAGGTCAGCATTAAGGACAGGGTTATCAAAGATATTACAGGCCCCACCAATATTAGTTGCATTCTCAACAGCTATTTCGTTTCCACTAGAATCCATATAACGAACGGCAACAGAATCAATATTAGCCTGATTAGATTGGTTCGCACCTATATAGGTAGGTAGGGTAACCGAAAGACCTCTTTTATCTATATTATTATGAAAATAGTTTCTACAATTATCAGTGGCTAAAAAGATAGGGGTAGGGTTTTCAAAATACCTCGGCATATAAGGGGATTCTGAGGTCATTCCTTGTTCGCAAGCGGAACCTGGAACTGGTGGAACGATGGGAGTTGTATCTAGTTCTGAAGAGAAGGTTCCCACATCAGTAGGAAACGTAATTTCAAAGGCAGAAGCGATTGGAATTTCATTTTGAATACAGCCACCATCTGCAGGTGAACGGCAGACAAAGTTTAAATCCTGAGAGAAGTTACTATCAGAGACTTCATCGGGCTTAGAGAAGACTAAGTCATTTTTATAATTAAGGCAGGAGAGTTTAGTCACATCCATTTGAAGCCTATTAGCATTTGACCAGTCAGTCGTGCCATCAGCAAACTTTCTTACCCAGCCACCACCGCAGCAGGTTTTCTTACCCGTATCATTGAAGGTCTTCCATTGATAAGCATTAGGAACAACATCTGTTGTAATCATTGGTTTTTCATTAACCGCAGGGTCCGGTAGTCCTGGTCCTGATTCCACAGGGGAAGAGACGGCGTAACGAGAATAGCGGTTGTCAACATTTGGACCATCCTGAGGGAGAAGGGTAGTGTCGAGGCTTGCATTATTAACACCTAAATCTGGAATGATTGTGGTGTTCCCTGAAGAGTACATAGTAAAATCTTTTCCAACTTCTCGGCAGCATCTATTCTTAGACATATCATAATCAAGATAATCTGGAGAAGTTAAGAAAGGCTGAGCAACAGCTTGACCACAAATCAATTCTTCTTGCCAGAATTTCTTCTCAGCTTCGGTGTTACCAAAATAATCGATCCCAAAAAAGTCTGCTTGTTCAGCGTGAAATGAATTTGGGCTACAATCAAGATTTGTATGACAAATAGCGCCTGGTCTTCTTAGGCATGCATCCTTTGCTAGAGTTGGGTTGAGAATATTATTAGCAGAGACTAAAGTATCGGCTTCGATTTGAGCAAAGGAAGAAACACTATTAGATCCTATGATCTTCTGGCTTTCAGCCCCGCACATATTTTGTTCTGCTCTAATTGAATCTGATGTAACTCTAATATAGTTACCAACAGTTACACTTTGATCGGGGAGTGTTTCAAAGGCCGGGCAAGACTGAGTTCTCGTAATACCTGTTGCCGTTGAAGGGCAACTTGAAATCTGACTTATATAATCAGTTCTATTGCCACTATCATTACTTTTATGTTGATCAACGAGAAGCGGAGTTATTCTTTTTCCTGGTCTACAAACTCCCCAGTCTCCAATCTCAGATGTGATATTAAGGGCATTATATTGCATATTTCCTTGGATGGCGGATGAAAGAGATGAATCTCCTCTTAGGTAACTTTTTGCTCTCCCTAGATAATCTGCTTCTTGACCAAAAAGAATTGACTCTACTAAGTTAGGGGTTCTTACGACTTCCTTATTGAAGTCACTTGAGGATAGTGAAGAGCAATAGAAATTTGGAGCGCAGGTAAAGGGGTCTCTATCAAGAGCATTGATAGTAGGCGCTTCATAGTTCTGCTTACAAGGAGCGCCAGCTCCTCTATAGACACATCTATTTTGTGATCCTGAAGGGACATTTCCTTGAAGGATAGTTCCAAAGTTTGCACTGGCAAATTCTTCATCTACAGTTTCAACGGCTTCAGAATTAAACTTAGGCCATCTTGATTTGTAGCGAGATGTATCTTCACAAGTGTATTCCCAACCAAGTTTTGTGACACAATCACTATCAACATTACATTGGTGAAAGTACTGACAAGTGGCCCCTTGGTTTTGATTCGGGTCATCTGGCGGTAAGTTTGGATCATAGTCAAAATTTGGTGCCGTATTATTACCAAAGTCAGTAATAATATTGGCCAAGATATTTGTTGGTTCTGCAAGATCAGCAAAAGGAGCATTAATCGCTAAAAATAACTTTGTTGAAGTTGAAGTAACACGTCTTCCGTTACCAATAGCAAACCAGCGCACACCATCAAAAGAGCCGATAAGGGCGCCTTTATTAAAGCCAAACCAATCCCTTTGGTAACCGTTTACGTAGTAAGCCGATTGAGTAGCAAGCCTGTTCATTCTTTGAGTTTGAAGATTAGAATCCTTCTTATGAGAAAAAGGAATCATAGTAGGAGGTAACCAACAGGCCCTTCCGAAGACGGTATCTTCATAATTACCGTTGGTAATATTATTTTGATAGCTAACTCTACTCGTTGAATAGCCTGTCCATTGAATCCCATTGCCACCAATTGATTGCGGATGAGAGCTAAAGTTATTGAACCAAGCATCGTTGGCGCATTGAGGGCACGGAGTAGCAAAGCCTGAAACTGCTGCAATGATATAAGTTTGATCAAGTTCAACGTTGATTGTTTTTGCCGGTTGGGCCTTACTTAGATCAACCTTGAATTGTCCGAGAATACTATTGATATTAAAGGTTCCATTAATAGGATCTGTTTTTCCTACTTCATCTAGGTAGCTAAACTCTTGGCCTTCTTGAAGAACTTCAGGAACAACTGAGTTTAGAGTAGAGATATCATCTACTGCATCACCATTTTCTTTAAAGAATCGATGAGGAGCACTTCTTACAGGAAGATTGATGCTTAGGTTTTGAAAAGGAGTAGGGTCCACAATGGGCGGAGGAGTAAAGCAAATGATATCTGTGATATTTTCATTTACATCTTTTACAGCGGTTAGTCCGAAGTCAGGGCATTGAGGATTATCTGGCTCAGTTGGAAAAGGATTGGCCTGACAACCACAGCGAGCCCAAACATCAGCTCTGACTTGGGTAAAGGCTGTATTATTTCCTGTCTCCGTTGAAGGAGAGGGAGCGATACAAGCGCTATAATCAGCAGGAGATCCTTTCGCTCCTTCTAGACAATTAAAGTCAGCAATATCTTCGGCCAATTGAGCAGAGGCCGTAGCTACTGCGTCTGGTAGAGGAGTTGGGGTTGGTTCTACTTGTTGATTTGAAGAACAGATAAAAAAGATATTCGGGTAATTCACAAAATTATTTGGATTAAGACCAATGTCATTTAGAGCTTGATTATAATCTGACTCAGAAGAACCACTAGGTTTTTCTTGTCCATCATTTACACATTGGCCACTAGAGCAACAGTCAAAACCTTTGGCGTTACATTCAGAGTTGGTGCAACTACTGGTCTGAGACCCTGAGTTGTTTTTGACATCTATTCTAAGACCTATTCCATCAAGGTCTAAGCTTGTCTTTGGCACTAAATCTGTGGCTGAAAGGGTAATATTATTTGAAGTATAAAGAGAAACATTACTTCCTGTTATAATACCAGAACAATTCGGGCATAGATCTTCTAACGAAAATTTAATACCATCAGTAAGAGTATCAACGACAGCTCCTGCTATATTATTTGAATCAATATAAGTCGGGCCTACGCCATCACACTCAGTGCTGTTAACAGTTTTCTCAGGAACATCAATTCTTAAAAGTTTTTCGTTAACACCGGTTGCTAGATTATTAAAGCTAATAGGTACGGCTCTTAATCTAACATGCTCGTTAAAGCCGTTGTTATCGGCATCAGTAAAACTTGTTACAAGGCAATATTTTTGATTGAAGTTGGCCGTGACCGCGAGAAAATTATGAAGCAATGATCCGCGTAAATAGACCACGGTATTAGTATCTTCGTTGAGGGTAATAGAGCCTTCGATCTTTTGTCCGCTATACCAGTACAAGTCTTCAGTAGTCCCAAAAGTTGGGTCTTCGTTTTCACCTGTTGTATCGACGCTTGCGCCATCACTAGATGCCGTCTTTCTTTTCTTTGAAGGTGAGCTTGGAACGCAACTCGCCAGGAGAAATGATGCAATAATTAATATGATGATGTTGATTCTTTTCATTCTAAAACTCTTATCTCCTCGTCTACTTATCGGTTTCTAAATGACCTGATTTAGTTTTGAAAACAATAAGTTACCTTTCTATTTTACAGGAGAACCGCTCTTGATTAGTCAGGTAATTAGGTGAAGAAAGCTTGATTTATAGAGGGGAATAAGCGCTCGTTATTAAAGGGCTTTTCATCGGTCAATATTTAAGTGATTAAAGGACTCAAGATTCTGGCGATTTTAAGCGCCAGAATTAATGGGCAAATCTTTCCTTAAAAAGAAAGTGATTAGAAGCTAAAGCCAGCACTAGTGCTGGTACTTCCGGCCGTTACGGGGGCCACTGTAGGCTCTGAAAAGGCGAAGAATCCACCGGCTCCTACTGTCTGAAAACCATTATTATAAACAGAGCCACCCCAGTTACTTAGGTAATCAGGAGTCCCACCAAAATAGCCATTATTTCCGTAGATACCATAAGTATAATAGTTCTCAAGCATCCCATTTCGGTACTTGATTCCTTCAATGGTACTAGCTTCCCAGGTTTCAATCCCTGTCGTTTTTATTTGATGATCTAAATAAGAGGGAAGAAAGCCAATCGCCCCTTCTGCTATAGCTTGAGTCACCATCCAACGGTCTCTTTGTCTTGTCTGAGTTACTCTTTTAGTTCCGTCCCAATAAGAGAACTCTTTTTTATACCTAACCTCGGCTTCAGTTGGTTTAACGGACTCTACAAACCTTTCGTTATCCTGAAGGATTGAATCACAAACGGACTCAATGATCTTACTTTGTTCGCCAGTGAAACCGGCCATAAACTTCGTGCTACATTCTTTATTAAGCTCAGTAACGGCCTGGTTACCTGGTGAGTTTGGCATAGTCGCAAGGATTTCGCCTGTAGAACTTAAGAGAGCTTTTATGTTGTCTGTCGTAGATTTATCTTCAGAGAAATCACAGGTAACAAGCTCTTTACTTTGAAGCTCCTTACCATTAAATCCCTGACATGCTGTCTTTGCTTTATTTCCGTAGTAGGCAAGAAGCTTATTTAGTGTCGAATACTTCTCACTACTTCTCAATCCATCAATCTTACCTTTTAGGTTATCCATTTCACCGGTTAACTTACCAATTGATTTATCTGTATTGGCAACTAAGTTACCTTCGTTAAGTTCATTCAGGTAGTTTTCAAGTTGCTCTGGGGCAATTTCAATATTTCCCTTACTTCCTAATTTAAAGAAACCGTCTTCTGATTTCTTCTTACTTTCTTCGCAATTGCCTCTTGTAGACGCTTCTGCGTCTGTGGCTGGTGCCTTCTCTGGTAGGTCCGCACATAAGAGAACGGCCATTTTTTGATTAAGATCATTATTTAATGAACCTAGTTGCTCTTCATTTGTTGGAGCTTTAATTCTAGCTTTACCAGTCACATACTTTTGAAAAGCATCTTCTTGAATCTTTTTCTGGCTAGCAATCTTATCTTTTTGAGCTTTTTCTTTAAGTACAGCAATTTCACTTTCACTTTTTCCTGTATAATCAACCTGAGCTTCTGCTGTTTCTTTAAGTCTGAATCCACCCTTGCTATCAAAGGCTCGCTCTGATCTATTTTTATTAGCAAGGATAGCGCTCATTATATCTTGTACGTCACCGTTAACAGAGTCTTTCTTGGCCTTTATCTTTTTATCTATTAATTCTTTAAAATCTGGTCTGTCTTGGTAGGCTAACTTTAAACCTTCTAACTTTACCTTTGCTTCACTATGACGGTGGATTTTTTCCATCCTTGCTTTTAAGGAGGCTTCAGAATTATCTCCACCTAAGCTTTCAACAACCCTATGTTGAACGCCTGCAAGATCGTTAACAATTTCTAAGTAAGACTTATCATGCCCATTCTTTTTATCTTCTTCAGTAGGCTTCTCAGGCGCTTCTAGGACACAGTCTTCACCGACACCAGGTGCTAAGGCGCGAGCTGTAACACATGCATGATATCTATTTAAATCTGAAGTAACAGAATCTAAAGCACCTTTTGACCTTGAAAGAAGCAAGAGGTCTTTATTACTTTCTCTATATACTTGAATTTCATTTTTTAATAATTCAGGACTAGATAACTCAATCCCTTCTAAAAGACTTTTTCTATAATTGGCGAGATCGTCCCCAATAAAGAAGTTTGCCACTTTCTTCTTAATTCCTTTTCTTTGAGAAGTTCTATAGGCATCAACAAAACCAATAACTGATTGTCTGATTTTCTTTTTACCGGCACTTGTAGAACCTTTTAGAATATTACAAAGAGGACTTTTAGCCGCATTGGTCCCATTACAGAAATCTTCGTACTGCTTAAAAACCTTCGAGCCGCTAACATTTGGAGTGATAATGGGGACTCCAGTACTTTTATAATCTATTTTCTTTTGTGAAAGAATTTCTTTTCTTTGTTCTTCATCAAGGTCAGCATCGGGAACTAAGTCTTTATGGTTCTCGATTGTGTCTTTTAACATGGCATCCATAAAGGCCATAGTATCGACATTCTCTAAGTGCACTTGTGAGGCAGCAATATCTTCTTTGAATTTTTTAATTGAGAATAGACCTTCTCCATCAACCCCAGGAGGCGCTTTCCAGCCATCAACTCCCGCTACGTCTGTGAGGAAGTCCTTGTATTTGTCATTTAGCTTTTTAATACCATTATAAATAACAAGTTCTGATTTCTTTTTCTCGTAATCTTGTTCTAACTCTATAAGAGATTTCTCACCATCGGCGGCAGATTTTTTATCAAGGATCAGGCCATGAATTTGTTTAGTTAGCTTGGTGGCTTCGTCACATTTTTCTGTACTCTCAGGAGTGAAAACGGTTTTATCTAAACGTTTTCTTCTACGATCAACTCTTTGCTCTTCAGCCTCTTCAGGCGTTAAAGAGAAAGCCTCAAACGACAAGAAAATGGAAAAGATCAATAATAAAGCTTTCATATTTGTTTCCTCTTAAAGCTATTCTACTATCAAGTATCGGTATTTTAAGAAGAAAACCTTAGCTTGTGACTCGGGTATTGTAAGTGCATGAATTTGTTAAGATGATTTTGTTTAGTAGAAAATTAGCATTAGCATAAAAAGTGGGCGCTTTATAAAAGAAGGCAGATTAACTAGCCGTGACCACCGGCCATAAAGGATTGTTCGGGGTCTATTAACTTATTAAATTTCCCTGTCTCCATAAGAGACTCAAAGTATTTCTGAGTGATCTCTAAGGTTTCATCAATTCCTGGTGTCTTAAAAATCTCATTTCTGAAATGGGCGGCGCCAGGAAAACCAGCGGCAAACCAAACCACATGTTTTCTAAGTTGAATAAGAATTGTTCTTTCTCTATCTGTATAAGCTCTAGTGTAATCAAAGAGCCTTTGAGTGATTTCAATATAATGAGCAGGAGAAAAAGGGGAGAGCTCGTCATCTTTTAAATAGGAATCTAAAAAGATAAACGGATTTCTTATAGGGCCTCGGCCCAGCATAAGAGCCTGACACTTCGTTTCTTTTAAACGTGCTTTAACTTTAAATGCTGAATGAAGATCGCCATTACCAATGATAGGAAGAGGAGATTCAGAAGCAAGGTACTCAAGAAAGTCCCAATCGGCCTCTCCTCTATATTGCTGAGTTCTCGTTCTTCCATGGACGGCGACAAACTCAACGCCTTCTTCTTTAGCTATATGAATGATCTCAAGAGCATTTCTATCGTCACTATCCCAGCCAGTTCTAATCTTAATAGTTAAAGGTATATCGATGGCCTTTTTCATTGAAGCAAAATAGGTTCCAAGCTTTGAAGGGTCTTTTAATAAAGCAGAGCCTCCACCTTTAGTAACAACTTTTCTTACGGGGCAGCCCATATTAATATCAATAAACTTAGGTCCATAATCTTCAGCGACCTTAGCCGCCTCACTCATGGCGCTTGGGTCTTCACCAAAAAGTTGAAGCCCAATATTTTCTTCACGCTCATCAATAGTAAGCATGCGCTTAGTTTTTTCATTCCCGTAATTAATACCGTGACAACTAACCAGCTCACTAACTGTTCCCCCAGCACCAAGGTCTTCCATCAATAAACGAAAGGGAGCTGAGCATATGGCCGACATAGGGGCCAGAAGAAGAGGGGAGCTAAAAGCTATATTTCCTAAATGCAGCGGAGTGCGTCTCTTTGAGAGCGAATCAATCTTGCTCTGTAAGTCCTTTGAAAAAGGAGTGAATGGGAGTTTTATCCGTTTTTGCATAGGGGTGGAAAGTAGCAAAAAACCTAGGGTTGCGTCAATATACTCTGTATTTTCAAAAGGGTTTAGGAACTGTTATATTATGCCCTCATTTTGAGGAGTTACCTATGTTTGATACTTTAAGCGAAAAGTTTTCTGATGCCTTTAAGCATGTTCAGGGAAAAGGCAAGATTTCTGAGTCCAATATTGAAGACGCCCTAAAGGACGTAAGGACTGCTTTATTAGAAGCGGATGTTAACTTCAAGGTTGTTAAATCTTTTATAGGCGCCGTTAAAGAGTCGGCTCTTGGTGAAAAAGTTATCTCTGGGGTTAACCCTGAAGAGCAGTTCATTAAGATTGTTCACGATGAGTTGGCCTCAGTTATGGGCTCTGCCAACGAAGAAGTAGACCTTGAAAGAGCGGGACCAATTCCCGTTTTAGTCGTTGGTCTAAACGGACAAGGTAAGACAACTTTCTCGGGAAAATTATCAAAACACCTTATAGAAAAAAAGAAGAAATCAGTTCTAATAGTTCCAGCCGATACTTTTCGTCCTGCCGCAAAAGATCAGCTTATTACATTGGCAAATCAAGTAGGCGTTGATTACTTTGATTCTGATTTATCTAAGCATCCAGGGGACATTGCTAAAGAAGCTATGGCCTTTGCCAAAGAAAAGAATATTGACGTTGTCATCATCGATACAGCAGGTCGTCTGCATGTTGATGATGAACTTATGGGACAGCTTAAAGAAGTAGGCGAGGCGATAAAAAGCTTAAAGCCAGAAATTCTAATGGTAGCAGACGCCATGACCGGTCAAGAGGCCGTGAACGTGGCCAAGGTCTTTCATGAGACCCTAGGTCTTACTGGTATTGTTCTTTCAAAGATGGATTCAGATGCTAAAGGTGGGGCGGCCCTTTCGATCCGCCATGTAACCGGCGTACCGATTAAATACATCTCCACTGGGGAGAAGATGAAAGACTTAGAGCTCTTTCACCCAGACCGTCTTGCGGGAAGAATTCTTGATATGGGAGACGTTGTCTCTCTCGTTGAAAAAGCTGAAGAGCATATCGACGAAAAAGAAGCCGAACGCATGATGAAGAATATGGAGAAGGGTAAGTTCACTGTAGATGATTTCATGAAGCAGATGGATATGATGAACAACCTAGGCTCAATGGGATCTATTCTAAAGATGATTCCAGGTATGGGCGGGGCCCTAAGGCAGATGGGAGATCTCTCTTCAGCTGAAGATGAAATGAAGAAGATGAAAGTTATCATCGGTTCTATGACTAAAGCGGAGAAACAAGATTATAAAGTTGTTAAAGAATCTCGCATTAAAAGAATTGCTAACGGTTCTGGAAATACAGAGTCCTCAGTCAAAGACTTCTTAGCGAAGTTCCGTCAGATGGAAAAGATGATGGGCGGAATGATGCAGATGATGAAGGGCGGGGGGATGCCTAGTATGCCGGGAATGCCTGGTATGGGTGGTGCTCAAGACGGCTTTAGGCAACAGCCAGGGGGCGCTAAGAAGCCTAAGAAGAAAGGGAAGAAGAGAGGTCCTTGGGGTGGCGGCTTTTTTTAGTTAACGCTGCGCTGGGTCGCAAGTGGCCAAGCTATTGTGGTTTATAGAAGGATGTCGACATCACACGTTGACATATTTGGTAAGGCAACCTATTTTGGGGTGCTAAATGTTCAAGTTCAGGAGAAGTTAATGCTTTCAATTAGATTATCACGTGGTGGAAGAGTTCATAGACCAGTTTATACAATCGTTGCAGCTGATAGCCGCAATTCAGCTACTGGGAAATTCCTAGAGAAACTAGGTCAGTACGAGCCACAAAACGATAAAGAAAATACACTTATCGACGTTAAAGCCGAAAGAATCACTTATTGGATTTCTAAAGGCGCTCAACTGTCAGATACAGTTAAGTCACTTTTAAAGCATAACAAAGTCGCTTTATAAGTTAATTCGTTTCCATAATAAGTTGCAGTTAGGGTCTTCTCTAATACGAGAACGTCCCCGTTAAACGAGAGAGAAATTATGAGTGAATTAAAAGACCTAATCAACTACGTAAGTAAAAGCTTAGTTGATATGCCAGACAATGTTGAAGTTAATGAAATTGTCGGTGAACAAACAACTGTTATTGAATTAAAGGTTGATAAGACAGATCTTGGGAAAGTCATTGGAAAACAAGGACGTACAGCAAGAGCTCTAAGAACAATCCTAAACGCAGCTTCTACGAAGCTCAAAAAACGGTCAGTTTTAGAAATCATCGAATAAATGATCATTTCTCATAAAATTTAAAAATAATAATTTAGGAGGCTTAAGCCTCCTTTTTTATTAGCCTTTTTCACCCCTCACCAAAACCACCCTAAGAATTCGAATAAATTAGTAAAATTAACTTGTATCCTATTTCTAAGGAATTCCTTTAGGAGTGGAACGTGAGCGATAACCTAAAAGTTCTTATTGTTGATGATGAAGAAGACCTTGCAGAGATCATCTGTGAGTCTCTCGAAGAGAACTTCAATTCATCATTTGTCACCTGCGGCTTAAAAGCATTTGAGCTGATCGAATCTGGTGAGTACGATGTCATCATCTCTGATTCAAATATGCCTGGTATGAGTGGTCTTGAGCTTCTAGAGAAGATCAACTCCCTAGATAAGAAGGTTCTCTTCTATTTGGCCACAGGAGATATTGCCGTAACAGAAGAGATGATTAAAAATAGAGGGGGACATGGAGTGTTCGAAAAACCTTTCAGTACTAGAGTAGTCGTTGGTAAAATAATGGAAGATTTTGAAAACATTCACTAATTAAGGAGCATCATTGAAGGCCACGGACTTTTTGGCCATTGCTAAAGACTTCCATCTTGGTGATCTACCAACGGAACAACAGCATCCTAAGACCAGAGAATTATCTCAACTATCAAAAAGCAATTGCGATAAAGCGGTTGAGATCCTACACGATATAGATATTGATATGCTTAGTGTTCTCGGCACTAAGCTTGATGAAATAAAAGACTTATCTAAGAGTATTTCGAAGACTTTAGAAAATAAGGGGCGAATCTTTCTCTGTGGCTGCGGAGCTACCGGAAGGCTGTCCTTGGCCCTAGAAACGATCTGGCGTCATGACTATCCTAATGATTCAAGAGTCATTAGCTTTATGGCAGGGGGAGACGTTGCTCTCATTTCAAGTATAGAGAAGTTTGAAGATTACCCAGAATTTGGCTCTCGGCAATTAGTTGAGCTTGGCTTTAGAGAAGGGGATCTTCTTTTAGCTTCAACCGAAGGGGGAGAGACTCCTTGGGTAATAGGAGCGGCAGAAAAAGCATCTGAACTCTCAAGAGTGAATCCCTATTTTTTGTATTGCAATCCAGATGAAGTCCTTGAAAAAACGGTAGAGAGAAGTAGAAGAGTCCTCCATAATCCTAAAATCAAAAAGATAAACCTGAGCACGGGACCTATGGCCTTAAGTGGCTCTACAAGAATGCAGGCCAGCTCAATCCTTATGTATGCCATTGGTCTTGCTCTCTTTCATTTTGAAGATTGCGAAAAGATAGAATCATCATTTAAGCAATTTGAAAGCTTCTTTAAAAAGGCTGACCTCAAGAAGATGTCTCCCTTTATCTTAAAGGAGTCATCGATCTACGAGAAAGGTGAATACCTATATTATGATACAGACCCAAACCTTGGTATCACCATCCTAACAGATACGACTGAACGCTCTCCAACCTTTAGCCTCTTTCCTTTTGAAAATCTAAACGACGAAGAGAAAGCGGAGAAGGCCAGTCTTGTTTATTTAAAGATGAGAGGGGTTCATGGGGCAAAAGAAGCATGGGATAAGCTTCTCTATCGAGAGGCGCGAACCTTTAAATGGGATGAAGCGGGAGAGCAGACTACTTTTGAAAAACTATTGGGCTTTAATATCTCTGAAGAAACGGTAAGTCTAAGAAGTAAGTACCTTAAGGGTAATTCTAATATCTTTAGTATCTATAATGAAGATGGAGTTCTTAGTTTGAAACTTGGAGAGCTTGTCTTAAACAAAGACGTCTCTAACTTAAGCACTCTCGAAATTCATATGCTTTTGAAGATGGTCTTAAATATTCACTCGACCTTGATCATGGGGCGGCTTGATCGCTTTGAGGGGAACCTTATGACCTGGGTGAGAACTAGCAATAATAAGCTTATCGACCGGGCCATTAGATATACAGAAATTCTTTTGAAAGTGCGCTCTATAGAAAAGACATACGAAGAGATTGCTACCGAACTTTTCATAGTAAAAAAAGAGCTTCCAAGTGACCGACCACTTGTTATGAGCTTAGTTGAAAGGTTGTCGAAGCCGCTCTATTTAGATTGAGAGTCTGGTACTGTTAATTCCAAATTTGGTGGTGGATCTTTTTGTAAGATATCTTTTCCAAGAGATCTTTGCTTTTCACCAAAGGTCTTTAGGTCATCTCTATCTAAAAGAAGAAGGGGGTTTTCCTTAGAGGGCTTCGCCGCTTCTTTAACGTTCTTTCTTATATAGATTTCACCCTGGCAAGTGGCGTAGTTAGAGCCCGGTGTAATTTGGCAATCCTTTGTAGGTGCCGGTTTAGACTTTTGGAAGACTTCAAAACCATCTTCAGCGGCAAGACCATTCAAGGAAAACAATAAAGAAAGAGTTATTAAAAGCTTCATTTTCGAGAGTCCCGTTAATTAGAATACTAACGTAACGGTCAATTATTGATTTAAATGAAGCTTATTTGAAAATTGATAATAATATTGGTGAGTTACCTAGAGCTAAGACTTGCCTTCAGGTTTATCTTCATTCTCAGGAGATTTATCTTCTAGCTTCTGACCTTCTTTTAATCCTTCCTTAAAATTATTAATAGAGGATCCAACGGCCTTGCCAAGTTGAGGAAGTTTCTTCGCTCCAAAAAGCAATAAAACAACAACTAAGATAATAACTAATTCGCCCATTCCTAAACCAAACATAGGTTCTCCTGATGATTTTTCTCTCTCTATTTTAGCTTAGTTTGGCGTTCTAGTACAATTGAGAAAGAGGCATTGAGTATTTACCGGGTGAATACTCGCTGAAGCGCTTACTTTTCAGGTCTTTATACTTCTTTAGCGCCCTTGAGGCTGAACAATAGGGGAAGATGGCAATGCCTCCACGAGGTGTAAATTCGCCCATAACTTCGATGTATTTAGGGTTTATAAGCTTAACTAAGTCGTCACAAATGGTCTGAATACAGTCCTCATGGAAGTCTCCATGATTCCTAAAACTAAAAAGATAGAGCTTTAAGGACTTTGATTCCACCATATCAATACCCGCTATATAGTTAATATAGATCCTAGCGAAGTCTGGCTGATTGGTCTTAGGGCAAAGAGAAGTGAACTCCGTACAAATAAAAGTAGTCCATGCATCAGACGCCGGGTTCTTATTAGGGAAGGATTCTAAAAGTTTTGGTGAGTAAGTTGTTGGGTAAACAGTCTCTTCACCAAGTCCTAGTTTTGCTACGCCTTTTCTCTGTGTTTTTTTAGCCATAGGTTTAAGTAACTTATGTGGATGAATATGAAAAGTGACCCTGTACTTTTTGGATAGCGCTGTGTCAATTAAGGGTTTATCAATGGCCAGTTTTGGGCCTATCGCTTATAAATTGGTTACGAGGACATCTATGACAACTACAACGAAACCTGGGGAAACAGCCCCTTTATCACCCCATGCCGTAACATCACTTAAGATCATCTTTTTGACTTTGTTTTTAGACTTAGTTGGCTTCTCGATCATCTTTCCTCTCTTTCCGGCCATGGCCAAGCATTACCTTTTGGTTGATGGAGAGAATTTTCTTCTTAGGGCGATCTTTGACTCTATTAGATACTTGACCGAAGCCTCAGGCTCGGACGTCTCAGGAATCGTTCTCTTTGGAGGCGCTCTTGGTGGACTCTATTCTTTTCTCCAATTCTTAGCCGCTCCTATTTGGGGAGGGCTCTCTGATAAATATGGAAGAAGACCAATCCTCCTAGTGTCGGTTTTCTTTTTAGCCCTAAGTTACCTTCTTTGGATCTTCTCCGGCTCTTTTACGGTTCTTGTCTTGGCCCGTCTTGTTGGCGGAATTATGGGAGGAAATATCTCAGCCGCTACTGCAGTGGTTGCGGATGTAACTTCAAGAGAAAATAGATCAAAGGGAATGGCTACTATTGGAATTGCTTTTGCTCTTGGCTTTATTATAGGTCCTGCAATGGGCGGGATCTGCGCTCTCTATAATCCTCTTATCAATAATCCTGAATGGGCCGAGTTTGGTATTAACCCTTTTAGCCTCTCTGCGGCCTTGGCTTTTATTCTCTCAGCTATCAACTATGTTTATATTTGGTTTAAGTTTAAAGAAACTCTTCCTCCTGAAAAAAGAGGAGTCTCAACTGGTGAGAGAACCAATAATATCTTTAAACTCTTTAAGCCTCTTCCTTATAAAGGCATCAATCTAACAAATTTTGGTCACTTTCTTTTCTTGATGGCCTTTAGTGGGATGGAATTCACTCTGACTTTCTTCGCCGTTGAAAAACTAAGTTATAGTCCGATGGACAATGCTTATATGTTTATCTTTATCGGCTTTATAATAGCTGGTGTACAAGGTGGCTTTGTTAGAAGAAGAGCGGGAAGTATTGGTGAGAAGAAGATGGCCATCATGGGCCTTTGTACCTTGATTCCTGGGCTTCTTATTATTGGAGCTTCAGCTAGTTCTTGGATGCTTTATTTTGGACTCTTCTTCTTGGCCACAGGTTCTGCTATGGCGATTCCTTGTTTAACAAGCTTGGTCTCTCTCTTTACTCCAGCTGAAGAGCAGGGAAGAGCAGTAGGGGTCTTTAGAAGCTTAGGCGCTTTAGCGCGAGTGATTGGTCCCGTGGGAGCGTCGATTCTTTATTGGAAACTAGGGGCGAGTTGGCCGTATTATATTGGGGCGACTTTCTTGATTATTCCGATTCTGATGATTGGGAAGCTTCCGACTCCAGAGAAAAATCCATCTGCTTAATTGAAGGATTCCACTTCTTAGTGTCTTTCTTTGGCTCACTTATTTCAAAATCCATGTCACCGGTGCCGTGGATAAGAAGGTCGGTCTTAGTCATCTCTAAGGTGGCAGGCCAGCTTGAAACATAGGTCCAGATTGGTCCTGGCACTTTTAAGTTAAGATCAAAGATAAGCACTTCTTCTCCATGAGCTCCACTGCCCCATTGAGTAACAAAGTACCTAAGCTTTTTAAACTTTATAATAGTGCCTTTAGTAAAACTATGAGTGACCAACTCTGCTGTATTAGAAAGAAAAGCAGTCTTAGAGTCTTTCTTATAAAGATCAAAATGCTCGTAACCTTTTTTCTTGCTTACCTTTAAAACCCACAGGCTTTGCTTGACCGGGCCATCAGGCTTTAAGTACTCAACAGTATGATTCTTATGGGTAGATTCATCATCTTCCATAGAAAAGCAGTTCATTGAAATGAAAAGAAAACCTAATACTATTAGTTTCATAGCTTTCTTATCGGTTGGTTTTATAAAGAGTTTAGGTTTAGCTTAAGAAGGGGTTATGACTCTTCTCTTTATGGATAACGGTTTCAGGCCCGTGACCTGTAATGACCTGTGTTTCACTAGGCAGGCTGATCAGTTTGGTCTTTATACTTTTAATGATTTGTGTACTATCTCCCCCTGGGAGGTCAGTCCTTCCTATACTTCCTTGAAAGAGAGTATCCCCAGCTAAAAGGACCGGCGTATCAAAGAAGTCAGTATAAAAGCAACAGGATCCAGGAGTATGCCCGGGAGTGTGAACTGTATGAAGGAACTCTTTTAAGCCACTCGAATCAAGGGAGAAGCTCTCATCATCACGTAAGTGAGAATGGATCTCTCCGGTTTTAGCCACTGGTTGATTAAAGTAGCTGCCTTGCTGAGCTAGGGCCTCATATAAAAACATATCCTCTTGATGAAGATGACTAGTGGCCCCTGTGAGTCTTGAGACCTCTGCGCTCTGACCTATATGATCAAAGTGCGCATGAGTATGAAGAAGCTTTTTAACATCTAATGAGCGCTCTTTAATAAGACCCATGATTTGCTCTAGGTCATTTCCTGGGTCAACAACGATGGCCTCTTTGGTCGTCTCACTATAGATGATAGAGCAGTTACATCTAAAAGACCCAACGGCAAAGGACTCTAAAACAAGGTCATCTTTTTTTCTCATAAAAGCTCCTGGAGAAGACGGGTGGCCGAGTTTATTTCATGAAGTTCATCAAAGACTTCAAACCCCGGAGTAGTATTAATCTCAATGATTAATGGTCCGTTCTCAGTCATGGCAATATCTAGCCCGAGAAATTGACCTGGTAATAACTTTAAAATAGCTTGGCTTAATTTAGTGACCTCTTCAGGGAGAGTCTCTACTACTTTAGGTTGGCATCTTTTTGCATTGGCCCTAAAGCCGCTTTCAAAATCTTTTTGAATGGCGCCCCAGATTTCTTGGTCTAAACATAGGACCCTATATTCTTTTTTTAAATCAATCTTAGGCTGAAGAATATAACGCTCATCTCGCAAGGCTTCGTGGCTCTCTAAGATAGAGGCCAATGAATCTCTTCCTCTTATCAGCATCACTCCAAGGCCCTGATTGCCTCGAATGGTTTTTAAAACGAATTCTTCACTCTTAGGAAATGACTTTACTCCCTGATCTGCCCCTCTAAAGAGGGAAGTTGGGATAAGGGGAAGCTTATGTTCTTGAAAGAAGAGAGCTTGCTTGTCCTTTCCACGGAGGGATTCGATAACCTTATGTGAGTTGACCTGTTTATCAGAAAAAGGGGTTAGGCTTTTTAAAAGAAGCAGGTCCACGTCATCAAAGCTTACCCCAGAGTCCCTATGCAGGATTAGGTCATACTCCTTATGGCCATCTTCAAGAGCGAAATTAGAGGTGGTCAAGACTTCTAGAGAGTGACCAAGGTCTTTTGCCGCACCTAGTAATTGACGGTGCGAGTAAGTGGAGGTGTTTTTGGTAATGATAAGTACTTTGCTCATAGTGGACGAAAATGTTTCACGAATCAAAGGAAAAAGCTATAATAATTCAAAGTTTTACTAAGATTCGGAGAACGTTTGTTCAAGCCCTTGAAATGGAAATTCACATTAAGCATCTTTATAGCCGCCCTTCTTGTATGGGCCGGTTGCGCCAATATTTCTGTCTTACCAAGTAAGAAGAAAACAAGTGTGTCTAAAGCTAAGAGCAGTGCCGAATCAAAAAAGATCATTGAAGAGAAACTTGAAGCAGAGTCAAAGGCACAGGGAACTACCTATGTTGCTAGAGAAGAGCGTAAGAAAAAGATCTCTGACTTTTGTAAAAAGATAGATAAGCGTTTTACCAAATATGGCTGGGGAAGGTCTAAGTGCGAGAACTACCCATGGAACTTTGTAAGAACCTCAGTTAAGTCAGACCCCCTTATTTGGATGAACTTTGGAGATGAAAGCGCGAAGAGAAAAGAGACGACTATTATTCTTTGTGGCGTTCACGGTGATGAGATCACACCTATTAAATTCTGTTTTGACATCTTAGATCATCTGAATGAAATCGCTTCGAATAAAAATAAAAAGCATAATGCTGATGAATTAAAGAACAGGCTTGTGATCGTCGCACCAATTGTTAACCCGGATAGCTTCTTTAAGAAGTGGCCTTCGAGAACAAATGCTAATGGGATTGATGTTAATAGGAATTTCCCAACCAGAGATTTTAATTCCACGGCCATGAAAATTTGGACCAATAGGTATAAAAAAGATAAGAGAAGATACCCCGGTAAGAAGGCCATGAGTGAGCCTGAAACTTTGTTTCAAGTGAATCTTCTAAAAAGATACAGCCCTGATAAGATCATCTCTGTTCATGCTCCTCTAACTATGCTCGACTACGACGGTCCAGCTGATAGGCACTCAGGGGGAGTAGTAGGCTCTAGTGCTAACCAACTCCTTATTCAAATGAGTGAACAAGCAAAAGGTTATAAGATAAAGAACTATCCCTTCTTTCCAGGATCTCTTGGGAACTATGCTGGGAATGAAAGAAATATTCCAACCTACACTTTAGAACTTCCAAGTTCTGATAATAGAAAGAGTAAGAAGTTTTGGAAGCTCTTTAAAGATTCCATTCACTCCGCGATCATGCATGAGATGACAAAAGAGATCGATGTTGTTCATGATAAGAGTAAATCAGGCTCTAATTCTAAGCAGAATTAAAAAACTCAAGTATCTAAGTCCTTAAATTAAAAGCTTTTGCCACTTTTATTTGGCGGTTTTCCTAAAAATTTACAAATTTAATCCGATAAGATTGAAGAATTGAATTAAATCACTGGAGAGCGGTATGCTTACAAGTTTTTCTGAATTTAAATTTTATCAGTCCTTTAGAATCCCTGTTGAAAAAGCGGATAACCTTCGTTTTCTTATTCAAAAAGAAAATGAAATAGGGAAGCTCGAATATATCGACGATGGAACTTTAGAAGATATCTCTGTTACAGGACTTGGTTTTTCAACCAAAGAGAGAATTTCAGTAGGGCACGAGCTCTCGATCTCTTTGCAGTTTAAGAAGCATCACTTAGACCTAACAGGAAGAGTTGTTAGGGCTTTTACTAATAGCCTAGAAGACAATGAAATCATCTATGGTGTTGAGATAGACGAAGAGAAGGCGCTAGGGAAATTCTTAGAGAGTTATATTCTAAGCTTCTCATCAGAGAGGCTTAAAGATTGTCTTATTGAATCAGCCCTAAAAGAAAGATACACAAAAGCCTCAGATGGTTTTGAGATGTTCTCACTACTTCTGTCTCTTTTTAAAGATATTAATCAGTTTGGTGATAAAGACGGCTTTATCGATAATATGCTCGAAGAAGTTGTGAGAATCATGAACGCTCAAAGAGCGACTATCTTTTTAATCAACCCAGATACAAATGAACTTGAAGCTGTCAGTGCCTTAGGGGTAGATAAGACCGTTCTAAAGTTTGATTACCGTCTTGGTATTGCGGGATCTGTTTTTACAACAGGTGTTGCTTTAAATATTGATACAATTAATCAAAGTACAAGGTTCAATGAGAATTTTGATAAGAAACTAGAATTTGAAACAAAATGTATCATCTGTCATCCGATTCATAATAGAGAAGATAAGATCATCGGTGTTATCGAAGTTATCAATAAAAGAAACCAAGACCGTTTCACAGTTGATGACGAGAAAACAATGAAGGTCTTAACCTTAATCTTCTCTTCAGTTTTTCATAAGTACGATCCAATATCTGAATCTTCTCAAATCAGAAGATTCTCCCAGCCTTTTGATAGAAAGCATGCTCTTATTGGGAAAACTCCTCATATGGCGAGCCTTCGTAATTCAATCATTAAGATGAAAGACATTGATGCTCCTGTTCTTATCACTGGTGAGAGTGGAGTAGGGAAATCTCTTTACGCACAGATTCTTCATCATGAAGGTCAAAGAGGTCTTAAAAGTTATTCTGAAATTGATTGTAATAATAAAGACCTTAAAACTCTTGAAACTTCCCTTTGGGGTCAAGAGGATACGGACTGTGTTTTTACAAAGAGCCAAGGGGGAACTGTCTTTCTTAAGAATATTACAAAGATGCCTCTAGAGTTTCAGACTAAGCTCTCTAATATTTTAACAGAAGGTGCTCTTCCTGCAGGAAAGGTTACTTTTGATAATAGAATCATTACTTCTTCAGCTGATGACATCGGTCAAATGGTTGATGAAGGAAAATTTGATAGAAATCTTTATGATATTATCAATAAGGCGCATATTCATATTGAGCCTCTAAGAAGAAGACCTGATGATGTTGAGTATCTTGTAGACTACTTCTTAAAGATTGAATGCAAAGGACAAGGTCTTCTTTTAAAGAACTTTGCTCCGAAGGCCTTAGATCAATTAAAGCAATATGATTGGCCAGGAAATGTAGCTGAACTTAAAAAGTCAGTAGAAAGGTCAGTTCTTTATAATCCAAAAGCACATATCATCACTGATATCGACCTTGGAAATTCAGCTTCTCCTCTAGTTGATATTGGCTCAAAGCAGAGAATGTTTGGTGATGTTCCTTTCGTAAGCGATTTCAATATTCCACTGAAAGATCGTTTAGCTCTTGTAGAGCGAGAGATGATTCTAGCGGAAATTAAAAGAAATAACGGCAATAAGTCTAAAGCCGCTAAAGAGATGGGTATTTCTAGGGAAGCTCTTAGAAAGAAACTTCTTATTAGTGACGACGTTTTCACGAAACATCATGGTCTTAGTATTGTTGAGGATGATGAGAAAATCGCCGCCTAAAATCTTTCAGTTATTTTTAATAAATTAGACTCCAGGTTGAGCTTTGCCTCAACCTGGCAATTAATAGGAACCTCCATTGGGGGAATCTCTACTAAGGCCTTCTCTTCTAGGTCTAATTTAAAATCAACGACATGCATGGCGACATCTCCTTCAAAAGGAAAGTCTATATTTAAGGGAATTGTGGTCTTGATAGGGATCTTTACAACGCCGATTCCTAGGACCTTGGTCTCAAAGACGGTGTCGAGGGGAAAGTCGAGCCTAACCGGGATTATGGCCTTTACATGGACGTTCTGATTAAAGTCAATGCTCGTTGAAACCTTGAAATTGGCTTCAACTGGCTTGTCGAGTTTAACCATGATTCTTTCATTGATATCGGCCCTGATAGGAATCTTCTTATCCTTAACGAGTCTGAAGAGATTATCTTTTATTGAATCGACTTCTTCAAAAGCCTTATTAAAAATTGCAAATAGGATAATGAAGAAAAGTGACATGCCAAAGTACATAGTCAGAAGCGCCACTATCCACCAACGAAAATCTGTGGTTTCAATAATATTTACTAAGCTATTAAATTTTCCGGCTCCTACCATAATGGGGCCAGAGAAAATAACAAAGCCCACGACTAAGATGAGAGCGAAGATGAATTGAATGATTAGACCCCATTTTAAAAAGGATGAGAAGTCGCTAAGTTTTTTCATTCAATACTCCGTGGTATTTTATCCAACAATGAATTTCAATTGAAGGTTTCTTGTTTTTTTACTATCTCTAAATTCACAAAGATAGATTCCTTGCCATTGTCCCATTTGAATCTCTCCTTCTTCAACAATAAGTTGAAGAGAAGTCTCTAGGAGAATACTTTTCATATGAGAGGGACTATCATCAGGGCCCTCTGCTGTATGTTCAATAAATCCTAAGTTTCTAGGGGCTAAGTGATTAAGAAATTTTTGCATATCTTCTCTAGCGCTTGAATCAAAAGATTCACTAATAGTAAGACCGCAACTTGTGTGGGGATTAAAGACGATTAGAAGACCCGAGTGGTCGGGGAATTGAGACTTTAAACTTGAGCGAATCTCTTTAGAAATATCATAAAATCTCTCACCGCTCGTCTGGATGGGGAGTTTCCAGCTTTTCATCTTTTTACCTCGTAGGGCCATGAAATCTATAGGAACCGCACGTAACTACCGATAAATAGTGTAACTAATTATTAATGGAGAAGCGAGGACAATGGAAGTCATCGATGTCTTTTTTCAACAGTTCAATCTGAAGGACTTAGCCGATATTGGCATAGTCTCTTTTTTAATCTACCAAGGACTTAAGATTGTCCATGGTACGAGAGCTGTTCAAATGCTGATGGGTCTTGGACTCTTAGTCTTTCTGTATTGGACAGCAGTTTCCTATAAACTCTATTCGCTCAATTGGTTACTGGCACATTTCTTCGATTCATTTTTTCTTATCGCCATTGTTATTTTCCAAGATCAATTCAGGGCAGCCCTCGCGAGTGTCGGAACTGGAAGAAAAAAATGGTTTCTAAAAAAGAATGGAGATGAAGACCTTCCTTTAGAAGAGATCATCAATGCAGCTCTCGTTTTTTCAAGAGAAAAGATTGGGGCCTTAATGGTTATTGAGAGAACACAAGGACTGGCCAACTATATTTCGACTGGAACAATTCTTCAATCTGAGATTCATTCAGATCTTCTCTATTCGATCTTTCAAAGCAGATCTTCTCTTCACGATGGAGCGGTTATCTTCTCGGGAGGAAAGATTGCAGCTGCCGGTTGTTTCTTGCCGCTCTCTAAAAGTTCAGAGATTGCTAGGGATATGGGGACTAGGCATAGAGCCGCCCTAGGATTAGCAGAGCAAGCTGATGCAGTGATCATCACTATTAGTGAAGAGAGTGGCAAGATCAGTCTATGTTTGGATAATAAATTTCATATCTGTCACTCGGCTGGAGAATTAAGGCAATACCTTAGGCATCTTCTTATCGGTGAAAAACTCGGTGAAAGCCTCTCTAGAAATAGTGAGGTGGTCTCATGAGTGGAATCAAATCACAAAAGATTCAATCGGAAAGATTTAGGCGTCACCTTTTAAAGCTCTTAGCCGTCCTTTTTTCTTTTTGCTTATGGTTCTATGTTTTAAATTCAGAATCCTTAGAGCTACAAGTTAAGCTACCTCTCGTCCTTATCCCACCAGTGGGTATGGCGATTTCTGAGTTACCTCCAACAGAGCTTTTGATTAAAGTGAAGGGGTCAAGAGCCTTTGTGAGAAATCTCTTCAACGATAATGAGAAGGTCTTTATCAACTTAAAAAGAAGAGGAACTAAAACTAAGAAAGGCATGCTTGTAAAGGTTCTTCCAAGTGATATCCCTCATCCTCTTGGGGTTGAAGTTACAGAGATTCTTCCTGGTGAGTTAAATATCAAGATAGAGAAAAGAAAGACTAAGAAGATTAGTTTGAAGCCTTTTTTAGTGGGAGAAGTTCCTAGTCAGCTAGAACTCTTAAAATATGAATTAGTCCCAAATTCTTTAAAGATAAGTGGACCTCGCAATTTGATAGATAGTTTAACAAGTATTGAAACTAGTCCTATTGACCTACATAAACTAGAAGGGGATGGACGGATTAAAGTTCTTCTCAAGGAATTAGATCCTAGGCTCAGAGCAGAGGAAGAAATTACTGAAGCGGAGTTTTTATTTAGAGTTAAACCAAAGAAGGCCAATTTTACTTTAAAGAATGTGAATATTCTTTTTCTAACATCTTCGTCTCAGTTTATGGCCAAGGTTAGAACGGCAAGCATTGATGTTCTAATCCCAGAAGGTGCGGACTTAAAGTTAACAACAAAAGATGTAAAACTTGTCGCCGAAATTCCTGAAGGGTCAAAAGGCGAAGTAAGAATAAAATTAAAAGCCGAACTTCCAGAGGGAGTTCACTTATTGCAAATATACCCAGAGACTATTAGTGTGGGGCTTTAAGCTACGAAGGAATTATTATGAGCGAGAGAAAACTTTTTGGAACAGACGGTATCAGGGGAAAGGCAAATGTCTATCCCATGACTGGAGAGATTGCTATGAGGCTAGGCCGTGCAGTGACTCAATACTTCCAAAAGATATCAGGAAAAAATAAACAACCCCTTATCATCGTGGGAAAAGATACAAGACTAAGTTGTTATATGCTTGAACAGGCCATTTGTTCTGGAATTTGCGCTCAAGGGGGAAGGGTCATTTTAACAGGACCTCTTCCTACTCCAGGGATTGCCTTTGTCACAAAGTCCATGAGAGCAGATGCGGGGATTATGATCTCGGCCTCGCATAATAACTTTGATGACAATGGGATAAAGCTCTTTGACGCTGATGGCTTTAAGCTTCCAGATGAGGTGGAGCTAGAACTTGAGGATATGATCTTAAACCCTGAGAAGATGACTGTTAAGACTGGAGGGAACCTAGGCCGGGCCGACCGTTTAAAAGAAGTCTTTGGACGCTACCTTGTTCACACCAAGGCAGCACTTGAATCAAAGTTTAACTTAGAAGGAATGCGCCTAGTGGTGGATTGTGCCAATGGCGCTGGTTATAAAGTTGCTCCTATGATCTTTAAAGAACTAGGAGCAGAGGTCTTTCCCATTGGTGTTCATCCTAATGGGCAGAATATTAATAATAAATGTGGATCAATGCATCCTGAGGCCGCTAGCGAGGAAGTCTTAAAGTTTCGCGCTGACCTTGGGATTTGTTTAGATGGAGACGCTGATAGAATTGTTATCATTGATGATGAGGGTGAGGCCGTCGATGGAGATCAACTTATTGCGCTTCATGCAAAGACTCTATTAGAACATGGTAAATTAAAGCCAGGTGATACTGTTGTAGGCACTATTATGAGTAACCTCGGGCTTGAAGTTTATATCAAAAGCTTAGGTTTAAAGTTTCATAGAACGAAAGTTGGGGATCGATATATCCTTGAGTATATGCGTAAGAATGGCAGCCTCTTGGGCGGCGAGCCAAGTGGTCATATCATCTTTGGTGAACACGCCACCACAGGAGACGGTGCATTAGCGGCGCTTAAAACTATCGAATGCATGAAAACTTATCAAAAACCTCTTAAAGAATTAGTAAAAGAAGTTGCTCTTTTCCCACAGGTATTAAAGAATGCCGTTGTTAAGTCTAAGCCTAAGTTTGAGACAGTTGCCTCAATTAAAAAGGCTTTAGAAGAAGCAGAAAAAAGAATGGGAGATAAGGGAAGAGTTGTTCTTCGCTACTCCGGTACAGAACCTTTAGTCAGAGTCATGGTTGAAGGGGAAGATGAGTCACTAGTTAATGAAATCTGTGACACATTGGTGGCCGTTGTATCTAAGGAGCTCAGCTAAGCCTCCCTTTAAGGAAGTGGAATGAGTATCCCTAGATTAGGCGTAAATATCGATCATGTTGCCACTCTTCGGCAGCAACGAGGGGAGATCTACCCAAGTATCGAAAAAGCAGCATCCATTGTTTTAGAAAATGGTGCCGATCAAATAACAATTCATTTAAGAGAAGACCGGCGTCATATCCAAGACGCCGATGTTCCTCTTGTTAAAAAGATAACGGATCAGTTTAAAAAACCTCTTAACTTTGAAATGGGTTGTCATCCCGAAATGATAGAGAAGGCACTTGAGATAAATCCAGCCTGGGTTTGTCTTGTTCCTGAGAAACGAGAAGAAAGAACAACTGAAGGAGGGCTTGACCTAAAAAGCCCTGAGAACTTTGCTCGAGTGAAGGAAGCTGTGGGACGGCTTCGCTCTGATGAAATAATGGTAAGCCTTTTTATAGAGTCCGATAAAGAGAGTCTTGAGAGAGCAAATGATTTAGGTGTTGAGGCCGTTGAAATTCACACAGGGGACTACGCTAAAGACTTTCTCTTAGGAAATGACTATTCAAAACACTTAGAATCCTTTTACCTGGCAAAAGAATACTTAGATAAATATGAAATTGGTTGTCACGCAGGCCATGGGCTAACTGATCTTAGTACAGAAGTTCTGCTTAAGAATAAACTCTTCGTAGAATATAATATAGGCCATTGGATCATCGCTGAAGCGGTCTTTGATGGAGTGGGGCCAGTCACTAAAAACTTGGCAAACCTATTTGAATTACACCCTTTGGAGTTATAAATGAGAGTTGTAGATATTGATGAAATGAAAAGTATTGAATCTGATGCCATGGAATCTTTTGGTTTTACTGAAGATTTAGTTCTCGAAAATATTGGGCTTAGAGGCGCTGACTTTATTCAAGAAGAGATTCTTACTCAAAGAGGATTTGAAGAAATAGTCTTTTTAATTGGAGCCAAGAATAATGGTGCCGATGGCCTCGCTGTAGCAAGACACTTATGCAATAGAGGTTATCCCTGCCGTGCCTTTATGCTTTTTGACGAAGCGGAATCAAGTGAAACTCTAAAAAAGCAACGTGAACTGGCCAAAGCGTTTGGTGTTAAGTTTACGGATTTAAATGGAGCAGATCAATTAAGCGCCTACTTTACACAAACCCAAGATGAATACTTAGTCATAGATGCCATTTTAGGTATTGGTTTTAGAGGACCACTTTCAAACTACCTTTTTGATATTGTTAAATTAGTAAATGAATTCTCTAACATCACAGTTTCAGTAGACCTAGCGACAGGTATTGAAGCTAATTCTGGTTCAATTGATGGAGAAGCTATCTTCGCTGATTACACCATGGCCGTTGGTCTGCCAAAAACCGGACTTTATATTGGAGAGGGGGCTAAGCATACTGGAGAGGTTGCTGTTTTAGATTGCGGTTTTCCTCTTGCTACTATCGATGGTGGGGATAAGGCACTTCTTTTAATGGAGAACCTTACTCATATCTATTCTGGCAGATCTAAGTTTGCTCATAAGAACTCTCTAGGTCATGCCCTTATTATTGGTGGCTCTGTGGGGCTTACAGGTGCCTTAATAATGGCTTCAGAAGCTGCTCTAAGAGTAGGAACTGGTCTTGTTACTGCTGCTACTTGGAAAGAATCCTATGAAGAGGCCACAAGCCGCATGACTCCTGAAGTGATGACTGGTCTTATACCAACCGAACGCGATGACGTTGAAGATATTATTAGGCTCTTAGAAAGATATGATTCAATAGTTATAGGCCCAGGCCTTGGAAGAGATGAGAAGACGAGGTCTTCAGTGCTTAAGCTTCTCTCTAGTTTTGCTGGACCTGTGTCCGTTGATGCGGATGCTATAAATGCTTTATCTTTAAGTGAAGATGCTGACCTCCTAAAATCAAGAAAGGCAGCAACTATCTTAACTCCCCATATCGGAGAGTTCGCAAGCTTTATGGGTGTTAGTAATGCTGAAGTTCTTTCGAACCCTTTAGGGCTTCTCAAAGAAGCTGTTGAAAAAACGAACTCATGTATTATCTTAAAAGGAGCCTGTACCTTCTTAGCTTTTCCTACAGGTGAGATCCTTATTAATAATTTTCCTAATGATGGAATGGCCACTGGCGGTTCGGGGGATGTTCTCTCTGGCATGTTAGGAGGTCTTCTTGCTCAGGCAGCTCCAGATAAAGCTGATAAAAAGTTAAGCGGGCTCTTCACTAATGATTCAAATTATAACGAAGCTATGTGCTTAGGTGTGGCCCTTCATACGTTGGCAGGAAAACATGCGGCCCTGAAGAATACTCCAGAGGCCATGAGCGCAAAAGATATAATTAAGAATTTAAACGAAGCTTTTAGAGAAATTTCCAATCCTCTGTTATAGTTAAGTCATGAAATTGATAAGAGAGTGGAAAAAAGTTTTTGAGTCGGATTTAGAATCTATCCTTATAGAGCTTAAGGATTCTATTGAAGTACCTGCGGTAATTATTCTCTCTGGAGAGATGGGCGTAGGGAAGACAACCTTTACTAAGGCCTTTGCAGTATCAGAAGTCGACGATGCAAGCACAGTTCAAAGCCCTACTTATTCAATCATCAATGAAACAGGATCTATTGTTCACGCTGATTTTTATAGGTTGAACGATTCATCCGAGATTATTCACTTAGAACTCCCTTTGTATTTAGAAGATAAAGAATTCTTTTTAGTCGAGTGGGGGAAAGCTCACTTAGAAGAACTTAAAAAACATATTGATGAGGATTTCTTTTTTTATGAAATCATTATTAGTGCAAATATAAATAAAGATAATTCAGACAATAACCTAAATGTTTCACGAAACTATTCTCTCTTTGAATTAAAAGAAAGCTAAATTTATTGATTACTTGAATGAATTAGTAGGTAGTTTCTGCCGATTGTTTTACTCGAGTAATAGATAAAAAAACAATTCTAAGAAGAATTGGCATGGGCGTAAGTCTCCATAATCATGGACTTTTTAACCAATCTTAGGCCCCGGTAAGTAAGTGTGAGAAAAAACAGACCCTTTTAATTTTTAAACCCATTGACGTGCTCGGAAATTACGGGCGATAATTAAGTTGAATTTGAGGTGATCACTGATGAGAACTTCAGCTTCAAGCAAGCAGGATGCGAATTTTTTCTGAGACGGCACACCAGAAACGCAAAATGAATGAATCAGGCTTTTTAGCTTAACTTATTTGGATTTTTTATGGAGGAAGACCAATGAGACTTACATCAAAAGGACGTTACGCAGTTAGAGCAATGTTGGACCTTACCACTCACTCAAGTGGTAACCCAGTTCGTCTGCAGGAAATTTCAACAAGACAAAACATTTCACTACACTACCTAGAGCAGCTTTTTAGAAAGCTTCGTAATGGTAACTCAGTCAAGTCTGTAAGAGGACCGGGCGGTGGTTACGTACTAGCTAGAAGTATGGACCAGATCACGATTAAGGATGTCCTTGATTGTGTAGGTGAAAATATTAATCCTGCGAAGGATATTATTGGAACTGAAGCTGAAACATCAAACACAGTTGAGTTTCATCTTTCTAAGAACTATTTCCAGAACCTTGGAATCATCATGAGAGAGTACTTATCTACTACTTCTCTTGGCGATCTAGTTCGTAAAGCTAAGGATATTGAAATTCCAGCGGCTACAGAAACTCCAGTTGCGACAGCAACTACAACTCCGACTACTGAAACAAATACTGGTTTTGGCGGAGCTATTAGGAATCCAATTGGAGAAGTTAACCAGTAAAAGACATTACCTAGATTTCAATGCTACTTCGCCTTTTGCCCCTTCGGTTTCCGAATGGTTGGCAAAAGGCGATTTGCTTTTTGCAAACCCTTCCTCGGTTCACGCCACAGGGAAAAGAGGGCGAAAGTTTCTAAACGAAGCTAGGTCCTATATCTACAAGACTTTTCAATTAGACCCTAAAGACTTTCATTTGATCTTTCACTCTGGCGCTTCAGAAGGCGTTAATGCTCTTGTTAAAGGTCGCGCCCTAACTCTTATGGAGGATTCGAAGAAGTTGAACTTCTTTAGAAGTGCAAGTGATCATAGCTCTGTAAGGAATATGGAAAGTGATCTTGAACTCCTTGGGCATACGATGACAATCTTTCCTGTCTTAGAAACAGGAGAGATTGATGTTGATGCATTAATTAAAATGATTAAAAAAGCAAAAGGAGAGGTTCTCCTTAATTTTACCCCAATGAATAATGAAACCGGCGTTTGCTGGGATTGGTCTCTGGCCTCTAAGATAAAAAAAGAAACGGGCTGTCTTGTTCATATGGACACAGTTCAAACAGTCGGGAAGGTTCCTGGCTGGAATAATTTAGATAGTGAGATGGATCTCTTTACCTATTCAGCTCATAAGTTTGGTGCCTTAAAGGGCGTAGGTTTTAGCTTTATTAAGAAAGGCTTTAAATTTAGGCCTTTTATTAGTGGAGGTGGGCAGCAGGGCGGTCTTCGAAGTGGAACTGAGAATACGATGGGAATCTATTCTATTAAGTTGGCCCTTGAAGACTTAGAAAACGAAGACCTAGCTTTGATTCAAGAAGCAAAAGATCTCTTTGAAGAAAAATTAAAAGCACTTCTTGGTGATAAGGGTCATATTGTCGGCGAGAAAGCTAAGTTTCGCGCGGTTAATACCACCAGTTTTATAACACCAGGGAAGATCAGCCAAAATACGGCTATTCAATTAGATATGGCCGGAGTTGATATTAGCACAGGAAGCGCTTGTAGTTCAGGAGCTGTGATTCCAAGTAAAGTCTTACAAGGAATGGGATACTCTGATGAGGACGCTATGTCGGCCGTTAGGGTAAGCTTTGGTCCTGAATTTAAAGTTGATCAAGTTGATGACATTATTGAAAAGTTTAAGAAAGTATTAAATAAAATCTTATAAATGATGGAGAGAATTATGAGAGCTGTTTTACTAATCCTTAGTCTAGGATTTTCATTAAATATTTATTCAGCGAGTACGGAAATTAAAGAGGCAGTTGCTGATTTTTATTTAATGAAGAGCTATGAAAAGCATCCAGGAAATGAGCATTGCTATCCTAATAGAGGTCAGTGTTTAAAAGTAGCCTGTGATATGCTCCGTCCTTTTGGTTGTGATGATAGATCTGAAATCTCTAGGATAAGTTTAGCTTGTCGAGGCAATTTCTCAGGAGCTTGCTTAGAAGAAACTAAAAGGCACCTGAGTTCAATCCATAGAAATGATCCTTCGGAAGTTGAAGAGCTAGCAAGAGCTTGTTCTGGGGTTTATGGCAATGGCTGTATTCAAGCTTCAACGCAACTTCTTTCGAGAAATGAATATAATGATAGAAGTGAATTGGTTCAGTTGATTGGTTCTTGTCGTGGGAATTATGATGGCGCCTGCACTCGCTATATTTGTCAGAACCTTGGATCTTTCAAGTGTGATGACCTCGAAGAAGTTATCGAGATCAATAGAGAGTGTGCTGGGCAGCCTTAGGGATTACTTAGAGCTACCCTTTGTTCCATTAACTTCTTCGAAGACACTTCTTCTTGAGAAATTAATCTTTTGAACTACGCCAGTCGATTGATTGGCGACTTTATTATTTTCAATTTTTTCAAGCTCTTCCATGCAAACCACAGTTCGGTCAATGGCATCACATACACCTTTCTTGGCATCGAGTTCGTTTCCAACTCCTGAAGATCCAGTTAGCCAGTCATTATATTCCATATCTGTATTAGTAGGGTTTAGTGTCATTGTAGGAAACATCTGTTGGATGACTCCTGGGTTCTTTGTATCAAAGCTGCTACAGCTACCGCTAATAGGCTTATACTTCCCTTGATCAGTTTCACTTTGAGCGTCTACAGGTCTTGCGACTGCAAATTTCTTCATTAGTGAGCTGATCAATTTTGTTCTATCAAATTTCCCTTCGGTCTTCATTGAGCCGACGATCTTTTTCATATCGTCATCCATTCTTATAAATTCAAAATTAGAGAGTTGTTGAGACTTACCTTTACACTCATCGTAGGCCTTGTTTAATCTTTCAGTAAGAGCATTAGCGAGATCCACGGCGTATTCAGATTTTTTCCAAGGCCATTTTACTTGATAGGTAATACTAATAACGCCTGAAGCATTGAGAACAACCATATCTTCTAGTCGATCCACATTATAGTTTTGAGCATGGGCCTTCGGGATTAGATAATCTAAAAAACTGGTCTTCTTCTCAGCTTGATTAACTTTCAAAAATCTTCTAAGCCTAAGTTGAAAATCTGGAAGGCTTTCTTTTGAATTGATATCAAATGATTTTCCGTTGATAAAGATTCTATCAAGGATTAGATCTGCTGTTGAAAAGCTGATCTTTACTGAATCAATCTTTAAGCTAAAGTAGTGATCATGTTTCGTTACTTTATTAAACTTTTTAACCCCAACCTTATTAAAGAGGGCCTTCATTGTTTGAGTAGATTCTTTATCAAGATTCTCTAGCACCCACTTATTACCGGACCTATTAAAGGTATCGATGCGGTTAGAAACTGTTGTTTCATGGGCCTTTATATAGGATTTCATAAGGAATTCATCTGGCTTAAAATCGTGAGTTGTCTCACCGATATCGGCCATTGAGGTATTGCTTAGAGAAAGAATGCTTAACAAGATCAAAAATACTTTCACGTTAACTCCAGTATAAGTATTGTACGATTCTCCTCGGTTATTCCCTAGGAATGTTAAATTTATCTGAAGATTTACGCTGTTTTCAGGCACTTAAATTAACTCACTAAAATCACTTTAGTGCCTGAAATTATTGGATTAGTCCGTGGGAATATTGCTCTTGAGGTAGTCACAATGGCTAGCACGAAAACGCTTAAGGGCGATGACCACGAGCTCATTTAAATCATAGTCAGAATTCTCTGCCATGGTGAAGTAATCTTCAACAACTTGTTTATCTATTTTTACTGTGAGCTCTTTTAGCTCTCCGTCGTTATGAACTTGTGAACGCATATTATGTCCTGAAAAGAGTTTATAAACCTGAGAATATAAACTCCGTCAAAGTCAGTCAATAGACGCTAGGTCCTTAAATCATTACAATAATTTCATGAATAACTATAACGTCCATAAGTTTGGTGGCAGCTCCTTAGCTGACACAGAGCGACTCGAGAATGTCTTTAAAGTAATCCTAGGTGAACATACAGGGCAAAGTGCCGTTGTTCTCTCGGCCATGGGCGGGGTAACTGACCGTTTAGTCGAGGTTTGCAGCCTAAGCGTCAATGACCAAGAGGCTTGCCTCAAAAAGATTCAGGAACTTGAGGAGCACTTTGAAAGGTCTGCTGAGGGCTTTCTTAAGAAGAACTCTAAAGATCAGTTTCTTTTAGATTTAAAGAAAAGTTCAAGTGATCTTAAGGATGTCATTAAAAGTATCTCTATCGTCAAAGAATGTAGTGACCAAAATCAGGACTTTATCGTGGGCCTTGGTGAAGTGTGGACCACTCAACTTATGAGCTTAAAGTTTATCGATGAGGGGCATAAGTGTTCATGGGTCGATGCTCGTGAAGTGCTTATTGTTGAAGATACTGAAATAGGTAAGAGGGCTGACTTTAAGACCAGTCGTGAGCGCCTTAGTCGCTATTTAAAAGATAAAGAACAAGAGTTCCTCATCATAACGGGCTTTGTCGCTCAAACCAGTGAAGGCTCTATTACGACCTTGGGGCGAAATGGTTCAGACTATAGCGCTTCGTTGTTTGGAAATATTCTAGACGCTTCAAAGATCGTTATTTGGACAGATGTTGATGGAGTCATGAGTGGGGATCCTCGCAAGGTTCCAGAAGCTCAGATCATAAAAGAATTAACCTATCATGAGGCCACTGAGCTCGCTTACTTTGGGGCGAAGGTGGTTCATCTAAAAACCATGCTTCCGGCCTTAGAGAAGAATATTCCTATTTGGATAAAGAACAGTTTTAACCCTAAGGCCGTTGGAACAAGAATCGGCGGAAAGATTGAAGGCAATAGTGAATCAAGGGTAAAAGGATTTACAACTATTGATAAGATTGCCCTTTTAAATGTTGAAGGGACAGGCATGATTGGCGTTCCGGGGATTGCTGCAAGGCTCTTTGGGGCCATGAATGAAAATAATATTTCTGTGGTTCTTATCTCCCAAGCATCAAGTGAGTATTCAATTTGTTTCGCCATTCCTGAAGATCAAGTAAATCAGGCTAAGAAGTTTGCTGAAGAGGCCTTCTTCTCTGAGATCTCTCAGCGTAAGATCGAAAGGATTGAGATTGAAAAAGGCTGTAGTATTCTTGCGGCCGTAGGTGATGAGATGGCTGGGACCATTGGGGTTTCGGCCAGGCTTTTCTCAGCTCTTGGAAAGGCTGGGATCAATATCAGGGCCATCGCACAGGGATCAAGTGAGAGGAATATCTCAGTAGTTGTAAAAGAAGTTGATTCAGTTAAAGCGCTTAACGCTGCCCATTCAGCTTTTTATTTATCTAATCAAACCTTTAGCGTAGGACTGATTGGTCCGGGAGTCGTTGGATCAACTCTCTTAAAACAATTTTCAAATGAACTTGAAGCTCTTAATGAAAAGCAAAATCTAGACATCCGCCTTCGAGGAATTACGAACTCTAGAAAGATGCTCTTAGGGAAAAAGAACCTTGAACTTAATTCTTGGAATGAAAGTTTGGACTCAAGTGAGGCCAGTGCTGATTTAGATAAGTTTGTTGATCATATTCAAACAGATTCTATTCCTCATTCTGTTTTAATCGATTGCACGACGAGTGAAGTCATAGCTTCTAAGTACGAAGAGTGGTTAAAACGTGGCATTCATATCATCACTCCTAATAAAAAAGCTGCTACCTTTCCCATAGATACATATAGGAATCTTAAAAGTGCAGGTCAGAAGCTGAATAGTCATTTTCTCTATGAAACAACGGTGGGAGCAGGGCTGCCTATTATAGGAACTCTTCAGGAGTTGATTCACACAGGGGATGAGATTCTTGAAATCGAAGGGGTCTTATCAGGGACACTGGCTTATCTTTTTTATCACTACGACGGCTCTAAGCCCTTTAGTGAAATTGTAAAAGAAGCGAAGAAGCTTGGGTTTACTGAGCCTGACCCAAGAGATGATCTATCGGGAATGGATATTGTTAGAAAGGTCGTCATTCTTGGGCGAGAGATTGGATTAGACTTAGAGATCGAAGATGTTGAGGTCTCTGGTTTAGTTCCTGAGAAGTTAGAGAAGGTTTCAATCGATGAATTCTTAGAAGGCTTAAGTGAGTTTGATAAAGAATATGAATCAAAGGTGGCTAAGGCCACTGAGAATGGTCAGGTCTTACGCTACGTAGGCGTGATCAATCCAAAAGGAAAATGTTCGGTGGAACTTCGTGAATATGATCAGAGTCATCCTTTTTCTAGAATTAAGGCAACTGATAATATCGTGGCCTTTAGAACCAAACGTTATGATGATCAGCCTTTGATCATTCAAGGCCCTGGAGCTGGTCCTGAAGTGACCGCGGGTGGAGTCTTTGCTGATCTTTTAAGACTCGCTAGGTATACTGGGACTCATCTATGAATTCAGTAACGGTCTTTGCTCCAGCTACTTGTGGAAACCTTTGTGTTGGCTTTGATATCATGGGCCTTTGTTATGAAAAAGTAGGCGATAAAGTTACTGTTACTAAGATAGACGAAGCTGTTGTCAAAATAGAATCCATAATAGGCGGGGAGGGAATCCCTCTAGATCCACAAAAGAATACCGCCGGTATCGTTCTTTTAGAACTAATAAAAATCGAGAAATTAAGTTTTGGTTTTTCCTTAAAGATAGAAAAAGGAATTGCTATAGGTTCAGGCATGGGTGGTAGTGCCGCTTCAGCTGTCGGCGCCTTAGTTGGGGCCAATTCATTTTTAGAAAAACCTCTTTCTCATGAAAAACTTTTAGAGTATTCACTTGTAGGAGAGAAGTTAGCTTCAGGTTCCGCACACGCGGATAATGCAGCTCCCTGCCTTTATGGAGGAGCTGTTCTTTTAAGTAATAATGAAGTGATCTCTCTTCCTTTTCCTAAAGAGGTGTTTCTCCTGCTTATTCACCCTCATCTCATTGTTAAAACTGAGGATGCGAGAAAAGCTTTAAAGCCGCACTACTTTCTTGGAGAATATATAACTCAAAGTCAGAATCTCTCAGGCTTTATTGTAAGTTGCTTTAAAAATGATCTTGAGTTAATGAAGAAGTCTTTCTTTGATGTTTTAGTAGAGCCCAGCCGTGCTCCACTGACTGAAGGCTTTAAAGAATGTAAGCAAATCGCTATTACGATGGACACTTTAGGGCATTGCTTAAGTGGCTCTGGCCCTTCGCAATTAACTCTTTGCCGAAGTGAAGAGCAGGCTCAGAATATCTTAAAAGAATTCGAATCAATTTATTCAACTAAGAATATTGCCCTCGACTCTTATATAGGGAAGATCAATAATGAAGGAGCGAGGATCATATGAAAGTTAGGTCAACGCGAGATAGCTCACTTCAAATGGAACTCTCTGATGCGATTGTAGAAGGGTTAGCTAGCGATGGCGGTCTCTTTCTTCCGACTAATTGGGGATCTGGGCTCGAGTCGATAACAGCAACTTCCTTTCAAGATTATTGCCTTCAGGCCCTTAGTCCTTTTTTTAAAGGGGATGAGCTAGAAAATGATCTCTCAGGAATTATTGATAGGGCCCTTAACTTTCCTGTGAGCTTGAATTTTTATGAACAGAATCACGCTCTATTAGAGCTCTATCATGGACCAACTTGTGCCTTTAAGGACTTTGGAGCGCGCTTCTTAGCTGAAGTTCTTTCTAAGAAGTCTGGAACAGGAAAACTGACCATTCTCGTGGCCACAAGTGGAGATACGGGAGGCGCGGTAGCGAGCGCTTTTCATAATAAGCCAGGCATAAACGTAGCGATCCTCTTTCCTAAGGGGAAGGTCTCACCACTTCAAGAGAAACAGCTGACTTGCTGGGGTGATAATGTCATGAGCTTCCGTGTAGAGGGAAGTTTTGATGATTGCCAAAAGATGGTTAAGGATGCTTTTTCTGATAAGTCCCTTCGTCAAAAATTCAATCTAACTTCGGCCAATAGTATTAATATTGGTAGGCTCTTACCCCAAATGGCCTACCATGGTTATAGTTCGCAATTATTTTTTGAAAAAACAGGATCGAAACCTAACCTTGTTATCCCAACAGGAAATCTTGGAAATGGTTTCGGAGCTTTATGGGCAAAAAAGATGGGAGCACCAATTGATAAGGTTCTCTTGGCCACTAATGAAAATAGATCAGTTACAAATTTTTTTGAGACAGGAGAGTTTAAAGCTTTATCATCAGTTGAAACACTAGCTAATGCCATGGATGTAGGGGCCCCGAGTAATATGGAAAGGCTTAATGATCTTTACAAAGACTTAAATGAGTTAAAGAAAGATAGCTTAAGCCAGAGCGTATCGGATAGTGAGATCTTAGAAGAAATTAAAGAAGCATATCAAAAGTATGGAACTCCAATTTGTCCCCACACAGCAGTGGGTATGAGAGCGGCTAAAAAACTTCTCAATGATGAACCTTATATTATCTCTGCGACTGCGCACGCTTCTAAATTTAAAGAAATTGTAGAACCAGCTATCGGAAGCAAGATCATGCTTCCGCCTAAACTCTCAGGCTTACTTGAAAAAGAATCTTTCTATTTTGATATCGACGCTAGCTTAGAGGCTTTGTTTAAAAAGTTTTGAAGTAGGCATCTTAGCTTGTAACTTCGCTAGGGCCTGTAGGGTATCTTCAGTAATGGGTCTTTGTGATTTTTGTTGGTAAGAATTAGAGATGCCATTTAAGAGAAGGATGAAGAGAAGTATCATATTTATTTTTACTAATTGGTTAAGCATCTCTTTCCTTTTTATAAATCCAGCTGACTCAGTTTGTTTCTTCTTTGTTTTAACAAATCTCTGAAAATATTCAATGCATTGAGTCATAATTACAGTACCTTAAAGGATTATTCCTAACTCTTATTCTCACCCCTAGTGCCATTTAGTTCCAGTAGGAAATTTTGCCAGTGACCTTTTGAACCTCGGTTTCACTTTGGCCCGCTCAAAATCTCGTAAGTCCCCAATATATGGGTGACTAAAGGCGTCTGACTTTTGGCACGGGGCCTGCTTTATACATAGTTAACTGGTTGGCACCAATGAAAGAGCCCTGGTCAAAACATATGTGTTTTTCCCACCCTATCTTAGCCAATCTCTCCAAAGGGGCAGAATTGATCCCTTTCACACACACTTCAAAATTTCTCAAAATGCATAAACTACGACCAGGGCCCTCTCCTCTTTTTTAGAGGCGTCCAGTTCTCAGAGGCCTAAGCGCACCAACGGTGCTAAGCTCCGGGCATGACTCCTTTTAAAAGACTCCTTAGTTACTCGCATGGCGAAAGCACTCAAATAAAGCGCGCCATTTCTTATTCCTTTTTAAATAAACTCTTTGATCTTGCCCCGCCAATCTTAATTGGGATGGCCGTTGATATTGTTGTAAAAGGAGAGGACTCCTTGCTAGGGAGCTGGGGCATTGAATCGACGATGAATCAATTGTGGGTCGTGGCTTTTCTCACCTTACTGATCTGGGGAGCTGAGTCTCTGTTTGAGTACCTCTTACAGCTTGACTGGCGTAACTTAGCCCAGGAAATTCAGCACCGCTTAAGAATGGATGCTTATAGGCATGTGCAGGATTTAGAAGTGGCCTACTTTGAAGATAAAAGTACAGGCTCACTTATTTCTGTTTTAAATGATGATGTAAATCAATTGGAGCGCTTTTTAGACGTAGGGGCCAACGATATTATTCAAGTGACGACAACAGTTATCATAGTAGGAGGAGTATTTTTCTATCTCTCTCCCTTAGTCGCAGCCTTTGCCTTTTTACCTGTGCCTATTATTCTTTGGGGTAGCTTTCTCTTTCAAAAAAAGATTGAGCCTCGCTATGCCGATATGAGAGAGGAAGTAAGCCTGCTTGGAGCAATTCTCTCTAATAACTTAACAGGCGCGGCCACTGTTAAAAGTTATGGAGCTGAAGACTACGAGTTAGAGAGGTTATCAAAGCAAAGTAAGTCCTATATTAAAGCAAATGAGCATGCGATTAAATTAAGCTCTAGCTTTAGTCCTTTGATTAGGATGGCCGTCCTTCTCGGGTTCTTAGCCACGCTCTTATTAGGGGGAAAGCTAGTTCAAGATAAGGTCTTGGCCGTTGGGTCTTATTCAGTTCTTATCTTTATGACCCAAAGACTTCTTTGGCCTCTGACAAGACTTGGGGCAACCTTTGATCTTTATCAAAGGGCCATGGCCTCTTGTCATAGGATCTTCAATCTTATCGATACGCCTATCAATATAAAACCAGGGACATTGTCTAAAAAGACTAATGAGGTCAAGGGTCATATCAATTTTAAAGATGTCAGTTTTTCTTATGATACGGGACCATTAGTTTTGAAGAATGTTTCGGTTGAAGTAAAACCAGGGGAGACTATTGGTCTTGTAGGGCCAACAGGTTCTGGGAAATCTACTTTTATTAAGTTACTTTTAAGATTCTACGAAGCGCAAAAAGGTGATATCTCTCTTGATGGCGATGGCATCGATCAGTATGACTTTCAAAGCTTACGAGGCGCTTTTAGTTATGTTGGACAAGATAATTATCTTTTTCATGGAAGCGCCCATGAGAATATAAAGTTTGGAAGCTTTGATGCGACTAAAGAAGAAGTGATTGAGGCTTCTAAGAAAGCAGAAGCGCATAACTTTATTGAGAACTCTTTAGAAAACTCTTATGAAACAGTTGTAGGAGAACGAGGACAGAAACTCTCTGGCGGTCAAAGACAAAGAATGGCCATCGCAAGAGCTATCGTTAAAAATGCCCCTATTTATCTTTTTGATGAAGCCACTTCTGCTGTTGATAATGAAACTGAAGCCGCGATCCAAAGATCTTTGTTAAAGATTACAAGTGAGAAGACCACTATCATTGTGGCCCATAGGCTATCGACCATTGTTCATGCTGATAGGATTTATGTCTTAGATCAAGGTGAAGTCGTTGAAGTTGGTAATCACTCTGAATTAATCGCAAAGAAAGGTCTTTATCACGGCCTATGGAATGTTCAGACAGGGAGCTCTGAACTTTCTTAAGGGATCTCTTATATTGATTTAGCATTTGAACACAGTTTGATGGAATAAAATTGAATACTGATATAAAATAAGAGCCTAGTTAATTCTTTCTCATCTTTTTTAACACTTATTGGGGCAAATCATGAAGTTTATAATCCTCCTTGCTCTCACTCTAACAATGGGCCTCTCAGAGGCAGGTACTCATCCTCATGGAGCAGAGCTTTTTCACTCAAAGGGTAGTGTCCAAGTCAAAGCTTTAAGCACAGTCTTTGTTGATGTAGAAAAAGGGGAGTTCTTCACTGATGGGGATATTATAAAGACTGGCCCTAATGCCTTAGCCATTATTCGTTTTCCCGATAACTCGACTCTTCGTATACTTCCAAACACAGAAATTACTATCGAAAAGTTAGCAGAGCCTGTTGAAGATAGCGTCCTCGGTTCGACTAATATCTTTTTGAAAATAGGTCAGTTATTTATTAATGTAATTAACGAAGAGGCCGCTCCCATTTTTCATGTTAAAACGACAAGTGTCGCGATGGGTGTTCGAGGGACTCGCTTCTTTGCTGGAATAGATGAATCAACAGGACATACCGAACTTGCTGTAGATAAAGGTGTTGTCGAAATTAGCAACCCTTCAAATAAAGACCATAAAGAAGCCATTGAAGCCGGACATGGTATTCATGTAGAAGAAGGAAAGTTTACTCATCCTCAAAAGTACGATTGGGTAAGAAGCCTAGATTATAATACTGAAAAGAAAACAATTGATGTAGAGAAGAATAAATCTCTTCACCTAAAGAAGAGGGCTGAGTTTTCTAAAAAAAGAAAGGAATGGGTTAGAGATGAAAATAAGTGGAATCTTCATAATAAGAAATGGGCCCTCCAAGAGAGTAAGCATAAATCTAATAGCGAGAAGTTAAAAAAGAAACGTGAGTTATTCAATAAAAAGCGAAAAGAGTTTAATCTAAGGAAAAAGAACCTCTCTGATAAATCAAGATCTATAAGTTTAAAATCTAAGGCTTTAGTAAATGAAGGATCTCAATTAAAAAGAAAAGAGAAAAGCTTAAGGCAACAAGTTCGTCAATTTAAGACAGGAAGAAAAGACCCTCGTCTAAAACTTCAAATATCAAAGAAGACCCATGAACTAAAGAAAGAAAAAATTGTTTTTAAGGCAAAGAGGAAGGCTCTTAAAGATGAAAGGACTAAATTAATTATTGAGAAGAAGTCCTTAATCAAAAAGTTTAAGAGAGTAAGGTCTAAAAAGAAGAGCCTGAAAAATACAATGGATAAGCAAAGGAAAAAATTAAGACGGGCCAAGAAAAGAAGAAGGCTAATAAAGAAGCAACGGCCAAAAGCTCCAAGCTCTGGGCAAAGCACTGGAGGTAACACCGGTGGTAGCTTATAAGAATAAACTATTTCTTTTCGCGAATATCTATTTTTTCATAAAAAGAATCGAAGCCCCAGCCTTTTTGATGATACTTAATATCGGCCTCATCAGAGGTCTTAGTGCCAGAGAGCCATTCATACATAACTCTTGGGATTGAACCATTTACTTCACTCTGAAGCTTAACTTTAGCGCCTACGGGCTCACCAAAGACACCTACAAAAGCATCCTTCTCGTGAAAGAGTTCACCAGCATGACGGCCAGGTACTGTTGAGTTAAAGGCCACTCCCTGAGCTGGAAAGAGGTTAATGGTTCCCGCAAGATCTGTATCGTAGAGGTGAGCTGTTTGCCCGACAGAGCCTGGTCTCGCGCTATAGCTAGTCAGCTCCCTCCAGGTAGATTCATCACACCATGAACTTGGGTCACTGATCTTTGCCTTATCTAAGCATTTTACCTGAAGGGCAGTTGCTGTATCTTTACTTGAAGAAATATCTCTATATCTACTTGGAGATCTTACTTGAAGGATATCAGTTTTTGATGAATAGAAGATACGATCTTCAATTCTGATAACCCTTCCTTGGTGAAGGACGCCTTTCCACTTTCTTAATATTTGAGTATCAGTGCTTCTTGGAGTGCCTTCTTCGTTTCTAACAACAAGGTAGTCTAATGTATCTCCAAGATTAGTAAGAATCTCATCTAAGATATCTACTTTTTGTCCTGAAATTAATTGATAGTTTCTTAAATGAGAAATAAGAGGCTGCTTTTTCCAGTTGCTACCTTGGTCGATAAAAAGGTCCATATTATGATTACCACCAGCGGTGGATCCAACAATAACATCAAAGCCTTTCATACTTTGTGGCTTTAAAGGGTGCTTAAGTTTAGGGCCTCCGCCTTCATCTACACTTACTTTATGTACTTTTACTTCGATACCATCGCTGGTCATCTTTTCAAATACTGCCACTTCAGGGTTGATAACATAATAAACAGGATCAAGACCGTGATCTCCTGTCATACCAAAGAGGGTCTTACTTAATACGCCTGCTTTTTTATAAACACTTTTAATTCTACCTAACCAATAATCTAAGCGGTTAAGCTCTCCGGTGGGAGAGATAATTTCATCAGCAAAAGGGCCTGTGAAATGAGCAAAGTGATCTGGCCATGGATTATAATAAACGAGGTGAGTAGGTAGAGTATCGTTTTCTAGTTCGCTTAAATTTTGGATGATGGCGTGGGCAGCAAGGGTTGGATCTTTTCGGTTAAAGCCACCACGGTTTTGATACCGCCTTCTAAAGCGGTTGTACTTCTTAATTTTCTCTCTATAGCTTAAGAGCCTTGCTCTAAGCTTAGAAGCTTTTATTTCATTTAAGGCCCTTCTCTCAAGCTCTTTTAAACAAAGGATATCTCCAAAGTCTCGCTGTAGTTCACCTGCGATGAGATTAATCATAGGGTCAAAGGACCAATCAGCTCCTTCAAAATAGGAGCCGCTACAATTGAGACTATTTAAATGGGGAAGGCGTAAAAAATTTGTTAATTGTCCATTTTTTTCTGCGATGGCATCAAACTGAAGAGCATCGTTACCCCAAAAATAGTAAGAGCGGTTGTTCTCTCTATCTAGAAAATTGAAGTTTGTTATTCCTGTAGAGTGCTCACCAGTAACAGGAGCTCCTGTAAAAGCGATGGGTAGGTTTCTAGCAGAAATAGTCGGAGTAGTTGAGAGTCCATTCTTTGCAATTGAGTTATTACTTTTCTTGTAAAGCTCTTTAAAAAAGGGAAGAAAGTTTTTCTCTTTTAGTGGTGTCTTACGTCCCACTAGGTAGTTGAGAAAATCAACTTGCTGAACCTTATCCATCTTTTTAGAAGGAACATCTTTAGGTTTAAAATCCTTGAAGTTCTTATGTTCCCTTTGAATTGTCTTCAGAAATTTATTGTTAGGGGATGATTGCGAGAGAGACTCCATCAAGTTTCCTTGAAGGCCATCAACGACAATATGAATACCATAGCGGCGCTCGTTGATATTCTTTTCTAAATATTCCCAAAGCTTGGAATCTTTCTTTGCAAGCTCATCTTTCATCCACTGCTTTAAAACTCTTTGTTTGTGATATTTCTTAGCAAACATTTGATAATGTTTATAAGCATACATGAGGATGGCCTCAGCAGCTGAGATTGAGAGGGCCTCTATCATGAGGTCATCTTTGAGAATAGGTAGTATCTGCTCTATGACCTTTGGCCCGAGTTCAAACTCTTTAATGGCCATCTGTAGTAGTTTTTTTACATGAGGCATCGCTATCTCACCGAGCTCGACGCTAACTTCTGGTTTCTGTCCTAAGACATACTGATCATCATTTAATAAAAGAGCATCAAAAACTTCTATGACCTGAGCAAGGAAGGCCTTGGACATAGCCGCTTTTTCTTTAACAGCATGATCTCCTTCAAAGTCTGGGTCTCCATAAGTAAACTTACTATGTTTTAAACCTGGGATGGCCTTTGGGTCAGGAAACAAAGGAAGAATGTATTTTTCAAAATTGATGGCCTTATCTTCTTCGGTCGCCATGTAGAGATCTTTGGCACCTAAGAGAAAGGGAACCATTTGCGCCATGAAGTTCTTATGCTTAACTTTTCCATCTATTCTTTGGCGGACTTCTTTTTTTAGGGGAAGTTCGTCTAGGAAAGCTTTTAGTTTTTTTTCAATAACAATCTTAGCAACCCATCTCGCGGGAGGAATGGCCAAGAAGCCTGAGTAGTTGTAAATCTTTGAGTTTTTAAATTGTCTTTCACGGTAAATTAAATCAAGTGGGTCGTTGGCGGGAATACGAGAAGGTGACTCAGCTTTAAAGGAGCACGACTGAACTAAAAATAACCAAGCGGTCAATAAAATTTTTAAAGAATATTTTGCTCTCATATTATCCTGTCGATAATAAAACTACCTCCTTTCTTATCGGAGTTTTTTAGTAAAACCTTATGGGGTTTCTATTGAAAATCTAGGGGTTTAGAGGCTATTTAGAGCCTATCTGAAGAAAGCTGATTGTTTGAGTCAAGTGCATCCCGACGTACCTCATATTGACTCTCGCAAGGCTCGCGATTATTATTTGAAACCTAATTGAAAACAATACAAACATTTAAGTGAGGAACTTATGGCTAAGAAAAAAGCAAAAGACATGTTACTAGTTGGATCAAAAACAAAAGAAGCTCTTAAGGGGAAAGGTTTTAATGTTTCTTCTGATACATTAGAAGCTATGAATGAGTATGTTTACTGGTTAGTAGATCAAGCACAAAAGAAATGTGCAGCTAACGGACGTAAGACTATTCGTCCTTATGATATCTTGGCTGAATAGTCAGCATTAAAAACCAAAGGTTTTTAATACAGACTATCGTAAAGAGGCTCGGAAGCGTTAGCGCCCGTAGCCTCACGCGGAGTATCTCTGTTATATAATTCAAGGTCCTTTTTATAAGGACCTTTTTTTTACCCAAAAACAAAATTATTAAAAAGAAAAACCTACTTCCCAGACAAAGCCAACTTCAAAGCAGCCAAACAATCAACAACAACATCAGACTCAGGGTACTTCTCAGTAACCTGCTTCATAACCCCTTTAACATTAATCTTATTTCGAGTGCTACGGAGAATAGCTATAGAGAATTCCTCTGCAACTAAAAAAGCAATACTGATTTTTTTAACTTGAGGAGATATAGTTGCCGGAAAGCCAACACCAGAATGTGTGCCATGATGCTGACAAACAATACTTTGAACTTCTGAAGGAATTCTATCATTCAAGGAGATCTTATCTGAAGCTAGTTTAGCGTGGTTCTCCACACGCTCATGTTCATCAACAAGAAAGGCCTGCTCTAATTCGGCATCAGAAGAAATATCCATTTCTTCGTCTGTTTCTAAGAACATATCATGGAGGTAGGCTGCTGAGGTTATGTACTCAGCGTGCTTAGAATCAGCCCAGACAAGGTTCTTCAACATCAGTGAGCCTATGACACCAATCATATAAGAGCGTCTATAGCGATAACCTAACTGAGAATTAAAGATCTCCGTAAGAAGTCCTAATTTAGATTGCGTGGATTGAATCTTTGTATTGATCTTAGAAATTGAATCTTGAGCTAGTTGTAGGCTTGATTCACTAAATCCACTGGCCGTTAATTGGTTTAAAACAAATTCTTGAATTTCCTCTTTAGACTTTGAGTTGGTATGAACATCGTCGAGTAATTCTTTAAAACGGGCATTTGTGATCTCTGTGAACTTCTTAAAGTTTTGTTTTTCTATAAAGAGTGAAGTCACATTCTTCTTCTCATAGCTATCAATCATGGTGAGATCATAGCCCTCATCTGCGATGATCCTTTTGAGAAATTGAAAATCATCTCCCCTTTTTAAGCGGATAAAGATATCAAAAGGAATAGAATGAAAATAGCGGAAGATGCTAATGGGGACAGGTGAATAGAGCTTATCCTGATCTTTATCACTATCTTCTTGTAGCTTTTTATTAATTTTTTTCTGCTCTCTTTTAATAACCGCCAGAGCCGTTGTTGCTAACATCTCTGGAGAGGTCTCTTCAGGGAGAATAGTGACTAGTGGAGAGCTGCTTTTATTGTCGGTGCCGATACTTATTAGGGGAACTTCTTTTTGAGACCCTGAGAGTTTCTCAACTAAGTAGTCCACGCAGGGCTTATCATCAACAATGTCTTTAGAAATAATAAGACCTACCTCTAAGATCTCAATCATTCCCCAAGCTTCCTCTGCACTATCAAGGGTAACTATATCCGTTCCTAAAATATCGGTTAGGTTGACACAAAACATGTCTCTAGTTCTTGAATCAGGTTCGATAAGGATTATCTGCATCAAAGAATTTTAACATAATTTTTAATAATTGGGACTTATTGCGCGGAGTGTTTTTGCAGATTAGCTTCAAAAAGCTAGGTTGCAATATGGGAAAAAAGAAATTTTTAGACAGACGTAAATACACGGAAAGACTCTTTGAGAAGGAACTCCTTAGGAATAGGGGATTGGCCAAGGAAGGAGCGCATCAGGTTGTCATCGTTCTTGATCATTTAAAACCAAGCTTTAATATCGGGAAAATCTTCAGAAGCGCCGAGGCCTTCGGAGCGCGCTCCATTCATTTAGTAGGGATTAACTTCTTTGATCCTATTCCCTCAAAGGGCTGTTTTAGGAAAGTGAAAGCCCACTTTCATGATACTTTTGAGGATTGTTATAAGATGCTTCGGGAAGATGGCTATACTCTTTTTGGGCTTGATTCTAATACAGAAGAGTATCTTCAAGATACTGAGCTGCCAGTAAAGACGGCTTTTATTCTAGGACATGAAGAGTTTGGACTTTCATTTGACCTTAATGATTATCCGCATATTAAAAGATTGAAGATTAAACAATTTGGGGTAACTGAGTCCCTTAATGTTGCTATTGCTGCGACTGTTTCTCTTTATGAATATACGAGGAATGCGGACTTTTGATTTGGGGTTGGTAAATAACATATTTGCATGACGTTGAATTATTTTAGAGAAATACTCCGCGTGCCTCTGCGGGCGCTTACGCTTCCTTGAGCCTTTACGACGACTCAGCATCAAGTTGCGAAGCAATTTGACTGCAGGTCGCTAATCCTTGATATTATCTAAATCGATATTGCTGTTAACTGTGACACCTGATGCAGTACGCTCTTTCTCCTTCTGAATAAAATCAAAAGTAAGAGGCTCAACACCTTCGAGCTCTGTTTCATAAGCAATTGTGATCGAAGCAGGAACGAAGTCGCGAAGAGAAGTGAAGTAATAGTCTGCCGGAAGGCTCGCCATAATATCTTGCTCAGCCTCTTCTTCTCCTTCGAGAGGTTCTGCGATCTCCATCATTGGCTTAGAAGAAGTATTTTTTACAATGATAGCCCCTTGGACTTTATCTTTAGGGATCTCGCTAGTTAGGTTCCAAGAACCCATATGAAAGAAGTCGATATAAAAGGTCGACTTCTGAAATTTCAATTTTCGCGGAAGTAGGACTGACTGCACAAAACGTCTTGTACTTGGGTCTTTTGATTTACGGGCGAGCTTTTCGGCGAGAAGGCTGTCTTCAACGCGGATAATATAAGCCCCCGGTTTTTTCGTGGAGCGAAAAAGCATGTATTGAAAGGCAATTGAGAAGAGCGTGAACAGTTTATGCTGTGTGAGGTGGATATGGTCTGATTCCGCCTCTACAATGGCCTTAACGCCGTCATATAGCTCTTGTTTTCCTAAGTCTTTTTTCATAATTCGGTGGGCTCTTGTATAAAATGGTTAAGGGGTTTGGCAATAAAAAATTATTGTAAAGCATTATAGTTTAAGACCAACTTTCCCCGTTGACTCATTCCCGTCATTTCACTAAGATGCACCAGATTAAACATAGATAAACTATATAGATAAAACGGAGACTTTCCATGAAATTAATGGCTAAGACGAGAAACATTGGTATCTCGGCCCACATCGACTCGGGTAAAACAACACTAACTGAACGCGTCCTTTTTTACTGTGGAGAAATTCACAAAATCGAAGACGTTCGTGGTGGTGGTGATGGTGCAAAAATGGACCATATGGAATTAGAAAAAGAAAAAGGTATTACTATTACTTCTGCTGCAACGACAGTTTACTGGCGTGGTCTTGAAGAAAAAGGAACTACTTTTGCTGAAGGTATTGAGAAAGATACGAGAGTCAATATTATCGATACTCCTGGTCACGTTGACTTCACTGTTGAAGTTGAACGTTCACTAAGAGTTCTTGATGGTGCGATTCTTGTTCTTTGTTCTGTCTCTGGTGTTCAGTCACAGTCAATTACTGTTGATCGTCAGATGAGAAGATATAAGGTTCCAAGATTAGCTTTCCTTAACAAGATGGACCGTATGGGCGCCAATGCTTTTAAAGGAAGAGATGCACTGATTGAAAAACTTAATCACAACGCAGTTCTTATGCAACATCCTATTGGATCTGAAGAAGACTTCTGTGGAATGGTAGACCTTGTTACTATGAAGGCCTATTACTTCGACGGAGATAATGGAGAGAAGGTTCGTGTTGAAGAATGTCCAGCTGACATCCTTGACGCTGCTACTGAACTTCGTGGTGAGATGATTGATAAGGTTGCTGAATTTGATGACGAAGTCATGGAAGCATATCTAGAAGGAAATGAGCCATCAGAAGCTGACCTTCATAAGTGTATTAAAGAGGGTGTTAACACTCATAAGCTAACTCCAGTATACTGTGGTTCTGCTTTCAAAAATAAAGGTGTTCAACTTCTTCTTGAAGCAGTTGCTCGTTACCTTCCTTCACCTCTTGAGTGTGCCAAGCCAACGGCAATTGATGCAGACACTGGTGATCATGTAACTCTTCAACCAGACAAAGCAAAAGATCTTGTTTGTATGGCCTTCAAGATTACTGATGAGCAATTTGGACAGTTAACTTATACTCGTATCTACCAAGGTACTTTGAATAAAGGTGAGACTGTTTGGAATACAAGAACTGGTAAGAAAACTCGTATTGGTAGAATGGTTCGAATGATGTCTAACGATAGAGCTAATATCGACGAAGCTCACGCAGGTGATATTATCGCCCTCGTTGGTGTTGATTGTGCTTCGGGTGATACATTTGTAGGTACTGATGATCTAACTAACCTTTCTTGTGAAGGTATTCATGTTCCGATTCCAGTAATTGAACTTTCAATTTCTTGTAAAGATAAAGGTGATCAAGCGAAGCTTTCAAAAGCTCTTTCAAGATTCCTAAAAGAAGATCCAACTTTCCATGTTTTTACTGATGAAGAATCAGGTGAGACACGTATCGCTGGTATGGGTGAGCTTCACCTTGAGATTTATGTAGAAAGAATTAAGCGTGAGTACGGTGCCGAAGTTATCGTTGGTGCTCCTCAGGTGAACTACAGAGAAACAATCCGTATGGAAACTGTTTTTGATTATACTCATAAGAAGCAAACTGGTGGTTCTGGTCAATTTGGTCAGGTTGTCGGTATTCTTCGTCCATTAGTTGAAGAAGAAAAAGAAAAAGAAGATCAGGTTTTTAGATTCCATAACCAAATTAAGGGTGGATCTATTCCTACAGAATTTCTTGGTGCCTGTGAGAAAGGTTTTCAAGATGTTATGGATAAAGGTCCTCTTGCTGCTTTCCCACTTATTAACTGTGAGATCTTCTTAAAAGACGGTCGTTCACATGATGTTGATTCATCTGATATGGCCTTCCGTATTGCTGCAAGACAAGCAATGAGACAAGCCGTTAGAGCAGCTGATCCAGTTCTACTTGAGCCGGTAATGAAAGTTGAAGTAACAACACCTGATGAGTATCAAGGTTCTGTTATTGGTGACCTTTCTTCTAGAAGAGGGATGATCCAAGGATCTGAAACTGACCCAACTGGTGAAGTTATTGTTAACGCTGAAGTTCCACTTTCAGAAATGTTTGGTTACTCTTCAGACCTTCGTTCAATGTCTGCTGGTAAAGCAACTTACACAATGGAATTTAGCCGTTATGTAGATTGCCCTTCAAACATCCAAGAAAAAGTGATGGCTGAGCGTGCTGAGAAACTCGCTAATGATTAGTAAAAAAAAATAATTCTATAGTGCAAAGGGCCTCTTATTTAAGAGGCCTTTTTTTTCTTTCTTAAAGTAGAAACTTAAGGAGAGAAGCTGGAACTTTCAAAAAGAAATAGAGAAGCTTCTTAGTAAAACTTGAGTTTGCTAAGAGTTTCGATCCATCCTCAGGCCTTCCATTCTTTCCAAGCTTTTTAGAATATTTCATCCTAAGTTTAATATTATCCATGACATCATCTCTAATTTCTTTACTCTCATTACAGAAGATCGCCATTTCAGTGTTGTAATAACTTGATCGGTTATCGATGTTAAATGTTCCTACCATTACCGCTTTATCATTAAAGACAATTGTCTTGGAGTGTGTTCCCCAAACAGCATTTCTTATTTCATCATTCATAAGTTCTGATTCATTTGAGAACTTTCCAATATAGATATGAGCGCTAAAATTATCGAGGGGAGTATAGCCTCTTACTTCTTCAGCAAAGACAGTGGATACATAAATGGCGTCCGTTGAACCTAAACTGTTAGTCAGGATGTTTACCTTTTGACCAGCATCAAGCATTTTCTCTAGGGCCTCTCTACTTCTTGAATTGTTTAAAAAGTAAGGAGAGTCGAGAGTTACTTCAGTTTCGATATAGCCTAACCATTTAGCGATTTCTTTTCTGAGGAGCCTATAGTTTAAATGATAATCAGCTGATGAGACTCGTTTCGCAAAATCTCCACCTTCTTTATCCGTAGCAAATCCTACATGAGGGCAAGTATGTTTATTTGTTAGGGCGAGGGCCTTTTTTCCATAAGTTTCTGCATACCTTAAGGCAGAAAAGTCATCTTTTTGATGATCTCTTAAGAATCTATGAGCAAATCTTCTTTTTGATTTAAATCTTTTAACTCTTTCTTTATGTTGAACAGCTCTCTTTCGTTTCTCTTTTCTACTGACAACTCTATCACCTGCAAATTTAATAGGCGCTTCGGGCTTTGATGGTGTCTCTACGATGTCAGACTTCCAGAAGCGATCAAAGGTCTCTACCATAGTGGCAACAACTGGCCCTTCAACCCATACATCTCGGTCTAGGAAGTTAAAGGTTTCACTTAGGTCAAAGTACTCATCGGCAATATTCCTACCACCAGTTATGGCCTCAATTCCATCACGTGAGATCATCTTACGGTGGTTTCTAAATTGAACGGTACTAATTTGAATGATTGAAGCGGCATTATAATAGCGTACTTCAACATTCTTTTTCTTCAAGGCCTCAGCAAAGAACTCATCTAGAACGAAAACGGCAGCACTCTTATCTACGAGTAGCCTAACTTTTACTCCGCGGTTAGCTGCGCTTACAAGTTCACGAAGGATGATTCTACTCGCCTTGTCCGTGTTAAAGATAAAGTATTCAAGTTCAAGTGTTTCATTGGCCCTTCTTATCATGTCGACCCTTGCCCAAAGTGCGCCGATTCCACTGTTTAGAATCTGCATGGGGTGATTGATATGGAGGTTTTGTCTATAAGGATAGAGGTCTTCATTATCTTCGAAGCCTGCATTCACTCCTAAACTTAGAAGTATTGAGAGGGCCATCAAAAGGTTCTTGAATAAGCTCATTGATCATCCTTTTATAAAGTGACTAAAAAATGGACAGTTTTTTTCCACTTTTTAGGTATTAAGATCTGTATAGGATTGTTATTGCAACCCATGGGCCAGTTTTGGGTTTTATTATAGAAAAGATTTGTCTAAGCTTAGATATGAGAAAAATCGAATGGGCCAGTCCCGAGAACCTAGAGTATATAGTTGCCTCCCAGTTAAAAATGGCTTTAGAGACGGAAGACTTAGAGCTTTCACCAACTGTTGTTAGAAAAGGCGTTCAAGCTGTCTTTGATGATCCAAGTAAGGGGAGGTACCTCCTTTGTCTCGAAGAAGAGAAGGTTTGCGGAGTCTTGATCGTGATCAATGAATGGTCTGATTGGAGAAATGGAAATGTCCAATGGATCCATTCTGTATTTGTTGAGAAGGATCAACGGGGTACAGGGGTTTTCAAATCCATGTATGAATTCTTAAAAACCAAAGTGGAGGCGGACGATCTTCTCGCTGGTTTAAGGCTCTACGTTGATAAAACAAATAAAAATGCTATCTCTGTCTATCAAAAGATAGGAATGAATAGAGATCATTATCATATGTTTGAATGGCTAAAGTAATTATTTATTTTTGCCCGTCTGACTTGGTGCTGTCTCATTAAGATCATCCGAATCAATTTTAAAATTTGATTTTTTAGTTCGAGCAGGCTTAGTCGATTTAGGCCATGTCCCTGGACAGTCTATTTTCTCAGCGTACCTATAAGAGTCAACATCTCGTCTTCCATTAATATAGAGTTGTTTATAAGTATTTGTAGGTCTTGTTTTTAAATATTTATCGTCTTTAAGAAACCCTTGCTTGGCGTACTTCTTGAGCATAAACCATGCTCCTGCTTGAGTTCCCTGACCACCATTATAAAAAACTTTACTCCAAAAGACTTTCTCATACTTCGAGAAAACTTTATTTTTTAAAGCAGGGTAATCAACTAGAACTTCTTTAAATGCTTTATCGAACTTATTCTCAGCGTCTTTCCACATTGCCGCGTTCACATAGGTCTGAACTTCTCCATTTTTATAATATGCTTGTCCTTCGTCCCCATTAGTCTCACTGGACTTAACCATAAGTCGCTCTGAGTAGGGGGCACTCATTGTAGACTTCCTAAACCTCATTGTGGCTGCTTCGTTAGTCCTGCCTGTATCGTCACAGACAACTTCTGGAGCATCTTCTAAGCTTTCGTATTTTGAAACATTTTTTTGATCATCAACTTTAAATTCTATAGGAAAGAGGTTTTCCTTTTTTAACCTGGCCTGCTCAAGGCAGAAAGTATCGGTGCCATCATCATTAAAACCATTTCCATAGTATGTAGCTTCTACAATAGCGTAGTTATCATAGTCAGGATCAGTTTCTCCCCATTTTCCGGTCTTCTTATTTTCAATCCAATCTGAATTTGATTGAATAATTGATTCAACTAATTTGTTATTATCATCGCAAGTACTAAGCACCATTGTTTTATCTTGATTTAACTTCGGCCATTTTCTGCAGCTCATGGGAGTATCATGCTTTTGAGAGAATCCTTCTCCAGACATACCAATAGCTAAATGAAGAGGGTCTATATCCACAAAGTCAGCAGCTTCTTTTATATGAGAATAGACTTCATTATCTTTTAAACCACTGCACCAGGATTTAAAGATATATCGCGTTTTATCTTGTGCAAATGAAGAATTCATAAAAAGTACTAACAAAAATAGAATTGTTTTCATAAAATTTCCTTGATAAAGCGGATTGGATTGATTGATTGTTTAACTGAGTTTGGTTCTCTTACAGGTAGAGTAAGGTCTTTAGATATCTCGTTTAGCTCGTCAATTAATTGATCAAGCTCGATATCCTCTTCTGATCCGTGTTTGATGAGCAGAGTTGTTGAGTTTCCTAATTCAAGCTCAACTTTTTCTTCTTCAGTTACTTCTAGCTCAGGGTCTACTTCAGTTGAGGAGTGACCGACATCATCAATCAATTCTTCAACTTCTTTTTTATTAAAGTAATAATAAGCAAAGCTTCCTCCTGCCGAGAGGATGATGGCAAGTCTTGTGGTAAAGCTTTTTTCATGAACTAAGGAGATCTCTCCTCGCGCCATGGCCTTTTCTTTGGCCTGCTCCATTCTTTTTAAGATATCCGGGTAAGACTCTTGATTCTCTTTGGCAAACTTGATCATCTCAGACCAAGCTTTCTTGGTTTGAGAATCAATTCTTCTAGCAAAGGTAACCATAAGCTCGTCTTGAGGAACTACTGTTGTGTTTAATTGGATAAAGAGGTCAAACTTATCTGCAACTTCCTGAGGAGAGCGCATGATTTGATTTACTTTAGGAAAATGAACGAGCCTTGCAATCCTGTCATAGAAAATTTTTATGACTCGAATGGCCTTACTCTTAGAAATACCAGGAGCATTTAAGATAACTTGCGCCAGTTCATCTATAGGAAGCACTTCTGCTACTAAGCCTTTTAGAAATAGCTTGAACTCTTCGTCGCGCTCTCGCTTTAACCTCGTCGTATAAGCTAGAGGATGGGAATTTAGGCTTTCGCTTAACTCGAGCCACGAGGGTCTTGCTGCGTCTTTTAAGAAAATACTGTAGCGCTGTTGATCAGTATTAGAAGCGACACCTATACTATCAAGAAGCTTGTTGATATTAAGCTTACAAGATTCACTACATGAGCTTTGTTCCATCATATTTTCAAAATGAAGGCGTACAAGTTTGTACTCATGGTAAAAATGTCCCAAGTGAATGGAATTCTCATCAATGACAGACTCGTAATAGGCATTTAGTTTTTTTAAATCCATTCCGGCAAGAGAAACTCGATCTATAACCGCATCGATAAGCTCATTACTTATTGAGTGGTGGCCTAACTCTTGTTTTAAGAGGCTAATATCTTCGGTACCGACTCGGTTGACGACTTCTAGTATCGATTCATATTTTTTAATGATGATAACAGCTGTTTCCACTTCTCGAAAAAGGGGGCGGAGCTCTCTCGTTATTTGAGAGAAACTATTATTCGCCAAGAGGGCATCGTACTTTGCAATCTTTTTCCAGATCATTAAATTAATGGCCGGCTCAGAGTTGGACTTCTTTAAGCGTAATTTATTTGTTTTCTTTTCAAGCTTTTGGATTTGTTTAATGAGCTTAAACTGAACTTCATCTTGAGGAAGGTTTCTATTTTTATCTAGCAAGATCTTAATAGATTTATGGCAATCGATAGACCAAGAAGAAGTTGAGAAAAGAAGGCAGATCAAAAAGCATAGGCTTTTGAATTTAAAGCTTTTATTCATGAAGACTTATCGTAATCTCCAAGGGTTTACGTTAGGCATATCTACTTCTCTTGACTATTAGTTTGAGCTTATATATAAGGTGACTCTAATACTTAGAACCTTTAGGATAAGATATGATTGAAACATCACAATTACAGACACTTGTAGCGGTAACGAAGGCAAAATCCTTCTCAAAAGCCGCGGAAGACCTCCATGTGACCCAATCTGCTATCTCACAAAGTATAAAGAACCTCGAGAAGAAGCTAGAAGTTAAGCTCTTTAAAAGGTCTGGGAAGAGGGTTGTCCTCACCCCTGAAGGTGAAAAACTCTATGCTTTGGCGAATAATTTTTTGGCCAAACTTGATGATACTTTAACTGAGATTCAGGCCGATAAAGATACTATGAGTGGAAAGGTTCGAATTGGTACCTTAGCTGGCTTTGGTAAGTCTTGGTTAGCTCCCATCATGCTCGAATATGCTGAAAAATATCCAGAGATAAAAGTCGGAATCAACCTAGGGTTCCAAGAAGAACTCGTTAGAGAATTTGAAAACTATAGACTCGATTTCTTGATCCTCCCTGAGGAAGCACTTCCTAATGTTGGGGAGAAGATCCTTTTAGGGGTGGAGAAGACTGTTCTTGTTTTTCCAGATACTGGAGACTTTGCTTTAACAAAAGAGACAACTCTAGAAGAGCTCTCTAGTTACCCTACTATTTTGTTTGAAGATGAAGGGGATGGTCTTTATATGAGATGGTGCCGTCAGAGATTTGGTCGAATTCCTAAACAAGTCAATGGTCGTTATATCATCAATAGCCATGGAAATATGTTACAGGCGGTTCAGCGTGGGCTAGGGGTGGCAGTTGTTCCTAAGCATGTCATTGGAAGAAGTTATTATAAAGACAAGGTTGTTACATTTGATGATCTATTAGATGATAAAGTTGAGGTATCTAATGGTAAGATATACCTTGTTTATCACAAGGGCTCAGATGAGCTTCTAAGGGTCAAGAATACTTTAGATGTCCTCACTTCTTCGGAGAGTCCTTTAACTATGCCTTAGGTTTATTAGTTTTATGGAAGACCTTAAGTTGGATAAAATTTCCTCAAAAGATTTTAGAAGTCTTTTTCCTGAAGATGTCTACGAACTTATCATTCAAATAAGCCGTCAGGGTTTTGGACTTACTCTCGTTGGGGGAGCTGTTAGGGACTATTTCCTAAACGCTACTTTATCAAAAGACTTAGATTTTGAATTAAGACATTCATTTGAATATGATGAATCTGAATGGGCGCAGTTAGTAAAAAGGCTCGGAAACACTCTTTCAAATAAGCATTCTTATTCAGTAGAATTTCTGCCTTTTAATATATTAAAGATCAAACAAGGGAATTATGAACTTGAAATCTCAACGCCAAGAAAAGAAGTTTATTCTGGGAAAGCCCCTTATGGGCATAGCGATTTTGAAGTTGATATCAATCCTTCCTTAGATTATCCCGAGTCTTTTCTTCGTCGTGACTTTACTTTAAATGCCATGGGAATCATCTTCGGCGCCCCTGGGGCTAGTGACGAGTTCACTTTAGTTGATCCATTTAATGGGATGAAGGACTTAAAAGCAAAGGTTCTAAAACCTTGCTCTGAAGACTTCTATTTAGATCCCGTCCGTTTTCTAAGGACCCTTAGGTTTCAAGATCGTTTTGGTTTTGACTTTGACGGAGACCTCTCTAAGTTTAATTTAACTTTTCTCACGAAGCATTATTTCTTTCAAGAATGCCTTCATAACTTCTTTCCATTGGTAAGATCTTTTTTTCATTTAGTCAGCAAGGAAAAGATCAGTTTAAATACTGACCTTCATGAACTAGTCTTCTTAAGAGATATAGACTTTGAAAAACTTGGAGAGTTAACAAGAACAGAAGTTCTTATCTTATTAACTTTTAATAAAAAGAATATTCCTCTCAAAGACCGAGAGGTTTTTGTTAAGTTCTCAGGTTTAAAATCTAGCCAAGCTGGAGATTACGATAGATTCAAAGAACTGCTTTTTAAATTAAAGCACCTCAACGATCAACGTATTGTGAGAAGACTTAGAACAAAGAATTTTATAGAACTTCTTGATGATGAAGACCTTATTCACCTAAAAGCTCTTCATAGTATTTATAATAAACAAAGGTTCAAACAGATTGAAATCCTTTCAAAGGTAGATATGGAAGCCTTTACTCTCTATTCATATTTTAATAATTTGTTTGGAGACGAAACCAAGGGCAAGACAGTTGCTGCAAAGTTAATGAAGCTTGTTCCACAGAATGAAAAGCGCGCTGTGATCACTATGTATTGTCATCTTCTTGTTCACTTTAACCTAAGACCAGTTCTTCCGGAGTCACGCTTTGGAAATTAAGGTTATTACTGCAGAAGAAATCACTGAAGTTGAGCGTGAGTCTATAAAAGAAATCTTCTTTGCAGCTAGCAGTAAGAAAGAATTTTCTTCTGATGAGGCAAAAGATAAGTTCTTTAATACTTGGTGTGGGCAATATCTTGTTAATTATCCAGAGTATTTCTTATTCGCCAAAAAAGACGGTGATCTCTTAGGATATTGCTGCGCCCATCCTCAAAGTCAAATGGCCTTAGAAGAATTTAAGGTTCCAGGACAATCTAACTTTAAAGAATACTTTAAAGAATTCCCCGTTCATCTTCATATTAATTGTCATGAAAATAGTAGGGGAATGGGAATTGGCAGGATACTGATTGAATCACAGGCCCAAATTTTTAAAAAGGGTATTCATATAATTACTGATCGTAAAGCCGACAATTATGGTTTTTATCAGGCCCTAGGGTTTTCCTTTGAAGTTGAATCGAACTTTAAAGGACATAGCTTGCTCTTCATGGGCAGAAGAGCCTAACCGTTTGACGCGAACAGCGTCACCTCTATACAATAAGTTTAAAGATATATCTGAACAAGGAAGCTCCCGTGTATAAATTCTCAATCGGTTTTATTCTCATCTTATTTCACTTCAATGCCTTTGCTGTGGACATGGTTGTTCCGGCCTTTAAGCTGCAAGGAGAGAATATTCCTGTTCTAGCGGATGACTTAGAACTAGAAGGAATAGAATTATCATTAGAGAGACAGAAGCAGGCCTTTAAAAGGCGGAGGATGTCTGGGAACTTAACCATCGGCGGTAATAAGTATAAGCTTTCAATTATTGAAAAAACCTTGAAAGCTTTTGAAAAAGAAGTAAAAAGAATTAAAAAGTGCTTTAATAACGGACCTAAAGAAGCCTGTTGGGAAGAATTTAATACAAGGCTAAAAGAGCGCTTCGAATTTTATAGGCCCCTAGTAAAACAAAAAAATGGGAGAACTCCCTCTCTTGCTCCTGGGCAAAAAGACTTCGCTCATTTTACCGGGTATTACTCCCCAACTATTAAAGGCTCCTTAACTAAAACTTCTGAATATCCATTTGCTATCTATACTAAACCAAAATCAGACCGAGAGCGTAGGTATACAAGAGAGCAAATCATCTTTGAAAATAAACTTGAAGGTAGGGGGCTTAATCTTTTTTATATTAAAGACCTCTTTGCTTTATACCTCCTTCACCTTGAAGGGGGCGGCAGGGTTGTTATTGAGACCGATCAAGGTCCTAAGACCTTTTACTTAAGTTATGAAGCGCATAACTCTAATAAGTTCACTTTCATATCAAAGTACATGGTTAAAAAAGGGATGATTGATGATTATTCAATTGATTCACAAAGAAAGTATATAGAAGCGCATCCTGAAAGATGGCGCGAGATCTTTACCTTTTGTCCTGGTTATATCTATTTTACTATTACAAAGACAGAGCCTTTAGGCTTAGAAGATATTCCTCTAACTCAAAACCGATCCTTAGCTCAGGACAGAAGTATCTATAAAAGAAAAGGCATCTTAGCCTTTGTTAGGACTCTAAGGCCTAAGAGAGATGGACAAGGCAAACCTAAGATGAAGAGTTATTCTCGGTTTTACTTCGATCAAGATACTGGCTCTGCTATTAAAGGCGAGGCTAGGGCCGATCTTTACTTTGGCTACGGGGCTGAGGCAGAGTTAAGCGCCAATACAATGAATGAAAAAGGCGAGATTTTCTTTTTAATAACAAAGTAGATTTGAATGGGCATCTTATTGAGATGCCCATTTTTTAGATGACTCTTAACAATTCACAAACAGCGTTTCCAAATTCAAATTCTCTCACTTCATTCAGTGGAACAATTTCAATATTACTTCCCTTGATTTTTTCAAGGAACTTCTCTGTTGCGTCAACGGTTCTCTTATGAATATCATGCATAAGAACGACTCCTCCGGCTAAGGGGCGTCTTATGGTGTAACTTTCTTTAGTATAACCATTACTAATCTTTTTAAACTTATAGGCCACTCCGCCATTGAGATTGGCCATAAGGGTTTGAACAATATTGTCAGAAGTCATATTAGAAACCCAGTCGGAGGTATCAATATCCCAAAAGGCAAAGTTGATACAGTTTTCCCCGAAAAGATCTTGGCTGACTTTCTTCATAGCATTTAGATGATGATAACCACCTCGTCCATTTCCATAAGCTCCATAGGGAAAACGGTAATAAAACTCATTGTTAGGGTTATGATCTTTAATTTCGAGCACTGTCCTTTTAAGCCCGCTACTATAAACACTTTCTGATTCGCCATTAGAGTTTGTGTGAACCCAATCGTGTCCTGCGAGAATATGTCCTTCACTAACAATTCTTTTTGCAATTGCGGGGTATTCTTTTACAAGGGCCCCCATTGTAAAGAAGGTGGCTTTTACATTATATCTTTTAAGAATATTTAGAAGTCTAGGAGTGTTGGTAGGATGAGGTCCATCATCAAAGGTAAGAGCAAGCTTTCTGGTTCCGTGGAGAGATTTTGATAGGTATTTACTCCAGCCTCTGTGGCTCGAATTATAATCAATATTGATATCAGGAAATTGTTTCTCAAGGTCTAAAAGATTATTGTAATGAGCGGAACATGCAAAACCTTCGAAAGTTATGATGAGGCCAATCGCCAAATAGAGTGCTTTTCGCATAGGACATCCTTGTCTTTTTTGCTCGGTTAATAGCGCAATTAATTATTAGAATATCCTTTGACAATGAAATTCGTCAATTGAAGAGGGTATTAAGACGTGACAATGGGAAAGTTTTTCCAATAGGGGGAATTTGGTTAGTCAGTTTGTTTATGGCATACTTAAATAAGGAGATGTGTGAGAGCACAATGAGGTTTATATGGTAGATTTAAGGACCATTCTAGATAACCACCGAAGTCGTCTTAGCGATAAGTCTGAAGTCGTTATCGAAGCTGAAACAAGCGCCACTCCTACAGTAAGTGAAATCCCCGATATCTTCTTTGACCAAGTGTTAATTGATTTTAAATTAACAAGAGTTGAAGTTATGGTTCTTATGTACCTCTACAGAAGAGTTTGGTGTAGACCTAACCTTTATAAAGTATATGGAATCAGTCAATTACTCTCTCATACTGAAATGGCCAAGAATCTAAGCCTTCCGATGGAAAATATCTATCAGGCCCTACGTAAAGTAGAGGATTATGGTTTTATCTCGACTATTCGTTCAGGTCAGTATTTTGTCCGTAAGTATTTTACTAAAGAAGCTGATGAATCATATGCTCAAACCTATGATGATTTTGAAGTCTAAATTGTCATAATCCCCCTTAAATTCATAGTTTTAGGTAGTATTTGCCTTTAGAGTGAGTTTTATAACTCGTGGTATAATTTAGGTTATATGGGTGCGCCTAATTTTTAGGGGCAGAGGAAAGTTGTATGGCAGAAATTCCCGGGGCGGCGAAAGTAAAACCGCGGAAAATTCTCTATGTCGGTGATGACCAAAGTTATTGGTTTAATGTACAGAAGCGCTTTCTAAGTCAGTTCAGTAAGATCTCTTGGGAGTTTGTGAGAGTTTATGGCAAAGATCCAACAGAGTATCAGGCCAGCTTTATTGAAATTCTCGAACATGAACCTGCTATTGTTTATATCGACTTCTCTACTCGTCTTGATGAACATTTAACCATCGCTAATTTTATCTCTAGAGAAAATACTATGGAAGGAGTCTCCCTTGTGGGTTTGGTTCCAGAGAAAGGAATGATCAACTCTGTTCAGTCATCAGGAGTTGATATCCTTCATATTAAATGTGGAGAGTTTCATGATGTTGTTTGGCAAGCAGTAGACTTAGTATTCCCAACTGAATCAGGAACACCCGACTTTGCTATTGCAAAAACATTAGCAGAAACTCAACTCTCTGATGATTTTAGAATCGGTTATTTTTCTCCCACTTATGTCCACTGCGAAGGTAATCTTCGTTTAAACAAAGGGGACATTATTGAAATTGAATCTGAGATTCCTGAAAAAATAGTTCCTTCAAAATTTTATATAATTAAACATATTGATTCAGAAGATCTTTATTATGATTTTAAATATAGTTATGACTTAGAGTATGTCTATGTAGATGAGCCTGACTTTGAGGCTGATGCTGAAGCAGAACTCCTTGGGGTCGAAGACGAAGACGAACAAAGAAAGATCTTAGAAAAAGCAAAAGCTGGTATCAATGAAAGCCGAGATATCTATAAAAATAGATTAAAGAAAGCAAAGAAAGAAGTTAAAGAATGGATTATCGAAAACTCTGATAGATCGAGCCCTAAGATAACGAAGATCTTAGTTGTCGATAAATCCCTTTCTATACTAAGAAATGAGCCTCAGCCAGTTGATAAGCAGCCTTATACCTTTAGGTTCCAAACTGAACTTAAACCCACAATGAATGAAATTGATCAGATCAGGCCAAATATTATTGCCATTCAATTTATGGGGGAGAGCTTCATAGATAAAGAAGAAGTAGCGCCGGATATTGTACTTTCAGAAGAAGAACAGAGGACGGCAGACCTAGTAGAGTTAAAGAAAGCTGAAGAACTTCATATGGCCCAGATCTCAAGGGTGATAGAGAAGATTAAAGACATGGATGACTATCAGCCCTTTGTTATTGTTTTTAACTCTTACAAACACACCTCTAAGTCTCTTCAAGATGGCTATCAATATCCTCTTGTTATGGCCCACAAAGGCTCTATGGAGATGTCTATAGTGCTTCATATGTCTCAACTTTATGAATCAAAACAGAGAAAGGCCTACGAAGCAAAAATAAAAGAAAAGGTTGAGGGGTTGAAAAAGAGTGACCCTAATAAATATAGAAAGCTGACTGAGTCAGACTTTAAAGAAAAAAGATATTATGTGAGTAAGAAGAATCCCTTAAGCTTTGTCTCAACTAATTATCCAATAGAATTAGAGTCTATATCTGAATCTGAGGTAACGATACTTTCAGATCTCGAACTAGAACAAAAAACTTATAGGCTTAGAACTCCTTGCCCATACTCAGTCTCAATTGTTCCTCACCCAGATGGGAAAATGAAAAATGATGTAGGAGGAAAGAGTCAGTACCGAGGGCTTATTCATACTGTGGGAGAAGAGGAAAAGAAAACGATTAGAAAATATGTAAATGAAATATTCTTTAAACCTCTCTCTGAAGAAAGACTTAAAGAAAAAGAGGCTTTCAAAGACTTAAATCAAAAAGTCCATACAGAGATAGAGACGAAGAAGGCTGAAGTAGAAGCAGAGAAGAAAGCAGCAGCCGAAGAGAAACTTGCTGAGGAAGCAGCAGCAAAAGAAGAGCAGTTTGTCCCAGAAGAAGAGTCAACACCTAACGCTGTGATTGATTTTGATGATGATGAAAGTAAAGACAATGACAATGATGATAAAAAAGACGCTTCGTAAGAGTTAGTGCTTTACTCCAGTATTCTCCTGTTTACAGTTCCTAAAATTTATCCATAAAATGTATTGTTCTTCATTACAAGGTAAATATATGCTGCGGATATTTAGTATTCTTTGTTGTCTTATGATCTCTTTAAACTCCCATAGTATGGTGACTGTTGGAGGTTATGTTCCTTTTGGACTATCAACACAAAAAGATGAAGCTGGTGGTAAGAATACTTTTAGTTTTAAGCCTATGATTGCCATAAACACAGTTATGCCGATTCCTGCAATCAACCATGTCTTCTTACCTGAGTTTGGAATTGTGGCTCATGGAACACAAACCGATGAGTATAAGAAAACCACAATGTTTTTTCTCTTAGATGTTGGTTACTTACTGACAGAGAAATTGCTTCTTCGTTATGGACTAGGGACTTTCTTAACTAAGATCAGTGGTGATGGAGCGATTGTGACTTTACCCAATGGTACAACAACCAGAGGGTTTTATAGACCTAACGAAGGTGAAACTTCTTGGAACACGACTCTTGACCTTGGAATTGAATTTGCTTTTGACGCCAATAATGCCATTCGCTTTGAAACTTATCTTTTTTCTTGGTTGAAATCAGCGCGAAAATTAAGTTACTCACTATCTTATACTTATTATCTTTAAGGATGATCTTATGAAGTTTTTATTAACCTGCATTACTATATTCTTCTCTACGAGTGTTTTAGCCTTTACGCTAACGTCTCAGCCACCTTCTAAGTTTTCTAAGAATGAGATCGTCATTAATGTCGCAGCAAATAATTGTGCTCAGTCAGTTACCTCTGGAGAGCTCCTTAACTTAGTTGAAAAAGCAGCTGATCAGATGTGGAATAGGGTATCAACTTGTGCATTAGGATTAACGAGAGGAGCTGTTGTTACTCAAGATGTGACTTCAGATACAATTGAAGAGGCCTTGCCTAAAGTTCCCTTAGGGACAATATTAGTTGGCTGTTCTGATGAAGTGACAGGATCGACCTTAGGTCTTGGCTATAATGATGGAGCAGATCGAGGAATTGTTCTTATTCACGACTTTGCGTCTAGTTTCGCCAACCTCAATGAATCAGAAAAAGTAGCTACAATAGCTCATGAATTAGGGCATGCCTTCGGACTAGGCCACTCTAGTGATCCGGTTTCCTTGATGTACTACGCTGTTGGCGGAACCATTAGAGAGAAGTTAACCTTAGATGACTTTGATGGCTGTACCTTCTTATACCCTCATGATTCTCCTGGTTCTTGTAGTTCAGTTAGTTTTATAACTGATGAAAATAAACCAAGTGGCGGGGTCGGTTTCTTTGGTATCTTTGCCGTTGGCCTAATTGCAGCAGTTTCAATGGGTTCTTTTCTTAATAAGAAACGCCGTTAATGTAAGGCGTGGTCAGGCTCACCGACCACGGCTTTCGGTTATTCTTTTCTTTTCTTACACAAGTAGATTGTCTGTCTTGATATCCCTACAATGAGTTATTCCAATTTTAAATCATGGATTCAAGGAGGAACCAGGATGGGCGCACTAAAGAGTTCAATACTCGCAATCTTATTAGTATCAACAAGCTTTGCAAATGCAGGTGATGTAGATGCCTTTTCAAAAAGATTTGAGTTAATTAAAGAAGAGGGAAAACTTATTGCTATTAGAGACAGGAGTCTCAGTTTTAAGTTTAGTATTAAGCCATATCTAAAGTTTATTAAGGAAACTCTTTTAGAAGAGCAGAGGTTAATGAATTCTAAGGCCGATTATAATTCCGAGTTAGAAGAATTATTCGCTGAAGAATTTCACGACAAGGGCGATACGAACAATCAAAATATTCAGTACCTTGTTCGCTCTATGGAAGAGCTAAAAAAGATTGATGTCGAAAAAGTCTTTAATGATCCAGGGTTTAAAGAAGTTGTTGAAAAATTTGAATCAAAGCTAGGCGATGCCATGTTAAAGCTTGACCCTCGTGTAGTGGCAAGACTTGATAACCCAACTTTTTTCTATAAAAGAGCAGTTGGTTACCAAGCCGTTAAATGGGCTTTAAATTTTGCTAAGAATCGTCTATCGACCATCCCTGTGCTTAATACGGCCACTTATATAATTGTTAAAGTTGAGAAACTCATTAGAGAAAGAAGACTTTTTCATCAGAATATGATGATGCATTACTTTGAAAACTTTAATGAAACAGATCTTGGGATGACTCATGAAGAGGTTAATCTAACTTGGTCATCAATCTATGAATCACGTATTCCTTGGTATGCTTTTTGGGAATCTACAGCGGCTAAAAATAATTGGAATAAATATGGTGTTGGTAAATTCTTTCAAGGTGTAAGAACGGCCAATACAAGGTTTAGAAACAATCAAAGTAATTATTCTAGAGTAGGAAGAAGATTTAATTTTGCTTTTAGAGGAGCTACTTATAAAGGCGATGACATTATCGTAAATATGGTTGATTCTCAAAATCAGTTTAATAAGAAACCGGCCATCGCTTACTATGTTCATAAGCCAACTAAGATTAAAAGAACGAGAATTATTCTTCAGCTTGCAGGTCTTGGTGTAAGTTTTATTCCACTTCCAAGCTTTGTTAAGAATATTGCTTCAGGTTATTTTAAGTCTTTTTACGAGACACAAAAGATTTCTGAAGGCGCGCTTTATGGATACTTTGAATCAAACGGGGCCAAAGAAGACATGGCCATCTTACGTGATCAGTACCTAAATCCATTTGATAAATTAACTCTTAATTAATTAATAAGGCGGTCTTATCCAAGGCCGCCTTTCTTAAAATTATTCAGAACTATTCTAAAGAAACTAATATATCCGATGACTTATAGAGCTCAGCTGAAAAGATGTCTCAATTTCTTCATAACTAGTTTTCTCCAAATATTCTCTATGTGAAATCAACGATTTATGCATCGCGTGTCAAATCACCGACAGTTTTAATACATGCTCTTTATTTACAGGCAATGATTTCCCTTAATAAAGGCTTAAAATTCAGGCACTTATCTAAGCCTCTAATAAGACACAATTTCTGATATCTCAACTGGAGGTAAGTGCCCCGAATCATTGTGCGTAGCGTCCCTAACTTAGAATAGTAAGTAATCGAAATCTATAGAACTGCCGATAAGAACTTAAGGATCGCTATAAAGAGATGAAACAAACTTTGAACAATCACATTCTCATGATCATGATTGCGCTAGCTTCACTAGTGCTTCACGGTTGTGGTGCAAGTGGTGTTGGCTCTCAAGGTTTTGTTGAAGAAAAAACTCCTCGCATAAAATTCTCAACAGCTTCTGGCGCGGACAAGATCTTTGAGCCATGGGGCGAAGTGATCATTGGCTTTAGCGACACTAGAACTTTTACGATTACAAACTTTGGTGATGAAACCGCTTCAGGAATTACGGCAACAATCTCTGATGCAACGGGCCTCGCGATTCCTGAATATTTTTTTCAAGGAACAGCTGGTGTTGATAACGGTGTTGGAGTTTATCCTGGTGTTGGCGGAACTTGTGGAAGCGCAATTCCTGCAGGATCTAGTTGTACTGTTGAAATTACTTTTAGGCCTTTAGTCTCTGGCCTTAAGTCTGAAAATGTTGCTGTTAGTTTTACTGGGGGCATTCACTCTTACACGGGAAATGTTGGACTGACTGGTGAAGGGAAGAGACCTGCCAATATTTTAATTAGAAAGCTTTATCAATTGGCCTCGCCAAATAATTCTCCGGATATGATTGTTACTCCTCATGAAGATTTTCCTGGCGAGCTTCTTCCTCTGAGTGCAACGACTCCGATCATGCCGATTAAGATTGATCCTACTTTAAGTGACCCTTATTTTCCTGGTGTCACTTCTGGAACGCATAGACAAACTATTGACTATGGTCAGACGGCTAACGGTGGTTGGAAAGATTATATTTATGAAATTAGAAACTACGGAGACAAAGTCGCTGAGCAAGTTCAGGTCTTTGGTTTAGGCGCGGGAACTGGTTTTAGTATTATCAACGACGCTGATACTACCTGTGATGATCTCTACGCTATGCCACTTGCACCGCCGGCCGCTTTTGGAACTGGCGTTATTAATATGAACGACATGGGTGAGATGGAATCTTGTAGCATCAAGGTTCGTTATAACCCGGCCCTTGCTCAAGGTGACTCTACTGGAAACGCTGATACGATTGGCTTTTCTTTTTATAACGGCTTTAGAATTGTAGGGGACCCAAGCTTACCGGTGGGCGATAGATTACTGACACCCCTTTTTGATGAACCAAATCTTTATGATCTTGCTGGGACCGGGATGAACTGGGCCTTCTTAGTGATCAACGAAGCAACAAGCCCTTATGACTATGGAACCTTTGCTAATGGTTCAACAAGGGGATTAAATGGTTTTACTCTTGAGAACTATGGAGCTGTCTCGGCCATCAATGTTAATGACATTGGATTAAATGCAAACTTTACTCTTTTAGGAACGGGCTCATGTGCTGGCGGGGTAACTCCTACAGTGAATGGATCGATCGTTCATGGAACTCCTACTAGTTGTGATCTTAATATTCAGTTCACTCCGCAAACTGTTGGTAACCCGCTCACTGATTCTATTCAACTTGATTATGAATTTGATGGAGGGGGATCGTTGATCTCTACTCTGACTGGGCCTGCTACTCCGCCGCCTTATACTAATACAGCGACTAATAATTCGACTCCCTTGATCATGCCTAATTATCCGGCCCATGATGTTCAAGGGACGGCCGTGACTCCGGCGAATCTTGCTATTGCTCCTTCGCCTTTAACTTGGACCCACTCAACAGTTGCTTATGGAACTGATCTTTTAAATAACGGAACTTACTATCAAACTTTTACAGTAACGAACTCCGGTGAGTATCAGGCCTTAACTTTTACTGATACGGCCGCCATTGCAGCTCCTTTTATTTACGCTGGTGGATTTCCTGGAGACGGGGATGGGCGTGACGCTGGTGGAACGGGAACAAACTCAAGTCCTATTGATTCAATTGTTGATGCTGATGGATCGTGCGCGGCCTTAGGGTCAATTGCTGGCGGAGGGAGTTGTACACTTACTGTTCAATACTCACCGACTGCTTATGTTTCTTCATCTATTCAAGAAACACTTAACTTTGATTACGATAATGGAACGGGAAATGTTTCAGTTCAAACAAGTCTTGCTCAAGTTGATATCACAACAAGAGTTAGGCAACCTGAACTTGCTGTCGTAAATCCTGTTGATCTTTCTAACGATGCTCCAGACACTAGAGATGAATGGATCAATCAAGATAATTTTGCTGCCTATCCCATTAGTGGAACGTGCTGGCCTGATACTGTTGTTGGCGCTGGTACTGATGATGTTCAGATCTTTGTTAGGGATCGTCTTGGAACCACAAAATCTTTTAGCGCCAATTGTTCTGATGGAACTTATTCAAGAAGTATTGACCTCTCTCCAAATTGTTCAGTAGGTCCTGGTCTTCCTGCTGGTTGTCTACAAGACTCGGCCCTTGATGGTGCCTTTGACGCTTTTTGGGATTTTAATATCATCGTCACTCATGTTGATGAGTTAGGAAATGCTCCTGTTGAGAATCCAATTGGCGGGGCTAATGGTTTTCAACTTCGTAAAGATGTTGGGATTCCTAGTGTTAATAATGTAAGGGCGGTTGCCGTTTCAACGAACCCTCATGGGGTTGATCAGTATAATGCTGGAAAAATCCTTGATATCTACGTTGAATGGGATGAGAAGGTTTATGTTACTAGTGGCATTCCAAATATTACTTTAGAAAATCAAAGTGGAACTAATCCGGTTGTTAATTATACAAGTGGATCAGGATCTGCGACTTTAACTTTTAGATACACTGTTAGTGCTGGAGAGAACTCAACAGCTTTAGAGTATGTAAGCACGACTTCATTAAATCTTAATGGCGCTAATATTCGTGACCAAGCTGCGAATGATGGGATACCAACTCTTCCTGTGATTGGAGCTGGTGGATCTGGGTTTAATTCAATCTCTGATAACGCGACCTTTATTATCGATACAGTTGCACCAACAGTATCAAGTGTTGACGCCGTAGAGCCTGCGCCGACGGATGGCTTTTATACAAACCCTGAAGTCATCGCGATTAGAGTTAAGATGAGTGAGGCGGTTGTTGTTAATGCTGGAACTCCAGAGATCACTCTTAATATGGATGGTCCTAATGCTGATACAGCAGTTACTTATTCAAGCATCTCTGTGGATAATCAAACCTTAACTTTTAATTACACAATTAGTGATGGTGATAATAATCCAGATCTTGATTATGAGAACACGACAGCTTTTAGTGTTGGTGACGTTGAAGATTTTGCAACTAATGACGCCACGAGAACTCTCGCCGCTCCTGGTGCTCTTAATTCAATCTCAGATAATCAAACGATAGCTGTTGATACAAAAGAGCCTCTTGTTACTGAGGTAACTTCACCAACGGGGACTGGCTTTTATAAAGCTGGGGATGATGTTGATATTACCGTTGTTTGGGATGAGATTGTTAATGTTTCAGGAACGCCGCAGATTACTCTTAATATGGCAGGACCTAATGCTGATCTCGCTGTTAATTATTCAAGCGGATCAGGAACGAATACCTTAACTTTTAGATATACGATTTCAATAGGTGATAATACAAATGATCTTGATTATGAAGATACTAATGCTCTTGTCTTAAATGGCGGAGATATTGAAGATCGCGCTTCTAATGATGCTGTGGTTGCTGGGGCCTTAGCGGTTCCTAATGCTGCTAACTCAATCAGTGATGATCTAGATATTGTGATCGATTCAGTTCCGCCTACTGTTGTTGAAGTGAGATCTCCTGTTAATGATGGTTACTATAATGAAGCGAAGTTAATCCCCATTAGGATTGTCTTCTCTGAGATTGTTAATGTAACTGGCTTTCCTCAGATTCTTTTAGATGATGACTTAGGGGCTGACTTCACTGTTAATTATACTTCTGGTTCTGGCAGTACGACCTTAGATTTTAACTACACAGTTGCAGCGGGACAAAATACAACTGATCTTGATTATGTTGATACCAATTCATTAACAGCTAATGCGGGAAGTATTGCTGATAGAGCGAGTAATGACCTTGTCTTCGCAGGCGCCCTTGCTGCTCATAATACATTAAATTCAATCTCTGATAATCAAGAGATTGTGGTTGATACGATCACTCCTACAGTGACTGAAGTCGACGTAGTTGAGCCGACACCAATAGATGGATTCTATAAAGCAGGGGAGGTCATGGATATTAGAGTTAAGATGTCTGAGGCCGTTAATATAACAAACACTCCTGTGATCACTCTTAATAATATTGGTAACCCTGACTTTAGCGTTGATTACTTCTCAGGAACAGGAACCAGCACTCTTACTTTTAGATACACTATTGGTGCTAATGAAAATAACCCTGACCTTGATTATGCGGCGACGACTTCTCTTGCTTTAAGCGGCGGAGATATTGAAGATCTTGCTACTAATGATGCTGATCTAACTCTTGTGGCTCCTGGGGCCTTAAATTCAATCTCTGATAATCAAGAAATCTTTGTTGATACAACGGCTCCTACAGTAACGGGCGTTGATGTTATAGAGCCGACTCCAACTGATGGGTATTATACCAACCCTGAGATGATGGAGATCTTAGTTAAGTTTGATGAGATCGTAAACGTAACGAACACTCCTCTTTTAAGCTTAGATAATATTGGCGCTGCTGACTTTGCTGTTAATTATACAAGTGGATCAGGAACAGCGACTCTAACCTTTAATTATACAATTGCTTTAACTCAGAACTCACCTGATCTTGATTATGTTGATACGAATTCACTCGTTGCTAATACGGGCGGGATTGATGATAGGGCGACGAACGGACTTGTCTTCGCTGGTGCCTTAGCGGTTCCTGGAGCGGCCGGGTCTATATCAAATGACGCCGCTATTGTGGTTGATACAAAAGATCCTGAAGTTACGGAAGTTGCTACCTTAAAAGATGATGGCTCTTATAGAGCTGGAGAGGTCATCGACATTCAAGTTGTTTGGGATGAAGTTGTTGTCGTCTCTGGAACGCCTCAGTTAACTCTAACAAATACTACGGGAGCTGATGTTGCTGTTAACTACACAAGTGGATCTAACTCAGACACTCTTACCTTTAGATATACAGTTGTTTCTGAAAATAATGATGACTTAGACTACGCGGCGACTAATTCATTAGTTCAAGCTGGTGGCTCTACGATTAAAGATTTAGCGACTCGAGATGGAATCCTAACCTTAGTGGCCCCCAATGCACCTAATTCAATCAGTGATGATAAGGCCATTGATATTGATACAATTCCTGCCACAGTAAGCGAAGTTAAAACTAATAAAGATAACGGCGCTTATACTACTGGGGAAGAGATCGATATCTTAGTGGTATGGAGTGAAGCAGTCTCTGTTACTAATAATCCTATTATCACTTTAGAGAATTCAATTGGTGGAAGGGCGGTTAGTTATACTAGTGGTTCTGGAACTGACACTTTAACCTTTAGATACACGGTTACCTTTGGTGACGCTAGTACCGATCTTGATTATCAAAACACAGGCTCTCTTGTTCTTGGAACAGGAACTATTAATGATATTGCCGATAATCCTTCAACTCTCACTTTAGTCGGGCCTGGTCTCTTTAATTCTATCTCTGATGATAAGCAGATCGTAATTGATACAGCGCCACCTGAAGTGACTGAGATTAGGGCCGATAAAGCTGATGGGGATTATACTATTGGTGAAGTCATCGACATTCATGTTCTTATCACTGAATCTGTTTTTGTAAGTGGAACCCCTGTTCTTACCCTTGATAATTTATCTGGAACAGACATCAATGTTAATTATTTCTCTGGAACAAGCACTGATACTCTAACCTTTAGATACACAGTGGCAGCAGGGCAAGATAATGCGGATCTTGATTATATAGCGGCATCGCCTCTTAATTTTAATGGGGGAAGTATTCAAGATGCTTCTACTAACTCTTTAGATCTTACGACGATTGCAGCGCCTACGGCGGCGAATTCAATCTCTGATAATCAAAGAATCAATATTGATACAACGGACCCTACTGTTAACCAAGTAAGATCAACCAAGCCTGATGGCAACTATAAAGACGGGGTTGTTATTGATATCTTGGTTGAGTTCTCTGAGAGCGTCTCTGTGACGAACTCGCCAGAGCTTACTTTAGAAAATGGATCGAGTGATAGAGCGGTTGCTTATTTCTCTGGAACAACTACTGATACGCTTACCTTTAGATACACCGTCGTTGATGGGGATAATAATACTGACCTTGATTATGTGAACATGAGCTCTCTTGGCCTTAATACTACTGGTCTTATAAGAGACGTTGCGACGAATAATGCTGATAGAACTCTAGCAGCACCTCTTGCAACGAATTCAATCTCTGATAATCAGCAAATTGTCATTGATACAACTGAACCTACTATTACGAACGTCTCTTCAAGCACTGGAGATGGGCCTTTTAATAACCCGGATGTCTTAGACATTGTCTTCACTCTCTCTGAAGCCGTTTCAGTTACGGGTAACCCTGAATTTACTCTTAGTACTGGCGGAAAAGCTATTTACACAAGTGGAACGACAAGCACTCTTCTTACTTTTCAGTACACAGTTACTGATGGAGAAAATAGTACGGATCTAGGTTATTCTAACGCTGAAGTGGTTAACTTAGCTGGCGGGACTATTCTAGACGACGCTACTAACGTAACTGTCTTAGCGACTCCAGATAATGGATCGACTAATTCATTATCTGATCAAAACCAGATTGTGATTGATACGGCTGAGCCTAGCATTACGAATATTTCTTCAACTTCTGGAAATGGACCACATAATAACCCTGACGTTATTGATATCGTCATGGTTCATAATGAATCCATCTTCGTCTCTGGAACTCCTGAGTTTACTTTAAGCACGGGTGGAAAAGCCGTTTATGTCAGTGGGTCTGGAAGCAATACTCTTGGGTATCAGTACACAGTTGCTGATGGAGAGAACTCATTAGATCTAAGTTATTCTGATGCTGAGCTTGTTGTTCTCGCTGGTGGTGCTACATTACAAGATCCTGCTGGAAATAATCTTTTATTAGACACTCCTGATAACTTAAGTGGCAACTCATTATCAGATCAAAATCAAATTGTTATCGATACAGTAGAGCCTACTATTACAAACGTTACCTCTAATCCGTTAACGGGAACTTATAATAACCCTGATGTGATTGAAGTAGTCATGACTCATGATGAAGTGATCACAGTTACTGGGAACCCTGAATTTACTTTAGATACAGGCGGAAAAGCTATTTATACAAGTGGATCTGGATCAACTCTTCTTACTTATCAATACACGATCTCTGATGGAGAGAATACAACTGATCTAGGTTATGGGAACGCTGAACTTGTCGTTCTTGCTGGTGGATCAACTCTTGTTGACCCGGCTGGAAACCTTCTTAATCTTAATACGCCAGATAATTTAAGTGGTAACTCTCTTAGTGATCAAGCTTCAGTTGTTGTTGATACAAGAGAGCCTTTAATTACTGATGTTGATTCAAGTACAGGGGATGGAACCTTTACGAATCCTTCTATTATCGACGTTGTTATAACAGCTGATGAAGTGATTACAGTGACTGGTAACCCTGAACTTACTTTAGATACTGGCGGGAAGGCCATCTTTACAAGTGGATCTGGTTCAACTCTTTTGACCTTTCAATACACAATCGCAGACGGTGAGAATTCAACTGATCTTGGTTATTCTAATGCTGCCGTGGTTGCTCTTGCTGGAGGGACTCTAAGAGACCCAGGTGATAACTCACTGGTTCTTGATACGCCAGATAACCTAAGCGGAAACTCTCTTTCAGATAATAGACAGATTGTGATCGATACAGCAGAGCCTTTTGTAACAAGTGTTGATTCTTCTACAGATGATGGAACTTATAATAATCCAGATATCATCGATGTTGTGATTAACTTTAATGAAGTCATCACCGTTGTTAATAACCCAGAGTTAACTCTTGATGTTGGTAAAGCAGTTTATACAAGTGGATCTGGATCAAACGCTCTTACCTTTCAATACACGGTTCTTGATGGTCATAATGATACAGACCTAAGTTATGCAAACGCTGCTGTTATCAACCTTGCTGGTGGGAGCTTAAAAGATCCTGGAACAAATGATGCTCTTCTTGATACTCCTGATGACGCTTCGACAAACTCACTAGGGGATAATAGAGATATCGTTATTGATACTCTAGAGCCTACGATCACTAACGTAACTTCATCTAATAATGATATCGCCTTTAATGATACTTCTGTTATTGAAATTATCATGACGGCCTCAGAGAATATTACTGTTACGGGTAACCCTGAATTTACTCTTGATGTTGGTAAGGCAGTCTTCACTTCAGGATCAGGAACGACTTTATTAACTTTTAACTACACCATCTCTGATGGAGATAATGATACTGAACTTGGTTATTTAAATGCTGAATTAATCACTCTCGTTGGCGGCGCTACTATGCGTGACCCCGGAGATAACCTTTTAGATCTCAACACTCCTGATAATGGATCGACTAATTCTCTATCAGATCAAAAAGATATCGTCATTGATACCGCCCATCCTTTTATCTCTGAAGTTAAGTCAACAACAGGAACAGGGGAGTATCCACAGGGAACGGAGATTGATGTCTTAGTTGATTTCAATGAGCCTGTTGTTGTCTCTGGAACTCCAGCTATTACGCTTAACCTAGGTGCTGGATACGCTGTTAGTTATTCAAGTGGATCAGGAACAGATACTTTAACTTTTAGATACACAGTTCAGGCCGGGCATAATCAAGATGTTCTAGATTATACGGCAGCAGGCCTTACTTTAAATCTAGGATCAATTGATGATCCGGCTGGGAACGCTTCAAGCTTAACACTTGCTGCTCCTGGTGCGCTTAATTCAATTTCAGATGATCTAACTATTGATATTGATACAACGGCGCCAACAGTTTCTGAAGTTAATGCTGATAAGAATGATGGCGCTTATACTCTTGCTGAATTGATTCCTATTAGAGTTGTCTTCTCTGAACCTGTTGTAGTAGCGGCTGCAAATCCAGTGATCACTCTAGAGACGGGAGCGACTGATGTAAACGTGAGCTTTACGTCTGGATCAGGAACGAGCACCTTAACTTTTAATTATACAGTTGGAGCTGGGCAGGGAACTAGTGATCTTGATTATATTAATACTACGGCCTTAAGCATAGTAGGGGCGACTATTAAAGATATCGCCACTAACGACGCTACTTTAACCTTAGACACTCCACTTACAGGGACGAATTCAATTTCTTTTGATCAACAAATTGAGATTGATACTCTTCCTCCAGAAGTGACAAATATTAGTTCAAGCTCATCAGATAATACTTATAATAATCCTGATATCATTGACATTGTCTTCACTATTAACGAAGCGGTCTCAGTCACTGGAAATCCTGAGTTTACTTTAAATACTGGCGGGAAAGCGGTCTATACTAGTGGTTCGGCCTCGACTCTCTTAACCTTTCAATACACGGTTAGTGATGGAGAGAATACAACTGATCTAGGTTACTCTGATGCTGAAGTGGTTGTTATGGCCGGCGGGTCTATTCAAGATGTGAGTTTAAATAACCTTGATACAGCGACACCAGATAATCTAAGTGGAAACTCACTCTCTGATCAAAAAGCGATTGTTATTGATACGGTAGAACCTACAGTAACAAATGTAACGACGACTTCAGGAAATGGTCCTCATAATAATCCGGATGTTTTAGATATTGTTTTCACTATCTCTGAAGCAGTCTCAGTTACGGGTAACCCAGAGTTTACTCTTGATGTTGGAAAAGCGGTTTATACTTCTGGATCTACATCGACTAGCCTAACTTTTCAGTACACTGTTCTTGATGGGCAAAACGCTACGAACTTAGGTTATGCAAATGCAGAGTTAATCACTCTTGTTGGCGGCGCTACTATTATTGACGCTGGAGAGAACCTTCTTGATCTTAATACTCCTGATAATGGATCTACTGATTCACTTTCAGATCAAAACAATATTACGATTGATACTTTAGAGCCTACCATTTCTAACGTAACAACGACGACAGGGGATGGACCTCATAATAATCCTGATGTTGTAACAGTTGTTATGACAGCGACTGAAGATATTACGGTAACGGGAAATCCTGAGTTTACCCTAAGTGTTGGTAAGGCCATCTACGCAAGTGGATCAGGAAGTACAAGTTTAACTTTTGAGTACACTGTAGCTGATGGTCATAACTCAACGGATCTAGGTTATGCTAATGCAGAACTTATCACCTTAGTTGGCGGCGCCACTATGGTTGATCCTGCTGGAAACCTTTTAGATTTAAACACTCCTGATAACGGATCAACTGATTCCTTATCAGATCAAAATAATATTGTGATCGATACGAGCGAGCCAAGCATCACTAATATCTCTTCAACCTCTGGAGATGGCCCGCATAACAACCCTGACGTGATTGATATCGTCATGGTTCATAATGAAGTCATCACTGTTACAGGAAACCCTGAGTTTACTTTAAGCACGGGTGGAAAAGCTGTTTATGTAAGTGGATCAGGAACGAATACTCTTGGCTATCAATACACGATTGCTGACGGGGAAGATTCAACTGACCTAAGTTATGCAAACGCGGAGCTAGTCGTTCTTGCAGGCGGATCAACTCTTGTTGACCCTGCTGGAAACTCTCTTTTATTAGATACGCCAGATAATGGATCAACTAATTCTCTATCAGATCAACATAATATTGTGATCGATACAGACGAGCCTGCTATTACAAATATTTCTTCTTCAACAGGGGACGGGCCTTTTACGAACCCTGAAGTCATCGACGTTGTTATGACTCATGATGAAGTGATCACTGTTACTGGAAACCCAGAGTTTACTTTAGATACGGGAGGAAAGGCCGTCTATACTTCTGGATCTGGTTCAACCATTCTTACTTATCAATACACTGTTAGTGATGGGGAAGATTCAACGGATCTAAGTTATGCTAACGCTGAACTTGTGGTTCTTGCTGGTGGATCAACTCTAGTTGACCCTGCTGGAAACCTACTTGATCTTAATACTCCTGATAATCTAAGTGGTAATTCCCTTAGTGATCAAAACGCCATCATTGTTGATACGACTGAACCTACTGTCTCAAATATTGATTCTTCTACTGATGATGGAACTTATAATAATCCAGACATTATTGATGTTGTTATTACTTTTAATGAATTAATAACCGTAACAGGAAACCCAGAGCTTACTTTAAACACTACTGGAAAAGCTGTTTATACAAGTGGATCTGGATCAGCGGCCCTTACCTTTCAATACACAATTAGTGATGGAGAGAACACGACTGATCTTAGTTACTCAAACGCCGCTGTGATCAACCTAGCTGGCGGATCTTTAAAAGACCCAGGAACAAATGATGCTGTTCTTGATACCCCTGATAATCTAAGTGGTAACTCTCTTTCAGATAGAAGGGCCCTTGTTATTGATACTACTGAACCTACAATAACTAATGTTTCTTCAAGCACAGATGATGGCGCTTATAATGATACCTCTATTATCGATATTGTCTTTACCATCTCAGAGCCTGTTTCAGTAACGGGAACTCCTGAGTTTACATTAGATGTTGGAAAGGCCGTTTATACTTCTGGCTCTCCTTCAACTCTACTTACTTTTCAGTACACGGTTGTTGATGGTCATAATGATACAGACCTTGGTTATCTTGATGCAGAACTCGTCACTCTTGTTGGCGGCGCCACGATGAGAGACGCTGGGGATAATCTTTTAGACCTTAATACACCTGATAATACTTCTGGTAACTCACTAAGCGAGCAGAAGGCCATTGTTATTGATACAGTTCATCCAACGGTCTCTGAAGTTAAATCAACCACGGGAACTGGTGAGTACCCAGAAGGAACAGTGATTGATATCTTAGTTGATTTTACGGAGCCAGTTGATGTGACCTTTACTCCGGTTATTACTTTGAATATCGGAGCTGGACTTGCTGTTAGTTATTCAAGCGGAACAGGAACTGATACTTTAACTTTTAGATACACAGTGGCAGCAAACGAGAACCAAGATGTTCTTGATTATATTCTTGTAAGCCCTTTAAGTGTGGGAACAGGCTCAATTGGGGATCCGGCCGGAAACGCCGCTAACCTTGCTCTTGTCAATCCAGGCCTAGCTAACTCTATCTCAGATGATTTAACTATTGATATTGATACAACGGATCCAACGGTTGCTGAAGTTAATGTTGATAAGAACAACGGCACTTATACAAACCTTGAAGTTATTCCTGTTAGAGTTGTCTTCTCTGAAAGAGTTGTTGTAGCGGGCGGAAATCCTGTGATCACTCTTGAGACAGGAACGACGGATGCTATCGTTAGTTTTACAAGTGGGTCAGGAACAAGCACTCTTACTTTTGATTATACAGTGGGGGCCGGGCATACAACAACGGATCTTGATTATACAAGTACTACGGCCCTTAGCTTAGCAGGGGCGACTATTAAAGATGTGGCCACCAATGATGCTGCTTTAACTTTAGATACTCCGCTTACTGGCGGAGATTCAATTTCTTTTGATCAACAGATTATTATTGATACCGCGCCACCAGAAGTGACTAATATAAGTTCAAGCACTAATGATGGCGCTTATAATAATCCTGATATTATCGATATTGTTTTCACTATGAGTGAAGCGGTCTCAGTAACAGGAAACCCAGAGTTTACTTTAAACACTGGTGGTAAAGCTATTTATACAAGTGGATCAACCTCTTCAGTTTTAACTTTTCAGTACACGATTAGTGACGGAGAAAATACGGGTGATCTAGGTTATTCTAACGCCGAACTTGTCACTCACGCTGGTGGTTCAACGATTGTTGATAGTGGGGCAAATCCTCTTGTTCTTGATACGCCAGATAATGGCTCGACAAACTCTCTTTCAGATCAGAAGGCGATTGTTATTGATACGGTAGAGCCGACAGTAACAAATGTTACAACAATCTCTGGAGACGGGCCTCATAATAACCCTGATGTTTTAGATATTGTTTTTACTCTCTCTGAAGCAGTTTCAATTACAGGGAACCCTGAATTTACTCTTGATGTTGGTAAGGCGGTTTATACTTCTGGATCAGCTTCGACGAGCCTAACTTTTCAGTACACTGTTCTTGATGGTCATAACGCCACTAACTTAGGTTATGCTAACGCAGAACTTATTACTCTTGTTGGCGGCGCCACTATGCGCGATATTGCTGATAACTTATTAGATCTTAATACTCCTGATAATGGATCAACTGATTCACTTTCAGATCAAAATAATATTACGATTGATACTTTAGAGCCTACCATTTCAAACGTAACAACGACGACAGGGGATGGACCTCATAATAATCCTGATGTTGTCACTATTGTGATGACTGCGACTGAAGATATTACGGTAACGGGAAATCCTGAGTTTACTCTCGATGTTGGCAAGGCCGTTTTTACTTCAGGATCAGGATCAACTTCTCTTACTTTTGAATACACAGTGGCTGATGGTCATAACTCAACTGATCTAGGTTATGCTAATGCAGAACTTATCAGCTTAGTTGGCGGCGCCACTATGGTTGACCCTGCTGGAAACCTTTTAGATTTAAACACTCCTGATAACGGATCAACTGATTCATTATCAGATCAAAATAATATTGTGATCGATACGAGCGAGCCTAGCATCACTAATATCTCTTCAACTTCTGGAGATGGCCCGCATAATAACCCTGACGTGATTGATATCGTTATGGTTCATAATGAAGTCATCACTGTTACAGGAAACCCTGAGTTTACTTTAAGCA